>Ga0272441_10000213_pt1 | contig 133618 bp, 93 predicted proteins | sample SSMProp6N_FD_193582 | JGI IMG/M metagenome (GOLD analysis project Ga0272441, IMG submission 193582) | Marine sediment archaeal communities from Little Sippewissett salt marsh, Falmouth, MA, United States - SSM-Prop-6N | ecosystem: Environmental > Aquatic > Marine > Wetlands > Sediment ...
AATCCTCTTGCCACCGATCCTTGTTGCCTACCACGGACGCATCCTCCATTGCTGTGGTAGTTAAAGATCATTTTTCGGGCCCTTCTGTCAAGGACTTTTTCAGGGACTTTTTCAACAGCCCCACAGTCACCGTTTATTACCCCCGTTTATTACCCTGCTGTCTTCCGCAGTGGGGAAGACGCTGAGAGGAATCTGATGCGTGTTGTGTTAGCGATTCTTGTATCAATATGTGTGACACCTTCATCTGGTTGGGCTGCACTGGATGTGGAAACATCCAAATTAGTTGATGCTTTTAAAAAGTCCTATGGCTGGTCCAGACACGTGTCAATGCAGATGATCGTGGAAGGGACTTGGGACACAAGGGCCAGAGAGGTCAGGCGAGACGAGACAATAATTAACAATGACCGTTTCGAGAGGTACTCCCACTCTTACCACGTCACTTTTCATGATTCGAAAACGCAAGAGTTGATTAGAGAGCGTGAATCAGATTTCTTGTATCTTGCTAAACGGGGGCTTGCAGTGGAGGTCGTCGAGAATCCGTCCCAAAAACGCGTTCTGCCGCCTTTCGTTGCGACTAACGACAAAGCTAAAGAGTGGGCGGACCTCGAAGCCGCGGATCCGCTCAGGCAAAGCTTATTCTTCGGGACGTTACCACTGTTTAGCCACAAGAGTTTGCCTGATCTTCTCAGCAGTGCTGAAAGCATAAGAGTCAGCGATGATGAGTATAATGGAGTTCCGTGCAAGGTTTTGGTGACCGAAACCCCAGAGGGCATCATTAGCGTGTGGGTAGCGCCCACATTAGGTTATACGCTGCAAAGATGTTGTCTTACTAAAGAAGCAGGCAAGCACCTTATGCCATCTGGTAACGTCCTTGACCTTGCACTCGAGTACGGTGAAGGACAAAAGAAGACTGTTCGCGGGGCAACCGTTGACATTAAACTCGAGGATGTCACCCAAGAGGGTGGCGTGTTTGTTCCGTTGACTTACTCTTACAAAGAGACCTGTGATATGGGTGATGCTCAAGTCGAGACGGCTAGGGCAAGGTTCTCTATAACCTCTTTGGATCTTAAGCCTGATTTTGATGCTGGCAAAGCCTTTGAAATACCTATCGACGCGGGTGCCAATATTCTGTGCTGGGCAGGTGATGGTAGCTATATAAGCGGCTTTGTTTGGAAGAATGGGAGAATCGAGCCTAAGGTTGACAGTAAAGCCATGGATGCCGTCTCTGAGACTGTAGCCTCGATTAAGACTGAAAAGCACGTGGAAAGCTATCGCAGCACTCCTCCCGTTAGAGGCGAAGGCGTTCAACGGGTGCCCAGAAGATCGTATCTGTTTCTGTTTGGTATTGCCGCTCTTTGTTTGGCGGCAGCTGTTTCGCTTCGCTTAGTCTTTAGAAGATCTTCCAGATAGGAAAAAGTGGAGGGACAAGTGGCAGTGGGGATTAATGCGGCCGCATAATGGCGATGTTGACCTGTACGGCGCGGGGGCTGCGGAGGACGCTGGATAGCATGGCGACGCCTTGTTCGGTGAAGGCGTAGGGGGGATATTTGCGGTATTTACCCCGGCCGCCGGGCTCTAAGATCACAATTTGTGATCTTAGACGCGCCTCTTCGTCGGCGTTCAATTGGAACATGAAGTCGTCCGGGAACCGGTCGGCGTTGCGTTTCACGGCTTGGTTAAGGGTCCTGACCTCGACGCCGTACAGTTGGGCTAAGTCCTCATCGAGCATTACGTTATGGCCGCGGAACCGGAGGATATGCTGTTCGATGCGCTTCAGCGGGACGAGGGTTTCGGTTTTGGTCATGAGCTTGGGGGCTCCGGATTGTTAAGGATCTTGAGGTAACAATTTGTGACCTCAAAATGACCGGGGGCTGACGGGTCCGGCTCTAAGGTCACAAATTGTGACCTTAGACGAGGCCGGGCGGCGTTGGATTTGGCCTTCGTGTTCGGTGGCATGAAACTCCCCCGCCGGCGAAATGCGCGCGGCATCATATCGACCGTGGGGCAATTGTATTAGATTGTGCGTGATAGTTGCAACAGGGCGTGAAGGACTTTTTCGCCCGCCTTCCGCTCACCCTGAAAAAAAACTTCTTTGTGCTCTCTGCGTTCTCTGCGGCGAATTATTCACACCTCTAGAAAAATATCAGCCGGTTTTGTCAACAAATTACCCCTTGTTTCACAAAATAAGACCCGGTTCGGACTCGTCTCCGACGTCAAAAACGGCATCAATTGTGGATCTATAAATAGAGACAGTTGAGGAAAGGCCGGCTTGGGTTTGTCAGGTTAGTTGCCAAGTGAGCAGGTTCCACTGATAGTGAGGGTTAGATTGCCCGATGGCACATCTTGAACTGCAAGGTGCGCTTCTTGGAGTCGCCGGGCGTTTTGGGGCTGCGGACTGTAGAATGTGGCTGCGGGTTCAACCTTTTCCGCGTTTGCGGTGTCTAAGTGTTGAGTAGAGTAAGAGGGACTGGCGGATGGCGGCTTTCGCGAGGGACGAAGCATTGGACGAGGCATCACTGGTTTCGGCGGCGCGGCTGGGGTGTGTTTCCTCGTTCGAAGGCTTGTACCGGCTGCACTCGGGGCGCGTGTATGCGCTGTGCCTTCGGTTGACGGCGGACGCGGGTTTGGCGGAGGAACTGACGCAGGAGACGTTCGTCCGGGCCTGGCGGGGCTTGAAGTCGTTCCGCGGGGAGAGCGCGTTCGGCTCGTGGCTGTTCAGGGTCGCCACGAACGCCGTGGGAAACCGGTACCGGGCGGAGTTGCGCCGGGCGGCGCGGGAGAAGAGCGCGCCGGCGCCCTGTGTGGAACGGAGCGACCCGGCCCTGCGGATGGACCTCGAGACGGCCATAGCGGCGCTGCCGCCGGGCGCGCGGGCGGTGTTTGTTTTGCACGATGTCGAGGGTTACGGCCACGCGGAAATTGCCGCGCAACTTGGGATAGCAGCGGGCACGTCGAAGGCGCAACTGCACCACGCGCGCCGGCTGCTGAGGGAGACGGTACAGCTATGAAGTGCGAAACCACGCTTAGCATGTTGGACGATTACTTTGACAACCGGTTGACAGGGAATGAACCGGCGCAGGTGGCCCGGCATCTGGCGGGTTGCCCGAAGTGCGCGCGCGAGGCGGATAGCCTGCGGGCGTTGCTGCGGGCGGCGCGCGAGTTGCCGCACGACGCGGCGCCTTCGCGCGACCTTTGGCCGGAGGTGCGGGATAAGATTGACCGCGGCGGCCGAGCAAGGTTGCGGGCGTGGCGGTGGGGCGCGGCGATGGCCGCGGCGGCGCTGCTGCTGATTGCGGCCGGGGTGTTGGTGGCGCGGGAGCCGCGGCGGACGCCGGATCAAGGGGTTGCGGCCCACCTCCCCGCCGCGGGGCTTATGCTCGAGGTGCGGAAAGCGGAGGCCGAGTACGAGCGGGCGCGCGGCGAATTGCTTGCCGTGATGGATCGGGCGCCAGGGGCGCTTTCGGCCGAGACGCGGCTCGTGATTGAAGAGAACATGGCCCTGATAGACGGGGCGATTCGGGAAATCCGCTCGTCGCTGGAGAATGATCCGGAGAACGTAGGGCTGTTTGACATGCTCGTTGCCGAACAGGGGCGCGCGCTCCGGTTGCTGGGACTGAAAGAGGCATTGGCATCGGACACCTGGTAAGGGAGAGACAAAATGAAAGAACTCTTGTGCGGACTAACGGTTTTGACGCTGGTGGCGGGGTTGGCGCCGGTGTCGGCGGCCCAGCAGGCGCTGGACGAGACGCGGGAGGTGAAACCCGGGGGGGTTGTGCAGATAGCGAATGTCTCGGGGTCGGTGCGGGTGGTGGCCTGGGACAGGGCGGAGGTGCGGTTGACGGGCGAACTCGAGCGCAACGTCGAACGCGTTGATTTTGAAGTGCGCGACGGCCGCACCAGCATCCGGACTGTGATCTCCAAGCGGGCTTATAAAAAGACAAGCGCGTTTCTGACGGTCGCGCTGCCGGCGTCGTCGCGAGTGGAAATCGATGCGGTCAGCGCATCGGTCAAGCTTGAAGATTCGGAGCCGCCGGAAGACCGAGAAATGCTGCGCGAGGCGGTCTATGTAAAGACCGTTTCGGGCGCCATTGACGTGCGGACGTGGGTTGGCGCCGTGGAACTGAAAACCATAAGCGGCGAGGTTTCCTTTGCGGGCCTCGCGGAAACGTTGGAGATTGAAACGACGAGCGGGGACATCAAGTTTGCCGGAGCTTATTCGGCCGAAGCGAACACGATCAGCGGGGACATTGAATGTTCCGGCGTCGGGTCGGTAGAACTGCGCTCGACGAGCGGGGATTTGACGGCAACGGACATCGGACACATCGCCGAGGCCTCATCCGTCAGCGGAGACATCGAAGTCACGGTCGTGTCGATAGACAAAGCCGCGCTGCAAACCGTGTCCGGCGATGTCGAACTGCAAGGGGCACTCGCGCGCACCGGCCAAATCAAGGCATCGACCAAGTCGGGCGATGTCGAACTGACGTTGCCCGGGGACGTGTCCGCCGAGTTCGACTTCAGCACGAAGTCCGGGAAGATTCGGACGGAGTTAGGCATCAGCAGCAGCGGCGTCCGAGGCGATTTGCACTTCACCCTGGGAAGCGGGGACGGCTACGTGCAGGTGTCCACCACGTCCGGGGATATAACCATCGAAAAGTTCTAAATTATCTTGCGGACATTAGGCGCGGGCCAGGAAAATCGCCAAAAGCGGCAACACCCGGCACATCCCGCTCAACGCGACCGCGTTCACCGCCCGACAACGTCAACAGCGCGTGGGAGACAACGAACAAGGATCCGTCAAGAACTTTTTCACCAGCTCCTTCGTCCCCATTTACCACATTTACCCAGGAGAAACCTCTTTGGGAAAGGCGTAATGGAGGACATGGCTGAAGCTCTCTGTTCAATCAAAAAGATCCGTGCCAAACCTCCTGGTTGTACGGTAAGACTAAAGCGCCCTGTGGCTTCTCTCTTGAAAGGAATCATTTCGTTCGAAAAACCTACTTCAATAGCCGTAGCTGTATCAGGCAATTCACAGTTTTCCAACGAAATTACGGCAGAGTGCACATCAGTTGGGCAATTCTGTTTTGGAAGTAAAATTAACAGCAAGATTCCGTTCGTGCACAGAAGTGCATGGGCCGTACACCAGGCGTCGTCGTTGATTCTGGCCCAGTCCACAGGATCAGAGAAGGCAATCAGGGGAGTCAGACTGTCCAGCTCTTTCAGCAGCCTCGTCAAGGAAGTCCGAAAAGTGGCCGGGAGGTCGGTTTGCGCGGGAGGTTGCAATGCCAAACCTTTTGCTCCCCCTGCTATGGAGGCATACGCGATATTATGGATTACCGATATCGGGAACAGAGGCTTGTCTGCTTTGCGGCAGTCGTCAGCATACATTTTAACATGGAAAATTCCCGGTTCCACATACAATTTCGTTGATAAGACAGCCTCGCAGACTGGTTTCATATACGTACCGTTGACACATTCCTTGTCGTAAACGGTTTGAAGTTGAATCTGGCAGGCGTCGCCGATTTGACCGAACTTGGACAAGGCATTGTTGCCCAGATCAAAATTGCAGAACTTAATAGTCCGAAGTCTTGAACGGATATGCCACCCGCGCGTGATAGCGGCCAGTCCCGCAGCTTCAGGACTGCTAAAAGCGTGCGACAAGCATGAAATGTACAAATCGGGCATGCGCTCCGCAGTAACGCTAACTGTGTGCTCCGGCCGGAAAAGTCGCACGAAAAGCGTGACGGGACCTAACTTATCGGTACCGGCCTGTCCTGCAAATTGTGGAACAGCGACGTGCAAATCCTCGGGCGCTTGCCAATGGCCGCAAAATATCTGCTTTTGTCCATGCGGTATTGTTTTGGGATGTTCAAGGACGACTGGCTTACCTGCTACACTGAGACTGTGAATAGTACACTCAGACGGGCAGTGGTTTTTAATAAAAACGCAAACCTTTTTATCCTCCGGCTCATAGACTGCGTAAGTGACTTCCATCGGCTTTGGTTCGGCCGAATAGTGTAAATGGTTCCGTTGAATGGACAAGATGCTGCTTGCCCCGACTGGATCCGGCTCAACAGGCAAATAAGTTATGACGGCCTCTTTGCCTGAATCAACAATTCGAGGTTCCACCGTTTTCCAAACCGTTGGAATAGGCTTCTCGTCGGCATGCAGGACCTCAAAGCCAGCCAGGTCTAGTGCAGTGGGGCCGGCATTGTGCACGATTAAGCGTGAAACCCCGCTTTGGTAAATGCCAGCATCAAGCAAGGAAAGATCGGCAACGCCGATTCCCGTCGCGGAAAGACAGATGAACAGCGCCAGGATCATCGGGATAACGTGCTGCCTAATACTTGTCATAGCCGGATTGATCCGTTTTCAATGAAGCGGGCTCTAAGGTGTCTTTTCCTTCCGCTTCAAGTTCCGTAATCAAGCGTCCGGCGGCTTCCATTCTACTGAACATGTCGCTCCCATCGAGTAGGCCTTCTATGGCGCTCTCGTACTTTTGCCTGTTGATTTCGATGTAGTCGCCTTGTGCGGGACATGCAAATTGAGCCAGGGGAACAACTTCGGCCATGGCGGCGTAGAAGGTGTTCTTAGACCGCAAGTCATTGTACGCCTTTGAGGCGAGGACGGGGGTGTAAAGCGGAACGTGGCAATAGCCCAAGGAACGTTGGTTGTAAGGAAGGTCTGGAGTTGACTCTTTTATTAGGGCCAGTTGTGTATTTTCCTGTACAAGCCATTTTAGAAAGTCGGTGGCCGCCTGAATCTTCTCTGGCGAGTTTTTTCGCAATGCGTAGCATTCGATGTATCCTATTGGGTTTGCCGGGGGATCTGACATGGAGAATCTTCCAGCAGCCGGAGCCGGGGTTACAGTACGACCGGAATCCACCGTCGATAGCCCCTGCAATGTGATGGGCGCCGTCATGCTCATACGGCCGGTTCCGAAAATGCCTTTTTCAATGCATTTTGCAAAAAAGCCGGCAGCAGAACCAGGGTTGGTTTCCAGCATGCTGATGAAGAAAGCCACGTGATGCTCTTTGCTTAGGCCGGCGCCTTCCGACAAAGGCTGGTCGTAAGGAGAGGGGACCCCGGTGTCCAGTATTTTTTGTGCTTCGGCCGCGACGTCATCCCAAGTCTGTACATTGGGGTTCAGGTGCATTTTTTCGACAACGGCTTTGTCCCATGTCAACACGAATAGTTGGAGTCGGTGAGGCAAGGCCCAAATGTGCCCCTTATATTCAACGGCCGCGTAAACATTGGGCGGCAAGAAAGTTTTTGGATCGATCCCGATCCTTGCAAGAGCATCGTCGAGAGGCACAATAACATCGTGATCTACAAGTTGTTTTAGATCGTTGTGGCGATACGCGACCAATGCGTTGACAATGTCGGGTAACTCACTGGCCACGTCAGGAAGGGCGTTGAGAGCCGGGAATGGCTCAGAGCGGTCCTGATACTGGGGGTATAACGAAAACGTCAGCGACTCATTCTGTTTTAGCCTGGCAAAAGGCAATGCATCAAGAGAACGCAGAGAGCCGATGGTTAGCATGGGGCGTTCAGCAAAACAGATGGCGCCAGGGCACAAACAGGTAAGAATCACTGCAACTGTAATGGCGTAACAGGCGTAGCGAATCATGGATTCTCCTTTCCATTGTTGTAACAGGGTCTATCTTCCAGGGGGTAGTGTTTCCAGGTCAAATTGGAAATCCGGAAAGCGGCTCCTGGCTTGTTCCAGGTATTCCTCGGCCTCTTGACGTTCGCCTTTGCCAAGTGCATCCGCAGCGAGGTATTGAAAGGCGTTGGCGGTATAAGGCGACGAAGGGTAAACATTCAGAAGGCGGGCGAACAAACTCTTTGCCCCATCAACGTCACCGCCCTTCAGGCGGCAGGCCCCCTTGAGAAAGCAGACTTGGGCCGCCAGCTCGGGCTGACCATCGAGTTGGGGCTCGCCAATCTCATCCAACAAGGGTTCTGCCTTTTGAATTTTGCCGGCGCAGAAATAGATTGCACCTGCGCGAACCAGCATGTCCGCGCGTTCTCCCGGATACCGCTCGGCATATTGGATCAGCCGCTCAGCCGCTTCAAGGGGCTGTGCTTTTTCTCGCGCGAAAATTTGGACAACCCTTCCCAGAGCCTGGCGCCGCCAGAAAGTAGAGACTGACGCATCCTTCCAGCCTGCCTCCAAAATGTCTGCCGCCGCGTCAATTTGAACGTCAACAAGCATACGGCCGGCAATCCGCATTCGAAAAGCTGCTTGCATGTCTGGCGTAAGCGACGTGAAAAAAGCCAAGGCGCTCTTCAGCATTTCGCCACGTAACTCTTCGAGTTTAGATTTGACAATCAAACCACTAACCGTAACGGAGGAGACAAAGGGCTTGGTGTCCAGCAAAAACGCGGCTAGTGCAATATCGGCAGCATGTGCTGGCGGTATTTCAGGATCGTGCAGTACTTGGTTCAGCGTTTTGAAAGCGGCAGAAAGTGCCGAGAGACCTTCGGAATTGAGGGCAGCTTTCACGCCCGCGACTGCTTTTAAGACAGAGGCAGGCAACACCCTGTCGCGCTGGTTTACTCTTTGGATAACGTCCAGCCACACAGGCTGATCCAGCAGGTTCGGGTCGAACAGAAGGGGGCATATCCAGTCCCCTCGCTCAACCCAGATCTTGCTGAGCTTCTCAAAGAACTCTGGAGCACGTGTGGGGAACAGTTGCCATCCGTCTAGCCAGGTTCTTTCGGCAAGCTTAAGTTTGTTCGCTTGGTACAGCAGGTCGCCTTTGCTGACAAGCGCAAACCCTCCACTTCGCGTGTTTCTCTGGCGGTTTATAACCATGTCGCAGGCTTTAACGGCGTCCTGGGCCTCATATAGGTGAATAAGCTTGTCCAGGACAAAACATCCAAGCCTGGAATCTGGATGAGCTTCCCACATTTCCCAGCAGAACAGAATTTGCCCCGGTTTCACAAGCTCCGGCGGTAAGAACTCTAGCGTGGGATCTTTATGCTCCGCACCATTAGAAGCGGGAGCCGATTCACACATGGCAAGGTAGTGGTCGCACGCAAACAAACCTAGGGGACTGTCTGGAAATGCGAAGGCGATAGCCCTGGTGGCGTCAAATTCAGACAGGTCGCTTTCATCTTTCCACAATTGAACAAAATGCCGATAGACTTGCTCCGATTGTTCGTGACGTGGCATCTCCTCAATAATGGCCATATTTTCTTTCAGAAAAGCATCGAGTCGATCTCGGGCGTCTGCCGTGGCCGCTCGTGTTGGCCTGACACTACCGTTCGTGGAGCCTTTTAGCCCAGCATACAACAGACCCGCCGCCACACACATACATCCGATGGCTGTAGCCGGAAGCCATACTTGCCGTAAGGCAGATGGGCGAGGTTGCTGAAACAAAGATTGCCTCCTCTTGATCAGAGGGAGTAAGGGCGTCTACAGTTTTAAGACGGGTATCACAATCTTGTATATTTGCCCTTTATCCCCGGCGCGAACTCGTACTATGGCCGGACCTGACCCCGTGTCGTTCTTCTTTACAAAGTCAAGATGGAGTTCATCTTCGGAACAGTCGCCCTTTGCGGTAATCTCGTAGCCTTTGGTCGACGAGGATTCGAGACAAAACAACCCAACCGGGCGCCGTGGTCTGATACTGACGGAGGTGGAAACTTGGCTACTGTCGAGGAAAGTGGGAGTGGCTACGAAAAGGCTCCGTTTCTGCAGCACGACGGGAATGTCGGCGGTTCTGGAATTCCCCGCGCATGTCACTGAGATTTTTCCCGTAATGGAGTCGGATTCTGACAACAGCGTGGACATTTCTGGCCACTGAACTTGGATGTCGAGCACTGGCGCCAAATGCCCGGTAGTGTCCTGAATGAGCGACGGCGTAAGTTCTAGAAATGGCAACGAAGAATCTACCGCGTAATCGTTGAGCGAAAACTGCGGTGTCTCCACCAGGACTTTGATATGGCGGGTGCGGTGGCTCTCATCCTGAGGGGATGAACCTTCCTCCCACGTTACAGTTAAATCCTTTGGTATACACGCCCATTGCTCTTCCCTCAAGCGCCCATTTAGCCTGATGGGCGCCATACTATTGTCAGCAAAGGTCACGAAGACTCGTTTTTGTATCACCCCTTTTCCCCAGCTTTCAGGTTTAATTCGCAGAACCAACCGGAGTTTGGCGCCGGGGAGTAGAACTCGCCCGGACAATTCTGCTTCAAGGCACCTGCAAGGAGTCTTAATTCCCATAATGGTTACTGGGTCCTGTGAAGGGTTGGTGATTTCGACGGTTCTTTCAAGTATCGTGCCTGCGTCCATTACGCCTAGCTGGATATCGGATTGTGAGAGCTCAATCTTGGTGGAGATCGGGCCAGCACTTTCCTCAGGACAGTTCACCAAGATGTAAGCTGAGCGAGAATCGTTTTTCTTTTCAAATCGTAACCGCCATTCAGCCCAATCCAGATCCTCAAGCCCCTTAGTATCGTCGTACAGGACCACCCCTTGCGGCGTCGCCGAATAGACCACGGCATGCCCCATGCCAGCGCCTCCAGGTTGGCTGCATACAATGACGAAATGCCGAGGGCTAGACATCAAATGTTTCTGTGCCACTTCAGCCGGCACCTGCGCGTAGGCATCAGCCTTGAGGCCATGCAACCGCAGGCTATTGAGCAGAGTGGCGGCACTCATCAGGCCACGGTCACCCGTCAATTGCCGAAGCAACTCTTCCGGGTCGTACTTATAGCCGGACGTTTCATAGATGAACTGCAAAACGGAGTAGGCGCACTTTCCGCTGCTCTTTTCTATGGATTCACGAACTTGACCCGGTAGATCCGATTGCCCTAACGCCGCCTTCGCCAATACACAACAAAGAAGAGCCACAAATGGGAGACGAGTATAATTCACGAGGCGGTTCTCCGCTGGCTGCGCCTCCAGAGCAGCAAACACGTCCCGGCTATAGCAAAGAAGACTACCGAGAGACATATCAAAACAGTCTGCGTTGTTACTCGAGCAGGTTCGCCAACTGGGGAGTCGCCACTGTCAATAGCAGCCGCCTCTATTGTTTTGGGGCTACTGCCTGAGGTTGGTTGGCGCAGTTCTTCTACCTTAGCCACAGCTTGCCGCAGCATTTGCTCGCGCAGTTCGTTCGGTATGGTGGCGGCATAGGCCGTACCGGCTACTTCGTCGTGAATCGTCACCCCGTCAGGAATGTTAAACGAGAAATCGGATGGTTGGAGCACCTCATTGACCCCCTCACAATGAAGTGCCACCTCACAGACCCGTTTGCCGGGACGTTCTATTGTAAAATGCAGGGGCAACCAAATGCCGTTTATCTGCTCCAATTGGTCGACCCGCAATGCCAGGAAAGGCTTGTCATCCGGTCCCTTATAATCTACATAGACACTGGAATTGACGATCGCCGCCCCTTTGGTCATATCCAGTTCCACAACCTGTGTGAGTGACGTATCTTCCTGAATTGGAATACTCACCCGTACAATGCCTGACGAATCTGGTCCTTCCAGTTGCCATTGGCTTTGCCAAGCTTCTTCGGCATGGGTCAACAGATATGTCAAACCCTTTGGATCACACATAGATGTTCTTTCCGCGCAGGAAAAGAACTTGAAAAATGGCAGGAATGGACATAACGCCAAGTGTTGCGATGGAACTGAGCGGATACCTGGCTCGCGAACATAAGCCTCTTTGGGTGCGATCTTTGGTGGGTCTGCACCGTCCATCCTTGCCTTTTCGTACAGTAGATCAAGCCCTACGATACCGTTGTCGGCGCTTTCGATGACAGTATAAACCTTTTTGGCTTTATCTTCTTGAGTTGGGGCACACACTTCAATGCGGGTGCGATAAAAGCGGTCCCCCCCTCCAGAAAGCAGCATCTCTCCCCGATAAAAGCGCTCGACCTTTCTGTCAGGGCTCGTCAAATCATAGTCGAACCGTTCAAATGACAAGCTCACACTGGAAAGGGAATTTTCCGCCGCTGACAGCGCCTGCACGAACTCTTCCTTTGTTAACGCACTGGCGTTTGAAAAAACAGTTGCGAAGACAAGAAAGAAAACCGTCACGCAGACTTTCCTTGAACTCACTGAAATGAAAACCCTCCGACCCGGCTTGATAGAAAGGTAAACACTACCCCACCGTTGGCTTGACACGTACAGGGTTTATAGATAATGAGATGTTAGCACTGTCGCGAAGTACCAGTCCAGAAATCATCCGTGTTATCTATATAACAATTCGTGCCTTCGCACTCCATGTTGCATCCTATACAACAGTCGTCCGTATGACTATGGCAGGAAATTTTGGGGTCGGTGTTAGCACAGGTGCAGTCCTTGTTGTAGCCAGTACATCCATAGGTTCCACAAAAATCGCCATCGGTACTCGAGTCTTTGCAGTTGTCCGAAGAATAGTCGCTAGGAACACTGCACTTCGCATGATAAACAAGCGGTCCATCGCATCCCACGTAAAGCGTGCTTAATTGAGCCGTGGACAGCGCCACAAGGCCAGATGAGTTCGAAACGCATGGCACCGCTACAGCGCATACCAAGCAGATAAGACCACACACCAAGCTAACTACTATTATTCTCGCTAGCATGATTATCCTCCCTTAGCTTTGTTTACTGCTCCTCTGTCTAAGATTATGATAATATACCTTAGCATCAATGTCAACGGTATTTTTAATAATCTATTTGGCTATAAGGGGGCAAAAACTTAATGGCATAAATTCGCTACTCGTGCATGTCAGGTTCTGCAAGTCAAGAATTGTTGACAACCCCAGGTTATCCGATCGAAAAAACCCCAAGAGGCATCCGGAAAGCAAGCATTGCCAATGGGTTATGAATTAGGACGGTATCTCATTCCAGCCCGTATTTTTTGATTTTGTACGGCACGCAACAAAGGCGCAACGCTGAACTGCCGTCAACAGTGCCTTCTACGCATACTTCCTTCAGAAGTGCAGGGAGTAATTCAGGTGCTGAGTGAACGGCGGCGTACTGGCCGACGTTTCACGAAATTCGAGGTCCTGCGCCGGCGCATCGACATATTGGCCTCCGAAGCATACGGTTTGGTCGCGGATCGTGTCGTAGGCAATCCTAAACCCTGACCTTCTTAAAAGAAGGCTTGTTGTGGTCATCTGAGTCCAGTCCGTCCCGTCCCATTCCCAAACATCGGTGTAGAGTGAGGAACCGGATTGCACATAACCCACGCCACCAACCAGCAGTCTTTCTGTCTATGTGAATCATATGCAAATGAAGCTTTGCGCCTCGCGCTCGGGCTGGTTTCGGGATGAAGCTCGGTTTAGTCAGAACCGTCCCAGGTCCAGGTGGAATCGGAGTAGCCTTTTTGTGGCTCTTGCGTTTATAAACGACCTCTTCAGAGGCGGAGCTTATTCGGCCGAAGCGAACACGATCAGCGGCAACATTGAATGTTCCGGCCGCCTTTAGTGCGATTTTCATATCGCCTTGCGAGATTACCCGCTTAAGGGTATCCAACGCGGTATGAAGCAATCCCGCCGCCCGGTCTCCCACTTGATCAATTAAATATCGTCCCGTTCATACCAGCGGACGGGGTCATCGCACCAGGTACCTTGCCAGTCGCCCATGAAAGGGTCGCCGCGAACGGGCTTCAATTGTGCTCGTTCTTAGTGCTCAAGCTTACCGTATGGCATTACCCAGCATTCTCAGTGCAACAAAATGATTAAAGGCTGTCCCTTCGCTTTTCGTCGCTCTTACAAGCTGCTGAAAAGCCGCGAAATAGATCTCGCCCTTGCCTGCCGGCAAAGAGCCTGCGACAATGCCGGGATTACTCTGGTGGTCAGCGCCAAGTCCTACGGCAACATCCAGCCCCTTGGCGTCGAAGTTGAAACTCGACGCGCCTCCGGCGCCCGCATCCGAATAAAAATGATCCAGTCCATAAGCGGTTCCTGCCTGGTATTTCCAGTCCATCACACCCCCGACAGGCAACCCATCCAGCAGTTTGTGTTCCTTTGTAAAATACCATCCGCCCATCCAGGGTTCATGGGCTCTGCTTCCACTTCCGACATTGTGGGCCAGTCTGTGGAAAGCGCTATGGAACAATCGATGCATAATATCCGACGACTCAGGCCACACAACCAGGCGCTTGCCTTTGCGACGGGCCAGGCTGCTGAATTCATATAGGGTCTTGCGGTGGTCTGGATATACCGGCTGATATACCGTTCCATCGCGATGCTTGAGCTTGCGGTCGCCGGCCCACATGGCGATTTCTTTCCCTTTTGCATCCTTGACCTTGACCGCCTGGATTTTTACCTCCGTTGAACGGTTGTTCTTCCACCCATGGCGAAGCATTTTTTCTTCCCGGTCAATGTTGCTGGAGGCGACCACCAATCTGCCGTGCGTGATATCGATGGTGAATTTCTTTGTAAGTATCTTGTTTATGCCGCCGGCTTCCTCATCGATATCCAGATCCTTGACGAGCCGTTCACCGTTGATATCAACGTTCATACACTCTCTTCGATTAGCCGAATTGGGATCGTGTTCGCCGAAAAGGAGCTCGACTTCGCAAGGCCCGTTTGCAAGGTCCGTAATCTCAAACAGCCTGGAGCCCTGATGAAAGTGCAGGTTCTTGTTAAAACCCGTCGCTGCTGCGTATTCCTTCGGGACACCGACTATGCCGCCGTTTGATTTTGAGGAGAATACAATAACATCGGCTTTCTTTGGAGAGTTAACGAGCCTCACCCCGAGTTTTTCCAGGCCATACCGGACCTCATCGCCATCCTCCCAGACATACACTTTCTTCTTAATGGGCGCGCCCTTCCAATCCACTACGTGAATTTTCTCTTCGCGGGTGAGTGTCGGCTTTGTTTCGCCTTTCCGGGTAAGTGTAGCAACGTACTTGCCCATACCATTTTCAGGGTGTATGAATTTTTCGCCCTCCACCAGCAGCTGGGAGAAGACATCCCCGCCCTGGATGGTCACATGTTTCTCAAAGGCCCCTGCCTCCTTACCCGAAGGTGTAACAGCCTTAAGTAGCAGTGTGAAATCCCCTTTTAAATCCTTTTCGTTCAGGATCCAGACATCGACCACCGATTCTCCACCCTTCTCCAAGATAAACCGCCTGGGCATAATCGCTATCATCAAGGGCGCCATCCCCCGTTTCATAATAGCGGGATTACTGCCCTTGAAATTGCGGAGTCCGTCGACCAATCCGGAATGGTTGTCGTAGAGGGTACTGTCCCATCCGTTACCGATAAGGAGATCATTTTCATTGGATAGCCGGGCTACAGTCATGACCTTGGCCCAAGTCGAGTAGGATTTGTCTCCGGCCGCAAGGTAAAGGGATTCGGTTGTCGGGAATGCGTCTCTGAAACTATACCGGTCAAGAAATTCGTAGTAGGCTTTATCAATAATCCTGCAGTCTCGGTTGGAGTATCCGGTCCTTCCTGTTTGATCAAAATACCGAATCATTGCAGCATGATTATCCGGTGAGCCGAATCCAGCCATTTCGCCCCATGCCTGAATGTTCTTCTTCTCCCGTGCTTTGTGCCAGAACTCGTTTGGATTCCTGTAGATCGTATCCAGCCAGACACCGGTGCCGTTCACGGTATGTTCATCGTACCAGCCTGCTGCATCGTTTTCGTTCCCCATGTAAAACGGGGTATCGTCCCAGGGGCGCATCATCGACTGTGAGCGTTCAAATCTGTGATCCGGCCCGGTGTTGATGTGCGGCGGATTCAGGTTAACCCCCGATATGGAGGTCCAGATACGGCTCGGGTCCAGCTCCTTAATCTTCGCGAGCATTTCCTGTGCTGACGGGTGGCCCGGCGTTACTCCCAGTTCGTTGCAAAGGTTATACATAAAGAGCGAGGGATGGCTGCGGTCACGCTTCACCATGCGCAAGATCAGTTGCTGTTCAATTCGGGTAATGAGCTGTGCATTGTCACCATAGGCACAGCCTCCCGCCCCCGGTTCCTCGAACATGAAAAGTCCCTGCCGATCCATTTCCTCGAGCACCAATGGCTTGCCGATATTACGATGCGCGTTAATACAGTTGAGGCCAAGCGCCTTTGCAGCGGCCACTTCTTTTTGTGCCAGCTCGTTATCGGGGAAAAGCCCGTTTATGCCCCAGTAGCCCCAGGAAATCATGGATTTTGTGACCATGCGCTTTCCGTTAACACGCAGCAGAGCATCGTCGCCGATTCCTTCGAGCGTTACTGTCCGGAAGCCGAAGGTGCGACTGAAATCCGTGTCACCGCTATCTTTGATCTCGGCATCGAGGGTGTAGAGGTTGGGCGAGTCAAGATCCCAGGGTTTTATATTTTCGATCGTGACATCTTCGTGCAGAATCTGGACACTGCCGGGCTCTACGGAAAACGCCTTTGAGCCGGTCCAGACGGTATTCCCATCTTCATCCTTGATCCGGTACTCAACTACACCATTTCTGGAATTGGTTACACTCTTGACCTCGGTGATGATGCGAATGTCATTTACATGCTGCCGGTTGAGCACGGCCAAATCTTCGATATAAATATCATCGCGAACTAACATCCCGATGCCTGCATCCAAGCCACAGAAACCATGGGAAAGAGGAATCCGGTTTTCCAACGAGCCCCATGAACTGGCAATCCAATCATACCAGTCATAATTCCCGCCCGGAGACGTAATCCGCAGTGCAAGGGTGTTGGTCCCTTTTTTAACCGCATCAGTAGCGTCTACACTGAAGGGGACTTGAGGAAGAAGATTGTAGCCGACCAGTTTCTTATTGAGAAACACCTCAGTACGGTAACGTGCGGCCCTGAAATTAATAATAAGCCTTTGGCCCTGCTTCATGTCTGGCGCCGTGAATTCGCGCCACCACCAGGAGACACCGCGGTAGCCGCCACATTTATTATGCTGATCGTTGGGAATTCTTTCCGTGTAGCCGGTCTCTTGCTCTTGATGAATGAAGGGGCGAAGCATCTTCTCCCAATAGTGCTCTTCCACACTAGCCGGGAGATTAACCGCGATCCCTGCGTCCTTCGATAGTACGCCCCAGCCACCCGTCGGCGGGTTCACCGGAAGATCCTGGATGCTCCTGATCTCATCAGGCGTATATAAGGTGTCATCCATCCAGGTGGCTTTCGTGTCAAGCCATAATCGCCAGCCGTTACCGCTTATATCCTCGGCATGGACCGTTATAGCAACCAGACTGGCGCATAAAATTATCCTTGTCATTTCACGGTATCTCCTTTATTCAAATGGGCTGTGGGTGCCGAAAACTGATCCGCCTTTGTTTTCGGGGGTCATGCCGCTCTCCTCTCGTAGTGATGGTGTAGCCCGCCGACATGGGGAATGGCAACCACTTTGCCTTCATTGACAGCTTGAACCGGCCTTCCTTCCGGCGAGTCCATCTCGAGAGATCGATGAACGCGGTAGCGATTGTAGTATTCAAAATACTTCTTCAAAACCCGACGAAGATGGCCTTCACTGAAGATGATTATCCGGTCCAAGCATTCTCTGCGGATGCTGCCACTGAGTCGCTCCGAATATGGGTTCTGCCAGGGACTATGCGGAGCTGTCAGGACCTGTCGTTCGCATCTATTAATCCGCGTTGCTGCCATTGAACTTACAGCATCTGCCGAGTAAGCTTCAATGATGCTCAGATTCACTGAAGACAGCTGCAAATAGCCAGCCGAAACAGTTTCGTTTCGCTTTCTCCGCAGGATTCGGTACAATCGAACTGCCACCAACGCGGGAGTGCAGAATTCGCATCTGCGCTTCGAGGAATTGGAGCTGGGCGCTATACCGAGAGACCGGAACCATTGCATGACCAGAGGCAAGACAGGGGAAAAGAGCCGTTCCATACCGTCCTTCCGTAGAGCCAAACTAGCCCGAAGGCGCGAAAAAGCAGGGTATACCACGACGGCCATAATAAAGAACCCCCTGGATTCGCAGGCAACGCCGAAACGCCAGCTCGGGAGAGCGTTTTCGGGTCAGGTGTACGGTAAACTGTACCGTAGGATTTGCACTTCATGTGCTTCATGTGTCAAATGTGCATCAGAAGCCGTAGGACGCAAGCTCCTGCGGCTTACGTAATTACAGCGATACCAATGGGTTAGAGAAATCCCCAAAGCTGCGCTCATAACCCAAAGGTCGCGGGTTCGAATCCCGGCGGGTCCATTCATGATGTTCTGGCTCTGGGTGGTACAGTGTCCCGCGTTTGGGCGTGATTGTGGCCGTTGTGGGTGACTTATGGGTGACCGGGGATATGTGGCCTCTTCTCCCCAAGAGGCATGCCCCTACAACTCTTGTATTTTCAGAGGTTTAATTGGTGGAGGTGAGGGGGATCGAACCCCTGACCTCTGCATTGCGAAAGCCTTTTCGGGGTAGATCTCAGGGAACCGCAGTAGACGGCAAGGAACCACTAACGCGCTGACACCCCTTTATTTACAGGCTATTTCGCGTGTCCTTCTTGAATACGCTTGTTCACGCTTGTATAATCCGCTTGAGTTTAAGGTGAGTTTAAGGTGTCTGAAGGGTATAGTACAGCATGAAAAAGAAGCTAACCGCAAAATCGGTCGCCAAACTGAAGCCGGAGCCCAAACCATACAACGTGGTCGACACGGAGCTGAAGGGTTTTCTGCTTCGGGTCCAGCCTTCAGGCGATATGGTCTATTACGCGCGGTACCGGTTCAACGGAGTACAGACCCAGCTGAGGGTCGGCGAGGCTTCCGTCCTCACCCCCGCCCTGGCCCGAGACAAGGCGCTCGTAATCTTCGGGCAGGTTGCCGATGGTATCGACCCGGCCGCGGCGCGGCGGCTGGCGCGGGTCGACACGCTCGGGCGTTTTATCGAGACGGACTACAACGATAAGGTGCTCAAGCTGAAGAGGAGCGGAGCCGCCACGCTGGACCGCCTGAAGCGCTGTTTCAAGTTCCTGTGGGGCAGGAAACTGAACGACCCGACCATCGGCAACGCCGTGATCAACTGGAGGGCCAAGCGGATTGCCGCCGGCAAGGCCCGCACAACAGTCAACCGCGATATCGCGGCCCTGCGGGCGGCTTTCTCCTGGGCGGTGGAACAGGAGTATATCGCGGATCATCCGCTGGCAAAGATCAAGCCGTTGAAGGTCGACAGCGCGCCGAAGGTCCGGTATCTGACGGACACGGAAGAGAAGAATCTAATCGGGGCACTCGATAAGCGCGAGGATGAAATGCGGGCGGCTCGGGATAATCACAACACCTGGTGCGCGGAACGCGGGTACGTCCCGTGGCCCGACTTAAAAGAAGTGACCTACGTCGACCACCTGAAGCCGATGGTCCTCGTCTCGTTGCACACGGGCCTGCGGCGGGGCGAGCTCTTCTCGCTGATTTGGGAGGACATCGACCTTCAAAAGCGGACGTTGACCGTCGCCGGTACATCCTCCAAAAGCGGCAACACCCGGCACATCCCGCTCAACGCGACCGCGTTCGCCGCCCTGAAGGACTGGCGGAACCAAACGCGCAACAGGGGTTTAGTTTTTCCCTCGAAAGACGGGAAACGGTTCGACAACGTCAACAGCGCGTGGGCGACCGTCCTCGGCAACGCCGGCATCACCGACTTCCGCTGGCACGATATGCGCCACACCTTCGCCTCCAAGCTCGTCATGGCCGGCGTCGACCTCAACACCGTCCGCGAGCTCCTGGGCCATTCCGACATCAAAATGACCCTCCGCTACGCCCACCTCGCCCCCCAGGTCAAAGCCGCCGCCGTCGAAAGGCTTGTCCAGCCGGATAGCCTTATACCTCTTAAGGAAGCTGCATCATAAGGTCTTGAAAGTACCCAACTTTTAGCTTTTGTCGCCTCTTGAGCTAATCTTTACCACGTATCTTGGTAAGAACTTGCTGGACATCTTCAAAGGTTGGAAGAACTGTTCCTTTTACGTTTCGCTTTGATAGCTTTGGTGCTAATCATGAGGATTGCCAGAACTGTTGGTAACCAAAAGAGTGGAACGGGAGGGGGTGTATAGAGGGGGTCGGTGGCATCTTGGAAGTGGTCGAGATTGCTTGTACCATCCTCGTTAGGGTCGCCGTCGAGTCCGTTATTGGGGTCGATACTCCCGTCGTCGTAGGGGTCGAGACCGTGTTGCCATTCCCATTGGTCGGGCAGTCCATCGCCATCGCTGTCGGTATCGAGCCAGTTGGGTACGCCGTCCGTGTCGGCATGACCGCTGGTCTCGATTTCGTTGGTTATGCCGTCGCCGTCGTAGTCGCTGAGCCGACTCGTGAGGTCTGTGGTGAAGATGTGTCCTTCGGTGGTTGTGGCGAGTGGATTGTAACCGATATAGGCGCGTGTGGCGGCCAAGGCGAGCCGGTTTCCGTTAAGGTCCATGCTTACGGCGGCGCCGGGTACGGGAAATTCCATGATGGGTCGGTCACACTCGGGGGTGAAGATTATGATGTTGCCGTACCGTTTGTCGTTGCCTGTTTGCAGCATAGCGGCCAACGAGCCCGTTTGGTTGACCTTTGAGTCCAAGGACTGAAAATTCAGAAGCGGGGGGTCGCGTTGAATGTGGTGCATGCAATAAAGGGCGCCTGTAAGCCCTTCGTAGAGGTAGCAGCTTAATTCGTCGCTTTTCCATTCCTGTGTCCCGCGGCGACCCACAACCAAAACGAATGAACCGTTGCCGGCAACGGCACAGCGTTCGACAGCGGTGCTGTGTTCGCTGGGTACAAGATTTTCCCAAAGCAGCTGGTAGGAGGCACCATCCCAGGCGTAGGCTTGTACTTGCGCGCCGTGTGCCCGGATAGCGCGAACGGCATCGTCACTCAAATGAATTTCGGTGGAAGGCACGGCTATTCCAGGGCGGACGGCTTCCGAAGCGAGGTCATAAACGATGCAAGAGCCACTCTCTTCCAGAACGACAACGGTGCCGTCCGCGCACACTTCCTTCAGAAGTGTAGGGGTAGGTCTTGCAATGGTCTTATGGACACTCCCATCCTGATTTCGAACTGTGATCGTGTTGTTGTCATCGCTGGTAACGGTCCATGCCCCTGATGCAGACACGCCGAGTCCGGTGATTTCGTTCGGGTAATTCAGGTGCTGAGTGAAAGTCGGCGTACTGGCCGGCGTTTCACGGAATTCGAGGTCCTGCGGCGGCGCAACGACATATTGGCCTCCGAAGCATACGGTTTGGTCGCGGATCGTGTCGTAGGCAATCCTGAACCTTGACCTTCTTGAAAGAAGGTTTGTTGTGGTCATCTGAGTCCAGTCCGTCCCGTCCCACTCGTACGTTTTGTTTGTTCTTACCGACTCATCCCCTCCCGGCTGTCCCAAAAGAACAACACGGTTTCTTGACGAATCGTATGTCATTGAGAACTCACCGATTGAGAACGTATGGGTAGGATTACGTTGGACCCAATCTGTGCCATTCCATACCCACGTCTGTTGCGGCTGGCCGCCGACAAGTGTCGTTTCCCGGCGTCCGGCATGGTAAACCATGGTTGCCTGGTAAGCGGGAAGTGTAGCGGGGGTGCGTTGATACCAGTCGACGCCATCATACTCCCAAGTTTGGCGGTCGCCATGAAAGGTAATTATATAAAGCACCATCTTTTGCCAGAAGGAGTCATAGACCATGGAGCTGTCTCCGGTGGGGAGGTCGGCGGAATGAGGCGTAGTAACTTCAGTCCAGTTTGTCCCGTCCCATTCCCAAACATCGTTGTAGAATGAAGAGTCGTCGTGTACATAACCCACGCCGCCAACCAGCAGTGCTTTCTGTCTATGTGAATCATATGCAAATGAAGCTTTGCACCTCGCGCTCGGGCTGGTTTCGGGATGAAGCTCGGTCCAGTCAGAACCATTCCAGGTCCAGGTGGAATCGGAGTAGCCGACCCAAGTCTTGTCAACAGGGGAAACGATGGCGCCGCCAAACATAACCACATTCCCACGGGCCTCATCGTAAACTAAACTCGCGTCAACCATGGGAGGAGGACTCGTTGAAGGGTTTTTGAGATTCCAGTCTACGCCGTTATAGGTCCAAGTTTCGTCACTGGTAAAAGATACTTGGGCCGTAACGGAATGCGACGCGTTACGTGCTGCCGCTAGAAACTGGGGTCTTGTTGAGCCCTCCAGTAAATACTCTGGATTCCCGCCGCCGGCCCAACTTTGCATGGTCAGGAAGTGCATGCCGGTGTGAATGCAGTTTCCCCCGTCACTAAAAGCCAACCGGTCCCACCGCAGCAAGGGCCCAACGATATGGTAAGAGGCGGGGCTTGCCACGTAGTACCATTGCGTTTCCTGGGGCAGAAAATGAACAAACAGTTTATACACACCCGTCTTTGCGGGGTCATTTGCGGCAACGCGGAGAAAATAGGCGCCGTCATGCGGAATTTTGAAGAAGCTGATGTGGATGCCGTCAGTCCAGTTGTAGGTTCCGGGACAAACGAGGTTGTGTTGAGCATCGTATAGCTCAAAAATTATGTCGTAAGGGTATAACTGGGAACCGATGCGGTTCGTTTCAACCGAGGCAAAAAACTCCTGGTCAGCGTAGGCGGGAAATCGGTACCAGTCTTCATCCGGATCGGATGCGCCTGGTTGGGCCGGATCAATGGCCGTAGAGCCCAAGGCTACGATTTCTTTTCTTCTCGTCTCCACAATGATAGGCGTGGCATGGGCGTGATCATTGTTCGGTTCCATCTGGTCAGGTAAGGCCTTGTTAAAAGCAAAGGGTACGCGGGTAAGATTTGCGCCAGATGTGGCGTGTATCGTGCCGCAATAGACGTAAGGGGCTTCGCCTTTATGAGTTATGTCAGGCCCTACTGTGACAGTAAGATCAAGGACAGTTGACTCGCCAGGATTGAGATTGACGGTATCAGCTGAGAGCGTTGGGGTAACGGTGGCAGGGAGCGCGCCTGTGTCAATAGAGAAAGAATATGAAATAGGAGCGGTTCCGACATTTGTAACGGTTATCGCTTGCTGACCGGTCCACTCCGGGTCGTAAACCTGTCCGAAATTCACGGACGGCGGTTCAATCAGCAGGTCCAGGTTGGCAGCCGCCAGGACGTCCAGGCGGCCCGTGCCCTGCGTCATCATGTCCAGCCCTAAATCAACGGCGGATTCCATAAGGGCCGCTCTTAGCTGAGAGGCGGTCCAGCCCGGCCTGAGTTGTTTAAGTAACGCGACGGCGCCGGCCACGTGTGGGCATGCCGTTGACGTGCCGGAGAAAGTCGCCGTGCCGCCCCCCATTTTTGTCGACAGGATGCCAACGCCTGGCGCGCATAATTCCGGTTTAATCCAATATGTGAAAGAGGCCGGGCCGCGGGAACTGAACGGGGCAATCTGGTCGTAATCGTCCGTGGCGCCCACAGCGAGCGCTTTGCGTGCGCAACCGGGCGACCCAATAGTCCAATAATCCGAACCGTTGCCCGCGGAGGTCACGCAAACAACACCAAGGTCCACCGCGGCATCAACCGCCAGGCTGACCGGGTCGTCCGGACTGCCGACTGCGTCCGCACCAAGGCTTAAGTTGATGACATCGGCCTTATCGTCCGTGGCCGGGTTTCCGTCAGGGTCACACGCACGCTCGATACCGTAAATAACCGCGCTTGATGAACCGATGCCCTGGGCGTTCAACACCTTGTACGCCAGCAAGCTCGCATCCTTCGCCACGCCCACCACAGAACCGTCGCCCGCAACGACTCCGGCAACGTGAGTACCGTGGCCGTTGTCGTCCATGGGGTCGCTATCGCTGTTGAAAACATCGTAGCCGCCGATTATTTTGCAGCCGGGACCGAAACCGCCGCCAAGGTCCGGATGGGTATAGTCGATACCCGTGTCAATCACGGCGACCACCGAACCCACCCCCGTGATACCCAACGAAGACCACACGTCGTCGGCATTGATCAGCGGGACGCTCTGGGAAAGATCCGCGTGTACGGGAAGATCCTCGAACACGCGTTTCACATACGGCAGCCGCTGTATCGCTTCGATCTCCTCGGGTGTGGCCGTCAACGCGACACCATTCAAAACGAGGTAGTAGTCAAACCGTATAGGCAACGCGGAAACAGGAACGGTCGTCTTACTTTGACTGGAAACTTGCTTTATCTCAGTCAGATCCGCGCGAAACTGCTCGTGCTCATCTACAAGCATACTTCTCGCCGCAACTTGTTCGGGAGCGGTCAGCCCCTTTTGTGTTGCAAGCGGTTCAGTACAGAGTTGAACAACGTAAGCATCCTGTGCAGGAGGAATGTGAAGTGTTGTATCTTGTGAATCAGCAGTGTAAAGAACACCGCCCGTAGCGCATAGAGGCCCGGCTGACAAAACTGCTACTACGACAAGGCAAGAAAACTCACGACGCACGTCATCCCCTCTCTAGCACTCTTTCCCGCCAACGCGCTGAAATCGGGCAGACTCAAGACCCTGAGTAGGGCTTCCATTTGCTGTTTTTACCAACCCAAGTGGCAAGGAAATCCTCAAGCGTATTGACTTCTTTGTTTGACTTGAGGATTAGCCAACCACACACATGTCCATCGTTCTTGTAGAAAGAACCTTGCTGGTCTACCGCTAGAATGGCATCAGACACGTATTTCCTATGGCTGCCATGAATGAGTCGAAACAGAAGACATCCGAAAGTGCTGTTCCGATGCGCGGAATGGGTAGCTATGTAGACGCCAGAATCCTTTCCAATGGGAATAATGCCCTCGTATCCAGGTAGACCATTTTGCCACTTACTTCCCATGGGAATCCACGGGCGAGCGTTCGATATCATCTTAGGTGTTATCTTAATCTCCGCCAACCGCTCCCTGTTCTTCTCGTACCATTTCTCTTCTGACTGGGGAACTGTCAGCAACAGAATCCCGACGACGGCGGTTGTGATCAAGAGCCGCTTTTGAAATCGTCTTAGGCTAGTCCTGCAAAGGACCACAGTAACCCTCACTTGAATAAATCGGAACAGACCAAACCTTGTATATCATACCATGCTGATTCTTGGACATCGCGTTTTGGAGATCGGCGTGTTAAATGTGCTATAAAGGCTATACACATACTAGTTATTTACATAGTACCTGCAAAAGCCTGCTCAGATAACAAGCACTACTGCATTCACATGCCAGAAGTCTCTAGACAATTACGTTGTCACAGTGGTCACTACTCGAAGGTCATCCCGCCTACTATTTCACCGCTGGCTGCATCAACATACACTTCCGCATCAACAGGACTTTCGGAAAGCAGCCTACAATGGACAACCCAGGCTAGACAAGTATCTGGTGAGGTAAGGGCAAGCGAAACCTCCGGCCCACGCGTCCAAAAATTGGTTGGCCGAACTATCTTCAGTGCGTCCAAATCACTCAGAAATTCCACTTCGTCCACCGCGCCTTGAAATAGTGTAGTTCTTACGCTTTGTATAGCGTTGGCTTTAGTGGTGTTAACTGCAAGTGAACGTGGCGCAATGTACGGGATATGTATAACCTCCAGAAGTTTTCCAGACTGCGCATCGATTTTCATGCGTACGCCGCTTTCGCACCTGATGCCTTTGCGGTCGTAGTCCACCGATATCTCCCAGTATTCATGCGTGAACTGAGGCTGTCCGAATTCAGAGAGTTTCTGTTTCCACGCCTGATAGCTCGAGAAATTGAGCTTCGCATCGGGACTCGCCGACGTTAGGCCTGCCATCTCGGTAAAGGCCTTGCATGCCTTCACCGCTTCGTCTTCAGAAAGGAGACCCTCTGTGGAATTGCCTTCCGTAGGTCGTGCCCGTTTCAGGTGAAGAATTGTCGCGGTCTTGGGGTCTATTATGATTCCTGTCCCATCATCGGTCTTCACCCGTATCACTTTGCCATAATAGCCCGGTTGAACCGCCTCCTTTTGGTAAACAACGTTCAGCTGCTGGTTGCCCGTAACACTCTCTAAAGTCTTTAAGATCTCCATGCAATTCACTGACTGGAGCAACTCCCGAAGTGGCCTTCGCTCCGTTTCGGAACCTGCGGGTAGCTGAATCTTCTCCTCGCCGCTTGCTTTTGGGTTCTTGGCTCTTTTCTCGTGTCGGGCTGGAGGATTGTTGATCCTATTAGGCGCTTTTACATGACTCAACAATATGCCCTCAGTTTCAGGTGACAACCTGGAATCCGGACTCTGTTTTGCAGCGTTGCTGTTATCCAACAACTCCGTAACGGCTATTGAACTCTGCCTTTGATATCTTGATAAAAGGAATAAACCGAGCCAACTACCTAAAGTAAACAATATAGCCACAAATATCGCGGCGGTTTTTCTTGTGAACAATGAATGTCCTCCGCATATACATAAAAACTTCCTAAACCGGTCAGTCAGACAACTTGAGGTCCCTTTTTCCGCCAAGCACCCATCCCGGCGACGGGTTTTTTCCATACCAAAGTCGCATCCAAAGAACAACCTCCAGATCCGCAAACCATATGGCATCTTCGACAGTGTGGCCAGTAAACATATACCACCAAAATTCCGGATCCCACAGCTCCATGTGCAGAACCTTTAGAAGTGGAGCAGGTTGATCTGGACTTTGAACACCAAAATATGTTGTCGCATTGAACGCTTGCATGTAGTTGATAGGATTTGGATCGCTTGGAGTTGCAAAATCATCATCTGTGGAACAAGCCAGTAAATAGACAAAGTCCAGGGAGCGGCCTTGGCCGGCAACAATATTGTTGATATCCTCTGGGGGTATCGCGTGCCCAACCATATCTCCGTCTTGGTCAGATCTTACAAGGAATTGAGGTCCTCCATGGCCGGTGTACGCGAATACCTTGCAGTCTGGTAACTCGTTCAGTTTTGTTAAAAACTCTCTATATTTTGGAGAGTCCATGAATTCCGTCTTATAGCCTATGCGCGGAAATGATTGGACTATCTTTGGAAGGAGGGTTCTCGCTAGACTGGGACGCAACGCAGCTTCTTGAATTTGACATACTAAATCGTACCAGTGACACGGTTTTGTACAACGTACGACAAGTGCCTCGCCGACCCATCTGCCATTAGTATCATACGGAGTTGGAGGACGGGAGAAGTTCCATGAGCGGTTCCCACCTGAGTCAGAGAAAAATGAGTAGCTCCAGCCCGGCTGGCTAGTGGCGGGAAACTCAACCGAAGAAGCTACCGAGCCGCCCGGATTTGACAGACCGAGATAACCGCCAGTGGTCTCGTTTAGCTCAAATCCCGTATGGAGTTCTCCGGGAGGGGCGGCAGATGTGGTGGCGAAGGCGATGAGGTAGCCGTTGGGGGCGATGACGGTGGAGGGGAAGGTGTAGTCGTTTGTCTGGCTGCCGGGTTGTGTTCTCAGGCCCCAGCCGGCAATGTCTACGGCGAATTGGTTGGCGTTGTGGAGTTCGATCCAGTCGGGGTAGGTGCTGTCGGCGCTGCGGAGGCCGTTAGTATTCCACGGGAGTACCTCGTTGAGGATCACCAGAGAAGTGGCGGGGACGGCCTGAAGGCTTGTGCCGTGGACGGCGACCGTGAGGTAGCTGGTAGAGAAGGTGATGACGCCGGAGAAATTCGATGGCGTCTGGGGCTGGAATCGAATTGTGACTGTAGCGGAGGTTTGCGGGGCTATGGAGTAATCGGCCGATGTCGGTACGGAAAACGGCGTGGGCGCTATTACGGTGCCCGTAATGAGAGCGTCTGTCGGATTCTGCAACGTAATTGTCAGGTCCTTTACTGAGTTCACGGCAGTATATCCGAACTGAAGGATGTTTGGGTACACGTTCAGGGAGTCACTTGTTGTATCAACAGGCCCGGTGCTGCCGAGGAGGTTTCGGGTGACGCTATCGATGCCCCTGCCGGTGAACTTGATGCTTCCGGGAAACTGGCCTTCGTTTGGCGGTGTGAAACGTACGGCTACTTCGGTGGTTTCGCCCGGCTGGAGTACGTAAGTGGCGGTTTCGATGAAGTGTATAGTAAACGGCCCGCTCTGAACCACCGCCTGGCCTTCCAGTGTTTCGTTGCCCGTATTCCTCACGGTGAAAACCCCGTCTACAGAGCCGTCTATGGGCGCGTTATCCAAGACAAGCATGAAGGGATCTACTTCAATGGCCGGGCCTTCCAGGCCCTCCTCGTCTTCCTCCGCTTCGTCTTCTCCCAATATGCTTAATGTGAATTCATTGGAGACCACCGGTGTGCCGTTGTAGGTTGCCGTGACGGTGTATACGCCTTCGTCCGTATGCTGCACCGGGTTCATTTCGTATGAGTCGGAATCCGTTCCGACATTAACGCCATTGAGCTTCCACAAGTAATTCACGTCTACGGGAGCGGGATCCAGGTTTGGATTTAGATTGGCCGCAAGCGTAACGGCATCTCCCTCAGTGGCTTCTGAGGGCCCAGTGATGTAGACGTAATCAGACAACGTTGTTGCATTGCACTCGTATGCGCCGATATCTGGGGCGGCCTTGCGTAGTACGTTGAGTATATCGGCCTTTGTGGCCGGATTCGTATTGGTCCCGGCGTTAACGCATGGCGAGTTGAGCGTAATGTAGTACGGGTCATCACCCGTTCCCAAGAACACCGGATCGTCACCGAAGTTCCAAGGGGCAGCCGTCACCGTTGCTTTATCGGGACAAAGCTCAATGTTGCAGTTCCTGGCAATTGTCAACAGTAAATCTTTGTCATCGTGGCCGTCAGGCGCTTGAGGGTCACACGCCCCCCGTATGATGCAATTCACAACAGTGGCTCCGGTAGGAACCGATACGTTGGTGACGTATGGCGTATTGCCCGTATTGTTGACTAAGGTGTTGTGAGCTATAAGCCACCGCCAGTCCCTGTCGACATCTGGAACATGAATGCCCGCGCCCGCACTGGTTTCGGCAGGGGCGGCAAAAAAGGCTACAGCCGCTCTCGCCCATACGTTGCTCATGATCGTCTGTGAAGAATTACTCCAGCCCGTACTTTTCGATCTTGTATGGTATGTAATGAGTCCGCAACTCCTGGCCACCGTTAACCCAACTGATGATAATGTCTTACCTCGTTTTCGTCACGCAACCGAAACTGTTAACAAAGGACGCAGACTGTTAACAAACCAGGACGGGAAAGGTTAACGAAGTGGTTGGGATGGCAGGAGTTAGAAATTGCATGGCCATTTTTATTTCTGGATAACGAAGATTCACGCGCAAGCTAGACATATAGCACAGCCAATCAAGGCTGTCTGGCAACACGAAACCCTATACTAGAAGATCTCGCGTACTTTTGCATATACGGACGAGAAGCAGAGTAGCAACAACCGTAAGGGAATCCCCAAGAACCACCGCGAAAAACACCTACATCGGTACTTGCTGTATCTGTCCATGCGCTTCCGTCATTTGGAGCGCCGGCGTAGTTGTCGTGCCAGTCGTCTTCACACCACTCGAATACGTTCCCGCTCATGTCGAAAAGACCGAACGCGTTGGGGAGTTTAAGGCCAACGCTATGAGCATATCTTTCATTGACTTCCCAAGCATTGCCGTCGTACCAGGCATAGTCGCCAATCGCACCCAAGGAATCGTCATTCCCCCAATAGAATTTCGTGCTTGTGCCTGCACGGACAGCGTATTCCCATTCGGCCTCGCTGGGCAGTCTGAAATCTTGTCCGGTATAAAGATTCAGCGCCCGCGTAAAATGTCGTGCATCGTACCAGGAGACGAACACCGCAGGGCTGTCAGGATCATCAAGTACGTTAGCATGGCAGTTCCAAGGAGTTGTTTCCATTAAAGCTGCCCATTGGCGTTTGGTCAATTCATATTTGCTCAGCCAAAAGCCTTCAATTGACACTTCATGCTGTGGCAACTGTTCCGCTGTAGAATCTTCTTCGCCCCCCATTATGAAGGCGCCTGCAGGAATCCAGACCATCTCCAGCGGCACCAGGCCAGGCAACATGATAATATCGGTGGTAGAATCTCCTTCGCCACATGGACCCGGGCAGCCCGCAATTACAATAAGAAGTACAAACGCGGCAAATAACCGAGAAACACTACGTCGAACAGTTAACGTAGACATAATCCAACTCCCCTCATTGCGGACGTACCAACCAAAAGGTTTCTCTACTATTGCGTTTTTTTCAAGTATTGCTTCAACAAAAACTTCATTTCATCCGAGGGGGCAAGGTCTAACGGACTCTTCCCTTCCTTCTTGAACACCTCAAGCGAAGCACCATTATCCAAAAGGGCTTTGGCGACCTTTACCTGCCCGTAAAGAACGGCATAATATAGTGCAGTTTTCCCATTATAATAAGTTACATTAGGGTCTGCCCCCCTAGAGACAAGAAACTTGATGCTCTCGGCATTGCCATAGACACGCGCTATTGCGAAACATTGTCCAAGATCTGCGGGTGATCCCAGTATGTCAGGAAGAATGTTAAGTATTTTGTTTGCTTTGTACTTAACTGCTGATTGGAAGACTGCCTGGATAATGTCATCATCATTAAGCCTACTCTTAAACCTCTCCAAGTACGTCCGCACAAGTGCCTCATTTCCCGTTACAATAACTGAGCGAGCAATGTCTACGGAGAAGGAATCGCAACTGATGCTCTTGGGAACCAGGAGCAGCACAACCTTCCGAAACTTCTCCGCCCGCTGATCCTTGGAAGCTTTCACTGATGGGTGCTCTGCATTGGCAGAAATATTCCAGTCAAACCCTTGTACAGCGCGTTCAATGGCTAGATCATAGTTGTTCCCTCGCGCACACGGATCAGCCCCGAGTTCAAGAAGAACTTCGACCGCTTCTACCTGAGCGTATTCGGCGGCTATATTCAGTGGCCTGTCCGGAGTATGGCGGTCAAAGAAGCCCATCTTCGGAGAAAAGTTGGGATCGACGCCTTGGGCAATTAGTTTTTTAATTGCAGCCACATCGCCGACCCTTGCAGCGTGGCAGAGGGCCGCGTATTGTGGCGGCAGTGACACGGCATAAGCTGCCCCTCCCAACGTCACAGCTAACACCAACAAAATCAAAGATAGGCTTCTCATATACTCATTGTAGCTCTTCCAGCACGGGCAAGAAAAGGAGCGGTCTGGAATAATGACTCGGAGTATCGCGGTGATAATCATCATCCCAAGGCACTGTAGAAAACAAAGCGCATACCACATTGGGGTACGGGAACAGATTAACGTCATTAACGTCGTCGTCTACGTCAGTTTGAAGGCAGCCTACACGATCCAGTGAAAAGATGTTGTCGAGGACCCACTGGGCATTCTGGCCATCATCTCGAATGGCACCACAGGCGTCCCACCCCATATCCTGAGCAATCAACTGGTGCGACGAAGTGAAGTGGCCATCAAAAGGCCAAGGTTTCCACCAACTATCTCCATGTAAATCAAAGAGTTCAGTTGCAGCCATGAACTCAGTCCAAAAGTGACCTGTGGCTCGGAAGAAAGCTCCCAGCATGATGTTAGTGATCTGGCGCCTGTGAACGACTACCGACTTTATAGATGTGTAATCAGGTTCCTGGTGAGGTCCGTATTCTCCTGTATCTGCGCTGACGCGATCATCGTTTTCAAAACAATAGCGGGGAGTGCCTTCGTGTTGTTTGTCGTCGAACTTCGCGACATGGCCTGTGTAGTCGAAGTCTTTGGCAACAATACACATTGCTTGCTGGCGCAAGGCAAAATTGTTAATGCGATCGCCAAAAAATGGGAGATGAATAACTTTGTTATACCACTTGTTGCCGGTCAGACTAGACACCATCTGTAGCCAGGCGTCGGCTGTACCGTTGACGGCACACATCAGCCTAAGCTCGTTTTCGAGCCAGTCAGTCACATCCGGCCCCGCGTGTGGCAGAACTATGTTTACCAGACATTCTTGTTCGGGGCGGTTAGTTGTGGTGTCGAGGTCGAATCGAAACTTATACATCCCGGGCCAGTCGAACCCCGAAATCTCGACGTCAAAACGACTGTGAAAATTGTCAGTGGTCACCGGCGTAATGTGGACTGGATCCGGATTCGACGGGTCAGGTATCCAGTCGGAATTAGGATAGTCCTTATCTAGGCAACCAGACTCACTTAGTTCAACGGATAAACGGTAGGTAAGATCATACGATTCAGCTTCCGCAGGTGGCAAATTGAACTCATGCTTACCTATTTCAAGGCAATCCGTCGTGTCCTTTGCCGCAACACGTCTGTAGAAAACCTGAGCCCCTCGTGGATATGGCAACAGCGTTGGGTGTGCCAATCGCTGCTCCTCTCGCTCTCTTGGAGAAGCAGTTGGATCGCCCCAATCATCCACACCGCCAGCAAACCATGGACCACTGCTGTAGGGCGCGGGATAAGTATCCTGAGAATCGTCCGGGCCATCGGAATACCATTTTGACTTATAGGAGCAAAGTACCGCCTTCACCTTATCGCTCAAGGTGATCTTTATAATATAATCCCTGTCACTCGAAAAAGACAGGCTAGTGGACGTGCTGCCGCTTCCCACGGGAAATCCGGTAGCGGCATCGTATTTCTGCCATTTACAGAAAAGATAATCCCCTAAAACTGCTGGCAAAAAAGTCAAAGTAACAAGTCTATTCTCAAGATAAATCGCAGTCTCATTGCCGTCTTCAAAGATCGGTTCTCCCACCCGGTAAGAAGAACTAAACGTCACTGGAAAATTCCCAGAATTCAAGAAATCAAGAAATTTTTCGTCGCCACGAAATTCGAACTCTGTCTTGACTGTGTGTTGGTTGAATTTTGCCTGGAAAGCGGAACCCGCAAGGGCAGACGTCACAGGCACGCTATAGGTTCGGCTTGTGGTCAAGAAATTTGTGCCGCTATACCACCCCCCGTAGTTGCTATATGGAAAACTGTTCGTCTCAGGACATACATTGAGCACCAAGAATGTGTTTTCAAACGTATAAAGGTAATTACCTACGGCATCGCTAGGAGGCCAAACGCCCTCGCACATTGCCCTAAACGTATTTCTTATGGGACTATCGGGTGATGCATTAACGACAAAAGGATGTTGTGCAAAGTTGGGTTGGGTCGTCTGGGCGCACTTGACGTAGTATCCATCCGCTGGGACGCTTGCAGCGGTGCCTATGATGTCATCGGTTATCGCCACTGGATAATAATCGATATGAGACCGCTCAGGATTTCCAGGCTCTAAAATAAAGCTGGTTGAAGTAGTCCATGCCTCCATCGGTTCTCCCACACTAAAGATCACTCCATTAAAGTATTCGAGGCCCGCGGGAGGATTCCTGGCGAGATCTTCCCAGAGGACCCATTTGAGCGGAACTTTCATAGCTATTACAGTTAAAGGCTGGTTTCTTGTTATAAGGATACTATATCCTTCCTCGTGTTGCCAAGCTTCACCTGACCAACAAGAGAAGAACAACTTTGTCTCGCTGATTGACCATCTACCACTCACGCTGAAGTCTTGATAATGGAATTCGATAACCTCCAAATCTGAACCTTTGGCTTCAATCATCTCGTCGCCCGCGGGCAAGAAAGTAACTGTCTCATTGTTGCTCTTGGTCGGTCCTTCCCAGCCTTGGAATTCCCACTGACTATTAGAGATTCCAGACAAAGTAACGATCTGTTCCGCGGGAACTTGAACAGTTGCTCCGTTGGTGTACGGGCCGGCGCCGTTGATTATGATTCCGGGCGATCCCGCGGGAGCTGCTACGGTGAGCATATGTGCAGTAGGTGCAAAGACGGCTCGAACCGATGTTCCCTTGTGAAGCTTGAGCATTGTGCTGGGGTCAGAACCGGAGCAGCTGCCTTCCCAGTGGTCGAAGCGCCAGTTCATGGGTGCGGCTGCGGTGAGGATGATTTCCTGGCCTTCAAGATAATCAGGGCCCGGGGGATCCATGGTGACTGTTCCCTGGCCGATGATGGATGGGATTATTTGCATGGGCTGGCGGAACACGGCGCGTACGGCTTTGTGGCCATCCAAGGTCACCGTAACGTCTGTGTTTGTTTTTTGAGCATCCGAAATATCGCCTTCCCATTGGTCGAAGATGGCGCCGTCCGTGGGTTCGGCGCTCAGGGCGACTTGGGTTCCGAATGCCTGCTTTTCGGGTCCAACGCTGGCCGAAACATTACCATCGCCCGATTGGTAAGCGTAGAGACAGAATTTGATGGCATCCGGTTCGACTGGCGAAGTGCCAAGCGCGAACTCGTCAGCGTTATTCTTTCCATCGCCGTCAAAGTCGTCAATGCCGCACGAAGAATTTGAGGCCATGTATTCGATTCCACAGGCCGAGGACGTTAACAAAAGCACAGGATCTATTCCGTATCCCGGTTCCTTAAGGGCAGCGTACACGTTTTTCCCGTCGTATTTTTCACCATATCGGGCAAGAATTCGGTTATTAAGCAAAGCCCAGTTTAAAACCTCGGCTACCTGCTGATTAGACGTTTCATATTTGCTTATAAAAAAACCTGAGAGGGTGGTTTGGTGCCGTGGACGTGCTCCTAAGTAGTCGTCATTGCCGATGAAACAGGTCGTACCTGGTGCCCAAACAAAATCATCATCTCCACCTGCCGGTCCTAGTCCGCCAGCAAAGCGAAAACCGGTTGACCGGCTGGCCACGTTCCACCCTAAATCGCTCCGGTATGTTGTGCTCAAGTAGCTCTCTTCAGTTGTTTGCCAACTTCCGCCACGCCTTATGCGATAAGGTGAAGCGTAAACGGTAGCTTCCACATAGGGGTCTGTAACTGGGCCACTCGGATACACGAAGAATGTATCGTAACAAAGTTCCGACACATTTCCAGTCATATCCAAACAGCCGATTGGGCTCACGGCCCCAGTGTTGGAAAAATAGCCATTAGGGGTTAGGTAAGGTGGCACGGCAGGTTTTCATAGTTACTGTTGAAGTTTGCCATGGATGGCTCAAGTGCATCAGATGAATAGCCGTATACATAATATTTATCAGTCGATTCATGAAAGGCCGCTACATACTCCCATTCATGTTCTGTTGGCAATCTGTAACCGTTTGGTACGGGTTGTATTAAGCGGACGAAATAAGCGTCGAACGTGTAGCAGGGGCTGAGGCCACGCATTTCGCTGAGCCAGTTGCACAGAGCTATGGCTCCAAACCAAGTGACACTTACTACAGGAAAATCTGCCATTGTCCCTGTGTTAGTGGCTTTAGGCTGAAAAACAGGTTCATCACCGCAGTAAGAGTCAGGATCAAGCCCATAATTCACTTCCCACCAGTCAGGCAATCCGTCTCCGTCCGTGTCGTCTGTACTTGGATCTGTGCCGTTTGCAGTCTCCCACAGGTCCGTTAGGCCGTCCTGGTCTGAGTCCACCGCACTTGGCCCATCTGGTCCTACATATTCGAAAATGACGTGAATAACTCGTGCGCGGTCCATGCGCACAAGGTGTCTGGCCGCCGGCATCAGTTGCGCGTCAACCGGATAGCTGTAACTGACTTCGATACTGTTCCACCAGCCTCTGAAACGCCATTCCTCCGCCGCGTACGCCGCAAGTTCCACACGTGCGTTTGAGCCGTAGTAGTGGAGCTCCGAGTCCAGCGTGTACCTCAGATCCGGCTCGACATCTGCCTGGTAAGTAACGCCGCCAAGTCCGTGAATAAAAGTCCGCAGCGGTTGCGCTTCTGTGTTTCTGCATAGGGCAGTCTTAGTTATCGCTTCCGTGTCAAGTTCATCAAGGGCGCCGTCGTAGGTTACATCAGCCTTTGTGAGGTAGTCCCATGTGTTGGCTTTCTGGGCAACGATGCTGACGTCACTCTGGTCAATCTGCCCGTCCTGGTTCAGGTCGCCCTCAGGAGAGACGTAATCGGGTGTGGGTACAAAGACTATTCCAACCGTTGCTGTTTCCAGATTGTTAATCGTGATCTGATTGGCGCCGATTTTCTGGCTATTCCCATCACCCAATGTCCAACTTTCAGGGAGTGCCCAGTGGTCGAACTGCCACCCCGGGGCGGGAACTGCGGTCAACACTATTGCATTCCCCGCACTTTCATAGTGTTTGACGGGTTCATCTTTTGGTCCGTACGCGGTACTGGGGAAATCGCTGCAGGTAACCATTCCTTCTCCCAGAACGCGCAGATGTGTGCTAATTTCAGGCACAATGTAAACCGCCCTTACCGCCAGGTCGTTGTCCAGTTTCACGTTGAGCACCGGGTCGGTGCCAAGTCTTACTCCTGTATCTGCGCGTTCCCAGCACTGGAAGCGGTATGTTTGGCACTCCTTTTTTGCATTCAACGAAACAGCGGCGCCTTCCGGCGCGTATCCGCTGCAAGTTGTTGCCGTGGAGGCCCAGTCTTGTAGGAGCGGCTGCACTGCAACCAGCCCCTCGACCGTGTTTTGGCTTAGGGGATTCCTTAACTCCACGCTGACAGAGAGCTGTTTTGCCGGCAAAAAGGAAAGAGTTATTGCTTTCGGCTCCGACATAATCACTATTGCTTTCCATGGATCGGATCTCTCAGGAACCACATCTCCGCTCCAAGATACGACCATGCTCGAGGCAGGCTGCGCCGTAATAGTCACCGGTGTCCCAGGAGCGTACAAGCCATCCGGGGAAGACGGAGTTACAGTAACACCGCCGTTTCCTTGGGCTGTCACGGTCAGCGGAACCTTATCAACAAAATGCGCCGTGAGAGTTTTTGCGCTATCCATACTAAGACGTATTGGATTATCAGACGGTGGAATTGTGCCTAGGTCTCCCTCCCAATGGTCAAAACAAGATTGCGAGCCGGGCACAGCCTCGCAGGTCACTCTGTCACCGTAAAGATAAGTTGAGGCGTCCGGAGTTTTGACAACAGAGCCATTGCCCTCCACTGAAACCGAGAGCGGGAAGGATGCACGCTCGTAGCAAGCTACCAGTGAATGCGGGGCGTCCATGATTAAATTCAGAGGGTTATCGCTGCTTGTGACCGACCCCTGCCAAGCATCAAACACAAAACCGTATGGGACCGAGGCCGTTACAGTTACCGGCGTGCCTTCGGCGTACTCCTCCTGCAAGGGGTCGACAGTGATCTGCCCTCCCGCCAGTGCCGTTGCGGAAAGGGTGAACACTGTCAGCCTGAACACCGCCGTGATCTGGGTATCAGGATTAGTGATTTGAAAAGTTAGCGGATTTGACGTTCCGGCCGCGTCACCGTCCCAGTGATCAAAGACCCAATCCACTTCGGGATAAGCCGTAATCGTTACAGGCGTACCGGCGTTAAACGTTCCCGTCGAAGGCGTAACGCTTCCCAGCCCGCTCGTTTCCACTGTAAGATTGCACGGTATCTGAACAAATACGGCGGTCATTGTCATGTCCGTAGTCATTGAAACGTTCGTCGGATTTTCAGCACTACCAGTTTCCAGCCAGTGATCGAAGTGCCAACTGTCGTAGGACTCAATTGCGTGAACCCATACGGTTTGCCCCCGAGGATACTCATATGGTCCTCCACCTGGCGGGGGCGTAACCACTCCTTGACCCACAACAGCCGTGGTCAAATAGACGGGATCACTAATGGTAAAGACGGCCGTGACTGATTTGTCTTGATCCATTGCGACCGTCAAAGGGTTATCGGAGCCGGAGGCATCGCCGTCCCAGTGGGAAAATACCCAGCCTTCGGCGGGTGTGGCTGTCACGGAGACCTCATCAATGCACTCGATGAGATGAACGCCAACGGAAGGGTCGAGCGTTCCGGAACCAGTTGCTGCCAAAGTCAGCCTGGGCCGGAGAACATCAAACCTTTCCCCTGACGTATAAGGAACAAGCGTCAAGGAATTCTCTTCAAGGTCCTTTATGTCTGTTCCGGCTTTTACATCAAGCCCAAGCAACCCACAGCCTTGCCCCGTCGCGGCGTTAATGATGTAGTAGTCGGCAGTCCACGGGATAACTTCGGCTACTGATGCCCCAGATAAGGTCCCCGTATAGGAGAGCTCAAAATCATCCACGGTTACATTGACGACATCTTCGCTGAAGATAACGCCAAAAGCACAGGTTGAATCGCACGTTGGCTGACCAGGTATATATGCCGCTCGATTGACATGATTGACAAATGGCTGGGAACTGTGTGAGAAGACTGCCGTGATCCATTTGTTTCCGTCCATCACCGTGGTTGTGGGGTTGACAGTTTCCGTCGAAATGACGTTGCCCTGGCTGTCTTTCCATTCCCAGCGGAGAAAAAGGGAAGACGGAGATGCCTCAAGACTCACCTCGGTACCAGCCGCGTAAGATTGGGCGTCGATGGGCTCAGTGAATTCAACTCCAGGGGGAGTAAGCGTAATCATACCCGATTCGACACGGTCAACAGTCAGGGCATGCCTCAACTACAGTTGTTTTTGCGCATAAAAAAACGACCATTAAAATGACGTCAAAGACTCCGGTTCTTACAATGCCGCCTCTGCTAGAGGTCATGAAGCGGCTTTCATTTTTCATTGGGCTCACTCGCTTGTTCATTGATTGCCCCCCTTGGATTCTTCAGCCCCAATAGCTACTTGCACAGAGGCAGCAGCGCATTGACGGTCTCCTGGCTCCGCCTCGCCAAATCCGAATTCGGATACCTATCGATAAGTTTTTGAAAAACAGCGACGGCGCCTGCGTAGTCCCTCTTATTGATTAGCGAGTGCGCGTAGTAGCTGACTTCTGTCGGGATCCGGGCGAAGAAGTTGATCCCGACCGGTTCCTGTTCGCGTTTCTGGTTCAAGAGAGAATCAAGAGTCGCTTCGTCTACCGGTCCGTCCCGCAGTGAGGATGACTTGATGAGCAGTACATATTGTGACCTGCTTGCATCTAGCGGCATTTTCTCCGGCGCGTTAAGTGCAGCGGTGGCCATGCTGGTCATTGCGGTGCGTACTTGTTTGCTGTGTTCTGAATAGCTTTTTCCAGTCGCTACACAAGGGCTTAAAGTAGCCCGGAGCCATGTTCTGACTTCGGGGTCGGGGTTGGATTCTGAGGCTGCGATTGCTTCGGTTATGAGGGCGGCCAGGGCCTCTTCCTTTGAGCCGGCCGCACTGACGGCCGGCGAGTTGAATATGCTGAAAATAGTCTGAACCACCCCGTCGTTGGCCATCAGAGTGCTCACTTTGTCATTCCAGGGCGAGTTCAACAGCAGATCGGCGATGGCTTCCGGATAGATATCTTCTGCAGCCGCTTCAGTGTCGTCGGTGGTTCTCCACATAGTCTCCCGAAGAAGAACTCGAAACATCTCCCGGGTGACACGGCATTCCGGGCACTCCTCGGCCATCCTGTTGATGATTTCCACTCCCAAAGACCGCCCTTCGGCGGTAGATAAATCTTTCTTCTGATAAGCTTTGAACAGGAGGGCGGCCATGCGCACAAGGGCGTTTTCATCCAGCGTAAGCTTGTCTACCAAAACCCAGTAATCATCTTCAGCGATGAAGGACATCTTACGGCCGACCTCCCAGACCCGGAATTCGTGGTAGAAGCTCATCAGGGCCAGGTGGTCTTGGGGATAGGTAGCAGGGTCAAGCTGGTCTACGAATGCCTTAAGCTCCTCGTCCGGCATTAGCGATGACATGGTGAAAGCCAGCAGCTGCATGAGCGGTAGCGCCTGGTCTATTGCGTCCGCCGTGCAAGGTAAAGAGCGCAGTTCAGCCAAGGCCGCCGCCCCGCCCTCCCAGACTTGTCCCTGTCTAAGTTGGGCATGTGCGGTCTCAAGTGCGGTGACGGACAAGGCGGCAGATTGATCTTCTGTCTGTGCCTCAGTCGTGGATTGGCTCCCGGAAAGCACCAAAGCTATGCCCGTCGCCGTTGCCAAGATTAGAACAACCGTCAGAAGTGACCGTCCAAGTGTGGAGTTCATCGTGCACCCCCTTCCTTTACTCACCGAATAGATTCCTTATATTACATGCTAGTGTACTCTGTCAACCCATTTCTGCTATTTGCTGTGTATGGTTCTTTTGCTATACGTATGCTCTTAGAAGTGGGGCAGCGTGTTCACTTGCTTCAGCACTGACACTCGATATATAGCTGGCATGGAAGCAGGATTACACCTGCATGACGAAACAAACCCACCTGAAACCCCCTCGCTGCTTGTGGAGGGAAAATGCGGAAAGACTTGGCGTTCAACGACATGTGAAGAGTTGGGGTTTTTGCGTAGCGGGACTTTAAGTAGGAAAAATCAGGCTCAAAATAGGGTGCAAAACCATCCGAAGGTACCTCATTTCACTCAGTTTCACCCGCTGGTCACTTCATTTCACCTGCTTTTTCAGGGCCTGCTGGGAGGGAGATAGTCGCTGACTTCGATGGGTTTGGTGCGGTTTTCGCTGGTGCGTTTGGCTTGGAGGCGTTCGAGTTCGCGGAGGGCGCGGTATAGGCTGCGTTCGATGGCGGCCTCGTAGCGAGAGAGCTTGATGAAGGCCTGGGGACCGAAGCAGTCTTGGATGAAGCGGGTGCCGGCGGGTTGGTAGCGCCCCTGGTCGGGCTCGCAGAGGTCGGTTTCGATGATCTGGATGCGGCGGAGGCGCCAAGCGGCGGCAATGATGCGGTCCACCAGCATGATCTCCAGGGCGCCCTCGGGTTGCAGTTCTTCGCAGAGGCTGACGGCGAACGAGCGGAACGTGGAGCGGTTTTCGTCGGGCAGGAGAACCTCGCGGGACAGCAGGCCGTGCTTGACGGCGTTGCGGGCCACGACTCTTTTTCCTTTGGCCGTTTTGGGGCCGGTTGACTTAAGCGCATTACGTCGGTTTGCTTCGAATTTCGCGATGCTGACCATGATTTAACTCCTCATACTGTACGAGGCTTGCTCAGGTACCCTCTGCCTCTTTCTCTCCTTTGCTTCCGCCTACGTTTTGCAGAAACGTCAGCAGCGCGTTCCGAACTTGTTTGAGGCGCCAGCCCGGCACATCCTCCCGTACCATCACAACCACGTCCGGCGCCACAGAATAGCTGGTCCAACGGACCGGCTCCGGGAGCTCAGTTCCGTCAGCCTTCCCCGAGCGTCGCTGCCGGATTTCCGCCAACGTCAGCCCCTTTCGTTGCAGCCGCCGGATATCCTCCAGCGCGGCCAGGTGTTCGGGACCGTACGCCGCCTTCCGCCCCGCCCGCAACGGCCGCGGGACCAGCCCGCGCGTGATGTATAACCGAATCGTCCGCGCCGTTACGCCCGAGCGTTTCGCTAGTTCATTGAGGGTGAATTCCTTCATGTTCTCCAGAACAGCTTGTTGGACTGTACAACCGTGATTTTATTCGACAATAGTCGCCACTGTCAAGGATTCAATCTTTTCGGATTTAATCAGTTCCCGTTGTATCCGAACTCGCGTGAGCGCAGGACAGTTTTCCAGTGGTTCTCTCGTTTGAGGGCGTAATCCTTTCCGGCGTTCAAGTCAAAAACTTCCAGGATTGCGAATTGAAAATGCTGCTTGTATGCGGCGCCTTTGGCACTAAGCACATCTCGTAATTCTCTGTTGCCTCCGTGACCGTTTTTCGCGTATGCGGTCCATCTCTGCCAGAGGCCTTCACCGCCGTAGGCGCTTCCCACGTAGGTTTTGCCGTTTTGATTATCCATAACCAGGTAAACGCCCGACACGTTTTCCAGAGCGGCCTTCCAGGATGGGGGTTGTTTCCGAATGACCGTCTTCAACAGATGATAAGAAAGCAAAGTCTGGTTATAGCCCGGAAACTCTCCCACGCTGAGCTTTTCTTCCCGAAGCTCGGTTAAGAACAGTTTTTGAGCGTAAGAAGGTCCTTTGAGATAAGACGCGCGAAACTTTTTCTCAAAATGAACAATGGCACGTCCAACAAGGGAGTCAAGTCCGGGCAACAGTCTTGTGGAATATTCGAACCAGACTTTTTCCCCTCTTTTCTTTCGTTGAACTCCACAAACCTCATAGACGCCGGCGAACATCCACTTGTTGGGGCCCAGGCTGATGAGCGACAGTATCTTCTCACATTGAAAATTCTGCTTGTTCTGATACTCTTGCCATTGTTGAAAGCTACCTTCCACAAATGCTTCCAGTGGCGTAGGATTTGAGCCGGTGGCACAATGGATTTTGAAGTCGTTGCCAAGGTCAATTTCGAATAGTCTGATCAAATCTACCAGTTTCAACATCAAGAAACTTCTCTCCCATGAGGTGTGGCGGCTTGTAGTTCATAGCGTGCGGGTTCCCCGGCATGCTGGATATCTGTTGCATCCGTAGAATTGGGAGCCTGCCTTGGGGCCTTTCTGGGCGGTTCGCAGGGTCATCGCGCTGCCGCACTTCGGGCAGGACGGTGGGGGCGAAGCGCCGGGTTCTTTGGCCTCGGCCGGCGCCGGGGCGGCTGGGGGAGTCTGCCGGACGGACGCCACCAGGCGCAGCAGGGACTCGCCATCGAGCAGTTCGATGCGGTTCTGTTCCGCCAGACTGCGGGCTTCGGGGGTGAAAGTGCCCGTAATTGCGAAAACGCCGGAATCCGCCTTTTCGTGGCTCATGGCGCCGAGAAGTTCCCGGACCTGCTGAACCCCGACCCGTTGTTTCTTCCAGTGTTTGCACTGAACCAGCACAAGCCGGCCTAGCTTCCTCAAGGCGATGTCAACGCCGCCGTCGCCGCCCGCGCTTCCGCGTTCTTCGACGGAGAAGCCCTGCCTTCGATAGTATTCACCGATGAGCAACTCGAATTCGCGCCAAGACAGCGCCCGCAGGTGTTCCATCTCGCGGGTCGTCGCGACCAGATTCCGCCGCGACAGCTTCCCCGCCAGGCTCGCCATCCACACAAAGAGGACCGCCCCCGCAAGCCACGGCGCCAGCTTAGCCGGAAGCGGCGCGACCACTTGCACGAGCGTACTGGACATGACCTCGGACGTTGAAGTACCCGGCGCCGGGGACGGAACCAGCAGGGGTACGACGTAGTAGAACAGGCCAAAGAGAGCGGCCGCGACTACGGGGCCGATCCACCATGGCAGGGCAATGAAAAGCTGGTAGAGATCCTTCATTAACGAGTCTTTACGTCTCGCCATTGTCCAGGACTCCTGTCATTTTGCGGTTGATAACTTGATCCGGCCGCAGCCTTCGAATTTTCGGGCGCCGACGCCGGTGAGTTCGCCGATTCGGAGGAGGCGTTCGAGCTCGGGCGGGGCGTCGAATTCGATGCGGCCGACGATGCCGTCCAGGGCGATGCTTCGCTTGGGAGAGGGGGTGTCCGAAACGATACCGAGGCTGACGCGGGTGATTTCGGTCTCGTCCCAGATGGCCGCGGTTACGGCGTCGGCGTTTTGCTCGTATTGGACGCCGCTGGCGGCGCACATCTCGCGCAGGTTGCGGGCGGCCGCCCATGCGGTGGCGTGCAACGCGAGTTGGGCGTCGATCATGCGGCCGGGAAACTCGTCCACGGGCCTGCCCAGGAAGAACAGCGGCGCCTCGTCGCGCCGGGGTTTGTGGAGTTGAATGCGCCGCTTCGAACCTTCGAGCGTCTGGACGCCCACGCTGAGTTGGGCCGGCGTGGTGAACTCGAGCAACCACGCGCGCGAGCCTGCCGGCCGCCAGCGGTCCGTCCAGGGCGGCGGCGGCACATGCACGGGCGCGGCGTCCAGTTCGTAGGGTGTTGGCGGCGATTCGCCGAAACCCACCGCCCCGTGGTTTTTGAACGCCTCGATAAGCAGGGGCGTCAGCTCGACGGCCCGCCCGAACGTCCTCAACCGCGCCCTTAATGCCGTGCCGAAGCCGGGCCCGGCCGCGCAGTCCAAGAGGAACAAATGCGGGGCCGCGCCCTTGTCGCGCCGCTCGAGCCGCGGCTTGAAGATGCGCCAGAACGGGCTGTCCGCCGGCGGGTCTTCGCCCGCGGCCAACTCCGGGTGCAGCAGCCTGATCAGGGCGTAGCCCAACAGGCCCCTCAGCGTGTAGGCCGGGTACTCCTGAAACAAGACGGGCCGAAAAAACCGGAAGGTCAACGCCGTCTCCACCATTTCCAAGGCGGCCGACACGACGGGCGCAACCGTACCATAACCAGAACTCAGAGTCCCCTCCTCCCCGCGGCATTCCCCACTCCGCGCGCCCCCAATTATGACACGGCGCCCTTAATAGGACAAATGAATGATTAGTGGTCGGTGGCCGGTGGTCGGTGGCCGGAGGGGGATGGTTTCCACATGCCGCCTGCATGCAACGGCAGACGGTATGCCGGTGAAGGCAGAAGCGTTCGTGTCTCAATCGGCTGATGTATGCCGCCTGCCTGTAACTTTGCGCCAGCCTCTCTCCGAAGGGCGGTTTCCCTTTGTCTCAATCGGCTGATGTATGCCGCCTGCCTGTAACAATTGGCGTTGTCAGTGGCAACCGGTTTTGAAGTTCGGTCTCAATCGGCTGATGTATGCCGCTTGCCTGCAACATGGGAGCAAGAGTGTATAGAGTTGCGCGGGCAGCTGTCTCAATCGGCTGATGTATGCCGCTTGCCTGCAACTTCACCGGCAACGTCACGTTCAGCGGATCGTCTCCGCGCATGTCTCAATCGGCTGATGTATGCCGCTTGCCTGCAACTGGTGATGTCGTTGAGCCTGAAGGCTACAGTGTTGCCCATGTCTCAATCGGCTGATGTATGCCGCTTGCCTGCAACTTTCGATTGCTGATCGATATGGTCGGACTCCTCGTAGAATGTCTCAATCGGCTGATGTATGCCGCTTGCCTGCAACTCCTTACCTTTCTCATCCAGATCGATTCCGATAGTCTCAATCGGCTGATGTATGCCGCTTGCCTGCAACTGTCACCCTTGCAAGCGATTGTTTTTCAAGCACTTACAAGGCCGTTTCCGGTAATCTCGGAAATATTGGCCTGTGACGGAGGGACAATAGCATGTTTTTCGTTGTAACTCAAGTAAAATCAACGGGTGGTAACCTCCGTTACTCATAAGCATTCTGTAACATATTGACACGTAGCCAGTTAGGAACTTATACGATGTAAAACTGCTTGACCTCCTGGATGGGCGTTTTGCCTTGACTTTCACATAGGTTGCGGCAGGGTTCGCAAAGGGTGTAGAGGCGCAGGGAATCGTTTTTTTTGTCCATGGTTTTTTCGACCTCGCCGGTCATTTCGGCGAATGTTTTCTCTGTGAGCCAGCATTCGAAGACGCTTTTCTGGATGCGGTTTCCGTAGCGCTGCATAATGCGTGCGACGCGGCGCAGCCGCTTGTCGTTTCGCACGTCGTAACAGGCCAGCCAGAACCTTTGCTCCATTTCTCAGTCCTCCCCCGTAATGAACGGTTCGTACCGGTCGATTTTGCCTTCGATGTGGCGGCGCAACCGGCAGACTTGCAGGTCGAGCACCCGCCTCCAGTTTACCTCGAGAGACACGTCGGGATGGTGGAGCAGACCGGCCAGTTTTTGCTCGAAGGCCTGGAGGAACACGGGCCTTGATTCGTCGCGCAGCATGCATGGTTGCGGCCGGCCTTCGGCGAAGTAGAAATCGGCCGGCGAAAGTTGATTGCGGTTTGCCAGGGAAAGCACGAGCGCGTCGACCACGGGCGCGCGAAACTCCTCGATCAGGTCGGACACCAGCGCGGGGTGGTTCCTGCCGGGCTCGTGAAAGAACCCGGCGGCGGGATCCAGGCCGCGGGCGCAAACGTAGGAGTGAATGTTGTAGAACAACAAGGTGTAGCCGAAACTGAGCATGCTGTTCACCGGATCGGTTGGGGGCCGCCGCACCCGGTTGGTGAATTCGAAGGGGCCGCGAAGACATTTCGCGAATCCTTCGAAGTACGCCGCGGCGGCGCTGCCTTCCATACCTCGCAACGCCTCAATGTTTTTCGCGTGCGGAAGCCGTTTCAACAGGCCTTTGAGTTTCGCCGTTTGCCGGTGCAGATCGGTTTCCGGGTGATTGCGGGCGTGTTGGGCGAGCAGGTTGAGGGCGTTGGTAATCTTGCCGACGACCACTGCGCGGGCGATTTCCAACCTGTGGCTTGGATGGGCAATGGCGTCGAACTGGGCTTTGCGGAGTTCGTAACCCGAGTCTTCGATGTGGCGCAGCGCGCCGTAGTAGCGGCCTCGTGATGAGAAGAGGTACAGGGGAATGTGCCGCATCAGACAGAACGTCATGGCGTAGGTCGAGATTTGGACGCGGCCGAAGATGAAGATCTGGTCCACCTGGTGTGCCGGCAGGTCGAGCAGGGTGTTTTCCCCTTTGGAGACAACCAGCCGCACGCCGTGTACACCCAGGCGGCTTCCCTGGTCTTGCAGGTAAAGGGTCCGCAAAAGCGAGTAGGGCAGGGCCTGAAGGGGCGGACGCCGGGGTTTCTTGCTCCAGAAGCCCGAGAACTCCTGCTCGTACGGATGCGGCGCCGCCGGGATGAGGGTCGAGTCGACGAAACGGGCGCCGAGATATTCAAACCCGGTATCGAATGCGGCTCGCCGGGTCTTTTCTTGTGAAAGTTGGAGGTTCAAAGCGCCCAGGGCCGCCGCGGCCACGGATTCGGCCCGGGCTTGTTCTTCAGCAGACATACAACACACGATCACATCATCGGCATAACGCACATGCCGCAGCCCGGCGTCGGCCATCGAGCGGTCGAACGGCGTCAGGTAGAAATTAGCCAGCAAGGGCGAAACCGGCAGCCCCTGGGGAAGGCCCGCCTCTTGTGGACTGGAGCCCTTGGCATCCAGGACGGGCGCCTTAAGCCATGCCCGAATCCATTCGAGCCAGTCCGCGCCCACACCGGCCGAAGCCAGCGTGTCGAAAAGCCGGGTGTGGCTGACGGTATCGAAAAACCGCTCGATATCCGCCAACAGCACTTTGACGTAGCCTCGGTCGCGGTATTCGCATACCTTCAGGAGGGCGTCCTGAACGCCGAGTCCGCGGCGGTAGGCGTAACTGGCAGGATGGAAAAGCGGTTCGAGAATCGGCTGCAGACGGCCCAGGGCCACATGTTGGGCTACGCGGTCGCGGACCGTGGCCACCACGATGCGGCGGGCGCCGCCGCCGCTCTTGGGGATGTCGATTCCGCGGTAGGCCTGAGGCCGGTACCGGCGCGAGGCCATGTCGGCGAGCAGTTCGTCCAGATAGGCCGTCTCGCCGGCTTCGAAGGTCGCCAAGTCGATGCCGTCCACCCCCGGCGTGTTCGCGCCCTGGCGCACCCGTTCCCAGGCGTCCAGGAGCCATTCTATCTTGATGCAATCGACAGGTTTGCGCTTGGGCCGGGTGGCTTTTGTTCTTGATGCGGCAGTTCTGGATTTGGCCATTCTTTGTACGAAACCTGTGAGCCGGCTGAAGTTAACTGCCTACCTGTGAAGTTCTCGCAAAGTCGCCAAGACGCGAAGGATAATGTCTAGATCGGCTGATGTATGCCGCCTGCCTGCAACAGCGGTGGCCGGTGGTCGGTGGCCGGAGGGGGATGGTTTCCACATGCCGCCTGCGTAAACCGACGTGAGCCTGCCGGTCACCACCGAGTCGTTCGACTCTCAATCGGCCGATGTATGCCGCTTGCCTGCGACGAGGAGCACGATATGCAACGCTTGAAACCAGTGAAAGTGTCTCAATCGGCTGATGTATGCCGCTTGCCTGCAACTCGAAGAGCAGCCTCCACAACAGTCGGAAATCGAAAGTCTCAATCGGCTGATGTATGCCGCCTGCCTGCAACTGATGACGATCGGAAGGCGAAACTTCATTAAAGGGTCTCAATCGGCTGATGTATGCCGCCTGCCTGCAACAAGACAAGCAGTTTATGCTACCGCCAGGAGGTATCCTGTCTCAATCGGCTGATGTATGCCGCCTGCCTGCAACTGATTGTATGTCTGGTGGAATGAAAGGATTCGAAACTAGTCTCAATCGGCTGATGTATGCCGCCTGCCTGTAACAAAAAATCAGAACAATTCGAGTTCAGCGAAAAGAGTCTCAATCGGCTGATGTATGCCGCCTGCCTGCAACAGGTAAAGAGAACTGGGCAAAAGTGTAAAGTGTAAAGTCTCAATCGGCTGATGTATGCCGCCTGCCTGCAACACTCCTGGATCCCAACACTATCGTTCCCGACGTTGTGTCTCAATCGGCTGATGTATGCCGCCTGCCTGCAACTGTCACCCCTGCAAATGGTTCATTTGCAAGCACTTGCAAGGCCGTTTCCGGTAATCTCCGGAATATTGGCCTGTGACGGAGGGACAATAGCATGTTTTTCGTTGTAACTCAAGTAAAATCAACGGGTGGTAACCTCTTCGTACATTCAACAAGCTGTAACCCATTTATGAGCAAAGTCTTATGTATCAGCGGCGGCATTTGCGGCATCATCACTGGCGTTCGTTTTTTCCCGGCGCGAACGCGGACGTTTCTGCGCAGGAACCGGCTGCACCATCTCCCATGTGAGTTGGATTTCGAGCGGGTCGAGGGTGCCGGCGATCTTTCGGTCCTGATCGAATTTGGGCCGGGTATATTCGAGGGGCCTTTGATCGCTCAAGCAGGCCAGGACCATGCCGACGGAGCCGGACGAGGTCATGCCGTTGAAATCGGCGATGATGTCGGTTTCGTGGAGTTCGGCGGGCCGTTCGTTGTAGATTTTGTCAATAATGGCGCGGTACTCGTTGGGGTCGTAGATATCGTTGATGATAATGGGCTTGGCGTGGCAGAGTTTTGGGAACTCGGACTGGATCTTTTGGGCGAGCTTCTCGGTGTCCTTTGAGCAGAGGAGCCAGACGTATTGGAGTTCGGGCATGTGGTATTGGATAGCGTGGCGGCAGGCGGTGTGCTGGCTGACCATCAGGATGAGGCCTTTGTGCGGAACGGGCCGCTTCTTGTTGGCCTGGTCGATGTGTGGCCGCCACAAAAGCCACCGCCGGCGGTACCACAGGCGCATGAGAATAATGGTGAGAATGGCCACGATGGGCGCCGCAATGATGTTCTGCAGAACGCCGGGGGTCAGACTGAGCAACCATTGCATGTTTCAGGCATCCTTGTTGGCAAGTTTTTGGGGTTGAAGCAACTCCATCTCGTCGATTTGGGCCAACTCGAGCGTGGCCTTCCACAGGAGGTTGAAGACTTTTTCGCCGACAGGTTGAAAGCCATGGGCGAGGATGGAGTTGTTGCGGGCGGTTAACAGAGATTTCTCGGGGTCTGCGAGGATCGAATTGGCGAACCTCTTTCCAAGTTCGTCGTCGAGGACGAGCAACAAGGCGTAGTCGTCTTGAAGCGAGAGCTTGACGTGCCCGTCCTGGACCTGGGCTTTCCATCGGTCGCGTGCCTCCTCGGGAATCTTCTCGAGCGGCGCGCGCGAGGGGTCGATATCGTATTCCTCGCTGAGGCGCGCCTGGCCGAGGGCTTCGATGGCGCGGTACAACCTAGCGACGGCATCGTCGAACCGACCTTCCTCGGCCCGCCGTCGCGCATTGGCGATGAGATCGCACACCAGGGGGAAGGAAGCGGCTTTGAGGGCCACGCGGTTGAGGTGTTGTTGAAGGTTCTCCAGGTGGGCGGCGAGGCGGTTGGCGCGTTCTTTGGAACCAAGTATCTCCGCAAGATCATTGCGGTTTTTGAGTACGTTGGCCAGTTCTTTTGCAGCATCCTTGTGTTGAAATCTCTCCCACTTGTCGTGCGCAGCGCAGAGGCTGAGAAACGTGGCGAGCGTTCGTTTAACCGCGGGTTCGGCGGCCGCCTGGATGGCCCTTTGCAGCAGTGCGGCGGCCGGGCCGTAGGCGTGCCGGTCGAATAGGACGATGGCGTCCTCGATGGCCTGGTAGCCGAGGGCGTCCCACGGGTTTGCCGAATAGAGGGCTTGTTCGAAGCCGGTTTCGACAACGCCGAGCCCCTCTTTGGTTCGGCGTTCACCGCCCACGTATGAGAAGATGCACGTCCAGCGGCGCGCCTGGAGGGCCAGCGCGGCGCTCATGCACTTGGTGCCGGCGGTAAAGTCGGCGACGACCCGGTAGTCCGGCCCTCGCATCAGCCAGTTCTCAACTTCCCCGTCCCGTTCCCTTATCGCCTCGAGGGTTTCCTTCAGGGACTGCGCGTTTTTCGTTTCGCAGGTGTCATGTTGGCCGGGATTTAAGGGTTTCCCTTCCCGCGCGGCGTATGCATTCAATATCGAGCCGATTTTCTCGCTGGTTTGCTCGGAGGAGACAAAGAGCACGCGGTCGGGCCGCCAAGTACAGAGTGAATGAACCAGCGGCTCGTTACTACCCCCAACCGTGCAGATCAGCAACGTGTGGTGGGCTTGAGTCATCCGAGCAGCTCCGCATCGAAAGCGGCGGGCACAGTCAAGGCGAAAGCGGGATGGACTATCCTTACGTTCTGTTGCGCCAACGCGGCGGCGCTTTTGGGCGGAAGGACTTCATCCATGGGTATGGCGCGTCCAAGGAAATCGCGTTGCCCGCCGTTCGCGGCCAGGAAGCAGGCGCCGGGGCGGAACAGGATCAGGGTGTTTTTTCGGACGTCGTCGAGACCGAAGTCCGGTCCAACTTTGGGAAACTTGGGAAAAGCTTCCCACAAGCCGTGGCCGGGGTCGTGCGGCGCGGGCTGAAATGTGGAGAAAGAGATAACGGCATTAGCGTTGACCGGGGCTTCATCGAGAGCGGGAACGGCTTCGGGCGATTCGGGGAGATCAAAGTGACCGCGGCCGATGGCGCTGTCAGCGCCGAAACCGGTCAAGGAGAGTTCTTCGAATAGATCGAGCAGGATTTCGTGGTAGCCGTCGGTCAGGATTCGGTAGTAGACAGACAAATACGCCGCTTCTTGTCGCGCTTCTTTCGGCGCCGGGCGCAGGTGCGTTTCGCTCAGGTTGAAGATGCCCAGACCGGATTCGGCTTCGCCGGTGGTGTCGGTGATGCGGTCAAGCGTATTGTGCTGGCGCACGGTTTGAATGAACGCGTCGTTCTCGGCGAGCAGGGCGGATGGGTCGGGCAATTCTCCCGCTCGGGCCTTCTGAAATTCGGCGGGCGGAAGCCAACAGGCGCGTTTGAGTTGTTTTCGCTCGATGTCGACTGGCCATCGGGCCAAACGGAGCCAGGCGGGGAATGGCAACAGGTCGCCGGGACAGGCATCTGAAACGACAAAGGGCGGTGCGCCTTCGAGCATCGGGCCGATGATCAATTCATTAAGGAACTCCGCGCCGTGGACGCGCGCGCAGGCGGCCATGAGCATCCCAGCAAGCGTGTCAGCCTGCCAAGGCGTACGCCAGGGTGCGGTGGGACGAAGCTTGAGGCGGAACAACGTCATAAAAGTTACGCTTCCTCGGTCGCAGGGATAAGGCGTTTCCTTTTCAGTTCTTCGAGCCGGAGATCCTCGATAGAGATTTCCCCGTATCCCTTGCCGGTGCCCGCGCCGATGCCTTTTTTTTCGAGCATGTCGAGGCAATGGTCCACAACGGCAAGGAGGGCGGGCCCGCCTTTGACCTCCTCACCTTCGGCATTCTCGTATGGAAAGTCTTTGTCCAAGTCATACTCATCGATGTCGATGCGGAGGCGAAACCGTGCGCCGGGCGCAACCCGCTCTAGCGTGCGTGGGTTGTCGGCACCGCCGGTGGTGCGGAGGTTGGTACTTTCTGTTTTCAGTTCGATTTTAAAGTCGTCGCTAAGAAGAGGGGCATCGTATACTCTGATTCGAGTGGGGCCGAGGGAATGCTTCGTATTCTTGTGCGGCCCAAAGACACGGCAGACCGGGCAACTTTGCAAAATGCAGTTGCACGGTTCGTTGAGCTTAGGACCACTCGCTTTGCCAAGGCACTTCTCCAGTTCCGAGCGCATCTTGCCCTTTAGTGAGGAGCCGGGAATGTAGGGGCGACCGGTCATAGGGTCCTTGATACAGGTGAGTTCGGTGCCGCCGATCTGGAGTACGTCGTCGCTGCCCCCGATCCGAGTTCCACTTTTGAGCGCGATGACTCCGTGGATTGCAAACTGAGTTCGCTTCTGCATGGTTAACTCCTCTCTTTGACGAAGTGGCTTGTTCCGAATCCGACAAGGGCCTCGAAATGAGGAAGAAATCCCTCGAGGAAGTCCTTCTGGGACTTAATTGCATTGACATTGCATTGGATGAAGTCGTGGAACAGTTTAGGAATTTTGGGGCGTTCCTTGCCCAGACCATCTGCGGCGGCGATATCGAGTTTCTTGATTTCAGCAACCACGCTCGACCATGGAACGCCTGTAGATTTTAAGCGGGTTTCGATAGCGCGGCAATGGCCAAAATAGCGGCGGATTTGATTGGAGGTAAGGCGTTTTTTATAGTCCGAGCACATCGCCTTGACCAACGGTTCGACTCTTTCGCGACTAACGTATTCGGGTTTGAGATATCCTTCAGAATCGAAATAGCCGCCCTGCAGGTAGCCGTCCCACAGCGAGGTAAGTGACTCTTGTTGCGGGCTGCTCCGGTATGCGTCTTGGCGGCGCCTGTCGTTCACATAGGGGCGCCCTCGGTTTTTGTTCATGACTAATCTCCTTTTTCGGCCCGCCGCGTGGCGAGCATGGCGTATCGGATAACCGCCGGCAGGTACAAGCTCTCCGGCTGAGCCTTAGGAACAGGCCGGTCGAATTCGTCCAAAACCGAATCAACCCATTTCCGGACGGCCCGCTTTAGAGGGTCGCGATGATTTGGTTTTGGCCAGTTTCGTCCGATGTGGTAGGCCAACCGCGAGGTGGCTATGGCCGGTTGCATTTTTGAGTCGCGCCCGGTTTTGTCGCCGCGGCGCAGCAAGGCGAGTTCAAGCAACGTATGCAGCCATCCGCGTTCGATAGCGCGGGCATCGCACCAATCGGCAAGTTGCTTGCCGGCTTTGGCGATGGAGCCGTGGGCATTCCACTTCCACAATTGACCCAGGGCGCAGCATTGATCTTTGGGAGAGCCGGCGCCCGGCGCCGCGACACTCTTTGCCTGATGCAGATTGTTCTCAGCCTGTTGTGCAGCGAGCCGGATCGGAAATCTCGGTTTGAAAAAAGCAATGCCTGCACTCAGTGTCAAACCCTCCGCCTGGAATTGCTCTGAAAAAAGCCGTTGAATGTTGGCCGCAAAATCAACGACCACGTCCCACGGGCCCGCAAGCAAAACATCGTCGCCGCCCGAAAAGATCGTGTATAAAAATTGCCACCGGGCATCGTTCCGCATGTGGCGATCAAGCGAATGCGCAAAAAAAGTATCGAGCTTCGCGCTGAACGCCTGCAGCGGCTGCAAATCTCCGGCCCCAATCAACCGTGCGGCCACCGCGGCCCCAAGGTTGTCTACGTCGGCTTTCAGAATCGCGAGAAAAGACGCGCCCCGCGCCCTATCGGCAAGATCGGCAAATTCCAGGCTCTTCCCCGATTTGTCCGTCGGGACATACCGGGCAAACTCGTTCAAGTTTCGCGCGGCAACACCGCTTGCCTCGGAACTCGTTTCCGCGAACCATGCCGAAAGCCCCGCCAGATCAAAACCCTCAGCGGGTCGTTCAGGTCTGTCGCCAAGGACAATCCAGTGGTTCCTCCGTTGGACAAGCGCCCGCCCAAGCTCCGCATCCCGCTCCGCTTCCTGCTTGGGGTCCTCTAACGGGAGCGTTTGCAGGCTTTGTGGCCGCCACGTACCGTCCGAATGCGCGAGAGCAGCCCACGGCTGCAGCTTCGCTTTCTGTAGATCATGAAGCGCCTCAATGTATCCCGCCCCGTTTGGCGGGAGTGAACAGCGGGCAACGTTGAGCCGTAGACGCCCCTGCGTCTTGTCGCGCAGCCATACCTGGATTTCTTTGACCTGTTCGTCGAGTGCGGCCAGACCGCTCTCAGTTGCATTGCCGGCATCTATCAGCGTTTTGCCCGCGGCCGAAAAGACCCGGCACTCTTCGCCGAGGCCGCCCGCTTTCAGAAGCCGAACGCTGATCGCCTCTGTAAGAAGCTGGATGTACAAGGAACGAAACCGCAAAGACTTTGCCTGTTTTCCGCCGATCTCTTGGACATGAAAGAGAAAATCCTGGATGCCGGATAGATCAGTCAGAACTAACATTAGGCAGTTTCCCCTCTTAACATGCATATATTATCACAGCCATGCCCTTGGATCTACTTGGGTGAGAGAGTGAAGCCGCATCACCAGTCAAGGATTGGACACCGAACTTGCGCTATGAATGGTGCATTCCAGTGTATTGCCAAGGAAGGTTCGCCCCTGCCCGCGCCATATTTTTCTGGCTGAAACAAAGCCGGTTACGGCATCTTCTCGCCGTTCTTCCGATGTTGACCGGACAGGCCGTGTTCCTTGAGCAGGCGGTGGAGTTGATTGCGGCTGATGCCGATTGCGCGGGCGGTTTCGAGCACATTGCCGTCGCAGCGTTTCAGCCATTCAGACAGGTAAGCCTTTTCGAAGCGCGCCCGTGCTTCTTTGAGGTTGCAGTCGAAACTGGTGGCTTGACTTGAGGCGGAACCGGCAGCCGGCGTGCTGTGAGTGGCCAGTCCGAAATCTTGAAGTTCGAGCGGTCCCTCCCTGTTCAACAAAAGCGCCTGATCAACCTTGCTTTGCAGCTCGCGGACGTTGCCCGGGAAACCGTATGCCATTAGCGCGTCCATGCCCTCGCCCGAAACCTCGGGTACGGGGCAGCCGAGGTTGCGCGCCGCCCGTTTCAGGAACGCTTCGAGCAACACCGGGATGTCGTCGCGGCGTTCGCGCAAGGGCGGGAGCGTGATTGTGAAACCGTCGAGCCGGGCGAACAAGTCCCGGCGGAACGTGTGCGTTTCCAACATCGCCTCGAGGTCGCGGTTCGTTGCCGATACGAACCGGAGGTCGAGCTGGATGTTTTTCAGCGAACCGACGCGGCGAATCTCGTGGTTCTCGAGCACGCGCAAGAGTTTGGGCTGAAGGTTGAGGGGGAAGTCCCCCACTTCGTCCAGGAAGAACGTGCCGCCGCTGGCGTGTTCGAGCAGGCCGCGCTTGGCTTCGCGGGCGCCGGTGAACGCGCCCTGGGTGTGGCCGAACATCTCGCTCTCGAGCAGCGGCTCGGGAAGCGACGGGCAGGAAATCGGCACAAACTCGCCGGACTTTCTCGGGCTCAAATCGTGAATGGCCTGGGCAACGAGTTCTTTACCCGTTCCCGACTCGCCCCGCACGAGAACCGAGACGTCCGTCGACGCCACCTTTTCTATCAACTCGCGGACGCGCCGCATCGGCTCGCTCACCCCGAGCAGCCGGTCCATCGCATGGACCGCACGGCGCCGCAACTCCCGCGACGATTTAGCCTGGAACGCCTTGATGCCCGAGTCTATCGCCGAAATCAGCTTCGGAAGGCTGTCGATGCCTTTTTCCAGGAAAGCATCCGCGCCCGAAGCCCGCGCGGCCGTCTCCACCTCCGGCCCCGCCGCCGAATAGACAATCACCCACGTGTCCGGGAAGCTCTCCTCCTTCCGCCGAAGAAACAGGCCGCCGTCGCCCGCCTTGCCGGCCGAATCGAGGAACCAGTCCAACACCACAACATCGAACCGTTCCGATTCGAGCCGGTGATATGCTTCCGCCACCGAGGCCGCGTGCGCGCAGTTCCAGCCCTTCTTCTCCCCCAACACACGGCGTAACTGCCCCGCATACTCGCGGTCGTCCTCGACAAGCAGGATTGATGCACCCGTCATACGTTTATCTGCCTGTTAGACTCGAGAACCGCGTAAAAGTCTACATGCCGCCCCTGAGCGTATGTATGACTTATAGGTTCAAAGCAGTGTTTACCCAAGATGCTCGTATATTTCCGCTTGAGCAGCTTTACAGGGCAACTTCGGTCAACAAGAATGCGGCGATAGTAACGGTCGCAACCACTGAGCAGCTTGGCGTTGTCCAAACCGGCTCCGATGTAGTTGAAAACGCCTCCGACTCCAGTGTGGCCATTCAACAACGGGCTGGGACTGATTCCAATACGGACACAATTGGAGGGCGCTTCATCGGGTTGAGCGCGAGCCCCGTAAAAGGGCGGTAGAAACTCTGCCAATTCTTGCATTTCACAAGTGACGTATAGACTGGCATCGACACCGCGGTTCCACGCCCGAAGCACTGCCTCTTCACCTCCATCACTCATCTCCGTAATTCCGGTGACGTAGTGAGAACCGGGTATTGGATATTTCCGAAGTTGCTCAACCAGGTGGACCTCAGTAAGGCAAACCGCCATCCGCAGCCACTGATTGAAGACAACGGCCGTACAAGCTCCTGAATGCCTGGCGACGATACTGCTAAAGGCACCTAGATCGACAGGGACGGTTAGACTGTACTCGATTATGCCCTGGCAGCGAGCCCTCATCTTTTGTTCTTCAGAGCTAAGCCTGGCGCGCGCATTCGAAACCCGCCGTAGGAAGCGCAACGTATGTGCCAGCCACCGCGGTCGCATGTTCATTTGCGGGCTTGGAAAGACCCACGTAAAAGGCGGAACGGCAAAACCTTCGGTTGAAAACTTTTTTTGAACATCTAAGATACTTTTGCCAAGCTTATGTATCTCATAGTCGGACAAGGTTTCATCCAAACAGGGACGGCAGTCTATCCAGAACAGTACGCACAACCCCGGAGGAAGGTTTGTGGCCTGTCGGAGGTCGTCCCACAGATCTTCCCACACATCGCAATCGTCAAGATCCAGATGAATTACCAGTATATGAACGGGAAAGCCTTCCTTCGTCCATCTTCTGACATCGCGGGGAGTGTTGTCGGTCATGATCTGCCATAAAGGAAAAGCAGGATGGCGTGAGTCCAAAAGGGCCTTCAGGCGTTCTACTTGATCGGGAACGCTGAGCATGTTGCGAACACTTGCTGCAAGTTGCTCTTTTCGTTCCCTGTCGCTGTCCAGAATACAGACGCCAGCCATTGCGTTCGTTCCTCGTCAGGCTTTGGGGAAACTGACAGTGATTCGCGTACCAGGATTAAGATCTTCTACCTTCATATCCGCCACCTGGTTAACGAGGTACAATCCCAGGCCCATCCCCTTTTTGGTCGTTACTCCAAGCTGTCCCAGTTTACCGCGTACTTCTTCGGGAATTCCATCCCCCGTGTCCTCAACAATCAACTGCCACTCTTTCTTATCTGGATCTTGCTGAATATCTACTCTCACCTCCTTCTCCGACCGTTCCGATGCCAGAACCGCTTCGGCTGCATTCTGTACCAGGATCTCCGTAATCAGCGAAGGCCACCGGCTGTCAAACCGGATGCGCGCCTCAGGAGCTTCGTCAGGCTTTACAAATTTCACATTCGGTTTATCCAACTTCAGCTCAAGCAACTGCTCGATGCTGTCCACCCCCGCCCTGGCTTCTGCCCGCAAATCGGCCGTGTCCGAACTTTCCCGAATCTCTTTTGGATTGAACTCTGTTAACCGGCGAAGGTACTTCTCAGCCTGCATCAAATTCACTTTAATCTTCTCAAGCCCTTTCCTTGCCGCATCCGTCGCTTCCGCCGCCAACGTGTCTGTCCGGAAGTACGCAGCTTCAACCCGAGGGAGCACCTGATGGAACACCGCCTTGGCGATTTCCAGTACTCCCAGATCACGGAGTGTTTCGAAACGTTGGTTGCAGACTTCCATCGCGCGTTTCATACGTTCTTCGAAAGCTGCCATGTCTCTGACCGGTTTCTGAATATAATCAGTGGCTCCGGCCTGCAAAGCGGCTATCGCATGATCGGCATAAACCTCTTTTCCGCTCAGAAAAACCACGCACTGCTGAGGCACTTCCCTCAAAATCAGTCTGAGCGCATCCAGACCGTGAAGCTTGCCAGGGGGTAGTTGAGCATCCATTATTATGAGGTTCCATCTGTCCCCTTGTCTAATTCGGGAGACACATTCCTCACCCGAAGGTAGATGTTCACACATCCAGTCCTTCTCCATATATTCACGTACGTTTTGTACCTGTTCATACTCATCGTCTACGAATAGTACCGTGGGCTTATTTGAATCGTCAGTCATTGGATGTTCTCCTTATACAAAGGAATTCGAACCGTAATTAGAGTTCGTCCTTCCGCGGTTTTACCTATTTCAAAATGCCCCCCCATTCTATCCAGTGCCCAATGGGCAAAGTACCAGCCCATACCACCTTTGCCTTCCTTTGCCTTTTCCATTGGTGAGTAAGGGTCCATCACAACATCCTCTGGAACACCTTTGCCGTTATCCTCAATTTTTACAACTGCATAAGTATCTTCAGTGTCGACCGTAATATTAATGACGGCACCCTTATCGGGGACTGCGTCGTAAGCATTTTGGAGAAGACTTTCCAACGCCATTTCCAGTGACTCACGCTGTGCCATAACTTGCGGTTCGCTTTTTACAAAGGTTTTTACGCTTACGGTTACGTCACGATCATCAAAGTTCGTGGCACTAACAACATCACCAACAACTTTGCTTACAGAAAGCACACTTGGTTTGGATGGAGTGGCATATCTAACTTGCATGGCCTTTTCAAAAATATCCAGAAGTAGCAAAGACACTTTTTTCAGTTGTCTGGCCTTCTCCGATACTTTGTCCGGCGAGAGATTGCCCTGAGCAAGGACATCAAAGCCGGGCACGATAGTATTCAGGTGACCACGGATTTTGTGAGACATCCCACCCAAAAAAAAGGCGCGACTTGATAAGGCATGCGTTTGCAGGATGAGATTTTGCGCTCGTTCTATTCTTCGGGCAATGCCAAGAGAACTGCTGAGGCCGGCTGCCAATTCTCCCAATAATCTCCGTTCTCTATCAGAAAATACATGAGGACCTTCAAAGAACACGTCAAGGATACCAATCACATCTCGCCCCTTCTTAAGTGGTACGGCAGCCATAACGGGCGTCTTGGAACATTTCGGACATTTAAAAAGATGTTTGTTTTCTTTTCGGTAGCGACTTATCAAGGGAAACCTATCGGTATCTTCAATAAAGGCAGATTTTCCGGTCTTAAAAACCAATCCATTTAGGCCCTCGTCGATCTTCTGACCATGAACACAAAAGTGGCACTCTGCAACGTGGTCGTCGGTCTTAAGGGTGCGCAGGCATTTCTGGTCATAGCTGGCCACAAGCACTTTGCCAAAGTCGCACAATCCCTTTTCTCTCGCGGTCTTCAGAAGTTGGTTTGCCGTCTGCCTCATATCACCTGCTGTGTCAAGTACTTGTTGAAGTTCACGAATCCATTGGAGATCTTCGCGAAGCTGTCTATTCGCAACTGCATCGGAAATCACTCTCGCTACAAAACGGGCTGCTTGTATATCCGCATCAGCCAATGGACGTTCCAATCTCAGTCCTTTATTATCAAGTGAAATTTGCCACTGAAGCTCTCCCTCATGGCGAACGGGTACTAGAAGCCACTGTTGATCCGGATCAATAAGCGCCTGGATCTTTTTTCTATAAGCTTTCGCGTGTTTGTCTAGAGAAGTAAGCGCTGGCTCAAGCGCTGTCGAGCCACCGGCTCTATGCTTTAACGTTTCAAAAAACGGAAGTGTTTTGCCTTTAGGATCAGCCGATGAGAGATATCCGCGTGTCGCAATACACTCAAGCGATTGTTTTTCTTTTTTCGAGCCCAAAACCCGGTATATGCGCACGCGCCTAAAATAGAGTTTTTCTTCAATAAGTCCAGCAACCTTATCCCAAAACACTTTTTCATTTTCCGCTTCCAACGCCACCAGTCGCTCTGCCAAGTCGTGCAGATGCCGCGTGCGGGTCACATCACGAACCAACTCAACGACGGCAGTTACTTCATTTTTCTCATTAAGTATCGGGAAGCCCATTATTTCTTGATTGCATGCGGCGTCATCATAAAACCTGTCGCCCTTCTGAATGGTCTTAGTCTCAATAGCTTTTTGAGAAATGCAAGCAGTACAAGGCTTACGCTGAGACTCGCCTTCCCAGAACTTGTAACAAATGATGGTAGTTTGATTGGAAAGTGCTTTCTCCATTTCCTTTTCCAGATCGGGAAATTTATCTAACTTGGCTCTGTTTACCCACAGGATTTTCCCGTCAGGCTTACGAACCATGATCTCTTGATCGATGGCATTGAGCAGAGCTTTAAGGAGCTCATTTTCTTCGAAAAGGAGCGCGTGCTCGTCGCGCATTTTCTGCATGCGTATAACGTTGTCGAGCACGTTTGCCAATTCATAAGGCGATACGAACAATTTGTTGAGATACCAGAATGCCCCGCGCGACATAGCTTCTTCGCCAAGGTCCTCGAGGGTAGCCGTATACATTATGACGGCAAGTTCGGGAAATCTTCTTTTGATTTCCGGCAGCAGTTCCAGGCCTCCTCTTGGGTCATTGCCCAGTTTTTGGTCGAGGAACACGGCTTTGAACTGCTTGCCGCGTTTATCCAACTCCTTGTGCATGGTTTCGGCGTCAGAGGCTTCGACAATGTTGTAGCTAAGTTGTTCGAGCCGCATCCGCGTGATCTGACGGTGGTCGACGGTATCGTCCACCAATAAGATCAGGTTTTCCGCTTTCGCCTTTTTAGTTTTTGCCGGCAGTTTTTCGGTCATTTTTTGGCTCCCCCCGCTGTGGCAGTTCAAGAAGCATTGTGGTCCCACCAAACAGGCAACTTTCCTCGACTGAAACGCGCCCTCCAATACTCACCACCAATATACGTACTATATGCAAGCCCAGGCCGGTACCTTCGGGCCGGGTAGTAAAATAGGGATCGAAGATGCGCTTGCGCCAATCTTCGTGAACGCCGCGGCCGGTGTCGCGGATACGGATTTGTACGGGCAGATCGCTGTCGGGGCATTCGGCGGCCTTGATGTAAATACGTTTCTGCGCCCCCTCGAAATCGAGCATGTGTTGCAGGGCATTGAGTACAAGGTTGAACAGCGACAAGCGAATCACGACTTGAGGATACGAGCACATTGCCAGCCCCGCGGGCAGAGTGTCCAGGCTGACAATGACATTCCGGCGGTGTGCATCTCCGCTCACCAGCCGCGTAACCTCCTCGATGCTTTCGCCAAGCCATGCGGGGCTGGCCGATTTGGTGCTTTTTACCAGTCCCAGAAAGACCCGAACCACCTCCGCAACGTTCCCGGACGATCGCCGGAGGTTCCTGTAGATTTGCTCCGGCGTATCTGTCCCGGCGTATAGTGCATCGGGCAAATAGCCAAGCAAGCGCCCAAGCGCTTCCACGCTTCCCGTGACGTTTGTCATCAGGTTGGCTACTTCATGCGACATGCCCGCAAGCAGGTTGCCGAGCGAGTAAAGCACATGTTGGGCCTGTATGCGGGTGTAGAACTCGACACGCTCGAGGGCGAGTTCCATCCGTCGTGCGGCAAAATCCACAATCTGCTCTTCTTCGTACGTAAACTCGCTTTTCAACCGGAATACAAACAGCCCGTATTGCACCGAACCCATAACCCACAGCGGTTTGCCCACCAGCGACGAAAAAGGAACCAAGCCGACAATCCTTCCGCACGATCCGGGATGCGCGTCGGAGATGTCTTGCTCGCAAATACTTTTTCGGCCAACAATGACATCGCCAACGGGGCTGTACTTCAGCTGGCTGCGATAATCCTCGAAATGCCCCGGCTGCCCTTTCCAGTAAACGGCCTCGAACTCCCGCGCCCCCGCATGAACACGTTTAATTACGGCGACGGCGGCGGTTTGCGGAAGAGCCTTGTACAGCTCGTCGGCATGGTCTTTGGCCACGTCTGCGGCATTGACCCGTTCCTGCCTGGCCGGCTCGCCCGTCCAGGTTTCGCTGCCTGTTTCGGAAAGGTAGGCTTCAAGCTCGCTTTCAAACTGCTCGGCCCGGCTGAGCATATCGACGTGGCGGAGAAGCTTGGGAAACTCGAGCGGCTTCACCATAATGTCCAGGATGCGGTCCCACACCGGCTCGAGCCGTTTATGAATGCCCTGGTCAAAATAGCCGGTCACGATCAACAGCATTGTGTCCGGGCTCTTTGAGAGGCATTCGACAAGAAAAGCCGGCGCATCCTGATCGTCACCCAACTCGATGTCCGAAAGGATGCACTCGATATCATGCTTCTGCAGGAGACTTTGCGCTTCTGCGATCGAACTGGCAGGATATACGGCATGACCCGCCTGGCGTAGCGTTTCGGTCAGAATGCCCAGGCCTATTTCGTCGTCTTCGATCACCAAAACCGACCTCACATTAGCAGCCGGCCGGATACGGCTTTCATCTTCCTCTTCAGAAACCGTCAACAGATCCGTTTGCTGTAGGTTTTCGGTGCTGGAATTGGTTTCTTCCGGCTGTTCGCCGTTTTCCCGCCAAAGGGCGTTTACACTCAACTTAAGCCGCTGACTATCTTTGTCTTTGCCAACGACACGCGCTCGAATCCGGTCGTTTTCATAAACAAGCTCTTCGATACGGACGTTGCCCGCCTTGTCCTCATGCGGAATTTCGTCAAGAGGAAGAAAGCCGACTAGCCCGCTCTCCAGCTTGACGAAACAACCTTCTCCCCCAAGCGCTTCCACCGTGCCAAAAACCTCCTCCCCCACGTCCACCTGCTCAAACGCGCTGCGCACCTGATCCGAGTACAACTGTTCAAGGCTCAGTTCAATCCGCTGGCTCTTGTTGTCGCATGACTTCACAGTGCAATGGAAAAAACCATGCTCAACGTCAAACGAGGGGAAGAACTTCCGCGCCTTATCAACCTCGTAACTCCGCAAAATGCCTACCGCCCCCCTGCCAGACCGCACGTGAAGAAGATAGTAACCGTCCATCTTCGCCAGGAACTGCGCCTCAACAACCTTACCGCTGTGGTTGCAAGACTTTATCCTGTGCCATCTGGCAGTTGTCAGTCTTTTACGCGATGCAATCATGGCATACCTACCCCGTCACGCCGCCAAACAAGCAACTCGTGTTCCAAAAAGGCTAAATCCCCAGGAGCCATCTAGCACTGGTCCTATGACTTTGCGGAGCCACCATATATGGCTGTTTCTATTGCCAAGCAGAGACTATACCGATTCGGTGCTACTTCCACGCGAATGCCTGTCTGCACCTTTTATGGTGCTATGTTGGTCGACAGTGTATCAGATCTGGTGCTCGCCGAGGGTCTCACCCGACGCGACAGATTAAGCACGAAGCAACTGGCCAACAAAAACGAAGGCGCGCAACCGGCCATTAGGACGTATCTGCGCGCCTTGTAAATCGGAGCCACTTCAGCTATGCGGCTATCGGATTGCAGTTTTTCTTACACGAGCAAATCCCTTCCGATGCCCAGCCAACAGGCGTGAACTGAACCGAGGCAGCCGATTGCGGATGCAGTGCCATCCTTGTGCGACGGCAACACTTGTCCTCCTATGTGAGAAGAGAACAACTTTCTGTTTGAGCATGTCCAGCCTTTTCCACAACCGCCAACGCCGCCATTTTCGGCCTTTGCCAATCAGTTGCACGTACTGCGGCGTGCCACGCGTCAAACCATCTTGTGCCCCTACTGTTATGATGCCTGCGGGCGTCTTCATGATGTTTCCCTCCATTGGTTGACTTGCCTTGTTGCATGCCCAAAGCATTTGTCATGCCAACTTCGGGTCCGGCAGCTACGCCTCCGGTGAGGGTAAGTTAGGCTTCCACTCTCACACTTGTGGCACACAGTCTGTATGTAAATCCTACATAAGTTCTTGAATCAGCAACCCGCCCTTTGCCAGGTCCTGCACGCGGAGTTCGACCACCGTCCAGGGCGGGCTTCCTGTGCGGAGTTTATCGCGGATAAACCGGTCCCGCCGGAGGTTTTGGCCGGTGTGAAAAGCGGCGCCGTCGGTGTAGATGGCGAGGCGGCGGATGTCGAAGCGCTGCTGACACTTGTGTTTTTGCTTTTGCCGATGGAGACGCTTCTTTCTCGGCAGTTCGCAACTACGTGCGAGGACCTGGACGCAATTCAGCGGGAATCGCTGGTTTTTTTCCGCGGTGCGGCAGAGGCTTTGGGATGGCGCAGCGAATTCCATTGTTTCACGGCAACCCTCGCGGGTCAGACAAGCTGCGGTGTATACTAGACCTAGGTCAAACGCGCGCTTTGCCGCGCCAGCTTGACGAGCGGCTCGTGCAGCTTAGCGCTCTGCTTCCAAACTATCTGGCGTTAGGCCCTGAATGGCCGTCGTTACCATTCTAGGAAAGATATTTGCTGTTCGCGGAGTGCTTTGCGAGCGCAATCCACAGCCGCTGTTGCACCTGTGCGAGAGAGCACATCTTAGCGCAGACGCAATGGAGCAAGCATCTGAACTTGACCGAGAGATCATGCGCATTTATTAGGCAAATGCAAAGTAAAAATAGCGGGTAATGACTCATTCGAGACCTGTGAGAAAAGTCGGCGATTGTGGGTAAAATACCATGGCCACTGTCTGGACTGTGGAGTTACTGTTCAAGGATGACAGGAAACACGAAGAGAAAAGGAATCAGCAAGACCATGGCGAAGTGTTGTACATGGCGTGAGTACGGAAGACGTGGTTACGTGGCGCTTTTTAAGGGGCTTGTTTGGGAAAAATTATGGCGAGAGAGAGCAGGTCGGCTTCGACATTCATCCATGCCTGGGTCAGGTCGATCGTCCTGAAGCAGACTTCGTGTTCCTGCAATTGGACATTTTCGCAAAGGCTGTAGCGGGCGGCGGGGTATAGGAGGATTCCGGTGGCATGACGGTGGTGGTCCGACAGGTGCTCTTGTGACCTCAGATAGGCGTACATCTGGTAGAGGTGAGAAGAGCTGAAAACGGGGTCGGGGCCTCGGCCGGTTATCAAACAGGCGGCAGTGAATTTTGTATCGAGGACGACGATTTGGCCTTCCTTCTTGTGCCTGAGGACCAGGTCGGGCAGCATTGCCGGGAGGTGCTTAGATGTCTGCGTGGCATGCCAGTCAAAGCGAACCTGGGACGCGACGTTCCAGTCTTTCAGGTGGAACTTGTAGAAATTTGCCACGAACCGCTCGTAAACCCGGTATAAGGTCAGCGCGTCCCGGTCGAGCATGGGCAGAGCGGAGTCGCCTGCAGACTCCGACGGCATGAGGCGTTGCAGCAGTAGTTCGCAGATGGCCAGCATGAGCCGGTAGTCGCGGTCATTGCGCCCCAATTGCTGCCGGCGAATCACGCCCAGGTTCAGTTCGATAATGTCTATGCCCTCGAGGTCCCTCACGAGCCGCCGCAACGTGTGCCGCAATTCTTCAGCCTTGGAACGGTCCGGGCCGAACTCACCCGACTGCACCAAGCGCACGAGTATGCTCCGGACAATCTGGTTTTTCGGCGCGTTCGTGTCGTAATGCTGGAACCGGCAGAAAGCCTGACTTTTCTGGAAGGACAGTTTCTTTAAGCTCTCATTGAAGTCGATTCGGCCGCGGATGCCGCGAATGAATTGCGCGTTATCGACGTAACTCCGGCCCAGCCCGATCCGGAGCCGCTGCTGCATCAAGTGCGCCAGGATTAAAGCGAGCAGCGCGTCCAGGCTCGGCGAACTTTCCACAGCTGCAAAATGCGAGTCGCTGATCGGCACCTCGTTCCACGCGTAAAGGAGCATGTGCCACAGGTTCCGGATTGGGATTCCGTAGACGGTGGTAAACACGTCTTCCTGTCTTTGTTGGGTAACCGCGTTCACGAAGCCAAGAGTCTCTCCACGGCCAAGTCCGCCTTTTTGAGGTTGTCAAACCAGTATTCTTTGAGCAGCGGCTGGATTTCCGTCGCGATGATGCCCTCGTACCAGCTCCGGTCGAGGCCGGCGAAATCGTTGCCTTTCGGGCAGAAGAAGCTGTGCCCTACCTGGTAGTTCTCCCCAAGCAGGGTGTCCTCTCCAATTTCCTTGTTCAGGGCCACCATGCGGTCGACAATCAGCCGGACCAGGGAGGCGTCCATGTTCCGCTCCAGCAGCCACCGCGAAAAGGTGTCGCTCTCGTACTGTGGCTTCAGCGTCATGAATGCAAAACGGCGCCGTAGCGCGTAGTCGACCATCGCGAGCGAACGGTCGGCGACGTTCATGAGCCCGACGATGTAGAGGTTTGACGGCACATAGAATCGCGGATCATTCGACCGCCGGTAAACCAGCGGCAGCGTATGGTCGGGCCCCCTTTTATCGCCCTCAACCAGCATCAGCAACTCTCCAAAGATCTGGCTTAAGTTGCCCCGGTTGATTTCGTCGATGATGAACACGTGAGGGCGCTCGTCAGTTACGGCCCTTTCACAAAATTTAAAGAAGACACCATCCTGCAAGCCAAAAGTCCCTGGTGCATCTTCTAGAGGCCTGTACCCTCGAATAAAGTCTTCGTAGGAGTACGACTGATGGAACTGGACCATTTCCACTCGCGAGTTGTCTGTCTCTTCCATCAGCGCGTACGCCATTTTCCGTGCCAGGTACGTCTTTCCAACACCCGGCGGCCCCTGCAGAATCAGATTCTTCTTTGACTTCAGCCTTTCCAACGCCTGGGAGAGGTCCTGCAGCGTTAGAAATGCACCTGATGCAATCACGTCATCCAGACTGTAGGGCGCGGGTCCGGGTTTTGGTTTGTTCCACCACCTTTTCGCAAACCACTCGTAATCCTGGTCGGCATCGTGAAACGTAAAATCTATCAGTCGCTTTGCGAGGTCATTATCCTTCTTCAAATGCCAAAGCGTCGGCTGATAGGTGTAGAAAAACCACTCTTTAGACTTGAAGTTGGCGTCCCATTCGACTTCCACGGTGCGCCCATCGCCGCGATTAGCTGTTACCGTTCCAATAGCCTTAATTGTCATGCGCGACACAGTGTGTCCTTTGGAGTCGAAAGGTAATCCGTGACGTTGGGTTGCGGCCGCCTTAATAGCAATCCTGTCTCCGACACCGATGGAGCGAACTTCGTCAAGTAGCCGATCTTCAAACCCGTTCTGCCAGATGCCCTCCTGCAAGAAGCGCTGGGTCTGATCTTGCGGGTCGCGGTCATCCCACCAGGCGCCAACGAACCAGTATTCGTGGTCCTCGTTGACTTCTTTCTGCTTTGGCGGGTTCGGCTTACCGACCTTCTTCTTCGCTTCCTGTGATTTGATCCAAGCGGCATATGATAGCTCAGGAAAGGAGTCATAAGAACCCTTAATTGCCGATACGGTATCTCGATAATATGCAGCGGTTAGCCCCTGGCGTGGCAGCTTGAGTTCTAAATAGTCGCGATTGACAGCGTCAAGGCTTACGAAGACATTCGGCTGTATCCAGAACAAGCCCATTGTAAGGTTTACATTGGTGCACCTAACCTCAAGGGCCGCATCAAAAGCGCTCAAAAAATCAGGATTCTCCAACGGGTTGTCAGCAAGCGCCAACTGGAATACCCGCCAGAGACGTTCGATGGCATCAGGTTTACGTGTTGTTTTGTAGCCGAAAAATCGTGATTGCGTACCGCTAATTACAGGTATGCCATCGAACTTTTCAGGCAAAGCGCTAGTCAAGCCCAGGAAGTCTTTAAGTTGTGTGATGAAAGCGATACGGTTCTCGTCAGTCGTATTACGGTTGAACACGCCCATAAAAGTAAAGGGATCGATCTCCTCGAACAGAAACCGCGATCCTTGCTCGTCCTGGTCCATCAGTGGTGTAATCACGTGGCCCTCGGCACGGAGCTTTTCAAGAAACGCGATAAGGTCTTTCTGGCGGTCTTGCCAGACGAGGAGTTTGCGGGCGATTTCGTTATAGATGGGGATCCACGTGAACTTGTCAGGCATGAGACAACTCCTTCTGAATGTGGTCCAGGTCAATTACTGATTTACCCGCGGCGGCGCATTCGTGGCATAGGGCTTCTATTTCCCCGCCGGGGGAGGCGTAGGGGACAAGGATGCGGTCGGCGAGGGCGGCGACGAAGCGGTTGCGGTGTTGGGCGGTTTGTTTGGTGACGCGGCGGACAGAGGGGACGAACGGCGAGAGGACCAGCAGGCGGCCGTCGGTCAAGCCCTTTTTCCACGGCCCCGGCAGGCGCATGTCCTGGATGCCGCGGGCGGGGCAGATTACGACGGGTTGCCGGCCGCGCAGGAGGATTTCCAGGCATTCTTTTTCCATGGTGGAATGGAACCCGCTGATGACGCACACGCCGGCGTCGCGAAGGGCCCGGATAACGTCGTAGGTTTTCAGGATGACGTCGCCGGGGCAGGCCTGGGAGCAAAGCAGGCCCGTCAGGGGCTTATTCTTTATTATGTTGAGGTGGCCTAAGAGGTTGATTTCCCGAGGCGCGCCGAAAAGAGAGGCGGTCTTCAAGCGACCTGGCGGAAGGAATTCCTCCAACCGGACCCTATGCGGCGCTGGCGCGGGACCCTGCTGCCGTTGCTGTCCCATGGGCGCCACCATATCCTCTTTCACTCCGCGTCGCGGTCTTGGCGGAGGTAGATGGTCATCTCGTTTTCCGGGATTTCGAAAGTCTTGAGGAGTTCACAGATCCTGTCGCGGATATTGTTGGCGGACAGGTTCACTTCGGCGTAAACGTTGGGCGCCACTTTGGACGGGGAACGGACCAGATCCGGTTTTCGGGCAAAATAGGATTTGCCGTGGGTGCTGATGAAGTCGGGGTTATCAGGCAAAGCACTGAACCGTTTCGGGTCTTTCTCATGCAGTACGCGGCAGACCAGTTCCAACACGTGGCGCCAGGTCACGATGTCCTTGAACGCCCGGCGCTGCAACACAAACCCGTACGGCCGTTTGTACCGGAAATCCTCCGTCAGCGAATGGGCCTCTTCCTTATCCAGCTCCTTTATGAGCCGCTCGTTGGCCGCGGCGTTTTTCGGCGCGGCTTCGTTGGAAGTGGTCGGTTCCAACTGCACGGCCGTATGCTGTTGCACGAGAGCCGACAGTTCTGAAGCGACATGGTCAAATGCCGCCATTTTTTCGTTGTACGCCAGCTTAAACTCCGCGCCCCGCTTCACGGCTTTCGAGTCGTTGTGGTCGATGCTCAGCCAAATGTCGTCCGAAAGCGCCAGCAGGTTCTCGCGTACCCGCTCAAGGTCGGTAAGTATGGCCCTTATCCTGGAGGTCGTAGTCATGTCTCTTCTCCCAAGTCCTGGCTATGAATCACTTTGAGCCCAAGCGCTCTGTTCTAAGAGTGCACCACTTGTCAGAGTGCACGAGCATGTGAGCCTTCTCAAAACGACCCATTTCTCCACGGCAGAAACCGGCTAATAAAAAATCTGACTGTTCCTTTTTCTCTTTTACATCTGCTACTAGGCGGCTAAACGGTGAAAACTTGTTTGTTCTGAATACGTACGCGCCAGGTACTACCTGTTCTACAATGTCTGCCGAGTAAAAAGACTGAATAACCTCGAAGGTGTCGAAGGCATTCCGATACTCGACGGTGTCAGGCAGGAGGTCGGAAAAGACCGGCTTAAGCACAGCGAAGTAGTGGTCAGATATTGGTAAAGGCCTTTTCCCCATTCCCGGAAGCGATTGAAACACTGGCGTCCACAGGTCTACTTCGCGCGCGAAGGCCAACGTCAAGTCAACATTTTCGGGAGAGTCTGAAAGAGCAGATCCTGAAAATAACCTGTAAGTCAGAGAGAGGTTCTTACTTGCTATTGAGGCAATTCCCGCCGCATAAAGCAGCAATCGGGCGCAATGCATGCGCAGAGAGACAGCACAAGGATTACCCTTTCCTGATTTTGCGGCATTGGCAAGCCTTATGATTGAACGACAGTAGGTATCTGCATTGCGTCCTTCGTTATCCCAAAAGCATGCTTCCTTAAGGATGCAGCAGGCAGTTTCGGAAGCCGCGTCAAAGGCAAGAATTCTTTGAACCAACAAATCCGTCAAAAAGGTTCCTGCAGTCGGATAGCGGTCTGAGCAGACTTCGGTGACAATCTTCTCGATCTCTTTCATGAGGAGGTCGCGGAGTTGGATGCGGTATTTGTCTTCGGCGACGTATTTTTTGGTGAGGGCCACGGCGATTTTAGTGGAGACGGGGTGGACGCGGTCAAACTGCTCAAGGGCGGAGACCCGTTCGTCGAGGTTGTCGAAAAACTCGTCGGCGGTTTGGATAGGGATGACTTCGGCCTGGCAGAAAGTGGTCAACTGTTGGGCCGATTCGGTGAGGGTGCCGTGGGCTGTCCACCATGTGGTGTATCGCCTGGATTTGCAGCGATAGAGGGCGTCCCGGAGGGCCTTGTCCCAATCGGCTGACCAGCCGCAGATGATCAGGCCGTACTCGTCGAGGATTCGGTCCAGGTGCTTTTTCAGGCGCCGGTCGTACGTGCTCAACTCCACGGTAGTGTTCTTCGTGGTCAGGTCGAGATAGTCGCCGTGCAGCTTGATCAGCGTGCACTTCGCGTGCTGCAACGGGCTGGCCGCCTCGATGTCCGAGGGCCGGCTGATAACGGTGGGCGAAACGCCTTCCGCTTCCAGGGCGCGTTCCATCAGCCGGTCAAAGTTTGTGGTCAGGATGACCCGGATATATCCCCGCTGGACCAGCCGCGCGATAGCCTTATGCGCCTTCGTCGGCTGCTTATCCCCGTTCTCCTGCTCTTCCTCCGTCGGCTCAAAATACGCTTTGAGTATGCCGCTCCGTTCGGCTGTGCTTTTGCCGACGGCTTTTAAGACGCCGCTGTACGTCGGTTCAGCGCCAAACCGCTCCGTATACCACGCCTCCCGGTCAGAACCGCACTCTTCGCCGCTGGCCGCGGCTATCTTGCCTATCAGGTCCTCCACCACCTCCCAGCCCGTCGGTATGTTGGCCGCACGGGACACGCCCGATCCCAGGAGCAAGGCATATACGCCCGGATTTGAGTGCGTCGCTATGGCTAAGGAGGTGCATGAATCAATCATGCTGCAGCTTCATTTTCCTTTGCTGATCCAGCTTTAATGAGCCTCTCATACTGGCCTGGCTTCTTCATCTCTCTAATAAGAAACTTCTTCCAAGCCTCGGTATAGACATAATCGCGGTGAGCTTCATCATAATGACAGTATCTGATGTCTGTTTTCCGAGGGTCCCCCTTCCCCTTGGGAGGCCGAACATTATAGAAACGATAGGCCAGCACGTGATGATAGCTGGCATTGAATTTCACGTGGGGACCTACGACCTGCTTGACTATGGGTTCAACCGCTTTGGCTATTTCTCCGGGCCGAAGCTTTCCGGGATTCACCACCTGTGTGGTAGCAGGTTTGATAAGTGTTACTAAGCGGTCATACTTTTCCATCTCATCAGGCTTTGAAGGATCATATTTAACATATTCAACGGCAACGTCGGCTTGACCAGGATGATTGACAACTTTCGGTATAAGGAAAACTTTGTAGCTGTAGCGCATATCATGTAGAAGATCTGTTTCCAAAGAAGACCGAAAGTCGTCCACGTACTGTGAGATGTTTGGGGAGATTTTCCCTTGAAGTCGTGAAACTGCCTTGGCCTGTGCGTCGTGACGCAAATGAGAGAACTGCAGCGCAAGCGTAGGGGCCTCGTGCAGCATATACTTTGGTCCGAATTCGCGGAATAACAAGTCTTCAAAATTGAACAAGAATGCCTGGCACTCCCCAAATATGGCTGAGTCCAAAGCAGGCATGGACCGATGCTCCACCTTATTTCGTAAGCCGATGAAGAATTCGATATTCGACCTTTCGGGTGTAGTGCGAGATGTGTAGTATTTCTTCACGCATGTTGACAACTCCCAGGCCTTATAGTCGCCCGCAATCTTTTTGTATCGACGAGGATTGTCCTTATCCCTGTAGAAGGGTTTAATCTTCCGGCGAAAGAAAATGGCATGGAACAAGCTTGTCCAGGCCACAACCATCAAGACAATAAAACCGCCAGACTTAAATTTGGTAGCAGGTTTATTGTATACCTCAACGGCGAGCAAGGCGGATTCTCTCGCCTTCTCCAAATGCTCCTTTACAACGGCTGGTAAGCGTCTTGGCATCGTTCAATCCCTCGTGGGCATTTTCCACCTGCTTTTGCTTGAACTATGTATCACCACTGGATTGCCCCATTCTGTACTTGATGTCGTAGTTGATAATGAAATCTAACTCTTCATCAGTAAAGCCATAGTGGTTGGCAAGCACTCGGTCAATTTTGTCTAAGGGACCCTTGGCCTTACGGGGAAAAAGGCATTCAACTGTAAGTCTGGCATGCGAAAAGCGCATCTGACGAAACTCTGCCCCAGCCTTCAACTGGCCCATCAGGTCTTGAGCGAGTGCGGCAAGTTGTGTTCCTGGAGTAGATGTAGAGAGACTTTCAAGATCGACAGGGAAAGCCTCTATCTCACGCTTATTCAAATGTCGACAATCAGAAAAGACCGTCACAAACCAATAAAAAAGACTGGAATTTAAGCAACAAAGAACTGCCGTAGCGTAGGCCGGTTTCTGAAATGCCAGAGATTTAAACTCAGACGGAGGTCGAAGTTTTCCAGAATCATCCCTTACCTCGGGTTGGAAATCCAATACCTGAAGAAAGTATCCAACCTTTCTTGAATAGAAGATTTCGTGGCCGCGTGATTTTATGAATTCTTGAAGCTTTCTTTTTCTAGCGGTAAGCTTTTCCAGAATGGCGTGCTCATACGGTGCCGAGAGTTTTGGGAGTGTTTTAGGCACCGCCTTAGGACCCGCATGGACATAGGCCGTCTGTTTAAAGAGAGTTTCCCGCTCTGGCTTCAGCCATTTCCGGTAGTTAGTTGAACCAAGGAAATGTTGGTGGGTCTCCGGGCCAAGCAAGTGTATGGTTAGGCGAATATGTTCAAGACCGTCAAAAAGTCGCGAAGGACGATCGTCGTAGGAACTGTAGTGGAGACACCTACGAGTCAGAAGTTGTTGGAGTGGCCAGTATCCATCAGTTGAAACGGAGGAAACCGGGACAATGAAGCCCAAATACGCTTGAGGAGGGCATAACTGTAAGCTTCTTTCCAATGACACGGCGTAGAGGTTTCCTGTCGAGGTTGTTTCAAAGTTGCCAATGCGGTAGCCCTTCACAGCTGACAGCTGCACGTATGGGGGATTGCCGATAATTACACTGAATCCACCGCTCCTCATTTTGCCGAAGAACTCAACAAGCCAATGAAATGGTTTATGACTCTCTCGCCACTTATCAAGCGCAGTGGCATTCTTGACTCTAATTCCACATTCACGCGCTAAAAGTTGATTCAGTTGGCGTCGCAGGCTATCAAGACGATTACGAACGTCTGTCTTGGCACTAGTGAACTGCGAGGCATTCATGTCGTACGCGGTCTGCATTAACTGGAACACTTGAAATGCCCGGTCGGCCATTTCGGCGTCTTCCTCGATCTTCTGCAAAGCTTCCTCTTCCTCGGGGTAAAGCATTCGGTGCTGACCACCGGGTTCGTAGGTCATCGCATCGCGGACGGCTTCTAGGGACGTGAACCCGACGAGCGTGTTGCCGGCGCGGATGTTGAAATCGATGTCGGGCAGGGGCTCGATCTGGGCGACGTCGTTGGTCTGTGCGACGAGTTTGAGGAAGAGGCGCAGCTTACAGATTTCGACGGCCTCGTCCATGATGTCGACGCCGTAGAGGTTGTTGAGGATGATGGACTTCAGGACGAAGTAGCGTCGGTTGGGGTGCTTGTCCATTTCGTCGAGGACCTGTCGGAAATGGCTGAGCTTTTTGGGGCTGTGCTTGCGGCCGGAATGCTCAAGATCGTCGAGGAACCCGTGCATGCCGTCGAGGCAGGCGTTGTAGAGGGGTTCAAGGATGTTGAGGGCGGCGAACAGGAACGCGCCGGACCCGCAGGTGGGGTCGAGGATGGAGATGCCGGTGAGGGCTTTCCAGAACGCGCGGACGAGCTCGGGGCCTTCGCTGTTGACGATGACGTCTTCGGCGAACCGTTCGATGTCGAGGTTGTAGGTGATGAAATCGTTGATGGCGGCCACTTCGCCGGCGGCCAGTTTGCGACGGAGGTCGAGACAGCGGTTGCGGCGCTCGATGTATTCGCGCCAGGTTTCGGTGGGCAGGGCGAGGTTTTTGCCGTCCGGGCCGGGGATATGGGCCTGGCCGAGGTTGTACTGCTTGTTGAAGATGCGCTTCTTCGGATCGTGCATGCCTTCCCGGACGAAATCGGGCAGGGCCGACTCGGGCACTTCGGACCCGTCTTCGGCGATAACGCCGCTGCGGACTGCGTCGTAGATGTAGCGGTCGGGGTCGTCTTTAACGAGGCGCCAGACGCCGGCGTCGGGTTTGAACGCGATGGCGCACTCTTTCCGGGCGGCGTCGAACAGGTAGGGGATGACGGTGTTTCGGCTGATGTAGCCGGTGATGTCCTCCTTGGTGTAGTAGGCGCCCATCTGCTTCTGGTTGATGTACTTTTCGAAGATGTAGCCGAGCACGTCGGGGTTGATCTCGTTGTCGGCGCGGAGGGGGCGCTCGTCGAGGTGCCAGGTGTAGCTGTCGAAGAAATCGAATATGGCCTGGAACGCCTCGTCGGGGATGTCGATCTCGCCGTATTGGCGCTCGAGCTCGTGGACGTCAAACAGGCCGCCGTTCAGGTAGGGGACGCGGCCGAGCAGGGCCTCGAGCTCGGGCAGGCGGTCTTTTTCGGGCTTCCCCAGCCCGTCGTGGAACAGCCGCAAGAGGAAGTAGCGGTAAAACGACAGGAAGCGGTCCTTCCCGCGGCGTTCCTGCACCATTTTGAGGCGGTTGCGGAGGTAATCCGGGTCGCCGTCGAGGAAGCCGCGTTTCTGGATGAAGTAGACGAACATCATCCGGTTGAGCATGAGGGAGGCGTACCAGTCGCGGTCGGCCCGTTCGTCAATGCCCTCGATGAAGTCCAGGAAGGTCTTGTGCTCTTTCTTGAACCGGTCGTAGAAGCGCTTGGTAACCTTTTCCACGTCGAACGCGGAGCGGGCCCGGGACGCGACCGTGGCGATGTTCAGCCGCTCTTCTTCCTCGAGTTCAAACGCCAGCCCTTGCAGTTTCTCGACGAGCGCCTGGCCGGTCTGGCCGGCGCGGTAGGTGTGCTCGCGGCAGGCGGCCGAACTGCCGGGCTCGCGTTTTACCCATTGCCACTTCTGAATGGTCTGGCCGGCGTCGGTGAAAATGATCAAATGCTCGTGGGCCACCTTGCGGGCCTGCTGTTCGACCTTGCGCCGGACCGGGTAGGGCGGCAACTTGCCGTCGGCGGCGGGGCCGCAGACGTAAACGACCATGCCGCATTTTTCGGCGATGGCCTTGAGGTTGTACGAGTCGCCGTTGAGTTGGACATGCAACGGCTTGGCGGCGTGGTGATTCCATCCGAGCTCTTCAACCAGGAGTTTGGCCAGATCGAAGTCCTTCAGGCGCTTTCGTATGTTGGCGGGACTGACAGTCATTCAGAAACTCCTTTGAACAACCCCATGGAGCAGATGATGCGGGGTTCGTGCGACTGGGCCTCGTCTTCGACTATGCAAAGGCGCCCCTCTTCGCGCAGGACCATCACAAGCTCGGCCAGCTTCTGATCGTCGATACCCAGGCGCAGCTGCCGGTTGAGCGTGTCGGTCGCCACCTGGCGCAGGGGATGGCGGTAGATCTCGTCGATGGCCCGCTCCAGCTCGGGCGTTTCGAAAAGCGTTCCCTTGACCTCCTGCGCGTACCGTTTCAGGCGTTCGTAGGTGCGGAACCGGGCGCCGCTGGGCCGGCCCAGCTGGCCGCCGACCTGGCGCTCTTCCTTGCTGATATGCCGGACGCCCTGCCGCACCAGGTCGTGATGCTTTGGATGCCGGTCCAGGGCCGGTGTGTCGGGCGGGCACGCGGCGATCCTGAGGATTTCGAACTGGGATTCCGTGATGCTGGCGCCCGAGGTGTCGACATAGGCGAGGGCGTCGTTGTCTTCGGCGGTGCGGGCGTAGACAAGGACGCCTTCGGGTTTGCGCCCGGTGGGTTCGTGAAAGCGGGTGGAGTAGGCGACGTCGGGCAGGTCCGCGATTGTTTTTTCCAATTCGGGCTGGGCGTCGATGGCATTTTTCCAGATCTGGTAGGCTTTAGAGGCAAGATCGACCTCCGATTCATCGTCGTCGTCAAGAATGCCGGCCTTTTCGTTGTACAAATCGACCACCTTGCCCTCGTCCTTGTCGTCTTCGAAAAAGGCCTCGTCCGTGCCGACGACCTCGGAATTTTCCTGCAACCGGCTCCGGACCCGCGCGCGCAATCGGATGATTCGTTCGACACCGTCGGCGGGCAGGAAGGAGTAACACAGGATTTCTTCGGACTGCTGACCGATGCGGTCGACGCGGCCGGCACGCTGGATAAGCCGGATAATGGCCCAAGGGAGGTCGAAATTCACGACGATGGCGCAGTCTTGCAGGTTCTGGCCTTCGCTGAGGATGTCCGTCGCCACGAGGACGCGAAGTTCCTGGCTCGGGCTGATGCGGTCGCGTTTGTCGTTGCTTTCCGGGCTGAACCGCCAGGCGAGTTCGGTGGGGTTGGGCGCGTCGGAAGTCACGCCGGCAACCGCATCGAGCCCGCGGGCCTCTAGCTGTTCTTCGAGGTAACGGACCGTGTCGGCGAACTGAGTGAAGATGATAACCTTCTCCAGCGGGTGCCGCTCGGTCAGGAGGTCAACCAGCGCCTGCAGTTTTGCGTCTTGGGCCGGGTCCCACGTGCCGGCGCGAGCCACGATTTGCAGAAGTGCCAGCGCGTCCTCGCGTAAATGGAGCGCAAGACCGTCAGTAAACAGGTCGGGGCGGATCCATTTGAACGTTTTGTGGTGCGCTGTTCGGTATTCGTCGTAGATTTCAGCCGCGCGACGTTTGAAATCCTCCTCGGTGCGCAAGCCCTGGCTGCCCTGAGACGGGGATTCATCCATGTCGTTATTGTCATTTTCGTCGGCGAACAGGTCGGCGGTGGCCTCTTCGGCGTCCTGGTCGGTCATGCGCGAGTCCAGCATTTCAGCCGATTGCGCGCCGAGCGGCAGGGGCAGGTTGTTCTCGATGGCGTGGAGGTAGACGTAGTTGCGCAGGATGTGCCGCTCGACTGACTGCAGGAAGGCCATGCCGCAGCTTTCCAGCCGTTTGAAGAGGTTGGTGCGGCAGAAACCCATGAGGCGCTTGCCGGCGCGGGACAGGTCTTGGAGCACGCGCCCTTCGGCCTGAGTGGGCGGCTCGTCCGGAGTCGGCACTTCATAATTGCCGAGGCCGTAGCGCGGCAGGTGGAGGCTGTTGATTACGTCCACGACCGGCTGGGCATAAAGTTGGGCGTAGGCGTCGGTTTTCTTCCGTTTGTTGACGGCGAATTTGACGGTTCGCGGAATCCGCTCGGGAAAGTAGGACCGGGTGCCGTCTTCGAAGGTGAGGTAACTCCTGCCGTTTTCCGGGTCGATGTCGGCGTAGTTGTCCTTGATGAAACTGCGCGTGCGGCGGACGAGGTAAAGGCGCATCAGGTCGCGCCAATCGTCGGGGTAAGGGCTCTTTTCAAAGGCCGCGAGCGAGCGGACCGGGCATTGGTGGCGGCGGATGAATTCCGTTTCCGGAATTTCGCGCAACAGGGCTTCGGGGCGGATGCCAATGTCGCGATCCTCCTCCACGAACAGGCGCAGCTGGCTCGACAAGTCCAGGTAGGTCTTGTTATACGGCGTGGCGGTCAGCAGGATGCACTTGCTGTCGTTCGCCCGGATGTAATCCTGGATGACGCGATACCGCCGGCCTTCGCGGTTGCGCAGGTTGTGGCTTTCGTCCAGGATGATGAGCCGGTAGCGGCGCAGTTCCGGCAGCTCCTTGCTCACGCGGCTTATCGAAAGGACACGGCCCCGCAGCCGGTATTTTTCGCGGTAATCTTGCCACATGGAAACGAGGTTTTTCGGGCAGATAATGAGAGTTTCGAGGTCGTGGTCATCCTCGAAAATGCGCGCCAGCGCCGTGGCCATTAAAGTCTTGCCCAAGCCGACGACGTCGCCGACCAGAACGCCATTCCGGCGGTGCAGGTGGTGGGCCGCGATTTTCACCGCGGCAACCTGGTAGTCGAACAGCTTATTGCCGAAATCTTTCGGGATGCGGAATTCGGACAGGCCCGAGCGCGCCTCGCGCGAAAGGTGATAGGCGATCTTAATGTAGATGTGGTAGGGCGGGATGGCTTCCTCGCGGGCCCAGCTTTCGTTGATGATGTCAACGAGTTCGTCCGAAATGTCGATGCAGTAACGGTCGTTCCACCGCTCCTCGAACCACTTCGCCAGCTTCTGGCAGGCGTCCAGGTCCATCACGTCGATGTTAAGCTCGCCCTGGCCGGCGAGGCCCGCCAACGTCAGGTTGCTGCTGCCGAGGTAGCCCACGATCGGGTTGATCGGGTCGGGCCGGAAAAGCAGGTAGAGCTTCGCGTGGAGAGGGTGGCGCAGGAACAGCTTCACCACAACTTTCTTCGCCCGGATTTGCGAGACCAACTTGCGGAGGGCGGCCTCGTCGTCGTTTGTCGGCGCGCCGATTGTCAGCTGGCGCCGGAATTCCTCGGCGAGCTGCTTTTTCAGACGGGCGGCCATCTGGTTGTCGATTTCCAGCCCGCCGTCGGCGAGGCTCAGCGCCTCGCGCAACTGGTCCTGCGGGAGCCGCTGCATCCCCACCAGCAGCCGGCAGCACTGGCCCGTCTCGCTTCCCGACCACTTGTCGACGTAAGCGTGAAGCTGCTTCCAGCCCCGCAGGTTAAAATAGCCAACACAAAAATCCGCGCGATCCGAAACCGCCAGAGTCTCCTGCAGTGCTTTGGAAAGATGAGCTTCAATATTGTCAAATACACGCGGCACAGCGACCACCCCTTACTGGGCCTGAACGAGGAGAACTGGCTTAGATACAAACACCCCCCGCATCAGCCAAACCGCTACTAGAATATGCGAAAAGTGCAAGAAACTCAAGCGGCCCAGCGGCAGCGTTCAAGCATCGGCGGGGGGTGCAAATCTGCTTCAGCTGGAGTATCGAAGCTTTGCCGAAAGATACTATTAAGTGGCTTCACTTAATTCCGCTGATTTGCCGGCCTTGTTTGGCGACCGAAGCCACTCGACAACCGGACTTTTCTCGGCAAGCTCTTTCACGACTCGCTTCCTGAATTCTTCGGGAAGCGTTTCGTAAATCTGCAAAATTTTCTTTAAAAGTTTTTCGTGCTGTTTTCGGGACTGCTTTTCCGGCTGGCGGCCTTTGTCCGTAGTATCGGTAGCCGGCTTAGCGATCTTCGTGCGGATTTCCTTGGCTTTTGCTTTTACGGCCTCCTTCCCTTGAGTCAACAGGTCCATCTGCTCTTCGGGCGGGGCGCTTGCGACAACTGCTGCTGCGGCCACTTTTACCTCACCCTTCTTTACCGCATCTTGCAGTTCAGGAACGCCGTGGGTTTGGACGTACTTCGCCCGCTGCAGGCTGCTTTCTGAGACAGACAACTGCTGGGCAGCCTTCTCCTGAGTCAAAGCTTCAATTGAAGCTTTGCTTCTGTCGCCGCCGTGTTGGCCACTGGCGAGCCTGGCTGCGACGTCCGCCCGCTGCGATTCCGTCAGGTGGCGCCGGTGCAGGTTCAGGCTGATGATATACCTGATGATGGCCTCTTCGGTGTTTAACCAGCTGTTCACTGTCTCAATCGTCAAGATGTTCACAAGCTTGCAGGCTTCGATACGGTTTCGGCCGTCAATTACCCTGCCGTCGCCGGCGAGCTCGATTGGAGTTTTCAAGCCGTTCTTTTTGATATCCTCGGCCAGTTCCTTCAGTTCGGCTTCTTCCATCATCGGGAAAATAGCCGTGGCCGGGTGAATTTCCACATTCTCGATCAGAAGCCGTTTCGTGTTCGATTGCGTTTGTTGCTGTTCCATTTTGCACATCTCCTTCCTGTTCTCACTGATTCACTGTTCGGTGGATTTCTCGCGTCGTTGTGCCCGCTCCCTTCTTTCGCGGATCATCTGTTCCGCCATTTTCTTTTCAGCCTCGGAAACAGCTACTTGCTGCAAAGCCTCCGGCCAACTCATGTGCCCCGAGCCCCGCAAATAATCCACCACCCGCTTTTCCAGTGACGCGCGTAAGGTGTCGTCGGTTGCGACCGGGGCTTCCCAATCGTTAGCTTTGAGCTCCTTGAGGTAGGTGAGTGGTCCGGGGACCATATCGGGCTTCCGTTGCAGGAGTCTTGGCAGGTCCGCCACGAGATGCTCCAGAACGGTCTCCAGCGGCGGGGACTCTTCTTCCCAAAAGTCCATGACGGCAGCCTGCTGGCAATCCTTGCGGGGATATTTTTTTAGAAACTCTTTTGCGTCTGATGAACAGTGTTCTGGTTTCGGAATCTCTTTATTCTGTATCTCAGGATCTGTGTCCAGTGGTACTTGTGATATATTACAGAGGGCGTCGGCAACAGCGTAGCGAGTTGCAAGCCAATTCCCGTTGACACGCCGCGGCTTTTGGACAATCCGCAAAAAACCGATGTTTTTCAGGATTTGGATAAGTGAGTTTATGGTACTTTTTGACAGTGGGCTGCCGTCCTCGCAGGTAATCAAGCCAGCCAACTTTCGGCACGACAAATAACAAGTGTTGTTCTGGCCTTTAGCTATACTCTGCGCTATACCCGCAATTACGCAGGCCGCCCAATGTTGTTTTTCACTCGGAAATAGATTCCTCTCGAGTCTTAGCCCCCCACCCGACCTAAGCTTTGCCACTGCTTGGATATACGCCTTAAGTAGTGCTCCGCCTTCTGGGCTTTTCAACAAGACCCAAACAGCGTACACTGCCCCGGCTTCCTCTTCTGGGTCTAAGCCCGCACTGCTGGCCCATGCATATATGGCCGGAAGAAAAGGATTAGGTCTATCTTGCAGCCCCCGCTCCGCAGCAACCTTTTTCAGGCGTTTTGCGACAAGAAACCGCCGCTGGTAGATTTTCAGTCCACGCAAATCTCCCAACTCCCGCAGGGCTTCATATGCGAGCCGATTCAGTTCATCAAGGCAACCGGGAGCGAACTGACTCTGTAAGAGTTCATCAGCCGATATCCCCAGTGGCCTGGCCACTTTATGATTGTCCGGCGCCAATTCACTTATTACTTCCAGGCAGCGTGCACCTGTGCTGTCTGATGAATTCTTCCAGAGCCGTGATTTCATATCGGATAGATCTTCCGATACGAACGAAGGACGGGCCTGGTGTACGGTTTTTCCGGGTGCCCTCCATCCGGCTCTTACGAAGAAACTGCCGGCTCATGCCAATGAATTGCGCGGCTTCAGCCTCGCTGACTAAACGACGTTCCACGGCGGATACTCCCGTTTTTTGTCGAGTCTGCTCAGCGCTACTCGCTCTCCTATTTGGGAATGCGGCACAAAAAATGTGTCTCAGGCACAAAAAATGTGCCTCAGGCACAAAAAGTGTGCCGTAGCCTGAGAGACCGGAGTCTTACAGCCCGAAGCGGAGCAAGAAAAATAGGTAGTAGAGTTGTCTTCGGCGAAAAGAAATGTAGGAAAGGCGAGGGTTTGCTTATGTGCGGGGCACGAGGGGTTCCAGGCAGGCCGAGCCCAAAGAGTGAGACGTCTCGGTTAGTCTACGCACCATACTTTTCTTGGCTTGGGGCGATATGTGAAACAACTTGATTCGTGGACGATAGAGGCCTTCAGATGTTCCGCAAGCGTCGGCAAATGTGGAGAAAGCTCTTTGTAAAACCTTCTGAGGCTCGTAGTTACTCTCCGAGCAGCCCTTTCTTTATGATCAGGTGACGTACGGGGTCTTCCGTATACGTCTAAATTACTGGCCAAATACTTCTCGATAACCTTCTTCTTTTCTTCGAGTTCGTCTTTCTCCTCTAGTTCAATCCCTGGCGCTTCCAGTTTTTCATTGATATACTCAATCTCTTTTTTCACCTGAGCTACTGTGAGGGTATCGCAGAAATCGTCGATGGCAAGACGACCTGAAACCTCGAGTTCATCACTTATGGTTTCAGCCGGAGGAAGAGGGTGAACTTCCATCTCAATATCCATGGCGGAGAAGTCTTCCTCGGGATGGTTTAGCAGAAAACACACTGCCCGTGCGCCTTTGGAATTGCCCATATAAACGCGCGCATTATCGTACTTGATTAGGTAACCTTTCCCTTCACGGCGAAACACGTTATCCGTTCCCGTCGATGAATCCTGCAGGGTATCATCATCAGGCCGCTGCTCAGCCGTGCCCGATCCATCCTCTCCTGCGTTCATCGTGGTCGCTTCTTTGATGGCGCCGGCCAAAGGGACTTGACCCGCCACGGAATCAGCCTCAGCGTTTTCGAGGGCAGGCGGTTTCGCCTGATTGTACTCCGGAATAGACTGCGGCGCGTAAGTTTCGAGGAAAGATAGAAAGCGGAGCATCCGCGGTTTTAGGACGGCCTCGAACTTCGAACTATATAAGTTCGTGTGCAGGACCTCGTTTGAGTCGAACTCCCGAATAGACAGTTCAACTGAAACGAACCACCGGTACGGATCCAGCGCCTGCTCAAAGTCCGGCAGCTTCAACGTGTAAATGGGCTCCAGTCCGAGTTGGGCACAACCGCGACTAAGTGCCCCTTCGTACTCCCACAGCGACTCGTAAAGCGACTCCTGAAGAAAGATTTTCGCTTCCGCAACCCGTTTAGCCGCATCCTGCTGTGCGTCTTGATTGTTGGCGGTACCATCGTAAAACGACTCGTCAAATTCATCGAGGGAGACGGTTTCGGAATCTTGTTGAAAAAAAACTGGAGCAGTCCGCAGTTCCTCCTGCGCCCCGGCCAGGCTGGACTGCGCGACCGCGAGTTTTCCTTCGACTTCTTCGATCAGCTTTAAAATCCGCCGTTTCAGGTCCGCCTTCAGCAAATTCATGCGTTCCCAAGAGACGGGGTCCAGCGTATCCACGACCTGCACCTCCACACTTTTGATAAGCAAACACCTCAAAGAACAACGATAACACGCCATCAACAGCCGGAATCAATGCCGACGACCTAGATGCGAAGCGTGCCACTGGCGCCGCGCTGGCAGGAAGGGTCGGAAAAGCTTCCTGCTGAGTTTAAGGTGAGTTTAAGGGCTGGCGGAGATCAAAAAACGGCGCAAGGTGTAGTTTTGTAAATCCTTGCGCCGTAATTGCTTAGGGTGGTGGAGGTGAGGGGGATCGAACCCCTGACCTCTGCATTGCGAACGCAGCGCTCTCCCATCTGAGCTACACCCCCACTTGCAGAGACACTAAATAGTACCAATTGCGGGTGAAACAAGTCAAACTTATGAGGCCGGGTTGTGAGTGATCCCCAGTTTTCGGATACGTGCATGGATAAAGGCCAAACATGAGAACACCCTGCTTAGTAACCGACGGTCCATGCCTCACGTGCACCACGATTCTGCATTGACTTAGCCTGCCACTTCTGATTGACTCTTCATCGTAACCGCGAGAATCATAACGAGGACATGACGGGTATAATTCCGTACCCCTCAAATTTATTATCGAGAACAATCACTTCAAGAGTTATCGATACTACTATAGTAAAATGTTGAAAGAGAAAACGCAATGATAAACCGAAGAGCATTTCTACTAGGCGCCGTCTCCGCGGCGTTCACCCCGCCACTGTTTGCCCAGAAGCCGTCCATGTCGAAGAAAGCGCCTCATGACGGGGACATCCTGAAAGGGTTTATCGTTTCGGATGCTCACTTCGGGTGGCAGGACAGAAATCAGCCGGCGCCCGCAAAACAGCGGGAGATGATCCGCCGCATTCATAAGCGTTTCCCCGACCTGGACGTATGGATCGATACCGGTGACGCCCATCACAGTTCCCTGGGCCAGGAACAGCTGTATGCGGCCACACGGGACTGGACCGATATCATTGCCAACCAGAGCAACGGGGCGCTGTTCTACTACGTTCCCGGCAATCATGAGATCTGCGGGCCCACTGCCGGGCAGGACTCCGAGCGCCGGTGCGCGCGCATGGGCAGCATGTCGTATCGTCCCTATTACAGCTTCGACGTAAAGGGCATCCATTTTGTGTCGGTCCCGGAGCTGGAACATCCGGCCTATGTCAATAAGGAGACCCTGGATTGGCTCCAGCTCGATCTGGAACTGAATCGTGACAAGACCACCATATTGCTTTCGCACAATAATATAAAGGGAACAACGCGCTTCAACGATTCTTTCATGGCGGGGTATCGCGGCGTCGCCAACAGCAACGCGCTGCTTGACGTGATGACGCGCTACCCGAATGTAATTGGGTGGATGCATGGGCACAACCATGATTACGTAATCTATAGAGGTTCGGGGCGGCTCTTCGTGTCCAACGGGCGGATTGGTGGATTTAATCCACGGCATGCCTTCCGCGAGGGCGAACCCCTGGGCGGTATCTACTTCGAAATTACGCCGACACGCTTCACGGTACGTTCTTATAGCGCTGAGCATGAAAAATTCCTTGATGAAGATATGGGGCGGGAGGAGCGTTCCCAGACACTGAACACGGCCACCACCCTGAAGGCGTCGGCGCCTGTCAGCTACGCCTTCGGCCATGGCGGCTTTCTCGATGGGCAGCGGGCGGCGATCTACAATTACCATACCTCGAAAGACGCCCAATGCACGTTGGTCCTTGCAGGGACGGAGGATGCCTGCATCAACGAAAACGTGGACTTTTCCGAGTACACGCACCGGAAGGATCTTTCCGGCAAGCAGTGGGATGTCTTTGGCTACCAGGTGGCGAAAGAGGGCTGGCCCCATTATTTTGAAAAAGAGAATGATGTGTGGCGCTGGCAGGACCCCGGGGTCCTGCTGCTCGCCCGCAAGCAGGCCGATCAGACCACGTTCCTGCGCATACCCGCACCATACCATGGACGGACCATGTATTACCGGGCAGTGGCAGGTAAAGCGTACCAGTGTGAATTGACCCTGTCGGCCCCAAAGGGCGGGCAAGAGGTTGAGCTTTTTGTTCAAGCCTTTAGTCAGGAGGGCAACGAACTGTGGCAAGACACGTTGCCCAAGCAACGCGTTCCCCAAGGCGAACATCGCTACAATTTTTCCATCCCGGTGCCCCAACTCAATGGGGCGCAGACGATTTACGGCGACTCGATGTCGGATACGGAGATCCAGTTGGCGCTTGAAGCACGGTTCACCTCGCTACTTACGCCGCTTACAATCAAGCGGCTGACGTTCAAACGTGCCGATGCGGATGGCCCAACGAAGTCACCAGCCCTGATCATCAACGACGGGATAATCGAAAAGCAGGGAGCATTGCCCGGCGGCAAGCCTGCCGTCAACGCGTTCCCCAAGCCGCAAACAGCGCGCTGGACGGTCGAAGGGCGTTGTGGCGGATCGCGGCGCATGCTCTGGTATTGCCGGCAAGCTAACATTGACTGGCAGGTGCGCAACGCCCCCGTTGCGGACCGGGGATCTTTTCTGGATATTCAAAAACCGACCAACGTATGGTCGAGCGAAGGCGAAGTGGTCATTTTTCCTGCCTCTTCCAACCGGGATGCGGTGTACGTAACACGATTAAGAAACATGGATTCGGCCCGCATTTGGCCGCTCAACCGCGGCAACGCCCAGGTGGCTGTCGAGATGGTCTCCGGCACCGGCACGGGGACCGTGGAGGTCCGTTCACCAAAGCCGCCGGCCGAGGTAAAGGGTGCCTCATCGTGGTCTTACGACGCGGGTATCATACGCATACAACTGTCCGCGGGGAACCGCGCAACGATTTGGTTCCACTTTGGTTAGCAAAATGGGGGCTGAGGGCATACTAGGGGATTCTTGCGATGGATGGTGAAAAAAGTTACTCTTGCTGCTGGGAGTGGTAATTGAAGATAAGATAATCTTTGAAAGGGGAACTCAGTGATGAAGAAACTGCTGACTGTGGTTATCGCGAGCGTGGTTTTTTGCGCGGGCCTGCCTGTTTGGGCGCAGTTGCCGCCTTCGACGAACCTGGAGGGGTTCGGGCTGAAGATTTTCAGGGTGGAAAGCGCGTTGTATCCGTTTGTGCAGGTGTATTTCCGTACGTTCGACCAGAACATGATGCCGCTGGTGAATCTGAACGAGCTGAACATCGGGGTGATGGTGCAGGGTCGGTCGTACGACATGGCGAAGCGGCAGTACATGGTGCAGTCGGTGCGGAACCGGGAGGAGGCGACGCGGACGGTGCTTGTGCTGGATTGCAGCAAGACGATGGCGGGCGAGCCGTTCACGGAGGCGCTGAAGGCGATGGCGCGGTATATCGACAGCAAACGGAAACAGGACCAGGTGGCCATTATCGCAGTCAACGACGCGACGCCGGGGTACGAGATCATCTCGAATTTCGAGCGGGACAGCGCGGCGCTTGGCCGGCGTTTGGGCGACGTGAAGTGCGACGGGAACACGACGCGGCTGTACGACGCGATTGCGGCGGGTATGCAGATGTGCGGGATGGTGTCGCAGGGCGGGACGCAGACGAGCGACGCGGAGTATATCGTTTCGAGCTCGATCGTGGTGTTTTCGGACGGGAAAGACGAGGGCAGCAGCCTTTCTCGTGAAGAGCTGAACGGGCGGATCACGTCGTTGAAGATCCCGATTCCGATTTATTCGCTGGCGTACACGAAAGTCGATCCGTCGCACCTGCGGAACCTCGAGGCGCTTTCGAAGAATTCGTTCGGCATTTATTTTCCGCTGGGCGAGTCGCTCGACCGGATGCAGCGTTGCGTGGAGCAGGTTCAGAACGTGCTGCAGAACGATTACGTGGTGACGTTCCGGGCGTACCTTCCGGTGGACGGGGAGAAGCACAACCTGAAGATCGGGCTGGAGTACCCGTCGCGAAGCGGCAAAATGACTTACCAGAGCGCGGAGTTCGAGGCGATCGAGCCGCCGCCAGTGCAGAAAGTGCTTGAAGCGCAGGACAGGGTGGCGAAAATAATCCCGCCGTTGAAAGACGGCAACCCTTACATGCAGAACCCGCACGTGAGCGCGATGCCGGCGGGCGAAGCGGCTTCTCAATAGGCGCCCGCCGTACATGGCGGCAAGCGCAGTTTTTGTGGCTTTTTGCGTATTGGCGCAGCCGGGTCCGGAACTGGGGATCGACGGCGGCAATTTTACGCTGGACGGCCGGCCCGTATTTCTGTTGGGATGCAGCTATTACGGTGGTGCTGCGGTTAAGGATTCGGATGCGGTCCGGGCGGATTTGGATGAGATGCGTGAGGCGGGTTTCAACTGGATCCGCGTTTGGGCGACGTGGGACGTGTTCGGCAACGGCGTTGCCGTATTGGACGATGATGGCCGGCCGAACAAGGCCTGCTTGCGGCGGCTGAAACGGTTGTGCAATCTGGCCGGGAACCGGGGCATGGTGGTTGACGTAACCGTGAGCCGGTTAAACAGACCCTGTTTTCCGGGAAATCTGGAGGAACACACCGCCGTTGTCGAGCAACTGGGGCGGACGTTGAAGCGGTTTCGCAACGTGTATTTCGACGTGGGGAACGAGCGGAACGTGAAGGGGCCGCGCCACGTGCCGATGGACCAAGTGGGGCGGCTTATTGCGGCGGTCAAGGCGGTCGATCCGGAGCGGCTCTGCACGGCCAGCAATGCGGGCGGGGATTTGGCGCTCGAACAGGCGGTCGAATACGTGAACACGGGCCACGTGGATTTTCTGGCGTTACACCGCCCGCGGAAAGAGGATACGCCGGCCACGACGGAATCGTTCACGCGCTCGGTGATTGAAACGCTTGAGAAGTCGGGGCATGTTGTGCCGGTTCATTACCAGGAACCGTTCCGGCGTGATTACGGCCGTTGGCAGCCCCAATCGGGCGATTTCGTCAAGGATCTGGATGGGGCGCGGGCGGGCGGCGCGGCGGGATGGTGCTTCCACAACGGCGCGGCACGAAAAAGGGCGGACGGCCGGCCCCGGCGGAGTTTTGACATGCGGCCGGACGAGGGACGTCTTTTCGACCAACTGGACTCGGCGGAAATGGGGTTTATAGACGTTTTGAAACAGCGCAGATTGAATGGCGGTGAATCGGCCGCAGCCATTGGCAATTTTGCCGTGGCAAGCGCGGGGAGGTTTTGACGTGGCGTCTGAATTGACGGTTCCATCGGCTCCGGCGAAAGGCAGTGCTTATCTGGTGGCGCTGAACCCGGCGCTCGTGTACCGCGAGTACGCGCTGGACGATGGGGCGGTGACGGTTGGCCGCGATGCCGAGGCCTGCGAGATCGTGTGCTCGGGCGCGACGATCTCGCGGCGGCATTTCCGCGTTTACGCCAAAGACGGCGCATTCTTCTTGCAGGACCTTAATTCGACGAACGGGGTTTTCGTCAATCGCCGCCGGATCATGGCGGAAACCCGGTTAACCGATGGCGACATCATCGGCATCGGGTCGGACTCGGTCGATCATCTCCGGTTCCAGACGGAATCGGGCCGGAACCGGGCGTGGACGGTCGAGCTGCCGGCGAAACAAAGCTGGACCGTCGGGCGCAGCCCGCAGAGCGACGTGGCGCTGGCGTTCGAGTCGTCGGTATCGTGGCGACACGCGGTGTTGCGGCCGAAGGGCGGCCGAATCGAAATCGCCGACCAGAAAAGCCTGAACGGCACGTGGCTGAACGGCCGGCGGATCGGGCGAAAGGTCCTGGAGCCTACCGACGCGGTCACGATCGGCTCGACGGTGCTCCGTTTCGAGTTGGCTGGCGACGGCAAGCTACGGGTGACGCGGCGGGATTGCGGCGATGAGATTGCGCTGGAGTGCGTCGGGCTGACGCGGCAGGTAGGCGGCCGCGGAGGCCGGCGGATCCTCGACGGGGTGAGCCTTTCGGTTCGGCCGGGCGAGTTTGTGGGCCTGCTGGGACCGAGCGGCGCGGGCAAATCGACGCTGCTGAAGGCCATCAACGGCTACAACCCGCCGGGGTACGGCTGCGTGCTGCTGAACGAGACGCCGTTGTACCGGTCGTTCGACATGTTCCGCAACAGCATCGGCTATGTGCCGCAGGACGACATCGTTCACGCGGAGCTGACGGTCGAATCGAGCCTGGATTACGTGGCGCGGCTGCGGTTGCCGCCGGACGTGACGGCCGAGCAGCGGCGCGACCTCATTGATTCGACGATCGAGACGCTGGGGCTGGGCCACGTGCGCAAAAGCCGGATCAGCGAATTGAGCGGCGGCCAGCGGAAGCGGGTGTCGATCGGCTGCGAGCTCATCACGCGGCCGAGCCTGCTTTTTCTCGACGAGCCGACGTCGGGCATGGATCCGAGTACCGAAGAACGGCTGATGCGGCATTTCCAGTCGATGGCGCGGCGCGGAACAACGGTTCTGATCACGACACACATCCTGTACAACCTCGACATGCTCGACCGGGTGGTGATTCTTTCGCGGGGGCGGCTGGTGTTTTTCGGCACGCCGGGCGAGGCGCTGGGTTTCTTCACGATAGACGGGAAGCCGGTGGAACGGGCGACGCAGATTTTTGAAGTGCTCGAGGGTCTTCATGCCGGCGGCGGCGAAGCCGATACGAAAGACGCCATTGCGGCCGAATATGAGCGGAAGTACCGGGAATCGGAGCTGTACACGCGGCACGTTCGCGGGGAAAGTTCGGAGATGGGCGGCCAGTTGCTCGAATTGGCCGGGCAAAACGGCAGAACAAACGAGACACGCGACGAGGCAACCGAAGCGCGAACGCAGAAAAAACACCTGAAGTCGCTGCTGGAAAAGCCGTCGGCCGGGGCGCGGAAAGGTTTTTCGCTGGACCTGGTTTCGTTGCGTTCGCTGGGGACGCTTACGCGGCGAAACTTTTCGATCAAGCTGGTGTCTCTGAAACGGGCGCTGTTCTACCTGGCGGTGCCGCTGGTGCTGGCGCTGGTGACGCTGTCTTTGCGGACGGCCGATTTCCCGGACGACGCAGAGATGGCCGAAAAACACGACGAGATCGCCCAGCAGATCCACGGCGGCCGTGTCGACCTGGGCGACCCGATAAAGAAGCTGCTTGCGCCGGACGGTCTGGACGACCCACGTGCGGCGGAGGACGTCGTGTTCAGCCTGAAACACGAAGGGCTTCCGAACCTGCCGACGCCGATGAGCGTTTTGTTGATGTTCGTGATGACGTCGGTGTTTACCGGCACGCTGATGTCGTGCCTGGATTTGTCGACGGAACGGCCGATTTACGTTCGCGAACGGATGGCCAACCAGAAGATCGCCGATTATGTGGGTTCAAAGCTTCCGTTTTTGCTTGCGTTGACGGCGCTGCAGGTTTTGGTTTTTCTGGTGATGTGCCGGCTTAAACCGGGCCTGCGCGAGTTCGATTTTGCGTCGGCCTACCTGGCGATGGTGGCGATGGCGTGGGCTTCATGCGCATTGGGTTTGTTTCTGAGCGCGGTGGATCCGACGGCGGGCCAGTTCAGCGTTGTGCTGGCGATCGTGGCGGTGCTTCCGCAACTGGTTTTTTCGGGCGGGCTTGGACCGGACTTTTACGAGGGCATGTCGAGCCTGATGAAGGGGTTGGCGAACGTGTTGCCGGCGCGTTGGGGGCTGGAGATGCTCACGACGGCCTTTTATTATCATCCCGACCGGTCGGCCCTGGCCTGGATAGACGAATTCGTGCGGGATACCGTTGGATTTGATTTCGGGCCGAAGGTATACTTGCGCAACACGCTGATCCTGGCCGCGCAGGCTTCGGGATGGCTTTTGTTGTGCGGTTTTGCCTTGAAGCGGCTGGATACGACGCGGTAGGAACGGGTACCGAACCGATGGCTTCAGATGACGATAAAACGGTCGTGAACGATACGCCGACCGTGATCAGTCCCGATCCCCGGTTCAAGATCGTGCGGTGTCTTGGTTCGGGCGGTATGGGGGACGTTCATCTCGCCGAAGATTCGGCGTTGCGGCGGATGGTGGCCATAAAGACGATCCGGCCGGATCTGTGCAAAGACGACGAGATCCGGAAGCGGATTGAGCGGGAATGCCTGCTTCACGCGCGGATTGGGTCGCACCCCCATATCGTGACGCTTTTCGACCGGCTCGAAACCGGCGGCCAGATTAACCTGGTGATGGAGTATGTGGAGGGGGAGACACTGCAAAGCCTGCTCGTAGGGGGGGCGTCGGGCGGCCGGCGGTTGTCGTGGAAAGACGGAATCGACGTCGCCGTGCAAACGCTCGAAGCGCTGGAGCGTATCCATGCCCACGGCATCATTCACCGCGACATCAAGCCGGCGAACATCATCGTAACGCGCGACGACGGCGGCGCGTATTGCGCCAAACTTATGGATTTCGGCATCGCCCGGATGCAGGCCGACGACGAGCAGTCGACAATGCTCACCAAAGACGGCACTGGCGGGCCGGGTACGCCCACGTACATGGCGCCCGAACAAATCGACCCGCGAACGTTCGGAGCGGTCTCGTCGGCCACGGACGTCTACGCGATGGGAGTGATGCTTTACCAGATCCTTTCGGGCCAGCCGCCGTTTGTGGGCAGTCTCACGGAAGTGTTCAACGGCCATTTGAACCGGCAACCGCCGGAGATCGATTTTCACGGCGACGCCACGGTTCCGCCGGAGCTTAAGGAAGTTCTCGAATGCGCGCTCGCAAAGAAGCCCGGCCAGCGGTTTCCGTCGGCCCGTGTTTTTCGTGAAGAGTTGTTGCGCGTGGCGCGCGGCGGGCTTACCGGCGAGGCGGGCGCGGCAAGTTCGACGGGCGGGGAAGATACCAACCGCACGCTGGCGGCCTCGGAAGCGGCCGCGGCGGCGCCGGTTCATGGGGCCACGGTGCTTGACACCACCGGCGCCGGTAAACCGGGGCGGCGGCGCGTCGGCGCCACGGTGGTTATGGCGCTTATTGGCGTGGCGATCGTGGCAGGGGCAGGATATTTTCTTCTTGCGCGGAACGGTTCCGAGGAAACCTCGCCGCCAGCCGAAACGGCTCCCGCACAAGCGGAAGAAACGGCGGGGACAACGCCTTCAGACACTCGACCCGTGGACGCCGCCGCGGTTGCGGATGAGCCTGCGGGCGCGGGCGCTGTTCCCGATCAGCCTGGCGCGGTTCCGGCCGACGTGCCCGCGGGGGCGACTGAAGTGCCGGCGGATGCCGTTCCGGCCAGCGTACCGCCGCCGGCGGTCGCGGTGCCGAGCGCACCCGAACCGCCCCCGGCACAGCCGTCAGACGATTCGGTCACGGAAACCGCCGCCATGGAAGAGCTGATGAAACGGCTCGAGGAGAAGCAATCCGAGCCCGAACCCGCTCAGACGGCCGCTAAAACGCCAGCGGTAGCTAAACCGCCAGCGGCCGCTAAAACGCCAGCGGCCGCTAAAACGCCAGCGGCTCAAAAACCGAAGCCGAAACCCGCGCCGGAGCCGAAAAAGGAGCCGCAGAAGCCGGCGCAACCCGTTGAGCCAAAACAACCTGCGGATCAACCGGCTGAACCGGCGGGGAGCGGGTGGAAAGTAATTGACATAAAAGATCGAAAGGTCGATTGAATAAAGAGTCTATGTTGAGAGTCTATGATTTTTCAGAGGGGTTTTTGTGTAAAGAAAGACGGAGGACTGTAGATGATTAAGAATAAGCGGGTACAACTGGCGATTGTGAGCCTGATGCTTTCCAGCCTCGTGTTGGCCGGTTGCGAGACGGCCGCGGGTTCTGCCGGAACGGGCGCGGGCATTGGCGCCGTAGTCGGTGGGATTATCGGCCACCAGTCCGGCCACGGCTGGGAAGGGGCCGCAATCGGCGCGGCGCTCGGCGGGTTGACGGGACTGATCGTGCACGATATCAAGTCGCGCCAGGTCAAGACGGCCCAGCAGACCGTTCAGGAGTATAACTACCAGCCGTCGCAAGGGTTCAAAATGGACATGCGCGGCGGCAGCGTGACGCCGGGGACCGTCCGCCCGGGCCAGCAGGTGACGTCGAAGTTACAGTATGCGGTACTCGGGTCGGGCAGTGGAGTCAAAGTCGACGAGCACGCCGAGCTGCGGCACAACGGCCAGGTTGTGGCCAAGCTTGCCGACCGGACCGTCGACCGTACCGACGGGACCTGGGAGAATGAGCTGGCTCTCGAGGTGCCGAAAGACGCGCCTACCGGCGAGTATGTCATCGCCCAGCGGGTGAGCGCCGCGGGCCAGAATTACGGCCGCGACACCACGTTCAACGTGACGACCGTAACCGCGGGAGTTCAGCGTGTTGAAGTCGGCGGCAGCGTCGAAGTCCGAGTGGCTGCGGTTCGCTGAACCGGGGCAACCGGACAAGAGATGGGACTTATGCGACGTATGGGACGTATGCGGCGCATGAATTGACAGTGAGGTGAAGTATTTTGCGGGCGCCGGCGGGTTGCCGGCGCCCGTTTTCGCTTTTTTTACCAGGGGTACGGCAGAAACCGCTACTGAGTTTTCAGGCTCTTTTTGAGTTGGCGGTAGGGTTGCGGCGGAAGGGGGCGTTTTCCGAACCGGACTTCGTTGTAGGTGTTGATGACGGTTGAGACGGTTTTGAGGAGTTGTGGACGGTTTTGCGCGATGGCTTTGTGAACTTCTTCGGCGGACATGCCTTTGTGTACGAGCCCGGTGGGGGCGAAGTTTCTGAGGAGTTTCCTGTAGAGCCTGACGGCGCGCGCCTGGTCCGGCGTGAGAGGGAAGCGGTTCGGACGCGTGGCGCGGGCCCAGGCGACGATGCCGCCGCCGATTCCGGCCAGCAGGAGCAGGAGTACAAGCGTAGCGGCGAAGACGGGGCCGGGGCGGAATCGGGATGTTGTTCCGGCTTGCGAGTCGAACAGGCCGTCGCGGAGCCGGACGAACCCGACCCGGACGTTCCGCAACGCGGCCAGTTGTGAGCGGCTGTTGAAGGCCACGACGTTGCGGTACCAGAGCATCTTGGCGACCAGCGCCTGGCGCGACAGAAACCGCAGCAGGCTGTTGCGGCCGAGGGAAGCGAGTTGGGCATCGGCAGGCGAGGGGTCGAACGTGGCCCAGCCGATGCCGATGAAATAAACTTCGACCCAGAGGTGCGCCATGTCCTGGCGGACCGTATACGCGCGTTCGAGCTCGCTCCATTCGGCTCCGCGGTATCCGGTGACGACGCGCGCGGGTATGCCGAGGCTGCGGACCATAAGGGCCATCGCGCTGGCAAACAGCTCGCAATGCCCGGTGCGTGTTTCGTGGAGGAAGGTGTCCATGGGCTGGCGTTGCGGGAGGTCAGGAATGTCGAGCGTGTATTGGAACCCGCCCTGGCTGAGGTAGGCGGCGACGGCAACGACCTTGTCGTACGGGTTTGATTTGCCTTGTGTGATCCGGCGGGCAAGCTCGACGGACCTTTCCTGGAGCGTGTTGCTTGTGAATAGCTGGTAGTCGCGGGGAGTCATGACGCTTTGGTAGTTGCCGGGGGCCGCGCGAAGTTGTTCGGGCGTGTACCGGTCGATTTCGGACCACGCCTCGTATTGGAGCCAATTCTGGCTGTACCTGCTCAGCACGATGGCATAATCGGCTGTGCGATCCCAGGTTAGCGCGGCGCGGGCGTAGTCCTGCGGGATCTGCATGCGCTGCACGAGCGTCAGCGCGGGCACGCCTTCCTCTGGGTTCTTTTGCAAAAAGACGACTTGGCGCACGCGGCGTTTTTGGGGGCTGGAAGGCCTCGAGATGAAGCCGCTTCTTCGATTGGCGGAATCGAGGATCTCCCTTGGGGGGAGGCAGTAATTGACCAGGTTGGGGTTTGGCGTCGGGCCCTGTCGCTGCCAGGTGGGATCGCGGTACAAGTCGAGGGAGGCGCAGCGCCAGAACATGGGGCCGTTGAACTTCCCGCCGGGCTCGTCGGGGAATTCGACGCGCATGATGGCGGCCGTTGTTCTGAGGATGCGGCCACCCCGGGCGAGATCGACGGTGGGCGACACGTCCATGCGGAAGAGTGTGGGGTCGCTGCGGCCGAGGAGGCCCGCTTCCATGCGGGGTATGGAAATGAACAGTACGATAGTGGCAGCGACGGCGGCTGCGGAAAGGCCGGCAACGGAATTGACCACGCCGAGGTCGAACCCGCGCCGTGGCCGGGCCTGCATGGGATCGGTCTGGTCGAGGGTGAGGATGTCGGCGCCGCCGTTGCGTTCGGCTTTGTCGGATTCGGTTTTGATCTGGAGGAGGACCATTACGAGCACGGCGCACAGCATGAAAAACAGCATCACGACCGCAATCTCGGGATCAGGCATGAGCACGGATGCGGCGAGCAGCATAAAAAACGACATGAGCAGGAGGTGAACGTAGTCGCGGGTTTGCTTGCGGTGAACGAACGTGTACGCCTGGATGAAAATCACCAGGTTGACGACGTTGGCAAGCAGGTCCATGAAGGGAATGAGCAGCATGCTGACGGCGACGTAGACCACGCTGACAAACGAAGTAGCGGTGCGGTATCGGGCGAACCGGCGGTCGAGCCATTCTCCGAGCGGCATGAGGGCGAGCAGGGCGACGGGCACGGCCGCGACGGCGAGCGAGTAGCGGTTTGTGGCGGCGAGGCCAAGATAGCCCAGCAAGACCATGAGGAACGAAGCAACGCGCAGGCCTGTTTTGACGTTAAGCAAGGATCACCTCCTGCGGGTGAAGCACCTTGGCGCCAACATGGCGGCAGTACCGGCCCCATTGGCGGGGGTCGGAGCTGATGTAGACTTTCGCGGCGGGTATGTCCTGGCCGCGTGCGTACCAAGTGAAGGGGTCGGCCTTGCCTTGGGGCGAGGGTTGGACGCGGGCGAGGGTCTCAAGCACGCGGGTGACGTGGGCGTTTCCTTCGCCGTGTTCGAGGCGGATGTCCGGCGTGACGAGAGCTACGGCGTACCGGTTTTTCAAAAAGGTGACGGCAAGGGACGCGGCGAGGTCGACGGCGTCTTCGAAGACTTCGGCGGCGGCTTCCATATCGACGGGCGCGGAGGTATCGAGTACGACGGCGACGTTGCGGGACGTCATGCGGGCGACTTCCCGCACGACGTATGAGCCGCGGCGCGCGCTTGCCCGCCAGGCGACCTGGCGGAGATCGTCGCCGGGAACGTACTCGCGCAGGCTGAAGAAGTCTTCGCCTTCGCCGCGCACAATGCGCGGAACGCTTCGGGCGGCGGCAACCTGCTGGAGTACGGCGGGCCGTACGGCGCGGACACGGGGATATACGACGACCTCGGTGCTGTCGTGGACGGTGATACGCCGTTCAAGGAGGCCGAACGGGAAGGAGGTCGAGATGCTGATTGGTGGCAGGGGGTGAATTCCGCGTGTTTTGAACGTTTCGGCCATCCGGAATTGGGCAGCACGGCGCGCGGGGACGCGCAGGATGTAAAAGGATGGCGTTCCGGCGGGGTTGGCGCTATCGATTCGGAGTGAGAGGGCGCTTTTGAGGAGCTTTTTGTTTTCGATGCGCACAGATACGGGGGCGGTTTCGCCGCGGTGCACGGCGGCGGGGCCGGCGCGTTTGATTTTCAGCGCGCGCATAGCCCAAAGCGCAGCGGCAAGGCTGATTAAAAGTAGGCTGAACATGGCGCCGAAAACGAGGTAAAGCAGGTTTGTGCCGGTGTTGAGGGCGGCGATCAATACGAGGAAAAGCGACAGGATGAACATCCAGCCGGCGAGGCGGATTCGGGTGCGCCGGGTTATCGATTTTTTGCGGCGGAACACGTGCAGAACCTCAGCGGACAAATAAAATAAGCGGAACAGGTGGAAATATGCCTGTTGTTTTTACAGAACATTATTTGCCTTTTAGACGGGTATTGGGACGTTCTTTACCACTTCTTTTACGGCCCTGACGCGTTCTCTTGCGGCGCTCACGAGGTCGCCGCCGCGGGATTTCACGAGCAGCCGGTGGCTGAGCACGGGCGGGGCCATGGTTTTTACGTCTCCGGGCGTGACGTAGTCGCGCGATTCGACGATAGCGCGCGCCTGGCAGGCTTCGTAGAGGGCCACGGACGCGCGCGGGCTTGCGCCGAGCTGGATGTGTTCGTCCTGCCGGGTTCCCTGGACGATGGCGAGCATGTATCGGGCGACGCTTTCGTCGACGGTGACGTCGCCGACGCAGTCTTGCAGGTCGCGGACTTCGGATGCGGTGAGGACGGGTTTGAGGTTTTCGAGCACCTTGTGCGGGTCTTTGCGCCGCATGATGTGGAGCTCGTCTTCGTTGGGGGGATAGCCCATTTCGACGCGCAGCATGAACCGGTCGAGCTGGGATTCGGGGAGCATGTAGGTTCCCTCGTACTCGATGGGATTCTGGGTGGCCAGCACGAGAAACGGCCGGGGCACGGGGCGGGTGGCGCCGTCGACGGACACCTGGAATTCGCTCATGGCTTCGAGGAGCGCGCTTTGGGTTTTCGGGGGAGTGCGGTTGATTTCGTCGGCAAGCACGACGTTGGCGAAGATGGGGCCGGGGCGGAACTCGAAGTCGGAGGTTTTCATGTTGAGCACGGACACTCCGAGAATGTCGGAAGGGAGCATGTCGCTGGTGAACTGGATTCGGTTGAATGAGCAGTGGATGGACCTGGCGAGGCCCTGTGCGAGGGTGGTTTTTCCAATGCCGGGAATGTCTTCGATGAGAATATGCCCGTGGGCGAGGAGACCGGTTACGCAGAGCTTCACGACTTCCCGTTTGCCGAAGATAACCTGCTCGATGTTGCCTACGAGTTTCTGAACTTTCTCCGCAACCGACGGATTCATAACATCCTCACTTCTATCAGGGAAACCAACACCGGGCCGAATTGCCAAAATTCCTGGCGGGAACATGCGGCCAAGGGAGAAACAGCCGTTACGTCGCCGTGCGTGCTGTGTCTGAGAGTTCTATTCAAAGGCAAGCAGAAGGTTTACAGCCAACGTTCAAGCCATTCGTCGCAGGCAACCAACGTTTCGGGCGTGACGCGGTGGCCGTCGTTGTGGGTATAGAGATTCAGGGCGTCGGCGGCGCCGAGCAACCGGTATACGCCTTTTGCGAGCTGGACGGCTTTTTCGCAGCTATGCGTGTTGCTGAACAGGTCGTCTTTCAGGGAGCTGAGCACGAGGGTCGGGCATGGGGCGACGAGGGAAAGGATGTGCTCCCAGTCGAAGGGGAACTTCCGGGCTTTTACGGCCTCCCGCAAGAGGGGCAGGTAGACGAAACCTTCGTCTTGGGCCCACCGCTCGGGGTTCTTGTCGGCGGCAAACCGGGTGAACCCGCAACTGGCAACGCAGGCCTGGACCCGCTCATCGAACGCGGCCAGGAACAGGGCATTCTGCGCGCCGAGCCCGTGGCCGACCACGCCGATGCGGGCGGGGTCGACGCGTTTGGCTTCGCACAGCACGTCGATTGCGCGCGAGTGGTCCGCCAGCATTTTGCCCACGGCCGACATCTTGGGGTTGTCTTTGTAGAACACGCGCGTATCGAACGGCTGCATTCCGGCCGAGATACGGTCGCCGGCCGTTATGGAATCGGGCGCCAGGGTTACATAACCGAGTTCGGCATAGTGTTGGGCGAACGCGAGGATATGTTCGCCTTCCAGGCCGGCGGGTTCGTCCTTGCCCTGGGGGACCTGCTGATGGCAGCAGACAATGCCCGGAACCTCGTCTTTCCGGTCGGGTATGAACAGCCAGGCCGAAACGCGCTCCCAGGCATCGACGAAATAATTGATGCGCCGGCGGACATAACCGGGATAGTTGATTTCATCGATGGTCTTTACCTGGAGATCCACGCGCTCGGCCGGGATGGATCCCATCACCTCTTTTACGCAGGATTCGATCCGGCCTCGCAGCCCGGGCCAGTCCTTCAAATTCACCGATTTCGCAAGGTTAACCATTCCAACCCTGTCTCCACTTTCTTTCCTGCAAGACTTTATACAGCTTACCCGCTTCCGTCATAGTAAAAACATATTCGGCTGAGGTCAACTCAAATTGTTGGGCGGTTTTCACGATTCTTCGGTTACGGGCTCCGGCCTTGGGCCTTCTGCATCGTACCATACGGTCACGACCATGACGGGTTCCTCGCCTTCGTGGTGGTGATGGCGCTCGTATCCGAACACCTGGTTGATGAGCTTTGGCCTGGCGCCGGTGCGGTCGAGCCACGTATTGATTTGTTCGTCCATGGTTCTCAGGGACTCCATGCTCATTTTAGCAAGGAATGTTTGCGCGCGCATAGGGGCCTTCCTTTCCGCCGGTTTCTGGCGTCAAAGCTATCTATCTTCTTGCAGCGCCCGCAGGAGCGCCTGGCGCATGGCGGTCAAAGGCGCGGGGGCGTTCGTCCAGAGTTCGAACTGCAGGGCGGCCTGGTTGAGAAGCATTTCGAGGCCGAGCACGACCTGGCATCCGGCGTTTTCGGCTTCCAGTATAAGGCGGGTTTTTACCGGGCGGTACACCATGTCGAATACGATGTGTTCGGGCCGGAACAGCTCCGCGGGCACGAGCGAGTCGTCCATCCAGTCCGGATACATGCCGGTGGGCGTGCCGTGGATGACAACATCGTGGCCGGCCATGGCGGCGGCGAGGTCTTTCCGGAGATCGCCCGCCTCAACCCGGGCGGAGCCGGATTTGGCGGCCAGGTCGTCAACGAGCGCCTTGACGCGGTGCGGCGTCCGCCCGAGTACCGTCAGGCGGGACAGCCTGGCGCGGTCGAGAAAGGCGAACGCCACGGATCGCACCGCCCCGCCCGACCCGAGAAACAGCACATCGCGCCCGTCAAGCGAGACGCCCGCCTCAATGAGCGAGTGGAGCGCGCCGAGCCCGTCGGTTGTCGAGCCGATGAGCCGGCCATTTTCGTTGACAACCGTGTTGACGGAACCGACGGCCGCGGCAATCGGTTCGAGTTCGTCGAGGTGCGGGATTACGGCGGCCTTGTGGGGAATAGTCACGCTCATCCCGCGGAACCCTTCGCAGGCGCGCATCCCGGCAAGGCAGCCGGCGACGTCTTCGACCCGGAACGCAACATAGACGTAATTCAGCCCGGCCGTTTGAAAGGCGGCGTTATGCAGCGCCGGCGAAAGCGAGTGGCCCACCGGGTTGCCAATCACCGCGCACAGTTGAGTGGATGTGTCTATTGCTAACGGCATTTTGAAAGTATAGTCGAGGAAGACGGATGGAGGCAAAAGGACCGTTCCCGGTTTAGCAACTTCGCCGGCGCCCGGAATGCTCACGATTGCCAGGTAAACTGCCAACTGGACGTTCCGGGAACATTACGGCGCACAGGTTGTTACTGCAAATGACGGACCACCGCGGGAACAACCGTCTGAGGCGGCCCCGGCCGGGAATATGAGCGCTTGTAAAACAAGGAGACGGTCCCATGAACAGAATCGCTGTGAGCACCCTCGCCTTTTGCCTGGTACTGAACGGCGCCGCGGCCGCGCAGGACGTCAGCCCGGCGTTCAGACTCACGCTGCGCGGCTGGTGGGCCGATGTCGACGCGGAAACCAGCCTCGTCAAGGACCTGTTCGGCGGCCGAATCGATATCGACGACGAGCTCGGCATCGACACTGAAACCGTGCCCGAAGCCCGGTTGCGCCTCCAGTTGAAACCGCGGCACGCAATCGAACTGCGCCTGCTTCACCTCTCCTACGATGCCGACGAGACCGTTATCCGACCGCTCCTGTTCGACGACAGCCTCACCGCCCTGTTCAACCGGCTCAAAGGCGAAATCACCCTCACCTACGCCCGGCTCGGATGGCGATGGGCCATCGTCGCGCCTGACAACGGCCGGTTCCGCCTCGAAACCATGCTCGACATCGTCGGCGGCGAGGCCACCGCCGAGTACAAAGTCGAACTGCCCATCGTGCCCTACACGTTCGACAAGGACGAGGTGGAAGTCGCCGGCGCCCTGCCAACGCTCGGACTCGCCGCCGCCGTCGCTCCGGCCGACTGGCTCGAACTCGCCGCCGAAGTCTCCGGGATGACCGCCGGCAAGTACGGCCGCGTCCTCGATTACGAGGCCCTGCTCCGCATCAAGCTGGCCGACTGGTTCGGCATCGAAGGCGGATACCGCGGCCTCTACATCAAAGGGTCCGACGGCGACGATGAAGCCAAGTTCGACTTCCACGGCCCCTTCGCAGGCCTCAGCCTCAGCTTCTAAACCAGTTCTCAGTTGGCAGTTCTTCAGTTGGCAGTTGGCAGTTAACAGTTCAACAAAGCCCAATCCAACTGCCAGCAGCCAACAGCCAACAGCCAACTGTCAACAGCCAACGGCCAACTGCCAACTGCCAACTGCCAACTGCCAACTGCCAACTGCCAACTGTCAACAGCCAACTGTCAACTCTCACACCTTCATGGCCTGGCTCGATTCAAAGTTGATCGCCAGCGGGTTTAACAGAGACGACATAAACGCCCTGCCAATGACCGAGCTGCAGGAAAACATGAAGAAGTGGATCGGCAAGAACAGGACACCCGCTGCCTGATTAAAAACCGGCAAAGGCTCCTATGCTTGCAAAAAGCACACAAAGGTTCTTCGCGCGGAGACGCTGAGGAGGGGGAGGGTAACCTAAATAAGCGGTGACTGTGGAGCTGGTGAAAAACCTCGCTGCTGCATAAAGTCAAGGCTGTCGCCACGCGGCAAGATGCCGCGTCTACTCTTGCACAACTCTTTGTGGCTAAAGTAGAAGACGCTTCCAGCCTCTTGCGCGGCCCTTGGATTTTGAGACGCTCGCGAACAGTCTCTTGGGCTTTTTCACCAGCTCCACTGTCCGCCGTTTATCCGCCGTTTACCCGCCGTTTACCACGCCGTTTACCCGTTCACCTTCCACCTTGGAAAACCTTTCTACTTGCACAGACATGGACAATGCAACTTTGTGATTACAAGTGTTTCTTGATCTGTTTCTTCATTATGGAATATTCTTGATGCTCAAAACTCAAAAATAACGGGGCCTCATGGCATACTTCTTTCTCTACTTAGCAGTTAATGGTGTATTAGCTGCTTACGTAATTGCAGCGGCCGAATGCTGCTTTCGGAATTGGAGTGATTCAGTTCGACCTTCAGGATATGGACTCCTCATCGGTGCTCAACTCGCTGCGTGAGGGCTTGAGATTAATGAAACCATGAAGAGTTGACAGCTAAACGAGAATACTGTTTGTTGGCGAATAGATAAAAAGTGGCAATGATTGCAAGGGGCGCAAAATGAAGAAAATAGGCGAGGTGAAACTCATTCTTGACAGTCACTTAGCTATTGTCATGTCCAAAGAGGAGCTTTTGGAGAATGAGCGAATAATTGTCTTTGCACGTATAACGCATGAAAAGCTTCACGCTCTTGGCCTTGATGACGGGATTGTTTACCCGAAGGGGCAGTTAAGAGTAATTTGCGCGCAAGGAAAGGATATCTTTCTGGTTGAGAGATTTAGAGAGATGCAGGAGAAGATTCGTCGTGAGCCTAATCCCTTTGCGAAACATTTTTTATTGAAGTATTCGCTAAATGATACAAGGGAAGTCGTTCAAGAAATACCTGGACCTTGGTCTGCAGAATTAGACGACCAACAAATGCTTGATTTAGAGATACCCCGTGCTGTTGTTGCGGGTGATGCTATCGGGAAATTGTCATGAGCAAAGGAGCCCAACCAGACACCTTACCATACTGGATGCTTTTGTTCTCCTTTATAGCCAGCTTCGCGTTAACATTGCTTGCAATTATCGAAGCGACCTTTAAAATGCTCCGAAAAGCCACCTTTGATATCGTTCTGACTAGGGAAGTTTTCTTCAGAATTTTGCAGAGTGGCGAATCCCTCTACGCAAATGTAGTCATGGTTTCGTACGATGACGGCGCTTTAATTGAGGATGTCAGCGCATCATTGGAAAAAAAAGACGGACCTAACAAAAGGTTTAGCATGCAAGTTGCTCAATTTGGTGAAAAATTCAGGGACTCAGAAGGGATTTACAATTTCAGTTTTCACTCCACTAGTCCTCTAAGTTTTGTGCCGCCAAGTAGTCCACAGCGTCAGGTGTTTGTGTGCCAACATGAAAGCTACGCGGGAGACACTTACAGATGCTTTCAGCAATTTGATAAGGACTTGCTTGAAATTAAAGAGCGGTATTCTAAGGGGGTTTCTGATCCCAATTCAGAGCTCCATCTTTTGGCTGATGTACAAGCCGCCGTTGAAGAAGCTATGAGTAGTATAATGGATAAGGTTCAAATTGAACCCGGTAGGTACAGCTTGGAAATTAAGGCAACGTATCGGCAAAAACGCAGGATGTTGTCAACCAACTTCCGAAAGACGAGCGTATCGGCCGTGGAGTTTACCGTAGCAGATTACGCTCGGGAGTACCTTCGCAGCTCTTTGCGCAGGTATCTAGAAGCGAGAGCGCAGCAAATCATCCTTGACGCAAACGAAGTGGCCGCTGCACCACAGTATAATCCAGAAGAAGTAAAAGAACTACAATTATAATCCTACGTACGTGTGGATGAAATTTCAAGAATGGGGGCGGAATACAATCTGATTTTAAACTTGCACATGTAATTAACATTAGGTCCTCTGGTCACGAGGTTGTCGATTTGTTTGTCGGTGGCGGTGATTTGGCGTTGGAGGATGGTGCGGTGGTCTTGTTTTTAAGGCCTGAAGGGCCGTATGCATGATAGCCTGGGGCATCGCCCCAGGGATCGGGGAGGAGAGGGAGATGAGCCCTAACCATCTTGCCATATGGCAACCCTGTCAGCAACCATAATTCAATTTTATGGCAGGAGGACAGGACAATGGGTATTCGTCGACCGGCTCGCGAGACGCGACAGCGGCTTGAGCATAAGACTTTGGATGAACGTTTTCTGGGTATTGTCCGGACGGGGCTGGGTTGTTCGGCGTTTGAGGCTGAAGCGGTGTTGGAGGTTGTGCGCGAGGTTTACGGCCCGTACTTGGGCATGACGCCGGCGGAAATGCTACCGGGTAAGATTTCGCTGATGGCCGTGGACGCGGATGAGCCGCCGGGCAAATCGGTGGCGCAGTGTCAGCTGCGGGCAATTGTGGTGACCGTCCACCAGGGTTCAACTGACGACCGGCTGATGCAGGAGCAAGGCGTCGCCGCCTGGCGCCGGAGCCGGCTGGCGGACGTGTGCCAGGAGGCGCTTAGCCAAGGTGCGCTGCTCACACGCGAGGACTTGGCATACCGGGTCTTCTTCGTGGGCACGCGCACGATCTCGCGCGACTTGGCGGCCCTTCGCTCAGAACAGCCCAACACACCGGTTCCGCTTCGCTCCACCGTACAGGATATCGGTCCCGTGTTGACACATCGGGTCGAGATCGTCCGCCAGGCGCTGGCGGGCAAGACGGTCACGGAAATCTGCCGCGCAGCCCATCACGCGCCCACCTCCGTTGCCAACTACCTTTCCACCTTCATCCGCTGCGCCCAACTGAGCCTTCAAGGCGTGCACGCCACCCAAATCGCGTTTTTATTGCGGCGCGGCCGGAGCCTGGTAGAACAGTATATCGAGTTGGCTGCATCGGCCGAAAAGGACCCCAACCAGGCCGACCACCTAAACGCTTTGCTTGAAGTGGGCTGGCTCGAAAAAAAACGCCGCAGCCGGAGGAGCCGCCCATGAAATCCCCCGACTACATCTATAAGCACTTTAGGCCGCTCCTTGCCAAAAACCTGCGAAACTCGCTTGCACAGCGCATTTCCGAGCAATTTCCACGCATGGGCGGAAACCGCATTGTAGAAGCCTGCGCAGACCTGGTGCTCGAAGTCGTGTGGGCCCATCTTCAGCCCGCCGAGCACCTGGCTCCCGGTCAGATACTCTGGCTGGCGATCGACCAAGACGACCCGCCCCGCCGCTACCGCAGAACCGAGCAAACCCGTCTGATCCCAGTCATTCTTACCCTCAGCGCACCCGAAGATGTTAAAGCGCGCATCGCTCGAAAAAGCCCTAAGGAGCGCACCCTTCAAAAGGCTCTGCGCATGAGCTGTGAAGCGCACGAACAAGGCGGCCTTCTTTCCAACTGCGACCTGGCCGAGTTGCTCAATACCAGAGACAACTATATCGCCAAACTCATCGCCGCGCACGAACGGACCCACGGCGAACTCATCCCCCGCCGCGCCACTTTACACGACGTCGGCACCGGACTGACCCACAAAGGCGTCATTTGCCGCAAACGCTACTTGGAAGGCAAAGAACCCGACCAGATCGCCCGCGAAACCCATCATTCGCTTCAAGCCGTCGACTACTACCTGGCCCAATTCGATCGTGTGCGGGCCTGCTTCCGGCTTGGTATGAGCCCGCAACAAACCGCTCACATCCTACAATGCGGCCTGAGCCTTGTGAGCCAGTACGCTGAGATCCACCGCCACCTGGAGGGAAAAGCCGATGATTGAACCTCGATGTACTACGCCGACAGGTTTTGCTATCCTCAACCTCGCCAGGAGAAACGGAGGTCGGCTCTGCTGGAGAGCAACCGGCCAAGGGATATCCTGGCGGGGCTCATCGAGACGATGGAAGAAAAGAGCGGAAGGGACAACGCTCCCTTCCCTCTTCCCCTCATCCATCGGATTGATAGACCCCTCCATGCCTCAGAAAACTCATCTTCAAAATTCACGAAAAACACGTAAAAATGTGCCGCTAGGTTGCCATATGGCAATATTGAAGGGGCGTGACAGGGCATTGACCTCAATCCCAAATGTACCTCTCATCGTAGTCGACCTTGTACCGTTTCAGGAAAAGGCGCAACTCGTCCTGAAACGACACATGCTTGTGATGCTCTTCCTGATTCTGAATGTAGCGGCGGAGATCGGGAACCTGTGATTCGCCAATGGAAAACGCGCCGTAGCCGCGTTGCCAATAGAAATGGGCGAATTCGGGGCCTTGGGCTTTTATCCATTTTGACGATGCTTTTTTCACGTGTTCGATGATTTCGGTCAATTTGGAGTTTTTCGAGAGTAGAAACAGGGCGTGGACGTGGTCTTTGTCGCCACCAATGATTATTGCGGGGCTGGCGCATTTTTTATAGACGCCGTTTTGGTAGGCGTACAAACGTGGCCGGATTTCGGGGGTGAGAAGGCCGTTGCGGTTCTTTGTGCTGTAGATGAGGTGGATCAGGTTTTTCACGAACGATTGCGGCATTGGGCTTCTCGGTTGTGACGCCCCTTCAGGGCTTGGGTGGGGGCGGGCATTGTCCCTGGGGCGCTGCCCCAGGCTATCATGCTTTGCGCTTTCAGCGCATTGTCCTTTTTAGTGCTCGGTTGGTTGTGCCAGGCCATCATGCTTTGCGCTTTCAGCGCATTGTCTTTTTTAGTGCTCGGTTGATTGTGCCAGGCTATCATGCTTTGCGCTTTCAGCGCATTCTCTCTTTTAGCAGGCAATGCCTTCGACGATGGCGATTTCTTGTTTTGTGAGGCCGTAGAGTTCGTCGACGAGGTTGTCGGTTTGTTTGTCGGTGGCGGTGATTTGGCGTTGGAGGATGGTGCGGTGGTATTGTTTTTAAGGCCTGAAGGGCCGGATGCATGATAGCCTGGGGGCATCGCCCCAGGATCGGGGAGGACAGGGAGATGAGCCCTGAAGGGGCGTGACGGAATTATCATGCTTTGCGCTTTGAGCGCATCCTTTATTTTCTCAGGCATTGGCTTCGACGATGGCGATTTCTTGTTTTGTGAGGCCGTAAAGTTCGTCGACGAGGTTGTCGGTTTGTTTGTCGGTGGCGGTGATTTGGCGTTGGAGGATGGTGCGGTGGTATTGTTTTTAAGGCCTGAAGGGCCGTATGCATGATAGCCTGGGGGCATCGCCCCAGGATCGGGGAGGACAGGGAGATGAGCCCTGAAGGGGCGTGACGGGATTATCATGCTTTGCGCTTTCAGCGCATCCTTTATTTTCTCAGGCATTGGCTTCGACGATGGCGATTTCTTCTTTTGTCAGGCCGTAGAGTTTGTAAACGAGGTTGTCGATTTGTTTGTCGGTGGCGGTGATTTGGCGTTGCAGGATGGTGCGGTCGTGGTCGGTGTTGGCGGTTTGGAGACGTTTGTGGAGGCGATGCATTTGATCTGCAAGAGAGGCGATTTTTTCATGAGATTTTGCATCACTACAGGTTGCAATAGGAAGCTCGCGCAAATACTGTTCAAAGAAGCGCAGATAGCCGCCGCGAAAGACTGCGTAGCTTGCCTTATAAAAGTAAGTCATCAAAAATGAATTAAGAATTGCCAAGAGACACGGATCGGCACTGGGCAAAAAATAAGTAGTGTTGGCTGTATAGTGCCCTTGTATATCCAAGATAAAGTTGCCTCTTATGGAGATATCCGGGAACAGTATCTTGTTGTTTTCAAAGGCGTCGTAGTAATCGCAGGTTCGTAATTCCCACCAAAACTCGCCTTTATCACATCGTTTCTTCGCGGCCTCGGAGAATTGGAGAAGGTGTGCCGCTACTGCTGGAAAATCGTGTTTGAAGTACGGCCAAGGGTCTTTTTTGTTGCCGTATACTTTTCGTGTCCAACCGTTTGGAAGCAAGATTAAGTAATTAGAGGCGACCGGCGGGGCATAGCGTTTTATATCCTGCCCACGGAGGAAAGGCTTAATTAGTTTCTGTCCGGTGCTTCAGAACTAATTGAAAATACAGGCACTAGGCACGAATTTCCTTGACAAAATGTGGGGCTTCGATATATACTTGTTACACTTAAGGGATTAAGTAGTTAACAAAGTTTAAACCGAAGCCGCCACAAAAGGAATCGTCACATGCGCCTGGTTTCCCAACGCCAACGTTCGCTGTCATTCTATCAGAGTCTGCCCTCGTTCACGCAAGAGTGGGAGATGATTTCTTTGGTGCTGGAAGCCAACCGGTCGGTTTACCAGCAGGTCTGGGAAGATTTGACGCAGAAGGCAAAACGGCCCGCGAAGAAGCCCACGGGGGCACGGGGAATGACGGCGGAACAGGTCGTCCGGTTTGCCGTAGTAAAGATGAAAGAGCAGTTGAGCTACCGCGGTCTGCAGTCGCGTGTGGCGGATTCGATTTGCCTGCGGGAGTTTTGCCTGGTGGGCTATGAGCAGGTGCCGTCGTTCAGGACGCTGCAGGAGAACATCAAGCGGATCGCGCCGGAGACTTGGCGCGAGATCAACGCCGCTATCATCGGTTATGCTGTTGCGCAAGGGGTCGAAGACGGCCGGCGAGTGCGCATCGACACCACCGGGGTTCAGAGCAATATTCACCATCCCACAGACTCGCACCAACTGTGGGACTGTGTGCGCGTTCTTGCCCGTGTTTTGCAGCGGGTGGAAACGAACATGGTGCGGTTTCGAGGCGCCTTTCACGACCACCGCCGCGCCGGCAAACGCCTGTTTGCCCGCATCCATAACACACGCGGCCAAAATGCGAAAAAACCCTTATATAAACGGCTGATTGCGTTGACCGAAAAGACCGTGGCGTATGCGCGCCAAGCGTTGGAGGGCCTCGCCGCCGAACACTGCGCCGGCCTGGAAGAAATGTTGATGGCTGCCGCCTTTGCCGCTGAACTTGAGCACTTTGTTCCGCTGGCCGAGCGGGTGGTCGAACAGAGCCGTCGTCGCGTGCTGTTGGGACAAAACGTCCCGGCCGAGGAAAAGGTCGTGTCTATCTTCGAACCGCACACCGACATCATCAAGAAGGGCCAGCGCGAAATCCTGTACGGACACAAAGTCCTATTCACCGGCGGCAAGAGCAATCTCATCCTCGGCTGTGAGGTGATGCGCGGCAACCCTGCCGATTCTGCGCAGTTCATGCCGGCGCTCGAACAGCATGAAAAGCGGTTTGGTTCCATGCCCAACCAAGTTGCTACCGATGCCGGTTTCGCAAGCCACGCCAACGCGCGCGACGCCAGCCGAAAGGGAGTCCAAGACACGGCCTTTGCCGCCCCCCGACAAAAAGACCTTGTGCAAACGCGGTCCGATGCCAAAACCTTCAAGCGCCTGCGCAACTGGCGCTCCGGCATCGAAGGCATCATCTCCGCCGTCAAACGTGCGTTCGGATTACGCCGCTGCACCTGGTCCGGATTCGCCTCTTTCCAGGCTTACGTCCACCTGGCCGTCCTCGCTTTCAACCTGCAAACCCTTGCCCGGCGCCTGATCGCCTGAAAAAGCAAGTTGGCAACCCGTTCAAGATAAACCCGCAATTGGTGTCGCCAAACGCAGCCGGCACGCCCCACCTCACTACCGAAAACACTAAAAACTCCAATAAAACAAGCCTTTCCGCATTTTGCGACAGTTCCGCCAACCGAAACCATGCGTTTGTGGACAGAAACTAATTAGCTTACTGTTTCGGGGATTGTCAGCTAACAAGCGGTTACGGGTTGGCCCATCGATAACAAAGGCTTTGTTCAAGCCCGTCTTTATGCCGTAGAAGATTTTTCCACCCACATATTCGCCCAACGGTACGCCACGGCGATGGATTTTTGCAAGCAACTCCTGTTCTTCCTTGCTTACCAGGGACCAGCCGTCGGGATTGAGTTTTTTGAGGATGACGGGGAAGCGGCGTTCGGCTACGCATTCTCCGAGATCGTGGAAATCAAGTGATTCAATGTTAACGGCGTGGAATGAATCGGGAGGGCCTTTTTTCGCGATGCGGAGTATGCAGGGGTAGGTGGTGGCTTTTTTGAACACGGGCAGGTCGCCGAAATCGATAATTTCTTCGAGGCCTTGTTGAGTCATCCATTGGCGCAGCGGTTTTCCGTAGTTCGCGCGCATCCACTTGTTGGCGACGATGTAGGAGAAGTAGCCGCCGTCTTTCAGGAGTGAGACGGCTTTTTCGATGAAGGGAACGTAGAGGTCGGCGGTTCCGGTGTAGGCTTTGTAGGTTCGCTGAAAATAGTCTTTGAATTCCGATAGCCCTTCCTGGCGGACGTACGGCGGGTTTCCGATGACGGTGTCGAAACCGCCGACTTTTTGGAGGAATGGGAATTCGTCTTGCCAGTTGAAGGCGTTGATTCGATATCTCTCTTCAATGTCAAAGAGGTCGGTTTGCTGGCCGTCGTAGAAGTCGGGTCCGATGAGGCTGTTACCGCATTTGATGTTTTGGTTGAGGTCGGGCAGCGCGCGTTCGTGGAAGAGGTTGAGGGTTTGCCCGACGGACTCGGCGTTTTCGCCTTCGAGCACTTTAAGTAGGAGCGAGAGTTTTGTGACTTCGACGGCCTGCGGGTCGATGTCAACGCCGTATATGTGGTCGGTGAGGATACGTTTACGTTCGTGGGAGGTGAGCGCGTAGTCGTTGTGTGCGCGCTGGTACAGGCGCGGGTTTCGGCCGCGGGTGTATTTATCGGGCGTTTTGGCGTATTGGTCGCGGTACCAGTCGAGGAGGTATTGGTACGCGGCGATGAGGAACGAGCCTGATCCGCATGCGGGGTCGAGAATGCGGAGGGGATGGGGGGTATGGGGTCTGGGGTTTGGGGTTTGGGGTTGTTGGGACGATTGGAGGGGCGCCGCGGTGGCGCGGGGTCGGGCGCCTTCGATATCTTTGGGCTTTTTCCCTTCGAGGAGTTTGCCGACGGTGTTTTTTACGATGTAATCGACGATGTAGGTGGGGGTGTAGTAGACGCCGCCGGCTTTTCGGACTTCGGGTTTTTCTTCGACGCGGGCCTGGTGGCCTTTGGTGAGGCGGATGACTTTTCCGAGGAACTGTTCGTACACCTGGCCGAGTATGTCGGCGGGGAGCACGGAGAACTCGTAGGGGCTGTCGGGGTAGTAGAGGCGTTTGATGATGTCTTTGAGGACTTTGTCGTCGATTTGGAGCGAGGGCGTGAGGCGGTCGTAATCTTCGCGGCCTTTTTCGGACCGGAAATGGAACAGTCCGGAGTTGTACCGGTCGTCGGCGTCGCGGAACAGTTTCATCAGGCGCGCGTAAACGTCGGCGCCGTTGAGGTGCTGCTGGAGCCGGCCGTACTGTTCGATCCCGCGGTCTTCGCAGAGGCGGAGGAAAATGATCCGGTCGATGGTCTGCTGGACGGCGTTGTTGAGTTCGCGCTGGGTGAGGTTCGGGTTGCGGATGGCGATGTTGCGGGCGAGTGCGTCGCGCCAGGATTCGATCTCCTTCAGGAACTCGGCGTCGACCTCGGCGGTGCCGCGTTTTGCGCGTGCGGATTCGGCGTACTTGTCGAACGCCCCTTTAAGTATGGCGTCGCGCGACAGGATGGCCTCGATTTCGTCCCATTTCGCGCCGTAATCGGAGTATTTGACGTACATGACGCGGCCGGCAGCGGGGGAATCGCTGGGGGCGGGCCGTTTGCGGCAGTCGTAGAGGGCGAATTCTTCGAAATCGGTGAGGACGCTCAACGGCAGTTTGGCCGACCAGGCGTAGCGGCGGAGCTGGTAGGCGGGGGAAACGTCGTGGCGGATGCGGACGGCGGGTTTCTTGGCTTCGAGAAAGAACTTGCGCGTGCCGCCGATCCGGAAACAGTAGTCGGGCGCTTTGGTTGCGCCGCCGATCTTGATGGCGTCTTCGTGGATAACGTCCTTGTAGGGTTCGGCGTATCCGTGGCGGTTGTTGATGTCCCACCCGAGGGATTCGAACATGGGGTCGATAAACTCGCGGCGGACCTGGGTTTCGTTGTATTGGCCGGAAAGATACGCCTCGCGGTTGCGGTCGAACCGCTCGACAAGCTGGGCGACGGTATCCGGCGCGGCCATCTTTTTACCCCCCAAACTTTTGGGACACACACTGCTCCGGCGGATAGTTTAGGGCGTGAGGCGGGGGAAAGCAAGAAGGACAGTTGGCCGTTAACAGTTGGCAGTTGGCCGTTGGCAGTCGGCTGGTGGTTGGTGGACGGTGGACGGTGGACGGTGGCCGGTGGACGGTGGACGGTGGACGGTGGACGGTGGCTGGTGGGCGGTGGCTGGTGGGCGGTCCGTTGGTGTTGCTGCTCCCAGCCTGAAAAAATTTTTCTTTGCGCCCTTTGCACTTGCTTTTAGCAGTTCCATTGTAAAACGCAGCCGTTTTGTCAACTAATTACCCCTTGTTTCGCAAAAAATGCCCCTGATTTGCGCCCGTTCTACAAACCAAAACGGCACCAATTCCGGATCTATAAATAGAGACCGTTGAACAACCAGTTGGCAGTTGGCAGTTCCGATTTGCGCCGGCGGCCGCGGGGCAGGGAAATTCAATCCATCGGGTTGACAGTTTTATATTCCTGCTTCTGAGTTTTCAGTTGACAGCAGTTGGCAAGTGGAGGCGCCCGGAACGTGGAGAAAGGCGGAATGGGAAAGTAAGCGGCCTATTTCTATTTGTCTATCGTTATGTTTGACTTATCATTCAGTTTGATTTACTGTATCCGCTCTAGATTTGGGTGGGTCTTATCTGGGCTGAGCCATGCGAACGGGCTGAAAAACCTGCGGGAGGCGCATCATGCCGGTTAGCCGTGTTTTCATCAGTTATGCACATGAGGATGAAAAGTGGAAAAAGCGGATCGAAGCTTTTCTGACGCCCTTTGCGGCGTCCAACTCCGTCAGCTTCTGGTCAGACAAGAAGATTTTGCCCAGCGAGGATTTCGAAGACCGAATCCGAGCAGAAATTGATGAATGCGATCTTGCCCTCCTGTTGGTGAGTCCATCGTTCCTCAGCTCTAATTTCATCATGGACGTGGAATTGCCCCTCCTGGAGATGGAAAAGAAGCCGCTTTTCTGGATTCCCATCAGCGCGTGCGTATACAACTACTCGCCGCTCGCCCGCATCGAGGCGGCCCTGCCTCCGGATGAACCCCTCGACACTCTTTCCGACCCGATCGTGAACAAGAAGCTGGTGGAAGTGGACTCGCAAATGCGCAAGGTTCTCGGCCATGTTCACGACGAGGTAGACGACGCCGTCGAACCGGACATTGATCCTTTAAAAAGCAAAAGACGCGAGCTTGAAGGCTTTGTTGACAGGATGACCAGTTATCTATATGCGACGGCGCAAACCATACAAGATCCGGTCTACTTCCTCGACGAAAACTTCTGCATCGAGTACTTTAACAATGCCGCCAAGCTTATCTTTGGATTGCGCGAGGAGACGTCGCTGGAAAAACCGATAGGCGAGGTGATGGCCGAAAAACAGGCAAGAATCAAGGACATCGACAAGGTTCAAGAGCACTTTCTACAGACGTTTGGCAGGAACCCCGAGAAGGCGCCCCCGTACGATTTTGAAAAAATCGTCTACATTACGGACGCCTACGGCGAAGCCACCCTGCGCAAGATATCCCGCATCGTTAAAAGCGCTACCGGAAAGAACCTGTGGGTCGTCACCTACAATATCGTTGGCCTTGACGAATGGAGCACCTACATCGCCCGCTTGGAAGGGATGGTCGTTGCCGGATCGACAACATCTGTGCCTGGAACCGCTAAGCGCACTCTTGCGTTTAAACCGTACGGCGGCTACGGGTATGAACTGCAAACCGACCCACAGGGCATCGACGTGTGCCAAAAAGTCGCCTACCAGGTCATGCTGAGCAGCGCCTACAAACTCAAGGGGAGGTTTCTGCAGAAATACCGGGAGGAATACGAGAAAACGCCAAACGCCAGCTACATCCTCGCGTGTGATGCGAGCGGAAACCACCGGGGCGCCAGCCGCATGGTTCTCGACTACAACCTGAAACAGTTCACATCCACGCTCGATGAAGACTTCCTTGAATCAATCAGCGGCGGTATCCGCGTGGCTGAAGCGGAAATCTACATTGAAAAGCCCGGAAAAGAGAATCAGGACCTGTTTGAAGGCCTCTTTGCCGCCGACATCAGATTCTTGCGAGCCAACGAAGTGGATGCAGTGTACATCCAAATGTCAGAGGACCATGTCGAAACATTCAAGACGTTCGGTTTCCGCGTCGTTGGCAAGCCTTTCGTTCATCGGCACTGGTACGGCACTTGGTGGCCGATGGCTCTGCGAATCAGATATATACTCAATCACTTCCAGGAGCCCGACTTTCCCAAAATATGGAAAGGCAAATTCGGCGCCGACCTGGATATCGCCTTCTGGCGCCGGATTGCCGACCTTATCGCCGCGGCCTAGCCATACGGGGCGAAAAACAAAGACTGATGCGGCAAGATGCCGCGTCTACTCTTGCACAACTTTTTGTGGCTAAAGTAGAAGAGGCTTCCAGCCTCTTGCGCGGTTCAAGATGTTGGACTTCTTCAGCTCCGCTGTTTCTGCTTTTCCAAAAGCGTCTGTCCTTGCTTTTCCTGCTTTTCCAATTGCCTGTCCCTGAGCATTGCCAATTGCCAACGCATTTTCAATTTGCGCCGGCGCGTGTTGGGCAGGCACAATTCCTCGCTGTCGGCGGGAGAGCGTCGGCAGTCCGTTCGGCAACGGCCAACGGTCAACTGTTAACTGCCAACTGATAACGGCCAACTGAGAACTGTCTTTTATGAGTCTTGTGCGTTTGGAGAATGTGACGAAATCGCTTGGCGGGCAGGCTGTGCTCGACGGGGTGAGTTTTCGTGTCGAGGAGGGGGAGAAGATCGGGTTGATCGGCCGGAACGGGACGGGGAAGACGACGGTGTTCCGGCTGGTGACGGGCGAAATGGAGGCGGACGGCGGGGTGATCGAGCGGATGCGGCGGGCGCGGGTGGCTTGCCTGTCGCAGATGCCGGATTTGGCGGCGGACGCGACGATATTCGACGTGGTGATGCATTCGTTCGCAGAACTGCTTCAGATGGAAGGCGAGCTGCGGCGGATGGAGGAGGGTCTTGCGGGGGACGACGAAGCGCTGCTCGAGCGGTACGGGCATTTGCAGGAGGATTTCGAGCGGCGGGGCGGGTACGGGTTCCGTGCGCAGGCGAAACGGGTGTTGCACGGGCTTGGGTTCGCGGCGGACGAGTTCGACCTGCCGGTGCGGGCGTTGAGCGGGGGGCAGCGGACGCGGCTGATGCTGGCGCTGGTGTTGTTGCGCGACGCAGACCTGCTGCTGCTGGACGAGCCGGAGAACCATCTCGATATCGAGGCGCGGGAGTGGCTCGAGACGTTCATCCAGAACTCGCCGAAGGCGGTGGTGATGATCTCGCACGACCGGCGGATGCTCAACCACGTGGTGAACCGGATTGTCGAGGTCGAGCGGGGCGGGCTGTTCAACTACTCGGGCAACTACCAGTTCTACCTCGAACAGAAAGCGCTGGTGCGCGAACAGCAGCAGAAGGCGTTCGAGCAGCAGCAGGAGTTTATCGAGAAAGAAACGAAGTGGATCAACCGGTTCCGGTACAAAAACACGAAGGCCAAGCAGGTCCAGAGCCGTATCCGCAACCTCGAGAAGCTCGAGGTGGCCGAAGCCCCGCCGCCGGAAGCGTCGGATGCGAGGTTCCGGTTCGGCGAGGTGGTGCGGAGCGGCCAGCTTGTGCTGGACGCGCGCGGGCTGGGCATGGCGTACGGGGATCTGCGGCTGTACGAGGGGTTTTCGCTGCAAGTCACGCGGGGCGAGCGTGTGGGCGTGATCGGACCGAACGGGTCGGGCAAAACGACGTTGCTGCGCCACCTGGCGAGGCGCCTGCCTGAAGGCGCAGGCGAGGTGGCACTGGGACACAAGGTGACGTTCGGCTTTTACGATCAGCATCACGAGAACCTCGAGCGGGCGAACGACGTGTTGACCGAAATCCGGTTGCAGCGGCCCGATATGACGCCCGAACAGGTGCGGACCTTCATGGGCGGATTCCTGTTCACGGGCGACGACGTGTTTAAACCGCTGAGCGCGTTGAGCGGGGGCGAGTTGAGCCGGGTCGCGCTGGCGAAACTGATCCTGAGCCGGCCCAACCTGCTGATGCTCGACGAACCGACCAACCACCTCGATATCGCATCGCGCCAGGCGTTGGAAGGGGCGCTGCAATCGTTTCCGGGGAGCATCGTGGTGGTATCGCACGACCGCGAGCTGATCGACCGGCTCGCGGACAAGCTGGTGGTGATCGAGCACGGCGGGGCGGCGGTGCACCTGGGGAATTACTCGCGGTACCGGTGGAAGCTGGAGCAGGATCAGGCCGCGGCGGCGGTCGAGGCGGAGCGTAAGAAGGCCGACGACGCGCTCAAGGTGCGCAAGGGCGAGCGGCGTAAGAACGGCGGCCGGTTCGACCGCGAGAAGGAGCGCGAGGCGCGCAAACGGCGCAAACAGCTCGAGGAGCTTGAGGCGGATATCGAGTCGGTGGAGGGACTGATCGAGGATATCGAGCGGGAATTCGCCGAGATCGGGGCCGACGACTACGAGCGCACGCGGGAGCTTAAGGAGAAGTACGACGGCCTGAAGGCCGATTTACAGGATATGTACGCCGATTGGGAGCGGCTTGTGGAAGGATGAAGGATGAAAAAGCGCTACGTCACCGTGCACTGTGCACTCCGCACGCAGTTTCTCCGCACGCAGTTTCTCCGCACGCTTTTCTCCTCAAAAAAAAGCTTGAAACACAGGGGGTGGGTGCGAGTATATTATTGACAGGGAGGGACTTGGCCCTGGTTGAAGGGCTGGCAACACCCGCCCGAAGGAGGTAACAGGGATGAGACATGCGCGGCCGTTGACACGGGTTGCCGCAGCGGAACCGGTATCGCCGTTGCAGGCTAAAATGGATTATATTATGGGCGTTATCGACGTGGTGATAGCGTTTTTTATGCAGAAGGAAAGCGCCTTATAGAGGGACATCGTGCGCGCCTTCCGAGGGCGTGCGAGGAGGATCGATGAGACACTGCAACAACATTTCGCGTGCGCGCCTGAGCTTGGCGGTATCGCCGCTGGAAATGAAGTACACGAGCAAGCTGGAGATTATGAACCGTCTTTTGCTTGTTCAGCGGCAGGCGGCGTGGAAGACGCCGTTTCCTATTGATTACGATCCGGGGTCGCCTTCAGGCGACGGTACGGACGACGGGACTATAGAACCCACCATCTAGTCAGGCAGGCGCCGGAGAAGACGGAACTGAACCGTCGCCCTTTTTCCGCTTTGTGTAGTGGCAATTGGCGGAAAAAGGGCGGCGTGTTTTTTGGGGGAAACTGCGTGCGGAAGGAACTGCGTGGGGAGGAACTGCGTGGGGAGGAACTGCGTGGGGAGGAACTGCGTGCGGAAGGAACTGCGTGCGGAGGAAATGCGTGCGGAAGGAACTGCGTGCGGAGGAACTGCGTGCGGAAGGAACTGCGTGCGGAAGGAACTGCGTGGGGAGGAACTGCGTGCGGAGGAAATGCGTGCGGAGGAAATGCGTGCGGAAGGAACTGCGTGCGGAGGAACTGCGTGCGGAAGGAACTGCGTGCGGAGGAACTGCGTGCGGAAGGAACTGCGTGCGGAGGAACTGCATGCGGAAGGAACTGCGTGCGGAGGAAAGGCGTGGGAGGAAATGCGTGCGGAGGAACTGCGTGCGGAGGAAAGGCGTGCGACCGGAGGAAGGGCTTCGACAATACTGAAGCGGGTTAGATTCTGCTTCGGCCGATGTCTGCGAGGGCGATGCGTAGCTGGTCGCAGTCCTGGAAGCGTTCTTCGGGTTTTTTGGCGATCATCTTCATGATGATGTCAGCGAGTCCGGGGGGGCATTTTGGATTGTGCATGCATGGGTTGTCGGGCATGATGCGCAGATGGCACATGTAGAGTTTTTGGAGGGTGTCGACGGGGAACGGCGTGCACTGGGCGAACATGAAGTAGAAAGTGATTCCGAGCGAGTAGATGTCGCTTTGGGGGGTTGCTTTTTCGTCGCGGATGAGTTCGGGTGCGATGTACATGGGTGTGACCTGCTCGTGCGCGGCCTGGGTAAAGAGAGTGAGCAGGAAGCTGCTTCCGCAGAGCGAGTAGTCCACGAGCTTCACGACGCCTTTTCGGGTGAACAGGATGTTTGACGGCTTGAGGTCGTGGTGGGTGAACCCCATATCGTGGATGTACTGGAGGCCGTTGCATATCTGGGCGGCGATCACGAGGCGTTCCTGGAGGTTCCAGGGGCGGCTTTCGATGTACCACTTGAGGTCGGGCCCGTCGACGTACTCGAGGACAAGGCATTCGCCTTCCTCGCCTTCGATGAACTCGCGGACGTGGGCCACGTTGGGGTGCTTGAACTTGCGGAACTTGTTTACGCTACGGGCGAAGTCTTTGAGGTGAAGCTTATTGCGGAAAAACGAGTTGTAGAAGAGCTTAATGGCGACGACCTCGCCTTTTTCCGGGTCGATGCCGCGGTACACGATACCCGTTCCGCCTTTTCCGAGAATTCGGTCCAGCTTGAACCGGTAAAGCTTCATTTTGTCCGGTGTAGTCTGAGCCATTGTCCTGCTTGTCCCCGAATCAGTCCTGTTGGAGTTCCAAATCGATTTGCGGCGCGTCCCCCCATAGGCCGTCGAGGTCGTAGAAGGCCCGGGCCTCTTCCCGGAAGATATGAAAGATCACGATGCCGTAGTCCATCACGAGCCATCCTCCGGCAAATGTGCCTTCGGAATGGAGTTGTTTCACGCCAACTTCTTTAAGTCCCACTTTAACGGCATTGAAAATTGCGCGCAACTGCGGTTCGCTTGTAGCGGTGCACACGACGAACGCGTCGGCGACGAGTGTGAGTTCCCGCACGTCGAAAGCGCGAATGTCTTTGGCCTTATGCTCGTCGGCGAGGTTTGCGATACGCAACACGACTGGCATGAATTCCGGTGGTTCGGCATTTTTCCGTTTTTTCTTGACCAGTTTGGTCACGCGGTACTCCTACCCTTCGTCCAGTTCGCGTCTCAGGATTTCGTTGACCAGTTTCGGGTTCGCCTTTCCTTTCGTGTGCTTCATAACCTGCCCCATAAGGAATCCGAGGGCCTGTTTTTTCCCGCCCCGGTAATCGCCGACGGGGCCCGGGTTGGCTTCGATCACCTGTTTTACGGCATCGAGCAAGGCGCCTTCGTCGCTAATCTGTACGAGCCCTTTCTTGTCGATGAGGGCCTTTGCCGTGAGGCCCGACTCGACCATCTCGGGCAACAGCTCCTTAGCAATTTTACCACTGATAGTGCCGTTTTCGATGAGATCGATCATATCGGCGAGCTTTTTGGGTGAGGCGTCGCAGTCTTCGATAGCGGTTTTTCTGTCGCTGAGGATGGCCTGGAGGTCGCCCATGATCCAGTTAGCGGCCTGTTTTGCGGGGGCTCCGGCGTCGACGGTGTCTTCGAAATAGGAAGCCATGGCCATGGTTGAGGTGAGCACACCGGCATCGTATTCCGACAGGCCGTACTGTTCCTGAAACCGCAGGAACCGGTCTCGGGGGAGTTCGGGCATGGTTTCGCGAATGCGCTCGATCCAGGCGTCGTCGACGGCAATGGGCACGAGGTCGGGTTCGGGGAAGTAGCGGTAGTCGTGTGCGGATTCTTTTGTGCGCTGGGAGACGGTCACGTTGCGGTTTGCGTCCCATCCGCGTGTTTCCTGGATAATTGTTTCTCCGGCTTCAAGTGCTTTTTTCTGGCGCGCGATTTCGTACTCGATGGCTTTGAACGTGCCGCTGAACGAGGCGACGTTTTTGACCTCGGTTTTGACTCCGAACTCGGAAGAGCCTTCGGGGCGGATGCTGATGTTCGCCTCGGCGCGGAGCGAGCCTTCCTCCATGTTGCAGTCGCTGACGCGGAGGTACTGGAGGATTTGCTTCAGGGAGGTAAGGTAGTTGAAGGCTTCCTGGGCGGAATGCATATCGGGTTCGGACACGATTTCGAGGAGGGGCACGGTGCTTCGGTTGAAATCGACGCCGGACATTCCGCCGCCGATGGTGTGGACGTTGCGGGCGGTATCTTCCTCGATGTGCACGCGGGTGATTCCGATTTTGTGGAGCTGCCCGTCGACGGGCACTTCAAGATGACCGTGGTGGCAGAGCGGGAGGTCGTACTGGCTGATCTGGTAGTTTTTGGGGAGGTCGGGGTAGAAGTAGTTTTTCCGGTCCATCTTCGACCAGCGTGAGATCGTGCAGTTGAGGGCGAGACCGACGGCAATGGCGGCGTCGACGACGGCTTTGTTCATGACGGGCAGCACGCCGGGCATGCCGAGACAAATCGGGCAGACGTTTGTGTTGGGTTCGGCATGGAAGTTTGTGCTGCACGGGCAGAACACTTTTGATTTGGTATTCAGCTCGACGTGAACTTCAAGCCCTATGACGGGTTCGTACTCCATGGCTCTCCTCAATGCGCGGCCGCGCTGACGGGCGGTTCGCCCATGTCGAATCCCCTGTTCTGTTCATAGGCATGGGCGATGCGCAGTATGGTTTCTTCATTAAACGGTTTGCTGATGATTTGGAGGCCGGCCGGCAGGCCGCGTTTTGTAAGACCGCACGGCATGGAGACGCCGGGCAGGGTCGCCAGGTTTACGGAAATGGTGTATATGTCGCTGAGGTACATCTGGAGCGGGTCGTCGGTTTTTTCGCCGATTTCAAACGCGGCGGTGGGCGAAGTTGGAGCGGCGATGACGTCGCACTGCTCGAACGCCTGGAGGAAATCGCGGCGGATGAGCGAGCGGACTTTCTGGGCCTTGAGATAATAGGCATCGTAGTAGCCGCTGGAGAGAACGTAGGTGCCGAGCATGATGCGGCGCTTGACCTCATCGCCGAACCCTTCGGTTTTTGAGTTGTGGTACATGTCGCGGACGTCGCCGGAATCGGGTGAGCGGTAACCGTACCGGACGCCGTCGAACCGGGCGAGGTTGGCGCTGGCTTCAGCGGTGCAGATGATGTAATAGGTGGCGATGGCGTACTCGGTGTGAGGAAGGGACACCTCGACGACTTTTGCGCCAAGTTTTTCGAGCGCCGCGACGGCCGCCTCGATTTTCTCGCGCATCTCGGGGTTGAGCGCGTCGGTGTAGTACTCTTTCGGGAGGCCGATTTTGAGGCCGGCGATGTCCTGGCCGAGCGACTTGGTGAAATCGGGGACGGGCATATCGGCGGAGGTTGAATCTCGGGGGTCGCGGCCGCACATGGCATTGAGGGCGAACGCGAGGTCTTCGATGTCCTTGGTAAACGGCCCGATCTGGTCGAGCGACGAGGCGAACGCCACCAGGCCGTAGCGGGACACGCGGCCGTAGGTGGGTTTCATGCCGACGCAGCCGCAGAGCGCGGCGGGCTGGCGAATCGAGCCGCCGGTGTCGCTGCCGAGGGCGATAACGCATTCGTCGGCCGCGACGGCCGCCGCGGAACCGCCGCTGGAACCGCCGGGCACGCATTTGAGGTTCCAGGGGTTGCGCGTGACCTGGCGGGCGGAGTTTTCGGTGGACGAGCCCATGGCGAACTCGTCCATGTTGAGCTTTCCGGTGAACACGGCGCCGGCGGCCTGGAGTTTTTCCACCACGGTGGCATCGAACGGGCTGCGGTATCCGTCGAGGATTTTAGAGCAGCAAGTGGTGTAGCCCTGGCGGGTGCAGAGGACGTCCTTGAGGCCGACGGGTACGCCGGCGAGCGGCCCGGGGTCGTCGCCGCGTTCGAGTGCGTCGTCGACTTCTGCGGCCTTCTTCAGCCCGTCTTCGCGCCAGACGTCGACATAGGCTCTGACCTCGGGGTCGACGTTTTCGATTCGCGTGAAATAATGTTCAGCGATTTCGGTTGCGGTTATTGAGCGTTCGCGGAGTTGCTTATGGATCTGGTGAGCGGTGAGGTTGTTCAGGTTTTTGGGCATCGTCATTCGGTATCCAGGATTTTGGGGACGAGGAAGTACTCGCCGTCGGTTTTCGGGGCGTTCATAAGGGCCTGTTCGCGGTCGAGCGACTGGCCGACGGCGTCTTCGCGGAACACGTTGGTCATTTCCATGGCGTGCATGGTGGGCTCGATGCCTTCGGTGTCGAGCTCGTTGAGCTTGTCCATGTATTCGAGAATCTCGCCCATCTCTTTAACGAGGCGGTCCTGCTCCTCGGTGCTGAGCGAAAGTTGTGCGAGCGAGGCGACGTATTGGACGTCATCCCTGGTAATTTTCCCCATAAAAAGCGGCCTCCGGGGTTCATTCTGTGCAAATTAAACGTTTATCGAAAGATCGTATCACACGATTGGCGGGTTTTCCAAGATTGGCGGGAAGGCTGGAAGCTGAGAAATGACTTAGAGGACAGATAGGACGGAAGGATTCAGCAGGGTGTAATGGCTGCCGCCACCGCCGCCCAAGTTGCCGGTTGCCGTTTGCTGACTGACGATTGGAGAACTTTGGATATTTTGCATTCGATTCATTTTTTTTGGCATCGTATTGGCTTAATCAGGGAGTATCGGCATGGACAAAAAAGGCATCTTCGTTTTTTTGGCGGTCACGCTTGCGTTGTCGTGGATTGTGCAAATTATTGGCATATTCACCGCGATGTGGGTGTCCTACTTGATTTTGGCGACACCGGCAGTTGGGGCTTATGTGGCAAGGAAGGCATCGCGGCAAACCGAGGCGCATTCGGCTGCGTGGCCGCTTCCAAAGGCCGCGGCTCTGCGGATTGCTATTGTAACACCGCTGGTTTTCGCGGTCATCTACACGGCGACGTCTCTGGCCGGCCTGACGCGGCCGGACTGGGACTTCAAAAACATGATGTTCGAACTGGCGAGCACGGCGGAGGCATCGGGGGCGGCAGCGCTTCAGATGGAGGGCAGCGGCACGCTATTTCCGGTGCTTGCGATTATTTTCACGCTTGTCCTGGGGCCGACGCTGGTGGCGGGAGCGGTTTTTGGAATCGAGTACGGGTGGCGGGGCTACCTGCTGCCGCGGTTGATGCCGCTCGGACGCTGGCCGGCGTACGGTCTCACAGGATTAGCCTGGGGGTTGTCGATGGCGCCGATGCACATGACGGGCAAGTCGCATTCGGCACTGGCGCAACTCGTGCTTTTCCTGGGGGTTATGCTGGCGCTGAGCGTGATACTGGGCGAGCTTTGGCGGCGGTCGCATCACATCGGGCTGACGGCGGTCTTTTATGGAACATTCGTGATGCAGCAGAACGGTTTTTTGCCTTTCCTGTTTCCGGAGTCGGGCATCGAATTCCCGTGGGGCGGCACGTACGGTGTTGTGTCGCTGGCGGCCTGGGTGGTGGTTGCGGCGTTCCCGGTTTTTTTCTTCGGGCGGATTGGGAAGGCAGCGGAAGCGAAAGTTCTTACGCCGGCAAAGTGACCTGAGATTGCGGCTGGAGGGGAGAAGATCCGAGATTTGCAATTTGAAATTTGAGATTTGAGAGATTTACTGCTTTTACTTCTTGAGGTAGTGGACGAGCCAGGGGGTGTTCCAGTGGCAGTTGAGGGGGGAGTCGAATTGGCCTGATTGTTGCCAACGCTCCCACTGTCGGCGCGCGGCTTCAAGAAAGAACGGGTCTTCGGTGAGTTCGTATGCGGCGAAAATGACGGGGACAATCAGCAGGTCGTACGCGGCGGTAATCTTGAAATGGGGGTTGTGCGAGTAGCCGTAGACGTGTCCGGGGGCCTCCCAATCGGTGTTCTCGCAGATGATGGATTCGGCGAGGCCGACGAGGACCTGTGCGGCCTTGACGTCGCCGGTGTGGCGGTACCAGAGGTAGAGGGGCCGGGCGAGTTGGGCCACCATCCAGGGGATGTTGCCGCGGTACACCATCGAGCCGTGCGTTTCGGCCCAGACACCGCGCCTTATGTCGATGCGTTGTAATGCGGCCTCGACGCGGGCGGCGCCTTCATCGAGCAGTTCGATGCCGCCGGTTTCGTCGTATGCGGTGCATATTGCGTCGAAGGGTCCGGCATGGTCGCGCACGGACGGCGAGTCGAGCCCGCGCTTTTCCCGAACGCAGAATTGGGCGGCGTCGAGTGCGTTTTGGAGGGCTTCGTGGTCGCCGGTCAGCTTGTGGAATGCGGCGAGGCCGGCGATTCGCATGGTGGGGTTCCATGGTCCGGCGACGTGGTTATCGCCGGGTCCGTGGACGGCGCCGAGCCAGTCGTGGCCGGGGACTTCGGAATGTACGACGGCGACGTCCATGATGTGGCGGCACACGTCGGAGGCGAGGTCGAACCAGGCGCGGTCGCCGCTAATGAACCACTCCGACCACAGGCCGAGCATGCGCTCGTAGTAGTTGTTGCACCACTTCGGCGAGCCGCCCTGGTAGTGGCCGTCGGGGAAATGGCGGACGCCGAACTTCTGGCCGAACGCTTCCCAGGTTTTTTCGAGCCCGGTCATGTGATCGCAGAGCGCGGGCACGCCTTCGTAGGGTGCGGCCGGTCCGAACGCGCCGGTCGAGCAGTAGTATTCGGGGTTTTGCAGCACCGGCGGTTTATCGACGGCGCCGGCGAAGAGTTTTGGATCGACGTCGCCGAATGCGAGCCAGATCTCGTGGGTCTTGGCCTCGCCGGGCGTGAAGACGACGGGTTCGCCGTCCGCGGCGACGAGATCGGCGGCGACCGTATCGGCGCTGATGGAGAGAACCTTGGGGAACAGTTCGCGGAACTGGCGCACCGTCAGGACGCCGCCGTCCCAGGCGACGTAAGCGGGCGCCGCGGCGTCGACGGGCGCGCTGTTGAGTTCGCGTTCGGTCTCCGAGATCTGCCGCAGAACCTCGGGGGGTTGGGCAGGTTGCGGCGCGGGTGGCTCGGCTGCGTCCGGAAAAGTTATTTCACCCGGTTCCTCGGGCAGCCGGGCCCGCAGTTGGAGGCCCGACACGGGAAGGTTTTCGAGGGTGTCGCTGTAGATACGGAGCACCATTTTGACGTAGGGGAGTTTTGCGAAGACGGTGGTTTCGAACCGGTAGCTGCCGAAGGTCCTCTCGAGCAGGCTGAATTTGCCGTCGACGGCCAGAGTGGTGCGGTAGGGTCCGGCTTCGGCAATTTCAGCCGACTCGCTGACGGCTTCGACCTCCTCGCCGTCGACTTTTAGAAACATTGCGAGGTCGGAGATTTTCGTGCGCCCGTGGAGGGCCACATCCGAGAGCAGGCGGCCCTGCAGCCAGTCAAACGAGATCACGCCGGAATCGAGGGTGATTTCGCCTTCGCGCTCCCGGACTTTCGCGGCGGCGGGCCTCATAGCCCTGCCATGCTCGAACCGCAGGTCGACGTGGGTCATTTCGGGTTTTGCGGTGAAATCGACGAGAGCCCATCGTACGGAGCCATCGGGCCAGGTCGAAGTGATTGTTTTCTGGCTGTAAAGGCTGTGGCCGGACGGCTGCGTGAGGCATATGTCTTCGCGCAACGCGTGGGCCCGGCCCTGGTGGATGGGAACGCCGAACCGCACCGGGAAGCCCTGTTCCGGCAATCCGGCGGGGGCGCTCAACTCCAGTTTGACCGGGTCTTCCGGGTGCTGGGCTTCACCAAACGGCGGGAGCGGCCATCGGTCGGCGTGCACGGCGCGGACGCGTTTCTCGACCGGTCGCCGGCCGCGGATTGGCTCGACGCCGCCGGGGGTGAGGAAGACGTCGCCCCAGTACACGTGCGTCATGAAGTTTGCCGCATCGGGGTCGGCTTCGCGCGCGATTTCGTTGTTCGCCGACTGGTAGAAATCGTCCGGCAGGGATGTGGCCGATTCTACGGCGTCAAAGGCGAGCAGGGTCAGCAAAAACTCCTGGCCGGGCTTGACGCCCAGCGGGATTACGTAGTAGGGCGACTGCCCCTGCACAACCGGGTCGCTCACATCGACCGACCAAACCACGCGGTCGTCCACGAGCACCTGTTTCATGCGATGCCCAATGAAGCCTTCGGCGGTAAGCCATGAGCCGTCGGGGCGCCAGTCGTCGGTATTGTAGTCGTCGGAACAGTAGAAGCTGAGGTTGGGCTCGCCGGTCCAATCGGCGGGCACGGCGACTTTTCGGCTCAGGGAAGCGAACGCGCCGGTTTTGCTTGGTGTCCAGGGGTGGCGCATCACGAGCAGGTCGCGGTGGTCATGCCGCATTTGCCAAGGTCCCTCTGCCTGACGAATCCAGCCTTGTTCCAACTCCAGCGAAACCGGTTCCGCAGCTGCCGCAGTAATAGAAAAAAACAGACAGATCAGCCCTGAAACGCACTGTAATTTCAATGGAAACCCTCCGTTTTCACGGGCCACAGTATACCATGAGGTTTTGCGGCGGTGGCCGTTTTCAAGGGGGCTCCGTTGAGAGGCCCGGCAGGGTCCTTTTTTTTGGAGGGAATTTTTTGATATGCGGGGTCCGTTTTCCCGAAGGGAACAGGTGGAGTTCTCATTTTACGGCGGCGCGTGGTACAATGCCTTAGTATGATTAGAGTTAAGCTGGTCGAGTTGTGAGAAGCAAAATCTGGGCCAAGCGGGTAAAAGTTTTACGCATTTTCTTGACAACGGTGGAAAGCCGTGGTATTATTTGGGGTTGTATCCCCGCAACGGGGAGATCTGTCTTTGAGCGGACGCGCCGAAGTGCGGCACACGGGTTGTCTTTTGGAATCTGTCAAGATCCTTATACTGCTAGCCTTTACATAACATAAGGTTCAGTACTTTCTCAAACTCACTTCAGAAGGGGTATTTTCATGGCTGTAGCTCCACGAAATCACGTTGACCGTCCCTCCCTCGGGCAAATACCCGACACGATGGAATTGCCGGACCTGATCGAGATTCAGACTCGGTCGTATGGCGATTTCCTGCAATGGGATACGCCGCCGGACGAGCGGCGGATGGTCGGCCTCCAAGAAGTTTTTAACGACGTATTTCCTATTGCGTCGCCGGACGGAATGACGCGCCTTGAGTTCGTTCATTACGCGTTCACGCCTCCGAAATACACGATTTCGGAATGCCAGCAGCGGGGATTGACCTACGCTGCCTCGCTGAAGGCGCTTCTTCGTCTTGTGCGTTTCGAGGAGGTGGGAACGTCAAACGAGACGCGGGTTCGTTCGATGCTCGAGCAGGAAGTTTTCCTTGGCGAGCTTCCGCTGATGACGCCGACGGGCACTTTCATTATAAATGGGGCCGAGCGCATCATCGTCAGCCAGCTCCACAAGTCGCCCGGCGTTTCGTTCGAGACGAAGATCCACCAGAACGGCAAGTCGCTTCTTTCGGCGCGGATCATTCCTTATCGCGGGGCGTGGCTTGAGTTCGAATACGACGTCAACGATATTCTGTGGCTTACGATAGACCGGCGTTCGCGCCTGCTTGCCACGACGCTGCTCAAGGCGTTCGGTTACGAGACCAACGAAGAGATCCTGGAGGTCTTCTACCGCACGGACACGGCGAGCGTTGGCCGCAGCCGGTTCAAGATCGGCAGTAAAAGCCTTCCGCCGGACAAGATGGTTGGCCGTTACGTGGCGGCGGACGTGATTGACCCGGAAACGGGCGAGATTCTGGCCGACGCCGGGACGGATCTGACCGAACTTGTTATTGACAAGATCATGCAGTCGCCGGTGCGCGAGATTAAGGTGCTCAATATCGAAGACGTCTTGCGCGATACCACGATCGTCAACACGCTGGTGCTCGACAAGACGGAGACAATTGAAGACGCGTTGCGCGAGATCTACTCGCGGATCCGTCCGGGCGATCCGGCGACGGACGCCACGTGCCGGAGTTTTTTCCAGAAACTTTTCTTCGATTCGAGCCGGTACGACTTCGCTTCGGTGGGCCGCTATAAGATTAACCGCAAGCTTGGGCTGGAGATTGCGCAGGACGTCAAAACGCTGACGCAGGAAGACGTTGTTGCGACGTTGCAGTACCTGGTGAAACTGCGGACGGGCGAGGGCGTGCTCGACGATATCGACCACCTGGGCAACCGGCGCGTCCGCGCGGTTGGCGAGCTACTGGCAAACCAGGTGCGGATTGGGTTGGTTCGGATGGAGCGGACCGTCCGCGAGCGGATGAATTTCCAGGACGAAGACCAGCTTATGCCGCAGACGCTGGTGAATCCGAAACCGGTGAGCGCGGTAATCAAAGATTTCTTCGGCCGCAGCCAGCTTTCGCACTTCATGGACCAGATTAACCCGCTGGCCGAGCTTACGCATAAGCGGCGGCTCAGCGCGCTCGGCCCCGGTGGATTGAACCGGGACCGGGCCGGATTCGAGGTGCGCGACGTGCACGCGACCCACTACGGCCGCATCTGCCCGATTGAGACGCCGGAAGGCCCGAACATCGGGTTGATGGCTTCGTTGTCCACGTACGCGCGGATCAACGACTATGGCTTCCTGGAAACGCCGTATCGCAAGGTACAAAGCGGGAAGGTGACGAAGTCGGTCGAGATGCTTTCGGCGTACGACGAAGACAACTACATCATAGCGCAGGCCAACACGCCGCTGGACAAGAGCGGATACCTGGATTCGGAAAACGTTCTTTCGCGCCATCGCGCGGACTACCCGAGCGTGGGCCCGGAGCAGGTGGACTACATGGACGTTTCGCCGAAGCAGTTGGTGAGCGTTGCGGCGGCGCTGATCCCGTTTTTGGAGCACGACGACGCGAACCGTGCGCTGATGGGATCGAACATGCAGCGCCAGGCGGTACCGCTGCTTCGAACGGAGGCGCCGCTTGTCGGGACCGGACTGGAGCACGTTACGGCGAAGAACGCGGGCACGGTGGTACGCGCCGAGCGTTCGGGCGTGGTGGAGTACGCCGACAGCGAGGTGATCCGCGTCAAGCATACGGCTGGCGGCGGCGCCAAAGAGAACCCTTTCCGCTCGGACGAGGACGAGTACTTCCTGAAGAAGTACGTGCGTTCGAACCAGAACACGTGCATTAACCAGCGGCCGATTGTGGCCAAGGGCGACAAGGTTCAGGCGGGCGACATTATCGCCGACGGTCCGGCGACGGACAACGGGGAGCTTGCGCTGGGCCGGGACGTTCTGTGTGCGTTCGTTCCCTGGGAAGGCTACAACTTCGAGGACGCCATCCTGCTGAGCGAGGACCTGGTGAAGGAAGACGTGTTCACGTCGATTCACATCCAGGTGAACGAGATCGAGGCCCGTGACACGAAGCTCGGGCCCGAAGAGATCACGCGCGACATCCCGAACGTGAGCGAAGACGCGCTGCGAAACCTCGACGAGGCGGGCATTGTGCGGATCGGCGCCAAAGTGAAGCCCGGCGATATTCTGGTCGGGAAGGTGACGCCGAAAGGCGAAACGGAGCTTGCGCCGGAAGAAAAACTGCTTCGCGCGATTTTCGGCGAGAAGGCCGAAGACGTTCGCGACGCGTCGCTGATCGTGTCGCCGGGCACGGAAGGGGTGGTGGTTGACGTGAAAGTAAGCAGCCGCCGCGACAAGGCGACGGATCAGAGCGCCAAATCGGCTACCAACGCCGAGATCAACAAGATTAAGCGGCAGTATCAGGAGAAAATCAACGAAGTCCGCAGCACGTTCCTGTCTTTGCTTCGCGACGACGTGGTTGGTTTGAAGATCCTGGAAGACGTGGTCGATCACAAGACCGACGAACTGGTACTGGAAAAGGGCAAGCGCGTGAAGGTGGCGCACCTGGACAAACTGGATTACGCGGTGCTGGCGCGGCTGAAGGTCGAAGACCAGGGGATCCAGCAGCGGATCACGCGGATGGTGAACATGGCCGCAATGGAAGAGGCGAAACTAATCGCGTTCCGCGACAGCAAGATCGACACGTTGCGGAAAGGCGACGAGCTGCCACCGGGCGTGATTAAGCAGGTGAAGGTTTTCGTTGCGACGAAACGGCGGATGTCGGTGGGCGACAAGATGGCCGGCCGGCACGGCAACAAGGGCGTGGTGTCGAAGGTGCTTCCGGCGGAAGATATGCCTTTCCTTCCGGACGGTACGCCGATACAGATCGTACTGAACCCGCTTGGCGTTCCTTCGCGCATGAACGTGGGCCAGATTCTCGAGACCCACCTTGGGTGGGCGGCGCACGCGCTGGGTATGAAAGTGGCGACGCCGGTGTTCAACGGCGCAACGGAGGAAGTGATCCGCGGCTATCTTAAAAAGGCGGGGCTTCCGGAAAGCGGGAAGATCAATTTGCGCGACGGCCGTACCGGGCGCAATTTCTACCACGAAGTGACGGTGGGTCACATCTACATGATGAAACTCAACCACTTGGTTGACGACAAGATCCACGCGCGGGCGATCGGGCCTTATTCGCTGGTCACGCAGCAGCCGCTGGGCGGCAAGGCGCAGTTCGGCGGGCAGCGGTTCGGCGAGATGGAAGTGTGGGCGCTGCAGGCGTACGGTTCGGCTTACACGCTGCAGGAACTGCTGACGATCAAGTCGGACGACATCGCGGGCCGGACGAAAGCGTATGAGGCGATTGTGAAGGGCGACCGGGAAGTCGAGCCGGGCACGCCGGAATCGTTCAACGTTCTGGTACGCGAGATGCAGAGCCTTTGCCTGGACGTGATCAAGCTTGTGCGCCTCGAGGGCGCCGGTGAAAGTGAAGACGAGGAAGAACCTCTGGAGGAATAGACTTGGCTAAGTACGTTGCAACAACGGGTGAACGGTTTGACTCTCTGGCGATCCGGCTCGCTTCTCCGGAAGAGATCCTGAAATGGTCGCGCGGGGAAGTGAAAAAGCCTGAAACCATCAACTACCGGACGTTCAAACCGGAAAAGGATGGGTTGTTCTGCGAACGGATTTTCGGGCCCGTAAAGGACTGGGAATGCGGCTGCGGCAAGTACAAGAAGGTGAAACACCGCGGCATCACGTGCGACCGTTGCGGGGTTGAGATCACCGAGTCGAAGGTGCGGCGCGAACGGATGGGCTGCATTCGGCTTGCGGTGCCGGTTACGCACATCTGGTTCTTTAAGACGACGCCGAGCAGCATCGGCAACCTCCTCGATTTGTCCATCCGATTGCTCGAACGGATCATTTATTTCGAGAACTACATCGTCATCGATCCGGGCGACACGGATCTTAAGAAGATGCAGACGCTCACCGAGGACGAGTACCAGGACGCGCGCGAGCGGTTCGGCGACCATTTTGTGGCCAAGATGGGCGCCGAAGCCATTAAGATACTGCTGGACGAGATCGATCTCGACCAGTTGAGCGCGGAACTGCACGCGCAGTTCGCCAGCACGAGTTCGATGCAGGCGCGGGCCAAGGCCATCAAGCGGCTGAAGGTGGTCGAAGCGTTGCGGAAATCGGGCAACAGCCCTTCTTGGATGGTGCTTGACGTGATTCCGGTGATCCCGCCGGATCTTCGCCCGCTGGTTCCGCTGGAGGGCGGGCGTTACGCGACTTCGGACCTCAACGACCTTTACCGCCGGGTAATCAACCGTAACAACCGGCTGAAACGGCTTATCGAACTGCGCGCGCCGGAGGTTATCCTGCGCAACGAAAAACGGATGCTGCAGGAAGCGGTGGACGCGCTGTTCGACAACGGGCGTCACGGGCGTACCGTGCTGGGCGCGGGCAACCGGCCGCTGAAATCGCTCAGCGACATGCTCAAAGGCAAGCAGGGCCGTTTCCGGCAGAACCTGCTGGGCAAACGCGTGGATTATTCGGGCCGTTCGGTTATCGTGGTCGGGCCGGAGCTGAAACTGCACCAGTGCGGCCTGCCCAAGAAGATGGCGCTGGAGCTTTTCGAGCCGTTCATCATTCACGAGCTGAAAGAACGGGGCATCGCCACGACGATCAAGGCGGCGAAACGCACGATTGCCCAGGGCCGAAGCGAGGTGTGGGACATCCTCGAGGATGTCATCAAAGACCACCCGGTGCTGTTGAACCGCGCGCCGACGCTTCACCGCCTCGGTATCCAGGCGTTCCAGCCAGTGCTGATCGAAGGGAAGGCCATCCGCATCCACCCGCTGGTTTGCCGGGCGTTCAACGCCGACTTCGACGGCGACCAGATGGCGGTGCACGTGCCGTTGATGCCTGCGGCGCAACTTGAAGCGCGGCTGCTGATGCTGTCGACGACGAACGTTTTCTCGCCGTCGGAGGGCCGTCCGATCGTGACGCCCAGCCAGGATATCGTGCTGGGCATTTCGTGGATGACCAAGACGCGCGAAGGGGCCAAGGGCGAGTGGAAGAAGGAATGGAACGGTTCCGATGGCGAGATCAAGAATCCGGGCAAGGTGTTCGGAGACAAGGACGCAGTCATCCTGGCGTACGAGCTGGGCGAAATCGACATCCACGCGGCCATCAAAATCAAGTATGATGGCCGTATCGTCGACACCAGCGTGGGCCGGGTGATTTTCTGGGACGCCCTGCCTGGCGATCTCTCGCTCGACGACGTCAACCGGGAGCAGAACCAGTCGTCCATCGGGGACATCATTTCGCGGGCGTACGCGCGGCTCGGGCACAACCGGACCATCGACCTGCTCGACGCGCTCAAGGCGCTCGGGTTCCGTTACGCGACGCTTGCGGGCATCTCGATCGGCGTTGTGGACATGGTGGTTCCTTCGTCGAAGAAGACGCTTATCGACACGGCCCAGAAAGAGGTGAACCGGATCGACGACATGTACCAGAACGGCCTGATCACGGCCGGCGAGCGGTACAACATGATTATCGACCAGTGGACGAACACGACCGAACAGGTTGCCGCGGCAATGCTCGAGGAAATGGCGGAGAACGAGCAGGGATTCAGCGGCATTTACCTGATGTTCTCGTCGCAGGCGCGCGGCACGAAACAGCAGATCCGCCAGCTTGCGGCGATGCGCGGCCTGATGGCGAAACCTTCGGGCGACATTATCGAGTCGCCGATTACGTCAAACTTCCGCGAAGGGCTGAGCGTTATCGAGTACTTTATCTCGTCGCACGGCGCCCGTAAAGGTTTGGCGGACACGGCGCTTAAGACGGCCGACGCGGGTTACCTGACGCGGCGGCTGGTTGACGTGGCGCAGGACGTGGTAATCGAGGAAGAAGACTGCGGGACGCTCAACGGCGTGTGGGCCGAGGCGTTGATGGACGGTGAAAACGAGATCGCGCCGCTCGACGAACGCCTCGTTGGCCGGTTTGCGCTCGATGACATCACGGTGCCGGACATGGATGAGCCGATCGTGCGCGCGGCCGAGGAAATCGACGAGACCAAGGCCCTGCTTATCAAGCAGAAAGGGCTTCCGGGCGTGCGAATCCGCTCGGTGATGACGTGCCAGTCCAAGCGCGGTGTGTGCCGGAAGTGTTACGGCCGCAACCTGGCGACGGGCCGGCTTGTCGAACTGGGCGAAGCGGTGGGCATCATCGCGGCGCAGTCGATCGGCGAGCCCGGCACGCAGCTTACGATGCGTACGTTCCACATCGGCGGCGCGGCCAGCCGCCAGGTGGAGGCCACGGTAATTCGTATGGCCGATACGGGAATGGTCGAGTACCGCAATGTCCGCACGGCCGTAAACCGCGACGAGAAGACCGTGGTGGTGAACCGCGGCGGCGAAGTCGTCATCTTGAACGCCGAAGGCAAGGAGATGCAGCGCGCGCTGACTCCGCCGGGCTGCGTGCTTCACGCCGAAGACGGCCAGAAGCTGCGCAAAGGCCAGATCATCATCGAGAAGGACCCTTACAACGACTCGATTGTGGCCGAAGCGTCGGGCACGATTCACCTCGAGGGCATGATCGAAGGCGTAACGGTGCGCGTCGACATCAACCCGGACACGGGGCTCGAGGAGCGCGTGGTGACCGACCACAAGCAGGACCTCCACCCGCAGATTACCATCCTCGGGAAAGACCGCGAGGTGCTGGCTTACGCGACGATTCCGGCGCAGACGCACGTTATCGTCCGCGACGAAGACAAGGTTCGGGCGGGCGACCTGCTGGCCAAGGCCCCGCGTCAGCTCAGCAAAACCAAAGACATCACGGGCGGTCTTCCGCGTGTGGCGGAGCTGTTCGAGGCTCGCCAGCCGAAAGACCCGGCCATCATCAGCCATATCGACGGCATTATCGAGCTTGGCGGGGCCACCAAGGGCATGCGCAAGGTCAAGGTAATTCCGCCGGTGGGCCGCGAGCGGGTTTACACGATACCGCCGGGCAAGCATCTGAACGTACAGGCTAACGACCGCGTTTACGCCGGGCAGCGTCTGACGGACGGGCCGGTGATTCTGCACGACATCCTGGATGTCCAGGGCGAAGACGCGTTGCGCAAGTACCTGCTGGACGAGGTTCAGTTGGTGTACCGCCTGCAGGGCGTGCGCATCAACGACAAGCACATCGAGGTTATCGTGCGGCAGATGCTGCGCAAGGTGCGCATCAAGGACGACCCCGGCGACACACCGTTCCTGGCGCACGAGGAGGTCGACAAGATCCGGTTCCGCGAGGCCAACGAGCAAACCCAGCGCAGAAACGGCCGGCCCGCCGAGGCCGAACCGCTGTTGCAGGGTATCACGAAGGCCGCGTTGAGCACGGAGAGCTTTGTGGCCGCGGCATCCTTCCAGCAGACCACGCGGGTTCTTACCGAAGCCGCGCTGGCCGGCAAGAAGGATTACCTGCGCGGGCTCAAGGAGAACGTCATCATCGGCCATCTCATTCCGGCCGGCGTTGGAAGCCCGCACTACCAGGACACGAAGGTTGTGCTCAAGGAGATCGCGGCGCAGGACTTCACCGAGGAGCTCGAGGTGGGTATCCTCGCGTCGCCCGACGACGCCGAAGACGCACTGGCGTAACAAGACGAAAGCAAGTTAAAGCAAAAGGCCGTCTCCAAAGTTGGAGACGGCCTTTTTCGTTCATGTCCCTTGGGTCGTTTTTGTCCTTTTCAGCGCCAGGGCTTTAGAGCGGATATCTCACAAGCGAAAGCTGAAGCATGCGAGAAGGACGCTAAAAGCGCCCTTTTGTGTAGTAGCCGGCTCAAACGCCCCGGCTGAAGAGGCTGTCTCAGAAGGCGACCGCGTTTTCATTTAGACAATCTGTCAGATTGCA
>Ga0272441_10000214_pt1 | contig 133495 bp, 100 predicted proteins | sample SSMProp6N_FD_193582 | JGI IMG/M metagenome (GOLD analysis project Ga0272441, IMG submission 193582) | Marine sediment archaeal communities from Little Sippewissett salt marsh, Falmouth, MA, United States - SSM-Prop-6N | ecosystem: Environmental > Aquatic > Marine > Wetlands > Sediment ...
TACGGGAAACCAAGCAACTTCTGAAGGTTGAATGCGAATCCAAGGCTGGGAGGCGCTGCGTCATCCTCCGCAGGGATCATTCATGGACCCGCAAAGCGGGGCCGTGAATGATCACCAAGCAGACCTATCGGCGGGTCGCGGGCCCCGGGATCGGGGTCTCCCTTGACGCGTTCGGGCGGGGTCGGTACGATCCCTGGGTAGGCGGTCTCTGCCGGAGGATGCGATGAAGAAGCTTCTCGCCCTGATCGTTGGCCTGGTTTTCCTCGGCGCGACCACGCCGGCCCTGGCCAAGGTCTGCTACAAATGTACCGAGTACAAGCCGGCCCGATACGTGTGCGCCAACAAGGACACGTTCCGGGCTCGCAAGGCCGCCCGCAAGGTCTGCAAGTGGACGTCCTACACCTCCACCTGCAACTGCTGGAAGTGGGTCAAGCCCAACCAGCGGGACTTCATGCAGTACGTTTTCGACCTCCTTTCCACACCCCGCCTCTGACGCCCGGGTTCTCACGGGCCCCTGTCCGCCGTTGCCCGGTGCGGCCCGGTGATCTATGATCGAAGAGTTGGGGTAGAGATGAAGAGCCGAGCAATGTGCGCCATCGGGTTGGGTTGGCTGGTGACCGGTCTGGTCTGGCTGCCCTCCCTCGGCTGGGCCAGGACCCCCGGGCGCGTCACAGCCCCTCTGGGGACCCCCACTCGAGTGACACCCAAGCGTAGCGTGGTGATGCTCGCGGCCCGCAACCAGGCGACCGCCTCGAAGGAGCTGCACCAGGCGGTGAGCGGACAGGTCTCCGACGCCTCGGTGGCCCTTGAGCTGCGGTGGGTGAGCCGCTTCGCCGCCAGGCCCCCGGCCCAGCTCGCCCAGGCGCGCAAGATCGCGCGAGGCCGAAAGATCGTGGTGGTCTTCTGGTGCGATCTTTCGGCCAAGGGGGAGATCTTCCTGTACCTGGTGGAGCCGGGCAAGGGGCGGCTCATCGTGCGGAGCGTCGCCCGGGCGGGCGGCGGCGGCCGGGCCGAATCGGTGGCGATCATCGTGGGGATGTCCGTGCGAGCCATCCTGGCCACCCTGCCCCGGCCGCCCCCGCGACCTCGTCCACGGGTCCGCCCAAGGGGGGGACGGCGGTCCGGGCCCGTGGCCAGCGTGCGGGGTAGCCGGCCCGGCGAGACGTCGGCGCGGCGACCGGCCATGGCGCTCACGGCCGACAATCCTCTCTTCGCCGAGGCGGCTCGGCTCAAGAAGGACCGGCGGCCCCGCGCGCCCCGCTGGCTGATGCTGGAGCTGGTGTACGCCCTGGATTTCTACGGCAGGAAACAGATGGCGGCCGGGTCTACCTACCCGCCCTCCCACGGCGTGTCAATTGGTGTCACGGCGCGGTTCTCCAGGCTGTGGTCGGCCTTCGTGTCCTTCCGCGTGACCGAGCCCATCAAGGCCAAGGGCGACCCGGTGCAGACCTCGCTGCAGCGGTATCCCATCAGCGCCGGGGCGCGGATCCGGTTTCGCCTGGGCCGCTGGGTGGAGGTCGGCGGGGGGCTCTCGTTCATCTTCGACTACGTGGCGGTGGACACCCAGGCGCCCAACGACTTTCGCCCCATCGCGAACCAGAACAAGCTGCACTACCTGATCGGCGGCGAGGTGCGCCTGGCCTTGTTGGTGGTGGATGGGCTGCGGATCCTCTTCGCCCTGGGCGCAGAGGTGGGCTTGAACCCCACCCTGCGCGAAATCGCGGAGGCGGACCTGGATCAACCAATCATCATCGACCCTTGGCCGGTGCAGCCCTATTTCCGGTTCGGGCTGTCCCTGGACATGATCTGAGGGGCCATTGGAACGAGGGAGGAAACATACGTCCGAATCCGACCGCGGGGGACACTCTAGTAAACAGATGGTGAGCCAGAGTACAAATCCCGGTTTCTATGAGTCTGAGGTCGCCCTCGCGCGCGCTGCTGGCGATGGAGATCCCCGGGCCAACCGTCACCTGGCGGAGCGGCTCCTGAACCGGATCCGGGCCACGGTGCACTACCTCGCCGCCGGAGATCGCGACGCGGACGATCTGGTGCAGATGGCCCTGGTGGCGATCCTTCGGTCGGCGCGGACCTTCCGGGGCGAGTGCAGCCTGGAGCGGTGGGGCGATCGCATCGCGGTGCGCACGGCTCTGCGGGAGCTCAAGCGGCGCCGGTGGCGGGAGCGGATCGTGGCGCTGGACGGAGATGTGGCACGCGAGGGGCAGATCTCGGCTGACCATGACATCCAGCGGCGTCTGCTTCGGGACCGGTTGGCCCACCTGCTGGGCAGGCTCTCGGCGGATCGTCGAGCCGCCGTGACCCTGCACTGGATGCACGGGTACAGCGTGCAGGAGATCGCGGACATCACCTCCGCGCCGGTCAACACGGTCCGGGACCGGCTCCGCACGGGGAAGAAACTGTTGAAGAGTCATCTCGAAAAGGACCCGGCCCTTCGGGACTGGGCACGGTCGTTCATTCATGAGAGCCATGGGTAGATCAGACGAAGAGTGCCGTCGCTACGAGCGGCTGGAGATGGACCAGGCCGGCGGCGGCGTGCCCACGGAGCAAGAGCGGGCCTTCCTGGCCGAGCACCTCGCTCGCTGTGAGACCTGCCGCACCGCGGCGTCGGCTTCGGCGCTCATGCGTCACACCGACGACGCCGGCCCGGCCCGGCCCCTGGACGAGCTGTCCCGGCGACGGTTCGTGAACTTCGTGGTGACCCAGGCCGCGGCGGATGGGCCCATGGAGGAGGAGCCGTCTTTGACCGCGGCCGACCCTTCGGGGCTGCCGCGCTGGCAGTGGATGTCCGCGGCCGCGGTGCTCCTGGCGCTGGGCGTGGGGCTCGTGCTGGTCCTGCGCTGGTCTGGGGCTGACAGGGACCGCTCGGCGCGGTCGCGGCCCAGAGCCCACCTCGTGATGCGCAGCGGTGAGGTGTTGGTGGAGGGCGCGCGGGCCCCGAGCGACCTGGCCGTGGGCAAGACCCTCTGGGTGCGGCGGGGCCGAGCGGCGGTGGCGCTGCCTGACGACGCGTACGTGCTGCTCGGTGAGCGCAGCGCGGCGCGGGTGGTGCGGGTGTCGCCGGGCGAGACCACGGTCCATCTCGAGCAGGGTTGGCTCCTGGCCTCGGTGCAGCCCAGGCGCAATCGGCGGCGGTTCGTGGTCACCACCCGGGCCGGCAGGGTGGAGGTCATCGGCACCGTTTTCACGGTGCGGGTGACCGCCGAGGAGGTGACCGTCGAGGTCTTGCGGGGGCAGGTGAGGCTCGTGGAGCCGGGCCATGCCCAGCGGTTGGTGCAGCGTGGCCACGCGGCCCAGCTCGGTGGGGTCGACCGCAAGGTGCGCCCGCTGGCCGCTGGGGCGCGCCGCGCCGCGCTGGCGCGCATGGCCTCCCTCGCGCTGCTGGGCGATGGGCAGGGGGCGCAGCTGGACGTCCGCAGCGAGCCCGCCGGCGCAGAGGTGGCCTTGGACGGCGTGGTGCTGGGGCGAACGCCCCTGTCCGCCCGGCTGCGCGCGGGTCACCTCCGGCTGCAGGTGAGCCTGGCCGGCCGGACCCCGGTGCGGGAGCAGCTGACCCTGAGGGCGGGGGATCGGATCCACCGGGACTATGACCTCGGCCAGGGGGCCGTGTCCGTGCGGCCACTGTCACCGTCGCGAGCCGGCGCCGGGGTCGCCGCCGTCGCGCCGACCCGGCCGCTCGATCCCGCCGTGGAGGTCTTCCCGCCGGTGGTCATCCACCGGCCCGCCCGGCGGCTCAACGGGGCGACCAAGGCCCGCATCAACGCTCCCAGCACCGTGACCGCGCGGGATCTACTCCTGCGCGCCCAGAAGCGGCGTGCGGCCCGGGACTGGCGCGGGGCCGCGGCGTCCTACCGGCTGCTCCTCGCGAAGTTCCCCACCAGCTCGGCGGCTCGTGCCGCCCGGGTGGCCCTGGGCATGCTTTCGCTGGATCACCTGGGCGACCCGGCCGGTGCCTTGCGGATCTTCGACGCCTACCTGCGGGCCACCCGGAGGGGTGTCCTGGCCCAGGAGGCCGCCTATGGCTACATCCGGGCCCTGCGTCGCCTCGGACGCCGAAAGGCAGAGAAGCGGGCCTTGCGCACCTTCCTCAAGTACTACCCCGCCGCCATCCAGGCGCCCCTGGTGAAGCGCCGCCTCGAAGACCTGGCAGCCCCTGCGAAAAAGCGACCGTAGCCCACGCCGACGAAGCCACCCCTTGATCGAGCGCACCGTACCTGTGTATGGTGAACGCATGGCGCGACTGTTTGCCGTCGTGGTGCTGTGTGTGAGCCTGACATGGGCCGGTGGCTGCGAGCAGGTGCAGCAGCTCGCCTACCCTCCGGAGGACCGGGGGTGCGGGGATGGGGTCTGCTCGGCGGAAGAGCACCCGGGGATCTGTCCGGTGGACTGCCCCCTGGACGAGTGCGGCAACCACGCCTGCGAGCTGTACGAGTCGGTGAGCAACTGCCCGGAGGACTGCCCGCGGACCGTGTGCGGCAACGGGATCTGTGAGCCCGGGGAGGACCCCCAGGCCTGTCTGACGGACTGCCCCTGGTACACCTGCGGAAACGGGGTATGCGATCCCGTGGACAAGAACGGCGAGCCCCTGGAGACCACGGGCAACTGTCCCAAGGACTGCTTCTGGGGCTACTGCGGCAATGGCCAGTGCGAGCCCCTGGAGACTTCGGCCGACTGCCCCCAGGACTGTGAGCCCACCACGAAGGTGGACCTGCTCTTCGTCATCGACAACTCCGCGCACATGGCGCAGGAGCAGCAGCGGCTCATCGACGACTTCCCCCAGCTCTACGAACAGGCCCGGGGCCCGTGGGGCAGGCCACCCGATCTACACCTCGGCGTCATCTCCACGGACCTGGGCACCGCGCCCCATGACCTGGTGCAGTGCGCAGCCGGCGGAGACCATGGCCGCATGGTGGACGTGCATGGCGTGGTCTCCGGGGGGGCGCCGTACCTCATCGACGTGCGCCCCGAGAGCTGCGACGAGGCCCGGAACACCGACGGCATCTGTGGGAACACCAACTGCACCGCTGCCAACTGCTTCCACGAGCCCGGCACCGAGCTGGAGCTGGACAAGCACGGCTGTCCGCGGTGCCGAAACTTCTACGGCGAGGTGCCCGACGCCTTCGCCTCCCTGGCGGATCTCGGCACCATGGGTTGCGGCTTCGAGCAGCCGTTGGAGGCCCTGTACCGGGCCCTCGACGAGAACCCGTACAACGCCGGCTTCCTCCGCGGTCCGGCCCAGCTGACCATCGTGATCATGTCCGACGAGGACGACTGCTCTGCGGCGGGGGGGCAGGTCTTCGATCCCAGCCAGACCTCCTTGAACTCTTTGTTGGGGCCGCTGACCTCCTACCGGTGCTTCGAGTTCGGCGTGGTCTGCAGCCAGAACCAGCGGGACGTGGTGGGCCCGCGGAGCAACTGCGTGCCCCGGGAGGATCCCGGCGCCCTGCTTCACCCCGTCAGCCGCTACACGTCGTTCATCGAGGGGCTCAAGGCGGGCCCGGGGCAGCTCGTGGTGGCGGCCATCACCGGGCCGGTGGTCAACAACGGCGTAGTGGTGAACATGGGCAGCGACTCCCACCCGTTCGTGCAGCCCTCCTGCGTGTGGGGCAGCGACGGTGCGACCCCAGCCATCCGCACCCGCGCCTTTGTGCGTCACTTCAACGGCATCTTCGCCATGGACCAGTGGGCCTTCCAGTCCATCTGCGCCGAGGACTACACCCTCCCCCTGTCCAAGGTCGGATACACCATCCGGACCCGCCTGGCGTATTAGCGCTCTTTCCTCTATACACGTTTCGATGGACCGCCCCCCAGACGAAGACGCCCCCACCCGCCGGGATTTCCTCACCCGCGCCATGGGGCTCTCGCTCGTCACCGCCAGCGGCGTGGGCTGCAAGGAAACACCGCGCTCCGTCGCGCCGGGTGTCCCCGACGCTCGCCCCTCGCCGCCGCCCGCGGTGGACGCCGCCTCGGCCCGCTCCATCGACGCCGCCGTCGCGGCGGACTCCTACCGGCCGCCGCGGTGGATGGCCCTGTTCCGGGGCGACGCCGCGCGCCGTTTCAACGGCCGGGGCGCCCTGTCCGTGGATCTCGAGGTGAAGTGGCGGTTCAAGACCGAGAGGTACCACACGGCCTTGCGTCGGGGGGGGACCTACCGATGGACGGGTTCCGGCTGGACCGGCCAGGCCGCGGTGGTGGACGGGCGTGTGATCTTCGGCTCCCTGGACCGGTTCTTGTACTGCTTGGACGCGCGGACGGGCAAGAAGCGGTGGCGCGCCATGGGCGGCCGCATGTGGAAGAGCTCCCCCTGCGTGGACGGCGGTCGGGTCTACTGCGGAAATGTGGACGGACGTGTGCACTGCTTCGATCTGAAGACCGGGATGCGGCGCTGGCGGTACCGCACCGAGCGCCCCGTTGACTCCTCCCCCGTGGTGGTGGGCGATCGGCTCTACGTGGGCGCCGAGACGGGCCACGTGCTCTGCCTCGACCCGCGCACGGGCCGGCGGGTGTGGCGAACCTACCTGGGCGGCCGGGAGGGCGAGGCCGGCGGCAGCGGGTGCGAGTCGTCGCCGGCCGTGGTGGGGGACCGGCTCTACATCGGCTGCTGGGACGGCCACCTGTACTGCCTGGACCGCCACCGCGGCAAGGTGATCTGGCGGGCGCGCACGTACCACGACACCGACTCCTCGCCCGTGGTGGTGGGGGGGCGAATCTTCGTGGGCAGCGAGTCGAGCCATGTGTTCTGCTTCGATCGCCGCACGGGCGCGGAGCTGTGGCGATTCAAGACCGGCAAGGGCGTCTGGGCCACGCCGGCCTGGGCCGGGGGGCGGCTGTACATCGGGTCGGACGATCGGATCATGTACTGCCTGGAGGCGGCCACCGGGAAGGTGATCTGGGCGCGGCCCGTGGGGGACGGCATCTGGTCCACCGCCGCCGTGGTGGACGGCAAGGTGGTCTTCGGCAGCTTCGACGGGCGGATCCGCGCGCTCGCCGCGGACACGGGGCGGTTGTTGTGGCAGTATCGCACCCGGGGCCCTGTGGTTTCGACACCGGTGGTGCTCGACGGGTGCGTGTACGTCGGCTCCCGAGACGGTTGGTTCTACAAGTTTGGGCCCCGCGCCTGAGCGCCCGAGAACCAAAAGCGAGCTTGCGTTGTCTACTCTCCGAGGTACCTGCGTGATGACCCGACAAGTGTTCATGATCAGCCTGGTGTTCCTGGTTTCGACGGGCTGCCCGCAGACCAGGCCCAATCCCAACGGCAAGCCCCGCGGCCGCGGGCCCGACGTGGCCACCCTCGAGAGGTCCTTGGATCTGCCGCCCCCCGCGGGCGTGGGTAGGGCCCTGCGGCACCTCGAGCGCCTCGCCGCCAAGGGCAACGCGCGCGCGCGTTGGTCGCGGCTGCGCTACCTGTTCGATCTGTACGACTTCGCCCGGCTCACCGGCGAAGCGACCGCGCGCAGGCTGGTCCTCGCCGCTCTGGGTGGCACCGGGCGGGAGGCTCGGGGTGCGGCCACGACCCGTGTGGTGATCGACCGCCTCGTGGCCGCCTTCGGTCCCTTTGTCGCACCCCCCGCGTCGGCGCCGCGGCCCATCCCGGGTGCCGGGCTCGGGAAGCACCGCGCCATGGCTCGGCGGCTGGTCGCTTTGCTGCGCTCGGACCGGGCGTTTCTGGACGATCCGAAGACCCTGCCCCGGCGCCTGAAGTTGCTCAAGGCAGAGGCCCGCGGCCCTGCCTTTGCCGTGGCCAGGCTGCGGCTCTACGCCCTGTGCGCCCAGGCCTTCCGGGTGGCCGCCCGGGCCGCCCCCCACCTTCGGCCGACCGTGGTCAACCACTGTCTCTATCCGCTGTACGACTTCGACCCCACGCCGCACCTGCGGCGTGTCGGGGCGCCGCCCCATCCGCCCTGGACCGCCTACCAGCGGAAGCTGCAGCAGCTGCTGGACGGCGTGGCCGGCGCGGGTCCCCGCATGGCGGCCCTGGCCGGGTTGCGCGGCGAGGTGGACCAGCTGTTCTTTCGGAAGAACGGCGCGCGCCTGCCGGTGCTGCTGCATGGTCAGACGCGGGACCTGCCCACGCTGACCGCGGGTCGACCCTACCGGGGGGCGAGCGCCCTGGTGCTGCGCGCCGACCAGTTGCTGGCCGGCGGCCGCACCGTGGTTCGGCCGCGACGGCGTCACTTTCGGGTGGCCCTTACCGAGGCCTACTTCGCCGGCAACCGCCACACCCAGGTCACCCTCTTCGCCGCCTCCACCCTGCCCATGGGCAGGGTCGCGCCGGTTCTCGAGCGGGCCGCGGCCACGGGGTTCTACGGCGTCGGATTCGGCGGCGTGGTGTCGGCGCCCAGCCGCGTGGGCTACTGGAGGCTCGCCCATGGCCCGCCCCCGGTGCGGCTGCGCGAGGTGGTCTTGAGCCTGGCACCCATCTCGGCGGCGGCGGCCACGCTCAAGTCCCTGGACCCGGTCAAGGTGGGCTGGGATCGGCGTTGCGCCCGGGACGGGCTCGGGGTCCTGCTGGCCGCGCGCCAGGCCACGCCCCATGGACCGGACGGGCGTCTCCCACCTCTGCTGTCGCCGCGGACGACCGCGGAGGCGCTGCTCCTGGCTCTGTCCCGGCTGCGGGATGCGTTCCCAACGGCCTGCGCGGTCCGCATCTCAGCCGATCCGACCCTGGCCTATTCGGACTTCCTCTCGGCCATCGCCACCCTGCGCGCCTCAAAGGGCGCCCCGGCTTCCTGGCGCTGGGTGGGCTACGGGCTGCCGCCTGGCCAGCCGCCGGCCGGCGCTACCTTTGCCAGCCGCGTGGCCGTGCGCCTCGCGGCCAGGGTGCGGCTTCAGCGGTGGCCCCGCCGGGTGCGGGCCAGCCGAAGCGATCTCCAGCGCCGCATCCGCCCGTGCTACCTCAAGGCCCTGGACGTTGCGCCGGCCCGGTGGGGACGCCTGGAGGTCCACTCGGCACCGGGCAAGACCCTGGTGAGCCAGGTCCGCGGCACCTCGCCCGAGGAGCTCTCCCTCAACAGCTGCATCGCCCGGGCGGTGGACGCCTGGCGTATGCACCACAGCGTAAGCGGCCCCCTGCGCTTCCGCCTGCAGCTCAAGCCCTGAGCCCGGCGCCAGATGACCGGGACGACCATCGGTGCTATCACTGACGCGTCATGAGCGAAGTTTCGCAGCCGGATCCCCCGGCGCCCCCGTCCCGGCCCAAGCTCCGCGTGGTGGAGGCCCAGCCGGTGGAGCTCGACGGCCAGCCCCTGGTGGCCCTGAGGGATCCCGCCTGGGCGCCCGATCGGGTGGTGCTGGTGAGCCACGCTGCGGTGGCGCTGGTCTCGCTCTTCGACGGACAGCGGGACCGGCGATCCCTGGCGGCGGAGTTCGCCCGGCGGCACGGAGACCCGCTCGAGGGGGAGTTGGTGGACGCGGTGGTGGCCCAGCTCGACGAGGCGCTGCTGCTGGACAGCCCGCGGTACCGGGCGGATCTGGAGGTACGTCGAGCAGCCTTCCGTGGGCTGGACCGGCGGCCCATGACCATGGGGGGCGCCTGCTTCCCGGCGACAGCAGAGGCCGCCCGAGCCGAGGTGGACGGGTTCTACCTGCTGGAGGACGGCCCGGGGCGGCTGCCCGAGGCCGAGCTTGGAGCTGGAGCCGGAGCCCGTCCCGCCGTGGACGGCATCATCGCGCCCCACATCGACTACGACCGCGGCGCGGCCCTCTATGGCCAGGCCTATCTCAAGGTGGCCGAGGGCGCCGCGGACGCCGAGGTGTACGTGCTGCTTGGGACGGACCACAAGGGCGAGGTGGACGCGCCTTTCTCCCTCACGGCCCTGGACTTCGAGACCCCTTTTGGGACCCTGCGCACAGACGCTGACCTGGTGCGGTCCCTGTGTGACGGCGCACCGGACCTGCGCGACGGCGAGCTCGCCCACGCCCAGGAGCACTCCCTGGAGCTCCAGGCCGTGATGCTGCACCACGCCCTGGGCCACCGCCCGGATCTGCGGATACTGCCCGTGCTCTGTGGGCTGCTCACCGATCGCGAGGGACGGGAGACAGCGGCCCGAAAGGAGCGTTTCGAGGCCTTCGTCGAATCCCTGCGGGACCTGCGGCAGCGTCGGAAGACCTGCTTCATCGCCGGCGCGGATCTGGCCCACCTGGGTCCTGCCTTTGGCACGCCGCCGCTCACCCAGGCCGGCCATCTCAGCCTGGAGCGGGAGGACACCGAGACCCTGGATCTGCTCTGCCGGGCCGACCCCGAGGCGTTCCGGCGGAACGTGGACGCCGGCAACAACCCCCGCAACATCTGCGGCCTGTCCGCCATCTACACACTGCTCCGCGTTCTCGAGCCCCCGTCCGGCACGGTGCTCGGCTATCGTCAGTGCCCTGTTCCCGGCGAGTCCGACGGAGGCTCCCGGGTGACCATCGCCGCGATCTGCTACCCGTGAGCCTCGCGCCTTGCGCCGATCCTGACCAGGTGCCCACGGTTGTGCCCTTGAGGACACCCCCTGGTCCGGCTCGGACACCAGGGGCTATGGAGGCGTCTGCTTCAACTGGGCAGTGAGGATCCTCCCCCGACCGGGGCGCCCTGCGCTGGGGCGCGTGTAGCCCCTGGACAGCCCAATCACCATCAGGTCGCTTCCCGACACGGCCCGACCGCGAAAGTGCTGATGCACCTCTCGCAGCAGACCACGCTCCGTGGTGCCCCAGCGCAGCTGATGGATCAGCACCAGGAGCCCCGGGTTGACCTGGCTGGCAATTCGTCCCAGGGTCGGGGCGGAGGTGTGGCTGGCGGCGTGGTATCGTTGCCACCTTTTGGGGCGACGCCTGAACCCTGCCAGGGAGTAGACCTCGTGGATCAACAGGTCGCACGCGGCGAAGGCGCGAGCGAGGCCGGGAAAGGGGCGCGTGTCACCGGAGACGCAGACGTGCAGGTCGGGCGTGATGAACCGAAGCCCGTAGGCGTGTTTCCACGCCCCGTGACGGACCTCGAAGGCGCGCACGGCTACGCTGCCGTCTCGGTAGATGGGGCCGGGAGCGACGTCGACGGCCGACACACGATGCCCCTGATCATTTGCCGGCTCCAACCCGCGCAGCCTGACCTGGACGTCCTCTCGATAGGCCTGGGAGATGTGCGTCGCGAGGTTGCGCGTTCCCGGCGGGCCGTAGATCTGCAGCGGGGCGTTTCGTCCGAGCACCCACGGCGTGTAGAGAAGGTCTGGCAGGCCCACGGTGTGATCCGAGTGCAGATGCGTGAGAAAGACGCGGTTGAGCTTTTTCACATCCAGGGCGCGAATCCCCCTTCGATGTGCCAGGGCTGCGCGGCGCACGATCCCCGGCCCACAGTCCACCAGGTATGGGCTCCCGTTCACCACGACGGCCAGGGATGGTCCCTGTCGCGCGGGATCCGCGTTGGGTGTGCCGGTCCCCAGCAGCACCACGTGGGTCCGCGTCTGGAGACGGGCGACCAAGCCGGCCGGTGGATCGGTGGTCTCTCGATCGGGCGCCGGCCGCAGGCGAATCTGTCGGGTGGCCGATGAAGCCCCACCGCAGGACCCGCAACTCAGCGCAGCGACTGCGAAAAACACCCGCCATGTCAGGACGTTCATGGATCGACCTCCGTGACTCGACCCCAAACAACGACAAAAGCAAAGACCAGTCAACGCGAATCGATCCCGGGTGTGATCCGTCTTCCCCCTTGGCAATGAAGCTCCATTGAGCCACAGCGTTCGTTACTGCCACCAAATCAATCCGAAGCCCCCGGAAACGGGAATCCACCAAGGGGTAGCGATCACAGCCATCGATCCCCTGCTCGTTGCCACCCTGGCCGGTGGCTGGTACATTGACCAGCGCTCCGTGGGGAGCGCTATCTACCGAGGTACTCGATGCGACACAAGGGAACGATTCTGCTGGGCTGCCTGGCGGTCGGTCTGAGCGGCTGCTGCGCGGATGTGGAGACCAAGCTCAACAGCTGCGTGGATCGGCTCGCCAAGACCCGGGCGGGCATCTCGAAATCCGGCCGGCGCGCCGAAGACCTGGTGGCCGTGGTCGGCGACCTGCGCGCTCAGCTCAAGCGCTACCAGGACCAGACGACCTTCTTGACCCGGCGGCTGGAGGCCCTGGGCGAGAAGGTGGGCGCCGTGACCTCCTTGTCGGCAAAGGAGAAGGCCGCCCTGGTCAAGAAGCTGGCCGTCACGCGGCTGCGCCTGGCGCAGATGGAGGCGGCTCGCACCAGGGCCCTCGCCCGGCTCGACAAGCTGCGGGCCCTGTTGAAGCGGTTCGGGGCCTTGATCAAGTCCGGCAAGATCAAGGTGAAGCTCCGGGGCGGCCGCATGGTGGTGGTCCTGTCGAGCAAGGTGCTCTTTGCCCCGGCCAAGACCGCTGTCAAGCCCCTGGGTCGCAAGGCCATCGCCGAGATCACCGTCGTGCTCAAGGCAGTGAAGGGGCGCCAGTTCCAGGTTGCCGGCCACACGGACAACACGCCCATGCGTTGGGGTCGATACCGGTCCAACTGGGCCCTTTCGACGGCCCGGGCGGTGGCGGTGGTCCGACTCATGATCAAAAATGGAATGCCGGGCAGTCAGCTCAGCGCTGCGGGGTATGGCCAGTTCGCGCCGGTGAAGGAGAACACCTCCAAGGCCAACAAGGCCGAGAACCGCCGCATCGAGATCGTGCTTCAGCCCAAGCTCGATGAGCTGCCCGATCTCAAGAGCCTCTTCGCGAAGTAGCCCGCCAGAACCAGGAGACCAGTCCATGGCCAGACACCTGTGTGCCATCGATCAAGGGACCACCCAAACCACGGTGATGGTGCTGTCGGACCAGCTCGAGATCCTCTCCCGGGTCAGCCGGGAGTTTCCGCAGATCTACCCTCATCCGGGCTGGGTGGAGCATGATCCAGAGGCCATCTGGACCTCGGTGTCCGGCGCCCTGGGCTCGGCCTTGCGAAAGGCGGGGATCACCGGGGACGACCTGGCGGGCATCGGCATCACCAACCAGCGCGAAACCACGGTGCTGTGGGAGCGGGCCACGGGCCGCCCGGTGCACAACGCCATCGTGTGGCAGTGCCGGCGCACGGCGGATCTGTGTGACGAGCTCCGCAAGGCAGGCCACGCCGAGACCGTTTCGGCGGCCACGGGGCTGGTGCTGGACCCCTACTTCTCGGGGACCAAGGTGCGGTGGATCCTGGACACCGTGGCCGGCGCCCGGGCCCGGGCCGATGCCGGGGAGCTCGCCTTCGGGACCGTCGACAGCTACCTTGTCTGGAAGCTCACCGGCGGGGCGTCCCATGTCACGGATCTGTCCAACGCCTCTCGCACCCTGCTGTGCAACATCCACCGCGGCGAATGGGACCCAGAGCTGCTCGGGCTGCTGGACGTGCCCGCCTCGCTGCTGCCGAGGATCGCGGGCTGCGCCGAGGTGGTGGGGGAGACCCGCGGTGTGGACGGGTTGCCCGACGGCATCCCCATCGCCGGCATGGCCGGGGATCAGCAGGCGGCGCTCTTCGGTCAGGCCTGCTTCTCCGAAGGCAGCGTCAAGTGTACCTACGGTACGGGCTCATTTTTGATGATGAACGTCGGCGGCTCGCCCGTGTCCTCCTCCCGGGGGCTGCTCACCACGGTGGCCTGGAAGCTGGATGACCGCATCACCTATGCCCTGGAGGGCAGCCTCTTCATCGCCGGAGCGGCTGTTCAGTGGCTCCGGGATGGGATGGGCCTCATCTCCAACGCGCCGGAGGTCGAGCGGCTGGCGCTCGAGGTCCCCGACTCGGGCGGGGTCATCTTCGTACCGGCCCTGGCCGGGCTCGGCGCGCCCCATTGGCGACCCGAGGCGCGAGGGATCATCTCCGGTCTGACCCGGTCCACCACCCGGGCCCACCTGGCGCGGGCCTGCCTCGAGGGCATCGCCCTCCAGGTGTCCGATCTCATCGACGCCATGCAGCTCGACGCCGATCGTCCCCTGGACGTGCTCAAGGTGGATGGCGGGGCGGCGGCCAACGACCTGCTCATGCAGATGCAGTCCGACGTGCTGCAGACGACCCTGTCGCGGCCGGTGAACCTCGAGACCACGGCCATCGGGGCCGCCTTCCTGGCGGGGCTCGGGACCGGCGTCTGGAAGGATACCGACGCCATCCGGCTTGCCTGGAAGGAGGAGCGACGATTCGAGCCCTCACTCACTCTCGAGACGGCGAATGCCATCCGTCAGCGGTGGCGCGAGGCTGTGGCAAAGGCGTAGCCACCACGCGTGTCACCGCGGACACACACCCCGCGAACCTGGATGGGCGCTTGGGTGTAACCAGCTAGAACAAAAAAGGTTATGGCGCTCAACAGGGAGGGGTGCCGACTTGGCACCGATCTCGCAATCCACCGGGGGCAGCGAGGTGAAACCATGAAATCATGTGCCCCTTCCGTCCAGAAGCCCGAAACCGACTTCGCGCTGCTCGAGCGCGTTCTCAACCACCAGAGCGACGCGTGGACCGAGCTGCTCCGCCGATACCGGGCGCTGATCTTCCGCTGCATCACCAAGGCCACGAGCCGGGTGGGCGCGCACCTGTGTCCCGACGATCAGGACGAGATCTTTTGCGAGCTGTGCATGAACCTGCTTCGGGACGACATGCGGAAGCTGCGGGCCTTTGATCCGGGCCGGGGTGTGAAGCTGTCCACCTGGCTGGGGCTTTTGTCCATCAACACGGCCTACGATCACCTGCGTCGTCGTTCGCGCTACCCTCTTTTGTCGCCGGGCGAGGACCGCACCCCGGACCGTCCCGCCGACGGGCCGAGCCCCCTCGAGCAGCTGTTGAAGAAGGAGCGCCGCGGATTTCTCGGGCAGCTGGTGACCCGGCTGTCGGCGCGGGACAGGGACTTCGTGCACCTGTACTTCGAGCAGGGCCTCGACGCGGAGCTCATCGCCCGCACCATGAACATCTCGGTCAAGACCGTCTACACCAAGAAGCACAAGATCAGCGCCCGCCTGGTTCGCCTCGCCGAGCAGCACCTCGCGGCCGCCGCCTGATTCCCCTTCAAACGAAGCGCTGCGACGGGATCGGTCAGTAGGGCTGGGCCAGGTAGCCGAAGGTCTCCAGGAACTGGTCCGGGGTCATGTGGCCGGCCCGGGCGAGCTTGAGCAGCTGCTTTTGATCCAGGAAGTCCTCCTGCCCCAGCCGGATCATATACTTGCGCGCCACCCGGAAGCTGTCCGAGTCCACGTTCACGAGGCGGATCTGGGTGCGCCCGGTGTCTGGGTCGAGCATCTCCTTGAGGGGGACGGGGATCACCTGGCCGCCCTGCAGGGAGATCATGGCGCCGGACTTGCCCTGCTCCAGGTAGCTCATGGCGGCGTAGCCGAGGTCCTGGGTGTACTCGCAGTCGAAGGGGATGGGATCGGCGCAGCGCAGCTCGTAGCCGATGTTCTTTTTCACGATGACGATGTCGATGCCGCGGGCCTTGAGCCGGCTGCGCACCTCATTGGAGATGATGCGCCCGAAGGGGATCTCCGAGTAGCGGATGTGGCCGTGGTCATCCCGCTCCACGCCCACGACCTCCTTGAGGTCCTCGGGATCGATGACCTCGGCGAGCCCCTCCGCGAGGACGGCGGTGCCGTAGTCCTTGCCCATGGAGCGGCGCTTGATGATGGCGCCCTCGAGGATGTCGGCGATGTGTCGGAGGGGGACCTTCGCGCCGCGGAACTCCTCGGGCACCAGCGCCAGGGTCGCCGAGGCCGCCCGGGAGATGCCCAGGGCGAGGTGGCCGGCCTTGCGGCCCATGGCGATCACGAAGTACCACCGGCTGGTGGTCTGGGCGTCGGTCATGATGCTCTGCACCAGCCCCACCCCGTTGTGCCGCGCGGTCTGGTAGCCGAAGGTGGACGCCTGGCCCGGCAGGGGCAGGTCGTTGTCGATGGTCTTGGGGACGTGGACCACGTGGATCATGTCTCCGGCGGCGTTGTCCACGCTCATGGCCGAGTAAGCCGTGTCGTCGCCGCCGATGGTGATGAGGAAGTCCACCTCGAGGTTTCGCAGGGCGCGGATCGTGTTGTCCATCATCTGCTGGGAGGCAGTGGGGTTGATCCGCGAGGTGCGGAGGATCGAGCCACCGCGGAAGTGGATGCGGGAGACCGCGGCGATGTCCAGGTTCACGATGCGGGAGTTGTCGCCCCGGGCCAGCCACTGGAAGCCGTCGAGGATGCCCACGACCTTGAGCCCGTTGTTGACCGCCTCGATGGTGGCCGAGCGGATGACGCCGTTGATTCCTGGCGCCGGGCCGCCGCCCACCAAGATGCCGACGCGTTCACCTTTGTTCATCAGGTTGAAGGAGTTTTCCATGACGGCACTGTGAGCGATGAGCCCGCTTTATGCAATCGAAAAACCACCGCTCGGGCGACGGAACCATGGGCTATGTGCGTGAAATTGGTTGACTACATCTGCCGGAACCCCGCGTTATGCAGGGCTGTCACCAGGCGAGACGCGGGCTCCGGGCAGCGATCAAACGCACCCAGACACAGGGGGGGTGGGGACATTTGGGCGACTACGGATGATACTCGTGGGCACCGGCGTCACAATACGCAGGTACGCCGCTACCTCCGTTGTTCACACCCGGGACGTCGTAGCAGACGTTGCTGACAAAGTCGATGGGCGTGGCGTGGGTCCCGTCCGCAGCATCCACACACTGGATCGCTCACTGATCCGGTGAACCAACTTTCTCACAGTTCGTGTAGGTCGCATCGAGGTCGTTGTTCACCCCTACGTCACCCCCCGTGAAAACGGGGGTCCAGGATCGAAGCCCGGTCACTGGTTCCACAGCAGCAGCGCCCTGGCGACGACGTGTAAGTGACCAAGCAGTACGAGGGTCTCGTCGCAGTGCCAGGCAGCCAGCGTTTTGAATGGAGCTTCCTTCCGGGCGTGCCTGATTTTGTTTAGGAGGCAGTTCAAAATATAGTCGTCAATTGGCGATTAGCAGTTAGCCAACACTCCGGAATCAGAAAGCTAATACCCAATTGCCAACGGCCAATAGCAGTTCGATACCAGCTCGATGTGTGCACAAGTTGATACCATCTTGCGCACGATTTGGTTGACAAGGGACTGAGGCCCCGATCAGCAATACCCTGATCGCTCAGGACGCCGAGCCATCCCGGCTGGCTTTGTTACCAGGCGGTTGCATATTCCCTGCACGGCTGGCGCCTGGACGGAGCGCCCGGTTCCACTTTGATGCCAGCCGTCAGTGCGCCCAGGTTCTATGTGAGGATGTCCACGTTCTGGTTCGCCAGCGTGGCCATCGTTTGCTTTTCGACGTCGGGCCCGACACCGCCCCCGAGCTGGGTAGCCAGGTCGGCCCTGGTTGTCGGTTACATCTGCCGGAACCCCGCGTGACGCAGGGCCGTCACCAGGCGAGACACCAGGCACAGGAGGCCGTCGTAGCCCAACAGGGGCTGCGGGTGGAGCGCGTGGGTGTAGTAGGACGGGAAGCCGACCTCCACCAGGGGGAGGCGGCGATCCTCGTCCTGGAGCAGGTCGATGGCGAGGCTGCAAACCACGCCCAGATCGATGGCTCGGCAGAGCCGATCGCCGTCGGCGTCAGCGGAGAGGCGGCCTGGGGTCGGCGCCACGTAGTGCCTTGGCGCCTGGCCGGGCCGAGGAGGTGACGGCACCACGCCGTGGTCGTTCCGGGCGAAGACGAGCTCGATCTCGACCTTGCAGCCCAGCTCGGTCAGGGCGGTCCGCAGGGCGCTCACCAGGTATGGATCGCTGGCCACGAGCACCCGGCGACCCTGCAACTCATGGGCGACGATCCACTCGAGGCGCCCGAAGACCCGCCCGAGCTCCCGGTCGATGAGGGCCTCGGCCTCGGCTGCCCGGTCCGTGGCCTCACCCACCTGGCGAAGGAAGGCGCCCGTTGCGTCCATGCCCAGAGGTAGATCGAGCTCCACGAGCGATGCCTTCGTCCGCTCGGCGAGGACCCGGCCGGCCTCGCGGGCGTAGGGCAGCGACAGGATGGTGTCCGCGCGTCCGACCGCGGCCAGATCCGCCCAGGCTCCGCCGTCGGGCCATGCCCCCACCACCTCCAGGTCCAGGGCCGTGATCAGCCGGCGCAGCTCGGCCAGATCCGCGGTGGCATCCGCCTCGTTTCTGTGCAGCAGGTGTCCCACCAGGGCCACCCGCGGCCGCTCGGATGCACCGGCTGTGCCCGGGGCGAGGTCCGCTTGGTGGGCCGGGGCGAGGTCCACGTGGTGAGCCAGGGCGGTCAGCGTGTTGGCGTAGCCGTCCAGCCAGTCGCCTGACAACGAGCCCGTCTCCACCTGGATCACGGCGTGGTCGAGCGGTGGATCCAGCCCCTCGAGCAGGGTAGGATACTGTCGTCCGGTGATGGCCACGTGGGCCATGGGCGTGAGCAGGATCGCCGCGCAGTCGGGCAGGCCATCCACCTGCCGCAGCCGCTCGAGCAGAAGCGCGGGGCTGCCCTGGGCCACCCGCGAGGGTGTGGCGTCTGTCTCCACCACCCGGTGCAGCCCAGAGGTGCGCACCAGGTCCGAAAGCCAGTCGTGGTTGGGCTGGATCTGTGGGATGCGGAAGAAGGCGCAGTTGGGGCCGTCCACCACCAGGTAGACGTCGCGGATGGCGTTCACCGCCAGGTACACGCCGGTGAGGTAGGTCGGGTAGGTCACCCGGTCGCCGGCGTCACTCATGGGTCTCCCGGGGTCCGGCCGGGACCGGCCAGCTCCGGCCGGGGGGAGAGCCGCCGTGCGTAGCGCCGATAGAAGGGCCATCGGGCCAGGTCGCAAAGCCGCTCCAGGCTGCGTACAATACCCGGCAAGCCCATTTCGAGAAGGTCCAGACCGAAGCCTGTCTTGCCCGCTCTGCTCAGGCGATGGTCGCAGGCCAGCTCTGTGTAGACCAGCTGACACGCCGCCTCTGCCAGGCGGTCAGCAAGGCTGGAGGGCGACGAGAAGCGGTGCACCGAGAGCCGCTCCGGGTGTTCCAAACAGGTTCGCAGCCCGGCTTCGGCCTCGTCGGCGTTCGTGGTCGGATCCGTGTCCAGCAGCAGGACGTCCAGGCCAAAGCCCAGCTCCTCGAGGAGAGGCAGAAGCTCGACGCCGTGGAGCCGCTCGGCCCGATACAAACGCGGCGCGCTTTCGGCAGTCACCACGGCACCCACCCGCAGGTCACCCACCTGGTCACGCAGCGAGTCGAACCTTTCGATGTGGGGGGCCGCGAGGTCCTCCCACCGCTCGTCGAGCGCCGCGGTCTGCCCCAGCGCCTCGGCGATGATCTCCAGCCAGCGTCGGGTGCGCCGGAGGCCGTAGGGGGCGGGCGCCGCCAGCACGGGTGTGTCCAGGTCGCCCAGGAGCTCGGCGTGGAGCCGCTGCCAGGCGTCCCTGGGGTACACCACCTGGGCGCTGCCCCGGCGATAGAGGGCGGCCTGGTGCACGTCCAGCTCGGGCACCAGGAAGGCCGCCACCTCCACGTCCAAGACCCGGAGCAGTTGCCGGAGCTCCTGCCGGTAGGGGCCGCGCACGTAGCCGAGGAAGCTCACGGTGCCCGGCTGAATCTCGCCACCGGTTGGCGTGCGCTTGGAGTGGAGCTCCGCCTGCGCCAGCATGTGGCGGTAGGAAGCTTCGGGGGAGGCGAGGTCGGTGTTCAGGTTGAGGATGGCCTTGTCACTGCGCTCAGCCAGCCGTGAGACCAGGGAGTCCAGATCGTCGCCCACCATCTTGGGCAGGCAGGTGTTGTTGATGTGGATGAGCGTCGTGTCGGGGTCTCGGGCTGCCCGATCGAGGGCCTCGTCCAAGGTGGCGTCGCCGCCCAGCACCGTCTCCCGCTCGGTGATCAACGACAGGAACAGCTTCGGGCCCGGAGCGGCTGGGGCTCTGCGCTCGGGGGGGACGCGCCTGAAGGGCGCCCGGGCGTAGGTGTGCGCGCCCGATTGGATCCGCGGCTCCACCACACAGCACTCCGGTTCTCCGTGGATCACTTGGGCCACCGGCTCGTTGAACTGGACGTTGCACAGCTCACTGCGCGAGATCTCGAAGTCGCTGAAGAACTGATGCCACTGGAGAGGATTGCCCCAGCGGCTCGTGGACACCGGCGCGCCCAGCCACGAGGTCCTTGTGTCAACGTCGCTGCCCGAGGCCTCACTCGGGCCCCCTCGGGCGTCGACTAGCAACGTCATGGATGGATGCACGGCCCGGGTGAGCAAAAAGCCCAGGAACCGCTCCACCTGCGACCGGACCTGTCGCCGGGTGTCTGGCGGACGGGGATCGGAGACGAGCCAGAGCTGAAACAGCCGGTGCTCCAGCAGCAGCTCGCCCGCGCTCAGCGTCACTCCGGGCGCGGCCACGCAGAAGTGCAGGTCTCCCTGGGGTGCGGCGAAGACGAGACGGAAGCGATCCGCTTGGTCCTGAAAGGCCTCGTGGAACACATGGTCGTGCCAACGGCTGCGGCCCGGGGCCAGGCGATCGGCCAGTAGCACGTCCACCACGGCGTCGTCGAATCGTAGCTCCGAAAGGTGGCGGTTGCACCATCGCAGCACGGCGTAGGTGGGGTCGGCCAGGGCTCGGGAAAGCGCTGACGAGAGCAGTTGGCTCACCTGGTGCGCCACCTGCGGATCGGCTGGTTCCTCTGGCGGTCGGACCTTCCCACGGTGCCAGGTCACGCTCTGTCGGCCGCGTGGCTCCCGGGGACCGGACGGGTCGACCCAGTCATAGGTGGCTTCACCGACCGGCCCGGAGATGACCAGGGCCGCCGTGCCGTCGATCCGCGGGAGCACCCGCAGGCAGCGCCAGTCGTCTCCTGCCATGGGGGCCAGCGCCTCGGTGAGGCGGTGGGTCAGCCTGCGCAGCACGCCGAGGACGTCGTATGGATCCCGCGTGGTCATCCGCCTGAATGTAGAACGAGATGAGCGCGATACCCAGGAAATTCCCGGGCGCCAGGGGCGGGGCAGGGGCGGGGCAGGGGCGAGGCAGGGGCGAGGCAGGGGCGAGGCAGGAACGAGGCAGGGGCGAGGCAGGAACGAGGCAGGGGCGAGGCAGGGGCGAGGCAGGGGCGAGGCAGGGGCGAGGCAAGGGCGAGGCAGGGGCCCCGGCGCGGTGGGGAGCCCATCAAGCCCATCCGCTCGGCGACGAGGTCGATGTTCACTCGGTGGTGGAAAGAGGGTCCTATGGTTTCTTCGCGCAGTATTTTTTCGCTTTTGCGATCAGTGGATCAATGGAAGGATCCTTGAGTTGATGTTTCTCCACGGCGTTGTAGACCTCCCTGTCGTAGGAACCGCAGGAGACGATGCGTTCTTCGAGCATCTTTTCCAACACGAGCTTACCCAAGGTGATGTAGCAAGCCTTCAGCAGCACCGCCTTCGCCTTTCGCGCAAAGGCGGTTTGGGTGATTCCGATTTGATCGAGCGAGCGCCTGCAATGAAATGGCACGAAGGCCTTTCCGGAACGCTGCATCTGCTTCACGGCCTTGAGCGCAAGGTGTACCGAGCCCGCGATGCGGAGGTCGGAACACAGGTCCTTGACCTTCTTCAACTGGTCCAAACGCAGAATCCCGGCTGTGTGCTCGAGGCGCCCTGCTAGGGAGACGGCATCTTGATAGGGTCCCTTGTCACGGACCTGGATGCCCTCGAACAGCAGCCGGCGGAAACGTACCCTCAGCACGCTGTCGCAGATCCAGCGCACTTGTCCGTCGCGGGTGTTCGCTGACCTCACCCCCCCACTGCGTTGGATCTGCACATCTGTCCAGCCCAGCCAACGGGAGCAGCTAGAGAGCACCGTCTCCAGCTGTACGTCGGTGGCGCTGTTGGCAAGCGCTGTTTTGGCGAAGTTGGCGCGGTAGGTGGTGCAGCGCTTCCTTTCGATGGCGGTGACCTTGTCTTTCTCGCAGTATAGTCGAACCAGCTGGTTCCAGTCCTTCTTGGCTATCAGGTCGGCCACTCTCTTTTTTTCGTCTGCTCTAGACCTAGCTTCATCCTCGCGAAAGAGCTCGTCCAGGGCCTCTTTCTCTCTTTTTGCCTCGCGCTCAACGCATTTTCTGAAACGCTCACAGCCGGTGTGCTTGGTGCAGTCGAGATACCTCTTCCAGACCTTGCTGTGCTTGTCGCACATCTCGAAAAACGACTCCTTTTCCAAAACAGCCTTCCCGCTACCGTCTTTTCCGTCTCGACACTTGGCGTTCATGTCGTAGAACTTTTTGCATGGACGCGAGCATCCAGCGGCAGTCAGTGCGAGCGCAACAAACGCTGCCACGAAGCTCGAGTCTAGCGTCGAGACTTCAGACGCTCCGAATAGGCGTTTACAGATCAGCAGTGACATCGATTCCTCGCGACGAGGTTGGGGACGCCATCTGGGTGCAGACCGCGGCTTTCGCGGTGTCATTCCCTGGCCGGGGGGGGCGCCCGTCCGAAGGGTGCAGTCTGAGGTCTGTTCGAGTCGTCATCTCAGGCGTCCGTTGACCATGCCTGGCCCGCCCCGTGGGTGAATTCGCGTCCGTGACCACGTCGGGGGTTGTCATCATGGGTCGCCTCCAGTGACGGACAGGTGAGCACAGGTGGCGCCGTGCAGTCAACCGCCCGGTGGCGCCTTGACAGGGTGGGGTGGTCCCTCAATACTTCAACCGTTCGGCGGCCGACAACTACACGAGGAAACATGACCGGCTACCCGTACGGTCGGGGTCCGCAGGTGGGCCAGCACATCGGGGACTACGAGGTCGTGAGCCACCTGGCCCACGGCGACATGGGCGAGGTCTTCCTCGCGCACCACCCCAAGTCCGGGCGCCAGCTGGCCATCAAGGTGCTCGACGCCAGCCTCTGCGCTGACCCGCAGTTGCTGCAGTACTACGAGCACGAGGTGTGGACCGTGAACCACCTCGACCACCCGGCCATCGTGGACGTGGTGGACTTTGGCAAGGTTGACGGGGGGCGGGCCTACCTGGTGATGAAGTACCTGCGGGGGCACAGCCTTTCCGATCACCTGGCCGAGCACGGTCGCTTCTCCCCCGACCAGGTGCGTGAGCTGCTCCTGCCCGCCCTGGAGGCCCTGGCGGCGGTGCACGGCGCGGGGATCACCCACAAGGACCTCAAGCCCTCCAACATCTTCCTGGTGCAGCGGCCCGACGGCGGCTTCGCGCCCCAGTTGCTCGACACAGGGCTGGCGCACCTAAAGCCCCTGGCCGCGGTGCCCGGCTCCGCGGCGCAGCTGTCCAGCAAGGCGCTGCCGCTGTACAAGCCCCCCGAGCAGATCACAGGGGATCTGCAGGCCGTGGGGCCTTGGAGCGACATCTATTCGGCAGCCGCGATCGCGTTTCATCTCATCGGCGGCCGCCCGCCCTTCATCGGCTCCACGGCCCAGGAGCTGGCCGACCAGCACCTGGGTGCACCGCCGCCGGACCTGACCGGGCTGCGCTCAGATGTACATCCGACCCTGGCCAAGGTCATTGCCCAGGGTCTGGCCAAGCGGCCCCAGGACCGATTCGATTCCATGCAGGCCTTCCTCAGGGCTTTCCGGTCGGCGTCCTCCCGGCCCGCGCCCACTCTGCGGGGGCCCACTGCGGTGCCCGATTCGTCTTCGGTACCCCCGTCGCCCACGGTCCCCGCGGCGTCCTCGGTCCCCGCGGCGCTCTCCACCGGGGGTCCGTCGTCCCCGGTGCACCCTGGGCATTCGCCATCGCAGGACCGTACACCGCCACCCACCATGCGCCTCGACAAGGGCCAGGCTCACCTGCCCGCCACCTCCGCCGCTCAGGGGGCCCGTGTGGCCCAGGTGGCCCAGGGGGTCCAGGTGGCCCAGGGGGTCCAGGTGGCCCAGGGGGTCCAGGTGGCCCAGGGGGTCCAGGTGGCCCAGGGGGTCCAGGTGGCCCAGGGGGCCCGGGTGGCCCGGGTGGCCCAGGGAGCCCCGACGGGTCCGGGTGGCCCTGCGCCGCGTCGTGGGGCCGGCTTGTGGGTGGCGCTCAGCTTGTTGGGGCTCCTTCTGGTCAGCGGTGTGGTCGCCGGCCTGGTGATCGCCCTGGGGGGCGATGACAAGAGAGAAGAAAAGGGCGAGTCGGCCGTCATCGAAACGAAGCCGGACAAGTCCATGGCGCGTCTGGTGATGAGCGTCATGGCCCCGCCGCCCATGGTGGCGGTGGTCTCGCCGCCCCCGCCGACGCTGCCCAAGGCGGATCGGTATCGGGTGGACATTCGGAACCGCCCCTGGAAGGGCGCCGAGCACGGTCGGGCCACGGTGGTGGTGTACTGTGGTTTCTCGGGCTACTACTGCCGCAGCAGCCGGGACGGCTTTCGGCGAATCGTCACGGACTACCCCCAGGACGTGAAGTTGGTCTGGATGGACTTCCCGCTGCACTACTACAAGCGCTCCATGCCCGCCGCGGTGGCCGCCGCCGAGGTGTTCACCCAGCGGGGCCGGGCCGGCTTTTGGAAGATGCACGACCGGCTTTATGGCAACCCCTATAGGCACACCGACGACAACCTGGTGAAGTGGGCCGCTGAGGCCGGGGCCGACAGCGCCAAGGTGCGGTTGGCCCTCTCTTCGCTTCGGCACCAGACCGCCATCAACTCGCTGATGACCAAGGCGCGGGACATCGGGGTGCACTTCACGCCCGCGGTTTTCGTCAACGGCATCCGCGTTCCCAACGCCAAGAGCTATGACGACCTCAAGGCGCGGGTACAGTCGGAGGTCGCGCTCGCAAAAGGGACCATCGGCAAGGGGGGCGTCACGTTGAAGGGTTACTACGCCCACGTGCAAAAGACCGCCCTTACCCGGAAGGCGGTCGGGCCGGGGCTGCCCCCGCCCCCGCGCATCAAACGACCCTACGCTCCGTACGTTCCCAGGAGGCCCTACAAGCCTTACGCCAAGCTTGTCAACGCGATCTACCATGTGCCCGTGACGACCAGTAATCCGCAGAAAGGGCCTTCTGACGCCCTGGTCACGGTGGTGCTCTTCGGCGACTTCCAGTGTCCCTTCACGTTCCGGCTCTCCTGTGCTTTGAGGGCGGCGCTCAAGAAACAAAGCAAGGACGTGCGGCTGGTCTGGATGAACAACCCGCGCCCCTACCACAGCCGCGCCATGGAGGCGGCCGAGGCGGCTTTGGAGGGGTTCGCCCAGCGGAAGAGTCGCGGCTTCTGGGCCATGCACGACCGGATCTTTCCCATGGAGCTGTGCAAGGCCGACGGCACGACGCGGTTCGGTTTCTTCCGGCAGCGGGCCCGGCTCACCGATGCGGACCTGGTGGCAAAGGCGAAGAAGGCGCGCCTGTCGGTGGCGCGTTTTCGGCGGGCCTTGAAGGCCCGCACGCACAGAAAGCAAATCCTGGCCGAGCAGCGGCTCGCCAAGGGGCACTGGGTTTACTCCACGCCCACGATGTTCATCAACGGCAAGAAGATCATTGGCACCAAGACCGTGAGCGACCTGGGGACCCTGGTGGACCAGGCTCGCATCTGGGCCAGCAAGACCCTCCGCGCCAAGGGCGTCTCCAAGTCCAAGCTCTACGACACGATCATCGCCCAGGGGACCAAGCCCCGCGGCTGGCCATAGCTCGGGCATCCCCTTGAGGAGCCCACCGCCCGACCCCCCCGCTCCCATCTGTGATACGATCGCGCCAGCAAAGGAGGGCTCCATGCGTCGTTTCCCCTGCAGCGCGTTCGTTGTGTGCCTCGTCGTGACAGGTCTGGTGGCGGCGGGGTGCAAGGACAAGCCCAAAGCCGACCCGCCGTTCCCCGAACAGCAGTGGGCCTATGCCCGGGTCATCACCGATCCGGCGGATCTCATCGGCGGCCCGCTGGCCGCGGGCGCCGAGGGGGACTTCCTCATTGGCAACGCCCGGGTGCGCTTCATCATCCAGGGGATCGACAGCCCGAGGGCCTACACGCCCTATGGCGGCTCACTCATCGACGCGGACGTGGTGCGCCCGGCCGGGGAGCCCGGCCAGGACCACCTGGGGGAGCTGGCCGCCATCGCGGGCTACGTCCGGTTCGTGGCGGCCGAGTCCATCGAGGTGATCAGCGACGGCAGCGGTGGCCAGCCCGCCGTGGTGCGGGTCACCGGGCCCGACGGCGGCATGCCGCTGGTGGACTCCATGCTGCCCCTGGAGCCGACCTACCTGCAGATCCAGCTCGACTACATCCTCGAGCCCGAGGCCACCAGCCTCACCATCGCGGGCACCTACACAGCCGCGGGGCAGAGTTCGTCGTTGGCCAAGCCGGGGGACGGGCTGGTGCTGGGGGATCTCGTCACCGTGTGCGGCGCGCCCAACCCGGGCTGTGAGAACGACGCCTCGGGCAAGAGCAACCTCGTGGGGGCGTACTCGCCGGGGCTCGTCTCCTATGGGTACTTCCTGGCGTCAGACACCACGCGCATCGAGCTCGCCGTGGACGAGCTGTTTCTGATGATGGGCACCGGCGGGACGCTCCAGCCGGGGGAGAGCGTCAGCTACACGCGGTACTTCGCCGTGGGGGACGGTGACATGACCTCCATCCACGAGGAGCACCTGCGCCGGAACGGGGTCGACCAGCCCCGGCTCGTGGGCGGCCTGGTGGAGCTCACCACCGGCGAACCGGCCCCCGGCGCGGCGGTGGACGTCCACACCGCCGAGGGCGACTGGATCACCCGAGCCGTGGCCGACGACAGCGGCGCCTTCGGGGTCGTGCTCGCGCCCCAGAGCTACGAGCTCACGGCCCTTTTGCCCGCGCGGCCTCGCACCGATCCCCAGACCGTGGACGTCACCGCGGGTGACGCGAGCGCGGTGGTGTTCACCCTCGACCCACCGGCCCGGGTGGAGCTGGACATCCAGGACGACCAGGGCCGGCCCCTGCCCGCCCGGGTGAACTTCCTGCCCGGCACCGACCCGGCCCTGGGAGCGGGGGCTGTGCTCGAGCACCACACCGTGGACGGGGGCGGCCTGGTGACGCTGCCCCCGGGGGACTATGTGGCCGCGGTGACCCGGGGTTACGAGTATGACTACGACTGGGTCGCGGTGACTGCCGTGGCCGGCGAGACCGTGACCCTCCAGGCGTCGCTCTCTCACGTGGTGGACACCACCGGGTACCTGGCCCTGGACTCGCACACGCACACCCGCTGGTCCATCGACAGCCAGATTTCCGAGGAGGACCGCGTGGCCCAGGCGGCGGCCGAGCACGTGGAGATCGTGGTCACAACCGAGCACGACTACGTCTTCGACATCGCCCCCACCATTGCCGCCGAGGGGGCGAGCGACCAGGTGCACTCCGCGCCGGGGATCGAGATCTCCCCGCTCTATGGCCACACCAACGCCTACCCGGTCACCACGGACAACGCCCACCGGGAGGGGTACTGGCCCTTGTTCTGGTGGTCCACCGACGCCGACGGCGAGGTCACCGGCAGCAACGATCCCACGACGATCTTCGCCGACGCCCGGGACGCCCTGGGCGCGCAGATCATCCAGCTCAACCACCCGCGGGACGGGCAGGGCGTGCTCGACCACGTGGGCTACGATCCCGCGGTGGGCTTCGGCGGCGCCAACGGGGTGGAGCCCGAGGCCATGGACACCAGCTTCAACGCCGTGGAGATCTGCAACTCCGGGTGGAGCGACACGGATCTGGAGACCCTCCAGGACTGGTACAGCTTTTTGAACCAGGGGCTGCCCATTGTGGCGGTGGGCGTGTCGGACTCCCACGGCCTGGGCACCATGGTTGGCAACTGCCGCACCCTGGTGGCCGCCCCGGATGACGTGGTCTCCGCCGACCTGGACCTCGAGCCCGTGTGGGAGAACCTGCTGGCCCAGCGCGCCGTCATGGTCAGCGGCCCCTTCGTGGTCATCTGGGCCACCGACGACGCCAGCGCCATGCACAGCATGGGTGAGCTGGCCACCCGCTCCACGGCTGGCCCCATCCCCCTGCGCGTCCAGGTCCAGGCCGCGTCCTTTGTGCACACCGCCCGGCTGATCATCGTGGCCAACGGCCAACCCGTGCACCAGGTGGACCTGCCCGACCCCGGCGATCCCCCCGCGGTGATCCGCTTCGACGACACGATCCTCATCGACTGGACCGGCGGCGACGCCTGGTTCGTGGCCGTGGTGGAGGGCGACCAGCCCATGCACCCGGTCACCAACAAGATGCCCCGGTCGGTCACCAATCCTGTCTACGTGGACCGCGACGGCGACAGCCTCTGGACGCCACCCGGGCTCTGACGCTCACCGCGAAAGCGACCCGATTGCTGGATTCTTTCCGCGGTGGTGTGCGACAATCGCCCAGGAGGGTGACACCCATGCGTACATCCGTTGCTTTCATGTCTGCCGTGGTGGCGCTGGCGTCCCTGTCGGCCTGCGACAAGACGCCGACCTGTAAGGAGGCGGTGGACCGGTGGTGGGCCCCTACGCTCGCAAACAGCCCCAATCCGTCGGTCTTCCAGCCGGAGATCGATGAGGACTTGGCCCTGTGTCTGGATCTGCAGGACCAGGCCGAAGAGACCGACTGCATGAAGGAGCACGTGGCCTGGCGCGAGTGTCTGAACGGCGGGCTCGGACCGTTCTCCTACTCCCAGGAGTGCAACTGGCGACTGGCGCGGCTGGAGGCCTGCATCGACGGCACACCCTTCGAATGGGATTGCGACGACGACCAGGACAACGACGCCGACGGGCTCACCGACTGCTTCGATCCCGACTGCTCCCCCGTGTGCTGGGGCTGCTGGGGCTGCAAGAGTGTCCCGCAGTCGGTGGAACGCAGCGTGGACCTGCTGTTCGTCATCGACAACGCGGGGTCCATGTTCGGTGAGCAGGCCATCGTGCGGGCGAACTTTCCGGCGCTGATTCAGAAGCTGAAGGAGGTGATGGGCGGCCTGCCCAACGTGCACCTCGGCGTCACCACCACTGATTTGGGCACGGGCGTGTTCGACATCACCTACTGCGAGGAGGTGGGCGGCGACGCCGGCGCGCTGGTGACCGGGAGCTGCGGCAACCCCATGGGCAACGACAGGTACATCATCGACGTGGAGCCGCAGTCCTGCGAGATCACCAAGGAGCCCGACAACACCTGCTCATCCCACTCCTGCGCCCAGGCCAACTGCGCCCACGAGCCCACCACGGTCCTCGTGCCCGACTCCACCACGGGCTGCCCGCGTTGCCGGAACTACGAGAACGAGTCCCTGGAGGACGTCTTTGACTGCATCGCCAACCTGGGCACCATGGGCTGCGGCTTCGAACAGCCTTTGGAGGCCATGTACAAGGCCCTGGACACCACCAACGTGACCAACGCCGGGTTCGTCCGCGAGAACGCCTTCCTGGCGGTGGTGCTGATCACCGACGAGGATGACTGCTCGGGATCGGACCCGCAGCTTTTCGACAACACCCAGACGGACATCGACTCCACCCTGGGCCCCCTGACCTCCTACCGCTGCTTCGAGTTTGGCGTCACCTGCGACATCAACTCCCGGACCCACCAGGGCACCAGGCAGGAGTGCGTACCCCGGGAGGACGCCGCTGCCCTGCTGCACCCGCTGTCCCGGTACATTCAGTTCCTCCAGGCCTTGAAGGACCCGCAGATGCTGGTGGTGGCGGCCATCGCCGGACCGGTCACGCCCAGCCCCTCGGGCATCGGCCACAACATGGTCGTGGGCCTCGACGACCTGAGCAACCCGGAGCTGCAGTACAGCTGCACCACGGCCGTGGACGGCGCGGTGCCCGGCATCCGCATCTACAACCTCATCTCGGCCTTCAACGAGCAAGAGGACCTGGGCATGTGGGCGTACTCCTCCATCTGCTCGGCGGACTACACCTCTGCCCTGGCGGGCATCGGAGATGAGATCAAGGACCTCCTCGAGGACCAGTGTCTGCCCGCGCCCCTGAAGGGTTGCGCTGACGTAGGCGTGGAGTTCGGCACGCCGCGGGCGGCGCAGACCTGCGCCATCAACGAGCGCTGCCTGCCCACGTGCAGCGTGGGCGAGGTCCGCTTCCGGGGCACGGCCGACGAGTACTCGGTGTGGCTGCCGCCCTGCCTGGAGGTCTGCGCCGAGGGCTACTGTGAGGGCAACACCGATCGCAGCCTCGCCTACGCCGCCGGCCACCCGCCGGATCGCGATCCCGGCCTGCCCGTGGAGGCCTGCTGGCACGTCGCGTACAACCCGAGCTGCCCGGGGTCCAACTACGCCGAGGTCCGCGTCGCCCGCCGGGCGGATCCGCCGCCGCGGACCTTTTTGACCTACGCCTGCATGCAGATCTCGCGCGACGAGCAACTCTGCAACGACGGCGTGGACAACGACGAGGACTGCCTCGTGGACTTCGATGACCCCTGCTGCCAGGACGGCATGAGCTGCGTGGAGTAGCCCGGACGTGCGGCTCAGCCCGTGGGCCAGCCGCCCACCTGGTCGATGGTGGCCTTGAGTGTCTTGCCGGCGGCGGTGGTGAAGGTGATGCGGCAGCGGGTGGGGCGGGCGCGGACGGCGGCCCAGTAGCCGGGCACCATGCGCACGTGGAGCCAGAGGCGGTGGCGTGTGTTGGGGGCGACGCGGCCTTTGAAGGGGCGGGTGCCGGCCTTGGACAGGTGGTAGGGGCGATGGCGGGCATAGGGCAGGCAGCGGTCTGGGTAGCTGACCTGAGGCTTGCCGATGCGGAAGGCCTCGGCGCGCGCCGAGCGGGTGATGACCTTGCCATTCTTGTCGAACAGCTCGATGGAGGTGAGTCGGAGGTTTTTGAGGGCGCGGGGGGAGCGCAGGTGGAGCGAGGCGATGACCCAGTGGGGCTGCGGGGCGTTGGCCCTGCTGACGCCCACTGTGCCGTGGCTGCAGCCCACCAAGGTGAGCTGGACGGGGTCCGGCCTGGGCGCCGGCACCAGCGCCTTTGCGGGTCTGAGCACGGGCACGGGGATGGGAACGAAGATCACCAGCGGTGTCGGGGACTTGGGGGGGGGCGGGCCCGCCGGGCAGGCCGAGCCTGCCAGGGCCAGGATGATCAGGGTGGCGCCGATCAGGGTCATGGCGCCGGCGCGCAGAAGTCGGGTTCCCCGGTGGGCTTGGCTTCGCATGGTGTTACTCCAATGGGGATTTCAACGCTCGGGGGCCCCCAAAGTTGCCTGCCCCGGGACGCAGGGGCCTTGCCGGCCCTGCTTTGACATCACGCATGGGTCGGGGCATCATCGGATCCATGTTCCGGATCGTCATGGTGCTGGGAGTGGCGACCACGCTGGTGGGCGGCTGCCTGCCCCTGCACGAGCCACCCAAGGCCGGGCAGCCCGCGGCCACGGTGAAGTTTCGCCTGAGCCATCTGCACAAGCCCCGCTGCCACACCTTCGGCTCCAACGCCTTGAGCAACGCCTGTCGGCTCCGCAGCCTGCTCACGATCGACAACCGGCAGGTCACCTACGAGCCCAACCCCAGCGGCGTGGTCGCGACCTGGACCCGCGTCAAACCCGGCTGGCGCACCTTCCGGCTCAACTCCCATTGGTTTCATACCTGGTCGACCACCCGCCGGGAGCAGTACACAGAGTCCAGGCGCACGACCTGTGGGACGACCTACGACAGCTACACCAAGTCCTACAAGACCAAATACTGCACCAAGTACGAGAAGAAGTATCGCGACGTCACCCGGCACCACTCGGCCCGGCGCGCGAGCTGCGACGCCGGGCTCGCCGTGTACACGCGCAAGGGGCGCACCTATCTGTTCACGTACAGCTACCTCGGCGCCTCTTCCTGCCGGCTCATCTGCCACCAGCAGGTGCACAAGCCCGGCGGCCAGTTCCAGCTCATCCCCTGCGCGTTCTCTAAGTAGTCGCGCGCCCTGAGCGATCAGACCGTTGGTGATCGGGGCTTTGGGGCCGCTACCTCTACGCGCACCACGGATTGGTCTTGACACCGGCCGACCGCGCGAGCCACAACAGGCAGCGATGCGCGTGACCGTGATCGACAACTACGACTCGTTCACCTTCAACCTGGTCCAGGCCCTGCTGGTGCTGGGGGCCCGGGTGGCGGTGGTTCGGCACGACGAGCGCAGGGTGGCCGCGATCCTGGCCGAGGAGCCGGACCGGCTGGTCATCTCCCCCGGGCCGGGGGGGCCGTCCGAGGCGGGGATCTCCGCGGAGCTCATCGACCAGGCCTCCGGGCGGGTCCCGCTGCTCGGGGTGTGTCTCGGGCACCAGTGCCTGGCCGAGGTCTTCGGCGGCCGGGTGGTGCGGGTGGCTCCGGTGCACGGCAAGACCTCCGGGGTGTTCCACGGGGGAACGGGTCTCTTCGCCGGGCTGCCTCAGGGCTTCGAAGCGGCGCGGTACCACTCCCTCGCCGTGGATCCCGAGACCGTTCCAGACGACCTGGTGGTGACCGCCCGCACGGCGGACGGCGTGATCATGGGCCTCGAGCACCGCCGGCTGCCCCTGGCCGGAGTGCAGTTTCACCCCGAGTCCTTCATGACGCCCCTGGGGCCGCGCCTCCTGGCCCGGTTCCTCTCGCCGGAGTTCGCGCGGGCCCAGCCGGACGCCCCCGCAGCGGCAGGCGTCGCGCGGCTGCACCCTGCGGAGCCGGCGGCTTGACCCGCCAGGGGCTGGTGGGGATCGGCGTCGCGGCCGCGGCCGACGCGGTGGCGGGCCGCCGCCCGCTTCGCTGGACCCACTCCCCAATGCAGGTGCTGGCCGCGCTCCAGGGTCGGCGACACACTTTCTGTTTGGACTCGGCGGACCCGAGCCATCCCGACGGGCGCTTCTCGATGGTGGGCTGCGATCCCTGGGCGGTGTATCGCGCGCGCGGATCGGAGATCCGGATCGAAACGGACGTGGGCCGGGTGGACTTCGACCACCCACTCGACGGCCTGGGCGCGGTGTTGGCCGCGGTGAAGGCCCCTCCGCCTCCGGAGCCCTTGCCCTTCGCCGGGGGTGCTGTTGGCTTTTTCGCCTATGACCTGGGGCGCGCCATCGAGCGGCTGCCCGCCGATACGGTGGACGACCTCGGCACCGACGACGTGTTCCTCGGCTTGTACGACTGGGTGGTCGTCTTCGACCACCAGGAGCGGCGGTGGCACCTGGCCGCCACGGCTCGGTGTCCGGACACCGAGCCCCTCGCCGCCCTGCTGGATCGCGCCCAGGCCTTTTTGTCGGAGCAGATGCGGGAGGTGCCGAGCCTGGGCACGGCGCCCGACATCGCGCCGGCGGAGGCGGTGTCGGGCTTCACCCGGGAGGCGTACCTGGCGGCCCTGGACCGGGTCATCGAGCACATCTACGCCGGGGACATCTACCAGGTGAACCTGTCCCAGCGCTTCGCCGTCGAAGTGCAGGCGTCGTCTTTTGACCTGTACCGCTCGCTCCGGCGCCACACCCGCGCGGTGTTCAGCGCCTACGTCTCGGGGGTGGGCATGGACGTGCTGAGCCTGTCGCCGGAGCGGTTCCTGCGCGTGCGCGGGCGGGAGGTCCAGACCTGCCCCATCAAGGGCACACGGCCCCGGGGCACGACGCCCGCCGAGGACGCGGCCCTGGCCGCCGAGCTCTGTGACAGCACCAAGGATGCCGCGGAGCTGGCCATGATCGTGGACCTGGAGAGGAACGACCTGGGGCGCGTGTGCGAGGCGGGCACCGTGGAGGTGGCCGACCACGCGGCGCTGTACACCCTGGCCACGGTGCACCACACGGTGACCCGGGTGGTGGGGCAGGTGCGGGAGTCGGTGGACGCGGCGGCGCTGCTGCGGGCGACGTTCCCGGGGGGGTCCATCACGGGTGCGCCCAAGATCCGTTCCATGGAGATCATCGAGGACCTGGAGCCCACCAGGCGGGGTGTGTACACGGGCTCGGTGGGTTATCTCGGCTACGACGGCCGGATGGACCTGAACATCGCCATCCGCACGGTGACCCTCAAGGACGGCGTGGCCCATGTGCAAGCGGGCGGTGGGATCGTCGCCGACTCGGATCCGAAGGCCGAGTACGAGGAGACCCTTACCAAGGCCCGGGCGCTCCTGGCGGCCCTCGGCGCGACGGTCTGATCCGTCGGAGACGGGCTACCGCTCGGCGTCGGCCAACCGCTTTTTGTACGGGACGTGGTTGATGGCGAAGTAGGCCTTGGTGTCGCGCAGGATCTCGGGCATCAGCAGCAGCAGCGCCAGCAGGTTGGGCACCGCCATGAGGGTGATGGCCATGTCCGCGATGGCCCAGACCACGGTGAGCTTCCAGATCGCTCCCAGGAACAAAAACACGCAGAAGGCGACGCGATAGATCGTGGTGGCGATGTTCGAGCTGATGAAGTACTGCACGCAGCGGTCGCCGTAGTAGGACCAGGAGATGGCCGTGGAGATGGCAAAGAGGCACGCCGCAGCGGTGACCAGGTGCCGGCCAGCGGTGCTGTCCAGGCCCACGGTCGCGAGCCCGGCGGAGAAGGCCGCCGTGGTGAGGGGCGCGCCCTCCAGGGATCGGAAGTCGCCGAACATCACGACCACGAGGGCGGTCATGGTGCAGATGAGCAGGGTGTCGATGAAGGGCTCGGTGAGGGCAACGAGGCCCTCCCGCACGGGGTAGTCGGTCCTGGCGGCGGCGTGGGCGATGGGCGCGCTGCCCTGGCCGGCTTCGTTGGAGAAGAGGCCCCGCCGGATGCCCCAGATCATGGTGGCGAAGAAGCCGCCGCCCACGGCCTTGCCCGTGAAGGCGTCCCGGAAGATGAACTCGAAGGCGGCCGGCACTTTTTCGAAGTTCGCGATGAGAACGATCAGCCCGGCGCCCACGTACAAGGCCGCCATGAAGGGCACCAGGATGGAGGCCACCCGGCCAATGCGCTTGATGCCGCCCACGATGACCATGAAGGTGAGCCCGGCGATGACCAGCCCCGAGATCCAGGTGGGGATCTGATAGGTGGACTTGAGGGCGTCGGCCATGGAGTTGGACTGGGCCATGTTGCCCGTGGCGAAGGAGCACAGGATCGCGGCCGCGGCGAAGGTGCCCGCGAGGATCGCCGCGAAGAAGCCGAGGCGCTTCTTGAGGGCTGCGCGTATGTAGTACATGGGCCCGCCCGCCACCGTGCCGTCCGCCGCGGTGCCGCGGTACTTCACCGCCAGGGTGCACTCGGCGTACTTGAGGGCCATGCCGAAGAAGCCGGTGACCCACATCCAGAACACCGCCCCCGGGCCGCCCCAGGCGATGGCCAGGGCCACCCCGGCGATGTTGCCGATGCCCACGGTGGCCGACAGCGCGGCGCACAGGGCCTGGAAGTGGCTCACGTCCCCGTGGTCCGCGGGATCGTCGTACCGCCCGGAGACCAGGCCGAACGCGTGAGGGAGTCGCCGGATCTGGATGGCCTTGAGCGCGATGGACAGCAGGAGCCCCGTGGGCAGCAGCAGCGCCATGAGCAGGTACGGCCCGACGTGGATGTTGTAGAGGGAGACGATGTCGGTGGCCACCAGGTCCCCGACGTGATCGGCCAGGGGACCCTGGGCCTGGATGAGGTTGCTCGGGTTCATGAAATTCCGGCGCGCCGCTCGCGCGAGGCGCAACAATAACGTGAGACGGTGTCACAGTCGAGAGGTAGAGGCGGGGGAGGGCGTGCGAGAAAAGTGCTCAGGTCTGGCGGCTGAGCTGGTCCTTGTAGGCCTGGAGGAAGTCGCCTACGCCGTCGACGTACCCGGCCAGGAACCCGCGCTCGTCCAGGCCCACGCTGCGCTCGTCGAGGTAGCCGCGGAGGTCGCCGGGCATCTCGTGGGGGGCGTAGCTGGCGAGGCGGCGGGCCTTCAGGGCCCCGAGCTCCTGGAGCTGGTCCAGGGTCAGCTTGCGGGCGCCGTCCTCGAAGCCCAGATCGTGGCCGATCCTGCGGCTGGCGGCGAAGTCCTTCTTGGTGGCGAGCTTGCGCAGCTCGGGCCGGGTCGACAGGGCCTCCTGCACCAGCCCCTCCCGCCAGAGGGCGGTCTGCTCGGTGTCCCGGGGCTCTGGCACGGGCGCGGCATCCCCATCCGGGGCGTCGGGGGGTGTCTGGGCCGCGTCCTGGGCCGCTGTCTCGTCGGGCTGGTCGGTGTCGGTGTGTTTCTGTTCGTCCATGGTCCCCATCCTGTCGCGGGTTTGACCCGCCCGTGCAGGTATCCTACTGCAAGATCCAACCGCGGACCAGACCCCGTCATTCCCCGGAAGTGGTATGGTGAGATCGACGGAGGTACCCGATGAGGACGAACCTGTGGATGGCGACCGCCCTGGCGGGCTGGATGGTGCTGGCGACCATACCGACCGGCTGCAACGAGGACGACGACACCGGGGTGCCCCCGGACCCCTACGGCGTCTGTCCCTCCTCGTGGCGCGCCTACCCCTACGAGCCGGCGGGCACGGACATCCGCTTCCCGATCGACGAGGGCGCGCACTACGTCGACGACCTGTCGGTGACCATGGAGTGGTGGTACACCATCTACCACCTCACCACCGCCGAGGGGAGAGATTTCTCGGTCATGACCACCATGTTCATGCCCCAGCTGGATATCGCCTATCGGCCCTTCAACATCACCGATGTGCACAGCGGTCAGATGTTCGACTCCGATGAGTGGGGCAGCCTCGAGGCGCGCGCGGGCCACCTGGAGCTGGACTGGACCTCTGATGTGGAGGGTGAGCCCGACAGCTACTTCCACACGCGCACCGACGGTCGCGGCGACCTGGTGCCCTTTGGCTACGAGCAGCAGGTGTATCACCGCGTGCCCGAGACCGGCCACACCCAGTCGATGCACCTGCTGGTGGACGCGGTGAAGTCGCCATACCTCGTGGCCGGCGACGGGCTGATCACCATCGGCGACTCGGGGGACTCGTACTACTACTCCCTGACGCACCTGGAGGTGTCCGGCGAGCTGGAGCTTGCGGGCGAGGTCTTCGAGGTCACCGGCTATGGCTGGCTGGATCACCAGTGGGGCCCCTTCATGCTCAGCCCCCTGGCCCTCTCCCGGAACTCCTACGAGTGGATGGCCCTGCACCTGGACAATGGCGACGAGTACATGGTGAGCACCCTGTTCGACATGGAGAACCGCACCCACCCAGAGGAGGGGTTCGGCTCGGTCGGCTGGAAGCTGCACGACTGCACCCAGGGCATTACCCTCGACCACACCATCGAGCGGCTCGCGTATTGGCAGCAGCCCGAGTCGGGCCGGTACTACTCCCACCGCTGGCGCATCGTGGTGCCGGACACGGGTCTGGACGTGATCGTGGAGCCGGTCATCGAGGATCAGACGGTGACCTTCTTCCACACCAGCTTCTACGAGGGGCGCAGCGTCATCAGCGGCACGCTGGCCGGCGATCCCATCGGCGGGCTGGCCTTCGCTGAGCTGGTGCACCACTACGCCGAGCCCGAGGTGGAGATCTCGAGCCCCACGGCCGACGCCACCTGGTCGGCCGGGGAGCCCCTCGTCGTGTCCTGGGCCGTCGCCAACCCCGACGACGGGCTCCCGCTCACCTTCGAGGTCACTGCCGAGGACGGCGGGGGCGTTCAGGCACTGTGCGCGGCGCCCGTGGAGTCCCCCTGTGACCTGGATCTCACGGGGCTCGCGGGGCAGGTCACATTGCAGGTGTCCGCCTCCTCGATGGACGGAGTGATCACTGGACACCAGAGCCTGTCGCTGACCGTGTTCCCTTGAAACCCGCTGCGGGGCGAAGGCCTACTCCTCGATGAGGTCCTCGGCCTCCTCCATCATCTTCTCGTAGATCTTCTGGGAGGAGGTCTCCAGTCGCTCCATGGACTCCTTGATGGCCTCGCTGGAGCTCTCGGGCAGGTCGAGGAGCCGCTTGATCACGCGCAGATCTTCTTCGATGTCGGTCCTGTCCTGCTCCTCCACCACGTCGCCGAACTCACTCAGTGCCTTCTCGGCGCCGTAGATGAGCGTCTCGGACTTGAGCTTGAGCTCGGCCACGTCACGCTTTCGCTCGTCCTCCGCGCGCATGGCCTCGGCTTCGCTCTGGATGCGGTCGATGTCCTCCTCGGTGAGACCCGAGGTGGGGATGACCTCCACGGTCTGCTCCTTGCCCGTGGCCAGGTCCCGGGCCGAGACGTTGAGGATGCCGTTGGCGTCGATCTCGAAGGCAACCTCGATCTGCGGCACACCCCGGGGGGCGGGAGGGATGTCGGTGAGCTGGAATCGCGCCAGGGACTTGTTGTCCTCGGACATCTCGCGCTCGCCCTGGAGCACGTGCACGTTCACGTAGGGCTGGTTGTCCACGGCGGTGGAGAAGACCTCCGCCTTGCGGATGGGGATGGTGGAGTTGCGTGGGATGATGCGCGTGAACACCCCGCCGGCGGTCTCGACGCCCAGCGATAGGGGCGTGACGTCCAGCAGGATGAAGGACTCCACCTCGCCGGTGAGGACACCCCCCTGGAGTGCGGCGCCGATGGCCACAACCTCGTCGGGGTTGACGCCCTTGTGGGGCTCCTTGCCGAAGAACTCGGCCACCTTCTCCTGCACCAGGGGCATGCGGGTCTGGCCGCCCACCAGGATCACCTGATCGATGTCCGACGGCTTGAGCCCCCCATCCTCCATGGCCTTGTCGCACGGCTTCAGGGTCCCCTCGATGAGGTCGAAGGTGAGGCTTTCGAGCTTGGAGCGCTTCACCTGGATGTTGAGGTGCTTGGGGCCCGTGGCGTCTGCCGTCAAAAACGGCAGGTTGATGTCCGTCTCCAGGGCAATAGACAGCTCGTGCTTGGCCCGCTCCGCTGCCTCCTTGAGCCGCTGCAGGGCCATTCGGTCGGTGGTGAGGTCGAGGTCGTTCTCTTTTTTGAACTCGTCGATCAGGTGCTCGATGAGCCGCTGGTCGAAGTCCTCGCCGCCCAGGTGCGTGTCGCCGTTGGTGGCCACCACCTGGAACATGTCCTCGGACAGATCCAGGATCGAGATGTCGAAGGTGCCGCCGCCCAAGTCGTACACAGCAACCCGCTCGCCCTCGGTGGAGTCTTTGTTCAAGCCGTAGGCAATGGCGGCGGCCGTGGGCTCGTTGATGATGCGCTTGACGTTCAGGCCCGCGATCTGCCCGGCGTCCTTGGTGGCCTGGCGCTGGGAGTCGTCGAAGTAGGCCGGGACCGTGATCACCGCCTCTTCCACCGTGTCGCCCACGTACGCCTCGGCCACTTCTTTCATCTTGGACAACACGATGGCCGAGATCTCAGCTGGGCTGAAGTCCTTGCCCCGCACGCGCACCCGGGCGTCGCCGTTGGACGCCTTGGAGACGCTGTAGGCGGTTGTGGGCAGCACGCGCTGCACCTCCTCGTCGGCCAGCTTCCGCCCCATGAGGCGTTTCACCGCGTAGATCGTGTTCTCCGGATTGGTGATGGCCTGCCGCTTGGCGATCTGCCCCACCAGCCGCTCCCCGGACTCGGTGAAGGCCACCATGGAGGGCGTCGTGCGAGCCCCCTCAGAGTTGGGCACCACCACCGCGTCGTCGCCCTCGAGGCAGGCTACGCAGGAGTTGGTGGTCCCGAGATCAATGCCGATGACTTTGCTCATGTCACGTGCTGGCGGCGCCTTACGACGCTACTGCTCATCGTCCTTGTTCGCGGCGGCGTCTTCGTTGGCGCCGTCGTCGGGGTTCTTGTCAGCCGCCGGGGCCGCGGCCACGACAACCATGGCTGGTCGGATGAGCCGGTCGCCCATCATGTATCCTCGCCGGAACTCCTCCATGATGGAGCCGGGGGGGTGCTCGTCTGTTTCGCGCTGCTGCAGGGCTTCGTGGAAACTCGGGTCGAAGGGCTTTCCCAGCGAATCGAAGGCCTTGACCTCGTGCTTCTCCAGAACCGTTTGGAACTGCCGCAGCACCATCTCCACGCCTTCGCGCAGGGACTTGGTGTCGGTCTCGGCCTTGTTGTCCTCCGTCACGTGGGTCAGGGCCAGCTCCATGTTGTCGATGAGCGGGAGCATCTCCTGAAGCAGCTCGTTTCGCGCCCGGAAGGCCGCCTCCTGGGCGTCACGCCGACTGCGCTTCTTGTAGTTGTCGAAGTCCGCGGCCACCCGGAGCAGCTGGTTCTGCTTCTTGTCGAGCTGCTCCTCGAGGTTGGCCAGCGGGTCCTTCTCCGGCGCCGGCTCCTGCGCCTCGGCCTCCACCACCGGGGACACCTTTTCGTCGGTCTCCGTGGTACCGGGGGGATCCAGGTCTACGGCGACCATCTCTTCGCTGGTGTCCCGCGGTGACCGCGCTCGGGGCTCGGCGCTGTCAGACTCCGGGGATGGACCTCCGGTGTCGCCTTTTCCAGTCGTGTTGCCGGGTTTTGTGCTTTTGCCGTTGCCGATCATGCGGCAATCTCCTTCGAATCGACCCGTCGGGCGCCCAGATGCCACCAGCCTCACCGTAGGTGCCATTTTTAACAACGATAATCGTTTGGTGCAAGCAAACACCACGCGATTTTTCATCCTGTCAATCGGCTGGCGGGTCGGGTCCGGGTTGCTTTGGCCATGGGCGGTTGCCAACCCCGTCGGCCTCTGGTATGGGCCCAGAGCATGAGCGAGGGCGAGATCATCTACTTGGACCACGCGGCAGCCACGCCTTTGATCCCCGAGGCGGCCACGGCCATGACGGACGCCTACCGGGACGCCCCTGGCAACCCTTCGTCCATCGGGCGCCCCGGCCGGGCGGCCGCCCGTCTGGTGCGTCAAGCCCGGGAGCGACTGGCGCGCGTGGTGGGCGTTCACCCCGAGCGGCTCCTGTTCACCAGCGGAGGCACGGAGTCCATCGGTCTCGCGGTGCTCGGCACCATGCAGGGGCGCGACGGGGGGCACGTGATCACGTCGGCCATCGAGCACCCGGCGGTGCTGGGCTCGGTGCGTATGCTGGAGCAGCGCGGCTTCGAGGTGACCCGGGTTTCACCAGAGCGCGGTGGCGTGGTGGATCCGGCGAAGTTCGCCGCAGCCGCGCGCCCCGACACGGTGCTGGCCTGCCTGATGCACGTGAACAACGAGCTGGGCACAGTCCAGCCCCTGGCGGCCGCCCTTGGAGGGGTCAAGGAGCGGGCGCCGCGGTGTCAGACCCTCGTAGACGCCGTGCAGTCCTTCACCCGGCTGGAGCTGGAGTCGGACGGGTGGCAGGCGGACCTGGTGGCCCTGAGTGGTCACAAGATCGGTGGCCCCCGGGGCGTGGGAGCGCTGGTCACCGGCCGTCGCCGTCCGGGGCCCCTCTTCGGAGGCGGGGATCAGGAGTGGGGTGTCAGGCCGGGCACTGAGAACCTGCCCGGCATCGTGGGCTTCGCCGTCGCGGCGGACCACGGCGAGCGGACACGGCCATCTCGGATGTCGCACGCGTCGGACCTGGCCGACGCGTTTTTGGCGGCCCTCGCCGAGCGGGTCCCCCGGGCGCAGGTCAACGGCAGCGCAGAGGCGCGCGTGCCGTGGATCGTCAGCGTGTCGGTGGCGGGGCTGCCCTCGGAGGCGCTGCTGCGGGGCATGGAGGAGCACGGCGTGTGTGTTTCAGCCGGAGCGGCCTGCCACGCCCGCTCCCAGAAGCAGAGCCACGTGCTGCAGGCCGTCGGCCTGTCGCCACGGCTGGGCACCATGCGGGTCTCCTTCGGCGCACCCAACACGCCGGATCACGCCCGGCGGGCGGCAGAGGCGCTGGCCCTCACCGTCGAGAGGTACGCCTTGCCATGACCGACCCGGATCGCGCGCGTACGCTGTTCATCCTTCGCTACGGCGAGCTCTTCCTCAAGGGTGGGAACCGGCCTTTTTTCGAGCGGTGTCTGGTCGACGGGGTGCGGCGGGTGGTTCTCCCCCTCGACGGGCGGGTCGTGCGGCTGCACGGTCGCGTGGAGGTGGAGGTCCCGGCCGTGCGCGAGGTCGAGGCCTCCGAGCGTCTCGGCCATGTCTTCGGCCTGACGTCCTTCTCGCGCGTGACTCCCGTTGCGCCGGACCTCGACGCCCTGACCGAGGCGGCGGTGGCCGAGGCGACGGCCGCCCTGGAGGCCTGGCCGGGGCAGGCTCCGCGCACCTTCAAGGTGGAGACCCGCCGGTCCGACAAGCGGTTCCCCATGAAGTCTCCGGACATTTCCCGTCACCTGGGAACGGCGGTAGGCAAGGCCATCGGTCTGCCCGCCGATCTGCGCCAGCCCGACCTGTGCGTGGAGGTGGAGATCGGCTCCCAGCGCACCTTCGTGACCACCGGGCGGCTCCGGGGCCCTGGGGGGCTGCCCGTGGGGAGCGCCGGGCCGGTGCAGCTGCTGCTGTCGGGTGGCATTGACTCCCCCGTGGCCGGGTATTCTCTGCTCAAGCGCGGCTGCACCCTCCTGCCCACCACCTTCGAGTCGCCGCCGTACACCGGCCAGGACGCCCGGGACAAGGTGATCGATCTCTGTGGGCACCTGGCCCGGTACGCCGGTCCAATGCGGCTCCGGATCATGCGTTTCACCGAGGTGCAGCTGGAGATCCAGCGGCGGTGTCCCCCGCGGATGGCGGTGGTGCTCTACCGTCGCATGATGGTGCGGGCTGCCCAGCGGGCGGCCCGGGTCGAGGGCGCACTGGCCCTGGCGACGGGGGACTCCCTCGGCCAGGTGGCGAGCCAGACCCTGGAGAACCTGGGCTGCATCGCCGAGGTGGCCTCCCTGCCGATCCTGCGACCCCTGGTGACCTTCGACAAGGCCGAAACCATCGACCTGGCGCAGCGCATCGGCACCTTCGACATCTCCGTGAGACCCCACGTGGACTGCTGCTCCCTGTTCGTGCCCGATCACCCCGAGACCCACGCCACCAGCAAGGCCGCCCACAAGGCCGAGGCACAGCTCGGCGACCCCGACGCCCTCGCCCAGCAGCTCGTCGACACCTCCAAGGTGGTAGACATCGCCGATCCCTATGCCAACGCTCCGCTGCCGCGGGACTAGTGCCCTGGAAATGTAACCCTGTTTAGCTCGAGCTGAAACGCGCCGAGAAGGTCCAGCTGTAGCTCGAGGAGAAGGTGGGCCAGCGCCAGCTCATGATGGTGCGTCGGATGCAGATGCCCAGGCTGTTGGACTGGTGGCGGGCGGGTGACACGTAGACGCTGCGGGCCCGGCCCGAGGAGCGGACCTTCACGGTGATGCGGAGCCGTGGGTTCTTGATACGGGAGTTGAGCCGCGCCGCCTTCTCGTAGCAGCGTCGAAGGCGATTGTAGTTGCGCTTGATCACCGAGCGGAGATCCCCCGGGCGTCCGCCGCCGGTGGTGCTGGCGCCCGAGCTCGTGGTCATGGAGCCGAAGCCCATCAGGCCCACGAAGCCCGCCCGCATGGTGGGCAGCCCGTATAGGCTGCCTGAGTCTGTAGCGCTCATGGCATCCATGGACGAGCCGGACTTCTTTGTATGGCGCATTGTGCGGCGGCGCATTTGCCTGCTCACCCGGCCGGTGGACACGTCGATGTCGAGGTCCAGCTCCGCCGAGTCGTCGGCCTCCATTGGAGCGGGCATGGCGTCCATGGCCGTCATGTTCGGCGGCGCCGTGGTTGCCACACGCATGGGAGGCTTCATGGACATGCCCGCTTCGGCCGTGGCACCGCCCGTATCCTTGGCAGGCTTCTTTCCCGAGGAGATCAGGTACACCACCAGGACCACTACGCTGATGGAGAGCAACAGCACCCCTGCGCCGATGAACAGGGTCGGGCGCCGGTCGCGTTTCAAGTCCGCCATCTGCGGGATCATCGCCGACTGGCTGGCCCCTGGGCTCACGTGGGCCCCGGGTGTCGCCGCCGCCGGGATCGCCACCACGTTGGCGGGCAGGAACGGCTCCGACGCCAGGGCTGCGGCGGCCGTGGCGGGCGGTGGCGTGGGGTCCGCCGCCTGGATGGGGGGCAGGTCGGGCCACCCGCCATCAGGGACGGATTCGGCTGCCGGCACGGCGGCCGGGATCTTCACCAGGGAGTCGGGGGCGGGCTCGGCGGGCGTCACCTTCGCGGGCAGGGGCGCCTTTGGCGGCGCCGTGGGCGCGCCCTGGGTCGCGTCCTTGTGGGGGCTCTTTTGGTAGGGCGACGCAGGCGCCATGGCCGGATGCGTGCCGGCCACGGGCCGGGGTGGCGGAGCCACCCTCAGGTAGGGCTTGAGCGCCGGGATCTCATCCAGCGCCAGCCAGTCATCGAAGCCCTCCTTCCAGGCCTCGGCGTTTGGTCCGGGCTCGCCCCGCCGGCAGCGGGCCGCGAGCTCGGCAAAGGTCATGGGGCCATACTCGCCCCGGTCGTCGCCCAAAAACCACCCGCTGTCATCGTCGGCCGGGGCAGCGCGTCGGGGCGCGGCGCCTCCGCTTCGGACCTCCCGCAACAGCTCCGCGGGCATGGCCGCCACGACGGTTTTGGGATCGGCGTCCGGGCTCGGCGTAGGGGGCTTTTTCGCCGCCGCGCCGGGCGGGCGTTTGGCCAGGTCGGCGGGCGCGGCGCGACTCCGCCCTCCGCGGGGTTGCGCAGCCGGGGTGCGCTTGGACCGGTCCGCGCGGGCCCCGAGGCCCGTGCTGGACTGTGCCAAGCCTCGGGTTTTGATGCCCCCCGGTCCGACCTTGGCCACGGCCGAAGAGCGCTTGCGTGTGCCCCCGTGCCGGCTCATGGCCTTGAGCGCGCCCTGGGTGGAGGGCTTCCTGGTGGTCCGCGCCGCGGCTGAGGGGCGGGCGCTGGGCTCCCGGACCTCGATGATGTTGCCGCAGTTCTTACAACGGATCTTCAGGACCTTGCCGCGCACCTTCTCGTCGGCGATGGTGTACTTGGTCCGGCACTTGTCACAAACGAACTTCATCGGTGGTCTTGCTCAGAGGAGCTTCGCGATCCGGGCGCGCAGCTTGAGCCTGGTTTCCTCTTCCTTTGTAGCATGCAGTGTTTGGGTCCAAAGTTCGACCGCTTTGTTGCGGAATCCCTTCTTTTCGTAGAGGACCGCAAGGTTCTGCAGGGCGGCGGTCAGGGTGGGATCCAGCCAGACTGCGCGTTCGAAGCAGTCCATGGCGGCGTAGTGCTCTCGCTGCTTGACCAGCGCGATGGCCAGGCTCACGTGCAGCTTGGCCGCGAAGGGGTCCGACTCCAGCCCCCGACGGAACAGATCCGCCGCCTCGTCCACCGCCCCCTTGCGGTACAGGGAGGCCCCCTGTGACAAGAGGTCCTGGGCCTGGGTCACTGCCTCGGGCTCCCGGAGCCCTACGGGAGGTTCGCGCCGCGACGCGAGCGCCGTCTCCAGGGTCCACAGGAGCGTGGGCGCGTCGTAGGGCTTTTGCACGTAGGCGTCTATTCCATAGGTAGACGACAGATCCGCCACGAGCTGCCAGCGGCGCGACATCCTCCCGGTCACCGCGATGGCCAGGTCGGCGTATCGTGGCTCGCCGCGTAGCTGCCGCGCCACGGCATAGGGGTGTGTCCCGGCCAGGTCCGCGTCCAGCAGAACCAGGTCCACCGCGCCGCTCTCCAGCTCCTCGAGCACGTCCAGGGTACGCGTGGCATGGCTCACGGCAAAGCCCAGGGTCTGGGCGATGCGCACCAGGCGCCGTCGTTCCTCGTCCACGCCGTTGGCTACCAGAGCCGTCATCCCGACCGCCGGGCGGTGCTCGGGTATCCCTGTGGGGGCCCGCTCCCACCGGGGTTGCTCCCCCGTGGCCGGGACTACTTCGTCCTCGTCCTCCACCTCCAGCAGGTCGACGTCGGCGAGGAGGTCGACGTCTCCGAACAGGTCGTCGTCCGCGAGGCTCCCGTTCTCCAGGGTGGTGGCGTGGGCCGAAGGCGCCCCAGCGGCTCCATCGGTGGTGACAGCCGCAACCCGGGAGGAAGGCACCCGGGGCTTGAGGTCCACCACGGCAGGGAGGGCGCCGGTGTCGGTGCGCTCTTCGGGGCTGGGCCGACCGGACGTTGGGGCCACGGGTGGTGTACCGCGCACGTCCGCCACCTCGCCCACGCTGCCCAGCGAAGCGAAGTCCCCCGGCTCTGCGAAGGAGATGGGGCCAGTGGGCGTCGCCGCCGACGAGCCGCCGGTGGCCAGGGATCCGAGATCTTCCAGGTAGACCAGGTCCGCGTCGGCCACGGCCCCCCCCGCGCCTGCGGTCACGAAGGTCTGCTCGCCCTTGGACCAGGCCTCGATGCAGGCCTCGATGACCTTGGGCAGCCCGTCACCCCGGGGCTTGGCCGCTTCCACCCGGAGCCCGGTACAGAAGGCGATCTCGTCCAGCAGGAGCGCGTCGCCGGCGTGGGTGGTCACGAGCCGGAGGGTCTGATCGGCCACCTCGTAGGGCAGCGCCTCGTGGCGGCGAACGAAGGCCGGGCCGACCAGGTCGAGCAGGCCAAGCTGCACGGTGATGGACGAAAGAGCGATCTCCGCGGTGGGGCGGCCGTGGCCCGGGGCCTGCTGGTGCTCACCACTGGTCATGGGTCTTTGTGGTCTGCCTCTTTGTTTGCCTCGGAATTATACCAAATCGAGCCGGTGTGTCGTTTCATATAGTCTAGCAACTTACGAGTTGTTCTGGGTGCGATCGGTTGTGCCGGGCTCCAGGAGCGATGGGTCATAGTCTGCCGGCGGCGCGTATCCCAGGAGCTCCAGCACCGTGGCCGCCACATTGGCGAGCCCCGCGGTCGGGTCTTGGCGGAGGCCCAGGTTCCGGTCGTGCCCCGAGAAGTCCGCCAGGACACAGGTCACCGGGTTGAGCGAGTGGGACGTCTTGGCCTGGGGGTGTCCTTGGTCGTCCCGCTTGACGGCGCCCGTTTTCTTGTTCTTTTCGTACATCTGGTCGGCGTTGCCGTGATCGGCGGTGATCAGCGCCACCCCCTGGGCCCGCTGTACCGCCCGCAGCACGCGCGCCAGGCACAGATCCACCACCTGCACCGCGGTGACAGCCGCCTCCCGATGTCCCGTGTGGCCCACCATGTCCCCGTTGGCGTAGTTGACCCGGACGAGAGGGTAGTCTCCCGAGCGCACTGCTTCCACCACGGCGTCGGTGACCTCGGCCGCCTTCATCCAGGGGCGCTGCTCAAAGGGCACGCGGTCTGAGGGCACCTCCACGTAGGTCTCCGTCTCGTCATCGAACTTGCCGCTGCGGTTGCCGTTCCAGAAGTAGGTCACGTGGCCGTACTTCTGGGTTTCTGCGCAGGCGAACTGGGCGACGCCGTTGCGCGCCAGGTACTCGCCCATTGTACGCTCGATGGCCGGCGGCTCCACCAGGAAGCGCTGGGGGATCAGCAGGTCTCCGTCGTACTGCATCATGCCCGCGTACAAAACGTCTGGCCGCCGCCCGCGGTCGAACTGGTCGAATTCGTCGCCGGCCTCGAACGCGCGGCTGATCTCCAGGGCGCGGTCGCCCCGGAAGTTGAAGAACACCACGCTGTCACCGTCGGCGATGGTCCCCACGGGCCCGTTGTCGTCGGTGATCACGAACGCGGACATGAACTGGTCGATGAGGTCGGGATCCTCGGCGCGGTAGGTCTCGATGGCCTGCCTCGCCGACGAGAAGGCGCGCCCCTGGCCGTGCACATGGGCGTTCCAGCCGCGCTCGACGACGGTCCAGTCCGCCTCGTACCGGTCCATGGTGACGACCATCCGACCGCCTCCCGAGGCGATGCGGTAGGTCCGGCCGTCCCCGCCGTCTCCGCTCGACAGGCTGCCGAGCAGCGCCTCGAGGCTGTCGACATAGGTCAGCGCCGACCTCTCCGGCACGTCTCGACCGTCGAGCAGCGGGTGGACGAACAACCGCGTCAGCCCCTTTTCGGCCGCCTCGCGGATCAGGGCGAAGAGCTGATCGATGTGGCTGTGCACGTTGCCGTCGGACAGGAGCCCGATGAGGTGCAATGCGCCGCCGCTCCGGCCCCGCTCCAGGATGGACCGCCACACCTCGCCGCCGAAGAGGTGCCCGCTTGTTAGGGCGCCGTTGACCAGCTTGGCGCCCTGGGCAAAGACTCGCCCGGCGCCGAGGGCGTTGTGGCCCACCTCGCTGTTGCCCATGTCGTCATCTGACGGCAGACCCACGGCGGTGCCGTGGGCGAGCAGGCGGGTGTGCGCCCGCTCGGCGTGCAGCGCGTCCAAGGTGGGGGTGCGCGCTAGGGCCACGGCGTCGTCCTCGCCGCCGCTGCCGATGCCAACGCCGTCCATGATGACGATCACCACCGGCCCGGGGGGCGGTGCGACGTCAGGATGTCTGTCGAGCTCGAATGCCATGGCGCAGTCTCCTTGTAGGACACCCGGCCGGGTCCTGACCTTGGGGCGGGTCGCTAGAACATAGTCCCTTCGGGCCCAGGTGACCAGCGGGAGGCTCGCACCTCCGCTAGTCCCGGGTTGGGCTGGCAGGGGGTGTGGCCAGCAGGGGGTATGCGCTCGCAACGAGGACAGCGCTGAGCAAAAACACCGGGGCATAGCCGACCGAGCCGATCAAACCGCCGGCGAGCAGTGGGAACAGCGCCGTGGACAGAGATGTCGTCCCGACGACGCCCTTGTGGAGCGCCCGATTCTCGTCGGTGGTGATTTCAATGAACAGCCCTTCGAAGGCGATTTTTCGCGCCGAGAGTCCGACTCCGGTGAGAAAGAAAACCGGTAGGAAGAAGACCAGCGGGCCCTTTACCAGGACCAGGGCCAAGACGGGCGCGGCGGCGCCGCAGGCGATGCATCCCCTCAGAACTCCTCGAAAGCCGAATCGCCTGGCCACCCGGTCCCACAGCAGGTTCGACAGGATCATTCCGACGATCTGGACGAGCAGATACGTGCCTACCTGTTGACCCGTGAGGCCGTAGTGCGCTCTTGCCAGCATCACGTAAAACGGGATCAACGTGAGGCCGAACCCCGTGAGATTGACGACGAGTATGTAGCGGCGGAGCTGCCGGTCCTCCTTGAGACGACCGGGGATCGACCTCAGCACGTCGGTCAGGCGATGGGCGTCTCCCGGCGGGGCCTGGGTGCGCTCGGAGATGGCCCAGAATCCCCAGGAGGCGATGAGCAGGAGACCGGCCGCCAGGGTGAAGAGCCACATGTAGTTGTCTGGGTAGCCGTAGCGGACGAGCACCTGCCGTACGGCGACGGCCGAGACGAGAAAGGCCACGCTGCTCAGGACCTGCCGGCTGACGAAGAAGCGGTGGCGCTGGTCGGGGCGCAGAGACTTGCCGAGGATATCGGCGTAGGATACGCCGGCGAAGGTCCCTGCGAGCGCGAAGAGGAACATGAGCACGAGCACCAGGATGATGACGACGTTCGCGGGGATCCGCTCGTTCGTGGCGAGGACCCCGGCGACCAGGAGGAGCGCAACGATCCGGAGGTTGATTCCGAGGAGAAGGAATCCCTTCTTGCGGGGCTTGAGGTGGAGGTAGCTCGCGAACAACACCTGGCCCGCGATGGGTGTTCCCACCAGGATTGCGGTGAGCAGCCCGATGTGCAGGTGAGATCCGCCGGCGCTGACGATCAGCGCGGGCAGAACCGTGTTGATGTCCGTGAAGGTGAGCGTCAACGCCAGGAAAACCGCGTGCCAAAGCAGGGCTTGGTAGTTGCGTGGCATGGTAGAGCTCACGGGGCGCAAAAGGGACTCAGGGTTAGTGGTCTCGATCGCCCGAGTATCGGCGGCGGCAGGTCAGGGGTCAAGCGGGGCAACACGCAGCGATTCACGTTCCGGTTCGGCTGGAAGGGTCCTGGGAACAAGTGACTGTTTTCAAACGGATAAACACCCCTGTCTGATTTGTCCTTGCCACGGTGCGTCACGACACCTATGCTGTTTGGCACAGCGCGTCATTGACGACTCGCTGGAGGGACGATCATGAGCAAGCCACTGTGTCTGGTAACGGGAGCCTGTGGATTCGTGGGGAGCCACATGGTGGAGGTGTTGCACGAGCGGGGCTACCCTGTCCGCGCCACGGATTTGGCGTCGGCCTACGAGTCTGACGACCCGGCCGGCGGCCTCTTCCCAAGCGTGGTCAAGCGCCTCGGGGTGGAGTTCGTGCCCGCGGACCTCGCCGATCCGTCCAGCCTGACCGCCGTGGTCCGGGACGTGAAGCTGTGCTTCCACATCGCGGCGGTGTTCAGCTACTCGGCGCCCTTTGACCTGCTCGAGCGGGTGAACTACGACGGCACGCGAGAGGTGGTGACCCGGCTGCTGGCCCAGACGAGCTTCTCCAAGATGGTGCTCTGGGGCGCCGGCGGGGTGTACGACCTGACGTCGGCCATGCCCCTCACCGAGGAGTCACCCATCGCTCCGGGCAACGACTACCTGCGCTCGAAGTCCATGGCCGAGCAGCTCGTCATGGACTACGGCGCCGACCAGGGGCTGCGCTACTCCATCGTGCGTCCCACCAGCGTCTACGGCCCCCGGGGCGTCTACGGCGCGGGGCAGCTGCTCCGTGTCGCAGCCCGCGGCCCCGTGGCCACGTGCCCCAGCAACTGGAGCTACCGCGTCCCCTTCGTGCACGTGCGGGACGTGTGCCAGGCGGCGCTTTTCCTGGCGGAGAACCCCGCCACCGACGGAGAGGCCTACAACCTCGTCGACTCGGGCGAGCTCACCAACGTGGAGATCCTCCGCTTCGTGGCCGACGTCGTGGGCAAGCCCTTCGTGCCCCTGCCTCCGGTGGGCACGGGTCCCCTCAAGGCGGTGCTCGTCCCCGTGGCCCGGGGGCTGCAGTGGTTGGCTGCGAACGTCACGCACGAGCCGCCGCTGCTGGAGGCCCCCGTGGTGGAGTACCTGGGCCTGGACCTGGCCTACTCGAACCAAAAGCTGCTCGACGCCGGGTACGAGCTCACCTATCCGGACCCCCGGCACGGTATCAGTGACACGATCCTGTGGTACCAGCGCAACGGCTGGCTATGAGGAGGAACCAAGATGACAACGCAGACGCGGACCCAGTCCAATGAGCCGCTGCAGCCCAACGGCCAGCGGTACGACTATGTCTCCTTGGCCTTGGCCGAAAACAACGAGCTCGAGCATGTCATGCGCTGCGGCGTTGCGCCCGACCCGGCGGGTCTCGCCGGGTGGGAGTTCAAGGGCTGGAACACCTTCGACCTCACCGCCGTGCTCGGGTTCCGCAAGTTCAAAAAGGGGTTCTACCTCGAGGACCCCGTGGCCGACCCCCACCAGGGCATCAGCGGCTACAACGTGCAGATCGTGCCCAACGGCCTGGGCGAGGACTGGTTCGACAAGATCAAGAGCGGCAACTCCATCAAGCACGGCTGGTACAACTGCTACCCCGTCGACCTGAACGAAACCGACAACAAGTACCCGGGCGCTCTGCTCATCAACTACGACTGCGACAAGAACCCGATCCTGGACCCCAGCCGCAAGCTGCGCGACTACATCGTCCAACCCTACGCCGACAACGACGACCTGATTCTCGGCAAGGCCTACATCGCCCTGGTGGGCCCCCTCCGCATGTTCATCTCCTACTTCATCCTCGAGCGCTACAACGAGTCCACGCTCTAGTACCGTGTCCCACAAGGTACAACCCATGTTCGCCGGCCCAGACGCCTGGTGGCGTTGTTGCGACTTTTCGAAATACCGACGGGTATTCCTTCGTCGCCACGCCTAGCCAGCAGACGCCTGTTCTCACCGACTATGGATTGCTACTTGTGGGACACGGCACTAGCCTGAGCTGACCCGCCGGTAGGCAAGTCGTTGTGCCCGGACAAGTGGGTGGCTTGTGAGCGTCCCCAATCCGCTCGTTTTGAGGCATAATGTGAGGGTTCCCGAAACACAACTCAAATGGACTGCCCTCATGTGCTCACGTGATGACTCCCATGGCATGGCTGGTGCCCCTCGAGGCCGCCGGTCTATTTGCATCTGCCTCGCGCTGCTGCTGGGCGTGGCTCTGTGGTCTGCCCACCCGGGCAGCGCCTGGGCCCAGACGAGCCCGCGCCGCGTCAACGTGATGGTTTTCGAGCCCAGCTCGAGCCCACTGGGGATCGTCACCCTGGACGTGTCCGACACCCTGAAGCACCTGTACTGGTACGCGGGCCTGTACCTGTCCTACTCCCACACGCCCCTGCGGCAAACCGCCGGCGGCGGTACGGCGTTTCGCTACGTGCGGCACCACCTCCAGATGGACGTGGCCGCAGCCATCGGTTTTTGGCGATACCTCGAGCTCGCGGTGAGCCTGCCGGCCACGCTGTACCAGACCGGGGACGCGCCCGATCCGGCGGCCGGCGTCACAGACCATCTGCGCGCCCACGCCCTTGGGGACCTGCGCATCGTGCCCAAGGTACGCTTCTGGCACCGCCAGGGCCGGGGCTTCGGGATGGCCCTGGTGCCGCAGTTCACCGTGCCCACCGGGTTCGACGACGCCCACGCCGGGGAGCGCACCCTCACCTTCGAGCCGCGGCTGGTGCTCGACTACCAGTTCGAGCAAGGCACGGTCCTGTCGGCCAACCTGGGTTTCCGGATCCGCCGCCGTGTGGACGTGGACAACCTCACGGTGGGGCACGAGCTCCTCTGGGGCGTGGGCACCGCAGTGAACATCCACCGCCGACGGCTCTTTTTGCTCGGGGAGGTCATCGGCGCCGTGGGCGTGCAGGACCGGGACGGCGGCCCGGACATCGAGGAGCTGCCCCTCGAGGCTCTGGTGGGCATCCGGTACCGGGCCAAGGTCGGAGTCATCGCCACGGCCGGGGTCTCGGTGGGAATCACCCACGGCTGGGGAACCCCGGACGCTCGCGTGTTCGTGGGCCTTGGATACACCTGGGGCGACGCGGCGCGTCCCTTCCCCTGGCCCGGGGACCCCGACGGCGACGGCATCAGTGGCATGGACGACGAGTGCCCCCTGGTGGCAGAGGATCGGGATGGGAACAAGGACACCGACGGCTGCCCCGATCCGGACGACGACAACGACGGCGTGTGCGACGACAACCCCACCATCCAAAAGAACCTGAGGCGCTTCCGCAACACCTGCATCGGCCGGGACCAGTGCCCCGGGCAGAAGGAGGTGATCAACGGCGTCAACGACGAGGACGGCTGCCCGGACGCCGGCAAGCCCGTGATCAAGATCGTGGGAGACAAGATCATCATCCTCGACAAGATCTACTTCGCCACGGGCAAGGCGCGGATCATGCCCAAGTCCCGCAGGCTGCTGCGCGTCCTGGCGGCCGTGCTGCGCACCCGGAGCGACATCTCCAGGCTGGAGGTGGCCGGGCACACCGACGAGCGCGGAACCTCGGCGGCGAACTACCGCCTCTCCCGGCGGCGGGCCCGCGCGGTGCGCTACTACCTGATCAACAGGGGCATCCGGCCATCGAGGCTCAAGGCCAAGGGATACGGAGACAGCGAGCCCGTGGCGAGAAGATGCAACAGGCGCCGCTCCAGGGCGGCGCGGAAGGCCTGCTGGGCCAAGAACCGGCGGGTGGTGCTCAGGGTGCTGTCCCGGTAGAAGCCGCCCGCGCGGCCAAGGAGAATACGATGACGCTGTCCAGATCCCAAACCGCTGGTACGCGCCCCCTGTTGATCGTCGGCGTGGGCCTGGTCCTGCTGTGTGTGGGGGCGATCCTCGGCACCGGCTGCGAGCCCAAGCCCCCACCCCAGTGCACAGACACCACGCGCCAGGCCGTGCTCGTGCCACCCCCCGACAGCCAGTTCCTCCCCTTTTATTGCGGAGGCGCGGTGGCCTGGGACCCGGTGGGGGACGAGCCCGGTGCCTTGCCCTACGAGGACATCGTGGGGGACGACACATACCCCGCCGTGCAGTATGCCCTGGACGCCACGCGCCTGTTTCTGCGCCTGCGCCTGGACGACGACCCCTCGCTGGCGGCCACGGATCTCGAGGACTCGGGGTGGGGCTTCGAGTTCGACACCGACGGGGCCTACGACTCCTACGAGTGCCTCATGCACCTGTTTGGCGCTGATCCAGACACCGTCACCTGGGAGGAAAACACCGTTCAGGCCCTGCCCAACGACCCCACGGATCCGGCCGAGATCGTGGTCGCCGACTACCTGCCGTCCGAGGAGTGGTGGGAGGTGCGGCAGGCCGACAGCAACTTCGACGGCGACGCCGACTACTACCTGACCGTGGCGATCCTGCTCGATGACCTGGACGGCGCAGGCATCGACCTCACCGGGCCGCTGACCCTGTGGGCCGGCACCTCAGAGCTCGCGCACCAGCTCGATCTGGACTTTGCCTGCCATGACTCGGGTGCCGGGGCCGCTGTGCTCGAGGACATCACCATGGACCCGGTGACCTTCTACCCGGACGACGACCCGGATGGAGATGGGCTCACCACCGACGAGGAGATCAGCCTGGGCACCGATCCCAACGACGCCGACAGCGACGGGGACGGCATCACCGACTTCGTGGAGACCGACGGCGGTCAGCCCGTGGACACCGACGGCGACGGCACCATCGACGCCCTCGATCTGGACAGCGACGACGACGGGCGCTTAGACAGCGTGGAGGGCACCGGGGACGTCGACGGCGATGGGATCCCGAACTGGCGCGATCCCGACGATGACCCCGAGGATGTCGACAGCGACGGGGACGGGCTCACCGACGTCGAAGAGGCGGTCATCGGCACCGATCCCCACAACTGGGACACCGACGGCGGCGGCCAGGGAGACGGCAGCGAGTACCGGGCCGGTCTGAACCCGCTGGATCCCGCCGACGACCGGGCCATCGAGGGCGCGGGCGGCTGCAGCGTGTCGGGCTGGCCGGCCCGACACGGCCTCCCCCTCGTGCTCATCGTGCTGTTGGGGCTCTGGGTCATCCGACGCCGCGAATAGTCTCGCTCTCCGTACGGAAAAAGTGCAAAAGTCGAGGCCACCGTGCTGTTTCCATACAACATCGATGTCCCCATCTATCGGCGGCCCTATGCCAACTTCGCCATCCTGGGGCTGGTGTGCTTGTTCTTTGTCGGGATGGTCGTTTTTTACCGTGGCTTTTTCGAGCTGTTCGTCCTCGATGGCTGGTCTCCGCTCGGGCTGATCGGACACATGTGGCTCCATGTGGGCTTGGTGCACCTGATCGGCAACATGATCTTCCTGTGGACCTTTGGGAACGCCATCTGCGCCAAGGTGGGCAACCTGGCGTACGTGGGCCTCTATTTGTTGCTCGGCCTGGCCTCCGGCGTGGCACACAACCTCTTCGACATGAGCCCCGCGGTGGGCGCCAGCGGTGCCATCAACGGAATCGTGGGGATGTGCCTCGTCCTGTATCCGGTCAGTGACCTCAAGATGTTCTATTGGATCTTCTACTCCCTTGGCAGCTTCCGGATCCGCGCCTTCTGGATGATAGGGCTCTGGTTCACCTTTGACATCTGGGGGGTGGTCACCGCGTCGGGCGGTGTGGCCTACTGGGGCCACCTCGGCGGCTTTCTGGCGGGCGTCGTCATCGCCCTGGTGCTGTTGAAGCTCCGCGTCATCCGCATGGTGGAGTATGAGCTCTCCATTCTGGACGTGCTGAGGCCGTCCGGAAAACAGGAGGCTCAGGCCGCCGTCGGGTCGACACCTGCCGCCGACCACCGGGCCGCTGTCGCAGCGACCACCGCGCCCGTCGGCCACCGGGCCGCTGTCGCAGCGACCACCGCGCCCGTCGGCCACCGGGCCGCTGTCGCAGCGACCACCGCGCCCGCCGACCACCGGACCGCTGTCGCAGCGACCACCGCGCCCAGGCCTCGGATCACCGCCTCGCGAGGCGCCTCAGCCGGTCCCCAGGCGCCGTCTTTGCCGACGACACCCACGGCCGACAGTCAGGTGGAGCCGGCGCCACTGGCTCAGATCTCACTGACCTGTCATCAATGCAGCACCAAGATGCAGGCCCCGCCCGCCTTCAGTGGCCGCCGCGTGAAGTGCCCGAAGTGCGGCGCGGCTCTCCAAGTCCCGTAGGGCCTACAGGATGGCCCCGACGGGCTGGGCTTTGGCTTTTACACCGGCCTGGGCGGTGGGCTCCGGCTGGAGTGGGGTGAGGACTTCATCATCACCTTCGACGTGGCCCACTCGCCCACCGACGACAACCTGGGCATCTACTTCAGCGCCTACCACCTGTTCTGAGCACCCCGGCCGAGGCAGCGGCTCCCGGCTCGTGCAGTCCCCTGCACGTGACTGTGAAGCGGGTGCCACACCTGTGCCGGAATCTGCACAGAAAGGGGCGCCAAACGCGCGATTTGGGGCGGTACGCATCTTGCAGTCTCTTTCCGTCAACAGTGAATCGGCGAAAGGAGGCCCGGATCATGAGACCCATGGTGATGGCGGTTGGCGTAGTGTTGGCCTGGCTGACCCCTGGCTCTGTTGCTCGAGCCAAAACGAAACGGATCTGCGTGGCCGTGCAGATCAAGTCCTATCGGTCGTTGCTGCAGCGAAAGAAGCCGCCGAAGACCCGTAAGTCGCCGGGGCAGACAGCCAAGAAGCGCGAGACCGCCTCGGGCGAGGATGCGCCGCGGACTGCCCGCACCGCCCCGGGGAAGTCGACCCAGCCGGGGGCGGCGTCACCGGGGCCGTCGCCGAAGCCGGCGCCCCCTGTGCCTCGGGTGAGCAAAAAGGCCCGGACCTGGGACAACCCATTCGAGCGCCGGAAGGCGAAGCGCATGATCTACCAGCGGGGGTACGACGCCGGAGCCAGGTCCATGAGCCGCAAGTGGCGGTCGTACCTGAAGCGACAGTCACACCTGTCGGGCACCAGCGGCAAGCGGTATCCCTATCCGCCTGCCGCCTACCTGCGGCGGCTGGTGGAGCACTACGTCACCCACGCCAAGGGATTCGTGGCGGCCACCGACCGCTGTGACGAGCGGATCACCATCGAGATGTACCCCATCAAGGGCGGATGGACGGTGTTCGCGCGAAACAGCAAGCGGGCCCGGGAGGAGAAGGTGGACCTGGTGGCCTACGAGGAGCTCACCCGGTTCGCCGAGCGGGTGGTGATCGCCTTGCTTCGGGGCCGGCACATCGCGGCCACGGCTGACCTGCGGACCGTGCTCAAGGCCGACTCCATGCGCGCCTACCGCACCATCCGGGGGAGCCACCACTTCACCTTCACCCTGGGCACGGCCTTCAAGGTGGGCGTGCTGCCGACCTACGATGACGGTGACGTGACGAACAAGGTCCGGGCCCTCGCCCCCATGACCTTTTCCATGGGCTACCGTGGGCGGTTCAACGCCTGGGGCATCGACGCCTTCGTGCGCGGCGGCGTGGGTCTTCAGCGCGAGTCGGCGCTGCGCAACACCGACGGCGGCCACGTGGACCTCAACGGCCTGTGGTCCATCGGGCTGCAGTTTCTGAGGTACACCGCCCCCCACGGCATGATGTCCTTCTACTACGGGGCAGGGGCGCTTTTTGACCTCACGGTGTTTTCGGCCATCAAGCCGATGGCCCAGCGAAGCAGCCACGAGCGGGAGTTACTCACCGGCGGGGGGCTGAATCTGAACTTCGTGGTCGGCGTGGAGTTCATGCGGGCCAGCCCGGCGCAGTTCTTCCTGCAGTTGGTGGTCAGCGCGCCCGTCTACCCCTTCGAGCTGAGCACCGACACCGTGGCCGTCAAGGCCTACATCCCCGAGGTTGCCGCCACCGTGGGCATCATGTTCTAGCGATGCGAGCTCCGGGCAACACATTCGGACGGACCTGCCTGGCGGCGTGGGCGATGGCGCTCCTCACGGTGGCGCCGCGCCCTGCCGCCGCCAAGGTCCGTGTTTGCGTCTCCTTCCATGGCCCGAGCCTCAAGAGCCAGCAGGGGTACCAGCGGCTCCTCGAGAGTGAGCTGCGCCACCACCCGACCCATGTGGTGGTGCGGCGGGGCTGCTCGGCGAGGTTGCAGGTGGAGTACATCCAGCTCGACAAGGCAGGCTACCTCACCGGGCGGCTGCGCGGCGGTGTCCCACACCGGATCAAGGTCGCGCGCGTCCGGGACATCCCGACCAGGCTCAAGGAGATGGTGGCCTTTCTGCTCAAGCACGAGCCGGTGTACCTGGTGGAGAACCTGGCCACCTCCGGGCTGCTCAGCCGACCGAAGCAGACCGTGCTCAAGCACGGCCGCAACTTCTTCGGACTCGAGCTGTATCAGCTGCTCCTGTGGTCGAAGGCCGACCTGTCGCCCTTGGCCGGAGTGGCCTTTCGGTTCCGCCGCACCACGGAGCGATGGTTTTTGGGTGCCCGCGCGGAGTTCGCCTATCGCCCGGCGCCCCTGCCCACGACCCTGGAGGGCAGCGTCTTTCGCATGTACGGGGCCGCCCAGGTCGAGGTTGGGCTCAACCTGTTTCCCGACGCCGCGGTCTCGCCCTACATCTCGGGCCTGGCCGGCGTGTCCTGGTATCGCGTGCACGGCCCGGTGGTCCATCTGGGCGAGACCGTCACCGACGAGCTCACGTCCGTGCTGTTCGGTGCCTCGCTCCGCGTGGGCGTGGAGCTGCTGCGCCTCAGCGACGTCCGGCTGGACATCTTCGCCATGGTCAACGTGCCCTTGCACAAGGCCAAGAGCGCGGACTCGGTCGTCATCGACGCCTACACACCATCGGTGCAGCTGGGCTGCGGCGTCTCTTTCTGAGCTGACCGAGCCGGCCTTCGGATCACGGGCAGGTGTTCGCAGTGCAGGCGGTGGTCTCGGCGGAGCAGCTCGCGGTCATGCAGTTCCCACAGGCGATGGACTGAGGGTTGGCTACGCAGTCGGCCAGGCAGGAACCGAGCATGCAGTTGAGCACGGCGTCGAAGCTCGTCTGGGCGGTGGCGCAGCCGTTGTCGCGGCAGTTGTTGACGCAGGTCATGTCCGTGCCGCAGCTGGCGGAGCAGGTGAAGATCTGGCCGCAGTCCCAGCCGGAGCCGCCGCAGGCGGGGTTGCCCGTGCAGTCGGAGTCGGCGCAGTCGGTGTCCCCGTCGTTGTCGTTGTCCACGCCGTCGCCGCAGTCGATCTCCGTCGCGGCCGAGCACAGGGGGTCGGCCGCGCAGTCCGTGTCGGCGCAGTCGATGTCTCCGTCGTTGTCGTCGTCTACGCCGTTGCCGCAGTCGATCTCCCCGCCGGCCTGGCACTGGTCGCTCATGCAGGTGGAGATCTCCGTGGTGCAGTTGAGGGCCAGGCAGGTGGTGCAGGCACCGCTGCCGGGGTTGCTCATGCACTCGGCGACGCAGTTGCCCATCATGCAGGACATCACATCATCGAAGGTCGTCTGGGCGGTCTGGCAGCCGGCGTCCCGACAGGTGGTCACGCAGGTGATGTCGCTGCCGCAGCCCTGGGCGCAGGCCAGCACCTCGGCGCAGGTCTCGCCCCCGCCGCTGCAATAGGGCTCGGCCGCGCAGTCGGCGTCCGCACAGTCGATGTCGCCGTCGTTGTCGTTGTCGACTCCGTCGGTGCAGTTGGTCTCGCCGATGGCCTCGCAGGTGTTCGCGGCGCAGTCGGCCAGCTCCGCGGTGCAGTGGGTGCCCAGGCAGGCCAGGCAGGCGGGGCTGGTGGGATCGCTTATGCAGTCCAGCAGGCAGTTGGACATGAGGCAGTTCTGCACGAGCTGGAAGGCGGCGGACCCGCTGGGGCAGCCGTTGGCCGCGCAGGCGTTGATGCAGGGGAGGTCCGGACAGCTCTGGGAGCAGGCCAGGATCTCCACGCAGGTGTCGCCGGCCCCGGTGCAGCCGGCGTCGCCCACGCAGTCAAAGTCCGCGCAGTCGATGTCCCCGTCGGCGTCGTCGTCGACGCCGTTGCCGCAGTCGGTCTCCGTGGTGGGGCAGGCCGGATCTCCGATGCAGTCGGAGTCTGCGCAGTCAACGTCGCCGTCCGAGTCGTCGTCAATGTTGTTGCTGCAGTTGGTCTCCGTGGTGGGGCAGGCCGGGTCCCCGATGCAGTCGGAGTCGTCGCAGTCGATGTCGCCGTCCGAGTCGTCGTCAATGTTGTTGTCGCAGCTGGTCTCCGTGGTGGGGTTGCACACCGGCTCAGCGGCGCAGTCCGAGTCGTCGCAGTCGGTGTCGCCGTCCGAGTCGTTGTCCACGCCGTCGTCGCAGTCCGTCTCGGGCAGGCAGACGGCGTCGGCGGCGCAGTCGGAGTCGTCGCAGTCGGTGTCGCCGTCCGAGTCGTTGTCCACGCCGTCGGCGCAGGCAGTCTCGGTGGTGGGGTTGCACACCAGGACCTGGTCGCAGTCGGAGTCGTCGCAGTCGGTGTCGCCGTCGTTGTCGTTGTCCACCCCGTCATTGCACAGGGTCTCGGTGGCCGGGTTGCAGGCCGGGGCCTGGTCGCAGTCGCTGTCGTCACAGTCGGTGTCACCGTCGCCATCGTTGTCCACGCCGTCGTCGCAAGCCGTCTCCGTGGTGGGGTTGCACACGGGGTCCTGGTCGCAGTCGGAGTCGTCGCAGTCGGTGTCACCGTCGAAGTCGTTGTCTGCGCCGTCGTCGCAGTCCGTCTCGGGCAGGCAGAGGGGATCGGCGGCGCAGTCGCTGTCGTCGCAGTCGGTGTCGCCGTCAGCGTCGTTGTCGAAGCCGTCGCCGCAGAGCGTCTCGGCCTGGCAGTATGGGTCGGCGGCGCAGTCGCTGTCCGCGCAGTCGGTGTCGCCGTCGTTGTCATCGTCTAAGCCGTCGTCGCAGACCAGCTCTGTAGACCCGCTGGCCGTATCGTTTTCACAGCCCACCGCGCCAGCCAGCACCAGGGCCAGCGGAAGCGCGTACACAAATAGACTACTGATACGCATGCTCATCTCCCTCTAGGTATTGGTTTCAGCCACCTTCCGACCCAGCCTAGCACCTGTGGGCAGGTCGTGCCAAGAGAAGTGACGACAGGGTGTGATCGCTACCCCTTGGTGAATTCCCGTTTCCGGGTGCTGCGGATTGATTTGATGGCAGCAACGAACGCTGTTGCTCAATGGAGCTTCATTGCCAAGGGGGAAGACGGATCCGCCACTTCGTGGCTCCAGACCCCCCTTCCGTCCCCCCAGGGGGAAACCCGCGCTCTGCGCGGAGGGCGTCCGGGCGATCAGCACCAAGGGGATGCGATCACACCCGACGACAGGGACCGTCAGCGGAAGTGTCACAGTGGGATTGCGGCGACGAGGCCTGCGAAGACGAGACCCAGGACCAGGGACCACCCGAGGATGCGGTAGCCCATGCGCAGGGAGGCCTCGGCCACCAGGGGGTTGGCGACGATCTGAAATCCGGTGTCGAGGTTGCGCGCCCGCCGGGCGGCCAGGACCACTCACGTGCGATACCGTGCCTGGAGAAAGCCCAGTCCGGCCAGCCAGGCGGGGACCAGGAGCAGCGAGCGCCAGAATCGATCGGCGCCAAGGGCCACCAGAACCGCCGCGCCGACAATCGCCACCACCGCGGCGATGATCCCGAAGGTGAGTCGTTTCTTCGCCTCCCCCGGCCCGATGTTGTCCACGCACACGATCTGATCGGTCATCTGCTGGCTCCTGTCCGTAGGTGGTGATCAGGCGAGGGGCAATCTGACGTGGACGACAGTGCCCTGGCCAGGCGTCGAGTCGACATCGATGCGGCCGCCGTGCTGCTCCACGATGCCGTAGACGATGGACAGCCCGAGGCCTGTGCCCTCGCCCACGGGCTTGGTGGTGAAGAAAGGGTCGAAGATGCGACGCAGGGTCGCCCGGGTGATGCCCACGCCGGTGTCCGACACCACGGCCAGGCCCCAGGCAGGATCGCCGGGCTCTGTGTGGCTGGTGATCCGGAGCATGCCGCCATCGGGCATCGACTGGACGGCGTTGAGCAGCAGGTTGTTGAAGACGAGCTTGAGCTGGTGGCTGTTGCAGCTCACCCGTGGGTTGTCGGTGAAGTCCGAGCTCACGGTGATCCCCCGATCGTGGGATTGCAGCTCCACCGATCCCAGGGAGTTGCGCAGGACTGCGACCAGATCCATGGTCTCCCAAGCCTGCTGGCCGGGCTCCCCAAAAGAGAGCAGATCCTCGACGATACGCTTGCAGCGGCGTCCGGTCTTTTCGATCATGCGCAGCGGTTTTTGAATCTCGTCCAGCTGGGCGCGCAGCTCCGGTGTGAGGTGATTGATCTTCTCATCGATCAGCTCGACGTACCCGAGCATGACGCTCAGCGGGTTGTTCATCTCGTGGGCAACCCCGGCGGCCATGAGCCCCACGGTGGCCAGGCGATCGGCCTGGGCCAGCTGCTCCTCCATGCGCTTGGATGTCGTGATGTCGGTCACGAAGCCGACGGCGCCGAGGCTCTGGCCGTTGACGATTCGCACGGTCTTGACGTCCCGGACCCAGGTGATCTGGCCGCTCTGGGTGCAGATGCGGTACTGCTGATCCAGCCGCACCGAGCCGTCCATGGGACCGCGGGACTCCTCCAGCACCTGGTCCCGGTCGTCAGGGTGGATCAGGTCGAGCCAGTTCACGGCGCCTGACCGGAAGTCCTCGACCGGGTAGCCGGTGAGCTGGGCGGCCTGGTCGTTCACGATCTCCACCGTCCAGTCGGGCCGTCCCTGGTACACCATGCCCGGGATCGCGTTCAACAGGGCGCGGAGCTGCTCGTCCCTGTGGTGCAGCAGCTCCTGCAGGTGTACCTGCTCACTGACGTCCACGAAGGAGCCAAACAGGTACGCTGGTCTGCCCTCTTGGTCCGGCAGGACTGCGGCGTTGAACCGCACGTGTACGATGGTGCCGTCCTTGCGGATCCCCGTCTCCGTGCCTTGGGCCACGCCATTGTCTGCGAGGTCCCGTAGGGTACCGTGGATGGTGTCGCCGTCAAAGAAATCGGCGACCAGACGACCCTGGAAATCCTCTGGTCCGTCGTAGCCCCACATCTGCACGAGAGAGTCGTTGACGTATACCAGGTGGGCGTCGATGTCGGCGACGCCGATGGCGTTGAGCGACGACTCCATGGCGCGCGTGAGCATCCGCTGCTGCTCGTAATAATCCGTGGGCCAGAGGCCGGCGTTGGGGCTGGATACCTGGTTGGGTGCCATTTTTCGACCCATGGTGCCCTACCCGGTGGCGGAAGCCAAGCAATACCGGCCAGGGGGCGCCGTGGGCCGACCGCGAACCGGAGCCGAGGGCAGGGGGTGTCACGCCAGTGTGGTTTTTTACTTCAAAAGTTGCCCATCGCGTGGGGGGCGGTATCGTCGTAGACAGGGGCACCCCTTACCCCTTCAAGGAGTCAAACCAATGAAGGCGACGATCGAGGATCGGAACATCCGGAGCCCCAGGGCGCGGGTGGCGCTGCGTATCTTCTTGCAGCGGTGCGCTGTGAGGATGGGCGTCGAGTCTCTGGTGCTGGCCGACGGCCGCGGTCGGTCCGTGGTGTGTACGGACGAGACCCTGGACGCAGCGGCGGCGGCCCGTAGCGCGGCGGCCCTCTACCGCGACGGGGTGCGGGTGCCGGACACCGGCGAGCGACCGCAGCAGGCCTGGCCGGTGGACTTGGGGCTGGACGAAGGGTTCCTGCTCGCCCTGGGCAAACCCGCCGTCTCGTCGGACGAGATCGCCGAGACGCGCGAGGGCATCGCGCGCATCCTGTCCCAGCCTCTCTAAGGGGCCGCGAATGGCCAAGTCGGTCGATCCAGGGCGTCAAGGCACCCGGCTCGCGAGGCGGGTGTTGGTTGATGAGGGCCTAACCCGGCGTAGCCGGAACCATCCAGGTCCCGGCTCCGCCGGGACCTGGTAGCCGCTAGCGAATAGCAGTTAGCCAACACTCCGGAATCAGAAAGCTAATACCTGGTTGCCAAGGGCCAATAGCAGTTCGATACCAGCTCGATGTGTGCACAGGTTGATACCATCTTGCGCACGATTTGGTTGATAAGGGACTAACTACCGGATCGCTTGGGCCACAGCGCCCGGTGGCTGGCTCCGTCGGAGGACATGGACGGCGAGGTTGCCGCCGGCCACCACCTTCTGGACCGCGATCACCATCGGGGCGTCGGCCACGAGGCCCGGCACGCAGCCGTGTCGCTTGAAGTGGCGGTAACCGGCGTAGTGGTCGCGCCCGGCGGCGAGCTCTGCGGCGGTGGTGGCCACGCGGTTGATGACCCCCCAGACTCCACGGATCGGGCCGTCGTCGTAGTCGGCGATGGCCACGACTCCGGTGTCCCGGGTGACGCGGATCATCTCGGTCAGGGTGTCGCGGCGGATGACGGGGTCGAGCTCGTGAAGGACCATGGTGGCGAAGACCGCGTCGAGCTCCCCGTCGCCGAAGGGGAGGTGCTGCCCACCGCCCCGGTGCAGGTCCGCCGAGTCGCCCAGGCGGCGCCGGGCCACGTCCAGCATGGCGCCGGAAGGGTCCACGCCGTGAGCCCGCAACCCGCGCTCCGCACAGAGTGCCAGCAGAACGCCCGTGCCGCAGCCCACGTCCAGGATCCGGGCGTGCGCGGGCAGGTCGGCGAGGCCCACGGTAACCTCCGCGAGGCCGCGCGTCGCCCACTCGAAGAACAGGTCATAGAGGTGGGCGGTGTGCCGGTAGGGATCGACGGGCATGGGCCAGAGTCTACCTGTCCCGCCCTGCCCCGTCGAGCGGTGCCCCTTGCGACGGCAGCCGGTTTCTCATAGATTCCCCAGAGCCGCCAGGAGGAGTCTTGAGATCCGCCGTGCTGATCGTCGTTCTCGTCGTCTGGGGCCTGCCCGGTCTCGGCTGCGGCAAGAAGGCCCCGCCGCCCGGGAGATCCCATGGGGTTGGTGACGCGGCCGCCTCCATGGGCTCCTCGACAGCGCCCATGGGGCGGCGCCCCCCGGCCAGGGGGCGCGCCTGGGCTCGGGACGTCACGAAGAGATGCCCGACCGCCTTGCCGGGTGTCCGGGTGGAGGTCGAGGACGTGGCGGGCGGCGTGCGCGTGGTGGTGCTCGGTGAGACCGCTGACGACAGGCGGCGGATTCTGGTCCACGCGCGCTACCTCGAAGACGCCACCGTGCGGGCCGAGCGACCCGACCAGGCCCTCGGTCCGGCCGCGCGGCCCAGGTGTCCGGTGGTGCTGGCCGGCACGCGCGTGGTCGTCAGGCCCCGACCCCGGGGCGTCGAGCTCGTCGTCACGGCCAGGGGCTCGCAGACGGCAGCGCGGCTGCGAAGGCTGGCGCGACAGCGCCTCGCCAGGGCCTTCCCGTTGCCCAAGGTGAGCCGCTGGAAGTGCGGCGCCTTCACCGGGGCGCCCGCCAAGGGGTTGCAGCCCCACCAGGCCCGGGCGATTTTCGTGGCCAGTCCTGGCGAGCGGTTGGTGCCGACGGGATGGGATTCGGGCGACACCACCATTTCCAACGAGGCCCGCTTGGAGCTCTTCCGCCAGGCCGCGCTCGACCGCGGTGGCGGCTACGTGGGTGTGGGCTCCACCCAGAACTTCGTGCTCGCGGCCTGGGCCGACGCCCAGTGGATCTGGCTCATGGACTTCACCCGAATCGTGGTGGACGCCAACCGGGTGCACATCGCCTTCATCGAGGCCTCGCCCACCGCGAAGGCTTACCAGGCGCTGTGGCAGCCGGCTCGCAGGGCCGCCGGCCTGCGCATCCTCCGCCGGCGCTACGCCAAGGCCCCGGAGCTCGCCAAGATCGAGCACGCCTACGTCACGGCGGCGAAGTTCGTGACCAAGCGCTTCGGCCACCTGGCCCGCTGGGCGAAGGAGTACCGCTACGACACCTGGCTGACCTCTGCCAACCTCTACGGACGGATCCACCGCCTGGCCCTGCGGGGCCGCATCCGCGCCCTTCAGGGCGACCTGAACGGCCCGCGCACCCTCTGCGGCATCGGCGAGGCGGCCCGGCGCATGGGCGTGATCATCCGCATCTTGTATCCCTCCAATGCTGAGGAGTACAAGGTCTTCCGGCCCTACAAGTGGACCTTCCGCAGGAACGTACGGAACCTGCCTGCGGACGACCGGTCCCTGGTGCTGCGCACCTACACTTTCTCGCCATCGCGGCTGCCCTGGCCCAAGGGGTGGAAGGGCGTGAGCAAGGTGGGCTTCCACTACAACGCTCAGCCCCTGCGCAGCTTCCAGCGCCTGCTTCGGCTGCCGAATCTCGACATCAAGAAGGTCATGACCAAGGCCCGGGATCCCGACCGGGACGGCTTCAGCATGTCTGCGCCATGAGCCCGCGAGCGTCACAGGGTCAGGTCGGCATTCTCGTTTCGTGTCTGGTGCTCTTTTGTGGGCCAGGGCTGACCGGTTGCAGAGAACGGCCCTCGACGGATTGGAAGCGCCCGGCGGTGGACGCATCTCCGGTGGTGGCTGTGCGCGCCGCTCCCCGTCGTCCGCCGCCGCGACCTCGACCCAGGCCCCGCCGCCGGGTCGCGGCAGGGCCGTCCACGGTCGAGGCGCCCGACGGCACTGTGATGCAACCCTGTGGCGCTGCGCCCGCGCACATGTCCTGTGTCGCCGGCGGGCCCTTTGTGCGGGGCTTCGACAGGGGGCCCAAAAACGCCCGGCCCGCGTCCACGGTTTGGGTGCAGACCTTCTACATGGACCGCTACGAGGTCACCCACGGCGAGTACCAGGCTTGCGTCAAGGCGGGCGATTGCAAGAAGGCCGGGCCCAACTATGGCGACTACGACCGCCCGCGCCAGCCCATCGTGGGTGTGAGCTGGTACGACGCGGTGACCTACTGCCGGGTGCACGGCAAGCACCTGCCCACCGAGGCCGAGTGGGAGAAGGCGGCCCGGGGGCCCCGGGGTGACCGTTACCCCTGGGGCAACGCCTACGCCACGTGCAAGCGGGCCGTGGTGCAGAACCACCGCGGCCGGAGCTGCGGCGTGAAGAAGATGGGAAAGGGTCCCCACAAGGGCCGCACCTTCGTGGTGGGCTCCCGGCCGCCCGGGCGGTATGGCTTGTACGACATGGCCGGCAACAGCTGGGAGTGGGTGGCGGACTGGTACACAGACAGCTACGCGGCCTGCGGCCAGGCGTGTCTGGGTACGAACCCGCGGGGGCCCTGCGGAGGCGCGGCAAGGTGCCCGGGCCACCGGCACAAGATCGTCCGGGGTGGCTCCTGGTACTGGAAGGGCCACATGGCCACGGGCTACTATCGCCGCTTCCACGTGCCTTCGAACCGCCCCTTTCATCATTTCGGATTCCGCTGCGCCGCGTCGATGGCAGAGGCCCGAAAGCTCAGGTCGTCGCCCGCCACGCCGTAGTCGGCTGGTCAGGCCCCGGCGTGGGCGCGGTCGTCAGGGGCCCGGCGAGGTCGCATACCAGATCTCCGCCTGGTCGTTGTACACCACGTGGACCGCGTCGGGGGCCACGGCCACCGAGGGATGGACGGCGAACAGGGCGTTGCCCGACGTCACGTCCGAGCGGTTCGACCAGGTGTCCCCGCCGTCGGCCGACCAGCGGTGGAAGACCGTGGCGGTGTCTCCGGCCGCGTCGGTGCACAGCTCGAACCAGACCAGGTGCACGACGTCGCCCTCGGCGGCGAGGGTGGGGCGAACCGATCCACACCCCGGCGCGTGGTGGGTGAGCGGTTCGGCGGGCAGGCTCCACCCGAGGCCCAGATCGTCCGAGCGGGCGTAGTAGACCTCCCAACCGTCGCCGCCCGACAGATCCATCCAGGCGTAGTGCACAGCGCCGGCGGACACGGCGACGCTGCCGGCCCAGGACTCCACGGGTGGGCCCGGGTCATCGGTGGTGAGGCGCAGCTCTGGAGTGTCCGGCGCGGCGCCGTGGTCCGCCAGGCGGCGGTAGTACTCCTCTTCGTGGCAGGCCGCGCTGCCCAGGGCGCAGTCATCGGTGTTGTGTCGGTCGTCGGTCCAGGCCACGTGGACGAAGTCATCCGAGGCGGCCACGGCGGGCGTCCAGGAGGAGCGGCAGTCCGGCGCGGAGACCAACTGCGGGGTTGACCACCCGCCGCCCCGGTCCGAAGAGCGGACGAGGTAGACCTCCGGAACGTTCGTGCCGCAGGTGGGCACGACGCGGTCGTCGCTCCAGACCACGTACACCCAGTCGTCGACAGCGGCGATGGAGGGCGATGTGGAAAGGTCCCCGGCGGGGCTCACCACCACTGGCGCGTCGTCTACGAGGGTCGCGGGCGAGCCGAAGGAGCCGGCTATGCCGCCGGCGGCGGACACGGCCAGGTGGAGGCTGTCGAAGCCGGCGGGGGCCGGGTCGTACTGGTGCCACACCACGTAGACGTGTCCGGCGTCCACGGCGAGCTTCGGGTGGCCCAGGCCCGGTGCCTCGCCAGAGAGGTCCTGGGTCGGCTCCCAGCCGCTTGGGCCGCGCCGCCGATGGGCGATCTTCGACACCAGCGGGCTCGTCTGGGGGTCCACCACCTCCCGCCAGGTCGCGTGGACAGCGCCGGAGTCGTCCACCGCGACGCTGTTGCCCCAGTTGATCCGGAGGTCTGAGTAGGTGGGGGATTGGCTGATGTTCTCAGGTGGTGACCAGACGCGCGTCGGCAGGGCGTCCGGCGTGTCGGAGTCCACGCTCGGCCCACCGTCTGGGGTGGTCACCCCGGTGTCGCCCCGGTCGCTGCTCGGATCGCCGTCGCAGGACTGTGCACCGAGGCAGATCAGCAGCCCCAGCGACAGGCACCGGATCGGTCTCAGCGGGTTTCGCAGGGCTTGCTCCACGATCTCCCCCTAGCGCAGGCTGGCCAACCGATCTCATGTTACCCGATGACTGTGGGGCTCGGCAATGTGTCAGCGCTGGGTGGGTGTGATCGATACCCCTTGGTGAATTCCCGTTTTCGGGTGCTGCGGATTGACTTGGTGGCAGTTACGATCGCTGTAGCTCAATGGAGCTTCATTGCCAAGGGGGAAGACGGATCCGCCACTTCGTGGCTCCAGACCCCCCAGGGGGAAACCCGCGCTCCGCGCGGAGGGCGTCCGGGCGATCAGCACCAAGGGGATGCGATCACACCCGCGCTGGGTGTCAGCGCTGGGTCGGCAGGTTGCACACGCCGCACTCGGTGCAGAGATCCTCGGCCTGACCGGGCTTCATGAGCCCCTGGGCCTGGCGCCAGGCGACGAGCTTCTCTACCTCCTCGGGGGGCAGGGGGCGGTCCTTGCCGAGGTTCACGAGGGTTTTTGTGATGACGGCGGTGGCCTCCACTTTCTCCAACTTCAGGTAGGCGTCCACGGCGGACCGTCCCACGGTCAGGCTGCCGTGGCGCTGCAGCACCATGGCGTCGTAGCGCGTGATCAGCTCCCGGATCACCGCCGCGCCGTCACTGCTCGAGGGAGTGGCATATTCGGTGGTGGGGATCATGCAAAGGGCGAGCACCACCTCGGGCAGCAGACACCGCGCGAGGCTGATGCCGGCGATGGAGAGGGCCACGGCCGTGGGCGGGTGCGCGTGGACCACGGCCTGGACGTCCGGACGCTGGCGGTAGGCCTCCAGGTGGGTCAGCATCTCGCTGGAGGGCAGCAGGTCCCGCGTCGCCCCATAGGCGGGCCCCACGGGATTGGCCTCCCAGTCCACCACCACGAGCTGGTCGGCTCGGACCAGCCCCTTGCTGAACCCCGAGGGGGTGCACAGGAAGCGGTCCTTGCCCAGGCGGGCGCTGACATTGCCGTCAGTGGAGGCCACGTAGCCCTTTTGCCACATGAGGTGGCAGACTTCGATGATCTCCTCCCGGAGCTGGGGCTCGGAGCGTGGCCGCGGGTCGGAGGTCACTTTCTGGTATCGGATGCCGGTCTCAGTCAAAGAGATCTCCTTGGTCCGTGTCGGGCTGTACATCGCCCTGGAGCAGCCTCTCGAGGGTGGCTTCGTCGATGATCGGTACGCCGAGCTTCTCGGCCTTGTTTCGCTTGGAGCCGCCGCCCTGGCCGGCCAGGAGGTAGCTTGTTTTGGCCGAGACGGTGCCGGTGACCTTGCCCCCGGCGCCCTCGACGATCTTCTTGTATTCCGGCCGGGGCCGCGACAGGGTGCCGGTGATCACGAAGGTGCGCCCCGAAAGCGGCCGCAGGCTCGGGTCCGCCGGCGCCTCGGGAGCCGGGTTCACGCCCAGGGCCACCAGCTTGGCGAGCACCTGGCGCCGGGGCTCGCTGCGCAGGTAGGCGGCCACGGACGCGGCGATCTTCTTTCCCACACCGTCTATGGCCTCTAGGTCCTGTTCCAGCGCGTCGGGGTCGGCGGCGAGCAGGGCGGTCAGGTCGGCGAACCGTCCGGCGATGGCCCGGGCCGCCACCCCGCCCACCAGGGGGATGCCGAGGCCGGACACCAGCCGCTCCAGGGAGGCTCGCTCCTTGCTCTGGGCGATGCCGTCGACCAGGTTCCGCGCCTTCTTTTCCTTGTAGCCCTCGAGCCCGAGCAGATCCTCGATCTGGAGGTGGAACAGGTCGGCCACGTCCCGTACGAGCTCCCGGTCCACGAGCTGGTCCACGGCGTCCGTACCCAGGTGATCGATGTCCATGGCGTCGCGGTGGCCGAAGAACTTCAGGGCCGCCTTGAGCTGGGCGGCGCAGCCCAGCCGGTTGGGGCAGCGCAGGGCCACCTCGCCCGCCAGGCGCTCCAGGGGGGTGTCGCACACTGGACACACAGCGGGCGCCTCCACCCGGCTCGCGTCGGCGGGCCGCGCGGAAAGATCCACGCCGACGATCTGCGGGATGATCTCCCCGGACTTCTGCACCATCACCCGGTCCCCCAGGTGCAGGTCCTTTTTTGCCACCTCGTCCCAGTTGTGCACCGACGCCCGCGCCACAGTGGTGCCCGAGAGGAACACCTCGTCCAGGATTGCCACCGGCGTGACCTTGCCCGTGCGGCCCACCTGCCCCACGAGATCGCGTAGCCGAGTTGCGGCCTGCTCGGCGGCGAACTTGTAGGCGATGGCCCACCGCGGATACTTGGAGGTCGCCCCCAGCCGCTCCCGTTGGGCAAAGTCGTCCACCTTGATCACCAGGCCGTCCACGTCGAAGGGCAGCGTTCCCCGGCCGGTGTCCCACCGCGCGCAGGCCTCCAGCACGCCATCCAGGGTCTCGTGGCCCTCCACGTGATCGCTCACGGGCAGCCCGAGCTCCGCCAGCTCGCTGAGCATCTCCCGGTGGGAGTCGGCCCAGGGCGTCACCACCTCGTACAGGACGATGCGCAGGGGCCGGCGCGCCACCACCCGGGGGTCTAGCAGCTTGAGGGTGCCGCCGGTGGCGTTTCTGGGGTTCTTGAAGGGCTCGTCTCCGGCGGCCGCGCGATCCGCGTTCACCGCGGCGAGGCCGGCACGCTCCATGTAGATCTCGCCCCGGACCACCAGGTCCACAGGCCGGGTGAGCAGGCCCGGCAAGGTGCGGATGGTGCGCACGTTGGTGGTGATGTCCTCGCCGGTGCGCCCGTCGCCCCGGGTGGCCCCGCGGACCAGGCGTCCCTGGTCGTAGGTGAGCTCGATGCCGATGCCGTCCACCTTCAGCTCCACCACGTAGCCCGGCCCGGCCGCCGGGTCTCCCGGGTTCGCCGGGTCTCCCAGACCGCGGCGCACGCGGTCGTCGAAGACCCGGAGCTCCTCGGCGCTGTAGGTGTTGTCGAGGCTGAGCATGGGCACCTCGCGCACCACCTTCTCAAAGGCGCTCACCGGCGCGGCGCCGACGGTTTGCGTGGGCGAGTAGTCGGCCGCGAGATCCGGGTGTGCCGCCTCCATCTCCTCCAGCCGCTTGAGCAGATGATCGTACTCGAAGTCCGAGATGGACGGATCGTTGTCCACGTAGTAGCGGCGGTTGTGCTCGAGGATCTGGCGGACCACCGCGTCGTACTCGGTACGCGTGGGTCGGGGGGTGCTCATTTCGCTGCGCCCGCGACGGAGGGGCTAGTCGTCGGGGCTGTCCTTGGCATCGGCGATGGCCTTGCGCAGGTGGTCGGGCAGCTCGGCCTCCTGGCGGATGCCCGTATCGTTGTCCACATCGTCGTCGTCCGCGTCGTCGATGACTTCCATGTCGTTGTCGTCCAGCTCGTGGATGGAGATGTCCGCCTCGGACAGCAGGGGTACATCCGAGTCCTTGAGGTGGGAGCTCGAGAGCATGACCTCCACGGGGTCTTCGAGGGTCTTGACTGGTGCCCCGCCCGGGAAGCCGACGGGGGGCTCGAGCGGGGGCGGATCCAGGACCGAGGACGGTCGCTTGCCGTGCTCCGGTGCCGCGCTCTTGGACGCCTTGTCTGCCGAGGGCGCGTCCACCGGGGGCACGTCCGGCAGGTCCTCCTCGCGGACCTCGTCCTCTTCGCCGTCGGCGGGCTTGCGGCCGCAGAGACAGCCCGCCACCACCGTGACGCTGAAGGCACGGTCGCCGAAGTAGGCGTCGATGGACTCCTTGATGAACCAGAAGATGTCCTGCATCTCCTGGCCCTTGCCCGCGAGCTTCTTCCATTTTCGCAGGGGGCCGAACTCGATGACCGGCGCGAAGAAGAACTCCCGGGAGCTCTTGAACAGGAGCGAAAACTCCTCCACCACCAGATCCACGTCCTTGAGGCCCGCGTCCTCGAGCCACTCGATGGCGACCTCGGGCTCGGGCAGGGTGTCCTCGTACTCTCCCAGGGCCTGCAGGGTGTCGTGGCGGTCGTGCTTGGTCAGCACCTCGCGGTAGATGTCGAGGAACTCCGCCCAGGTGCCGCGCAGGGGCAGGGTCACCAGCACCTGACCTCCGGGCGCTGTCACCCGCGCCAGCTCCGCCAGGGCCTCTTGGGGTGGCGAGTTGATCTCCCGGAGGCCCAGGTTGGTGAAGGTCAGGTCGTAGACGTCGCTGTCAAAGGAGAGCTGCTGTTTGTTGCCCTCGGTGCGGAAAAAGATCCGCTTGCCCGAAAGGTCCTCGGCCTTGGAGCGGGCCACGTCCAGCAACGCCGACGAGGAGTCGATGGCGATGATGCGGCCGCCGTCCATGTTTTCCAGCAGCTCCAACGCCGGGTAGCCGGTGCCGCATGCGACGTTCAGGACCATGGCGCCCGACCCGACCCGGGCCTCTGCCAATAGCAGCCGCCCGAACCGTTCCGCCCAGATGGGCAGGATCTCGGTGTCGTACACTCGGGCGAGCTTGTCCTGCTTGAGACTGCGACGTTTCATTCCGCTGGATCCGACGGGCCAGAACACCCGGGCTATCTTGTAGAATGAACGCCGAAAAGGGTCAACATCAAATGAAAAATGCCCCGGCTTTACACTGCAGGGGCGATTTGGTATTTGTCCGATGGGTCAGAGAACGCTGTATTCTTGCGCCGCGAATCGATCATCGGCCAGACCGTTGCCGACCGCTTCAGAGTCCTTTCCCTGCTTGGCGAGGGGGGCACCGGACAGGTGTATCTGGCGGAGCACAACGTGCTGGAGCGGCAGTTCGCCATCAAGGTGCTCCGGCGGGACATGATCAGCGATCAGACGGCGGTGGAGCGGTTTCGGCGGGAGGCCCGGGCCGCCAGCCGCATGCAGCACCGGAACATCGTATACATCAGTGATTTTGGGCAGCTGAAGGATGGCCGGCTCTTTCTGGTGATGGAGTACATCCCCGGGGATGAGCTCTGCGCCGTGATCCAACGCGAGGAGCGCCTGCCCCCCGACCGCGCGGCGCGGATCCTGGTGCAGATCTCCGAGGCCCTCGACTATGCCCACGACAAGGGCGTAGTGCACCGGGATCTGAAGTCCGAGAACATCATCCTGACCACCGAGCGTCACAGGGTGGATGTGGCCAAGATCCTCGACTTCGGCCTCGCCAAGATCCTCTACGGCTCCGGCAACCTCGACACGATCACCTTCAAGGGCCAGATCTTCGGCACACCCGAGTACATCCCGCCGGAGCAGATCGTGGGTGACGAGGTGGACCAGCGTGCCGACATCTACGCCCTGGGCGTGCTCGCCTTCGAGATGGTCACGGGCCGCACGCCCTTCACCGGCACGCTCATGGAGCTGCTGGTGGCCCACAGGAAGCTCACACCGCCCCTTCCGTCAGCCGTGTGCCCCAGGGCCGGGATCCCTCAGTGTTTCGACCGGCTCGTGCGCAAGGCCATGCAGAAGAGCCCCGCGGATCGCTACGAGCGTGCCTCGGACATCGCGGACCTGCTTCGGGCCCATCTGCTGGAGCTGCGGCAGGGCAGGGAGCGGGCGTTCGACAGCGACCTGGACATGATCTCCACTGCGACGAGGGAGGCAGGGTCAGCCGCGGCGATGGAGGTCCGCGTCCCACGTGAGGTCGACACGCCCAGCGGTCCGACCCTGGTCACCGGCTACGACACGCTCGCCGAGGAGGTGATCCTCGGGCCTGGCGCTGGCGACGAGGCGGCGCTGGTCGAGCGCCAGGAGGTGCGTTGGCAGCTGCGGAGGGTGCTGCAGCAGATCGCCCGCGTTCTGCGGGACGGCGACCTGGCGTCGGAGGAGCTGCAGGCCGAGCTGTCTCGAACACAGCGCCTCGAAGAGCAGGCGGCAGAGGTGGAGAACGACCTCGCGCTCCTGGCCAGCCGGGTGGAGGAGATCGAGGCCTACGGTCGGGAGCGGGAGTCGCAACTGCGGTACGCCATCATCGACCTGGGCATGGAGCGCGGTCGGCTGGAAGAGGGCGAGATCACCCCACCGGAAGATCCGGCCGTGATCGCGGACCTGGCCTATCAGATCGGCGAGCTGGAGGTGCGATTGCTCGACGTGGCCCGCAGCCGGGAGACCCAGCTCGACGAGGTGGACAACCAGATCGCCGCAGGGCGCCGGGAGCTGGACAACCTGCGCGCCAACCTGGCCCGGCAGGACAATATCCTCCTGCGTCACGTGGAGCGGCAGCGGGTAGCGGCCGCCGATGTGCCTGACGTGGCTCCTGCCTACGCGCGCCTCGACGAGCTGAAGGTCGTTCTCGAACAGTAGGTGCCTCTCGGGCCCCCCTGGTCAGCGTTCGGACGTGGTCGGGGCCTGAGCTTCAGCTTTTGACTCCATGGATTTGGGGTCACTGCCTTTTTGCATGAAGACGAGCTGGGCGCCTCGGCGCCCCCGAAGGGGCACCGAGGCGCCCAACTCCCCACTCCGGCCTCTCGACCCGTCTCCAGACTGGTGGAGAATCCGACTGCCATGCAGACGTGGTCCCGGGGGGTTGACAGAATTGCGACATTTTCCTAACTGTGACAACTACGTTTGACGAAACCCGCCTCAACCTGCGGAGAGAACAAAACCATGAGCGACTTTCTGTTTTCCTCTGAGTCGGTGACCGAGGGTCACCCCGACAAAATTTGCGACCAAGTCTCCGACGCGATCCTGGACAGCCTGATCCGACAGGACCCTTACTGCCGGGTCGCCTGCGAGACCCTCACCAAGACCGGTTTCGTGATCATCGCCGGCGAGATCACCACCTCTGCCTGGGCTCCCCTGCCCAAAATCGTGCGTGGCGTGGTCGCTGACATCGGGTACGACAGCACTGCCTTGGGTTTCGACTTCTCCACCTGCGCGGTGCTCGCCGCCATCGAGCAGCAGTCCCTGGACATCGCCCAAGGCGTCAATGGTGCCGGTGTCTATAACAAGGACGATCTCGGGGCCGGGGACCAGGGGATGATGTTCGGCTACGCCTGCCGGGACACGCCGGAGCTCATGCCACTGCCGATCATGCTGGCCCACAAAATCTGCAAGCGGCTGGCCAAGCTCCGCAAGGACGGCACGCTGCCCTTCCTGCGGCCGGACGGCAAGGCCCAGATCTCGGTGCGGTACCGGGACAACAAGCCGGTGGCCGTCGACACGGTGATCGTCTCTACCCAGCATTCGCCGGACGTCTCCCACCGCCAGCTCAAGCAGGCGGTCATCGAGGAGGTGGTCAAGCCGTTGATCCCCAAGCGGCTCCGGGCGCCGCGCATGAAGCACTACATCAATCCCACGGGGCGCTTCGTCACGGGCGGCCCCCTGGGAGACTCCGGCCTGACCGGCCGGAAGATCATCGTGGACACCTACGGCGGCTGGGCTCGCCATGGCGGCGGCGCTTTTTCGGGCAAGGACCCCACGAAGGTGGATCGGTCGGCCAGCTACTTCGCCCGGTACATGGCGAAGAACGTGGTGGCCGCCGGGCTCGCGGACCGGTGTGAGGTGCAGCTCGCCTACGCCATCGGCATCGCGAAGCCGGTGTCCGTGCTCGTGGAGACCTTCGGCACGGGCAAGGTGCCCGACGCCAGGATCGCCCGCGCTGTGAATCGGGTCTTCGACGCCCGGCCCGCGGCGATCATCGAGGAGCTGGACCTGCTCAAGCCCAAGTACCGCGCCACCGCGGCCTACGGACACTTTGGACGGCGTGAGAAGTCCTTCACCTGGGAGCAGGCGTCCCGGGTGGACGAGCTGCTCGACCTGTGTCCGCTGCCGCCGGCCAAGTTTGCCCAGAAGAAGGCCGCGCCGAAGAAGGCCGCGAAGAAGAAGGCGCCGGCAAGGGCCGCGAAGAAGAAGGCGCCGGCAAAAAAGAAAACCACGCGGCGACGCAAGAAATAGACTCTACCTGCTTTGGCCTCACGTCCGGTGAGTGACCATGCCCATCCGAATCCTCTATCTCCACGGTCTCGCCTCGAGCCCGCTGTCCACCAAGGCCCAGGTCTTCGGTGAGCGCCTCGGAGGGCTGGGATACGAGGTCCTGTGTCCCGACCTGAACGAAGAAGACTTCGGTGGGCTCACCACCACCCGCGCGGTGACCCTGGCCACCGGCCTGGCCCGGGAGCTCACGCCACCGATCCTGATCTTCGGCTCCAGCTTCGGAGGCCGGGTGGCGGCGCGCGTCGCCGAGGCGTTGCCCGATCGCGTGGCCGGTCTGGTGCTCATGGCACCGGCATTTTTCTTTGAGCACGTGTGGCGTCAGACCCTCGACGCCGACGCCCGTCTGCGGTGGCAAGAGACCGGCGAGCTCCCCGTGGACCATCCCGCCTACGAGGGCGTGGTCGGGCTTGGTTACGGTTTCCTCGAGGACGCCTTGGCCACCGACGGGCTTCCGACGCTGCCGCCGGACCTGCCGGTGCTGGTGTTCCACGGGGCGTCCGACGCGGTGGTGCCCTTTGCCGACTCGGTGCAGTTTTCCGCGGCCCACGGGGGAGCCCGACTGGTGGCCCTGGACTCGGATCACGAGCTGAACGACCGGCACGAGGAGATGTGGAGAGAGGTGGCGCCCTTCGTTCGTCAGCGCCTGGGGTAGGCAACCCCGAAACGTGCTATTGTACGCCGACATCAGATGGAGGAACACATGCAACACAAAACGACCCCGGCACTAGCGGCCATCGCTGGCCTGGTGCTGGTGGCCTGGTCCTGCAACATCCAACCCGGCGGTGCGGGCACCGAGCCCCAAGCCGAGCCAGGCGCGGCCCAGGCGCCCTCGGCCAAGCTCAAGCCCGAGCCCGAGCCTGGCGTCCAGAAGCAGGATCCGCGCTCCCCGGCGAATCGTCGGCGGATGAAGCCCATCCAGCCGGTGAAGCTGACCGGGCCCAAGGCGTCGAAGCCGGCGCCCCTGCCCAAGGCAGACAAGACCCTCGCCATCATCCACAGCGGCAACGTGGATGGCGAGGTGGACCCCTGCGGGTGAGCGAATAATCGGCTTGGCGGTCTTGCCAGGCGTGTTCAGTACATCGCAGACACCAAGAAGACGGTCGCTGGGGCGTTGATCGTGGACGCCGGCAACCTGCTGCTGTATCGGAAGCACTACCGGCCCACTCTTCGGGCTGACGAGGCGGTGCTCAGGCGACGCAAGGCTCGGGCGGAGGTCATCGCCCAGGCCTATGTCCGCATGGGAGCTCACGCGGTGGCCGTGGGCGCCACGGACTTGGCGCTGGGCCTGCCCGTGCTCCAGGGTCTGGTCCGGAGCCACCGGCTGCCCCTGGTGTCGGCCAACCTGCAGAGCGCCGCGGGCAGGCGGCTGTTCCCGGCCCACAAGATCGTCACCGTGGGCGGCGTGAAGATCGGCATCTTCGGGCTCACCGGCGAAAAGAACATCGCCCGGGCCAAGATCGACCCCAAGCGGTTCAAGCTCGCGGATCCGGCCGAATCGGCCAAGGCCCAGGTCGCCGCCCTGCGGGCCAAGGGTGCCCAGATCGTGGTCGCCCTGGCGGCGGTGGGGCACCAGCAGGGTCGTCAGTTGGCCGAGCTGGCCAAGGGCATCGACTTCCTCTTCGTGTCCGGCACGGGCCGGCACGGGGAGCGAGCCAGCCGCGTGGGCACGGCGTGGATGATGGAGATGAGCCGGGAGGGCAAGTACATCGGTCACCTGACGTTGCACATCAAGGGCTCCGGGCTGCAGTTCGAGGACCTGTCCGAGCGGTACCAGCTGGCCAGCCGTCTGGCGCGTGTCGACAAGTCCATCAAGAGCATCCAGCAGCGCCTGGCGAAGTTCCAGGGCAAGAACCAGGAGTACATGGAGCGGCGGATGCTGAACTCCAAGAACTCCAAGGAGCGCATGATGGTCCAGCTGGCAAAGGCCAACATGGTGGTCCCCAAGGGGAGTTTCTTCACCAACGTCATGAAGCCGGTGGCGCTGACCCTGACGCGGGAGCCGACCATCAAGGCGCTCATCAACAGGGTCGCCAAAGAGGCCGGCCTCCAGCGCCCCCGCGGCGCGAACTAGCGGACGTCTCCTCCGTCCCCTCTGTTCCCTTCTTCTCCGTCCGCCCGAAAAGTTGCCCGGTTCCGCGGTCGGATCGACACTTGGCTCATGAGCAACGAGCCCACGAGAGCCCTGGCCCGCATCAACAGCGATCGCCGCGGCGCGGATCGCCGCGAAGCCGCTGCCGAGCCCCTGCTGTCAACCCTGCAGGTCTTCGAGCGAGCCGAGCGAAACGCGTTCAAGCGGTTGGACCGCCGCGCTGCCCTGCGACGCTACGACGACGTACGTCGGCGGGTCGCAAGGCAGTAGAGCTTAGAACCCGCCCCCAACAGCCAGTCCGACGCGATCGATGCCCGCCACGGGCACCAGGGTGAGGCGCTTGCGGCGCCGGGGTTGGCCCGCGTTCCCGGACCAGGGAAGGGGGTAGTTCAGCAGGTAGCCCAGCACGGCGGAGCCGAAGCCGATGAGGCTGCCGCCGACCACGTCCTCCCAGTGGTGGCGGTGATCGTAGATCCGGGACCAGGCCACCACGGCAGCGCCCGCCATGGGCAGCATCAGCACCGGGATCTTCCAGAGCCAGTGCAGCCCCTTGAGGGGCGACAGCTTGCCCCAGAGATACATCGACATGTAGGTGGCCCCTGCAAAGGAAAGGGAGGTGTGCCCCGACGGGAAGGAGCGGCGCCCCTCGAGCACCTCGTCCGGATCCCCGGTGCAGTTGAGGTTTGCGTCCGGTTGACAGCGGGCCAGGAAGTCCGGGCGCAGGCGGCCCACGGAGACCTTGAGCAGGCCCGTGAGCAAGAGGGTCACCCCGAGCGCTTCTCCCAGGCCCAGGGTGGCGTGGTGGACGTCGTGCCAGGCGGGGCCGCCGGCCTGGGCGATACCGACGGTGGCCAGGGGCAGCGCCGCCGTGAGGACGAGCCAGATCCCGGGCACGGTCTCCGGCCTGTGGGTCTGGTCGATGCGCCCGGTGGTCAGCGTGAACGACCGCTCGTGGGGCTTGGCGTAGTTGACCCCGGCGCCGGCGCCGAGGACGCCGATCGTGAGCCCCCAGTCGATCAGATGGGACCAGTGCCACCAGCCTGGGCCCCGGGGCCGGCTCTGTGGAGTGGAGGCCGACGTCGGGAGGGTCGCACCCGTCGCGGGTCGGGTCGCCTGCCGGGTCGCCTGCCGGGTCGCCTGCCGGGTCGCCGGGGCTGGTCGGGCCGCCGTGGTCACGCCCATCAGCAAGGCGAGTGTCAAGATCACCCCGCCCCTCTCGAGTCGTCGGGAGGTCATCGCGCGGGCCTACGAGAACTTGCAGTCGGGACGCTTGGTGGCCACGAATATGAGCTTGTCACCATCGACGAGCTTGGTGCGCCCCCGGGGGTTGATCTCGGTCTTTTCGTTGCGCTCGAAGCCCAGCAGAAGCGCCTCCTGGTCTCCGGCCCACTCCCGCAGCTCGCGGTACGTCTTGGACATGGAGGACTCCAGGGGCACCACGAAGATCTGCTGACCGTAGGCCGTGGAGACGAGCTGGTCGATGACGCCCTGCACGCCCGGATCCAACAGCTCCTGCACCATGATGTGCGTCGTGAAGCCCTGGAGGCACACGATGGCGTCGCATCCCGTGCGCTCGAAGAACTCCCGGTTGGAGGTCTCCACGAGCTCGGCCACCGTGAAGCAGCTCTCGTTTACCGTCTCGATGGTCAACAGCACCGCGAGGCTCCGGTGGTCGGACCGCGGATCTTGCGGGTCCTTGGCCATGACCAGGGCCCCCCGGGCGGTCTCGATCTGCGCCCTGCGCAGGGTCTCAGCCTTGGCTGGATCCCCGCGGACGAACTGCACGTCCTGCTTGGCCAGGTCGGCAGGCAGCTCCTCCAGGTCGTCGTCGAGCAGGACGATGCCGGCGCTGTGGGTGGACTCGTCGGCTCGGATTTGCTCCACGAGGTCGAGCACTCGCAGCCGGGAGGGATAGTTGCAGATGACGATGTGCTTCTTCATGCGTACCTTCGAGTGGCCCCGGAGCTGGTTGGTTCGGGCCTCGATGAGCTTGGTGGCCACCACCGACAGCACGAAGCCGAGCAGGCCGATGCCGATCAACATGGTGGGGACCGCAATCAGGTAACGTCCCCAGAAGCTCTCGGGATACATGTCCCCGTACCCCACCGTGGTCATGGTCACGATGGACCACCACAGGGCCTGGTCCCAGGTGAGCTCCGGCTTTTTGATGATTTCGAAGAACATGTACCCGGTGACCGAGTAGGTCATCAGGGCGATCATGAGGATGGACACGCGGGCCGGGGCGTTGCGGGACCGGTGCACGACCTCCTCCCGGAAGAACCTCATGAGCTGGACGATCATCGGGACCGCTCCTTGGCCCAGTGAACCTGCCAGTACTGCACCCGGACCACCGCCTTGGGGATGGCCCACAGCCCCTTGTTCATCGCCATGGCCTTCTCTTCGGCGGCGATGTAGAGATGCTCTCCCTGGAAGGGAAACTTCCGGTAGACCACCACCAGGCCATCGGCCACCATGCGCAGGCCGATGTCCTTACCGTCAGCCGACAGCCGCGCCAGGGTCCGACCCCTGGAGTCCAGCTTCTTCTCCTTGCGTAGGACCGTGACCTTCTCCCCGAGGTGTCGTCTGAGGAAGCCCACGGCGGCCGCGCCCAGGGGCTGTAGGGGCAGCTCCGAGCGCACCGGGTGGAAGGACTTGATGCCCACCAGGCGCACGTTGACCATGCACTTGCCTTGCTGCACCACGATCTCGTCGCCGTCGATGACCCGCTTGACGGTGGCCGCCTTGTCCGTTTGGAGGCAGTCCTTGCCCGAACCCTTGGGGATGGACCTGCGAAACTGCTCGGTCCGGACGAGGAAGAAGATGGAGAAACCGAACAGCGTCAGCACCACGACCCAGTAGATTTTCGTTGCGGAGATCATTGTCAGCCAGCGGCCCCGAAACGCCCGTGTCGGCGGTTTTCTGTGGCAAAAAATCAAATCGAGAGTAGGGAATATCCACCGGATCGTCAACCAGACCTTGCCCTGGAGGTGACCCGGAGGCTAAATTGTGCGCACGCTGGAAAAGGAGCCACCCGAGATGGCGCCGCATAGAGCCTGCTCCACACTTTGCTGTCTGTTCGTTGTCGTAGCCTCCGAGGGCGGCTGCGGTCAGTCAGAAGAAGGGGAGCCGGGCCGATACATCGCCACGAATCGGCCCATCATCAACGGGACCGCGGACACGGGCCAGGCCCACATGGCCGTGGTGGCCCTGACCTACGGGCCCGGCTCCGGGGCCTTCTGCTCGGGCACTCTCATCGCTCCCAACGTGGTGCTCACCGCGGCCCACTGCCTGGAGAATGTCCAGGTGCAGTGGGTGCAGGTCTTCTTCGGCAACGACGTGACCCAGGCCGGAGACTACCGCGGGGTCTCGGAGATGGAGCCCCACTGGACATTCAGCGGCCCGTCCATGGAGGGTGACATCGGCTTGATTCGGCTGTCGGCCAATGCGCCGTCGAGCGTCACGCCCATCGGGGCCTTGCCCGTCAGCCAGGGGCTCACCTCGGCGGACGTGGGCGTGAGCGTGGACTTCTCCGGCTTCGGCGTGACAGAGTCGAGCTCCGACGGCGTGAAGCTGCATGTGCAGACGCCCATCGATTTTGTGTGCAACCAGGCGACCACCTGCCAGGGCTACATCGCGCCATGGTCCTTCGAGTATGGCCAGTCCACCGGCGGCCCCTGCAGCGGTGACAGCGGCGGCCCGGCCTTCCTTTGGCGGGGCTCGGTGGAGTACGTGGCCGGGGTGACCTCCTACGGCGATCCCACCTGCACCGATTTCGGCGTCTCCACCATGGTGGATGCCTACATCGATTGGATCAACGACTTCATCGGCATCTCGTCGGAGGACTGCGAAAACGGCGTGGACGACGACGCAGACGGACAGGTGGACTGCGCCGACCCGGACTGCTCCCTGGATGCGGCCTGCCAGGGGCCGGACGCCTGCGAGGCGGCGGGGACCCTCACCTGTGGCGCCTTCGTCAGCGACACCACGGTGGGTGGATCGTCGACCTTCGAGTCCTACAGCTGCCTGAGCCAGTCCACCGAGGACGGGCCGGAGCGGGGCTACGAGCTCGCCATGTCCGAGGGCACCCAGGTCGTCGCCACCTTGACTCCCACGGGCGTCGGCGACCTGGACCTGTTCCTCCTGCCCCCGGCGGGCGCCGGCTGTAGCCCCATGAGCTGCATCGACGCCTCCCTCAGTGAGGACACCCAGCCCGAGACGCTCTCCTTCACCGTGCCCGCTGGTGGCGCGTACCTGGTGGTGGAGACCTACAACACGCCCAGCGCCTATACGCTGGCAGTGACCTGTGCCGGCCAGCCCGAGCTGTGCGGCAACGGCGTGGACGACGACGGCGACGGCGACATCGACTGCGGCGATCCGGACTGCGCCGCCGACCCGGCCTGCGCCGGCCAGCCCGAGCTGTGCGACAACGGCATGGACGACGACGGCGACGGCGCCGCGGACTGCGGCGACCCGGACTGCGCCGCCGCGCCCAACTGTCGGCCCGATGACCCCGACCTGGCCAAGGGCGGCTGCAACTGTCGGCAGTCCAATCCCGCCGGTAGCCCCCTGTTGCCTGCCCTGTTGCCGCTGCTCCTTGTGCTTGGCCTGGTGCGGCGCCGGCGCTGACCTTCTTCTCATGGATGACGGACAGCTACTGCTCCGGGTGGGGGACCGCAAAGTGCGGCTGGTGTCCCCTCCGGGCGACCCGGGCGTCCCGGAGCCCGACGGCCGGATCTACTTCTGGTGGGGGCTCACAGCCGCGGCCCTGGCCCTGGCGCGAGAGGTCGTGTCCCGGGGGGACCTGGCGGGCCGGCGGGTGGTGGAGCTCGGCTGCGGCCTCGGGCTGCCAGGGGTCGCGGCGGGCCTGGGCGGCGCCCGGGTGACCTTCACAGACGCAAAGGCCGACGCCCTCGTGTACGCCCGCCGGAACGCTGCGGCCAATGACCTCCCGGCCGCCCGGACGGCCTTCGAGGTGCTTAACTGGGTGCGGCCGGACACCCGGGAGGAGTTCGACTATGTCCTCGGCGCGGAGATCCTCTACGACTACTACATGCACCGGGCCCAGCTCGACCTCTTCGACCGGCTCCTCGCGCCCGGTGGCACCCTGGTCCTGGCCGACCGTCGCCGGCGGGTGGTGGAGCGGTTCTTCGGGCGCCTGGGGGACACCGGCTTCCGGGGCACGGCCACCGACCACGACCTCGCCCTCCCCGGAGAGCCCGCGCATCGCATCACCGTCTTTGCCTGGCAGCGGCAGTCGGAGTGAGGGCCCGATCAGGAACAAGTTGATCGCTCAGGCCGCCGATCCATCCCGCCTCATTTCGTTGATTCTCGTTGCATATCAATAAGTATGCGCCTCGTCGCGCCTCGTGAGCCGGGCGGCTCGACGGCCTGACCTGACCAACTTGTTTCTGATCGGACCCTGAGACCCGTTGTTCACAGGTGACGCAGGTTCACCACAGCGAGGCTGTGACGTGGATCACGCCGACCTCCTCCGGCCCGACGTCCTGTGGGGACCATGGGTTCGACGCAGCGCGGCACATGTCTTGCATTATTGTCGGCACTCAAGGAGGTGCGCGCATGAGCCACACGCGGTTCCGGATGAGCCTGCGAGGTCTGGCGGCCATGGTGTTTTTGGCACCATTGGCCCTGGCGGTGGGCTGTAACTTCGGCACGACCCTGCCCACGCCCTTTGTCGTCGGCGAGGGGCCGGCGGCCGTGGGCAAGAATCGCACCCGCCTCGACATCGGTCTGGGTGGCGGATGGGGCGCGTGCTGCGGTTGGATGAGCGGTGGTGGCGGAGGCAACGTGAGGATGCGCCACGGCCTCGCCGAGAAGCACGAGCTCGGGCTCAGCGCCTTTGCGATGGGCATGGAATCCAAAGCCGAAAAACACAAGTATCTGTCTGGCATTTGGCTTTCGGCAAAGCTCGACTACAAGTGGCAGGTCAGCCGGTACGCGGCCCTGGTCGCCGGCTTTGGCGGTGGGCTCACTCCCTACGCACCTTTTGTCGGCGGTGACGTCGGCGTCGTGGTGGGACGGCCCGGTCGTAGGACGCTCGTGCCCTACGGCGCAATTCGCTTGGCCGGCAGTGTCCCCGTCGGGACCGTGGATCGCATCGTTACGGACGACGACACGAGGGAGACCGGGCCCATCGTGCCCAACGTGACGCTGCTCGGAGCCGCGGGGCTTCAGATCAACCTCGCGTCCGACATCGCCCTGGTGTTCGAAGTGGGCGGTGGCGGCATCTTTCCCATCGGCGGCGACGACGATGGCGGCCCTGGTCACGGCGGCGCAATCTACGGATACATGGGGCTGAACATGCGTTTCGGCGGAAAGTAGCGCCCGATCAGGCTCAGCCTGCGACGTACAGCGGGATCGTCCCGTCGTCGAGGAGGGACTGGGTGACGCTGCCGAAGAGGAGCACGCGTACGGAGGACTTCTCCGAGGCGCCCAGCACCACCACCGTGGGCATGTTCACCTTGGCTACGTCGCGGATGATCTCCCGGGCGTCTCCGGGCACGACCTTGGTTTCCACCTCGTAGCCGTAGGCACGCAGGTACTTGGCCGGCTTCTCCAGGTCGGCCAGCTTGGTCTCCACCTTCTCGTCCACCGCCAGCAGGAGCAGGTCCAGGGAGACCGGCAGGCTGTGGGTGAGGCTCACGAAGGAGCGCATCGAGCGAGAGGCCTTCCGGGTGCCGTCGTAGGGGATGATGACCCGCTTGATGGGCATCTCCAGGGCCTTCGGGACCACCATGACCGGGCAGGCTTGGCACCTGAGAAGGTCGCTCAGGGTGTCGCCGTGGGACGTCTGGGTTTCGAAATGGAAGAAGGTGCGGGTTCCGATGATGACCAGGTCCGCGGTCAGCGCTTCCTCGGCGAGGATCTCGGCGGGGCTGCCCTGGCGGAGAACGGGCTCGCAGCCGACCTCGTGGTCAGCGCAGGTGCCACGGAACTCCTCGAGCAGCGCCGTAACTTTTTCCTCGGCCTCCTTGATGTGGTGCTCGCGGCTCCGCTTGGCGTAGTGGCCGGCGCCCACGCCGGCGCCGTGGCAGGCGGCTTGGATGCCGGGCTTGTCGATGATGCCGACTCCGATGACCGTGCCGTCAAAGCTGCTGGCCCGGATGCAGGCCAGGGTGACGGCCATCTTGGAGTAGTCGGATGGATCGAGCCCTACCACGATGCGCTTGCTCATGCCGATCTCCTTGCAGCCACTTTCCGAGAGGAATGTTTTTTCAGCGAAAAGTCAAGCCGGCACAGGTCGCCGGGAGTGTGAATCAAAGGAGCAGATCGCGCAGGGACGCCAGGCCAGCGAGACTGCCTGACGAGACTCGCGCTGGGGGCTTGGGGCGCTCCACCTCGATGAAGGAGGCGTCGGTGATGGATGGCTGGTCGGGCTGGTAGTACTCGTAGAATCGCGACCGGGGGATCTGGGCCCGCAGTGGGAACCGCGCCCGCAGGCGGAGGGAAAATCTCGTCGTGCCCCTTGGTAGCGCGGAAAAGTACAGCAGCACCTTGCCCGGGCGCCGCTCGGTGTGGCGGATCCCCGTGCGCGCGGCGAGCCGCTGGGTTGTGGTGTCATGGACCTCGAAGCCCGGCGGCAGGCCGAGCTCCACCATGGGGGCGAGGAGCCGCGCGCCCGTGGGGTTGTCGAGGCGGACGTGGACCCGGACGGACTGTCCGGGCCAGAGCCGCAGGCGGGAGTAGCGCACCCGGATCCGGGGACGGCCGCGGACAGGGGTGACGCGGCGACGGCTGTGGTAGCGCAGGTTGATGCGGTACAGCCCGCTGCTGCCGCCCACGGGAACCAGGCGGAGGCGGTGGGTGCCGGCGGCCAGCCCGGAGGACAGGTCCAGGGTGTGCGTGGTCGCGGCCGAGGCGCTTGGCCGGAGCTCGCCGCGGAGCCGGCCGTCGAGGTAGACGCGGACCTTGCGCAGACCGCCGGTGTGGCGCGGGCTGAGGCGGAGCAGGGCCAGCAGGGCCAGCGCCGTGGCCCGGGTGGTGGACCAGGCGCCGGCCGGCTGGCGCTCTGCCAGGAGAAAGCGAGCCGCCCCCGCCACCAGGGCCGTCGCGCCCGGTGCCCGGAGCAGGGCCAGCAGCGCCAGGGCGGTGGTCTCCTGGGCCGCGGCCCGGCCGTTGCCAGCGAAGACGGTGCGGCGGCCCGGGCGCGGTCGCCAATGGATCGCTTTGCCCCGTCGGGCCTGGGCTGCGACCAGGCGCTGTAGGCGGTGGGCGAAGGGCTGGTGACGGCGCAGCCGCGTCGAGGCCGAGCCTGCGGCGTTGGCGGCCAAGGCCAGGGCATAGGGGTTGTCCCCGACCAGGTACAGGTGTGTGCGCAGAAAGTCGAGGGCGCGATGTACGGCCCGGCTCACCCTCGCTGCACGGATCCCGCTGCGAGCCAGGAGCCAGGCAACGTAGGCTGTGACCACGTAGCGCCGCGTCAGGGGGTCCCCGCCCCCCAGGTCCACGTAGCCCTCGGGTTTCCAGGAGCCGCTCGGAGCCTGGCTGCGAAGCAGGTGCCGCCGGGTGCGCGCGATCACCCGGGGGTCCACGTACCGCACGGCGGCCAGGTCGGTCAGCTGAGCGAGGCCCAGGGCGGAGAGGGAGACATCCGCAGGGCCGTCCCCATACAGGGAGAAGCCGCCGCCGACGACCTCGAAGCCCAGCAGGCGCTGGTAGCCATCATTCACCAGGCGACGGGCTCTGGCGATCACCTGGCGCCTGCCGGGATCCGCGGTCCGTCTGCCGTGACGCCGACCCAGGTGGCGCAGCACCAGGATGTTCGGATAGGTGACGGCCGAGCTCTGCTCCATGCAACCATGGGGTCGGCGGAGCAGGGATTCCAGGCTGCTGTTGCTGGCGGCGATCAGGCTCGGCTCCAGGGTGACGTGAAGCCGTTGGCTGTGGGCCACGAATCCGCTGGGCAGGGTGACCTCGTGAGCCACCGGTCCCCGGAGAAAGCCGCTGGCCCCCTGGTCCTGGCCGAGCCCCTCGGGCACCACGCGGGTGGTGCGCTCCACAGCGTCTGCCACCCCCGCGGCCTGGGCGCGCACGGTGAGCGAGCCCCGTCCCACGCGTAGGGCCCGGACCCGGAACCGTGTGGAGACCACTGACTGGGCTGGCACGATGACGGTGCGCTCCTGCTCGATGGTGGTGGCCATGGTCCGCAGGAGCCGGGGCCCCCGGGGGCCCGGCACCAGCCGGAGGCTCACCGCCGGCCTTCGCACGGGCCCGAGCCAGGCGGAGCCCTTGATTCGTAGGCGCACGGTGGTCGCGCGCGGCGCGTAGTTGTGCACCACCACCGGCACCTCCACCTCGTCGGTGCGGGTGAGCCGCTGTGGCAGGACCATGTCCACGTAGAAGGGCTGGAAGGCGCGCACCCGGGCCACGGCGCCGCCGAGGCGCCCAGTGAGCCCGCTGGCGATCCCGCTCACCACCCAGGTCGTGATGTTGTCAGCCAGGCTCAGCTTCACGGTGGCGCGTCCCTTGGCGTCGGTGCGCAGCCCCGGCAAGGCCGCCAAGGTCTCCCGGAAGTTTCGTCGCACACGGGGATCCGCCTGGGGAGCCGGTCGATCACCGCTCCGGGTGGGCAGGGCTCCGGCGTCGAGGCCTCCGGTCACGCTCACGCGGGATGCGAACACGCGCGGGGAGCGGGACCGGTACCTGCCGATGGAGTAGCCGGACTTGGCGTAGCCATGGTAGCATCGCCGTTGACGCAGCTTCGGTTCCCGCAGGATGAAGGGTCCTGCGTCGAGGTCGTCCACCGTGGCCCACAGCCCGTCTGGACCCGCGCTCTGCAGCCCGACGAGGAGGCGATCGGGGTCTGCCAGCCGGGAGGTCATCGACCAGGTGAGCGGTGTCCCCCACGGGTCGGTGATGGCCGACACCGTGAGGTGGCCGGACTTCACGAGCTGGGCGACGCTGCCCAGGGTGGGGCGCTGGTTCTTGCACAGGGGATGGAGGCGATGGTGGTAGATCCATGCCAGCCTCTGCACGGCGGCCAGGGTCCGGAATCGCCCACGGAACCAGCGCGCGAGCCGACGTGAAACGCGCCGCTTCACACGGCGACGGTAGGTGCCGAAATCATCGTTCCCCCGGCGCACGAGGCTGTCGGGGGCCGCGGTGAAGCCACTGTCGCGGAGTCGGGCCAGGATGGCCGCGGCTACCCCGCGGTTCCGCGCGGACCACGGCGTGCGCATCAGGCGCTGGAGGGTCCACCCAGCCAGGTTGATCTTCGCGGTCCGCAGGGCGTCATCGAGGAGGAACCGGTGGTGGTGGCCCCCCGGCCGCGTGCCGGCCAGGACGTACACGCCCTGGTCCACCACCGTCAGGCCCAGGGCCACCCGACGGCCCCGGCCCCGCTCGTCGGTGACCTGTAGGTCCAGATGCGCTTTGTCGCCGGGACGGTATCCCTTCCGGCGGGCGCGGATGCGGAGCTGCAGCCGCCGCGTGGGCTGGACCAGCACTGGCGCCCAGCCGCGGTGCGAGCCCTGGCCCGCTCCACCCACGCGGGCGATGAGCGTCACCACTCCGTCCACCTCTGGCGGCAGGCTCACGGTCAGGGTCGCGCGGCCACCGGCAAGGGTGGCGCCGGCGGTCTTGACGGTCTGATCCCGGTGCTTGACGTCCAGGTAGATCCGTCCGCGTAGCCCGGCGGTGACCACGGTGACCCGCTGCGGCTCCCCAGCCCGCCACACGGCGCGGTGGGGCCGCACCAGCACCTGGGTCGCGCCCGGACGCAGCGACACGGTGCGGTATCCCTTGAGCCCTCCGCGGCCCGTGGCCGAGAGGCTGAGCCGGAGCCGGCGCCCCGTCGGTTTGACCGTGACCACAGCCACCCCGGCGTCGTCCGTGCGCACCCGGGCCCGTCGCAGGGTGGACCGGCGGCGCTGGTCATCGACTTCCCAGTAGTCCACCTGCACGCGACCCGGGGCGGCCGTGCCGTCGGGGTGAGCCGCGATGACGAGGACCCGCTGGGCCACGCCGGGTACGAGCGGTCCTGCCTCGGGCAGGGCGGCCAGGAGCACCCCGTGTAGAGACACCGGCAGGGTGCGCATGGCCTGGCGACGATGACCGCCCGGCTCGGTGACCGTGGCGCGAAGCTGCACCCGGGTCCCGCCGAGCCGCAGGATCCGTGGCGCGACATGCCGGGGGATAATCGCCCGCAGCCGGAGCTGGCCGCGATGGTCCGTGCGCCCCTTCACCGTGGCGAAGTGTAGCGGCTCCTGTCGAACGCGGCGACAGTACCTGCGGTTCGAGCCACAGATCCGCGCGTCCCGTAGGAGTCGGGCCACGACCCGTACCCGGGCGCCGGGCACGGGCTTTCCCTGGAGGTACCGGGCCTCCACCGTGGCAGTGAGGAGGGAACCGGGGCGGTAGTGGCCCTGGTCGGACAGGATCTTGAGCCGGAAGGGAGGCACGCGATAGCGGAACACGCGCACCTTCACCGTCGCGGTCTGGTGGTGGTGGGCGTCGGCCCGGACGCGGGCCTGGAGGGTGAGCTTGCCGACGGCAGCGTGGTCCGACAGGGCCACCCGGGTCCAGGCCACGCCAAAGGCATCGGTGCGTGCAGTCTTCCGAAAGAGCCGGTTGCCGCGGTTGTCCAGCGCCGAAAAAACGACGCTTGCTCGGGCCAGGGGCTTGCGGCTGGGCTGCCGGAGCACCAGGAGCCGCAGGTGCACGGTTTGGCCGGGCTGGTAGATGGGCTTGTCCGTGGCCAGGGCGGCCCCGATGGTGCGCCGGATCTGGATCCGTCGCCTGACGGTGCGGGAGAACACAGCCGTGCGGGCGGTGATCTGCAGGCGCGCCCGTCGCCCTGCCCAGGCCTGGGGCACGATGAAGCCCAGGTTCAGGCCGCCCAGGGCGTCGGCCGTGCCCCGGGCGGTGAGGGTTCGGCCCGCGGCCTTGAGCGTGAGCGCCACCTTGGCTCCCGGCAGGGGCCGCCGTCTCAGGTCGCGCACCGTGACGCGCAGGACCGCCCGGGAGCCCGCCGTCAGCCGGGCCTGGCCCCGGAGCCAAACGAAGGGCATGTCGCCGATCTCGCTGAGCGCCACCACGTCCCGGGTGGCGGCCCGAGGCCGCCCCTGCGGGGTGAAGGTCGAGGCGAGGCGCAGCAGATCCGGCTCCCTGCGGTGGCGCGTCGGCACGGCCATCCAGACCCGCAGGGTGCCCGGGACCTTGGGCTCGATTTTCAGCCTGGCGCTCGCCAGACTGCGCTCGCGGAGATCCACCAGGCGCAGCTCGAGGGTGCCGGCTCGGGCGGCGCCGATGTAGCCCACGCGGACCCGTAGCCCACGCCCGTCGAAGCGGGCGCGGGCCTGGTGCAGGTGCAGCCGAAAGGTGCGATCCGGAGCTGCGCGGGCGCCAGCCGAACCGGTGGCGATGGTCAGGACGCAGGCGCAGATCAAGGGCCCCAGGCCCCAGCGGGTGAGCCTCGGCATGATTCCTCCAGACGAAATGAGAACGCGTGCCATGCAGTCCCCCGATCAGACAACCCACCCCCCGAAAAGTTCGCGGCTAGATAGTTCCCACCCCAGAAGTGGACATCGGCTGCAACCGCGCCATGCACGCCGTCTGCACACCACCAAATCTGGGGTAGTACACCCGGTGCTACCCCAGATCTGGTAGTGCACATCCGACGCGCCTGTCGCGCTTTCGCTTCGAAGCCACTTTTGGGGTGGGAACTAGATAGACTCGCTGCTAAAGCGTCGGTGCCACGTAGGCGGACCAGAGCGCGTCGGCGAAGGCGCTGCCGTAGTGGCCGCCATCGGTGGACGTACCGTGCAGGAGGGGAAACCGGCCGGTGCCGTCGCTGGGGTCCGTGTCCCGGATGCAGCCGCCGCTGCCGTCGGGGCCGTAGGTCACCCCGTAGTCCGAGTCCCAGCTCACGGTGGTGTCGCAGTGTCCGTCTTCGCCCGAGCACACCTCGGGCTCGTTGGCGGTGGTGCAGGCGGCGCCGGCGTTGTCCCCGCCCGCGCACTCGCCGCGCGGCGGTGCGCAGGGGTCCGGCTGTGTCCAGGCGCCGAAGGTCACCCACCGCTGGACGTAGTCCATCGAATGGACGTGGTTCCACACGGGCAGAAGCTCAGGCATGAGATGAAGCGCCGTGACGGTGGACTTCAAGGGCTTGGCCGTGCAGCAGAACTGATAGCTGCCCCCGGGTCGGTGCCCTCCGTCGATGTGTCCGTAGGGGTCGGGGATGGTGCGGGAGCCCGTGTCGAAGACGAGGTTCGTCCAGTAGCTGTCCTCGCTGTTGTAGGTCTGCCCGAACAGCACGGTCGAGGCGTCCTCGGACCAGTAGACGCCGCCCGTTTCGCCGAAGAGGTTCGTGGCGGCGCCCGAGACAGCGGCCTGGATGTCCGGGTGGCCCAGTACCGTGGCAGCGAAGGTCAGCGGCAGTCGCCGCCCCTCGCTGTGCCCGCCGTTGGGGGGCCAGGAGACCCCGCCCAGCAACATGTGGTACAGGTCGATGCCATATTGCACATAGTGGACCAGGGGCTCCCACTTGTCGGCGGGATCGTCGGTGAGCATGAGCCCGAGCGCGCCATCGGCGTTCCGCGACGCGATGGCGGAGCCATAGTCGGGGAGGTTGTCCACCGGGTGCAGGGAGCGGCCTGTCCAGTTCACCTTGTGATCCATCTGGACGCGGCGGAAGCGGTTGGACAGGTCCGTCAGGGCGGGGGGATCCCCCGTGGCGTCCAGGGTTGGCAAGAGATCGGTGTCCAGGTCGTTCACCGAGTACAGGGGCTTGTCCGGGCCGAAGTAGGGCGGCCGGAACACCGTGGCGCCCTGGTCCGGTGGCGGTGTGTCCAGGACGGTCAGGACCGCCGCTGTCTGCAGGCAGGGCCGACAGTCTGTGTCACCCAGGGGCGCCAGGGAGACGGCCTTGACGACGGACTGGCCCGGCTGGGCCGTGTAGGGCAGGTCGGGCAGGCGCGTCGGGGCGTAGTCGGCGATGCGCTCGTCGAAGGCCTGGGCCGAGGTGTCGTCGGGGTTGACCTCCCAGCCGTGGTGCCCCCCGGATGCGTCGGGCAGGATGCGCACGAGGGTCACCGGTCCCAGGACCCAGAAGTCGCCGTTTGCGAACCTGCCATAGGGGACCTGGTCGTCGAAGGTCCAGGCGATGCCGTACTGCACGATCTGGTCGGTGGTGGGCTGGGCGCTGGTCGGGTCGACGCACACCAGGCCGTCCGGCTCGTACCCGGAGTCGCACTCGCACCGCGCTTCCCCGTCTGTAACGATGCAGCTGCCGTGGCCGCCGCAGGTGATGCCGTCGCAGGGGCCACCCCCATCGCTTTGTTTGCAGGCCGTCGTGGTCAGGGGCGCCAGCAGCGCTGTCACCAGCGCGAGTAGGTTCGTCGTGGTTCTCATGGTCCCCTCGCTTTTCGTGATGACATTGTAAGACATCGCCCGGTCGGTGGGACAGGAACTTCCGCTGGCCTCGCACGGTCCGAGTGGTTACCTTGGGCTCACGGCCCGCCCCATGCAGCCGCAGCGACGCATGAAATCTGAAAGCCGCTCCAGTCGACTCGGCGAGTTCGTTGCCAATCCCCGGCGCGCCTTGTGGGTGTTGGCCGCTCCCATGATGGGCAGCATGGCGGTGCACACCATCTACATGGTGGTGGACATGGCCTTCATTGGCAGCCTCGGCAAGGAGGCCCTCGCCGCGGTGACCTTCGTGGGGCCGCTCTTTTTCGTGCTCATTGCCCTGTTCCACGGCCTGGGGACGACCATCACGGCCCTGGTGGCCCAGGCCGTGGGAAGCGGGGATCACGACGAGGCGGACCGGGTGGCGTCCAGCGCCATCGCCGTGTCGGCGGTCCTCGGCGTCGTCTTCGTCGCCGTGGGCGTGGTGGGAGGGCGGGTCATGCTGCGGGTCCTGGGCGCCGAGGGCGTGGTCCTCGAACATGCCTGGGCCTACTTCCAGGTCATCACCTTCACGGTGCCCCTGTTCTTCATCGGCGCGAGCCTGCGCGCGGTGCTGGCCGGAGAGGGAGACGCCAGGACGCCGATGTACATTTTCGGCGCGGCCACGGTGATCAACATCGGCCTGGACGCGCTGTTCATCTTCGGGCTCGGGCTGGGCGTGCGGGGGGCCGCCCTGGCCACTGCGGGGGCGCAGGTGTTTTCGCTCACCGTCTTCGCCTGGGTGCTTTTGGTTCGGCGCCGGTCTCTGGTGCGGTTTCGCCTCTCGGCGCTCGGTTACCACCGGCCCCTCATGACCGGCCTGGTTGCCATTGGCCTACCCACGGCCGCCGGGCAGATCATCATGGCCATGGGCATGGCGGCCAACAACCGCGTGCTGGCGCACTTCGGCGAGTCCACCGTGGCCGGCTACGGCGCCGCCACCCGGGTGGACATGATCGTGTCCATGCCCATCTTCGGTTTGGCGGGCGGCGCCGTGGCGGTGCTCGGCATGTTCGCCGGCGCCGGACGGGTCGATCTCATCCGGTCGACGGCGCTGTACGTCTACCGCTGGGTGCTCACCCTGGCGGTGGTGGTGGGCACCCTGGCCTTCCTCTCTTCGGGCTATGTCATCCGTATCTTCATCCAGGATCCCGCGGCCGTGGCCGTGGGGCGTACCTACCTGGCGTTCATGCTGGCCATGTACCCCTTGATGGCCTTCGGCGCCACGTCCGGGCGCATCCTCCAGGGGCTGGGCTACGGGGTGCCTTCACTGATCATCACCCTGGTCCGCGTGCTGGTCGTCGGCGTGCCCTTGGCCTACCTGGCGGTCTTCGCCTTCGGCGCGCCCGTGGAGGCAGTGTGGGCCTCCATGCTCGTGGGTGGGATTTGCTCGAACGTGATCTCCCTGGTGTGGGTGCGGCGGCTCTTGTGGAAGCGGGATCCCTCGACCCGCGCCGTCGGGAGCGCGCTTCCGCCCACGAGGGTCGTGGTGGATCCCGCCCAGGCGGCTGTCGTTGAGGCGGGGCTGGCTACCCCTCCGCCACGCGGCGGCGCATCTGGGTGATGGTGTCCGCGTAACTCTCGGTCTTGAAGATCCCGGTGCCCGACACGACGGCCGAGGCGCCGGCGTGACACACCTCGGCGATGTTGGCCACGGTGACTCCGCCGTCTACCTCGAGGTGGATCTCCCGATCGATGGAGTCGATGAGCTCCCGGGCGTCGCTGATCTTGGGGACCATGGGAGCGATGAACTTCTGGCCGCCGAAGCCCGGATTCACGGTCATGATCAGCAGCAGATCCAGGTCTTCGAGCACATGTTGCACAGCGTCGAGTCCCGTGGCGGGGTTGAGGGCGACGCCGGCCTTGCACCCCAGTTGGTGGATTTCCTGAAGCGTGCGGTGCAGGTGACAGGTGGCCTCGGCATGGACGGTGATGTACTCGGCGCCTGCCTTGGCGAAGGCCTCCAGGTGGCGCTCTGGCTCGACGATCATCAGGTGCACGTCCAGGGGGATGGTGGTGGCGCGCCTCACCGCCGCCAGCACGCCCGGGCCTACGGTGATGTTCGGCACGAACCGGCCATCCATCACATCGTAGTGGATCCAGTCTGCGCCGGCCTCGGCCACGGCGGCCACGTCCTGGGCCATGCGGCCGAAGTCAGCGCTCAATATGGAGGGGGCGAGGGTGACGCTGCGAGACATGGGTACGCTCCTGGGTTCGACGTTGGCACCGCCTCCGTCTTACTGCGAATCCCCCCCTCCGTAAACCAACAGGTGTGCTCACCCCTCACCTGCGGCGCAGTCGCACCATGTAAAAGCCGTCGCAGCCGTGACGGTGGGGCAGGGTCTGCAGGGCCGGGCCGTCGCCGTCTGCCAGGTCCGACCAGGCCACGCCGACGCGGTCGGGTGGTGGCTCTGGTGCGAAGTCGGCGTGGCGGTCCAAAAAGGCCGCAACCTGGTCGGGCCCCTCGGCCCGCGTGAAGGTGCAGACCACGTAGACCAGCAGCCCCCCCGGGCGCACCCGGGGCGCCAGCCGATCCAGCAGGCTGCGTTGGAGCACGACCAGCGCCTTCAGGTCGCCGGGCTCCATCCGCCACTTGGCCTCGGGGTGCCGACGGAGCACGCCCAGGCCCGTGCAGGGTGCGTCCACCAGGATCCGGTCGAACGTGCGCCGGTCCAGGTCGGGGCAGGGTGCGGTGAGGTCTGCCCTCACGACCTCCGGCGGAGTCAGGCCGGCCCGTTTCATGCGGCGGGTGAGCTGGGCGAGCTTCGCGGCGACGCTGTCGGCGGCGACGAGGCCGTCGACCCCTCCGGCCAGACCGGCCAGGTGCAGGGTCTTGCCGCCGCGGCCCGCGCAGGCGTCCAGCACCCGATCCCCCGGTCCGGGGCTCACCAGGTGCCCCACGAGCTGCGCGCCCTCGTCCTGGATCTCCAACCCGCCTGCTTCGTACAGGGTGGACCGCCGCAGGTCGGCCGCGCCCCGCAGGTGTAGGCCGTCAGGGGCGTACCGGGTGAGGTCCACGGCGGCTTGGGGGTGGGCCGCCTCGACCTGGCGGATCAGCGTCTCGCGTCCCTGCATCAGTCGGTTGGCGCGGACCGTGAGGGGCGGCCGAGCCACCAGGCTGTCGGCCAGGGCCACCGCCTCGGCGGGGTCAAGCCGCTCCAGGATCAGCGCCGCGATCCAGTCTGGCAGAGAGGCCGCGTCGCGCAAATACTCGGCGGGCTGGCGAGACGGGTCGGGCAGGGGCGGCTCTCCCTGGTCCGCCACCCGGCGCAGGACCGCGTTGACGAAACCCGCGGCGCGGCGATCGACGGCCAGGTTCACCACGGTCACGGCCTCGTTGATGGCCGCACTCGCCGGCACCCGATCGAGCATCAGCAGCTGATAGGTCGCCAGGCGGAGCACCCTGCGAACGGTGGGGTGTGCGCGCTTGAGGCCGCGCTTGGCATGCGGCCGCACCGCGCGGTCCAGGCGGGCGCGGTGGCGCAGCACGCCATAGGTCAGCTCCGTGGCCAGCGCTCGGTCCGCCTGACCCAGGCTGACGCTCTGGGTCAGGACGCGGTCCAGGGCCACCGAGGCGTAGGCGTCTCCACGCTCCACCTGGTCGAGCACCAGCAGGGCGGCGTTGCGTCCGGTTCTAGCCCGCAAGTCTCACCAGAGCCCGTGGTGGTTGCCCGATCATGTCAGGACGTCACCCACCCGCAGCTTCTGCCCCGCCATCACGGCCGCGGCCGGCAGGCGCTTGCGTCCCGGGAGCTGAGCTTCGGCGAAGGCGACCGCCCCCTCTCCGCAGGCCACGCGCATACCGAAGCCTCCCAGGCCGAGCAGCTCACCGGGCGGGCCGCCGCCCTCGACCAGGGTGGGCCCGAAGAGCTTGACGGTCTGGTCCCCCCACCGGGCGTGGGCCCCGGGCCAGGGGTCCACCCCTCGCGCGCGGCAGGACACGCGGCGCGCCCCGACGGTGAAGTCCAGGCGACCGTCGACCTTGGTCAGCGGGCGCGCCACGGTGGCCGCCCCTTCGTCCTGGGGCGTCAGCGGAAGCGCCCCCGCGGCGAGACGGTCCAGCCCCTCCACCATGGCGTCGGCGCCCAGAGCGGCGAGTCGCTCGGCGAGGCTGCCGGCCGTGTCCGTGGGCCGGATCTCCAGGGTGCGTTGCAGGGCGATGTCGCCCGTGTCCATCCCCTCGTCCATGCGCATGACGGTGACGCCGGTGGTCTGGAGACCGTCGATGATCGCCCACTGGATTGGCGCGGCGCCGCGGCCCCAGGGCAACAGCGATGCGTGGACGTTGTAGGAACCCAGGCGGGGGGTCTCCAGAACCGGGCCGGGCAGGATGCGGCCGTACGCTGCCACCACGGCCACATCCGTCCGCAGGGCGGCCAGCCGCTCCCGGAAGGCCACGGTCCGGATGGCGGTGGGCTGCAGCACATGGATGTCCCGCAGCCGGGCGGCGACAGCCACCGGGGGTGATGTGACCCTCCGTCCCCGGCCCGCCGGTCGGTCGGGTTGGGTCACGACGGCCACGACCTCGTGACGGTCGGCCACGGCCTCGAAGACCGCGGCGCCAAAGGCTGGAGAGCCCATGTACAACACCCGAAGGCGGGCGGTCATGGCGCCTCCACCGCAGAGGCCGAGCGGACCACGTACTGGTGGTAGGACTCCCGGATTGCGTCGTCCCGCAGCACGCTGTAGGCCTCTTCGATGACGTCGAGGATCTCCCGCAGCTCCGCTTCGTACTCCGCGCGTACCGCCGGGTGCAGGGCCCTCGGGTCGAACTGCGACCGTGCCTGGTCGTAGGCGCGTCGCAGCTCGTGGGGAGTCGCCTCTGCGGCCACGCCCAGACAGGCGAAGTAGTCGCCCTCCCGGACGATCGCGTGTCGGCTCACGACCCGCTCCACGTCCAGGTCGAAGTCGTGGTCTTGCGAGGGCTCGGACATCGGAGCGGCCAGGACCTTCTCGGTGCGGCGGCTGTCTGCCACCGGAGCGGTGGGTCTGTGCTGGAGCTTGACCAGGCCCAGGCAGGCCAGCCCCCACGCCAGCGCCCACACGTCGTGGGGCTGGGCGTCGAGCCGCTCGGCCACGGCCGTGACGGAGGAGCGGCCGTCCAGGGCGTCGATGATGCGCCAGTCATGGCCGCTGAGCTCGGCCCCGGCGAGTATCCCCTCGTCGGCGTCGGGGGCCTTGATGGGGATGATCTTCTCGCCGCCCGCCAAGCGGATGATGCGGCCCGGCGTGTACTTGCGGCGGATCCCTTCGAGCACCAGCGCGGCGGTCCGCTGCTCCAGGTATACGATCTCGTCGGGCAGCGGCTGGTCGGCGTCGAACCGGAAGGTGCCCTCCTCCGCGGCGAAGATGGCGTAGACGAGGTCCTCGAGGTGCAGCCGCACGGTGGGGATCAGCTCCGCCGGCCCGATCCAGCCCCGGTCGAGCAGCACGGCGCCCGCGCGTCGCCCCCCCGCCACCTCCAGCTCGCACTCCCGAAGCTGCCGGGCGGTGACCCGGCCCTGGCGGCGGAGCATCTCGACCATGCGGTCCTCGGGGCGCGAGGACTGGGCCAGGCGCGGGACGCCGTCGGCGAAGAAGAGGTCGTACCGCGCATCCGGGGTGGTCAGCTCCAGGGCGCCGTCGAGCTTGTGGAAGGAGATGGCCTGGATCAGGCTGGCGGGATCCAGGTCATCGAGGGTGCCCTCCCGCAGGCGCACCGGGACCTCGGGGGGGGTGCGGGGGGCCGCGGGGAGGTGCGGCGCTGAGCTGTGTCTCTGGGGCGGATGGTCCGTGGCCGCCTTGCCGTCGCCGGTGGGTTCGGGGTCCCGGTCCAGGGCGCCGCCGAGCCCCTTGGCAGGCTGGGTGTCCACCGCGGCGCTGGACCGCTCCACGTGCGGCACCAGAGGGTGGCCTTGGTCGTCGGAGAGGTGAAAGTGGACGGCGGTGCGGCGGCCGGGCACCGTGTCCACCACGTCCCGGCGCTCTCCCCGGGGATCCACGTACTCGAACCCCTGGGCCGAGACCACCGGGGGTAGATCGTACGGCGAGGCCAGGGGCGCGCCCGGGTCGGCGATGGTGCCATGGGCGCTCGGCTCTTCGGGGGCGGGCACCTCGCGGGCCTCGGTGTAGGCGTCTTTCGGCGCGGGTGTGAACGGGGACGATGGGTCAGAGGCGTTTTTGCCCCGGACCGCCGCGTCGGCGGCTCCAGCGGGATCGTCCCGGGGCTCGGGCTCAGGCGGCAGTCGCCCGGGGAGAGAGACCTCTGTCCCGCCCGAGGTGATCGCCGGCCCGGGCGACGGCGTCCGCTGGGGAGCCGCCGCGCCCAGCCCGTCCTCCAGCTTCTGGAGCACCCGCTCGGGGTCGGCCTCGTACTCCGCGGCTGCGTTGTCCACATCGAGGGCGTCGAGGTCGATCTCGTCTGTGTCGGACGGTGCCCGCGGGAGGCCCCCGGAGGGGCGGGGCTCCGGCGGGAAGGGTGGCGGAGTGGGCCCCTGGTCACTCACGTCCGGTTGGGAGGAGACGATCTGCTCCTCGAAGGCGTTGATGGTGCGCCGGATCCGCACCGCCACGGTGTCGCCGTCTCCGCCGGGGCCCATGAACTCCTGGACGATGGCGTCCACCGCGGAGTGATCGTCGTGGGCCGTGGTCGGCGGTGGCGGGTCGGCAGGAGCGCTGGGCGCTGCGGTGACGTCCTCGGCGGGGGGGAGGTCCTCCTCGGAGGATCCCATCTCCGGCACCATTGTGGTGATGGTGAGCGCCATCTCCCTCGGATCCAGCATCAGGTCCGCGGCGATGGCCCGCTTGAGCAGGTCGGGCTCATCGGCGGGCGGGTGCAGGTCGCCGGACTTGACGCCCCGGGTGGGCCCGTCGTCGTCCCAGGGCATGGCGATCTTGGCGGACCTGCTCAGATCCTCCAGGCTGTCCGGGCCCAGGGGCTCGGGGACCTTGGCCGGTCGGCCGGAGTCGAGACCCTCGCCCGTCTTGGCCATCGAGATCGTGGGCTTGCGTGGTTGGGCCCCGTCGGCCACCTCGGGCTTCTTCGACGAGGATTCGGGCGTTGGCGATGCGGCGTCCGGTGGGCGGGGTGTCGCGGGCCGCGGCGCAGGGGGGGCGCCCCCGAGCCTTCGGATGCTCGCCACCAGCTCTTGGGGCTCCACCGGGCTGGGCAGAAAGAGGTCACCCCCCAGCACCACCACCTCGGCTGGGTTGGGCCCCGGGGGCGGGCCGAAGAACACCACCGGCACGATGGCGCCGTATGCCGTGGCCTGGATCCGCTGTATCAGCTCGTCTACCCGGGTGGACCTCTCATCGAGCCCAAAGATCAGGAGCTTGGGCTTGTACCGGGCGAGATCGCTCACCACCTTTTCCTGAGTGGAGGGGACCAGCACGTAGCCCTCGGCCACGAGCAGCTCCACCACGCGCTCGGCCTCGGGATCGGCGCCGATGATCATCAGCGGGCGCTCCATGGGGGGTGAGTCTATCAGATCCTCGACGGATCTGTCCTCCTACAGCATGGACTGTGGGTCCACGTCGATGATGATGCGGACCCCGCTGGGCCCGGATGTCAGCTTGTAGTCCAAAGCGGTCTGGGCAGCTCGGTGCACATCCGCGCGGCGGCTGCCCTTGAGCAGGAGCTGCCACCGGGTGCGCCCCCGGAGCCGCGCGATGGGCGCCTCCGCCGGCCCGAGCACCACGACGCCGTCGGCGCCCCTGCAGGCCTGGGCCACGCCCTCGGCGGCGGCGATGACCGCCTCCGGCTCGTGGGCCTCCACGCGCACGGCCACCAGGTGCCCCTCGGGCGGGTACCCCAGCTCCCGGCGGAAACGCATCTCGGCCCGGTAGAAGCCTTCGTAGTCATGGGTCTGGGCGCAGACGATGGCGTGGTGATCGGGGTTGTACGTCTGCACCAGCACCCGCCCGGGCTCCCCACCTCGCCCTGCGCGCCCGGCCACCTGGGACAGGAGCTGAAAGGTGCGCTCGGAGGAGCGGAAGTCCGGCATGTGAAGGGCGTGGTCTCCGTGGATCACGCCCACCAGGGTCACGCCTGGGAAGTCGTGCCCCTTGGTCACCATCTGGGTGCCCACCAGGATGTCGACCTGTCCGGAGGCGGTGGCGTCCAGGATGCGGTGCAAACGGTTTCCCCGGGCCGTGTCTCGATCCAACCGGCCGATGCGTGCTCCGGGGAACCGGGCGCCCAGGGATTCCTCCACCCGCTCGGTGCCCAGGCCCATGGCCCGCATGTTCTCGGCGCCGCAGTCCGGGCAGCGCTGGACGGGACGGACCTGGTGGCCGCAGTAGTGGCACACCAGCAGGTTTTTGCCCTTGTGAAGCGTCAGGGAGACGCTGCAGTCGGGGCACCGCATGGGCTTGCCGCAGGCCACGCACAGCACGAAGGGCGCGAAGCCGCGCCGATTGAGAAAGAGGATCGCCTGTCGGCCTGCGATGAGGGTCTCGGTGAGGGCCTCGGCCAGGGGCGCGGTCAGCACCCCGTCGGGGTCGAGCCGGTAGGTCTTTAGATCCACGATCTCCACGGCGGGCAAGGGCTGGGGCGTGGCGCGCCGGGGCAGGGACAGGCGCACCAGCTTCTTCCGCTCGGCGTTTCGCGATGTCTCCAGCGAGGGCGTCGCCGAGCCGAGCACGACCAGGGCCCCCGCTTGCTGGCCACGCACCAGGGCCAGGTCCCGGGCGTTGTATCGCAGCCCCTCCTCCTGCTTGAAGGACGTGTCGTGCTCCTCGTCCACCACCACCACGCCCAGCCGGCTCACCGGCGCGAAAAGCGCCGACCGCGCGCCCACCACCAGCTGGACCTCGCCCCGTCGAACGCGTCGCCACTCGTCTCGCCGCTGGCCGTCGTTGAGGCCGCTGTGCAGCACCGCCACGCCCTCGGGGAATCGCGCCCTGAAGCGACCCGCGAGCTGGGGGGTCAGGCTGATCTCGGGCACCAGCACGATGGCGCCCCGACCGGCGTCCATGGCCTCGCGGATCACCCTGAGGTACACCTCCGTCTTGCCGCTGGAGGTGACGCCGTGCAACAGGAAAGCGTGGAAGCCGCCCTCTCGCAGGGCCGCCCCCAGCACCGCCACTGACTGGGCCTGGTCCAGGTTCAGCTGCGGTGGTGGGTGCGGCTGGACGGGCACACCCGCCATGGGGTCCCTGCGCTTCTGGCGCGCCTCTTCGAGGAGGAGCCCCCGTTTCTTCAGAGCGTTGATGCGGGCGCGCACACCGGGGTCCGCCGCCCGCAGGTGGGCCACGGACAGCCCGGTGTCCTCGCCGCTCCCGTCGTCCTCGCCGTCCGTGCCGTCCGCGCCGTCCGCGGCCGCCGCCGTGGCCACCGCCGCGGCGGCCGCCGCCAGGGCCTCGAGCACCTGGGCTTGCTTGGGTGCGCGCCGCCTCAGCACCTCCAGGTCGATGTCGTCCAAGGCCCCCGGCGCCAGGCGCACCCAGGGCTCGGTGGCCTGGCCTACCCGGGGCTCGTAGCTGCGCGCGGTCTGGGTGATCAGCCCCCGCCGGGTGAGGTCGGTCAGGTGGCCATGGCGGGCCTCGGTCACCCGCTTGAGCAGCTTCACCGCGTCCACCGCGCCATCGACCAACGCCTCGACCAGGGCCTGCTCCACGGGGTCGAGCTCGAGGCCCTGGACCACAAGGAGCCCGTCGGCCCGGTCCAGGGCCAGCCGCCCCTCGTCGGTAATGGTCACCAGGCGGTGCTCCACCATGTCCAGGCCCGCCGGGTGGGTGAGCCGCAGGGCCTCGGGCAGGGGCGACAGGTAGTACCGCGCCGCGAACTGGGCCAGCTCAAGCTGATCATCGGTGAGCAGCGGCTCGGGATCCAGCACGTCGTTGAGGTCTCGAACCTCCTGGTCGGCGGGCGGCTCGACCTCGCCGACCAGGTAGCCCACGGCCCGCGCTCGCGCCAGGGGCACCTCCACCCGCACCCCGGGCACCGCGCTGTCTCGAAGGGCGGCCGGCACCCGGTAGGTGAGCGGGGCCAGGCTCTGCTTCACCAGGGACACCGCCACATAGCGCTCGGGGGCGGCTTCGCCGTCTGAGGGCGGGTGGTTCTTGTCCGGCTCGTCTCGCTTCATGGGCTCTGCTGTTCTAGGTGTAGACCCCTGGGGCGCCGACCACAAGACCTGTGCGGTGCCCGTGTGAAATGCGTTTGACAACGCGGCTCTTTGGGCCCACGTTCGCCAGAGGTCATGTGGACGGGAGATGCGTCATGTCGATTCGAGACCAGCTGCGGGCCGAGCTGAAGGTCGCGACCCTGGAGCGGGACCAGCCGCGCCTGAACGTGATCCGCGCGGTGGAGACCGAGATCAAGATGGCCCGGACGGCCAAGGGCTTCGAGGGCGAGGTGGACGACGCCCTCTACCAGCGGACCATCGCGAGCTACTGCAAGAAGATGAGCAAGGCCCACGCCGAGTACGTCAAGGCGGGGGACCGCGGCCGGGAGATGGCCGAGACCCTCGCCTTCGAGGTGGACTACCTCTCCCGTTGGCTTCCCCAGAAGCTGGACGAGGAGGCCACCCTGGCCATTGTCCTGTCCACCATCGCCGAGCTCGGCGTGACTGACCCCAAACAGGCCGGCCGTGTCATGGGCGCTATCATGAAGGGCCACGGCAAGGAAGTGGACGGTGGCGTCGTCAATCGGCTCGTTCGCCATCAGCTCGACAAGAAGGACTGAGGGGCCGCGTTTCGGCGCCTGGCACACAGCACGTTCCCGTCACCCCATGATGATCGCGGCCATGCGCGTGCGGAGGGCTTGGTGGTCCCGCAGGGTCACCTCGAGCGTGGCCACGGACTGCGCCAGGGCCCGGCGTTCGTGGTCGGGCAGCCGCGGGTCGGCCAGGCAGCGGTGCAGGTGCGCGAGGTTCCGGCTCAGGGCCCGGTGGGCGGTGCCGGCCTGAAGGTGACGTGCGCCCGATGGGGACAGGCCTCCTCGAGCGCGCTGGCCCGCGCGGATCAACCGGGCGCGCTGCCCGACGGCGTGGCCAGCGTGGCCGGCGTGGCCGCCGCCGCCGGCGTCGCCGGGGTGCGAGGCTCCGACCCGGGGGCTGGGTCCGGGGCGATGGCTGCTAGCGATTCGCATGGGGAGCGCCGGTGGAACGGGCTGGGTGGGCGGGCTCGGCGGGCTCGGCGGGCTCGGCGGGCTCGGCGGACTCGTCCCGCAGGGCGCGCAGGAGCGCCGCCACCGCCTCGTACAGGGCCTCGGGGATCTCGTCTCCCACCGGGAGGTCGGCCAGGGCGCGGGCCAGGGGCACGTCGTGCACGATGGGCACGCCGGCTTGTCGGGCCACCTGCTTGATGCGCTCGGCCACCAGGCGGTGTCCGCGGGCCACGACCTGGGGAGCGGAGTCACTCCGGGAGGCGTCATACCGCAGGGCCACGGCGACGTGCGTGGGGTTGGCCACCACGAAGTCGGCCTTGCTCACCTGCTCGATCATGTCGTGCTCCGAGATCTCCCGGTGCAGGCGCTTGCGCTCGGCCCGGTGGTGGGGGTCGCCCTCGGTCTCCTTGTGCTCACGCTTCACCTCCTCCTTGGTCATCATCAGGTCCTTGCGGTGGCGAAGTCGCCCGACTGTGTAGTCCACCACCGCGGCCACCGCCAGCACGAGCCCGCCCCGCCAGGCCAGCGTGGTGGACCAGCGCAAGAGCTCGCCAGCGAACACGGCGGGTCGGGCCCCAGTGAGGCGCAAGACCGCGCCCAGGGCCTCCCCCAGGGTCATCCACACCACCGCCGTCAGGGCGGTGATCCCCACCAGCAGGCGCGCCAGGTCCACGACCTTTCGCAGGCTCACCAGCTGTCCGAGCCCCCGGATCGGGTCCAGCCGTCCCAGCTGCGGCTTCAGGGGCTTCCACGTCCACATGCCGCCGGCCTGGACGGCGCCCACGAGCACGGCCGCTAGCATCGCGGTCGCCAGGATCGGCCCCACCGTAACGGCGAGGGCCCCTACGGCCTCCCGAAGCACTGCCCAGGCGGTCTCCGGGGCGTAGTGAGGTGCGCCCCGCAGACAGTCCCGGGTGAACCGCGCCAGGGCAGCGGCCAGCCCCGCGCCGGTGATCATCAGCGCGCCAGCTGCCGCGGCGAAGACCGCGAAGCCGCTCAGCTCGGCGCTGCGGGCGACCTGGCCTCGTTGCCGCGCCTCCCGCAGCCGCTTGGGGGTCGGCTGCTCGGTCGGCTCGCCGCTGGAGCGCTGTTGGCTCAAGGCGTTTCGCTTCCGTTGATGGGGTTATCGGCGTTGGCCGGCGGGGGTTGCGTAAAAAATTCCGTTCGGCGTCACAAACCGAACCCGACCGACACGGTCCAGCTGTCGGCGTAGAAGGATCCGCCGGGGGTGTTGACGATGGAGCGGCGCCAGCCGAAGGCCGCACCCAGGTTGAAGTGCCCGGTCAGGTAGACCTCGAAGCCCACCTCGAGCCCCACGGAGTAGGCGAACTCGATGAAGTCCTTGTTGTAGATGTTCCGGTGCAGGGCGCCCAGTCCGAGGATGAACTCGCCGTAGGGGGTGAACCGCGCCGGGTACTGCAGTCCCAGGGCGATGGCCACCTCCAGGCCGAAGTTGTGCTGCCACCACTTGGTGCGCTCCTGCTTGGACTCGCCCGTGGCCACGAGCCCGACGCCGAGTCGCAGGGCGCGCCAGAACCCGGTCACGTCCAAAAAGGCCGTGGGGTAGAACATGAACCCCATGCCGTTGTACATGCAGACGGGCGTCTCCAGGGCGCAGAGGAACTGGTAGCCCTTGTAGAACAGCCGGAACCGGGAGCCGTGGGGCCCCGTGGCCGGGGGCTGGAAGCTGCCCGTGCGCGCCTCCTCCAGCACGCCCTCGATAGACTGCTGGATGCCCGGGTCGTCGGCGTACTCGCGGTGCGCGGGCGCGGCCCGGGATGGGCCGGCCCGGGAGGAACCGGTGGGGAATGCCACTGCCGCCACGAGGACCGAGACCGCCAGACAGCGGAGCGCGATCGTACGGACCGGGTCGGGGATCGGTTTACGCATGGTGTGTTCTCAGCATTCGGTGTTCGGGGAGTCGGGGTCGTGCTCGTCTCTGCAGGGGCAGTTCACGCCGTCGTCTTCGGCGGGGCCCTCCCGGAAGGTGGAGATGAGCTTGTCGAACTCCGGCTTGTCCAGCGCCTCGATGGAGAAGAACTTCAGGTGGTACACGCGCCCGCTGATGCCGCGCAGGTACACGTCCCGCCGGTACCAGTTGAAGGTGTTGTCGTCAAAGGTCCGCTCCTGTCGCCAGAGCAGCTCGTGGCCCCCCAAGCTGCCGCTGGTGTCCTCGAGGATCTCCCGGGGGTAGTCGGCGGCCTCGCCTATGAAGGTGGCGTTGTTGCCGGCGATCCCCACCCCCTCGGAGGCGATGAGCGCCGACACGAGGTTGGCCGTGCTGCCGGCCTCGTACTGTACGTCCATGGAGGCGATGATCTCCGAGTCGTAGTTCACGAAGGGGACGTCCGACACCACCCACACATACCGGTCCGTGGGGTTCCACCCGCCCGTGCACGTGGTACCGGTCCACTCGGAGCAGCGGTACTCCTTGTTGTACTTCCACGGCGGGATCAGCACCTTGAAGTGGAACTGGTTGTCATAGCTCTGGCAGTACTCGTACCCCGCCGTCATCCCGTCCCGGATGTTCACATCCCCGCACGCGGTGGAGCCCAGCAAGGCCAGCCCCAGAGTCACGCTCCCCAACCATAGCTTTGCTTTACGTATAGGCATTTGCGCAGCATAGCGCTGACCTGGCCTCACCGTCAACACCGGGGATCGGCGACCCCACCTTGACAATTAGGACCCAACATGGCGGAATCGGTGCGGTATCCGGCGAGCTCCCTCCTCGGCCACCCGGATCATTGCTGCAGCCGTGGCTCCCCGGAGGGGCAGAGGGGTGACTCTTTTCGAGGGGTGAGACTGGATGCAGTTTGGCAAGTACGAGCTCGGTGAGCGCATCGCCAAGGGCGGCATGGCCGAGGTGTTCGCGGCGCGGCACTTCGGAGCCGAGGGGTTCGTCAAGTCGGTGGCCATCAAGCGCATCCTGCCGCACTATTGTGAGGATCCCGAGTTCGTACGGCTGTTCATCAATGAGGCCACCCTGGCGGCGGAGCTGCGTCACGCCAACATCGTTCAGATCCACGACTTCGACCATGTGGAGGGCAGCTACTACATCGCCATGGAGCTGGTGCAGGGGAGGGACCTGCGAAGGGTGCTTCGGGCTGCCGACGAGGCCGGCCGACGCCTGCCGGTGGAGGTGGGCGTGCACGTGGTGGCCGAGTGCCTCAAGGGGCTCGCGGCGGCCCATGAGCTGTGTGACGAGGCGGACGCGCCCCTGGGCATCGTGCACCGGGATGTCAGCCCGCACAACATGCTCCTCTCCTACGCCGGTGAGGTGAAGCTTACGGACTTCGGCATCGCCAAGGCCGCCACCCGCAGTCACGATACGGAGTCGGACGTCATTCGCGGCAAGCTGCCCTACATGTCTCCCGAGCAGGTCCAGGGGTTGGAGTTGGATCAGCGCAGCGATCTGTTTTCCCTGGGCATTACGCTGTGGGAGGTGGCCACTGGCGAAAGACTCTATGGGCAGTCCGGATCGGACGGGCTCGTCATGGAGGTGGCCGAGGCTCGTGTGAGCGATCCGGCCGAGCGGAACGCCAGCGTGTCGCCGGGCCTCAGGGAGGTAATTCTGCGGCTGCTCGAGCGAGAGCCCGACCGGCGCTACTCCACGGCCCGCGAGGCCCTGGCTACCCTCCGGGAGCGCGGCGGAGCCGTGGACCGCAGCCTGGAGCTGGCGTCCTTCATGGAGGACCTCTTCCCGCAGGAGGCCGCCGCCGCTCGCCGGAGCAGCACCACGCTCACCGAAGAGGTGGGTGAGCTGGCCGCGGTGTGGGAGCGCGCGCAGGCCGGCGCGTCGCCGCCGTCGGTCCGCGCCGAGCCGTCCCGGAGCCGGCGGTGGCCCACCGTGGCGCTGGCACTGGCCGTGGTCATGGCGGCCGCAGGCGTGGCCACTCTCGTCGTGGAGCTCATGGCCCGGGACTCTCGCTTACCGGGCGTCCAGGCTGGAACCCACCCGGCGGCGGCGTTGCGGAGGACCCCCGCCGCTCCCAGGGCCCGGATCGCACCGGGACGAGTCACCCACGCAGGGGCGTCCCTGGATGTCACCTCCGTGCCTCCCGGGGCGGAGATCCTGGTGGACGGCGTGGACACCCAGCGACGAACGCCCTCCCGACTCGGCGTGCGCCCGGGGCACCACCGCGTTCGCGTGCGCTGGGGGCCTGGCCTCGCGGCCGAGCAGACCCGGGACCTGGTCGCCGGCGTCACCACGCGGATGCGATTCCAGCGTCCCGAGCAGCCCCCCGGGCGCCGTCGGGCGGCGACGGCCCCCGAGCGCCGTCGGGCGGTGGCGCCCCCCGAGCGCCGTCGGGCGGTGGCGGCCCCCGAGCGCCGTCGGGCGGCGGCACCGCCGCATGGCCCGACGGTCGCGTCTGGGACTGCGCGGTCCATGTCCTCGGCTGGTCGGCCAGCGGGCCGGTCGTCTCGGGTGCGATTTACCTGCAAGCCCTGGGCACTGGTGACCTTCGGTGGGCGGAGCCTGGGACAGACTCCACGGAGTCGCACCCTGGCTCCGGGGCGGTATCGCGTGACCTTCCGCAACCCGGCCCTGGGGTTGACCAGGCAGCGCACCTTCCGGGTCCTTGGCGACGGCCGGGACCTGCGCGTGGGTTGCCGCTTTTGACAACAGCGGGCCAGACGTTCATTCTCGAACAAGGCAACCCCAGGAGCGATCCATGAGCGGAGTCGATACCGGCGACGACAAGCCAAAGGGCCAGGGGGAGTTTGACGCCGAGGCCCAGGAGACCATCGAGGCCTTCGGGCGCACCCTGCTCGAGCTCGAGGCCCAGCAGAAGGCCGGCGGTGCGCCCCACCCCGATTCCATCAACGAGGCCTTCCGGGTCATGCACACCCTCAAGGGGATCTCGTCGCTGTTCGGCAAGCAGGACATCGCCGAGCTCTCCCACGAGCTCGAGGAGATCCTCGACGGCATCCGCATGGGCCGCCAGCCCCTGGACGGGATCGCGTTGGATCTGCTCTTTGATGCCGTGGAGCTGCTGACCGGGCTGGTGTCCGGCGAGGTGGAGGACCACTCCACGGGGATGACCTCCTTCCGAGAGCGGCTGCTCCAGCGGGCGGCGGGTGCGGCGCCGGACGAGTTCCTGGCGCCGGCCACCGGGGAGATCGGGCTGAGCCCGGATCTGCTGCAGACCCTCACCGAGTACGAGGAGCACCGGCTCCAGGAGAACCTGCAGCAGGGGCGGCGTCTGTATCTCATCCACGGTGACTTCGACGTCACGACCATCGACAGCGAGCTCGAGGAGCTACGAAACCGACTCAAGGCCCTCGGCGAGGTCATCACCTGCCTGCCCTCGGACGAGGAGGTGGGCGAGGACCGGATCGGCCTGGACCTGATGCTCGCCACCGGCGTGGACGCGGCCAACGTGGACCAGGTGGCCGAGTCCGTGGGGAGCCGCGCGTCGGAGATCGGTTCGGACCCTGGCGCGTTCCGGAGCCAGACCCAACCTGAAGCACCCGATCCGACGACCCAGGTGACCGAGCCCGGTCGTGAGTCCATTCGCTCCCTGAGTCAGACGGTGCGGGTGAACATCGAGAAGCTGGACCGGCTCATGAACACCGTGGGCGAGCTCACCCTGGTACGCAGCGAGCTCATGGAGGTGCTGCGGGAGGTGACCCATGAAGAGGTGAACCCCGACACGCCGCGGCGTTTCGTGCGGCAGATGCGCACCTTCCACCGGCGGTTGGACGACTTGCAGCGGGGGATCCTTGAGGTGCGCATGGTGCCCCTCAACCAGGTCTTCGACAAGCTGGCCCGGGTGGTGCGCAAGCTCTCGCGGGACTTCGACAAGCAGATCGCCTTCTACGTGTCGGGCGGGGACACCGAGCTGGACAAGCTCATCGTGGAGGAGCTTTCCGATCCGCTGATGCACATCATGCGCAACTGTATCGACCACGGGGTGGAGTCCGCCATCGACCGCGCGGCCAAGGGCAAGCCGCCCGAGGGCATGGTGGCTCTGCGGGCCTATCCCCGTGGAAACCACGTGGTCATCGAGGCCGAGGACGACGGCGCGGGCATCGATCCCGAGATGATCTTGGCCTCGGCCCTGGAGCGCGGGTTCGTGGACGCCGAGGAAGCCGCCGAGATGAGCCGTCGGGAGATCCTGAACCTCATCTTCATGCCCGGTTTCACTACGCGAGCCGAGGCCGGGGCCACCTCGGGCCGAGGCGTGGGCATGGACGTGGTCAAGACGAATCTGCTCCGCCTCTCGGGCCTCATCGACGTGATCTCCGAACCCGGCATGGGCACGCGGTTCACGCTCACCCTCCCGATCACCCTGGCCATCATCCGCGCGCTCCTCGTCGGGGTGGCAGACGCAACCTACGCCGTTCCCCTGTCCACCGTGCTGGAGATCTACCCGATCGGACGGGGGCACGTCTCCACCATCGAGGGCAGGGAGGTGGTCACCCTGCGCGGCGCCACGCTGCCCTTGCTTCGCCTCGAGCCGCTTTTCGGCCTGGAGACGGCGCCGTCACCCGCGGTGGAGTCTGCTGGAGCCGAGTCAGATCCCAGCGATGGCCGCGAGTACGTGGTGGTGGTGGGCATGGCCCAGCACCGTGTGGGTCTCGTCGTCAACGAACTGGCAGGGCAGCAGGATATCGTGATAAAATCACTCGGTAAGGCCTTCTCCGGCGTGCCGGGAATCGCCGGAGCCACCGAGCTCGGTGGCCGCCGCACGGTGCTCGTACTGGACATCGCGGCGCTGGTGGACGAGTTCATCACCGGTTAGGAGTACAGCGGACGCGACTCTCCGCGACGGTAGAGACGCTCCGGACCGCTCGCCCCACGGGCAGCGGTGTCGACCAGTCATGGCGAAGAAACGGATCGAAGACGACCTCCCCATCCCGCCGGATCTGGTGGACGCGACTACCCCCGCGGGCTCGTCGAGGGGGGACGATTGGGATCAGCTCTTCGACCCGCGGGCGGACGCCGAGCTCGTGCCGATGGTCGATCCCGAGGTGGCCGAGGCGGAGGACGCGCCACCCGTGTCGACCCGTTTCCTGGGGTTCCGACTGGGCCGGGAGCACTACGCGGTGCCCATCCTGCACCTTTCCGAGGTGGTCCGCTTCCAGGAAATCACAGCCGTGCCGCGGGTGCGTTCCTTTGTCCGTGGTATCATCTCGGTGCGCGGCACCATCGTCCCCATCGTGGACCTGCAGCGGCGCCTCTCCCAACAGGAAGACGCTGATGAGGGGATCTCCCCGCCGGCCCGGATCGACCCGGCGGATGCCGAAGATCCGGCCCGCCAATGGTCCAATCTGGATCGGAGGGTGCTGATCACCCAGCTCGCCGGGGAGGTCTTCGGCCTGCTGGTTGATGAGGTTTCCGACGTCTTCGTGGCCGATCCTACAGACCTCGAGCCTCCTCCAGCCACCCTGCCCCGCCGACTGTTGGACTTTGTCTCCGGCATCGCGCGGGTCCAGGGGCGCATTCACACAGTGTTGGAGGTGCCGGCCGTGTTGCGGTTCTCGGCCGTGGACCCCGCCTTCGGCGGCTCGGAGGTCGCAAGGTGAGCTGGCAGGAGCGTTGGATGAAGCCCGGGACCGCCGTCCCGGACCGACAGTTCACGGTGTTCACGCTCGGGGAGCTCGAGTACGCCGTCGACATCATGCGTATCAGCCAGATCATCCAACCGCAGCACGTCCGGCCGGTGCCCGGGGCGCCGGCGTACATCGACGGAGTCATCGAGGTGCGGGGAGCCGTGATCCCCATCATGGATTTGCGGCGTCGTTTCGGCCTGGAGTCGGCGCCGTCGTGCCGGGCCACCAAGTTCATCATCGTCCGGCTCGACCGCCGGCTCGTCGGGCTCGTCGTGGATTCAGTCGTCGGCGTGCACCGCGTGGGGCGGAGCGCCATCCGGCCCACCCCAGCGTGGATTGCGGGACCGGCGGCGGCGGTCTTCTCCGGCCTGTGTCGCCGGGAGGACCGCCTTGTGCTCCTGGTGGAGCTCGAGGCTCTGATTTCCACCCAGGAGAACATTCAGCTGGGGGACCTGCAGCTCGATAGCGACAGGGACTGGTCAGAGGCGGCGCCCGAGTTGACGCCCGGGGCGCCGACCGGGGCGCCGCCCGAGGCGGAGGTCGTCGAGGCCGGCGGGGCGGGCGACGACGTGGACGACTGGTGGGAGAGCGATTGACCATGACCGAGCTGCAGGTGCTCATCGCCCACGACAGCGAGGAGATGGCGGCGGAGATCCGCGACGCCCTTTCCGTGCACGTCGAGCGCCTGTGCACCGTGTACGACGGCCAAGACGCCCTCTCCCGCCTGCTGCGGGAGCACCCGCGGGTTCTGGTGGTGGACGTTGGGCTCCCCCGGCGGGCGCCCTTCGAGCTTTGTGACGACATCGCCCAGGCGGGTCTGCGGACCCGGGTGGTGCTGGTGGCGTCGGTCTACAACCGGACCCGCTACAAGCGGCGGCCCACCTCCCTGTACGGAGCCGACGACTACGTGGAGCAGCATCACATCCACGACATGCTGGCCGGCAAGGTCGTGCGGCTGATGTCCGGCGAGCGGGGGCCGGGGGACGTGGTCCCGGGAGAGATCGAGCCCGCCGCGGCCCAGCGGGTACGCGAGGCCGCCGACGCCATGCTCACCATCGAGTTCGACGACGTAGGGCAGGGGCGAGAGCGGGCCGCGCGACTGTGCGAGCTCATCGTCGCCGACATGGCGCTGTACAATGGAGAGGCCCTCGAGGCCATGAGCACCCTTGGGGATGCGCCGACCCGGCTCCTGGAGGATCTGCAGGAGGCGCGAGACATCTTCACCCGCATGGTCCCTGCCGAGATCCGCGGCGAGCGGGACTGGGTGGGCGAGCAGTTTGCCCGGTTGTTCGAGCGGCGTCCCCAGATGCATCGTGCCTCGGCGACGGGCGGTGACGGATGACCGCCGCGCGCGCCGGCTCGGCCACGGAGCTGACCCGTGAGGAGTTCGTGTCCGTGCGCGACATCATCACGGGGTTCTGCGGCATTCGTCTGTCAGACGACTACCACGCCCGGCTCCAACGCGTGGTTTCCCTGCGCATTCGCAAGTGCGGCGTCGAGGCCGTGTCGGAGTACCTCCGGATCCTTGCCGGCTCGCTGCAAGAGACCGGCGAGGTGCTCCGGCTGGTGGAAGAGGTCGCCAACACCGAGACCTACTTTTTCCGGGAGGAGTTTCAGCTCGACGCCCTGTCCGAGGAGATTCTTCCCGAGTTGGTCGCCCAGCGGGAGTCGCGACGGCGGCTAACCCTGTGGAGCGCCGGCTGCTCCTCGGGGGAGGAGCCCTTCACCCTGGCGATGCTTCTGCAGCTCACTCCTCTGTGGAGTCGGCAGCTGCACCGGTGGGAGATCCGGGTGCTGGGAACCGACATCAACCGGCGCATGATCCGCAAGGCCCGTGAGGGGCTGTACCCGGCGTCCTCCTTCAAGGGGCTGGAGGAGGACCAGCGACGCTCCATCCAGGGACGGTTCTTCCGCAGCAAGGGGGACTTGTTCTCGGTGGACGACGATGTGCGGGAGCGCGTGAGCTTCCTCCACCTGAACCTGCTGGACCGGGATGGCGCCGGCCTCTTCGGTGAGATGGACGTCATTTTGTGCCGCAACGTCCTGATGTATTTCCCCGTGGATGTGCGGTTGCGGGTGCTCCAGGGCTTCTACCGGAAGCTCGCCGTGGGGGGGTATCTGCTGCTGGGACATTCGGAGAACCTGCTTGGAATGGACACACCCTTCGAGGTGTTGCGGGTGGCCGAAGCCCTCGTCTACCGCAAGCGCGCACGCCACCGCGGGCCTCTCCGCGGCGACGACTGGGGGTTGTGAGATGCCAGTCGGGGCGAAGCCGCGGGCGAGACGGCTGGTCCGGGTCCTGATCATCGACGACTCGGCCTTTGTACGGCGCACCCTGCGCACCCTGCTGCTCTCCTCGAGGGACATCGAGGTGGTGGGCACCGCGGTAGACGGCAACGAAGGCCTGGCAGCGGTGGAGAGGCACGATCCGGACGTCATCACCCTCGATCTGGAGATGCCCCGGCTGGACGGCTTCGCCTTTTTGCGAATTCTCATGCGGCGGCGACCCACGCCGGTGATCGTCGTGTCCAGCCACTCGGACAAGCAGACCGTGCTTCGGGCCCTGGAGCTCGGCGCCCTGGACTTCGTGGCCAAGCCCGAGAAAAGCGTCTCGCCCAACCTCAAGCAGATTCGCGGGGAGCTGGTGGACAAGGTGCTGGCGGGTGCGGGATCCCTGGTGGAGCAGCTTCGCCGCAGGCTCGACACCACCCGAGAGATCATGGCGCTGCGCGAGGAGGATCTGGCGCCTTCTGCCCAGAGGCGCGTGGCTACGGCGGCCACGGGGCTGGTGGTGGTGGGCGCGTCCACTGGCGGGCCCAGCAGCTTGCGCCGTCTCCTGGGACGGCTCCCGTACAATCTGCCCTCTGGCATCGTCGTGGCTCAGCACATGCCGGCCCGTTTTACGCGCGCCTTTGCCGAGCGGTTGGACCGTGAGTTCCCGCATTCGGTGCGGGAGGCGGAGCACGGCGGGCTGATCCGTGGCGGGGATGTGATCATCGCCCCGGGGGGCTGCCACACGGAGGTTCAGCCCTGCGCAAAGGGGTTCGAGACGACGGTGGCGCCCTCCGAGCCCGGGGAGCGATACATCCCCTCGGTGGATCGCCTCTTTTCCAGCGCCGCGGACACCGCGGGCAGCAGGGTGGTGGCGCTGATCCTCACCGGCATGGGATCCGACGGCGCCATGGGCGTGCAGTATGTGAAGATCCACGGGGGACGCACCCTGGCCGAGGACGAGTCCACCGCCGTGGTCTTCGGAATGCCGCGGGTGGCCATCGCCACGGGCTCGGTGGAGGCGGTGCTCCCCCTGGACGCAATTGCGCCGCGTGTAGTGAGCCTGGTCAACCCGAGTCACTAGGGCGAGTTGAGGCCCTTTACCGTGCAATGTTGCGTCTTTGCCCGGGGATGGGCCTTGTGGTACTGTCCTCATTGATGTGACCGTCGGTGAGCGCCGGCGGCAGCGAGGTACCTGGATATGGACGGAGACGAGTCCGGGACGCCCTCCGGCGGACGCCCGGCGAACAACGGGTCCCCTGGAGGCACCCTGCGCAGCTATCTCAAGCGCGGCGAGGCCTTCATCGACGAGATCCTACGGCACAACGAGCTCCTGCGCCTGCGGGTGGTCCAGCTGGAGAGCCAGCTGTTCATGGACAACACCCCGGTGCCGCCTCCGGCGGCGGCCAATGAGCTCCGGGTGGTGTTCGAGCAGCTGCACAAGGAGCACGATCAGATCGAGCGGCGCCTCGACGAGGTGGTCATCGAGACGGAGGCCCACAAGGAGCGGTACGCCCAGATCGAGGAAGAGAACGATCGGCTGGTCAACCTCTTCGTGGCGGGGCATCAGCTCTACTCCACCCTGGATCTGACCAACGCCGTGCAGATCATCGTGGAGATCCTGCTCAACTTCGTGGGCGCCGGGCGCTTCGCGATCTTGATCCTGGACGAGCCCACCGGAGAGCTGCACGCCATCGAGGCCTACGGCGTGGACCGCGGTGCCGTGCCCGTCATTACGAGGGACGTGGAATCCGTGGCAGCCTGCTTCGCTAGCGGCAAGCCCGAGGTGAGCAAGAGGGTGCCCGACGAGTGGGACGTAAACCAGCCCCTGGTGTGCATTCCGCTCAAGCTCGGCAGTGAGGTGCTCGGTGCAGTGACCATCTACTCCTATCTCGAGCAGAAGCGGGAGCTGACCCCCATCGACCTGGAGCTGTTCACCCTGCTGGGCGACCGGGGCGGCGCGGTGCTCGAGTCGGCCCGGCTCTTCGCTTCCTCTGGCGGGGGCCCCCGCTCGGTGCGGGCTTACAGGGAACTCATGAAGAACGAGGGTGGCCATGGATGAGCTATCGGCCCTGATCGTTGAAGACAGTCCCACCATGCGGCAGCTGCTGGTGTTCGCGCTCTCGCGGGTGCGCGGGCTGAGCGTGGCCGAAGCCGACGACGGCCTCGATGCGCTCAAGAAGCTCTCCTCCATGGCCTTTGATATCATCATCACCGATATCAACATGCCCATCATGGACGGCCTCAAGCTGGTAAAGCGGGTCCGCTCCGACGAGCGCTACGCCGACATTCCCATCGTCATCATCACCACCGAAGGGGGCGCCGAGGACCGCAAGCGCGCACTGGCGCTGGGCGCCAACGCCTACATCACCAAACCCATTCGGGCTCCCCAGGTCATCAAGACCGTCAAAGAGCTTCTCAAGATCTGATGCGGATCATCATCGTGGGTGCCGGCGAGGTGGGGCGAAACATCGCCGCGCGTCTGGCCGCCGAGGCCAAGGACGTCGTGGTGGTAGACACCGACGAGCAGAAGATCCGCGCGTTGCGCGAGGCGTTGGACGTGTCGGCGGTGGTGGGCAGCGGGTCCAATCCGCGGGTGCTCACCGACGTGGGACTCGTCAACGCGGAGATGCTCATCGCCGTCACGGACCGGGACGAGGTCAACCTCACGGCGGCCCTGGTGACGGCGGCTTATTCACCCAACACCATCAAGATCGCCCGTATCCGATCGCCGGATCTACTCCGGGACCGGAAGCTGCTGGCCTACGAAGGGCTCCGCCTGGATCTCGCCATCAACCCAGAGCGGGTGACCGCCGAAAAGGTCCACGAGGTGATTCGTCACCCCTGGGCGGCGGACCTGATGGCATTCGCCGATGGGCGCATTACCCTTGCGGGGGCGCGGATCCTACGCGGCAGCCCCCTGGCGGGGGCGCAGCTACGGCAGCTGCCCGAGCGGGTCCCCGGCAAGGTGCCCCTCATTGTGGCGGTGAACCGGAGCGCGGACGTGGTCATCCCCTCGGGCAACGACCGCGTGGAGGAGGGGGATCTGATCTACGTGGTGGCCAAGACCGCGCAGCTCGATGTCCTGGCCGAGCTCACCGGGCACCACCCGCGACCCATCCGCAGCGTCATCATTGGCGGCGCCTCGCGGGTGGGCCGGTACCTGGCCCGGGACCTGCAAGAGGACCACGGGATCGGTGTGAAGCTCATCGAGCCGCGCGCGCACGCCTGTCGCACGGCCGCCGAGGCCCTCCCCAATGCCATCGTGATCCACGCCTCCATCACCGACGAGGCCGTGCTGCGGTCAGAGGGCATCGACGCCTGCGACATGTACGTTGCCGCCTCAGCCGAGGAGGAGCTGAACATCCTCGCGGCGCTATTGGCCAAGCGGCTCGGGGCCGGGCTGGCGGTGACCGTCAGCAACCGGCTCGACTACCAGGAGCTGGTCTCCACCATCGGCGTGGACGTGCTGGTCAGCCCGCGCTCGGCGGCGGTGGGCTCCATCATGCAGTTCATCCGCCGGGGCCGGGTGCTTCGGGTGACCTCCTTCGGCGCCGGAGACGCCGAGGCCATCGAGTTCGAGGCCCTGCCGACGTCGGACGTGGTGGGCAAGCCGCTCAAGGACGTCAAGTTCCCCAAGGGGGCCATTATCGGCGCCGTGGTCCGCGACGAGGAGGTGATCATCCCCCGGGGCGACGATGTCATCAATGTCGGCGACCGCGTGATCATCTTCGCCCTGCAGAAGGCCATCCGCAAGGTGGAGCGCGCCATGAGCGTGAAGATCGAGTTCTTCTAGGGAGGTGGGGACGGTGTTCGATATCCGTCCCCATCAGCACCCCGGGGCGCCGGCACAGTCGGAGTCGGCGCAGTCGATCGCGCCGTCGGTGTCCTCGTCCTCGCCGTTGGCGCAGTCCGTCTCCGTGGTGCAGCCCAAGATGCCCCAGCACTCGGGATCGTCACAGTCGACGAGGCTGTCCCCGTCGTCGTCAATGCTGTTGCCGCAGTCCTCGTAGCCGGTCGAGGCGCACGCCACGCTGATGTCGTATGGGGAGATGGTGCCCTGGAACCCGTCGACGACCACGTAGTAGTTCACGGCAGGATAGGCGGTGAAGCTGACCACCTCGGCAACGCCCGCGCCCTCGCCACCCCAGGCGAAGCAGCCACGGTGGGCGTCGCAGTCGCCGAGGATTTCCCTGATGACGTAGACGTCCAGGTCGCCGGTGAAGCTGTCGACCGTCAGGGTCACCTCCTGAGGCTGGATCACCGTGAGCACGTAGGCGTACTCGGGACCCCACTCGTTGGTGAAGTAGGCACCCGGCAGGGCGGTCTCCGGATCGACGCATTCGGCGCTGTTGATCACGGCGGCGGACCCGGCCTGGTCGTTGGCCTCGCCGGTCAGCACGTCGCCGCAGGTCAGGGAGGCGCTCATCAGTGGGGTGCACATCTCGCCCGTGCACAGACCCAGGGTGTTGCACTCTCCGTCGGCGCAGTCGGCCAGGCCGTCGCCGTCGTCGTCTACGATGTTGCCGCAGATCTCACCCACGGGGCAGGCGGGATCACCGTTGCACTCCGGGTCGGCGCAGTCCACGCGCAGGTCGAAGTCGTCATCGACGGCGTTGTTGCACGTCTCCGGCGGCGAGACGCACCAGCCGAAATTTGCGCTGGCGGAGTCGGTCTCGCAGTCTCCGGTCACCGTGCACTGGACATCGTCGTCGCAGAATCCCCACATGCAGACGCCCACGCCACCGACGGATTCACAGCTGTACCCGGGGCGGCAGGCAGGGTTCGCGAGATCGCAGGCCTCCAGGCAGTACGACGCACCGCCGCCGAACTGAAGGCACACCCCGTTGGGCCCCGAGCCGGGGCAGCCGCCGTTCGCGTCGCAGAACTCGTAGCAGTAACCTCCGGGAGGGCCGAAGTGGGACGGTCCCGCCTCTTCGAGGCAGAGGCCGCCGTTACAGTCCGCTGGAGTGAGGCATGGCGCCCCGACGGGCATGGTCGGCGGGAGGAAGCAGTCGGCTGTGTTGAAGGTGCACGACACCGAGCAGGCGAGGTTCCCACCGAAGAAGCCCAGGGTCTGACAGGTCTGGCCGCCGAGCTCGAACAGGTCGCAATCCTCGGTCCCCTCGATGATCCCGTTGCCGCAGACGCCGCTGTGGCAGTTGCTTTGGTCATACGTGCAGTCGGCGTGGCACGACAAGGTGCCCGCGGTGTACCCGAAGGTGGCGCAGGTGGCGCCGTCCAGGTTGGTCTCGTCGCACTCCTCCCCCGTGTCCACCACGGCGTCTCCACAGGCCGCCGGGGCGCAGGTGGTGCGGCAGGCGTCGGGCTGCGTGTCACTGTTGCCGGTGCCGTCGTCGCAGCCTTCGCCGTACAGGTCGTCTGCGATCCCGTCGCCGCAGGATGGGGCCGCGCAGTCGGTCCGGCAGGCATTGGGGAGGGAGTCGGAGTTGTCAATGCCGTCGTCGCACTCCTCGCCGAGCTGGTCGTCCAGGATGGAGTCCCCGCAGCCGGACGGCTGGCAGTCGCGTCGGCACTCGGCATTGGGATCGTCGGAGTTCTGACCGCCCAGATCACACGCCTCGCCCTGATCCAACAGGCCGTTGCCGCAGACCGTGAGATCCTGCCCGCAGTCCCCCCGACAGAGGTCACCGTCTTCGTTGTTCCCGTCGTCACAGGCCTCCACCTGCCACCCCGCTCCGACGGGCGTTTCGTCCACGTATCCATCACCGCAGCGGTTGACCACGCAGCAGTCACCCGAGCCGCTACAGGCGCTCAAGCAGGCGTCGGTGTTGCTGTCGTTGCCGTCGTCACACTCCTCCGCGCCTTCGGCGACGCCATCACCGCACCACGCCTCATTTGTGTTTCCGTTGTCGTTCTCGTTGCCGTTCCCGACGACGTCACTGCCGGAGCAGCCAGCCAGAACCACCAACCATACCGCGACGAACCTGGGTGTCTTCATGATCTCTCTTCCTCGCTCGTGGGTAGCAACGTTGGATTCCGGATGCATCAGCCATCCACCCCCAGAATCTCCAGGATTATCGCATGCGGACAAGGAGGAGGTCCAGACGCCCGCCAGGAGGGGTGCAGATCCCCGGAGGGACATGACGTCTGATCCCGGTTTGACGGGATTACGCGTACTTGGGCCCCGCGACCCTTCTCGGCGGCGAATCGCTGCGAGATCCTCATCCTTCTGACAAGCGCTGAGACGTCAAGCGTGGGGCGCTGGCGTGCACGTCAGCGAAGCCGTTGGCGTCAGGGCGTGCCGGTTTTTTTGGTTTCAGAAAGAAATCGGGCAGTCCCGAGCGTTCGCGATTTCATCCGACGCTCGGGCCGAACACGACGTATCGACCCCAGTGGCTAGCACTTCAGGCGATGCGTCGCGATTCTACCGTTCGGAGCGACATACGACGCTGAGTGCTGGGGCACTTCAGGGGCAATGTCGCCTAACCAGCGATTTGAGCGACGTATCGGCCCAGGTGCTGAGCACTCTACGCGATACGTCGGTGGAGCGGCCAACGTCGGGGTGCGAACGTGGTACAGCGTCTCAAGAAGCTGCAGAAGGGCAACAACGGTGAGCTATCGAAGAAAGCGGTGGGATGAAGTCATTGCACCAGCAGCCTCCGCCGCCGGCGAAAATCTCAACGATCCAGTCAGCGCGACCCTTGGACAAGTTCCATATTGGGTATGCGCCCGCCAGGAGGGGTGCAGATCCCGCCGGGCCTCGTCATGCGGTGGGGTTGCGATGGCTGGTGACCAGGCTCACGGCGACCAGGGCGACCAGGGAGGTCGTCAGGCCGGCGGCGATGGCGGGGGCCGGGGCGAGCCAGGACTTGGAAGCGGGGACCACCGAGAAGACCAGGGCGGCGACCACGCCGGAGACCATGGAGGCGATGGCGCCGGGCCGGGTGGCGCGGCGCCAGAAGCGGCCGGCGAAGAGGGGGAAGACCAGGCCCGAGGCGGTGAGGGTGTAGCCGAGCACGAGCACCTCGATGATGGAGGGCAGCATGATGCCCGCGGCCATGCCCACCAGGCCGAGGCCGCCGATGGTCCACTTGGAGACGCGGAGCACCTGGGCGTCGGAGGCGTCGGGGCGGACCAGGCCCTGGTAGAAGTCGCGCGTGATGGACGCCGAGGTGGAGTGGAGGGCCGAGTCCGCCGTCGAGACGATGGCGGCCATGATGGCGCCGAGCACCACCATGGCCACCGCGGGGTGCAGCAGCTCCTGCACACACCAGATCACGGCGGCGTCGGGGTCGGCCAGGCCCGGGTTCAGAGTGCGAAGGGAGAGGCCCAGGGCCGTCGCCCAGACGCCGGCGAGGAGACACGACAGCGCGAGGTAGACCAGCCCACGCCGGGCCACGCGCTCGCTTTGGGCGGCGAAGATGCGCTGGTGATAGACCTGCAGCACCATCTGGCCGGGTAGGACCGCGAGGATCCACCCCCATACCACTGACTTGCCCGGCGCCCAGGGGGTCAGGTTCTGGGGGGGCACGGTGGCGGAGATGGCTGACCAGCCGCCGGCCTCGTACCATGCCAGGGGCAGGAGCACCACCATGCCCAGGACCATGAGCCCCAGCTGGGCGAGGTCGGTGTAGGCCACGGCGATGATCCCTCCGGTCATGGTGTAGACCACCACCACCAGGCCCGCCACCACGATGCCCAGCTCCACGGGCAGGCCCGTGTAGGCGTGCAGCACCTTGCCCGCGGCGATGGGCTGGGAGATCCACCAGGACAGAGTCACCATCATGGCCACCCCGGAGGTGATCGTGCGCAGCGCGGTGGACTCCCCGTACTGGTGCACCATCCAGTCGGTGGTGGTGTAGAAGTCCTGGCTGCGGAGCCAGCGGGCCACGAGGACCATCAGCAGGACCACGCCCGTGGCCAGGGCCGCCATGTAGACCAGCTCCGCCAAGCCGTAGGCGTAGCCGAGGCCCACGTGGGCGATGAGCATCCCCCCGCCAAAGGCCGAGGCCATCTGGGTGGCGGTGGTCGTGAGGGTGCCGAAGCGTCGCCCGCCCACGTAGAAGTCTGCGGCGGTCTTCTGCTTTCTCGACGCCCAGGCCCCCAGGGCCAACATTCCGGCGAAGAACAGCCCGACCACGGCGAGGAGGGTCCAGTCGATCGACATCCGGACGTTGATAGCACAAGCGCCGCAGCAGCAAGGGAAAATGGAGACGGTGTTCGATTTGTCGAGTTCTGTGTACATGTGGCGGGGTGGTTCGAGAAATCGAACACCGCGACCTATCATCCTTGACGCGGATCGGGGGCTGGTGTTTTGTCTGGGTGCGGCGCCCGGCGCCGATGGGAAGAGCCGAATGCGCAGGGTGGTCTACCAAATCCGATCCGCGGTGCGGGCATGAGCCTTCGGGTGGTGCTGCGCGCGCTGGGTGCCTTGCTGTGCCTGCTGGGCGTGCTGATGCTGGCGCCGGCGTTCATGGCGTTGGCCTACGGCGAGGAAGACGCCTTCGCGCACCTCATGGCCGCCCTGGTCAGCGGCGCCGTGGGGTTTTTCCTGCTGGTCGTGGTGAAGCGACCGGCGGTGAAGCGGGACGTGTCCATCCGGGAGGGCATCCTCATCGTGAGCCTCGGCTGGTCGGTGGCCTGCCTGGCCGGGGCCTTGCCGTACTTCTTCTATGCACAGCTTCCCCACGTGTGGAATGCCGACGCGGTGAAGGCCTCCAGCGCTGTGCCCGCCGACCGACCCACGTCCCCGCGGTGCGATGGACCCTCCGGACCCACGGGCCTGGGCCGCGAGCTCTGCTCGTTCACCAACTGCTACTTCGAGTCGGCCTCCGGCTTCACCACCACCGGGGCCACCATCCTGGAGAAGGGGCTCTGGAGGACGCCCGAGCGGCGGGACGGGCTGCCCCACGGGCTGCTCTTCTGGCGGTCCATGACCCACTGGCTCGGGGGTATGGGTATCATCGTGCTGGGCATCGCCATCCTGCCGTTGCTGGGCATCGGCGGGATGCAGATGTTCAAGGCCGAGGTGCCGGGCCCGGTCAAGGACAAGCTCAGCCCCCGGGTCACCGAGACCGCGAAGGTGCTCTGGGCGGTGTACTTTTTGCTGACCATCGGCGAGGTGCTGCTCCTGTTGCCGTCGGGGATGGGCGTGTACCAGGCGGTGAACCACTCCTTCGCCACCCTGGCCACGGGGGGCTTCTCCACGCTGGCCGCCTCGGTCCAGGGCTTTGACAGCGCTTACGTGGAGGGCGTGGTGACGGTGTTCATGTTCGCCGCCGGGGTGAACTTCACCCTGCACATTGCCTGGATGTCCCGGCGGGAGCCGCTGGCCTTTGTGCGGGATGGCGAGTTCCGCACCTATGCCCTGGTCACCGGGGTGCTCTTTGCGGGCGTGACCCTGAGCCTCGTCGCCTCGGACAGCCTGGGCTGGGGGGTTGGCCGGAGCGTGCGCTACGCCTCCTTCCAGGTGGTCTCCATCGTGACCACCACGGGCTTCGTGTCCACGGACTTCGAGGTCTGGGAGGGGCTGGCGCCCTTTGCCGCCTTTTTGCTGCTCGTGGCCATGTTCACAGGAGGCAGCGCCGGGTCCACCGGCGGTGGCATGAAGATGATCCGCCTGCTGTTGGTGCTCAAGGCCGGCGTGCGGGAGCTCAAGCAGCTCATCCACCCGCGTGCGATCCTGCCCCTTCGCTACAACGATCGCGTGGTGGGGGAGGACATCGGGCGGGCGATAATGGGCTTCGTGGTGCTGTACATGGCCCTGTTCGTGGCGGCGGCCGTGGCCATCTCCCTGCTCGGCTACGACATGAAGTCGTCTTTGGGCGCCTCCATCGCCTGCGTGGGCAACATCGGCCCGGGCTGGGGGGACGTGGGGGCGGCGGACCACTACAACCACTTCCCCGCGGTGGGCAAGTGGGTGCTCATCTTCTGCATGGTGGCCGGGCGCCTCGAGATCTACACCGTGCTTTTGCTGCTGGTCCCCTGGTTCTGGCGGCGGTGAGCAGGTCCCGGGCGGGCCTCGGAGGCGCAGGCGGGCCTCGGAGGCGCAGGCGGGCCTCGGAGGCGCAGGCGGGCCTCAGAGGCGCAGCCCCGCGTCGATGAGGGCCCAGATGTAGGGCATCATCCGCGAGAAGAGCAAGAAGGCCACGACCAGGCCCATGAGCGCCCAGCCGCGCTCCTCCATGTTCGCGAGGAACTTCGCTGGGCCGGACCCGGGGAAGAGCCCACGCACGACGCCGGAGCCGTCCAGGGGGGGAAGGGGCAGCAGATTCAGGAACCCCAGCAGCAGGTTCAGGGCGTAGACCACGCTGAGGAACTGGGCCAGGAAGGTCATTCCGCCCCCGGGGGCGATCACCAGGTCGATGATGTGCTTCGAGCGGGGGTTGTACTGCATCAGGTCTGCGGCCATCAGAACATGAAGCGTCACCAGGGCGAGGGCTGCGAGCAGCAGGTTGGCCACAGGTCCGGCCGCTGACATCAGGGCCGCCCGTCGGGGGTTCCGGTCGGCCCAGTAGGGGTCGTAGGGCGCGCTGGCATAGCCGAACATCCAGCCCATCCACCAGAATGAGATCAGGGGCACCACGAGGGTCCCGATGGGCTCCTGCTGGATGTGCGGAATGGGGTTCAGGCTGGCCTGGTGCTCGGCGGTGCGGTCGCCGTAGAACAGCGACGTGGCCGCATGCGCGGCCTCGTGCAGCGTGATGGAGATCAGAAAGGCCGGGAACCAGATGGCGAGGGCGGCAATGTTGATCGAAGGCATGGCAGACCAGATTCGTGGAACTGTATCATGGTTGCCTTTGGGGGCGACGTTTTTCGCGTGGCTGCCAGGCAATTTCGATATTATGATAACCGTATGACCGCCGGACGAAAGAGACGCCTGACAGAGCGTCGGCTGGATCGCATGGCGAGCCTGGCCGACGAGGCCGGGGACGAGGAGGACACGGCCGGCACCTGCCCCAAGTGCGAGGGCAAGATGGTCGGCAAGAAGGAGGACCTCGTGCCCGAGGGCTCCGTCACCACCCTCCGCTGCATCCAGTGCGGCTACGTCTACATGCAGCGCAGCTGAGCCGCGCATCCCCCTGTGATGGGACCTTTTCTTCTACTCCAGGTTGTCGGCGATGACCACCAGGCGGTGGCGTAGGCTGGCCAGGGTGTCGTCGAGGGCGGCGATCTTGGACTCCACCTCGATGTCCTCGGCGAGGCGCTCTAGGTCCTTGCGGGTGAGGTTCTGGCGCTCGAGCACAGCCAGCGCCCGGGCTAGATAGGCCTCGATGTCACCCAGGGCCGCGGCGGTCTCCCGCACGTCGTCGTCGAAGAGCAGCAGGTGGTTGGTGAGGCTGTGCTGGTCATTGAGCCGCTCGTTCTCGGTGTCGTGGTCCAGCAGCCGGTCGCGGAGGCGGCGCTTTTGGGGGGTGCGCTGGAGGTGCGGGTCGTGGGTCGCCATGGATCTTCTCCACCTATGGTGTGATCCCATTATCGACGACCTGATCCTGCGGGCAAATTTCTGGCATCGAGCCTGAAGCGTTGAGCTTTCTGCGGGGCTGGGGTCTGTTGCTAGATAGTTCCCATCCCAGAAGTGGACTTCGGCTGCAAGCGCGCCATGCATGCCGTCTGCACACCACCAGATCTGGGGTAGTACGCCCGGTACGACCACCAGATCTGGTAGCGCACATCCGGCGCCCCTGTCGCGCTTTCGCTTCGAAGCCACTTCTGGGATGGAAACTAGATGGCGAGGATTCCCTCGATCTCCTCCTTGTCGACGTCCATCAGGTGGCGAATTCCGCTGATGCCGGCCGCCTGGGGGGTGAGGGCCGCGAGATCGTCGCGTGAGACGTAGGACAGGGCGAACTTTCGGCTGCCGCACATGAGCTGACGCAGCCCCTGGGCCAGCCGCTCGTAGTAGGTGTACAGGCCGATGGCGCCGGTGGGCAGGTGGTCGAACTCGCTGTCCCCCAGCTCCTGGCGGAGCTCGGCGGCGGTGACGAAGATTTCGTCCTTCGTGTCACCGAACCGCTCCACGTAGACGGGGACCTGATGGGCGTCGATGGTCCGACCGATGGTCTTGCCCACCATGGCCGCGGCGATGGGAGCGCGAGCCATGCCGATCATCTTGACGTGTGGTGCGCCGATGGCGAGGCCCTTGAAGATCTGGTCCTCGAAGGTGAACCCTCCAGCCAGGACCAGGGGCGGCACGGACTTGCCCGCCGCGGTGAGCTGCTCGGCGTACCGGTACAGCAGGGAGTGCAGCTCCACCGGCGGCATGCCCCACTCGTTCATCATGCGCCAGGGGCTCATGCCGGTGCCGCCGCCGGCGCCGTCCACGGTGAGGTAGTCCAGCTTGTACTTGGTGGCGAAGGCGATGGCGCGCGCCAGGTCTGCGGGCCGGTAGGCACCGGTCTTGAGGCTGACGTACTTGGCGCCGGCGGCTCGCAGCTCCTGGACCCGCTTGGCAAAGGACTCCTCCTCGACCATGCCCACCCGTGAGTGTCGCTCGAACTCCTTGAAAGCCCCGCCCTTGTACGCCGCGATCACGTGCGGATCGGTGGGATCCGGGATCACCACGTAGCCGCGCTCGTGGAGCATCTGAGCCTTGTCGAGGTTGCGGATCTTGACCTCGCCGCCGATGTTCTTGGCGCCCTGGCCCCACTTGAGTTCGACCGCCTCTACGCCCAGCTTGTCGATGGCGTACTCCTGGACGCCGAGGCGGGTGTCCTCGACGTTCGCCTGGACGATGATCGCACCGTAGCCGTCACGCTGGTGGTCCTTGTACAGCTTCACGCGCCGCTTGAGGTCGACCGTGTCGACCACGACGCCGCCCTTGTAGGTGGCCTCGGGGTCCATGCCCGCCACGTTCTCGCCGATGGTCAGGCCCGTCCCGCACAGCGCCGACCCGATGGCCAGCCCCTCCCAGTTGTTTTTGGCGATGTCCGTCGACCCGATGCCGGGGATGATCCAGGGGAGACGGAACTTCAGCCCGCCGTCGGCGCCAAAACGCACCTCCAAGTCCACCGCCGGGAAGATCGCCTTGTCGCTGTCGGCCTCGATCCCCTGGGCCCCAACCGCTGTGCCCATGATGTTGAAGTGGGAATAGTCTACCGGATACTCCTTCTCTGCGGCGGTGGTAATGACGCCGAAGGGCTGCGGATAGATCACCTCGTGGCCGCGATAGGCCGACTTGCCGATCTCGCACATCCCAATGCAGCCGTCGACGCAGGTCACACACATCCCCGAGCTGGGGGTGATCGCGCCTTCGGTGCGGTTCTTGCTTAGCGTTGCCGCCGATGAGTTCACTCTCGAGAGGGTCATTTGGAGGTACTCCTTCTTGGTCGGTCAGTCGCCCTTGATTTCGCAGGCGACGCAAGGGTCCATGTAGCACATCATGTCGTCGTAGCTTGGCTTGTCCAGACAGGGGGGGGGGAGGTTTGCGCAGCCGCCGCAGATCGCTTTTTCCGGCTCGTTGTAGGTGCATCGGAGCTGGCAGGCGGGGCAGACGTACATGCACCCGCCGCACTGTCGACATTGGTCGGATTTGATGTCGAAGGGCGTGCCGATGGTCCGCTCCTCTCCGCGGCCACGGAAACCGATTGCCTTGGCCATCATCTGCTCGTTGCACATCCGCACACAGAGCCCGCAGAGGATGCAGTCCTCGTGCTCCTGCCGGAAGCGCTGCTGGCGAACGTCGTGTGCCGCGGCGAGGTCCTGGATGATCTTGGACTGCGGACACGAGGCCAGCAGGAGCTCCAGAACCATCCTTCGCGCCTTGACCACGCGCGTCGAGGCCGTGCGCACCGACATTCCTTCCTCGACGAGGTAGGTGCAGGACGTCACCAGGCGGCTCTTCGGCGCCTCACCGATCTCCACCACGCACAGGCGGCAGGCGCCATAGGGCGACAGCCCCTCCATGTGGCAGAGCGTCGGTATCGGGAAGCCCAGAAACCGCGCCGCCTCGAGCACTGTGGAGCCCCGCTGCACGGTGACGTCCAGCCCGTTGATCTTCAGGGTAATCATGCGGTTTCGCCTCCTTCGATCAGAGCGGGTTCTTCGCTCTGGAGCGGCTGGGTGAAGTCCAGATCGCACCGGAGGCATCGGGAGGCTTCCCGGAGCGCCTGGGCTTCGGTGAGGCAGCCTTCGACCTCTTCGAATCCGCGTATTCTGGACTTGATCGGCAGCGCGGGTTGCACCGCACGGTCGACAGGCACCGCATCGCCCTCGGGACTCACCGAGGGCTCGACGTAGACCTCTGGCAGCCGGGCCCTGTGCGGAATCTTCAGGTCCAGGCCATTGAGGTACCGGTCGATTGACACCGCCGCCCGCTTGCCCGCCGCGATGGCATCGATCACCGTGTTCGGGCCGGTGACCAAGTCGCCCCCGGAGAAGACACCGGGGCGGGTGGTGAGCAGCGTCTTGGGATCCACGCGCAGCGCCGTGTTCGGAGCGATTTCGAGGCCTGCGTCGCTCAGGACCCCGGTGTCCGGCTGCTCGCTGATGGCCACGAGCAGCGTGTCCACGTCGATCACCTGCTCCGACCCGTCCAGGGGTATCGGCCGACGCCTGCCCGACGCGTCGTGCTCGCCGAGTGTGTTGGTGAGGCACTCGACGCCGGCGACGCGGCCTTCGTTGGTCAGAATTCGCACCGGCGACACCAGGGTGCGCAGCTCGATGCCCTCCTCGAGGGCCGCGTCGATGTCCTCGGCGAAGGCGGGCATCTCGCCCCGGGTGCGGCGGTACAGGATCGAGACTCCGGTCACCCCCTCCTGGCGCAGGGCGACGCGGGCGGCGTCCACCGCCGAGTTGCCGCCGCCAATGACGGCGACGTGTCCGCGCGCCGGGCTCTCCCCGCGCAGGTTGTGGGCCTTGAGGAAGTCGAGCCCCGCCAACACGCCGTCGGCCTCCTCGCCTTCGATTCCCAGGCGTCGGCTCCGGTGCGCTCCCAGTGCCAGGAAGACGGCCTCGTAGCCCTCGGAGAAGAGGTCGTCCAGGGTGAAGTCCCGGCCCAGGGCCAATCCGCACTCCAGCGTCACCCGGCCGTTGATGATCGCGGCGATCTCCTTCTCCAACACGTCCCGAGGCAGCCGATAGGATGGGATGCCACTGACCAGCATTCCCCCCGGACGATCATCGGCCTCGAACAACGTCACCTTGTGACCCCGCAATGACAGGAAATGGGCCGCGGTGAGCCCGGCGGGCCCTGCACCGATCACGGCCACGCTCTTTTTTGTCTTCGAGATCTTGGTCTCGGCGGATTGGAGGTATTCTGCGGGATCGAACCGGTCGGTAACGAACCGCTTCAGCGCGCGGATTGAGACGGCCTGCCCGCCGCTGGCGCCGGCGCGGCACCGCGCCTCACAGGGATGGTTGCAAACGCGCGCGCAGATCGACGGCAGGGGGTTGGGCTCCCGGATCACGCGGTAGGCCTCGGCGTACTCGCCTCGTCCCAGGTGCGCAATGTAGCGCCAGGGCTCGGTGCCCACCGGGCACGCGGACTGGCACGGTGCGCCCACCAGCTCCTTGCACACGCCGGCGGGGCACCGCTTGTGCTCGATGTGCTCCAGGTACTCGTCGCGGAAGTAGCGCAGAGTGGACAAGACCGGGTTGGGGGCCGACTGGCCGAGGCCGCACATGGTGGTGTCCTTGACCACCGTGGCCAGCTCCTCGAGGAGATCGAGCTGATCGGTTGTGGCCACGCCCCGCGAGATGTCGTCGAGGATCTCGTACATGCGCTGCGTGCCCTTGCGGCAGGTGAAGCACTTGCCGCAGGACTCATTTTTGAGAAAGTCCATGAAGTACCGGGCGACGTCGACCATGCACGTTGTCTCGTCCATGACGATCATGCCGCCGGAGCCCATGATGGATCCGGCGGCCGCCAGGCTGTCGTAGTCGATGGGCAGGTCGAACTTCCGGGCGGGGATGCAGCCGCCGGAGGGCCCGCCAGACTGAACGGCCTTGATCTTGCCCCCCCCCTCTGCCGCCCCTCCGCCGATGTCGTACACAAGGCGACCAATGGGCGTCCCCATGGGCACCTCTACGAGGCCCGTGTTCCTGATCTTGCCGACCAGCGAGAAGATCTTCGTGCCGGTGTTGCCCGGCACGCCGACCTTCGCGTACGCCTCGGCACCCATTCGGATGATCGCCGGGACGTTGGCCAAGGTCTCCACGTTGTTGATGCAGGTGGGATGGCCGTCGATGCCGTGCTCGATGGGGAAGGGTGGACGCTGGCGCGGCTCGCCGGCGTGACCTTCGATGGAGTGAATCAGCGCGGTCTCCTCGCCGCACACGAAGGCCCCGGCGCCCCGGACGATACTGATATCGAAGCTCCAGCCTGTGCCGAGCACGTCGTCCCCGAGCACACCGAGATCCCGGGCCTGTCGGAGCGCGATCACCGCGTGCTTGATCGCCAAGGGGTACTCGCATCGCGCGTAGATGATCCCTTGATTGGCGCCAATGGCCAGCCCGGCGATGATCATCCCTTCGATGATGGCGTGCGGGTTGCCCTCCAGCAGGCTGCGATCCATATAGGCGCCCGGATCGCCCTCGTCGGCGTTGCAGACAACGAACTTCTCATTGGGGTCTTTGGTACCACGAGCCAGCTCCCACTTCAGCCCGGTCGGGAAGCCGGCACCACCGCGCCCTCGTATTCCCGAGCGCTTCATCTGATCCACGATCCATGCCGAATCGTTTTTCTCGATCACCTTTTCCAGCGCCGCGTAGCCCCCGTTCCTGATGTAGTCGAGGATCCGGATCGGGTCCAGACGCTGGTTACTACCAATTATGGTCCGCGTCTGCCCCTTGAAGAACGGGATCTCCTCCTGCGAGCGATAGCGCCTCCCGGTATCGTCGCTTCCATAGAGTAGCTCCTCGACAGGCTCTCCCTCCAACGCGGCGTCGATGATTCGGGGAACGTCCTCCATTCGCACCTTGGGGTAGAAGCAGTGGTCGGGCTCGGTGAGGATGAACGGGTTCATCTCGCAGAACCCAATGTCACCTGTGATCCTCAGACAGATCCGCTCCTGCAGGTTCCTTTCCAGGATTTCGCGCTTGATGGAGCGCATGATGCCGTTGGCGCCACTGGCTTGTCCGCCCGTACCCGCACTGACGATCAAACAGGGCCACTGTTTTGGCGTTTCTCCGGTTACGAGCTGTCGGAAGTCCGAAAACTCCGCCACCGAGGTCATCCGTGACATTTATTGTCTCCTAGTCAGAGCAGCGTTCAGAGGTGGTCAGCCTGTACGTGCCACGCTCAGCCGAGATCCAATACGTGGCCCTGGCAGCCACGCCGCGGGCAGATGTGGACCATCCCGCCGCCGCGGACGATCATCGGAACCATGCGCACGCCACACTCGGGGCAGCTCAGCGTGCTGATGAGCTCGGAGTGGCAGTGGGGGCAGAAGAAGTTGAGCAGCGAGTCGATCGGCAGGTCATGCTTCGACTGGATGCTGAAGCTGCCGTACACGCTGGAGATTCGCAGCCATCCGTGTTTCCGGCCGAAGGACACCGTAACCCGAATGGAGGGGTGGCCATCGATCTCGAACGTGGGATCCATCAGGCTGTGGTTGCACCGCGGGCAGCTCACTCCGAGCGGGAAGGTCTTGGTGTCGTCGACGACGGATATCTTGCCCAGGCCTTCTGTGGTCTCGCGAAGGATGGACTCGACCTTTGGCGCTCCGACGTTGGTGAAGTAGTGCCCGTCCATCACCACCACGGGGCCCAGCGCGCAGGCTCCTAGGCAGTTGACCGCCTCCAGGGTGAAGCAACGGTCGTTTGTCGTCTCTCCCGTGCGGATCCCGAGCTGTCGCTCGAACTCCTTGATGACGAGCGATGAGCTCCTGACGTGGCAGGCGGTTCCCTTGCACACCGTTGCGAGGTGCTTGCCCCGGGGCTTGAGGCTGAAGGACTTGTAGAACGTGGCGACGCCATACAGATCGACGAGGTCCCGACCCATTTCGGTGGCGACGACCTCAAGGGCTTGCTGGGGAAGGTAGCCGTACTTCTCCTGGATGTCCTCGAGCACCGACATCACGTCGCCGCGATTGCCTTGGTGCTGCGCGATGACCTCCCGCACGATCTCCGGTTTGACCTCAGCTCGTGCCAGCGCGTCGGTCGGCACGGGCTGTAGCGTGTTCTCTAATAGATGCTGTTCCATGGTTCACCTACCGGTACTCCTCGCAGTGCCAGACGCCGTGATCCGATTTGGGAAGTCGACAGGTCTGCCGGTTGTCACAGTTGATACACAATCCCTTGAATCCGTCCGCCTGGGCCGCGGAGGCTGTTGGCTGCGTCGAAAGCCCTCCGACCGCATTTCCGAGGGGCTCCACGACCGCGGTCGGTTTGCTGTGGTAGGTGTCGTGCTCGTTGCAGTGCCACACGGCTCCCCGTGTCCGGAAGTTGATGCACGTGCGGCGATTGTTGCAATTTGCACAGAGTCCCCGAATCTCAACCTGTTCCTCTTTGGTGACGGGTTGGTTCATTGATGTGTCTCTCTCGTCTTTGGGTGCAGTCGCCTGCATCGTGGTCGTTTGCGCTCGGCCGGGGACGGAGTCGTTGTGACGTCTGCCCGGCTGGGTTTTTTTTTCGCCTCCGGTGCAGGATGCGTGCCCACGAGAGGAGCGGGTCCGGGAACGAGGGAGCCGCCCAGGAGGGTGACGATCAATGCCCGGGCAACCTGCTGAAAAAACGTCGTATTGGGCGAGCGTCCGTCACCAGCTCCCGATGCGGGTGAGCCACGATGACGACGAGGGATGGTGGATGGAGGTGGTGAGAAACGTACCGCCGGTAAGAAACTACCCGGTGGGCTTCAGCTTGTCGCGGAGCGTCTTTCGGCTGATGCCCAGTATCCGAGCCGCCCGGGTCTTGTTGCCGCCTGCGTTGGCCAGGACGTTTTGAATGTGCTCGAGCTCGACCTCGGCCAGCGTGCGATTCAGCCCATGCTCCTGCAAGACCGTGAAGCGCATCGGCTGCGGAAGATCGGTCACGTCGATGTGGTCCTCGTCCGACATCACGAGGCTTCGCTGGACCAGGTTCTCTAGCTCCCGGACGTTGCCCGGCCAGGAGTACCCGGCCAGCGCCTTCAGGGCGTCGTCGGTGAACATCGGCGGCTGGCGGCCGAGCTCTTCGGCGAGCTTGGATGCGAAGTGATTGAGCAGCAGCCCGACGTCGTCGGGCCTGTCGCGGAGCGGTGGGAGCCCGATGTTCACGACGTCCAATCTGAAGTACAGGTCCTCCCGGAAGAGCCCCTTGTCGACCAGCGTCGTGAGGTTCTTGTTGGTCGCCGCGATGACGCGGACATCGACCTTGGCGGTCTTGCTCGCCCCGACCATGCACACCTGTTTGTCCTGCAACACGCGCAGCAGCTTCACCTGCATCGAGACGCTGGTCTCACCGATCTCATCGAGAAAGATCGTGCCGCCATCGGCGGTCTGGAAGAAACCCGCGCGGGATTCCGTCGCTCCGGTGAAGGCGCCCTTGACATGACCGAAGAGCTCGCTTTCCAGCAGCCCCTCCGGGATCCCCCCGCAGTTGACCGGGACGAAGGGAGCCGAGGCGCGCAGGCCGCTATAGTGGATCGCGCGCGCGACACACTCCTTGCCAGTGCCGCTCTCCCCCGAGATGAGCGCCGTCGCGTTGGTGGTGGCGGCCCTGGCGATGAGCCTGAAGACCTCCTGCATCCCCGCCGATCGTCCGATCAGTCCCGCGGGAGCAAAGCAGTGCACTTCCGGGGACAGCGCCTCCCGCCGAGCGCCGAGCTTGTCCAGGGATCGCCGCACGACGGTGCGAAGCTCAGCCGCGGTAAATGGCTTGGGCAGGTACTCGTCGGCCCCGGCCTTGACCGCGGCCACGGCCCCGGTGACCGAGGCGTAGCCCGTGATCATCACGATCTCGGTGTAGCGGAGGTTCTCCCGGACGTAGCGCACCAGGTCCAGGCCGCTGACCTTGGGCATCTTCCAGTCGGTGATCACCAGATCGACGGGGGTCGACTCCAGCAGTCGCACCGCCTCGCTGACCCCATTCGAGGAGAACAGCTGGTACCCGTCGGCGGCGAGGGTCCTCTCGATCACCTCGATGGTCTTCGGCGAATCGTCCACGACCAGGATGCGTTCCACCTCATGCTCCATGATTCTCCCCGTCGGCCGCGTCGGGCAGGTCAGTCGATGAGCACGGG
>Ga0272441_10000215_pt1 | contig 133339 bp, 99 predicted proteins | sample SSMProp6N_FD_193582 | JGI IMG/M metagenome (GOLD analysis project Ga0272441, IMG submission 193582) | Marine sediment archaeal communities from Little Sippewissett salt marsh, Falmouth, MA, United States - SSM-Prop-6N | ecosystem: Environmental > Aquatic > Marine > Wetlands > Sediment ...
TATTACCGTATTAGGTAATAGGTTTCTTAGTATATAGATTCTTCGTTCTATCGACAGAACATATTGGAAAAACAAGAGCGAGAATGTGTTCCTTACCCCCTATTACCCAATATTTGGGACTTTAGGGTTGAGACATTTGGTATGACGATCGATCATCCAGTGAATTAATTGGTGTTCATACCCCCAGCACAACGGTGGCCTATGATCGACGATCCAGTTGTGCCAGGGTCCTGCTAATGCAATTAGCAGGTTCAGTGAGAAACGCGGTTTTTACGAGAATTCGAAGTCCCGTTTTTTTGAAACATCGACGAGAGGGACTTGCGAAAAAACCCGAAAATGATCTTCATGTTATGTTGTGAGCCCTTGCTCATGAGGATTTTTTTCGCCATATTGGAATACCGACCCATCCAGTCGTCTCTTCCTTTAAATATCAACCATATGCTATGAACCATATGGATCGGGGCGGAGGTTATGAAGGTTCGAACTAAGTCCGCTTTGTTCGATATATTGTCCATATGTTTTCTTTACCAGCCAATCGGAAATTAAATCTGCTTATATGGCTATAGACCGGGGGGTGAGAAAATGTTCACGAGGTCGGACGGCGAGCTTGCAGTCAGGATCGCAAGGGCCCAAATCGAGAAGAAACTGGGAAAGAAGGACGTTATTATACCCAGGGAGACCGAAATTTTTCTTGAGGGATCGGGCGTCTTCGTGACGCTCAACACCTATCCCGACAGGGAACTCCGGGGATGCATCGGTTATCCTGAACCCATCATGGCACTTGGTAAAGCCATAGCGGATGTTGCAGTCTCGGCAGCTCTCAGGGACCCACGGTTTCCCGCTGTCGGGCTGAGGGAGATGGAAAGTATCGTGATCGATGTAACCCTGCTCACACCTCCGGAGAAGATACGCTACAGGGACGAAGAGGACCTCATCAGGCAGATAAGGATCGGAAGGGACGGACTGATCGCAAAGAGGTCCTTCTTTTCCGGCCTGCTTCTTCCCCAGGTCCCTGTTGAATACAAATGGACCGTGGAGGAGTTCCTCTCCCACACCTGTCTGAAGGCCGGCCTCAGGCCCGAGGAGTGGAGGAGAGGGGATGTGGAGTTCCAGAAGTTCCAGGGAAAGGTGTATGGTGAGGAATCGCCCGGGGGTCCGGTCAGGGAGATCCCGCTTTCATGAGGGTGTCAGATGTACGATCTGGTCATAGAGGGCAGGATCCTATCTGACGGCATACCCGTTGAAAGATCAATATGCATCGAGAACGGAAGGATAGCCGACATCAAGCGCACCTGTCCGGGAAAAGGCATGATGGGGGAGCACCATCGATGGGGGCGTGCTATTATAATTCCCGGGGCCATCGACACCCACGTTCATTTCAGAGACCCAGGCCTCACGCACAAAGAGGATTTCACGACGGGATCGATATCCGCCGCATTCGGAGGTGTCACATCCGTGATCGACATGCCGAACACCAGACCTCCCACCATCGATCAGCGTTCACTCAAGGATAAGGACGCCCTGGCATCATCCGGGTCTGTCATAGATTACGGGTTCGATCTGGCAATCCTCGACGGCTCGGACCTGGTTGCGGTTGACCTTCTGCTTTCGGGCGGGTGTGACACTCCGCCACCTGCCGGTTTGAAGGCTTTTCTCGGGGAATCCACGGGCTCTCTTGTTCTCGGGAGCATCGACGTACTTTCCAGATGGTCCCATCTGCTGAACCGGCGAGGTTGTGTACTGTCCCTTCATGCCGAGGATGGGGCCCTTTTTCGACAGATCACGGATCCCGATATGGCAAGTTCGGTCCTTGAAACCCACGAGCGTTCGAGACCCGGCACTGCGGAGGAAAGCGCTGTGAAAAAAGCCTCCCAGGCACTTGGTGATGCTGCAAAACACGCTCATTTCCTCCACATATCCACAAGGAAAGGATTGGAAGCCGCGATGAACACGGATTCGACCATCGAGGTCACCCCCCACCATCTTTTACTGGATATCAAATGGGCAGAAAGGAATCTGGACGAGCAGGCCCTGGCAAAGGTCAATCCTCCGATCAGGTCAACCGATGACCGCTCCGCGCTCTGGTCAGGCATCAGGGAAGGGCTTGTTGCCACTGTCGGATCTGATCATGCCCCCCACACTCTGGAGGAGAAATCAAGAGGGTTGCTTTCACCAAGCGGAATGCCCGGTGTAGAGACAATGGTCCCCCTTCTGCTGCCGGAGTTCATCCAGAGGAGGTTCGGGATCGATCCTCTCGTGGAGCTCACCAGCAGATCTCCTGCCCGAAGATTTGGTCTCGGTGACAGGGGGGACCTGAAAAAGGGCTTTCACGCCGATCTCGCGGTCTATGACCTCTCCCTAACAAGGAGGATCAAGGGGGATGAGCTACATTCAAAATGCGGATGGTCGGCCTATGAGGGCATGGAGGCGATTTTCCCGCATAGGGTGTATTCAAGAGGCGAACTGGTAGTAGAGGATGAATCCCTTGCGGGAAAGCCGGGGAGGGGAAAGAACCTGAGATGCCCTTGATTTTTTTCACCCTATACTTTCAGGACAATTTTCAGAAGCGTTCGCTATAGGGGGACGGGTTTTTTTGGAATTTTTTCCGTTTCCTGTACCGGAATTTCACAATAGGTTAAAATAGTACCTCGCAGTGTCCGGGGGAAGAGGCAAACCCCATGGCAAGGAGACAGACATCCAGGGAGGCAAAGAAGCTCAAGGACAAATGGAAGGCAAAGGAGTGGTATTCAATAGTCGCTCCCGACCTTTTCAACAGGGCCAAGATCGGGGAGACCCTGGCCGATGACCCCACCAAACTCGTCGGAAGGACCGTCGAGGTCACGCTTCAGGACCTTACCGGTGATTTCAGGATGATGCATATCAAACTCAAGTTCAAGATCATTGACCACACAACATCGGAGGCTTTTACAAGATTTCTGGGACATGATCTGACCTCCGATTTCATCCGCAGGCAGACCCGGAGAAAGAGAACAAAGATGGAAGGTGTATTCGATGTCACCACGAAGGACGGCTACAGGGTCAGGCTCAAACCCATGGCAATATCCGACAGGAGGATACAATCATCCGTCCAGTATGATATCCGGCGGAGGATGGATGATGTGATCGGGAAAGCAGCAAATGACCACACATTTTCCGAGCTGACCTCCCTGGTCCTGACATCCGACAGGGACAAAGCTCTCGTCTCCAGTGTCCTGAAGGAATGTCGCTCGATCTACCCCTTGAGAAGGGTCGATATCAGAAAGATGGAGGTGTTGTCGGCTCCCGAAGGTGTGAGCGATGCACCTCTGGATTCCATGGCGCCCGTTCCGGAGGAGCCCCCAGGGGAGGAGCCCGAGGCTCCCGAAAAAGATGCAAAACAGGCTGACATGGAAAAGAAAGCCGCTCCCGAAAAGGAATGATCACTTTACTAGCATTGTGATCGGATATTCGGAATGATATCTGAAAAGATACCTGTGTTTCCCCCGGTGTCATTTCTTAGTGACCCGGGGGATACAATATGAGGGGACGGGGGATCGTTACCGGCCGAATTTTCTTTTTAATGATATTCAGAGCGTGTATTTTTTATATTATCCGGGGAGATTTTTTGTTTCCCCATCTTCAAATTCCTTCGAGGTAGCGAAGTATTCCGAAAATTATGGGTGCTCCCATGCAAAGGGCGACCGGGGATGCTGGTCCGGGAAAGGACATCACCTTCAATACCAGCCAGCGCTTTTTCGGAAGCGTATTCGGTTCTCCGACCTTCGATATGGATATGGATGGTAATATGCTGACGATTCCGGGAATTCTTGAAAGCATCACCGGTTTCTCACATGAAGATCTGGACCGTTTCTCGATCAAGTGTTTGATACTGAACGAGGACAGGCAGAAGGTTGCCACCGCAATAGAATCTATAAAGGATGGAGCACCGGTGGTCATATGCGAGGCCGATATCCTTTCGGAAAAGGAGGGATCGCACTCTGTTGAGCTGGTCTTTGCACCCAAGTTCACGGGAGGAGAGATGAGCGGGATATGTGGAGCCGTAAAGGACATCTCGAGCAGAAGTTCTCTGGAAAGGGAGCTCAAGAGGGCAAGGGATGTTCAGACCGCTTCCCAAAAATTCCTGTCCGATTTCGTACCTCTGATGACAAGGGAGATAAGACAGCCCCTGACCACCATACTTCTTACACTTGAGATGCTCGACAGTGGTTTCTTCGGGGACCTGTCACTCTCCCAGAGGGACAAGGTTGTTCAGTTGATCGAACAGGTGGACCGCGTCAAGGGGATATTGAACGATGCGCTTTCCGCCTCCAGGGAGATCGATATGAACATCAGTCTGGAAAGGAGCCCCATCCCCCTTCTGGAAACAGTGGAAGGTGTTATCAGCTCCGGGGGGGGACCGATAGAGGAAAGATCGATCAAGGTTTCCTTCAACTATCCCGTAGAGGATATACGTGTGGAGGCCGACCGAAAGACCCTCGCACAGGTGGTCTCGACATTGCTCGAAAATTCCATAAATGCTTCTCCGGTGAGCGGACAGATCCGGATAGAGATATCCGAGCATGGTGAAAATGCGATGTTCTCCATCTCCGATTCCGGGAATGGTATGCCGGAGGAAGATATCCCCAAACTATTCGAGAATGTCATGAATGACAGAACCAGAGGTTCGACCCATCTGGCCGATGCTCTATCGTTGTATATCGCAAAGAGAATGATAGAGGGTCAGGGAGGACGCCTCTGGTGTGAAAGCTTTCCCGGGATCGGGTCCACATATATATTCACCCTGAAAAAGGCAGTTCCGGTAGCGGAATGCAGATAAAAAGGGCCCGCAGGTGCATCTCTTTTAACAGGAGCCGCCTCATACGGTCAGTCCCTCGCTCCAACTATGTACATTGCAATAAAAATAAATATGGAAGCTCCGTTTAGCCTTTTGGCCCACCCATGCCAAGTACCTGGAACAGCATGATATCACCACGAGTAGTGCTGGGGTAATCAAAAAAGATTTATACGAGCCAGGTGCATATGAAGACTGGAAGCCAGAGGCAGCATATCCAAAAGGGGTGAACCCATGCCAGAAGAAGCTATTGCCAAACACCCGTTCAGGGCGTGGACCGTATTATTGTTGACCTTTCTATTTCTGATTCCTGCAGGAGCATTGATCTCGCCCTCATCAGGAAGCGGGTCGGGCGATGCCCAGACAGCACCGCCCACGAGACAGACATGGTTGGATATCGCGATCGACGATATCAAGGTCAACAAGCCCACGCAATCGAACAATCTCTATCCGGGCCAGACCGTCAGGATCGATGTACTTCTCAAACATGATGACAGGCCCTATATCAGCGACATCCCCATCACAAGAGCGAACGGAAATCAATTCACTGTGGTCCTGGTCGTGGATGACGGCTTTGATAATGTTACGACCAAGTATACGCAGGTTACCTCCATGACACTGAACTATACTGGGGCCGATCAACCGGGAACTGGTGCCCGGAATCCGCCACTGGTGATATCCTTCTCATGGAACATACCCCTGAGGCCGCCTTCCGGACAATCATGGAGCACGTTCCAGTTCAATATCTATACCACGATCACGGTGGATGATGATGACAAATCAGACAACTTCAGGTCCGGTTCCGGTGTAAGGGTTTCCGAGCCGGAATTCGCCCCGTTCATATGGGAAGAGGGGCAGGATGAGAAGAAATATGAATCACCAATACCCCATTCGGTGAATGTGGGTGAGGTTCTTTTTGTTCCCTTCGAGTTGCAGAACCAGGGTCCAGCAATAGACATCATCGGGATCAAGGTCCTTAGCAAGCCTGATGGATGGAACGTTGAAGGCTTCCAGCCCCGGACCGTCTATCCCAACGATTTCGAGCTTTTGCAGCTCCCCGTTCAGGTGTCAAGAGATCCATTTCAAGCAAAATCCGACGAGGGATATCCGATAATCGTGAAAGCTTATTCGACGCTCTATGCCGGGCCGTACAATCTTCCCGCGGAGCATACATTCCGCTTCGAGGTAAGGAAGAAACCCGGAGTGGACCTCAGGCCCGTTTCGGAATCGGTCTATCTCATCCCCGGCACCCAGACCAATGTGTATTTCAATCTGTATAATAGAGGGAATTTCGAGGATGATTACACTCTTAACGCCAAGGTGGATGATGTCCATATCAGAAAGGGATGGAGGGTTGATTTTGCATCGGGAACCAAGCTGCCTTCCGATGTCCTTCCGGGAGCGGAAGAGCCGTTCAGGGTGATAACCAAGATCACGGTCCCGGAGAATGCCCCCAGGTTCTACAGTGTAAACCTCATTCTGACCGTCAGGTCCAACACCATGGACTATAACACAGAAAGCGATTCCTGCACGCTTTTCGCAGATATCAGATACGCGGCAAGCATCCAGCATTTCGAAGAACCGATCCTGGTGGAGCCAGGAAGAGAGAACAAGATGAAATTCAACTTCACGAATCTGGGAAACGACAGAGACCCGAACCAGGAACTGAAGATATTCTACAAACCCAGGGGATGGTGGGTAGGCATCGATCAGACCCCTCTCCAGAGGGTAAAAGGTCTTGGCCCTCAGACCACGGCTCTGCTTGACATGGTGGTCTTTGTCGAGGAGACCACGGTTGCATCGTCCAAGGGAAGTCAAGGTCTTCCCTTCATCGTTATTCAGGCCGTGGGCGGTCCCTTCGATCCCCCGCATGTCTTGGCAGAGGAGAGGATATATTTCGAGATCCCGCTCAAGTACAAGGTCGAGATCACAACACCCCAAAAGGAGAAGGTGGGTTTCGTGGGGGGCCAGGTGGAATACACCATCAACGTCAGGAATCTCGGGAACTGGCTCGACACGTTCAACCTTTCCGTGGATTCGGACTGGGCGGAATTCGATCTCGACCTGTCAAACCAGGAGATCGCTCCTAATGAGACATTTCCTGTAAAGCTCATAGTCGAGATACCTTTCGATGCGGCAGCCGATACGGATCCGGACACGCCTCTCCCCAACCTGAAGGGTTTCTATGAAGGCTATTCGATAAGGATATCCGGCTACTCGCAGAACGAGACCCGGAAGGGCTCCACCCTTACCTTTTTGGACCTGGAAATCCATGTTCAGCCGTTCTACAATTTCCAGATGGATATTGATCCTTCGGAGCCCGAACTCAAGTTCTCCATGGACCATGACCAGGCAAGGGCCGTTAGGGTCAAGGTCACAAATACCGGTAACATAGCCGATGTGATCAAGCTCGATTGGGTGGATAATCCTTATCAGGACTGGCTAAGGTTGCAGTCCACATACGTGGACATAGCCTTCGGCGAGACGGCATACGCCGTCCTGAACATCAATCCAAGGGCATATACCATTGAGGAAGAATGTTCCATCACGGTGAAGATGAAGGGCATTTCCCAACCTACACCCGGAGCCGACCAGACGGAGCCACTTGAGTTCATTCTTCCCATCGAGATCAAATTCTACAGGCTGATGTTCGATATCCGCGACCCACGGGTAAACAATGAGACCTTCACCCAGGTCTTCAAAGGCGTCAGGGATAGGAAATATTCTTTCCAGGTGGGGGTAGAGAACATCGGAACCGAGGAGTTGAACCCCACCAGGTTCGATGAGCTAGAGATCGTACTCTATGACGGCTCATTCGAAGTGGACAGGGCGAACATCACCTACCTCAAGCTTCAGGAGACATCGGAGGTAGTGTTCACCTGGACGGCCTCATCCCCAGGAAATCACAAGTTCACCGTTTTACTTGAGGGTAACATCCCCATCAGCGAGCAGGGTGTGATGGAGAAGACCTTCAATGTCTACATTCCGATCGATCTCAGAGATGACGATGAGGACGGGGAAACGATGCCGCTTTGGATGATACTCGTTCCCCTGATACTCATAATCATCTTTGCGGCTGCGGCCTTCGTTTTCATCGTGAAGTACAACCAGATAATTATTTCCCCAATAGATACAGGCTACGACGAGACCGGCGAATACAGGCCATGGGCGATCAAGGAGAAGATGAAGGGCGAGCCGGAAAAACTGGGTCAGGCTCAGGAAGCACAGGCGCTGCCACCACCGTCCGCACCAGCACTGCCGGCAGCACCTGCGGCTCAGTCGCAGCAAGTACCTGTAAGGTCGGGTCCGGTCCCGGCCCAAAGACCTCCACAGCCAATGCAGCATCAACCCATGGCACAGGCGAGACCCATGCAGGCGCCTGTTCCGGCCAGGCAGCCGCCAAGACCTATGCCACAAGGTGCGGGTATGCCGCCTCAACCAAGATCCGCAGCTCCGATAACACCCCCCCGGCCTATGGGCCTACAGGGTGCCACGCAGATGCCTGCAAGACCCCCCGTCCAGCCTCCAAAGCAGTGACGGATGACCATGGAACGGGATCAGGACCGGTCAGGTTTTTTCCTTTCCTCTCCAATCTTTACAAGAAGCCCGATATGGCGTGTCATGCTCTTGTGAATCCGAATATCGAATTTCCTCAAAAGCCCGAAGCCGGGAACATTATCGATGATCTCTTCCGAGAACGAATCCAGAACAAGAGGTGAACCAGGCTCCATGAGGTCATTGACCTCCTCAAGTACATTGTAAAGAAGCTTTCCCGGATCTTCCCCCATGGTGCCGGCTGACCTGCCAAAGGGAGGGTCCGTTATGATCCCGTCCACCCTGCTGATCTTCCGGGCCCACGGGTAGGATGCCAGTTTTCTGGAATCCCCTTCCTGCACTTCGATCCGGTCCGAAAGGCCCTGATGAGAGACGTTGGCCCGTGCACCCCTGCATATCTCCCGGTCCATCTCGACCCCGATGACCCTGTGCCCGAGATGTGCGGCCTCGATAGCGAGGCCCCCGGGCCCGAGAAAGGGGTCAAGTATAAGACTGTCAGGAGGAAGGCCGGAGAGATTGACGAGCACTCTTGCAAGTCTCGGATCCATGACGACCGGCCGGTTGAAGGGCATTCTCGATCCTCTACGGAGCTTGGCAGAATTGCGATCGGTCAATTCATCGATCCAGCCGATGTAGGTCATGTCCCTGACGATAATGAACATCTTCAGATCCGGCTGGCGGTGCATGACCCGTTTACCTTCGGACCTTATCACATCCTCGGCTGCGGTGAAGAGGTCGGATGAGCTGAATCCGAACCTTCCGGCAGGTACCTTCACCACCATGGATATGCCCTTTTCCGGAGGAGATTCGCCTATCATACCCTTCAGTTTGACCAGGATCTCCGGGATCGAGCTTTCGGTAATTGAAACCGTTCGACCGGTGAAATGGCTGAAACCAAGCCTTGATGCCAGACCTGGCGGGACCGGACCGTCGAGCATGACAATGCGTTCGTCGGGGTTTTCAAGGACCATATGCTTTCCCAACGCTTTCAAGGCTCCCTCTACCTCGGCCCTGGCGAGTTCAGGGTTCTCCCCGGTCAGGAAAATGGATCCTTCCATATGGGCTTACAGGAGAAGGATGTAATAGATAATTTTTGGGTCCTCTGCAGTTTTTTGATAAGAGGCCAGGGTATACCTTTTAAAAACCCGCAGGTGCTTTGGGTTCATGAGGTGGCCCCTGTGAGAAACGGAAAATGGCCGGTTATCCTTCCGGCGATACTGCTCATGGCCTTGATATTGAACCCGTTCTTCATGCATGAACAGGGCGATGCTTACGCATGGACAGATGGTAACAAGGACAGTCCGGTATACCCTCATTACGGGATCGTAGATCTGATCGCGGACCAGGCCTACAGGTATTTCAACTCGACCCACCCGGAGAAGGCCGAATTTCTCTATTACTGGTATAAATGGGACGGAGCGGACTCGGATGACGATTCCTTCGACGTCAAACATACCATTCCCACAAGCGATGATAATTTCCTCGCCTGGACCGACGACGGGCAGCCTGACGGGGACAAATCCAATTATTTCATCCATCATGGAAAAACCTGGATACCTCTGACCGATGCCCCCTCGGAGGCCCAGAAATGGGCGAACTGGACCATGCAGAACCTCACCAGATGGTTCATGGAAGGAAAACCCACAGTTTCCCTTGCCAAGCACAGGGCAGCATACTGCACGGCAAGGATGTCAAGGTATGTGGGAAAGATGTCCCAGTACGGAAGAACGGATTATTCTCAGTGGGATCAGGTCAGGGAGCTTCCGGACTACGATCCGAACACCGCTTCCTATCAGGAGTATTATGAAGCCCTGCTCTGGACCGATGATTCCATGACATCATTGGTGACGGACTACAGGAGTGCGGACCTTGGATCACCGATGGGACTGAATGCTTCAAGGATCCACATACACACCTCCGATGTCGCAAAGTGGGTCAACTCGAGGGACGGGTCAACCGTTCAAATGATCGATGAGAACTCAGAACAGATAACGGTTGGAAAGACCTACAAGGAGATGCTCTACAATTTCATGTACTGTTGGGATAACAACGTCAGGTACAAGGATGTCAGAGGATTCAACGGGACACTGTGGAATCTCACACTGGAAAACCTTGTGGCCGCGACAGAGAACCTCACTTCCATGTACTCCGCTATCTATGATGCTGCATGGCAGGAGTTCCTCAGAACATCCCCCGAGCTGGTGATAACCGACTACTCGGTCCTTCCCGGAACGATCATAGCCAACGATGAGGTCATCATCAACGCAACGGTAAGGAACAAAGGTCCCACGGACACCCGTACGATCTTCCTGGTCGAGCTTACCACAAGTTCGGGGCATGTGACAACCAGGCCAATAACACTTCAAGCTGGTCAGGAGAAAACTGTAAGCTTCACACCATTTCCCGTGGGCGATGGTCCGCTCGATATCACAATAAGGGCGGACAGCAGGGGGGATATTGCGGAATCGGACGAGACGAACAACCAGATAAATTTCCAGATAGACCCTGTATCAGAAGTGTTCACATCGGAGCTTGCACTTTCATCCCCCTTCGATACGATCAGAAGGGATACCGTTCAACCTGTGGAGCTGACCGTAAGAAATACTGGCAATCGTTACGACGATTTCTATCTCAACGCCTCCTCCTCTGCAGGTGGGATCACCTTCATCATTCCGAAACTACCTGTGGGCGTCTCCCCCTCTGGAGAGGGTAGAGGAAAGGTTTACATGGTCACCCAGCCCGACACACCACTCGGGAGCGTTATCGTGAGGTTGAAGGCGGTAGGTGGTAACTCCACAGCAGACCTGGATATCTCCGTGGAGATACTTGAGAGGACACGGGACCCCCTCCCGGTCATAACAGGACCGTCATGGTCGCGACTCGATGAGATCGTCACACTATCGGCTTCGGGGTCCGAGGACCCGGACGGTGACATCCTCACCTTCAAATGGATGGTACCCGGGCAGGGGAACTTCACAACTCCGGAGATATCCTTCAATTACACCAGGGAAGGTCTGTACGGGATCGTTCTCGAGGTTTACGATGGAAATGCGACTGCCGTCATGAACTGGCCCTTCGAGGTGTTCCCCGGGGTTCCGGACAATATCAGTGCAGGACCAAATTCCCGGGGTGTGTCTGGGATCACGGTATCATGGAAACCGTGGAGAGCAGGAGGGCTTATTGCATACTGGCTTGAGGCAACGGCCCTTCCGGGACAGGGGGAGCTTTCAAACAGAGGACCTTACACTGCTCGTATAGGGCCCGGAAACAATACTGGAAGAGTGGGGAAGTTCCTTCCGGGAACAGAAGTGGAGATAAGGGTCAACGTCGAGGCCGAGAGGTTCGGGAACCAGACCACCGATATTGTAAGGACCTCTACATCCAATACCTCGGGCTTCCGGAATGACATCAACATGTACGTGGAGGACGCCTACCTCTACATCCAGTACCGACCATGGAACGATATAGAGGGTGAAAGGGATCCAGGGATCACCGTCGAGAGGTTCGTGGGGGAGTATATTGCACTTGATGAGGATGACAGGGAGGACATCCAGCGGACCAACAGGCTTGATACGATCAGGTACAAGCTGAAGGCCAATTGGGGGACCTATCGCGCCTCGTTCACATATTACTGGGCGAACGAGACGATCTCACCCTTCAGCGTGGACTTCGTTACCCAGAAGGGGAACGTTGACCCCTGGGTAAACCTCACCGGGACCAATATCCAATGGGAGCTGAACATAAACGGAACCTGCAGGGTAAACCTCCAGATTGGTGTGGACGATCCCTATGACACCCTGACCGCAACCATCGACTGGGGTGATGGAACGTTGGATGATGTGGAATTCTCCACTCCTTCCTCCGGAATATACTATCAGCCGATCTTTCACAATTACACTGCGGTGGGTTCCTATCCCGTGTCGATCAGGATCGAGGATTGGTCAGGAGCGGTCACCTGGCAGAACTACACCATCGATGTGGGAGAATACAGGCCAGTATCCCTCAGGGACCCCGATGAGAAACTCTGGGTCAAGATCGTGATAGCCATTATCGCATCGATATTCATCCTTGCCTTCATGATAGGGCTCGGTTACATTGGCTACAAGTTTGCCAAGAAGGAATCCGAGGTGGAGTTCGACCTCAAGGATCTGAGATCTGACCTGGCGAGCCAGAAACCCGGGACCGGAACGGATTTCGATCAGAGGAGGTCCCTGCAGATACCCAAGGAATCGATAATGAGGGCGCCAGAAGAAGATAAGGAAGCAGAGAAAGGTGGCATCACCGAGGCAAAGAAACCTCTGATGGCCCCTTTGATCAAGGGAAAGATCGTTTTTGACGACGACGAGGAGTGAGGCAGCTTCAAGGTTCATCCGAATGATCAAATGGATCAATACCCAAAAAGGTCGATGATCGAATGGATCGAGATGAATCCCTGGAATGCGTCGAGGTTCACGCCCCGATATACGGGGCCTGCATTGAGCATGGCCACGGCCACGGGGACATTGCCTCAAAGGACCGCCGCCTGGTGATAGCAGCCCTGGCAGTGACCGGGATCGTCATGCTCGCCGAGCTGACCGGAGGGATGGTCACCAGAAGTCTGGCCCTGATATCGGATTCCCTCCACATGTTCACCCATTTCTTATCCCTGCTGATAGCGCTCGGTGCAATGTGGGCGGCATCCCTACCCCGGAGCAGGACCCGGACCTTCGGCCTTTTCAGGGTGGAGGTACTTGCCGCTCTTATGAACGGTGTCGGGCTCTTGGCCTTTTCGGGATACATCCTCTACGAAGCATACACCCGGTTCAGGGAAAGGACCGAGGTGGATGCGGGGTGGATGCTCGCAGTAGCCCTTCTCGGACTGTTCGCCAACCTGGTTTCAGCCTATTTACTCTACAAGGCAAAACGCAGGGACCTGAACCTCAAGGGCGCCATGGCCCACATGATGGCCGATACCATTTCATCGGGAGCCGTCATTATGGTCGGGATCATAATGCTCATCTGGCCGATATACGAGCTGGATGCCGCCGTTTCCGTGATAATATCGCTGCTGGTTGCCGCATGGTCCTACCGGATCATCAGGGATTCGGTCAGGATACTGCTCGAGCTCACACCAAGGGGTTTGGATCTCGATAAGGTGGAAAGTTTGATGCTCGAGGTCGATGGGGTAATTGACGTTCACGACATCCATGTCTGGGAGATAACCTCCGGAATGAGGTATATGACCTGTCATGTAGTGGTCTCACCCCGGGCCATCAGGGAAGATGCCGGCAGGGGAACCATCTCGGTTCTGAAGCGTGTTCTGAATGATAACTATCAGATCGGGCACTCCACCTTTCAGATGGAATGCTCCCCGGATCCTCATTCCGGGGGATAGACCGTTATCATCAGCCTGCATTTATGGCATCTCGCCATGCTCACTCCAAGTGGTCTCTTGAATGGTCCCGTCAGCGGTTTTTCCACATCCAGGAATTTGTTGCCCTCGAGCTCCCCGGCCCAGTGAATGGCATCCTTTGATATCAGGAAGCCGTATTCCATGGGTCCCGCGCAGGCGGGACACTTGGGGAGATTGGCCTTCATTTCGTCCTTCCATCTGTTGGTCTGCATCAATGACATTTCTACCCCACCCGTTCAATACAAGATAGTACACATTTAAGCTTTTTCCTGTGAATATTGCGGATTATGATAATGAATACAGTGACTGACACCCTCTGCCGGGAGACAATGCAAATCATATTAATAGAACCCAGGGCATCGGTACTTTAAGGGTGTAAATGATGGATATCAGTTCTATCCTGACAGAGGAGAAGGCCGAGATCGAACGGGAGGTGGAGATGTTCTTCAGGGAGGAAAAGAGTTACTCGCTCCATGATCCCTTGATATCGAACGTTCTCGATTCCATAAGGGAATATACTCTTCGGGATGCCAAGAGGGTCCGTGCGATACTTGCGGTGATGGGATACAGGGCGGTCGGGGGCAAGGACCTGGAAAAAGCAAGAAAGGCTTCCATTTCTCTTGAGATGATCCAGACCATGCTCCTCATCCATGACGACATCATAGACCGATCCCACACAAGAAGAGGTCTGCCGTCCTTCCACCGCAAGTACGAGATCCTGCACAGGGATATGGAGTATCTCGGGGACCCCGGGCGTTTCGGTATGAACATGGCGATCATTGCAGGAGACCTGGCCGAATCATTCGGTGAGAAAGCCCTTCTCGTTTCGGGTTTCCCCCAGGATAGGATACAGGATGCGCTTCTATGCCAGACGGAGATGATCCGCGATACCGGTTACGGGCAGATGTTCGATCTGTATTCCGTTGAGCTTCCGGAGTGGACGGAGGAGATGGTGATCAGGGTGCACACATACAAAACGGCCAGGTACACCCTGGATTCACCTCTCAGGATAGGTGCTCTCCTGCACGGGGCGACAGAGGAGCAGCTCTCTGCTCTTTCCGGGTTTGCCGTACCCGTAGGGGTAGCTTTTCAGCTGATCGATGACATACTTGGTTTCTTCGGGGATCCGAAAAGAGGGGGACCCTCCGATCTCTCGGACATCGAGGAGGGAAAGAGGACCCTCCTCATCATAAAGGCTCTTGAGAGATCGGACCCCGATCAGAAGGAGAAGCTTATGGGCCTTTTAGGAAACGATGGACTGACCGTTGAGGATGTCGGGTGGATCAGGAACCTGATCAGGGAAACCGGTTCCGAGGATTATAGCAGGAAGCTTGCCCTGTCAAAGACCGCCGAAGGTATCTCGTCCCTGGAGAATGCTGATCTGGACCCCTGGGTGGTTCGGTTCCTGAAGGAATTTGCCGACTATCTTGCATCACGGGCTTGAGCTGATCCTTCGGCTTGATCGACTTTTTCCCCGATCGAATACCTATGCCCGCTGATCCGGCGGTGAAGGCGGTTCGGATGTTTCGACCGTTGCTTCCGTATCCTGCACGGGTGGGGCTTCAGGCGCCGGCGGGGGTCCGGGCGGGAGATCCCCCTCCTGTTCGGGAGGCTCCTGCATTTTCTGATCCTCCTTGGGTGCCTGCTGGGAAGACCCGTCCCCCATTTCGGGCTCAGGGGGGCCATGCTGTTCAGGCCCGTTTTCTTCAGAAGCAGGCCCGGGAGCCGGTTCGGGTGCCGAGGGCTGCTCCGGAGCCGGGGCTGGCTGAGGTGCGGAACCTTGCTGGGTGGCCTGCTGAGCAGTAACCACCCCGGTCATGACCTCGCCTTTTTTGGGGGGTCCCGAGGGCATTGTGATCCCCGTTTCCGCAACCCCATCCTTCTCACCCAGCTCCCTGTCCTTCTTCTTCCTGATCATGAGCCAGATAATGACAGCCGCCACCACAATTAGCCAGAAGAGGAAAACTATGGCTGTTATCACGATGCCAGCAGCACCTATGCCGTCGTCATCGTCGTCATCTACCTGCGGGCTCGGGGTCCAGAGTACCGTGATCGGGCTCATCGTATCCGTGACCACGTGCCCGGCACCATCGTCTATGGAGACCGTAAAAACATAGGTGTCCGGTGTCAGCTCGTTGGGGTTGATGGTAACGGTAGCGCCTGACATCACCCACATGGCGCTTTTTTCATGTGACCATGTGAAGGTCAGTTCATCATCGTCATCATCAATGGCCGAGGCAGTCAATACGAGGGGAATATCCGCCCTGACGGATCTGCTCGATTCCCACAATGTCAGTACTTCGGCAGCTGTCTCCTGGTCCAGACCGCCGACATCGATGGATGCATCAAGGACGATATCATGGGGCTCGCTGTTCGCCAGTACCGGTTCCAGAACGTTAACGATGACCTTCCCGATCGATGCTTCCTTCTTTCCGTCGGAGACAACGCAGACCACATTGTAGATTCCCGGGATGGTGAATGCGTAAGTCATCTCTTCGCCTTCCCCGAGGGTAACCTCGGATGTACCTCCCTTCTGCACCCAGTAGAAGGAAACCTCGTCGTCGTCCACATCCTCTCCGGATGCCATGAAAGTGACATTGTCGCCCTTGTTGATCGTCAGGTTGTTCGTTGTGGGCAGCATTATCACACCCGTCGGTGGGTCGTTGACGTTCTCGATGGTGAGCACCACATTGGTCCATACAAATCCCCCGTATTCGTCGGTGAACGTTATGTTTATATGATACACGCCCACCATATCATTGTCGGGAAGCAGCCAGAGCGTGGAGTTCTCTTCATCGAACCGGTAGTTCTCCCCCTCGATCAGTCCAGCGACCTCATCAGTGATGTTCATAGTCACGGTCACCTCCTCGAGGTCAGCTGGATCCCAGGCCCTGAAGGTGTAGTTGAACCACTCGTCCTCCGCGGCTGTCATATCCTCGACCGGTTCGAATAAAGGCAGGTCGTTCACGGACTCTACCACGAATTCAACAACCATGAAATTGTGAAGCTCCCCGTCCGTTGCCGTTATGTTCACCATGAATTCACCGTTCCAGTTGTAGCCGGGTTCTATGGTCAGCATGTCATCGTCGATCTCATAGGTCAGCCAATTGTCCATCACTGCATTGAATGTAAGTTCGTCCTCGTCCACGTCGTAGAATACGTCGTTCAGGTCCATGGGTCCTATGGGGGTGTCCTCATCGAAGTACAGAGGGCCCCAGGAACCGTTCCTGTGGGGGGCTGTGTTAATAACGAGAACGCTTGCGGTATCGAAGTCAGATCTGTTAAGATCATCGACGGTGTAGACCTTGACCATCCAGGTATCTCCCTTTGTTGTGAGCTCTGCCTGGATGATGGATGAGAGCTCGGAGGTGTTCACGGTTGTATGGAGCTTTCCGTTGAGATACCATTCGTAGGAATATTTCAGGTTCATCGTTCCGGTCTCGACATCCATCCCGGGAATTGTGACGGATACCGTTATGTCATCTTCCGTCCTGGGAGATCCAGGCGATATCTCGACGGTGGGTGCCGAGGGAATGTTGTTCATCACCATCAGCTTCTCCGTGAACACGTGGTCTCCCGTGTTTGCATCCAGAGTATCCGTCACATTTACCATCAACTCCCATTCCCCGACCTCGGCATTGTATGGTATCGAGAGGTTCCAGGTGATGATGTTCTCGTCCACCCCGACCTTTGTCAATCCATCGGTCTCCCAGTCGACCGAACCAGGCTTTTTGTAGAACATCTGGGAAAGAAGCTCATCGGTCCGCTCGAGGTCATCCTCGACCTGCACAGAGAACTCGACCCAGTTGGTTCGGTATATGGCATACCCCGGATCGGCGGTGATCCCGATCACCTCCGGGGCCAGGTTGTCGGTCATCCAGACCCTGTGGACCCCCATTGGAGGGGACGTTCCGCTGCCCACCAGTCTTATCTCGAGTTGTATCGCTCTTGCCCATTCGGGCAGGTCCCTCAGGAAGGTGGACGTCCACTGGACTATCGTGGTCTTCTCTGACGAGGGCTGGCTTATCAGGGAGAGGCCTCCTGGGTCGAATCCAGTGTAATAGGTCTCGTTCACGGGATCGATGATTCCGACATCGATGGTATGGGTTGAATCCAGGTTGTATACATCCATCATCAATGTATCCGGCCATGTCTGTCCGTTCTCGAGTTCGATGGGTTCGGTGGTGAACTTCTCGCTCCTTCCGACACCCGAGTGGTTCATCCAACCGGGCTCCCAAGCACACTCGTATGAATCGATCCACAGCAGGTCCGAGAGTTCCTCGTCATACGAGCCCGATGTGTTGTAATCGATGTAGATACCGCTCAGGGTGGGACTTTGCTGTCCGAGGGAATCCATGTTGACCTCTACCTTTATCGAATCGACAAGGTTCTGCTGCATCCAGCCCCCCGTGAAAGTATCCGTGTAAGGGAAGCTGATCCCGTTGATGGTGCCGGGTGCAAGCTTTGTGAAGTTGATCCATCCACCACCTGATGGATGGATGACGCTGTTGTCGCCTCCGTCGAGTATCCTGTAATGCATGAACGTTCTGTTGGCGGTGTGTGCGTCAAACCCGATGGAGTTCCAGCTGCTGAGCATCGGAGGTGAGGTTTCCACTGTGGTCATCGTTGCCGGGGTTTCGAAGGATCTGATAGTCTTTATCATGATGTTGTAAGTTAAGCTGTTCGTGGTATAAGCATAATAGATGAAACCCCCTTCCGTGCAGAACCTCGGATCGTAGGAGTTATCGGCGGAAACCAGTATGGCATTGCTTTCCGAGATCCAATTCGAACCCCAATCATCCGAGTAGATCATGTGGATCTCATCTTCAGAATTCTCATATGTCAGGTAGAATCGGTCTATGTCATAATCATAGGTCACATGGAAACTGCAGGTGTGAATGTTCAGGGTATTCAATCCTCGGGATGATATCAAAGTCACTTCATCGGTCCAAGTAACCCCTCCATCCCTCGAGATGCACATGGTGATGTCATCATTGTAGTTGCCGTACAGTCCATGTTCGCTGAAAAGGACGAGTGTTCCGTTTATGTTCAAGCAGACAGGCGTTGCGTAGTCATCTCTGTCATCCATCACATTGATCTCACTGGACCAACTTGACCCAAGATCTGTCGAGTACTTCATATGCAAGTCGCCGTCCGCCCATGATTCGGTCTCGTAAGGTCTCGTATAGAAGAACAATATCTTCTGGTTCCCGTTAACCGTATCAACCTCCACATCGACCCTCGAACAATAACCCCGATCCACCACCCGGGTTCCTGTAGACCAGGAATTCCCATCGTAATAGTAGAACCATCCCTCGAGTTCGCTTGTTCTTGCTGTTGCAACATACATGTAATTATTATCGGAATCCACATCGAAATCCAGTGCCCTGTTATTGAGAAGCGTGACCCCGGTCACAGCCCCTATGGTCGTCCAGGACCTGAGGGTCACCTCTTTGACGATTAGCTTTCTTTGAGCCACTTCAGCGTCCACGTTGTTGATGAAGTAAAAGAGGTTGTTATTCCATATGTACAATCCCACCCTCAAGGTCACAGTATCCGATTTATACACATCGACGAAGGAGGTCCAGGTATTTCCCCTGTCATAGGACGCGATCAATCTTGCCTGTTTTACTGTTCCGTTCTGGAGGAAATAGGCAAAGAAGATAGTGTCTCCGGCCATGACCATATTTGACCTTTCCCCGCTATAAGCCAGAATCCTGTCCTCATCAGTGTTTATGGTTTTCAGGACAGGGGAGATCAGCGAGTTGTTGTAAATGGGCATCACCTCTGCGGATACCAGTTCGGCATTCTTCATGCTGTCGATCTGGCTCATGTCATCAAGCTGATTGTACCAGTATGTTTCACCGGTGAATTTGGAGTAATCCCCGGATATTATCGGCAGGCCATCTGACAAGCCTTCTGCAACGAAGGGGCCTTCATTCTCCATTTCGGCCCCCGCCAGCAATGGGCCCAGAGCCAGTGATGATGCTATCATTGTCAAAGCGATGAAGAGAGTCTCAAACCTGCTCCTGCCAATCATCTACATTCCCCGGACTATAAGAGATAAATGGTTATTTATGATTTATCTTGCAGAGGGGAAATCAATGTTTTTTTTGATATGCAGGTTTTTTTTTAAAAATTCATTCACATCCTTCTCCGAATAATGAAAGACAAAATTTGGGCCCCTTCTGGGCACATGGAATGGATTATTTGCTATTTATCTTACATAATGGTATGGTTTTGATATATTATTATAATATGGTTATATCGGGGGTTCAAGCGAGTCCCGGTTTTGACCTCCTCCCCGGCAAACCTTATATAATATATCAAAAACTGTTATAGAGATTTTATATACTCATGAAATCTTATTAATAACTGCGGAGTGATATAAACTGATTTTATAACCTGAACACACTCTCAATCCCCTATTCCAAACCCCCACTCCGTCCTGGCGGAACGGCCTCCCTCGTCCGCGAGTGAACGAGGCCCCCGCCACTCTTTCAATTCATTTCCATCGTTTTCCCCTCCCCTCTCAGGATCCCGCTGGCCGAACGAACAAGGGGTAACTTTCATACCCTCCTCCTTTCGCCCCTGACGATCTCCAGTTTTACCCTGTTTCCAAGCCTATCATAAGCCGCCATCGAATCGGACTTGAAGGGGTATCCTATGATGATGTTGATCCCGGGGAACCTTCCGAACATTGACAGGTCCGCTCTGCTGGGCCTCGCTGACCCGGAGGGATGGGAGTGGACAACCCCCTCCCCTGCTACGGTCCTCTGGGAGAACCGGCTGTACAACGAGAACAGAAAACTGTTCCGGTTGCCGGCCCCCTCCATTACAGGTTCAATGTGGGTAATATGCGGTAAACCTCTGAGCATCGCTCCGAATTCATTTGGATAGGCATCCTTCGCCCTCTGGATGATCTCCTCCACAGCATCCCTCTCGATCGTGTAGATCACCTCCTCCTCGAAGAGCTCCCCGGTCTTACTGTCCTCCCTCAACCATTCAACTCCGGATACGGCTTCCCGCAGTACCGAGAAGCATGATGTGAACTGCTTCACCGGCTGGTTCATCACGAGATCAAGGAGGGCTTTCTTTGCTTTTCTCCTCTCATCCATCCTTAAGAGCGCGAAGAATACAACACAGAGTGACATGATCCGGGATTCCCTGTCATCCGAACCGCGGAGCTGCTTGTAAGCCTTCTTTGCCTCTTCCAGACCCCTTTTCGGGTCACCCCTTCTCACGGACCATAGTGCTCCTTCGATCCTGTATCTGGCGCCTCTTTCTTCCGATCCTGTACCGGCCAGTACATCCGCCGAATCGAGGATGAGGTCGACGCCATCCACCCCCCCATCAGGCCAGTTCTCGTTGGCACATGACATTGTCCCCTGAATAAAACGGCTTTCGGCCAGGGTCATTCTATTTCCCATTTCTCCTGAGATCTCCGAGGCCTCTGTCAGTTCATCCATGGCCCGTTTCGGGTCCTCGGTGTAAAGCCCGTCAAGCATCAGTGCCCTCATGAGAAGATAAGGGTAACCCCCCTTCCTGCATTTTTCCAGGGTCTCCTCGAGTCTTCTGAAACCATGTGCCATCTCCCCCCTGTTCAGCATGAAGGAGGAGCTGTTGTATAGGGTTCTGCAGAGATGGTAATTTCCCTGTTCGCCATCCATTTCTCCGGCGAGAGAAAGGGCAAGCTCAAAACCGTCATAGGCTCCCCGGAGATGGTCAATGGCCAGGCTCCCGGATTCAACCCTGTCCGCCCGATCATCGAGAAGAAGTGCCTGGAGAAGGGCTCTTTCCATCTCGGGCAGCAGATCCTTTCTCTGTCTCCTTTTACGGTAACTATTGAGGGCGGATCTGAGGTCCCCTCTCGAGAGTCCAAGCTCCGATACGATCGGACCGAGATCCATGGGAAGTCCATGTTCAATTGCTATCTGACCCGCCCTGGCCATTGCCACTTCCTTCAGGTCTCTCCTCGCACCGGAGGAGCCGATGATATCCTCGAGGGGGTCAACGGCCTTTCTGGGATGTCCGGTGAAAAGGAGGGCCTCGGAGGCGGCAAGCAGATCGACCCCGTCAACATGGGTTTCGTTCGATCCCCTGAAAAGTCTCAGCACCCCTTCCCCTTTCGTGAGGAAAGGTCGGGAGAGTTCCAGAACCTTTCCCTTTCTGACGGTACCGCATGCGATCTCGCTTGTTTCCAGATCAAGAGTTCTCATCATCTCTCACCGTAGAGAATGAAGTTCTCGACCTCCCCGAAGAACCGGGACATATCGGCACCTTTCTCCAGTCCCACATGGATGGCAGCGGCTGGAAAGAGCAGGTTGAGCTCTTCCGCGGTCCGGTTTATGCTTCTCACGGCTTCCTTCTTCTCCATTCCGGCATCCTCCACTGCCAGTATCAACCTTTCCATGAGGGGTTTCACCATCTTTACCGGATCCATGTTCTCCGGGGGTTCCCAATCGACATCCATTTCGACATCCTCAATGTCAAAGGTGGGAACTATCTGTCCGCCTCCTTCCATCTTCAGGTGGCCGGCCTGGAGACCCGCCTGGATAACGATCTTCGCTTCTTCCGGATCGAACCATCTTAGATTGTATATCATGAGATTGACAAGTTCTGTCCTGGTGAGGGCCGTTCCCTTGCCGAGTTTGAAAACGGATGCAACGATCCTCTTCAGGTCATCCGTCATCCGATCCCCTCGATAAGTTTGGAGCAGCTGATGATGGCTCCGCTGACACCCGAATCGAAGAGCCCGGGCAGTTCGTCGGGGTCATCGATCCCAAGATACAGACGGCCGTTTTCTGGAAGATTCTCGACAATGTCCTTCAGGAGTCCTTCGTCAACCCCCTTCCGTCCATCCCTGATGTCATCCAGGATGAATCGGTCCATACCAAAAGATGCCATTTCACCTACAAGCTCCCCGGCGGTCATGCCCCTGATGGACCGGTCCTTAGATATTATTCCCCCGTCATGGTCCACCTGGAGGACCAGGTTTTCCGTTAGTTCGAAGGACGAGACGATCTCCTCGAGGGACGCTATCATCTTGGTGGTTATGATGGCATTTCCGGCACCTGCCATTATGACATCTATCAGACCATCGGAATATACGACTCCCACATCGGCCCATACATCACCACCCTGGTCCACGACCTCCTGGAACAGGTTCCATTCCACAACGCCCTTCCTGATGCCCAGTATGTCCAGATAGTGAATTGTGTGATATCTTTCCGAAAGTGATCTTGCGATCGAGACGGCACCCGTTCTCTGTTCACTGATGGTAATGGGAAAATATCTGCCATCTCTCACCAGAACCGGTGTGGTACCCATAACTGCCATTGAGGGTATCAGCTCGAAACCTTCCGGAACATCCGTATCCAAGAACTCCATAGCCATCCTTCCAGCGCCGATCCCTCGGGATGGCCCGTCTGGAACGCTCCCTTCAGTCCAGGGAGGTCATGATAATGACATCCTTGATGGACTTCACCTTGGTAAAGGGTAGGACCAGCCTGTCCTGTGAGTCCATCCTGTATTTTCTGATATCAACTTCTTCGGAGGGAACGACGAGCAGATGGAGAACCTTCCCGGACTTCGTATCGACAACGAGGTTGTCCACGGTTCCGAGGTATTTTCCATCGCTCGACATGACATATTTGTCCTGAATATCGTTAGCGAAGAACCTCATTCCTTCACACCCCAGGGATCATTGTATTATCCGTAATAATGCAGGCCTTTATCTTCTTTCTCCTTCTTATTTATTCCGCCCTTCCAGGCTTCGATTATACCTTTGTAAGCCTCCACGGTCCTCTCATCCACGGAGGGTCTGGCATCCTTCATGGCCTGCTCGAAATGGGACAGGTTTACCTTTTTTGCCTTGATATCCTTGCGCAGGGCGATGATCCCCGCCTCCCGGCATATCCCTTCGATGTCCGCACCCGTGAACCCTTCGGTTCTTGCTGCCAGGTTCTTCAGGTCAATATCCTTATCAAGAGGCATGTCGACGGTATGTACCCTGAAGATCGCATGTCTCTCATCCTCGTCGGGTGGTCCGACGAAGATCATACGGTCGAACCTGCCGCTCCTCAGAAGGGCATGGTCAAGAATGTCCGGTCTGTTGGTGGCTCCGAGAACGATCACTCCTTCGGTATCCTCGATACCGTCCATTGAGGTGAGTAGTTGATTGACTATCCTCTCGGAGACATGGTTCTCGGTTGTGGATGACCTTCGGGGGGCCAGTGCGTCGATCTCATCGAGAAAGATGATGCACGGGGCCACCTGCCTGGCCTTTTTAAAGATCTCTCTTACCGCTTTTTCGGATTCCCCCACCCATTTGGAGAGAACCTCCGGACCCTTGATCGATATGAAGTTGGCACGGGTCTCCGTAGCAACGGCCTTGGCCAGAAGCGTTTTTCCAGTTCCCGGAGGGCCGAACAACAGGACCCCTCTTGGGGGTTTCACGCCTACGTTCCTGAACGCCTGAGGGTCGGTGAGCGGCCATTCCACGGTCTCGATGAGTTTCTGTTTCACCTCGTTCAATCCCCCGATCTGGTCCCATCTGACCTTCGGGACCTCGATCAGCACCTCTCTCATTGCGGAAGGCTCGATCTCCCTTAAAGCTTCCTTGAAATCCTCAATCCTCACCTCTAGGCTCTCGAGTATCTCCGCCGAAATGGGTTTTTCGAGGTCGATGTCAGGGAGATACCTCCTCAAGGCTTTCATCGCGCCCTCCCGGGAAAGGGCTGCAAGGTCTGCTCCGACGAAACCATGGGTGATGTCCGCAAGCTCTTCGAGGTCAACATCGGAAGAGAGCGGCATGTTCCTTGTATGGACCTGGAGTATCTCGATCCTCGAAAGTCTGTCGGGAACACCGATCTCGATCTCCCGGTCAAACCTTCCAGGCCTTCTCAGGGCGGAATCGATATGGTCGACCCTGTTCGTTGCGGCTATCACTATCAGACGACCCTTCTCCTCCAGTCCGTCCATCAGCGTGAGCAGCTGGGCGACGACCCTTCTCTCAACCTCTCCCTTGACATCATCCCTCTTGGGAGCGATCGAATCTATCTCGTCTATGAATATGATCGCCGGTAGATTTTCCCCTGCCTCCTGAAACTTCTTGCGCAGATTCTCCTCTGTCTGCCCGTAGTATTTGTTCATGATCTCCGGACCCTGTATCGAGAAGAACGAGGCTCCGGATTCGGAGGCAACGGCCTTTGCGATCAGCGTCTTTCCTGTCCCGGGCGGTCCGTGCAGAAGAACCCCCTTCGGAGGCTCGATACCCAGTCTGTCAAAAAGTTCGGGGTGCTTCAGGGGCAGTTCTATGATCTCCCGAACCCTCTTGAGCTCGTCCCTTAGGCCGCCGATGTCTTCGTATGACACTCTGGAAATTATATCTTCCTGGATGGATTCCTTGGAGATCTTGATCAGGGTGTCGACCGTTATCTGGACTATGCCCTTTGGTTTTGTGCTGGAGACGACGAAGGGCAGCTGGCTCCCCATGAGGGCAATGCCCTGGATGATGAGCGTATCCCCGGCAGAGACAGGCCTTTTCAGAAGGGATTTCTTTATGAAATTGTCAATACCGTTTGCGAACTGGATGTTCGGCACATCCTTGATCGCCGGGGATATGTTGATCTTTTCTGCCGGTTTCGGGACGACCTTCCTCACCGAAACCCTGTCCCCGATTGAAATATCTGCGTTCTTTCTCGTGATACCATCGATCCTGATTATCTCCTTGTTCTCATCCTGGAGAGGCGCCCTCCATACAACGGCTGCTGTCTCCCTCTTTCCCTTTATCGAAATGATGTCCCCGGGGGATACATCGAGGTCCTCACGGGACTTTGTGGAGAGCCTCGCCCTCATGTATCCGACATCGTTCTTGAGGGTCGGCTCCACCTTTATCTCGATCTTCCTGGTCAAATACGTTCCCCCGGGTTCGATATAGGCCAATGAGTATGGTCGGATATAAGATTAATCGGGATATTTCCGCTACTTGGGAATATGAAGAGAGGTCAATTAACCGGTTCGCCTCTGGTGTTTCCTATTATGACCGCGGCGCTCTCGTCCCTGAATCTTCTGGTGGTGGTCGTTCTTGATTCGTCCACCAGTTCAACCCTCAATCCTTCCGTTTTGAGCCTGGTCAGGATGGGGTCCCTTGTATCAGGGTCCCCGTTTCCCAGTCTCACAAGGATCGATCCGGGATGGTACACCCTCCTTCCTCTTTCGATCCTGCTGACAATATCGTCCGGGCCTGTGGCCTGGTATATCGAGACCAGGATACCGTCTGCCAGAAAAGCCATCCCCGGACGTTTTCCAGGGTCGATACCCACGATCAGAAGCTCGGGTCTGTTAGCACCCATTATCCCGGACAGTGCCATGTCGATGGTTTTTCCAGCATCCCCGGAAGATACCACGATCAACGGGCTCGAGGAACTGAAGACCGGTCTTTCAATACCCGGATCGATGATCAGGCAGTCCACGGGACCTTCCACGATCGCCCCTGATCCCACCACCGAGTGAGGGATCTTCCTGTCGCGAAGTACCTCCAGGGCATCGTGCAGGAAGGAGAAATCATCGGTACAAAGCGCCAAAAAAAAAGAGCGCTCCTTCCTTTTCAACCGGGCGATCTCCTTCAAGCTCAATCCTCCCATTCCACCTCCTCGGTTCCGGAACCCTCCGGTACCTCGGTATCATCATCTCCTTCGATGGCAACGATCCTGAAATTCTTCCTTCTTGACCCTCGCTTCGGCGGGGCCGAACTCCTATCCGATCCTTCGGTGACCCTTTCGAATTCCAGGGTCATCTCGATTTCCTCTTCATCCTCTCCGGGTTCATCGAGTACTACCCGGGACCGTCCGGCCCTCTTCCCGACACCCTTTTTCATGACGATCTCTTGATCATCATCTTTTTCGAGAGCCCTTATCCTGAACCCGGAATCCTCGATCACCCTTGCTTCAACTATCTCCTGGGCCACCGCTATCTTGCTCTGGAACTCCCTGTCCTTGACAAAGACCTCCTTGAGGCCCGTCAGTACCCTTGACATCATACCTCCGAGCTCCTCTTTCTCCAGGGCCACATAGTATTCCGGTTCGTAGGCGACCGCTCTGTCGAACTCCTGGACAATGATGGCATCATGTTTCGATCCCTTTCTCCCCATGCGGCAGTCATACAGGTAGCGTTTGTCAGGGTCCATGAGTACCTGCTTTGCCTCGTTCAGAAGCCGCATGATGTCCTCTCCCTCTTTCCTCACCGAAGATGGGAGATGTCTCAGCTTGTCAGGATGGTAGACCTCAGCCATTCTTCTGTATGCAAGTTTTATCTCCTTGCGTGTGGCATTGGGTGAAACGCCGAGAAGATGGTAGTAGTCTATTTCCAATTCTTTGCCTCCGTATGGTCTCCATATCCGCTCTTACATATATTGGTATTCTGCCAATTTTTTTGTTTAACTAACCGATCATCCGGCGAAATCCTTAGATATTAACCACCGCTTGTGAGGGTCGGAGGCAGTTCTTGAGACCCATTGGCAAGGTGGTCAACTTCTCACCCAAGGGCTCGGTCGTTGTCAGGGCGACCATGACCCCGAGGATAGGGCAGTTTGTGGTTGGCAGGAAGGGTGAGCCTGTTGGCAAGATAGTGCGCATAACAGGTCCCGTCGATTCACCCTATGTTCTCGTGCAACCCGGAGTTAAGGAGGACGGCTCACTTTTCAGGCTAGCTGGAAAGCCCGTTTTCATAGATGACAGGCAACCCCAGAGAAGGGAAAGAAGATCGGATGATCAGAGAGGCCCGGGGAGAAAGCAGGAGAGGTCGGGAGGTCGTCGTCTTGAAGGCGGCTCCCGCTCTTCTTCCGAGAGGGGCCGTCGGAACGACCGCAGACCCTTCACCGGTAACAGGAGCCAAGGGCGCAGAAAGTAGTAAGCCATTGATATTTTTCCAAATATCCGTTAAGGTCATTTTATATACAACCCGGACAAATCACTTTCGGGTTTTCAGATGGAGGAAAATTACGAGATATACTTCCACGGGAACATCCCCTTCAAGGGTTCCCAGATGACGGTCGGTGCTGTACTTGTTCTGAACGGGAAGGTCCTTGACGAGGTCAGTGGGGCGGTCCCCTACTCCGGAACCTCCAATCGAGCGCATTGGGAAGCCCTGATCCAGGGTATGCTTCTGGCAAAGGAGAACAACGTCAGGAGATTGATCATGAAGGGGGATTCCAGGCATGTGATAAATTACATGAACGGCCAGCTACCCGATCGGAACTTCGATTCCATGGATTATTACACATTGGCCAGGAAGACCCAGCTGAACTTCGATCAATGCTTCTTCCAGTGGGTCCCCGTCGAGAAGAACCTCAATGCGGTCAGGCTGTCGAGGGACCTGAACACCGAATAGTCTCCGCTCCCGAGTGAAAGGTAAATAACCATGCCTTCATTCGGGTAGAGGAGGTTATGATATGACCCTGGCAGTCTTCAATACAGAGACCCGGACCAAGCAGGAGTTCATCCCCGTCGAGGAAGGGAAAGTGGGAATGTATGTCTGCGGACCAACGGTTTATGACGACTGTCATGTGGGCCATGCCCGCACATATGTGGCTTTCGATACCATACGAAGATATCTTGAATTCAAGGGGTATATCGTCACCTATATCCAGAACTTCACCGATGTTGATGACAAGATCATGAAAAGGGCGGCGGAAAAGGGCATCCCTCCTCTGGTCCTGTCCGAGGGATACATACAGGAATATTTCTCGGATATGGGTTCAATTAACGTGAGGAGAGCGGATATCCACCCGAAGGCGTCCGAAGCCATCCCCGATATGATCACCGTGATAGAGGGACTGATCGCCAAGGGGTTCGCATATGTGGTGAACGGAAGCGTCTATTTCGAGGTGGAGAAGGCAAAGAACCTCTTCGGAAGGCTCAAACACCAGTCCATCGACGACATGAGGGACGGCGCCCGGGTGGAGGTGGACGAGGAGAAGAGAAGCCCGAAGGATTTCGCCCTGTGGAAGGCTGCAAAACCAGGTGAGATATCATGGGATTCACCCTGGGGTAAGGGAAGACCCGGATGGCATATAGAGTGCTCGACGATGTCATGGAAATATATTGGCAGGACCCTTGATATCCACGGAGGCGGAATGGACCTGATATTCCCGCATCATGAATCCGAGATCCTCCAGGCCGAGGCCTACACCGGAGAGAAATTCGTGAAGTACTGGCTGCACAACGGCTTTCTGGAGATCAACAAGGAGAAGATGTCCAAATCCCTGGGCAACTTCTTCACCATCAAGGAGGTCCTATCCAGGTACAAACCCATGGTCCTCAGGTTCTTCCTTGTCTACACCCATTACAGGAGCCCCATCGATTTCTCCGATGCTGCAATGGACGAGGCCGAGACATCCTACGGCAGATTGAAGAAGCTTCATTCCTGCCTGAAAGAGATCGTGGGCGAGATCGATGAAGGAGTGATACCCGACCTCGGGGCCCCGGATGAGGATGTGCTCAAGACAGCATTCGCCATCAAGAAAGAGTTCACGCAGGCAATGGACGACGATTTCAATACCCGGGTCGCAACAGCAACCCTTTTCAAGCTGGACAACGAGGCGAGGGAGCTGCAGAAAGCGGGAAGGCTCGATCCAAAGCACGCACATGTTCTGCTTTCGGTGATGAGCGAACTGACCGGGGTACTCGGATTGGAATTCCCGGAGGAGGAAGCAGGTTCAATGGGCGGCGAGCTCGCCGGGGGCCTGGTCCGGATCCTGATCGACCTGCGAGCCGATGCAAGGAAGAAGAAGGATTGGTCAACCGCTGACACCATCCGGGAACGGTTGAAAGAGCTCGGGATCGTGCTTGAGGACGGGGAATCGACAACCTGGAGGATCGAGGGATAGTGGTTTTTTTCCCGGATTCGGGAACAAACAGATAAATGGGATACTCCGCTTCAGGGGGAACTCCGAGGTGAAGGCCATGAATTTCAGATCAGTTATTCTTCATGCATTAATTGCAGTGGTCATACTCTTTTCCACCCTATCAGCAGTTCTGGTAACAATAATAGATACTGATATAACAGCCCGGACCACCGTGTCCGGTTCCAGGATCGTCTTCGTGGAGGACATCACCGCCACCTGGTGCCAGTACTGCCCCGCTGCATCGGATGGTCTCAAGGACCTTTCGGCAAAGAGGGACGATTTCCGCTTCATAACCCTGGTGGACGACAGGGTCCCGGAAGCCTCGGACAGGGTTGATGAGTTCAACCCGCAGGGATTTCCCACCGTGATGTTCGACGGCGGTTACGATGAACAGTCGGGTTCCGTGAGTTCCGGTGATGAGTACTCCGACAACATCGACGGATGTCTCGAGAGGGATGTGCCCGACCTTGATATCAGTGTCAAGGTCCTTGATATGGGAGGAGCGGAACTCTCGATCGAGGTTGAGATCGCAAACAATGATGCTTCTGCTTATTCGGGGAACCTGAGGGTCCACATTGTCGAGGGGACATCGAGATATCTCGACTACGACGGCAACAGTTATCCCAACTCGCTTCTCGGGTACGCATTGAACGATCAGGTTTCGATATCGGCCGGAAACACGGAGATCTTCACCTGCGGGTGGAACGGGGGAGAAGAGGAGGACCTTCTGGGGGACGATTTTGCCGATATGGATCCCGGGAACATCGTCGTGTACGCCGTTCTGTTCAATTCCGCAACCAACTACAAGGTTCATCCCGGACTGCCTCCGAAATATTTCACGGCCCATTATGCCGATGCAGTCGGGGAGGGTTTCCCCGGGGAAGTTGGTGATGCACCCGCTGTTAACATAACATCTCCCCGGGACGGACAGGAGGTTTCCGGCGATGTGAATATCGTGGCATCGGTGGTATCACTAAACGGGATCGATATGGTCGAGATCAAGGTAGGTCAGGACGACTGGGATGAGATGCCCCTCTCCGGAGCGGATCACATTTACACCTGGGATTCCACCGGCTCAAGGAACGGTGAGATCAGGATATCGGTCCGTGCCACGGATGATATGGGGCTCTCGGGTATCGACAATATCATGGTCAACGTCCAGAACGAGGAAGCATCGACACCCCCGGAGATATCAGCACTTACCCATTCTCCCCTGGTTCCAAAGGAGGGAGAGACAATAGATATCACCCTGGAACTTTTCCTTTACGATACCACCGTTACCTCCGCCGAGATCGTGGTCTGCATCGATGAGCAGTGCCTTCCCCCGAAGGAGATGTTCGAGGCGGAAATTGACAGGTTCACCCTGGAGATCGGCCCGTACATCGGGGGGCAGGAGATAAGCTACCACACGATCGTCACGGACAGCGACGGGAACATCGTGGGATCCAGGGAGAACCTCTTCACGATCCAGGAGGGCGAGCAACCTGCGGATGATGATGAAGTACCGGTCGATGACGACGATACTTCCGACGACGATGAAACATCCGGTGATGTTCAGGATTCGGGAGGCCAGACCATCCTGATGATCTCGGCGGTTCTTGTTGCTGGAATAATTCTGGTAGTAGTCATCATGATCCTCGTGTTGGGCAGAAGGGGCGGGAAAAAAGAATACCCCTACTCTAATGTCGAGAATAAGCATTCTCCGTATCAAGGGGAGAAGGTCTACGCCGGTGAGCCCGAACTGGAAACCGATATCAAGGTGAAATGATACCGGCAATCGGTCCCAAACCGGTCCAATCTTGTTTTAAATAGGAAACAGGATTCCATATCCATGGCCGGGAAGAACGGGAACGAGGAAGGGACCATCGATAATTTCAGGCCCCAATGCTTTCATCATCCCTCCATACCTGCATCCTTCATCTGTCAGGACTGCGGGAGATCCATCTGCACCTACTGCCAGAGGAACACTGACGGGATCCCACTTTGCCCCCCGTGTTTCCGCAAATATCTGGACAGGAAGCAGAAAAGGAACAGAAAGCTCCTCTTTTACGGTGTAGGAACTGCTGCCATAGTGATAATTCTTCTTGTTTCGATCCTTGTCCTGGCAGCGATATTCGCTCCCGATCCCGAGCCATCCGACGGATATCTGAGGATAGGTCAGAGCGATATCATACCTGCTGTTGAGGGCGATGCTTCGAGCCCGAACGACACCCTTCCTATTATGTTCACCCTCTACATCTCCAATCCAGGGGAAAGAAGTGTGGAAGGCGGAAACGCCGAGGTACTCCTGATGAAGGGGGGGATCCAGTGGGATTCCATTTCCGCTCCGGTCCCGGTAATATCATCGGGGGGAATGACAAAGGTGGTGGTCGGAGGTTTCCAAGTGAGGGAGGGGAAATGGACCGGGAGGATATCCCTCTGGAGAGGGGACCAGCGGGACCAGGTGATTTCGATATCTTTCACCATTACGGGAGAGGATATTCAGGAATTCCATGCGGGTCCTGATTATGGGCCAGGCTCGGACATTTCAGATGAAGATGATATCAGTAGGATGGGAGGAGGATCCGCATTTTTATGTTTATTGATGCTTTTTATTATCATAGGAGTAGTGATCCTGATCATCATAATTGCGGGAGGATCGAAGGGGTATGCCCGGCTATCATCGACCCAGCTTCTCTCCCATCCCACGAGGAACCGGGTAATGAATTACATCAAGGACAACCCCGGGGCCCATTTCAAGCGGATCGCCAAAGGGGTCGCTACCCCGCCTGGAACGCTCAGGCACCACCTGAACTATATGGAAAGAGAAGGCCTTGTCAGGGCCAGCTCGCAGGGCATGTTCAAACGGTATTATCCTACCGGGGCCCACCTCGATCCCGAAAAGATGGTAAAAGGGAACCGGGAAGCGATCCTGGAGGTCATCGGGAGGTATCCCGGGGTCTCCCGGAAGGATCTCTCATCCATCATCGACGTGCCGAAGCAGACCCTTTCCTACCATCTTCAAAAGCTATTGGAGGATGGGGCGGTCAGGAAAGAGAGAGCGGGAAACTCATCCCGGTTCTTTCTCGGGGCACCCAACCTTTCAGCATGAATGGCCCGATCAAAAATACATACACCCATTGTATATTCGAGATATCTGATATTTTCATATTACCTTTATTGTCATATTTGGTATTATTGATTATAATTCCGCATGTTTTCAATGTTATTGCACATATCCATATTGCGGGTGTTGACATAAATGCTGACATATTTAGGAATAAGACTATTAATACATGGCACCAAAACCAATACCATAAAGGGCCAGAGGCCACGGGAGGCTATATCAATGCAAAAGAGGACCCAGGAAAAAAGACACACAGGCATCATCCTTTTGATGTCCATTTCACTTCTATCAATCTCATTCATTACCTTTGCTGGGAATGCCAGTGCCTCCGAATATGGTTTCGGAGAGGAGGTCAAAGGCTTCAATGATCTCGATTTCGGGGACCTGGAGATGATGGGATACCGACCAAGGTATCCTTACCCCGGCTCACCTTTCATTCAAACACCCGAACCCATCCCCGAAGGTGCCGTCTATCCTCCCGACCACACCTCGGCATCAACTCTCGACTCCGCACCTACCAGGGCAACCTGGGATGAGCATTACAAAGATGACATACTGACAGTTTACGTTGATGTATCCTCTGGAGGCGGAGGTCAGCTCTCCTCGGGCGAGGAGCAGCTGCTCGACAGATACGTATCCGATTTCGTGAATTTCTCTTATCCCAGGGTCAAGGATTGGTATGACCCGCTGGACAAGATCGACAGCGCTGTGTTCTATGTCCACCAGATAGACGGGGCAAGCGGTGTCGGAGGATATTATTCGCCGGGAACGGACGAGTTCCATGTTGACAGAGCGGACCTCTCTTGGGCAGGTGTCATAACGGCCCATGAGTTCGAGCACTACGTTCACCGGCAATATGATACATATGAGAACCTTTGGGTGGACGAGGGTAGTGCGGATTACGCCGCGTACCTCGTTTACGGGATATCATCTGCCACCGCGGGTCATGTCTACGCGTATCTAGAATACAGACCCCAGTATGGCCTGGTCGTAACCGACCAAACATTCTATCAGGACAGTACAACGGGATACTACGGGGTTGCTTTTCTCTATCAGATCTACATGGCCCATCAATATGGTGGTAAGAACTATACCAGGGCACTTGTCAGACAGACCTCCAGGGGCACCGTCGGGGTTGATAGGGCTCTTTCAGCTATCGGAAGCCAGGATGATTTCAGCGACTCGTTCAAGAAATGGATGGTTGCAACCCGGTTGAATTCGGGAGATGTCGGGAACGGAGAATACGTTTACCCCGAACAGACCTACCCCTACGGTCAGATAAGGTCGAAGATAACCAAGAGTCATTCCGGCATACCTGTTACGGACAGCAGGGATATAGCAGGATATTCGATCACAACACTGAGGTTCTCCTCATCCACTTCAAGCAGTCAGACCTACAGGCTCAAGCTCACTTTCAACGCCGGGACTTCAATGGTCGCATTCTATCCGGAGACCTCCACGAACAAAAACGTTACCTTCATAGATACGGGAGGTTCGAGAACGATCACTTACGATCTTGATGGGTGGGGGAGCAAGTTCAGCGCATTTCAGGTGATACTTTCTTCTTCCAGTTTAACCTCCGTTGAGTACGAACTTGACGTTCTTGACATCACAGCTCCCGTTTCCACGGCATCTGTTCTGCCAAGGTTACCGGACGGCACAAATGGTTGGTATGTGACGGCGCCCAAGGTCACCCTGGAATCGGAATCCGGGGTGGTCATAAAATACCAGATCGATGGAGGAGCAGTGGAGGATTATTCGCAGCCGTTCCATGTCCCCGATGGGGAGCATACCATAAGCTACTGGGCACAGGATAGGCACGGAAACATCGAGGAGATGGAATTCCTCGAATTCAAGGTGGATACACAGGGTCCGACATCGACATCAAATGTGGACCCCTCACTCCAGGAGGGACAGTGGTATACGACCCCTCCGTATGTGTCGATCACCACAACTCATCCCGGGAGCTTCATCGAGTACAAGTTCGGGAACGATGACTTCCAGACCTACACCGGGGAATTCCAGCCTCCGGAAGGTGAGAGCGCACTATACTGGAGAGCTGTTGACCAGGCGGGGAACAGGGAGGATGTCAGGACCATGTCCTTCAAGGTCGATACAATCCCCCCCCATCTCGCTTATTCAATATATCCGGCAGAACCCAACGGGGAGAACGGTTGGTATGTTTCAACCCCACAGATAACCCTGACATCCATGGACGCTGCTGCAATATACTATGCAATCGACAACTCCCCTTATCTGCTCTATGAGGCCCACATCCAGATACCGGACGGAGAGGTGACCCTGAGGCTCACATGCGTTGACGGGGCAGGCAATGACGGAGAGGAATATCGGATCAAGTTCAAGGTCGACACGGTCGATCCGGCGGTTTCCGGACAGTTCTCCGGTTTCGAATACACCCCCGAGAACTCGTCGGTCTGGATGAACCAGCCGCCCATCCTCGAGATCCTCGCATCGGAATCCGGAATGTCGATCAACTACACCATCAACAATGCCGATCCCGTAAACTACGAGATGCCCTTCGAGATACCGGAAGGAGAGAACGAGATATGGGTATACGGCCGGGACAAGGCCGGGAACCAGGCTCAAGCCCTTTACTACATCGTCAAAGTGGATAAAAGGACCCCTTTCATAGAGCACTCCTTTACAGAGGTGCTGAACAACGGCTGGTTCCACAGGTCGAATGCCGCAATAGAGCTGAATGCCCAGGAAGAGGACGAAAGATCTTCCCAGGTAAAGATCCTTTACAGATGGGGGACGGACACACCGAGCATGTACAAAGGCAAGGTGGATATTCCCGAAGGCATCAACTCCTTCACATACTGGGCGGAGGACCTAGCGGGTAACGAGATGGAGCCAAGGACCCTCCAGGTCAAGAAGGATTCAACCGAACCGCTTCTGTTCCTGTCCATCCAGGGCCTCGATGAAGGGCGAATAGATACAGGTGAGAACTTTACCGTGGACCTTACCGGCTCATCCGATGAGAGCGGCATATCAGGCTACAGTATAGAATACTATCAAACAGGGGAACCCAGCTGGTCCATGGAGGGCGTGTTCGAGAACTTCTTCTCCGAACCGGGAACCTATGAGGTCACGGTCTATATCAGGGATGCAGCGGGAAATGTCGTGAACCGGACCTTCACTGTTGAGGTAATGGAGGTTTCCGATGAAACCGCTCCCATCGAAGACAATGAGGGCGGAAGCGGCACACTTCTTGTCATTTTGATCCTGCTTGGAGCAGTGATGGTCCTTCTGATGATTGCACTTGGTATTCTGTTGATCATCAAGAGGAAAAGAGAGGAGCAGACGGTTGAAGCACCGTCTCCGAGCCCTCGGGTGTTGGGTGGGGTTGTGATCCGGGGCAATGCTACGAGCAACGGATTATCTGGTCGTCTTCTCGCCGATCCGACAAAGCCGCGGCCCCCTCCAGGACCGCCAGTGTCTCCCTTCCCTCCGGGTAATTAAACCTCATTTCACCGGGTTTCATGACAGTTTGTCCAGTTGATGGTGCGTCGTTGTAGCTCCTGCTCTTGTGGGAGCCAAGTGTTGAATACGTCTGGTTCGTATTTGCAAATTATAAAAACCTTGTCATCGGGCCAGGGAACCCTCGACAAAATTATAAATAACACAAAGGGGATTAAACAGGGCTAGTTCCTTTAGAGGTACAGTAAACTATCTGGGGTTTATGGTGATTAGCATGAGAAAGGGGACGGTTTCGATTCTTCTAACATGGGTATTGATATCTTCTGCAACAATGGGCCTTCTTATTGTAAGGCCAGTTGAAGGCTTCGACGAGATCGGGATCCCGGATCCGATAGATAACCCGCCGGTATCCGATTATTCCGATTCCCACAAAGGGCACTTCACTAGAAATGACGGACAATGGTCAAGCGGATACGAATATGTTGGTTCTTCCGACATGGGTTATGTGGGAATGAACAGAGATGGTATTTATTTTGATATTATCAAGGAGGTCATCGAGAATGAGGAGCCGGAGCCTCCGACACATATCGGCCATGTGCTCAAGTTCTCTTTTGACGGAGCCAATTATCTCAGGCCTGACGGCAGGGAGGAGATGGTCACGAAATACCATTACCTCATAGGCGAAGAGGTGAACTGGGTCCGTCACGTACCGAATTTCGAGGAAGTTTGGTATCCAAACGTCTGGGACGGTATAGATATATCCTACAGGTTCGGGGAGAGCGGCGGAGTGAAGTATGATATCATTCTCTCACCCGGGAGTTCCCCCTTGGACGTAAGGATCACCCTCGACGGCCACAAGAACCTTGAGGTCATTGATGATTCCCTGGTGATCGATGTTGACGGAGAAGTCGTCATAGAGGATTCGGGTCTCGACGTGTTCTACCTGGACGATCCGATGGAGAAGATAGATGCCGCCTTCAAACTGGTTGACGGCAATACCTACTCTTTTGAATTGGAGGATTACGATGAAACAAGGACAGTGGTAATAGATCCTCTGTACTACTCCACTTACATAGGGGGCTATGGAACAGAATACGGATACGGCATAGGGGTGGACTCGAACGGTCAGGCAATGGTAAGTGGATATTCCACCTATTCTTCTTCCGGAGAGTTCCCGACTACCTCGGGTGCTTACCAGAGTTCAAGAGGGTCCACGAGCTATGATGCATACGTGTCAAAATTTGATTACACAGGTTCTGCTCTGATTTATTCGACATTCATTGGTGGCTACAACTCCGATTACTGCTATGCAGGGACCGCAGACCGGAGCGGATATGCATATATTTGCGGTTATACCTATTACTACGGTTCAAGCAATAATTATCCCTCTACTTCGGGAGCATACCAGACAGGTTTCACCTATACCGGCTATCCGGATACTTTTGTGACCAAGCTCTCCAAGGATGGGAGTTCCCTGGAGTATTCCACATTCATAGGAGGAGGTTATTATGATTACTGCCGTGCAATAGATGTGGACTCTTCAGGGTATGTATACATCTCGGGTTACTGCAGCTACTCCTCAACCTACAGTGTAAGTTATGGTGACTATCCAACAACTGTCGGAGCATTCCAGACAACCCGTGGGGGTACTTCCCAGGATGCATTTGCCACCAAGTTCAATCCTTCGGGGTCGGCAATTATCTGGTCAACGTTTATTGGTGGCAGTATAAGCTCGGAGTACGGATACGGGATCGCCGCTGACACATCCGGTAATGCTTATGCCACGGGTTATACCGGTTCATCCGATTTTCCAACGACTTCTGGCGCATATGATACTTCTTTGAGTGGATCCTACAGCACCTATGTGACAAAGCTTGCATCTTCGAACGGCGCTGGCGTATACTCCACATACCTTGGAGGTGGTGGTTATGATTATGGTCGATGCATAGATGTTGACAGCAGCGGTTACGCCTATGTTAGCGGGTACACGAGTTCAGGATACAGTAGTACATACATGCCAGCTTTTCCAACTACAACCGGGGCTTATTCCACAACCCACAACGGTGGGACCTATGATCTTTTCGTGACAAAGATGAACACAGCCGGAACAGGTTTGGTGTACTCCACATTTTTAGGAGGATCCAGTTCTGATTATGCAGGGTACAGGTCGATCAAAGTTGGGTCCAATGGGAATGCATATGTAACCGGATATACTTCGTCTTCGAACTTCCCGGTTACCAGTGACGCATATGATTCCACATATTCAAGCACGGATTCGTTCCTTGTCAACCTTTCATCTTCAGGGAGCTCCCTTGGTTATTCGACCTATGTGGGAGGAACAAGCTCTGATTACGGGTATTCTCTTGCACTGGACCAGCAGAATATAGCTTATGTTTCCGGATATACATCTTCTTCGAATTTCCCCACAACTTCGGGATGCTACCAGAGTACTTATCGGAGCACGGAGGCATATGTGTTCAAGGTTGGAGGGGATTTTGCAGACGACACGGCCCCAACGTTAACAGATCAAACCGTCAAGAACGGCGAAACCGGTTCACCCTTCACATTCAAAGCCACCGCATCGGACAATGTCGGTGTGACCGAGGTTCATGCTGAATACTGGTCCGGGACAGGGAGCCATACAAATGTATCTTTTTATCCGACTGGGATCTCCTTTGACCGAACCATAACACTACCAAACTCGGTGAATACATTCTATTATTTCCTGAGTGCCACTGATTACAAGGGGAACTGGGTAAAGACCACAACCCAGAGTTTTGTCCCGATAGATGGAACTGGCCCAAAATTCTCCAATGTGGCGGTTGATACCGTTCCGACAACAGGAGGAACGGTAAACGTCACTGTGGTGGTATCAGATAATGTGGCCTATGTTGGATCAACGGTAAAAATGTATTTCAGAGATACGAGGAATCCAAGTTATACCTCCGTCCCCATGAAACTTGCATCCGGAGATACTTTCTATTATGTCGGAAGTATAGCTAATGACTGGACACGGGTATATCTGTATTTCACAGCCTTGGATACATCGAACAATCTGGGGACATCCTCGACATATTACATGGATGTGCTTGATAATATCAGCCCAACGTTCGTTTCGGAGGATTGCGATACGACAGCCTCTACGGGTGATCCGTTTAATTTCTCGGTCACAATGAACGACAATATCGGAATAGGATATGCCAGTGTCGAATACTGGTTCGGTACCGGGTCGCATACCATCCGGTCCCTTTCCATATCCGGTGCCGGTTACGGGAGCGATCAGACCGGTACCGCCACGATAACTATTCCATCGAATACCGTCACAATGTATTATTTTTACAATTTCAGGGATCTGGATATGAACTACTGGGCATCAGGGCCCAGTTCAACCGTCACGATAGCGGTTTCCGATAACGATGCACCGAGGATTACAAGCATAGGTCAATCTTCTGCAACTACCGGAGAATCATACCAATTTTCCATAGGTTTCGATGACAACATTGATGGACCTGCGATCACGAGCGCATCTCTGGAATGGACATACAACAGCGATTGGGACAATTCGAACACCTGGACTCTCACCTACAACAGTGCCGAAGAGGTATGGGAAAGCTCTTCATTCACCGTTCGCTCAAACAGCATTGATCCGATAACCTTCAAGGTGTCCGGAACGGACAGCTCCAGCAATGTAATCCGGGGGGATGGATATTCCATCCATGTTATTGACAATGACGATCCGGTCTTCAATGCGGATAATACCGGTTCAAGCGGGACCACGGGTGATCCGCACAACTTCACTGTAAACGTTGGAGACAATGTGGGAATTGGGATGGTCCACCTCAATGTTGAATACAGGGGTGGAATGTCCTATCGTGAAATTCCTTTGATGGACGGTGGATCAGGGATTTACTATATCAATTACGAGCTTGCCCACACTTTATCTCCCCTTGACTACTACTTCATTGTCTATGACACCTCCGGAAACAGTGTGACATCATCCAGCGGTACCGTGACCATCTCAGACAACGATCCGCCCGATATCTACAGTGACATGACCAAGAAAGTGGCAAAAGCGGGAGAGAAGAAATTCCCCATAAAGGTGATGATCAGCGATAATATTGAACTGGCATCCGTTTCCCTGGACTACTGGTTCTCCTTCGCACCGGCCGTGCAGACAGTTACACCCGGTACACTTTCGGGTAATATCTATCTCCATCTGGTGGATCTCCCCCCGGAATCCGGGACTTTGTCCTACAAGTTCCGTGCAACCGACACCCCCGCAGGACTTGTCTGGGAGACCCAGGAGAAGGTCGTGGAGCTCCTCGACACAACCTTGCCGGAGATAAGCGATCCGATCTACGAAGAGAATGCCTATACCGGTAACAGCTTCCAGATCGCAACCACGGTCACGGATGATATCGAGGTGGACAGTGTCAGGCTATACTACGGGTTCGGAGGAGATACCCCTGTTCCGATGGACGGTGTCCCGTCAGGCGATACATACACATTCTCGCTGATGGTCCCCGACAGTCTCGATCCCCTGTATTTCTGGATCGAGGCCCAAGATCCCAATTCCAACACGGGAATGACGGAAGTGTTCATGGTTCCGGTAATGGATGATGACCTCCCCGTCTTCGAAGAGGACCTTTCTGATACGGAGACCACTACCGGGGACATGGTAATGCTGAAGCTCAATGCCACCGACAACATCGGGGTGGACCATGTTGACCTCAGCGTGATGCTCCCGGGAGGAGAATGGGAGACACATACCATGATGTCAGAGGGCAAGACCTACCACATGGAAATGACCGCCCCCAACGATATGACCGGGCTAATCCTCTACTACTTTACCATCTACGACACATCCATGAACATGGTCACCACCGATGAGGAGGATGTGAATATCGTCGATGATGAGGAACCCGTGGCATTCATTTCCGGGCCCGCTTCGGCCTTCCAGTTCGAACAGGTAACATTTTCAGCAGTGGGATCCACCGATAATGTGGGCATAACCTCCTTTATCTGGGAGATCAACGAGGAGGAGTTCACGGGAGCTGAGATAAACCATACCTTCGACACCGTGGGCGTTTACTCCATCGACCTCAAGGTGTGGGACGGTGTTAATCCCCCTGTTAGCCAGAGTCATGACATCACCATCAGGGATGCCGAGGACCCGGAGATCCTGGTCGAGGTCCCGGAGGAGATGGGCAATCATGAGACACTTTGGGTCAACGCTTCATATCCACATACCATGGATAACGTTGGTATACTGACCTACACCTGGAGACTTGTCCTTCCGGACACCACACGGATCTCGGCGAGCGGTGAGTTTTTCGAATATGATCTGACCGGCATCCTCGGGACGATCGCCCTCTATCTGACAGTGGCTGATGCCGAGGGCAACTCGGATGATGCCGAGTACAGCATCGAAGTAGTGGACAATCTCGCACCAACGATTGTTGTCCCCGAAGATATGGAGGTATTCGTTGGAACCTTCGTTCAGTTCGAGGATGAGGAATCCACCGATAACGTGGGGATCTTCAGGTGGGTCTGGCACCTGACATCCGATGGTATAGAGGACATCAAGGACGATAATATCGATTCCTACTCCTATTACTTCCAGGAGGCGGGCGTCTACAATATCACCCTGACCCTATATGACTCGAACAACAACAGCGCGAGCGACTGGTTCCACGTATTGGTCCAGGATAGAGGAACCAATCTTGACACCGACGACGATGACATGCCGGATGAGTGGGAAGACCGGATGGGCCTTGACAAGGAGGTCGATGACTCCAGAAGGGATTACGACAACGACCTGCTAATAAACCTCAAGGAATACGAGCTTGGAACGAATCCCAAGAGTGCGGACTCTGACGGCGACGGAATGCCCGACCAGTGGGAATACAAGTATGCATTCGACGAGGGATACACCGACCTCAACGATGACGGTGTTCCCCAGTGGATGGCCATGTTCACCGCCGACGGCGACATTGACGAGGATGGGGACTCGAACCTCGAGGAATATCTCGAGGGCGGAAGGGACCCCACGGTCAAGGATGCCGAGGAGGAAGCAGAGGACGACACGGTACTTTATGTCGTTATACTGGTCGTCCTAATAATACTGGGATTGATCATTGTATTGGTCGCCATTGTCGTATTCGGGAAAGTGAAACCCGTGGAGGATGAGTTCCCGGAGTCCCAGTATCCGCACCTCTACCGGAAAGAGGGTTCGCCCTGAGGGTCGGTTGAAGTGAGAGAGATCTGAAAGATACGGGGGCTTCGGCCCCCTTTTTTTTTTAGTTTTCCAGAAATCTAGAAGATAATACAGCTTGATATTCACAGTTGCAGATATGACCGGGTCTTTTGGTTCTGCCCATGCTTATCCCAGTCTCTGTATCAGTTTATTTTCAACCATTATTTATAAAACCAAACCGCTATCTTCATTACATGGGAGAAAAGGCCGTCATATTCCTCACAGGGGCTTCCAGAAAACCTGATGTTGAAAGGGGTGATATAGTCATATGCGCGGATTCGGGTTACCTCTCCGCCATCGGTCAGGGTATCAGGGTCGATCATCTTGTGGGAGATATGGATTCACTATCATTGGAATACCTATCAAGGGCCGTCGAAGACGGGGTGACAATTCACAGATTTCCCCCCCATAAGGATGGATCGGACGGTGAGCTGGCTCTCGAACTTGCACTTGAACTGGGGTTCAGGTATATGGAGATACTGGGTGGAAAGAGCGGAAGGCTCGACCATTTCCTCTCAACAGTATTCTTCAATTCACGGGCAGGAAGAGAGGTAACCCTTGAGATATGGATGGAGAAAGATCTACTGCTGTTCCTGCCCGAAGGCAGGTCGATAACCAAGCCTGCCGAATGGGAGGTAATATCCATACTTCCCTATGGGGGTGATTGCATCGTGACAACCACGGGTCTGAAATGGGAGTTGGCTGGAGATACGATCGAACACGGCTCTACAAGGGGTGTCCATAATGAAGCCCCTGGTGAAACGTTCACTGTTACCTGTGATAGAGGAGCTCTTCTGCTCATTCTATCAGGCATGAAATAGCATGCCTTTTTGGAAGATCAGGTTGACCCGGGGTCAATCTTTCTTCTTGTGCTCCTGCTTCTTCTCTCCCCTGAAAACGAACCCCACCTTCTCCATGGTCTTCCGAAACAGGTCCACTTCCTTCTGAAAGTTCTTGAATTCCAGGTCCACAATGGAGATGTCCTCTTCAAGGACATCTTTCAATTTCTCCGCTCCCATGAAACCTTCTTCCATGTAATCATCGATGGTCCTCAGGAACTGGTCCCTTTTATTCCTGTCTTCCTCTATCTTTTCCCTTAGATCGACCATTGATGCTTCGATTTCATCCGTGAGATCGGGGTCGTTCAGCTTGAACTCTATCTCCTCGCCCTCCTTCGCGAAATGTCTGGTATCCAGGGAATCGAATTCCTTCTGAAGCTCTTCAAGCTTCTGGATCCCGCCCTTCAGCTCCTCGAAGGCCTTCTCCAGCGTTTCCATGTCCTTTTCCAGGAACGGAGTTGCCTTTTTCGTGATGTATCCCGCTTCCTTCCAGTCCGAGATCTGCGCTTTGATCTTCATCCTCTTTTCTCTATTGGATATTACCTTCCCTTTCAGTGTCTCGAAATGTTCCATTGCACCTTCAAGATCGGATAGCCTGTGCAGGTGCGTTTTTAGCTCCTCGATACCACCGGCCATCCAGTTTGTCTCCAGAGGGTCCCAGTTTTCGATATCCGCGATCTTCTCCCCGAGCTTGTAGACCCTTACCTCGAGAACTTCGAGCTGGGATTTGACCTCCCCTGGGGGGACCTCCAGCATGCCTTCGAGTCCTTCAACGGACCATCCCTCGGCTCTCAGCGTTTTCATCCTCTCTTCGAGCCCTTTCCTCTGCTTCCTGTCCTCTTCTATACGTTTTTCGAGCCCCTTGATCTCTTCCCTTGAGTTCTCAAGCTCGGCCGGGTCCAGGAGATGTCCACGAATGACCTCCAGATCATTCTGGAAATACCTGGCATCCAAGGAATCAAGGCCTGAAAGAAGCTCTCTCTCCTCCTCGATCCTCCGGGAAAGCTCCTTGTGGACCGGATCGAAATCATCAAGGTCCTCATTCACGACCTCTCTGAGCATATCCACCAGAAAGCCTTCCTTCTCCCATGCCTCAAGGTCTGATGCCGCTTTCTCCCTCAATGTCTCCCTTCTATCTATCATCTCGTGGAGTTCCCCGATCCTCTTTCTTGCCCACTCGATCCTCGAGGGATCGGTCAGTGCCTCGTCAAGTTCGGAGAACTCGTCCTCCAGCCATCGCCGGTCCATCGGGGCAACCCTTTCTTTGAGCTCCCTGAGCTCGGTTATCTTGTTCATGAAGTCTTTCCTGAAGGCCCTCAGTTGATCAAGGGGAGTCCTGAACTTCTCCTCGAAGATCCTGGTGTCGAATCCCTGGTCCTTTATGGATTCGATCTCGGAGATAATGGCCCCCCTCTGTTCACTCAGTTCGGAGACCCTGTCCTTGAGTTCCAGGAGCTTTGTTTCGTATTCATCCAGCTTCATCGGGTCGGAAGTTTCTTTCAGGAAACCATCGATATCTTCTCCGATATCCGTGTGGTCCATGGCCTGGAGTTCCTGCCTTATCTCCGTTATCCTCAGGGTGTTGTTCATTATGAGATTGAATCTCTCCCTGAACGGAGCAAGTCTTTCGGCAAAGATATCCCTGAGGTGCGAGATGTCATAACCCTTCTTCTCTATCTCCTCTGCCATATGCATGAGTTCATTCTTCGCTCTGTCCTCCTCCGTTATGCTCTTTCTCAGGACCTCGAGTGACTGTTTAATATTCTCGAGCTCCGCCGGATCGTTGAGGAGGAAATCGATGTCCCGGATCTCCTTTCCAAACCCCTTTGATCCGTCCATCTCCCTGATCTTGTCAAGTTCGGTCTTCCCATCCTTCAACTGCTGAATGTCGTCCATGAACTGCGTCATCGCGTTCCAGGCTGTCTGGATATCGTGTTTCAGTTTATCCTCGATCTGAATGGTGTTGTAGCCTTCATCCTTCCATAGATTCACCCATTTCATGATCTCTGTTCGTTTTTCCTCGAATCCCTTCAAAAGATCCTCGAACTTCTTCTTCTCGGATTCAATTTCCCTGATGTTCCCGGGGTCGTTCAGCATGTCAAGAAGGTTCTTCCTCTCCGTTTCCACCTCGATCTCGTCCACACCTTCCAGCCATTTCCTGTGTTCCTCGATCTTCAACATGTTACCGGAAATATTGCTGTACCATTCCTCTATCTCCTCGAATTCCTTTTTCAGGATAGCCGGGTAGTCGTATATCTCGAACCCTTTTGATATCCATTCCTCCACCGTTTCCGATATTTCTCTTTTTTTCTCATCTCTTTTATTTCTCTCCTCTTCCATCCTGTGTTTCTCTTCTTCATCTTCCCTGATCCTCTGCATGAAATCGGGGATATCTATCGAGGCGTCATCCACAAGGCACTCCTTGAAGAAAGCCATGGGGGGGTCGACATCAATGCTCTTGAACTCGATGTTAGAATCCGGGGTCAGCATCGATTTCAGGGCCAGATGGATCCCGCCCTTTCCCTTGTGGGATATGTTCCTGAGTACGGATTCGCAGAGCACCGGGCTGCCTTCCTTGAACACTATCTGGCCCGTCAGGTCATCAAGCTCTCCCTCCATGCTCTCCAGTTTACCCAGAACGAGAACATACCCCGTCATCTCGCCGTCTTCGATCATCTCTATGACATCCTTGACGGCATCCTCACCGCCCATCCTCTGAAATTCAAGGTTCCCCTTCGGAAGTATCATCGAAATCCCCCACATTTTTTCATCAGTAAGCTCTTATAAGCTTCGCTAACCAGTTGGTAAAAGCAAACATATCAATTAAATATAACCATTGGGGGAGGGGATTCCACGGGAATTCCCACCGGACAGGACGGGTTCTTCAAGGGGCCCATTATCTAAGAAAATACCCGAGGGTCCTGTACAAGGAAGGGACCTTGAAACCGTAGTTGATCATCCATTCCGCAATCTCAACTCCATTTTACCCTCCACGATGGAGATAGTAGAGATGGAACACCCTTTCCTGTCCCATAGTTTCAGGAACTCGATCTCATCCTCCCCCCTGGAGAGAGCTTCCTGGACCCTCGGATCATCGGGAACGCCTTCTCGAAGGGAGAGGAGTACCGTGGTCTCATTCTCATCCACCGTGAGGGGGTAAGGAGACATCTCCCTGATTGGGATCCTGCCTTCCGAGACGCCATCATCCAGAAGGACAAAGCACGAGGAGGGGGTAATGGATGTGATCTGTCCCCTGTGCACCGCATTTCGGAGGGCGGGGGTCATCTCCATCCTTGTTGCAAGTGCCACATCGATCATGGTCCTCTCCCATTCCTCCGCACTGTCGCTCATCTCGTTGACCGTTTCCAGAATATCCTCGATCTCGATCTCTTCTGGAATGTCCCATCCTACCTCCGGGCCTTTCCCCTCGATGGCAAGATGGGCTTTCAGAGAACGGTGTACCAGAATATCCGGATATCTCCTTATGGGTGACGTGAAATGGCAGTAACTCCGCGAGTTCAGTCCAAAGTGTCCCATGTTCACGACTGAATAGAAAGCCCGCTCCATGGTCCTGAGGAGCCTCAGATAGAGCATATCCCTCAAGCTCTCATTATCGATCCCGGAGATCGAATCAAGGACACTGTTGTAGGATGAGACCGCCTTATCGAAAGCCTCGGGATCGGGAGCTCCCGGGTTTTTTTTATCGCTTTCCTCCTCTTCCTCCTTGGTATCTTCCGTTGTCCGAAGCGCCCCGAAGGTGACCTTGCCCCCCGAGAGAAGAGCACTCAACATTGCATCCTCCCCATGAACCCCCGGATCATTGCCCCCTGGAACATTCCAGTTGGTTTCGATACCCAGGTCAAGGGAGAGGGCTCGACAGGCGGAATTGAACTTCTCCGCAGAAACCCTGTCCGGAAGCGGATGGACCCTGAAAGGGACAGGATGTCCTCCCTCTTCGAGGGTTCTGGAAGCACACTCGTTGGTCAATACCATGAGCTCCTCGATCAGCTTCGTCGCCTTCGTGGGTCTCTTGATCGTGACGGAGATCTCCGAATCCCCCGTAAACCTGACCCTTCTCTCGGGTGTCTCGATGCTCAGTCTTCCACCTTTTTTCTCCAGGTTTCGGGAGATCTCGGAAAGCGAATGGAAAGGCTCCCTGCCTTCCAGGATCCAACGGTCCACCTGGCTGTAGGCAAGGTTCCTGTTCACCATGATCACGGACTGGAAATGATCCCATTCCATGATGTCGTGGTCCGCGGAAAGCACGATCCTCGTGGAAAGGGCCAGTCTTTTTCCCCCCTCTTTCAGAGAGCAAAGGTTCTCCGATAACTTCTCCGGAAGCATGGGCAGTACCCCGGTTGGAAGGTAAACAGAGGTGGACCTGAACCTCGCTTCCGCGTCGATCGGATCCCCGGGGTGAACATAATGGGAAACATCCGCAATATGAACCCAGATGATGGTTCTGTCGCCGTCCCTTTCAAGAGAGACGGCGTCATCGAAATCCTTGGCATCTTCTGGGTCTATTGTGTAGGTTTCAAGTCCCGTCAGATCGTCCCTCCCCTCCTCATCCGTGGAAAGCACTTCTTCCGGAAGCCTTCCCGCGGAGTTGAGGACGATCTTCGGGAAGCGGTCATGGAACTTCCGGGCGCCCGAGGCTATGTTGTATCTCACCACAAGCTCGCTGGCTTCCCTCCAGTTGATCCTCCCCATCTTCAGAAGGAAGGCCAGCAGGCTTGATGCCATCCTGCCACGAATGGTTCGGGTCAGGTCCATGGTAAAGTAATCGATGAACCTTTCCAGGTCGAATCGCTCGAACCTCGTTACGGGGAGACCCCCAAGACCGAAAACGGAAACAATAGCTCCTTTTCCGTGTTGAACCTCTCCGGGTTCGACAGGCCATCTCCCCATCTCGAGGAAGTATATGCTCCATGAACATATGGCGTCGATATCCTTTACTCCTTCCTGATCGAGCTTTACCTGTGAGATATCATCCACCCTTAGCTTCGGGATACGGCGGGTCTTTTCGGAGCCCTCTATCTCCTCATCGATCCATTCCAGATATCTTGATCTCAACCGCTCGAGCCTTTCGATATTCTCTTTGACGCTTGCGATCGATTCTCTTGTGTATACCAGATAATATTCTCTTTGTTCCATATCCAGTTTCACGAAAAAAGGGTCCCCCCTCCGTGAGCATCCGGAAAGCACCCGGGAGACAGCCTGGACATGCTTTGGGTCAAGGAAAAATGGTTCATAGTGTATGCGACCGACATCTTCCGGCGTGAATGCACGTTCGAAGGTTCCCGGAGTCATACTCTCGGGTATCATCCCGAATTCCGTCCTACCGCTCTCGATGTACTTGACCATGGAGTTCCATATATCCGACGGATGTAGATTGTCCAGTATGTACCTGGGGTCGGTCTTGAGGATATTCTGCTTTTCCTCCCTCTTCACTGCTTTTTTTATGAAATCGGTCATCGCGGATTCGTCTTCCTTGCTCCCCTGGTAGAGGTGCCCGGTGGGTTCCTTCAGGAATTTCCATTTTACGCTGAGCTTACCCTTCAACGTGAACAATCTGGCAACATGTTCCTTTCCGGCCTTTTCCCTGGAAAGTATTATTCCGAGGTTCAGGGGCGGCTCCATTCCGCCAAGCCCTTTCTTGAATCTCACGAGTTCTCTTACATCCATATCCGGCACTCTCGTCTGCGGGGTATTCTGTTTTGATCATCAATATGCTGGTATCCCGATACTTTTTCGGAGTGTGTTTTTCAGCCAGCCATGGGTGAGGAGGAAGGTATCCGGTTCTGGACCGACCCGAAAACCTTCCTTTTGGCCTTGATCTCCTCCGCTGTTCGTGATGCCGCCCTCCTGGCAGATCCTATTGCGAGGGGGGGATATATTCCGATCCTTCCGGAGCGGGCTGCTCCTCGATCTCTGCCGGTGGTTTCTGATATTCAACCGGGGCAGGTTGAGGCGAAGGTGTCGCAGGTTCATCGGGAGCGAAGCCACCGATCTGCGGACCGGAATTGACAAACCCTGTCTGGACATCCGCTGTCGATTGGGCCACGGGCTCCTCCCCTGGCAGGGTCCCGTACAGGTCCTGATAGGAAAGCTTGCGCTCTTCATGGTCAAGGGCATGTGCTTCTTCCGTTGAAAGGGCAACATCCGTGAATTCCGACATCTGCTTTCTTCTTTCCATCATCAGGCGGTGTTCCCTCTCCTTCTCGCTTTCCTGGAACTCCGGCTCCTTCTCATCCTCTTTCTCCTCACCTTTTTTTCGGGACAGGATAATCCCGCCTACGATCAATGCAAAGAGTAGCAGAGCCACGACCCCGATCACGATGAACATGATGGTGTTACTGCCTCCATTTTCTTCCTCATCGACGGTTTTTTGGATCTCCGCGAAAGTGGCAGATGAAGGAGGTGATTCGCCCTCGCTGTTGACCGCAACAACGGCATAGAAATAGCCCACACCAGGCTCCGCATCCTCATCGGTGTAATTGAGAACCGGGCCGACATCCTTGTGGAAGCTGAGATTTTGTTGATTGTCCCCTCTGAGCAGTATGTATCCGGTCACAACTTTGCCTCCGTTGTCGGCGGGCTCCCCCCATTGGAGGAAGATGGCTCCGTTCACCACGGATGCCAAGATATTCCTGGGCGATGAGGCGGGACCGGTCGGGTTCAGCTCCATGGGAGATGTCACATTACCGTCCATCTGTGAGTTTATCGCCTGAATTCCGTAATAGTATATTCTGCCGTTCACCACGGTGTTATCAGTGAAGATGTCCGTATCTCCTTCAAGGGTTTCGAGCACCACGAGCTTGTCCGGTTTATCCCCCCGATATATCTTGTAATTTACAATGTCCCGCCCTCCCGTGTCCCGAGGGGGGTCCCAGGCAAGTGTGACATATCCATCCCCGACGTCGGCAATGAAGTTCTCCACAATGGCGGGAGCCGAGAATGGTATCCCGGCAAGTAATTCGCTCATCGGTCCATCTCCGATGAGGGAACTGCTCCTGATGGCGTAGAAGTAGCTCACGCCAACCTCGACCTCCTCGTCCATATACATCGAGTCATTTCTTGTCAGGGTCGAGATCAGTTCCAGGTCATCCTCGCTCTCTCCCTTGTAGAGCTTGAACTCCCTGACCGGGTAATCTCCCTGGAAGCTGGGCAGGGACCAGACCAGCTGGATGTAACCCTCGAACTCCCTGACCCTGAAGTTCGGTGGGGGTGCCGGAGAAGAATCCGGTTTGACAGATACACTCTCGGAAGGAAGGCTCTCGCCATATTTGTTCACGGCCTTGACCAGATAATAATATATCTCCCCGTTTGTCAGAATGCTATCCGTGTATTCCGGCTGAACGCCAATGGTATCGATCTTCTTCATCTGGGCGCCAACCGTTGTCCGGTAGATGGTGTAGCCCTCCAGCTCCGAACCCCCGTCATCGAGAGGCTCTCTCCATGAGAGATATGCTCTGGTGTCACCCGGCCTTATCGTCAGGTTCCGGGGATTGGCGGGTACACCTAGAGGGGTGACGGATACGGGCTCTGTAAGGGTTCCTTCCCCCTCCATGTTGCTTGCGGATACCGAATAGAAATAGCTCTCACCGTTTATCACACCGGTATCGAGATATTCCATCTTCGTGAAAGATACCTCGCCGAGCACCTCAAGAGCGTCCCCTGACACTCCTCTGTATATCCTGTAACCTGTGATCGAACCCCCACCGTCCTCAAGCGGATAGGACCAGTTCAGAAGCACCTGCCGGTCCCCGGGGGTTATGATGAGATCATGCGGAATTCCCGGTTTTCCCCGTGGAGTGACCTGGATGATCTCCGTCGGTGTCCCGTCGACGTATCCGTTGTAAGCAAGTAGTCTGTAATAATAGGGCACACCGTTTGTCACCGTGGTGTCCGTATACGTGTATACCACGGAAAGATTGAACCGTGTATTGAATGAGCTTGATGTCCTTCCTCTCAAGACTGCATACCCCAGGATGGGATCTCCGCCGTCAACTTCCGGGGCCTCCCAGGTGAACGTGACCTCTCCTGAACCATAGGAGCTGCTGACATTCCCTGGAGGATAGGCGGGTCCCACCGGTTTAACTGAAAGTATGTCGCCATCTTCTCCCTCTCCGTCGTTCTCGTTGATCGCCCGGACGCTGTAGTAGTAGACCACACCGTTGACAACGTTCGTGTCAACATACATGTATACATAGGGGCCGAGGTTCGCAAGCGGACTCATCTCGCCGAGCGATCTACCCTTGTATACATTGAAACCGATCCTGTCGCTCCCTCCGTCGTCCAGGGGGTCCTCCCAGGTCAATTTGACCTTCCGGTCCTGTGATTCTATCTGAAAGTTGGTAGGTCCAGAAGGTGGTGTCCTGGTAGGATACCCCTCCGAGTCCAGTAAAACAATGGATGTCATCAGAAGTAAAAAAGAACATACAATTGCCACGGCTGTCCCATTTGATAACGACTTCATGCCCACACCTCTCTTACGAATGATCAGGTCCCGGGATCTGGATCGGCCTGACGTCATGATCATTAATGCAGGATACCGGTTATATCCAGGCTACCGGGACATGGGATTGCTGTTTGGGTCTATGAATATGTAAAAACTTAAATCTTTCTGGAGATGTTATTAAACTCTCCCCCATCGTCAACCGATAACTATATTTAGTGTAAATTCGTGGCAGTGTTCGCTCTAGGCTTGATATTTGGTGCTTCTTGCCCCCAAGATCAGGCAAAGGGGGTATTTGAATGAATATATACGTAGGAAATCTCTCCTATGATGCAGGGGAAAATGATCTGAGAAAGGTTTTTGAAGAATTCGGTACCGTCGAGTCCGTCAAGGTCGTAATGGACAGGTATACAAACAGGTCCAAGGGCTTCGGATTCGTCGAGATGACCAATGATGATGAGGCGAAGAAGGCCATCGAGGAACTCGATGGCAAGGACCACCTCGGCAGGGCTCTGAAGGTTAATGCCGCAAGGCCCCGCGAGGACAGGGGAAACAGATCCTGGTAATTATTACCCGATCAATATCCATACTTTTCCGGACCCGGTCCTTCCTGGCCGGGTCTATTTTTTTTTAATATGGCAATGCAATGGTGAGCCTGCTCTTGATATCCGGGAGTTCATTGCGCCCTGTCACAGAACTGGATCTTGACACTGATGGGGTCCCCGTTCCTCAGTTTGGTTTTGGACATTATCCTGGATGATATCTGAATGTCACCGCCATCATCGGCGATCTTTCTGAGTGGTATACGGATCTGGCCAACGGGGTTACCTCCTCCGAGCTTTGAAATATCGATCTGGACCAGGCGTCTCTTGATCTCCTGTGGAAGCTTCCAGGAATATCCGGTCCAGCTGATACGCGTATAATGGCAGCGGTCGTCCCACTGTATGGTGGATTCGTCCTCGACCCCCTGCTCGAGGCTGCTTTCGAATATTGAAAAGAACGGTTCAAGGAAATCATCCTCGTTGTTGATGAAAGCCTTTTTGTTCACGATCTTGAGAAGCTGCTCGACATACCTCTGCCCCATGTAATCGGCAGTGTCCATACGGACCTGATTTGGTTGAGGAATATCATCCATCTCCCATAATTTGATCCCGTTGCATTGGTGAAGGCTGATGGAAAATTTATCATTGTTCATGATATTGCGTCCTGAGGTATTAGTAACTGGACCTATGATATATATGTATGGGTTGAGGGTGAGGTGTTGAATTTTTGCGATCCCCTGCAAAAGAATGTTTCCAGGATCACATTCAAATTTCCGAGACGGCAACCTTTCTCACTGATATGATACTTGCAAAGAAAGGTTGGTGGGGCCGTCGAAATTTGAATTCGAGTCGATACCACCCCAAGGTACCAGGATGGTCCAAGCTACCCTACGGCCCCATGCCGTGTTTTCTTCATGTGAAGGGTATTATCTCATCGATCAGCTCGACATGGGTGAGAAGCATCCTTCTGCAGCAGTAGCGCTCCAATCCAAGGTCGTCGAGCACCTTTGCCGCATCCTCACCGGCTTCGGTTCTGCGGGCGTATTCCTCGTATAGTTGCCCTATGACCTTGCCGCATGTGAAACATCTTACCGGGATTATCATTTCAACCGCCTGCCGAAGTGAACCAACCCTATATTCATTTTGTTTATAAATGTTCCCTACAACAACAGTCTCCGGGATAAATTATTACTAGTTGGGCACATTAGGTCATGTAAAGGTTGGGATACATTTGAAGGTGAGCTTTGCAGGCGGGGTAGAGCATGTGGGAAGTCTCGGTATGATCGCGGAATCAGGTGATACGAGACTTCTTTTCGATTACGGATTGACACCGGGCAAGCCTCCATCATATCCGAAGAAGGTCCCCCACGTTGACGCGCTTTTCCTGACCCATTCCCATCTCGATCATATCGGGATGGCGCCCTGGCTATGCGGCGAGTACGGAACCAACATCTGGGGGACCGAGACAACCCTGGAAGTGGCAGTTGTTCTGCTTCAGGACAGTCTGAAGATCTCGAAGCTCGAGAACTACCCCATCCCCTTCGATATTCATGATGTGAGACGGTTCACGGAGGAATCGACGATCATCCGATACGGGGATCGGGCATTCATCGACAATTTCACCATAAGGACGCTCGATGCCGGCCATATCCCGGGTTCAACGATGTTCAGGGTCGATGACGGAGGAAAGGAGGTGGTCTTTACCGGCGACATCAACACGGTGGATACAAGGCTCCTTGAAGGGACAACCCCCCCCCAGTGCGACGTTCTTGTCATGGAATCCACCTACGCAGGAAGGTCACATCAACCAAGAAAGGAAGTGGAGCGTCTGTTCCTGGATAAGGTACGGGAGGTTCTTGACAGGGGCGGAAAGGTGATGGTTCCGGCTTTTGCAGTGGGCAGGACACAGGAGATCGTTCAGGTCCTCTCGGGGATAGACGAGGAGAAATGGCTCGACGGGATGGGGAGGAGAGTTGCCCAGATATACCTCCGTCATGGCGAGTTCCTGCGCAGTCCAGGAAGCCTCAAGAAAGCCCTTGACCAGTTCACCTTCGTGAGAACCCCTTACCAGAGGGGCAAGGCCTCGGAAGCCCCCATCGTTGTCACAACATCGGGGATGCTCGATGGAGGTCCGATCATCGAGTATATCCGTAGAAACAAGGATGACCCGAGGAACGCCATCCTGCTTACCGGCTATCAGGTTGAGGACACCAACGGAAGGATGCTGGTGGACACAGGCTCCATCGAGATAGATGGCGAGATCGAGAGGGTGAATTGTGAGGTGGTCCACTTCGACTTCTCCGCCCATTCCGGACACGACGAACTGGTCAAATTCGCCGAAGGGGCCAGACCAGAAGATGTCATCCTGGTTCATGGTGACAAGAGGGAGGAACTTGTGAGGGATATGGAGTCCTTCACCCGGGTCCACACACCCAGCCTGGACGATACATACACGTTCTGACCTCTCTCATCATTCGCAGTACATGAGAACGGGGTTCTACAAAATGTTTATATAAATCCGGATTTGTTGGCTCGAATATCAATCCCAGGAGATGCGATGATGTCCATACCACGGATAAGGTTTCTCTCGTTGACGGTCTTCTCATTGCTGCTCATTACCGGGGTCCCTTTGACGATGGAAATCGATGCAGTCGAAATTGCACAGAGCAGGACAAGTACCGTAAGGGGGGGCCCCGATGAGGATTCCTGGCCCATGTACAAAGGCGACCTGAACCACACAGGTTTTTCTCTCTCCAGAATACCAATGGATCGGGGTACGGAGGAGTTGTGGTATGCATCCATCCCCTCCCTCAAACAGACGAACTCGCCCGTTGTCGGGGGCGGCATGGTCTTCCTGGGTTCGGGCGATGGAAGGATCAGGGGTTTCGATATTGACACGGGATCCGTGGTCTGGGAGGTCAGGGCGACCAACAAGCACATCTCGACGCCTGTAACCATAGATGGCGGGAGCCTCTACTTCGGAGCCGATGATGGCCACGTCTACGGATACGACATCTCCACGAAGATCAGGTTCCTCGATGTGAACCTCAACACCACTGCCATCTTCGCTGCGCCTACCGTGGCGGACAATATGCTCTACATCGGTACCACCGGCAGAAATCTCATGAACGCCAGATTCTACTGCGTGAACATCCAGGAGAACAATATCTCATGGTCTTACAACATGGGAGATGTCATCAACATCTACGGGTTTTCCGGTACCGCAGCATATTACCAGGGTAAGGTTTACATCGGCGATGGCAGGTGGAACGTATACTGCTTCGACTCGGATGGCTTCTCCGATGGTAACGACGGGCCATACACGTCGGAAACCGATCCGGTCATCGGGGAGGCTGATATCATCTGGAAGTTCAACGCCACATCCTCTCTTGTGGGCAGTCCTCTGCTTGCCGAAGGCAGGGTATTCATCGGTAACGATATAGGGGTCCTGTATTCACTTGATGCCATGGACGGGAGCAAAGCATGGCAGAGGCAGATAGGGGCCGGTGAGCCACCGAGCATACAATCCTCTCCAAGTTATCACAACGGGGTTCTCTACGCAGCAGCCCAGAGGGTCTGGGGCCCTTACAATGACAACAAGGGTGGGTCCATCTGGGCCATCGACGCCTCCGATAACAATATGATATGGAGGTACAACACCACCGGACAGATGCTAAAATCTTCACCGGTCATCGTTGAAGGGGCCCTTGTTTTCGGTGCCGGAGCGGGAAACACATCCATCATCTGCATCAAAACAAGCAGGGAGAACATTGCAAACGATGACAGGGTCCTGTGGTATTACAATACCGGAGCTCCTATATGGTCCGCTTCGGCAGTAGCAGATGGACGGGTCTTCGTCTCCAGGCCGGATGGAACCGGATCGACGGGGAAACTGTTCGTACTTGGCTCCCCCGACCCGGAAATAACTGGCATCTCCATTTCTGACCCGATGCCCTTTATCGGAGAGGTTGTGAATATCCGCACGGACCTAAAGAACAACGGGACCGTCGATGCGACCGTCGACATTCAATTCAAGGTCTCCACATATGATAATCAGAAACAGGAGCTGGTCGGCGTGCTCGAGGATGTGATGATCGAGGCATCCAGCGAGCGCCAGGTCGTTATCGATTGGGTGGTGAAGGATGGGTTCGATATGCTCGTGGCCATCTTCACCCGGGTAACCCCGGACGATAAGGACATCATGAACAATTTCGCAACCACCGACATCTATGTCAACAAGATACTGACGGAAGGATGGCTGTCTTCCGGGGGCGGTCCGGGGAGGACAGGATACTCCTCCATGAGCCTCGAGAGCAACAGGACATACTGGGAGAGATCATTGGAAGGAATGTGGACAGGACCCGGGGAGGCCATGTTCTACGGGTCCTTCACAGGTAACGGTACAATATCATCCGCAGGAGGCATCCTCTACCTTGCAGGACCCCGTGGTTCCCTGATGGCAATGAACTCGACGCCTGGCGAGAACGGCAAGGTAGGCATGTTATGGGCCTACTCCAATTCTTCCGTCAACTTCATTGGAAGGCCGGTCCTTCTTGTGGATTCCGCCCGGACGCTCGGGGGTTCCAACAAGGTGTTTGCCTACGGGGATGACGGAGCCCTATGGGCTTTTGACTGGGTTGGTTTCCGGGATTCGAAGAATGACGGCCCCTTTACGTGGGAGACCGCCTCGGGGCCCCTTTCTGGTGATGTTATCTGGAGAACACCTCTTCCGGACCATCCGGCCCAGCCCATATTCATAAGCGGAGGGAATGTTATCGTTCCGTTGACGGGAGGAGAGGTGGCTGCCTTTGACGATGACACGGGAGCCCAGGTCTGGAAGAGGATGGTATCCGCACCACACACCGCATACGCCGCTGACACAGTAAGCATCTTCACCCAGCAGGGTGGCGACCTTTTAACCATCGACCCTCATAACGGCTCGGTAATCCTCAGGCAGGACATATCCGCTTTGATCCAGGGACACACGGCAAGGTCAATGGTCTACGAAAACGGAAAGATCATCCTCGCCTTCAATGATACCGTGGCCCTGTTCGATGCCTATCCGGATGACAACGGTGACGGTGTGGTCGACGGGGATGATGAGGACCTCGGGCTAGAGGATAACGGAACGGGCCATGATATCATCTGGTCAACTTCCCTATTATCGAGGGTGGGGTCCCCTCCCACGGTCAGCATCGAGGGTAATACGATATCCCTGACCGCTTCGGACCTTCTGGTGATGCTGGATTACAGCAACGGAACGGTCATGGATATCATCTCATTGCCGGAAACCCCGGCTGGCAGGGTGGTTTCCGGAGGCGATTCTTTCTACCTGTTCACCGGCGTCGGTCCATGGACCCTCAGGGCCTATTCTCCCGGGGATTCCGGGGGATATACCGACACCTGGACTCAGCTCTATTCCTCGGAGCCAAGGGGAGAGCCCGCATTGGTGATGGGCCAGATGTTCGTATCCACCCGGGACGGGATGGTCAGGTCCATTGGTGCTTCCAACAATCCCCCCGTGGCGGTCATATCGGCCCCCGGGGAGGGGGTTCTGCTCTTCCCCGGCGAGATGATAACACTGGATGCATCCGCATCCTACGACCTCGACGATGACCCCATGACATTTTACTGGTATCTGGAGGGATCGGATGAAGTTGTATATCAGGGTCCGGAACCTGTTGTTCAGACCTCGCTCCAGGGAGTGGGATCAAACTCGCTTGTTTTGAGGGTTTACGACGATATGAAAGCCTACGGTGAGAGATCGGTCAACGTAACACTGCTGAAAAGGATCACGTCCCCGGATTACTCGGATTTCTTCAACGATATTTACGTGAGGATGTCCTTCGGTATATCCGAACCTTCGGGGGCTTACTTCATAAATTCTACGGTCCCGGCAGAATATCCCCCGGCCCCGGGAGCGGTCTTCATTACCCACATGGAGTTCACACCTCTTCCGAAGTATGCGTCCTACAGGTTCGAATGGGCCAATGTCTCCATGGGTTTCAAGGGCAAGGAGTTCCCCATAGCAATGCATCAGGATAAGCTTTGCCTCTATTATTTTGATGACGATCTCCAGCAGTGGGAAAGGGCCCCGATCTCAGGTGTCCGGTTGAACGATAGTATGGTATACGGCAATTTCAGCGACCTCAAGGCCGGTTTCTATGCCATAGGAATATTGGACAACAGTGTCCCCGAGTTCATGCACGACCCGGATATCAACGTATTCAGGCAGATAGATGAGAATGTCTACACATTCAAGGTCGAGTATCGTGATTCGGATGGTAACGTTCCCCGTTCCATCAAACTCCATCTTGATGATCTGCAGGAATACGAGCTCGAGGTTGAGGGTTTTCAGGGATCGGTCGTGCACTACACGACCTACTTCGTCGAGGATGTCGAACTATCCCCCAGCTGGCACTCCTACTATTTCGAGGCTGACGACGGTTTCTTCATCGCCCGGTCTCGAAGTTATGAGGTTTCGATCCTGAATTCCCCACCCGTTGCCGTTATAGTTCCACCCTCAGATGGTATTTTGAAGGTACGAGAGAATTACCAGTTCTCTGCGGAGGGAAGCTTCGACCCGGACGGAGACCAGCTGACATACAGCTGGGATTTCGACAATAAGGGTGACGGTCTCGACAGGGATGCCATAGGCAAGGCTGTCGGACATACGTTCTATACCCCCGGCATATACAACGTCACGCTTACCGTCTCCGATGGCGAGACCGAGACCCAAAGGACAATTATCGTTACCGTGATAGATGAGGCGGAGGAAGATACAATAGAACCCTGGCTACTCATCGGGCTTGTTGTCGTCCTTGCTATACTGATCGTTGCCGTGGTAATTTTCATAGTTCTTTCAAAGAAAGGCCACGAGGAGCAGAACGAGATGTCGAAGCTCGCAGAGGAGACATGGGACTGCCCCGAGTGCGGCAGGACCATTTCCAAAACGGTAGAAGAATGCCCCGCATGCGGTTACGAATACGACCCCCTCGATCTCGAGGACGAGGACCTCGATGAGATGTGAAAGACAATTCTTCAACAAGATGGGGTCTCCATAACCAATTTGGATGGCCAATGGTCTTGTTTTTCGCCCCAGCCCAATCTATATATAAGAGAACCTCAATCGGCCTTCCTCCGAAGGTGAACCAATGGGAAACATAAGGCCGACTTTCATCAAAAGGACCGCGATCGAGTTGCTGAAGATGTACCCCGATCAGTTCAGCGATGATTTCGAGCATAACAAGGAAGCCCTGAACAGACTTGCCGAGTTTTCCACCGTCCCTCTTCGCAACAGGGTGGCAGGCTATGTTACCCGTTACAGAATGGTCCTCGCCAACAAGGTATGAAACTTTCGGCCATCTCCCTTGCTTTTCCTTATAAATGTTTCTGGAGTAGCTTTTACTGTATGAGGAAGGGCCCGCTCGGGCCTCCCGCATGCATCCCTAACCGAAGGGCGGGGTTTCCTATCCCCTTTTTCCCCGTCCACTTTATTCCATTCATTTCGTTCCCTATTCCCGTGGATATCCACATGAATGGAAAGGTCCGGGGTAAGGGGCCCCATCAGGGAGATCCAGTTGTTCAAAGTAGTATGATCTGGTACCGCGCCCCCTTCTTATCATTCTTCAAGCCGATGGTTTTTTCTAATTACAGCAACATTATTGGACATGGGTACCGGAAAGGAAAGGGACGCAAAGTATACAATTCCCCGTAAGGATGTGGTTGTCGCGGTGGTAATGGATATACTAAATGAGGCTATGACGATACGCTCCCAGACACTTTTCCACAGGCTGGTGACGGCGAAACTGCGCGAGATGGGTATGAAAAGGTTTCGTCTCTCTCCCCGGAGGCTCAGGATGATCACCGCAAAACTGGACAGCGTGGACCTGCTCATCTACTGCAGGGAGGGGGATAGGAGGTCAAGGAGGAGCCTGTGCCCCGTATGCGGGGACAACATGATCGATATAAGGAACTCCACCCTTTACGGGTGGGAGGTTTCCACGGGAAAGGCGTGCAGGACCTGCAGCTACTGGACAGGTTCCCGGGAGAGGATCCCCACACGGTATGTTTTCACACTCGAGAAGGAGAAAGTTCTGGGAGAGACCATGGAAACGAAGGGCTGATGATGGACGAGGAAAATTTTTTCAAAGCCCTTGAAAAGGGCGATATCGAACAGGCGAGGAGGCTACTCGGAAAGATGAAGCCAGGTCTTACGAGAACACGGACGCTCTACCTTGATGGGATACTTCTCGAAGCCAATGATGAGCTCGAGGAAGCGCTGAAGAAGTTCAACATGGCACTCGTGCTTCATCTATCTGACCCCTCCATATGGCTTGCCAAGGCCAATGTGTTGAAGGAGCTAGGAAAGCTGGAAATGGCCAGGAGGGCCGTCGACAGGGCCTGCAGGCTGTCTTCCGGGAATCCTGCAGCCCATCTGCTCTACGGTGAGATCCTCTACCGGATGAAGGACTACACCGGGGCATCCCGGCAGATAGACACCGCCCTGGACCTGGCACCCGGGGATGCAGAGGTCCTGACCCTCAAGGGAATACTTGTCTCCATACTTGGCCAGGATTACAGGGAAGCCCTGAAATATTTCGATTCCGCCCTTGGATCCGATGACGGTTACAACAAGGCATGGACGAACAGGGGGATCGCACTCCGACAGATCGGGGACAAGGACGGCGCCCTTTATTCGTTCCAGAAGGCCCTGATACTCGATGAGGGTGACAAGGTAGCAAGGAAGATGCTCGAGAAGATGGGGGCCGAAAAGTACATTGTAAGATCCAGTGAAAAGAAAAAGAAGAGGTCCCTCAAGACCCCCAGATATTTTGCCGAGACATCATCTTCGATCAGTCGAAGAAGGGAAAGGACCTTCAAACGGACCCGTGCCCCCCATGAGGAAGAGGATGAAGAGAAGGATGAATGGGAAGAACTCGAGGATGAGGAGAGGCCGGAAGAATACGTGGGTGAAGAAGAAGCTCTTGACGAGGAGGAAGAAGAGGAAGGGTTCGATGAAGAAGAACTCGAAGATGAGGGGGAGCCGGGGGAATACGTGGGCGAGGAAGATGACCTTGACGAGGAGGAAGAAGAGGAAGAGTTCGATGAAGAAGAATTTGAAGAGGAGGATGAGCTGGATGAATTCAGGGGCGAAATGGAGGCACCCGGATCCGACAACCTCGCGGAACCCTCCGGACCGGAGGTGAAGGAAACACCACCCTTGAAGAAGGGTTCTGGCGAGCCGAAGCCGGAGAGAAAGGGGGATAAGCCGGGAAAGAAGCTAAATTTGGACTGCCCCCGCTGCCATGGATCATTCGATATCATGGTTAGGGGAAGGACCAGGTTCAAATGCCCGTCCTGCGGACTTTCGGGCGAGATCGATTGATCAGTGAAGGTAACATACCCCTACAAGATCCGCTATGGATCGCATGATATGATCTGTAACCTCTCTCATGGCTTCCTTTTCATTGGACCTGTGCTCGTATTCCCTGAAGCTCATGGGTTTTCCGAACTTAACGGTGACTATCTTTTCGATCGTGGGTTTATGTTTCCCTTTTGGCATGAGTTTGTGAGTGCCCCATACACCGACAGGTACAACCGGGGCCCCCGACCACAGGGCCAGTTTTGCCACGCCTATCTTCCCCCTGTTCAGATCGAATCCGGAACCTCTGGTACCCTCTGGATATATGATGATATTGTGTCCTTTCTTGATATACTCGACACCCTTTTTCAGAGCTTCGTCCCCTCCTTCTCCACTCCTTTCAACCGGTATTGCAGCGAACCTTCTGGCAAGGATGCGGAAATAGAGCTTTCCCTCGAACCAGTGCTTTTTATCCGCGAAGAAATGGGTATTTCTCCTTGTTGACATCATGATCGCCGGCATGGTCACGAACTCGTCAAGATGGGAGTTGTGGTTCACGGCGAAGATGTAGGGCTGGTCCCTGTTCATGTTCTCCCTCCCTAACTCTGCCTTTATGAGGAACTTCCGGATCATGGGCAGAATGAATACCCTCTCGGGAAGGAGGTAGACCCAGGGACACATCGTCTCCTGTCATCGGCAATTCACTTAATAATAATTTCTTGATGGGGAAGAGGAAGGGTAGCCCATGATGATCGATCGTTTTAGCTATTTGGGTCATGGCGGTCACCCTGGAAGTTATGATCATTCTGGTGATTCATATCCATTTTATATACTATGAGCTGTTTGTTCGTATGTGGGTGTCTCAGGAGAACATTTTTGATATTGTAAATGAGGTGATGCAATGGGTAATTTGATCAAGATCCTGGCAGCGGTGCTGATGGTGTTCGGTCTAATATTCGGAGCGGCAGGGGCTTTCCTGATGTTCGTATATGTCCCGGGGCAAGAGGACAATGCGGAGTTTCCGGAAGACTTCGACGATCACTTCACATACGCTGGCTATCTCGAGCAGCTTGATACGGCGACCGGACAGTTCCCGAAAGCCAACTTCACTGTCGACAGACATATAGTAAACACGGGAGAGCTCGAAAACGGGCACTATCTTGTAGAGGAGACAATTTCCGCGACGGATGATGGAACGGGAGCCGAGATAGATGAGTTGAGCAAATTCCACAAGTACGAGGTCCACAAAAAGGAGTTGAAATTGTACAGTGTGGAGAACCAGGACGGATTCACCGATACCTTCACCGATGAGGATGATGTGAACTGGATGTTCCCCATTCCCGCTGATAAGGATGATGATTACAAGATATGGAACATGAACATCCTTACCCATTCCGCGGCGGAGTATCAGGGAACAGAGGAAAGGGGCGGTGTCGACTGTTATGTGTTCTACGGCATGGAAGAAGATTTCGACCTGCCTCTTCCCGATACCCTCGGAGCCATGCTTCCCGAGGACATCAGGGCGGGGACCCTAATGACGATCACGCTATGGGAGAAGGCATGGGTCCACCCCCTTACAGGAGCCGTAGTTGATTACGAAAAGGAGGTCACGGTCTTCCTCACCTTCCCGGAGCTTCCGGCTCTGGAATATCCATCAAATTCCGGTTCGATAACGGGTTTCGACGGGGACCTGAAAATATTCGACCAGGTAACGGGCACCTTCGTAAGCATGAACGGTGTCACGGCCGAGAGGACGATATCTTGGGGGGCCCCGGATGCGAACGGGACGCTGACCGCGGAGGATACCGTCAGCGTGTATGCTCCCGATGGCAGTTCCGTTGACATGCTTGGATCCACCGTCCAGGTGATGTTCGATGCGGCCACGGGGGAGAATTCCGGATCGGGGAGGACGGGACAGTATCTCTTCCCGCTCTCCGGTGTGGGGCAGGAGGACCTTATGGTCTGGGATGACGGTTTCGGAAAGGAGCTTACCGCCGCATACATCGGAATGGATAACGAGACCTTCGATCCCCTTCAGGCCTACATCTACAATATCGACGTCGAGGGACTGTCCTACGCTGCCGGTGGAACGGCGGACATGGAGATGACCTACTGGATCGAACCCAACACGGGCATCGTTCTTGACGTGGAAAAGCATGTGTGGAACTGGAGGATGCAGGATGCCAGAAGGCTCCCTCTTGATACCGCAATGATCAACAAGACGGTCCACATGAACGCAACCGTGACACAGACCAACCCGCTGACCGGTGCACCACCGCAGGTCATGGAAATCGTCGTCGAGCAGATGATCAACTGCTCAGGATATACCGACATGACGTTCTCGGTTGCAAGGATAGAGGAGAAGATAACCAAACTCTACATGGGGGCACCAATGGGACCACCAGCCATAACGAAGTTCGGCGTTGATGCCGTGACCATGGAGTACGAGTATGTTTCGGGCTGGTCGACCATGAACAGAACCGGTCTTTTCACATTCCCCGTTGGAATCCTGAACGAGACAGGGGAGCTGCCGGACCATTTCATGATGTACAATTCCGACCTCTGGATGACAGCACCTGCCGTCCTGACAGGGGAGACAGACTTCAACGGGCTCTCTGCCGCTGTTTACACAATGGAGTTCGTAGATGTTCCCCTGAACTACGCCCAGCTCGTGGCAGCGCTTTCGGGACAGGACCCCGGGTTGCCCGGTGCGACCGGTCTGTATGACGGGACCATGACATATACAGTGGAGATAGATACAGGGACGATCCTGGACGTTGAGAGGACGAGCTCCGTGAGAATAGTCCCGCCCACATACGAGTACATCTGGGATAATCTTCAGTCATCGACCACCCTGAATGGACAGTTCATGGGTGAGAACGTCACCGTGACCCAGACGCTCACGGGAGCGGAGTTCATCGAGGGCATGACGGAGATAACCATCACCGAGACCACCAGATACGACAACGGAACCGACTTCCTGCCTCCGGACGAGACGACGATCCTGATCAATACAAGCTCCCACGAGGTCCTTACAGGAGGGGACCAGTGGGGAGACCCTACCGGCTTTTATTTCCTGTTCCCTCCGAACCCGAACGCTACATCTTATCTGATGGTCCAGGCCCTTGGCCCTTACAATTTATACGGGTATGCCGAAAGGGGAACCGAGACGGATACTACCGTTGAGTACAACTGGACCGGGGACACCGTTGCTGACGGTGCTTTGATCGGGATGCCCGGTGACAATTTCAACGTAACGATGTCCTATAATTACCTGGTGGACCGGGTTTCCGGCATGGTAATGGATGTGAACGTCGAGATAATACTCGAGAATGCAACGGTCCTCCCGGCTCCGGGTTACATGCTGATCACATTCTCCGCATCCGAGGAGACCAGGTCCATGGCGGTGCTCGGGAGTGCTGTAATGAAATGGGCGATCTCCGGGATGCCTGCAGAGGTCCTGGCTGTCGAGATGGAGCTATACGATATGGAGGTCACGTACAACGTAGCAAAGGCAGGCGCTACCCGGAACATGCTCGACATCGCCGACGGCGACGAACCGGCGCTTGATCTATACCTTGAGTTCAACACAACGACAAGAGCGACGATGAAGCAGACAGCCATTGCCACGCTTCAGATGGTCCAGGGTCTTAACATGCTCAAGGGAATGAAGGCGCTCCTGCAGTCCAATGACGACACCTACATGCATGTCTACTACTCCCAGGTGGAGGAGGGTGACGGATCCATAGAGTACTGGGGCGAGGAAGCGAAGCACATGGAGGACCGACTGGCGCTCTTCGGAACCACGATACCGGTGATCCTCTACGTTTTGATGATCGTCTTCGTTCTCGTTGGGATCGCACTCATCCTTGCCGGGCCCAGGGAGGCGCCTCCAGGGGAACAGGAAGAGTGATACATCTCGAAACCAGGTTGTTCAGGGCCCGGAATTATCGGGCCCTGTTACGTATTTATCCTTGAACTCGGGAAGGGTGAAGATGCCTTCCCCGGTTATGTATCCGGTAACGTATTTCGCAGGCGTAACATCGAAAGCTGGATTGAAGGTATGGGTCCACTCGGGGATGATCCTGTTTCCATTGATGACCGCAACCTCGAGGGCATCCCTCTCCTCTATGGGTATCGAGCCTCCCGAGGGACATGTTCTGTCAATGGTGCTGTCAGGGAACGCCACGTAGAAGGGGATGCCGTTCTCCTTCGCAAGGACGGCCTTCCCGTAGGTCCCGACCTTGTTGGCAAGATCACCGTTGGCACAGACCCTATCTGCCCCCGTTATCACGAGGTCCACCTTTCCCGATCTCATGAGATGGCCGCAGGCGGAATCCACGACGACAGAGTGGCGGACCCCCTCCTCCCCGAGTTCCCAGGCCGTCAGCCGCGCTCCCTGCAGGAGCGGTCTGGTCTCGCTGACCCACACGAACGGGTCCCCTCCTGACCTTGCCTTGAACCTGATAGGTGCAAGTGCGGTCCCCCAGTCGATGGATGCCAACGCTCCGGCGTTGCAGTGGGTAAGTATCCTTGCGGCATCAGGAATGACGCTTGCTCCCTTCTCGCCGATCCTCCTGCAGGTTTCGATCGTCCTCGAATATATCCTGGAAGCGGTATCAATAGCTTCCCCGGCTCCATGCAAACGGACCCCCTCCTTCACCTCGTCCATGCAGTTCCTGAGATCAACCGCCGTGGGTCTTGAACCAAGCAGTCGGGAATACGCATCTTCAGCGCTCTCATCCCTCGAAATGGCAAGGGCAAGCGAATAAGCACCGAACGAGCCGATGGCGGGGGCCCCGCGGACGGCAAGCGTCCTGATCATTTCCACCTGCTCTACAACCGTGGAGGTACGGATCATTGACACCTCGTGGGGAAGAAGTCGTTGATCTATCAACTCCAGCTCTCCCACATCTTCCCGGAAACAGGGTCTGTCGAGGACCTCCGACCCGAGCCTGAACTTCATGGGTTTACCTCATGGGCCTTGCACCGAAGGGGGGTGGTGGATACTGGCCGGGGGCGGGTCTTCCTGGCTGGGTGACGTTCCTCTTTCTCACAACATATCCCGCAACTATCAGAAGAAGCAGGATAAGGGCGCCCGCTGACGGCAGTATGATATAGTAGATCGCATCGGATGAAGCATCAGATGCCCCGCTGTCGGCATCCGGTGATACGATGACCTGCAGTTTGACAGTCTCTTCCCCTCCGCTCGCATCCCTTACCCTTATGGATATGTTGTAGGTGCCTTCCGCTGTCGACTCCGGAACCTGGAACCTGCCGGAGAAGATCAGGTCATCCGCCACCGCATCGGGGTCCTCTCCATCATCTTTCATTTCCACGTTCGGTAGGTCGAACTCGGTGAGGTCGATCTCGGCCATCAGTGGTTCGTTGTCGGCATCGGATACGTTGACCCGGATCAGGATCTCTTCACCCGGTCTGACCTCGTCCTTTGACAGATAATGGTCCAGTATCTCCGGGGGCGCATTCGCCTGCTCGACGGTTAGGGCAAATGAGTCGGTGACCGTAAGCCCGGTTGAATCAACGACCGTCACATCGATCTTCCCCTTCAGACCCGGTGAGACCGTATCCGGGACTGTGAACTCGAGTGACCAGGTGTCCTGTCCCTCGTAATCCATATCAGCCTCGCCCGGTCCCCTCAGGGGAGTGAGGTCAGCATAAACTCTCTCGACATCATCGTTATCGTCCTCCACTGTAACTATCACCTGGACTATCTCCTCACCATCGTTGACAACCGTTGCCGGGTCAACCAGGATGTCCATGATCATCGGGGGAACCGGCGGCAGCACCACCTCGATCCAGACCTTGGCGGTGGTCAAGTGTCCGGTGGCGTCCTCCGCGCTGATCTCGATCTGGTACCTGTCCAGGGGGACCATGGGGCCCACTGTGAAGGCGTAGGAAAAGTTTTCATCGTTCCCGAAGAGGTCGCCCTCATCACCCCGGTCGTTCAGCTCCTGTCTGTCGTCCCCACCAAGGGGGGAGAGGTCCGCCGTGACCTCGTAAATGTCGTTCTCGGGGTCCTCGATGATCGCCCACAGGGTGGAGGTCGTGTAAGAGTCGTTCGGAACCTTCGGGGGGTCCGCCCCCTTATCGATGAACTTCGGGCTTTCCGTGAATTCCGACAGGGGGGATACTATCAGAGTAACATTATCGTATGCCCTTGCGTTCGAAGTGTCCTCCACCGTGATCATGAAAGTCCATTCGCCCACCGGGATCTCTCTCCTGATCTTGTAGGAGTAGATCCCGTCATCCGCCGTTTCATCGCCTGTTCCCGCTTTTCCACCGTCATCGTACATCCTTGTTGATGACGAAAAGGAACCGCCAAGCGAGGAGAGGTCAACCGTCACCCTCATGATATTTCCATCCACATCTGCGGGAAGGCATGTGATCAGGGGCTGGATAGAGCCATCGTCGGGAATTTGTTCGGGATCGACCCCGGAACCGGTGATACTCGGAGGGTGGTTCTTGAATCCCTGGGCTTCCTGCACGAATGACAGGCTTCCACCGATATCATCGATGTGCGCGGGGTCGGATGATACCGCAATCCTGCCTGTACAATTGATCCAGAACCTGTAATCCTGTCCCGAATAGGTCTTGTCAGGTGCCATGACCTTCCATACGACCCTCTGGAAGGATCTCGTTCCCTCGATTTCGAGGCTCTTCGTCTGGGAATCTTCGGCCATGGAGAAATCATCCGGCAGTTTGAGGAATGCGGAAGGGTTCTGAAGTGAAACACCCTCGAAGATGGGGGGTGATGAATAACTTATATTGGCGGATATCTCGAAGGATGTTCCGGCCTGGACCTCTCCACGTGGTTTCTCCAGTTCGAGGATCGACCAGGGAGCGGCGGTCATTGCTATCCGGTGGGTGGAGAAGGTCACACCGTCAAGCTCGTAGACCTTCCAGAGCCTGTCGAGGTCCTCCCGCGACAGTCTCATGTTGCTCCCGCCGCCTGCCCCGGTCCCCTCCGGGAGGGGATCATACAGCTTGAAAGGCTGGGGTAATGTGGTATCGTACGCTACGACAAGCCTCCAGACCTTCTCCAGCCCGGCAAGGTCCTCCGGAGTTATCTGGGGCGGTTCGGGTGGTTGCGGGTTGTTGGGATCGGGGGGTTTGGGAGTTCCGAGCTCCGGAGGGAAATCCAGGTAAGTGTAGATGAGAACCGGAAAACCCTGATAGATGGATTCATAGATATCCCCCCATCGATTGTCGAACCTGGGGCTGTCATCGCTCCAATCATAGGAGAAAGCACCGTAGCCGTAGCTTCTTTCACCGTAACCTCTCTGATTGCCCCTTGCCCAGCTCTGGGAAGAGAAATGTGCAGCGCGAACAAGCTCGCCCACAAGGGCCTGGTCGCTGTCCAGTCTGCTCTTGGTTACATTTCGTATATCTTGCTGGGTGATGGAGGGGCCCCAGTAGTCGAAGACCATCTGGAGGCAGCTTTCTCCCGTCAATATATCTTCCGCGGCGGCGTGGTAGGGCGTGATAAGTGTCAGGTCCCTCCTCGTTGAGTATCCACTGACATCCGTCTCGGTGAAATTGAAGGCCATAGACGAGATGAGGAGGAACAATCCCGCTGCCAGAACAACGGCCGCCCTGGAGTTACTACGATAGATTCCGTTCATGAGCTCACCCGTGAGAGAGGGTCGGTGCTGGATAGCAAAAGCTAACCGGATTGGTGATGAATGGCAGGTATTATAACATTTGTGGAATCATCGACATACGGCACTTCTCCGGGAGTCCTCATGACATCTTTCTCCGTGGTTGCATATCCCGGACCTCACCTGTGATACAGGTAAAGTAAAATCTTGGTAAGACCCATGCACCGACCCGGGACGGGTGACATCATGGCCGAAGCAACAAGGAAGGAAAGGGACACCCTCGGGGAAATGGAGATCCCCCGGGATGCCTACTACGGGATCCAGACCCTCAGGGCGGTTTCGAACTTTCCGGTATCAGGATTGACGAACCATCCTTACCTTATCGATGCCTACGCTTCGATCAAGGAAGCCGCCGCCCTCGCCAACGTTGAGGTCGGTTGGCTCCCCGGAGAGATAGGAAATGCCATCATCCGTGCTGCGGAGAATGTCAAGGGGGGAGAGCTCCGGGACCAATTTCTCGTGGACCGATTCCAGGCGGGGGCGGGGACTTCAACGAACATGAATACGAACGAGGTGATCGCGAACCGGGCCCTCGAGATAATGGGCTATGAAAAGGGTAGGTATGATATCATCTCACCCAACGACCATGTCAACATGGCCCAGTCCACGAACGACACCTTTCCGACGGCGATGCAGATATCCGTATTCAGAATGACGCAGAGACTGATAGAGGTCGTTCGAAACCTGATCACTACCCTGTATGCCAAGGGGAATGAGTTCGGTGATGTTCTGAAGACGGGCAGGACCCATCTTCAGGATGCCATGCCCGTATCACTTGGAGGCGAATTCATCGCTTACGGGACCGCCCTGGAACGGGTGACCCTGAGCCTGGAGAAGAGAAGCCAGAAGCTTCTGGAGATGCCCCTTGGCGGGACCGCTACCGGGACGGGTATCAACACACACCCCGAGTATCGGGAAAGAGCCGTTCAACACCTCTCCAGGATAACAGGTCTTGACCTGGTACCCAATCCCAGGTCATATGAATCCATGCAGTCAACAACCAGGATAGTGTCCGTTTCGTCATCATACAAGGAGCTCGCTGTTGAGCTTGGAAGGATAGCAAACGATCTGCGGTTGATGTCATCCGGGCCCACAAGCGGTTTCTCCGAGATCCAGCTCCCGGCTGTTCAACCCGGTTCCTCGATAATGCCCGGCAAGGTCAATCCGGTCCTGCCAGAGTGCCTGAACCAGATATGTTTCGTGGTCATCGGGAACGATGTGGCGATAACCCAGGCCGCGGGAGCCGGACAGCTCGAGCTCAACGTCATGATGCCGATAATGGGCAATCTCATCCTCAGATCGGCGGAGTATCTGGTCAATTTCCTGCCCGTTTTCGACTCCAGATGTGTTTCGGGGATCACCGTGAATGCGGAGGAGCTGAACAGACGGGCCCTGAACAACCCTGCTCTTGCAACACTCCTGAACAGGAAGATAGGTTACCTCAAAGCTGCTGATGTGGCGAAGGAATCGGCCGCCACGGGGAGACCCGTAAGGGAAATTGTCGTGGAAAGGGGTCTCCTGACGGAAGATGAAGCAAAGGCGATCTTCGACAGATCGTCCCTGCTTGGCAGGATGCGTTAACTCAGACGAGACCCGGAATAAGCATGGAGAGAACCCATATCCCTGCGGACACCGTGAGAGGAATGATCATATTATCATCCGTGACAAGCCTGTTCGGTAGGGGAAGTGATTCTCCGATGGCTCCGAGCCCGGCGGCCAACAACCCCAGGAGGGGGTTCCATAAAAGTGATATCAGCAGAAAGGGAAAGACCGTAAAAGAAAGGGAACCTGCCACGGTCTTTCTCCGGTTCCAGGGTATTTTCGGACCACCTATGGCCTCCCCCATCACATAAGCAAGCGGGTCTCCAAAGGAGAGAACGATGATCGAGACCGCAGCCGGTTCCCAGCCGAACACGAACCATGAAAACAGTGCACCGGCAAAGAAAGTGATGGGCCCCTGCCCGGGGACGATGTCCTCCAGCTTGTCATATCTGTCGAGAAACCATTTAATGAACCTTATCGGCTTCTTCTCCATCACGTAACTGAGTACTATTCCGCATCCAAGGACGAACAGATAGAACCATTTGAACTGGTCGAAGAGGAAGATGGAAAGGAGGAACACGACACCGACGGTCGTGTGAAATACCTTCCTCCTGAGCCAGATACCTTCTCCGGTCCCCACTACCCCCGGCGACATCGCAATGGTATCGTCATGATATTAATAAAAAGATGTGAAAGGGTTAGAGAAAGAACAAATCAGAGGGGATGGGATGCACTCTGCATTCTTCTAACCCTTTCCGGGCAATCAACGACCAAAAAGAGGGATATTGATCGGTCGAAGCCCAACTTTTGGTCGGGAAATAATAAGTAGGTTCCTGATTATATAAATCTTATTGCCAAATTTTGCCTTTAATCCGGATTCAGAAGGGTTTTCTGGGCCCCGGACGTCCCCTGACCGGTGGGCGGTAACTTCTCATTCTCTGCCTTTTCTCGTCTTTATTTTCAAATCCGTTCTCTACCTTCAGCGACCTGTAAGTGTCAAAACCTCTGGTTATGACCGTGAGCAACCCGCCAAGTAACATTATGCCCATGGCCACCTCCAGCGGGATGATCCTGATCCCCAGGGCACCGATCCGGATCCCGTGAACGGCCCAACCTGCCTGCACCACGAACTGGAACAGGGTAACGAACATGAGAAGGACCATCCTGTCAGCCCTTCCCATGATGCCCGAGTAATTCCTTCCGCATCCCAGCGCCTGGGCCTGGGTTCCCATGTAGGAGGACAGGAGGACGAACACCACCGCTATAAGACCGAAGGTGGTATTGCAGTAAGGGGATAGCGAGATACCCACGAGGATGGCAACATCTGAGAACCTGTCGAAGGTATGGTCCAGGAAATCCCCGGTCTTCGAGGTTTTACCGGTATAACGCGCTATACGTCCGTCCAGGGTATCTGCCAGGGAATTGAGGCCTATGAAGATGAATGCCAGGAATATGAAGATCGGCCAGTCCCCGTAGGGGCCATCCCATAGCCAGAGATCGGACCAGCCGTAAAAGAAACCCGCTCCCACGGCAAAAAGGAAGGAAAGGGTGGAGAACACATCCGGATGGATGGGACTCAGTACCCTTGTCAGCGGGTCGAAGAAGAGGTCCAGTTTCCTCCTGAAGTTCTCTAGTACCATCCGGCCACGACCTCCATCCAATCTACTCTACCTGGTCTGTATTGCGATAATTCGTTTAAGATTTTGCGCTTGTATGCCGGGATCAGGGCCAAGATCATGGCCGCCGCATCGTACTTCGAGGTTCCGGTCACATCCACCTCGAACACAGGTCCCGCTCCGGAAGGCAGCTCCTCCCAGCTTCTTCCTTCAAGCCTTTCCTCCTCGAGCTCGATGGCCTCGACGAGTATGGAGCCGATGCCCTCGGCCTCCATGTTCTCCCGTGTCTTTGCCTCCGGATAACCCCTGGAGCGCAGCCTGTCTCCGAGCTCGTCGGGGTTGAGGCGAAGGACGATGCACAGATCGGAGGGTGCAAGGTATGAAAGATGTCCTTCAAGCACGATATCCTTTTCCCCCGTGAAGGTTGCATCCTCAAGATATTTCCTGACGACATCCGGGTCCACCACGAGCTCCCCCGTTCCCTCCTCCCGGTATTCGAAAAGACCCCGGTCCTCGATGATCTCCCTGAGGTCCATTACATTCAATCCTCTTCCGGCAAGATGCCTGCAGACGGTGGTCTTTCCCACCCCCGGGGTCCCGCAGATCGAGAGGAGCATACGTCGGCGTAATTAGGGATTGGTTATTAAGTTTTCAGCGTCATATTGATATCCCGGACGGACAATCACAGGAATGACCCCCATCAATTTGTCCAAAGATGGCCGAATTTCGTGTCTTGTGTGGGAAAATTATAAAATCCAACCAAAGGTTCTGAGTGTAAATAGCAAAACAGAGGATCGTCACATGTCAGGGAGGAGGAATATCTGGTGGGCCCGAAGCCTGGTCCTTATCGCCGTGCTCCTGTTCTTAGATTGGGGTGGACCAATCGGAGCCGGGCCAACGAGGGCATCTGGAACGGATATCGCCGTCATCGATATCACCTCTCACTCCGACGGTCAGAAGATATCACTGACGGACCAGACCGTCTCCGCCCTTTTATCGAATGAAGGGACCCTTGACTTCTCTCAGGAAGTCAATGCCACCATGACGGTCTACTACCCTGCAAACAAGACCGATATGACCATTTTCTTCACCGAAACGATCTCCCAGGACCAGGACCTGGAGATCTCGGGCAGCTCCAAGACCGTCATTTTCTCCGATTGGCTTCCGTCGGACGTGGGTTTCTATGCCATCAATGTCTCGGTGGACGCGGTTGATGACCATCCGGGCAACAACTCCGTGAACCTGACAGTGGAAGCTGTGACGGGCAACCCTGTGGGTCTCACCATCCAGGCGAGCGAGTACAGCAAGGTCGTGCAGCCGGGAGAGACCGTTGTATACGTATTCAGGGTCAGGAACGACGGCCTCAGCCCCGACAATTTCACCATCGACATCGACTCGGGCTGGATCGTGGGGGCGGAGCCGGCCTATACAGGGGTCATCGAACCGGGCCAGTGGTCGAATAATTTCGTTCTGAATGTCAAAGCCCCCACAACTGCAAAGCCGGGACTGGACATAGATATACTCACATTCAAGGCAACATCCGGGAACGATCCGTCCGTGGTGGAGCAGGTGTCGGTGGAGACCAAGGTGGGGGGTGGTTCCGGGGTGCTGGTACGTTTGATATCCGAGGATTGGCAGGTCGCCTATCCGGGCGGGGAGTGGGTCGAGTTCACGTTCCTTGTGACAAATACAGGCAATTACACCGACACATTCGAGCTCGATGTAATAGCAAGACCCGACAACTGGATAGCCGAGCTATATCAGACCTCCGCCGTTCAGCTGAACGTCAAACCCCTTCACAGCAGGGAAGTAAGGGTTCGGGTGAGGATCCCCCCTCTCAACTATGATACAATGGCACAGGATAAGTCCCTGGAGGGCGACTCCGATGCGGTAGTTCTCAGGGCAACGAGCCCGTTCTACAAGGCCGTGGCCTCGGCGGAGGGCCATATAAGGGTCGGCCTCGTCCACACCGTGGACATCCGGGTGAACCCTCCGAACGCAACGATCTCATGGCTTCCGGATTCTCCCCAGAACGTTTCCTTCAGCCTGGGTGTCAGGTCCATCAACAACAAGAGAGACGGGCAGGGGGTCGAAATGGACGTGAACCTTTCCCTTCCGGAAGGTCCAAACGGTGTCCTTTTTTATCCCGTCTGGGACATGTCCAAGGCAAATGAATCCGAGTCCGACAGGTGGCTTGGAGCCGTAGCTCCAAAGGTTCTCCACCTGGAATCCGGGGAAACCAGCTTCGGCTCCAAGGTGGAGATAACAGCTCCCCCCTTCCCTTATCAAGGGACCGCCGTTGCCGTGGTTGAAGCCACCCCCCAGCTTGAAGAAGGCGTGGAAGGTCTCCCCCTCGAGGCCCGGGAGATCGTGAAGGTCTTCGTGAACCCGAAGATCGATTTCAAGCTGGAGCCTCCGAGAACAGAGTTCTATGAGGAGTACAGGAACGGCTCCGTCCCGCTTGATGCGGATTCCAACGGTGTCCCGGACTGGCAGGAGGGAGCCCCGGGAGACAGATTGCTCCTGCCGTTCAATCTCACGAACATCGGGAACGCGGCGGATGTCTATGACATATATGCCGGTGCGATCCCAAACCAGCCGGCAATAACCAGGCCGAAGGACTGGGTAATGAGGTTCGGCCAGCTTACCGACGAGCTGATACCTTACTGGTTCGATCCGCTTGGAGAGGACCATTCGCAACTGATCTGGGTCGAGATCACCATCCCGGACGGGACCCCCATCGGAGAAAGCGCGAAGGTCAAGATGGAGGCCACATCCATCCTTTCCGGGGACGAGCGTTACAGCGACACCATTCTGGTGAGGAACGCGTCCATTGATGTGTTCGTCATACAGGGGTTCGGACTTGACCTGGAACCGGAAGAGAGCGCACAGTCGGCCAGACCGGACGAGACGGTGGAGTACAATCTCAACATATCCAATACAGGGAACGGAGTGGACAGGGTCCAGTTCATCTCGATGATCGACGATCTCCAGGGGTGGGAGGTGGAGTTCAACGTGTCGAACATCGATCTCAGCCCCAGGCAGAGGAAGACCATCACGCTATACGTCACGCCATCCGCTATGGCCTCGGTGGACGATGTCCTTGCGGTGAAGATCCGGGCGCAATCACTTCTGAACCCCTCGACATACGACGAGGTCTGGGTCAATACAACAGTGCTGTATGTGGGTAGCGTCTCCCTGGACCTTCTGAGCGAGAGTCCGCTTATCTGGCGGCAGCCAGGTGAGATAGCTTCCTTCAAGCTTCAGTTGTGGAACACGGGCAACGGGGAGGATACTTTCCAGATCGAGCTCGAACTCGGTGCCCAGAGATGGGCGGGCGTTGTTGACGGCGGGAACCAGATCGGCCCTGTCATATCTGTGGACCTGATGAGGGGGGATTCCCGAATATTCTATGTCAACATCTCTCTCCCTTCATTGGTCCAGGCCTCTAACTTTGATGAGCTACAAGATCTCATGATAATCGCCCAGATGAAGATCGAAAACTACCTCACGGTATATCCGAGGACAGACCCCGATGAGGAGGTCACAAGGGATCTCACCGTCGGGGTATTGCAGCAGTATAAAGCAGACCTCATACTGGCCCCTCTCGAGACCGGTCACAGGAAGGTCCTCGTGGGCGAAAGTGCAGCCTACCGTTTCCTGATCAGGAACGGCGGGAATGGCAACGACACCCTGATGGCCGTTCAGTCATCACCCTCAGGTTCCCTCAGGCATCTCGCCTGGTCCGATCTCGAAACTGGCCCTTTCAGCCTAGGCCCCTTCCGGGATAGGGTCATCAACCTCACACTGACCCCCCTGTCAGGGGACCTCCCTGCCTACGGGGAGAGGATGGACATCTCCATAGAGGCCATAGCCGGGAACGGGGTGACATACAGAAAGATCAACGTATCGGCTGAAATTGTACTTTCCAGACTTCTGACGGACCTTGCGGAGGTCGACCTCGGGACAGAGGGGGAGATAAAGGTGAGAGTGAGCAATCTCCCCGCTCCCGGATCGAGCCCCAGGCCGGGTTTCCCGGATCAGAAGTCATTCATCGTGGAATCCATCATCGACCTCGAGAGCGCCTCCGGAACGGGTTGGACCCTGCCCATGGAGAGTTTCGAGGTTGAGATGATAGAGCTTTACCAGCTCGGGGACATATCCATTCCCATATCGGCACCGCCAGACCTGATATCGAACTCCCAGTTCGCAACGGTGAGGGTCACCATAAGAGGCCCTTCAGGGATGTACGGTTCCCACACAGCGTCCGCAATGGGTGTTTATTTTGACGCAGCCCTTGATGTTCTATCCACCCAGTTCCAGAATCTCTACGAGGGGAGGACGGGGAAGGCCTACATCAGAATGGTGACGACCGGTAACAGGGGTCAGGAGGTCATCCCCGTAATGGTGAAGGTCGGCGGGGAAGTGATAGGGGAATACAACGCCGGGCCAGCCGCTCCACATGAGTTCGGCACCCAGGAGCAGGAGATAATATTCACGGTGAATTTCACCCTGCCAACCCTGAAATGGTATGAGAAGGGAAAGAGACTCGACCTCGAGGTCATCATCGATCCGGAGAACACAATTGTCGAGAACACGCCTTCCGGGAGGGAACTGTCCGAGACCAACAACGCTCTGAGGAAGGAGTTCATCATAAAGAACTACACTCCCGGCCTTCCCGTACTTATACTTCTTGGGCTTATCCTTCTCTTCGCTGCTGTTGCGGGGGTCATAGGCTTCTTCTATCTCGACAGGAAGAACAGCTGGTTTCTGCTCCCTCTCTCCATCGGCCTTACCGGTCTATTCGCAATGCTTTTCTACGTTCCACTTGAGGAAAGGGATTCCTACCTTGCCACCGCAAACGGTTTCGGACTGATGATCATCATCGTGGACATCCTATTCATCATCCCCGTCATGCTATATCTATACACGAGATCGGGGGATTCCTACATTCTTCATCTCATCAATCAGAGAAGGGGGCGAGAGATAGTGGAGGGGCAGGAGGTATCCTCCTCGGTCCTGAAACCCATGCTGATCTCGCTTATCGGGGGTATCTTCACAATACTTATCCCGATTCTGCTCTGGGTGGTGCCGAGCGAGTTCAACAGGGGCATATCCGGGATATTCGAGGCCATGTTCGGTTTCAACGGTGCACTTCCTGTGATACTTCTGGTACTGATCATCCCTGCCATCGCGGTGGGCATCCAGTTCCTTCTTCTCCACCTCAAGCGGAGGTCTTTGAAGGAGATCGAGAAAACCTGGGACGATCTTGAAAGGCTGAAAGAAGAGATCAGGGAGGGATTGAACTGAGCACGGAAAATGCCCGGGAGATGCTCCTCAAGGCCGAGCTGGCCCTGGCGGACGGGAATTTTCTGAAAGCCCACCAGATCGCAAGGAACGCGGGCACCCTTCTTGATACAACCCAGAAGTTACACCGTATGTTCGTGGACAGGATGAAGGCATTCCTCAAGAGGATGCAGGATATGGAGGGGAAGGGATACGACATCAACGAGGCCCTGAAATTGATGGACCAGGCCAAGACGCGGGCCATGAAGAGCGATTACGAGTCGGCCCTTAAGACACTTGGCAAGGTGGAGCCTGCCCTGGACAGGGCAACTTATCTGCCGTTCCCCCTCCTCAACAAGACCCTCGAGATAATATCCACGATATTCTACAGCGAGGGGAAGATCAACTACACTGTAAGGATAGAGAACCCCATGAGCGAGCCTCTTGGCGAGATAATAATCCGCCCCTTCCTTTCCGAAAAGGACTTCCAGAACGTTCCCGAACGGTACTACGGGCTGATCGGACCCCGGGAGTTCAAGGAATCCACCTTCATCCTTGTCCCCAAGGACAAGGACTGGAACCTCGGCATCAGGGGCGAGATCCTCATGGGCGAGGGGGTCATACTCCGGACCAGGCTCTCATCCAAGGGTGGAACGGCGAAGTACTACATCACCATAGAGAACAACAGCGATCAGATCATCAGGGACATCAGGGTCGCCCCCATGGCACCCGGAGGTCTCGGATCCGACCCGCCCCAGGAGACCATAGATTTCGTGGAGCCCTTTGCCCAGAAGACCGTGGAGTTCAATCTTTTCCCCGCGGTCCTTGAGCAGTTCAGGGACAGGGAAAAAGAGAAGGTCGTGGTCCTCGAAGAAGAGATCACCGAGGATGTGGAGATCGATATGGAGGGCGAGGAGGAAGAGAACGAGGAATGGGGGGAGGAGCTCGAAGAGGAAACGGAGGAGGCCCTCCACGAAGAAGATGGGATCGACCTCGAGGCGGTGGATGACGAACCGGCAGGTTCCGAGGAAGGACCAAGGGACTTCACCCCTGTTGAGGAGGAGTACAATCTCATATCCATGGTTCCATCAAAATTTCCGGATGAGATAGAGATGGAGCTGAAGATGAACAGGAGGAAAACAGGAAGACGATCATCAAGATCCACTCAAGTTCAGGAGGAAACCGAATGAAGAAGATGATGAAGAAAGAAGAAGAGGGCGCCATAGGCATCGGGACATTGATAGTTTTCATAGCCCTGATACTCGTGGCTGCCATAGCTGCGGCGGTGATAATAGGAACCGCCGAGGACCTTGAAGAGAGAGCACAGGACGCGGGAACCAGCGCAGAGAACCTGGTTCAGGCGACCCCGCAGATAACTGTTGCGGAAGGTACCATGAACGCGGCAGGCCTGATATCCACTGTGATCCTCAACATCGACCTTTACGGTATGGAAGGCGTGAACATGCAGGATGTCGTGATCCATGTCCGGGCCACACCGAATGGAGGAAATGCCCTTTCCAATGATCTTATTATGGATTGGACGATCAACGGAGGCGGGGCGACAACCTTTGATGTGGATGAGATCCTTGACCCCAACAACCAGTGGAACCCCACCGGGACCCCGGCCACGTTCATCCTGGGCCAGAGGGCGCAGCTGAAGATAACCTTGGATCTATCACTCTGTGCTACACCTCTGCCGCCCGATTCCGTGCTGGAGCTCAACTTGCACGTCCTCACATCCGGACACACAACCTATGATCTGTTGAGAACCCCTTCCAGTTATCCAACCGGAGGGGTGGTACCCTTCGAGAGCTGATCTTTTCGGAGGACAGCAGATGGTAAGGAGGAAGGGCAGGTCCAGTGACGTCGAGTTCGTCATAGACGAAGAGGACGACGGCCTGGAAGAGGACGAGGCGGTGGAGGTTTCCACCCCTGCCAGGAAGGAAGGCGTGAAGACCGGAGACGTCGAGCGCTACGAGGTCCGCATCGGACCTCCCATGGTCTCCGGAAGGAAGGTGAAACCTGTCAGAAGCCCTGAGGAAAAGGTCGAAGGACCCAAGCAGGCCCCCGCTCCTCCAAGGGGGGCCCCTGGTTTTGACCAGCGTGGAATGTCCGCCCCCTCGATCAATGTCGCCGGAACCCAGCAGCTGTACAAGATCGAGGATGATCTCAGAAGGACCCGGGACATTGTCGAGGATCTCAAGCACAATGTTGGTATGATGGAGGGCGAGGTAAAGGACCTCAAGGCCGAGATGGACAGGATATCCTATCTTCTCAAGAGCCTCGAAGGCCTGAAGAACGCCATGAAGGATATCGAATCCACCGTGAGCGAGCTCTCCGGACTCTACGACCTCATATCCGCAAACATCAATCCCTTCGTGGAGATCCCCCCTCTGAAGAGCAGGGACAGGCTTATCAGACCCGAAACACTTGATGATGATGAATTCGAGGAGATGGAGGAAGCCGGATCCTTCAATGATCTGACGAACATCTTCGATGAGGAAGGTGAGGGGCCAGGCGAGCTCTGGAGCGGTCCCGACCTGGAGACGGAGGAAGCGGTCCTCAGGTGGACCAAGTTCCTTATCGAGAAGGTTGGCAAGGAGGGTATCGAGAGGACGCTGGAATACTATTCCGATCTCGGGTGGATCGATGAGACCCTCATCGACAATATACTTGAGATAGCGAGGGGGACCGTTGGGAGCAAGGGTCCGTCCGACGGACGGAAACCCACCTGGAGGATGGATGCCGAGGACCATGTTCAATCCCTGGAATACATCAAGAAGATACGCTCCAAGAGGAGGTGACATGAGACGTCAGGAACCGGGAGCGCCGCTGCAGTTGCCATACTGATGGTAGGTCTGGCAACGGGTCTCATGCTCGCCCAACCCTCCATAGACAGCGCCTTGACCGATCTCAGGGACGCCAAAGAAGGGTTGACGGACGAGATGGTGGAGATCCAAAACACCGGGATCGCCATAGCGGAAGCTTCCTTCAACAACACCATCTCCGTCCTGAACGTCACGGTAATCAACACCGGATCGAACGTCGTCGCTCTCGATTCCCTTGACATCCTCCTGAACGGAACGTACGTGAAGGGAATATTCGAGGAGTACGGCTTCATCTATCCGGGACAGGAACACCTGGCATCGATTTCGAACGTGACCGATCCCAGGTCAGTGAAGATCATCGGTCCGTGGGGCATATCCGTTACCACCCGGGAGATCTCCAAAGGGTAGGAGGAAAACAGGAAATGGCAGGTACAGCGGTATCCGAGATGATATTCTTCATCGCCGCCATAATCGTTTCCTCAGCGGTGGCCCTGACGCTGGTGGAGGTCATTGACACCTATGCGGAGAACATAGGGTACGAGGCGTCGTTGGTGGAGGGAGAGATGAGATCCAGGGTCACTATCATCAACGATCCACTCTTCGTCCTTTACGATAAGAGCGATGCCAACCTGACCTTCTACCTCAAGAACACGGGGACCGTGGACCTCTCCATGCAGGATATAGTCGTCTCGGCGAACGGGACCGGCAAGGGAGGGAATGACATCCGGGTCGATCTGATGGGAAACGGAACAAGATGGGGCCCGGGAGATGTGGTGGAGGTGGTCTTCAGGGTTCCGAACCTGAAGGAGGATGTTGATTATAGCGGTTGGGCATCAACTTCGGGACTGACGGAAAAGGGGACCGCAAGTGGAAGCGCCGATGACAGCATCATTTTCAGGATAAGGGAGGTGTGAAGATGGCGATGAGAACAGGCTCCAGTCTTCTGAAGTTCGATTTCGAGAGGGACGGCCTTCACCGACACCTCGGAGGGGGGTTGCCAAAGGGTGTTCTGATGGTTATATCCGGGTCCGTGGGAAGCGGGAAATCGGCGATAATACAGAGATTGATATACGGATTCCTGCTCCATCACCATACCATCAACGTGATCTCGACCGAACTCACGACCAAGGGCTTCCTCAACCAGATGGAATCTCTGGATTATCCGGTCAAGAAGAACCTGCTCGACGGGACGCTCAAGTTCGTCCCCGTCTTCCCTCTGATCGGAAAGGCCAAGCAGAGGGCGGATTTCCTGACCCGTTTGAAGTCCACCCCCGGACTATACGAGGCCGAGGTTATCGCGGTGGACACGTTCTCATCCCTTGTGATGAACGATATCGACGAGGCCAAGGCACTGGACACCATATCGTTCTTCAAGAAGATCGTAGGAAAGAACCGGACGATCATTCTCACAATTGACCCCCAGGAGCTCTCACATGACATCATGGGACCGTTCAGGTCCGTGGCCGATATACTCCTTGAGCTGAAGACCGATGTTGTCGAGGGCAGCATGGAGCATATAATGTACGTTACAAGATACACCCATGCAACCGGGCCCGTGAGCACCGCGGTCGGCTTCAGAATAGAGCCCAGGGCAGGTTTCATCGTTGACATAACCACTGTTGCTTGAAAGGTGAAGGAATGGATCTCGAAGGAGCCATGGAAAGGAACCCGCATCTCAGGACCTACATACAGTCCATGACGGCAGAGGGCGGTGTCGCACCCTCGTTCCACGAGAGCCTCACCGAGGAGATGTCCATACTCAGAAAGATCAATCTCATCTATCCCGTGGGTGATCCGATATTCATACATGTCCACGACAGGAAGGAAGGAGGAAGGAGCTACGAGGTCATCGAGCCGAATCTGACAGAAGAGGAGATGGAAAAGCTAGACCTTGTCAAGGATCAGATCCTTGAACTGGCACCGATGGATACGGTCCATGATGTCAACGTTGACCTTGAGGACAGGATAGACAAACTTTTCCGTAAGGTCACATATCCCAGAGAATTCAGGCAAACGATCTTCGACAGGCTAAGGGGAAAGAAGCTGCCCCTCTCCGGAGATGAGGAGAGGAAGATGATCTATGCTCTCAAGAGGGACCTCGTCAGAGGGGGGATCATAGAACCTCTGCTGAGGGATCCATATCTGGAGGACATCCACGCCGTGGGTCTCAAGAACCTCTCCGTCGTCCACAAGGTCTTTGGAATGCTCCGGACCAATCTCAGGTTCCGATCCGAGAGGGAGCTCGACCTATACATCCGGGGAACCGCAGAGAGGATGGGACGACCTGTCACGGATTCGAGACCCATAGTCGACGGCGCCCTTCCCGATGGGTCCAGGATGAACATCATCTATTCCGAGGACGTTTCCAAGGGAGGGGCAAGTTTCACCATCAGGAAGTTCTTCGAAAAGCCTCCGACCATGCCGCAGCTGGTGAAATGGGGGACATTCTCGGCTAAGATGGCAGCATACCTCTGGCTGTGCCTCGAGTACGGGATGTCCCTCTTCGTATCCGGAGAGACGGCTTCCGGGAAGACCACCACGCTAAATGCAATGCTCTCGTTTATCAACTTCAAGAAAAAGATCTATTCCGCCGAGGACACCCCCGAGGTTGTTGTTCCCCACGAGGTCTGGCAGAGGCTGATCACGAGGGAGACAGTCTTCGACGAGGCCAGGGTGGAACTCTTCGATCTCGTGAAGACCGCGTTGAGGTCAAGGCCCGACTACATCATCGTGGGCGAGGTCAGGGGAAAGGAGGGATCGGCAGCTTTTCAGGCGATGCAGACGGGGCACGCGGTGCTCTCAACATTCCACGCATCATCGATAGCCAAGATGATCCAGAGGTTCACCGGCGACCCGATAAACGTTCCCATAAGGTTCATTGACAACATGAACCTGGCCCTGTTCCAGGAGATAGTATACGACGAGGGGCGGATTAAGAGAAGGTGCTCCGCACTTGAGGAGATAATCAAATATTCCAAGGAGAAGGGCGGGATACTGACAAGGACCATCTTCGAATGGGATCCGGTCAGGGACACGCACTACTTCACCGGGATGTACAATTCGTACATCCTGGAGCACAAGATCGCTCCGAAGATGGGACTCGAGTTCAGCAAGGATATCTACACCGAGCTCGATCGAAGAGAGAGGGTCATCAGGTCCATGGTGGAGAACAATATACTTGGATATGACGAGGTAAACAACATCTTCAAAATGTATTCCGACAGCGGCTGGGAAGGCATTCCAAAGGAACTCAGGGGTTGAGGCCGGATGAGCCTGATTCTAGCATACAGGGACCTCGACATGGACCCGAAGGTCTGGGTTCTCACAAGGGTCCTCCCGGTGGGGACCGCGGCGGTCATCCTTGCCGGCATATTGATACTGCTGCTGCCATCCATATTCTTCTCGGGATGGGCATTTGCCCTCCTGCTGCTTACCATACTGTTCTCCCTGCTAACAGCAGCCATGTGGCCTTATGTATTGTGGGAGAAGAAGAAGCACGAGATAGATGACGATCTGCATCTCTTCGTGGTAAGGATCGCCGTGCTGTCTCTCTCATCGTCCACCAGATCCTCCATCTTCGAGATTGCGGCCAAGGAAGAGAGCTCCAAGGCGGTACTCTGGGAGCTACGGAAGGTTCAGGAGCTTGCCAGGAGGTGGAACATACCGCTCCCGAGGGCCCTCAGGATCGTATCCAGGCAGACCCCTTCAAAGAGGTTCGGGGATTTCCTCGAACGGATGGCATACGCCATAGAATCCGACGAGGACCCAAAGGTGTTCTTCCGCAACGAGGAGGAGGCGGTGATGGAGGAGTTCAAATCCAGGTATTCGACGACTCTCGACAGGGTCGAGATCGTGAGGGAGGTCTACATCTCCCTGATCTCGGTTACCATGTTCCTGAACGTTCTTCTGATAGTTCTCTCCATGCTGGTCGGGATCAACCACTATCTCATGTCTTTCCTGATCGTGTTCATATTCATAGTCGTCGAGATGGTGCTGTGGCTCGTCATCAACGGGGTGCTCCCCAGGGAGAATATCTGGTATGATCCAAAACCCAGATTGAAGGAATCGAGATTCCACAGGACCCTTGACCTCTGGCTGGGGGTCGGCGTTGTATCTTCGGCGGTTCTTGCCATTGTGATGCTGTTCTTCCCCCTGGGATGGTCCACTCTCCTTCTCTATCTTGCTGTGGTGTCCACCCCCCTTATCGTTCCGGGCATCCTCGTTGCCAGGGAAGAGAGGACCATCGGAAGGAGGGACGAGGCCTTCGGGGCGTTCATCAGGACCATAGGATCAACTTCGGAGAGCAAGGGAGGGGCCCCCGCTCAGGGATTGAAGAGGATAAGATGGCACGACTTCGGGGCGCTGACCGGGCAGGTGAGGCATCTCTATGACAGACTGAAGCTCCGGATAGATTCCCAAAAGGCCTGGGGCCTGTTCGTGAAGGAGACTAGATCGGAGCTCATATCGCAGTTCCTGAGCACATATCAGGAGGGTATATCCGCCGGGGGGAGCCCCAAGGAGGTTTCGTCGCTGATATCGGGCCATTTCACTACACTGAGCTCTCTTCGGAAGAGAAGGTATCTGATGGCCGACAATTTCGCTGCCATACTCTACGGACTTACCGTCTTCATCTCGGGGGGGATGTTCATGATATTTTCCGTGGTTCTCGAGATGCTAGACAAGCTCGGGGGCCTCGAAACCTCGGCGGAGGAGATAGAGAACTTCCAACCCCTGGTATTGATCAAGGACGTTGCGGGGCTCGAGTTCATCCTTCTCGCCTCCGTTGTCACCGTGGTCCTGCTTCATGTTGTGTTTTCCGCCGATGCGGCGAGACGATTCAAAGGGGGGCATATCTACACCTTGATGCTGCACGGGCCTCTGCTGCTGTGGACGGCTGCTGTGACGGGATGGCTCGCGCAGTGGGCCGTCGGAAGGATAATAGGTTGATGGAACTGCACCTATCCTGCTGTTCTTCCAACCAAAGATCTTTCGGGCCCTCCATTATACACATGTATCATAACTTATTAATAGGTTAGAGGCGCGTGGCTTTATCTGTAGTGGCAGTTTTATTTAGGTTTTTCATTTAACGTTATTACAGTTTTCTAAATATTTTGTTTTATATATGTTCGATAATGTTTATATATTCGTGAATTGTGATGATATTTTGACGTGGCATTGTAGAAATGCCAAATCGAACCCTTATATCCATTATTCTACTTTTCATTTCTAACAATTTATAATTGTTATTATTTTTATTTTGTAAAAGTGTTCGAATATTGCACTACAACCTTTATATATTCACCTATGGAATGTTATTCTCACGTAAAGGAGGTCTGAAAAAATGAGAACCATTTCATACATGATCGTGCTCTTCCTTGGCGTCGCGGCGCTTGCGGGAATGGCGGCAGCACTGAATCCTCTTCAGGGAAACGATTGGGACTTCGATCCCGATGGCGACCATCTTACAAATCTGGATGAATATATGGCAGGGTCGGACCCCAACAACTGGGATACGGACGGCGACAGCCTCCCGGATGGCTGGGAAGTGGAGAACTCCATGGACCCGGCCGATCCCTCGGATGCGGAGCTCGACAATGACTATTTCGGCGGAGAGGAATACGCATCATATTCCCGGGTGGACCCCCCGTATGATAATCATGCGGAGTACTACAGGGAATACGGTATAAACCCCGATACGGGAGAGGTACTGTATCAGCCCACCGACCCGAACAACCCCGATACCGACGGTGACGGGATCTACGATCCCGATGATGCATGGCCCTGGGATTTCCAGGGAAAGGGCAGCAGCGGTGGAGGAGGACAGGGCAAAGGCACGCCCGGACCCGGACCGGTACCGAACCCCTCACCTAACCCCACTCCCGGCCCCAACGAACCGGGGCCGATCAACCCCGACGACCTGGACGGTGATGGCATACTAAACGTCCACGAGTTCCTGATCGGGACCGACTACCTCAACGCTGATACGGACGGCGACGGCCTCATCGACTCCTGGGAGCTCGTTAAGGGCCTCGATCCCAACGATTGGGACACCGACAATGACATGCTCATCGACGGGGTCGAGTTCGGAGATAGCGACTCCACCGACGGACACATTGAAGACTCCGATAACGACGGCACCTCCGGAGGGCCCGGAAATCCGGTCCCCCCTCAACCCAACCCCGGGCCCCCCGGCCCACCCCCGGAGGACACTGACGGGGACGGACTTGCCGATGAGTACGAGATGTCCATCGGGACCGATTACATGAACCGCGACACCGACGGCGACGGGCTGTTGGATCCCATGGAACTGAGTCTGGGAACGGACCCCAACGACTGGGATACCGACAATGATCTCCTCATCGATGGTGTCGAGATGGGAGAAGGATACTCTACGGACGGCCATCTTGAGGATACCGACAACGACGGCATTGCCTGAACACCGCAACCGCCTGTTTACAGGCTCAGGGGGGTGGAATGAGTCGTTTCGCCCCCCTTTCTTTTTCTCCTCTTTATCTATCGCTCGTAGCTGGCATTATATCGAGGACCACCAGCTCGGAAGGCGCTCCGACTCTCATCGGAGGGCCCCAGGAACCCGTCCCGATGCATACATACAGATAGGAATCCCCCACCCGGTTCAGCCCCCTGTCCCCGTCCTTGAATATCGCCTTCGTGACGAATCCGGCGGGCCACATCTGTCCCGAATGAGTGTGGCCCGAAAGCATCAATCCGACCCCCAGCTCCGCGGCCTTCCTGAAATGAATGGGTTGATGGTTCAGAAATATCAAAGGTCTTCCCTTCGGAGCCCTGGAGACCAGCACCTCGATCTTCTCCCTGTAGGCATCGTGGCTCTCGAATGCGGAGGGATCGCTGACACCAATGATGGACACGCCGGTCACTTTGTCGATCACTGTTCTGTTGTCCATGACCTCGAACCCGACATCTCTCAAGAATTCCTTGGATTCTTCGAACCCGTGGTAGAATTCATGATTCCCGATCACTGCATATGAAGTGCCGAGAGATGCTATCCTCTTCAGATGTGGCGTCACATATCCAAGGTATCTCGGGTTCGTGTCGAGAAGGTCACCCCCGGAAACGATAATATCGGGCCTCTCCCTCAAGATCATCCTCTCGATCCTCGAAAGCCTGTGCTTTGCAACGAGGAGCCCCACATGGACATCCGATATCAGAACGATCCTGAAACCCTTTCCCCTGTATCCCTTGAGGGGTATCTTGACCCTCTTCGTCAACAGGAAGCGCCCCTCGATCAAACCCCAGACGACAGGTATGACCACTCCACCGGCAACCATAAACCTTAACGTCCAGGGGAACCATTCCGCCCCCCTCAACAGTCCGGTGAGTGCACCTATCAAGAGTAAAAAACCGCCAGTGACGGATGCAATGGACATGTAGAAGAAGGTCCCCATCATGGTGGTGGAGACCATGTAGAAGGGTCTCATCCATCTCCGGTGGTGAACGAAGGAAATGACTTCCACCCCCAACACATAAACGGACAACACGATCATGATCGCTATGTACTCCCAGTGGAAGCTGTTCCCCGGTGAAAAGACAAAGGACCATACGGTGCCAATACCGGCCGAGGTCGACATTATTATCATGGAGACAATGCTTATGAAGATCAAGGCCTCGAATTTCGACCTTTCCCCGGGTGCTTCCTGGGCCATTATTGAATACCTCGCTTTCCGAGACCCGCTAACGGCCATCTAATATTTTGCTGTTTTACCCAATGAGAGATCTCAGATCCTCCTCAGAAGTCTTCTCTTGGAGATATCATACTCCTCCTCGGTCAGGGCACCGGTCTTCTTCAGGTCGTTCAACTCCTTGAGCATCTGGAGAGCGTTCTCCGTTTCCTGGACGCTTCTGTGCTCCACCATCTGTGGGCTCCAGAGATGGTCATGGTCCTCGTGGAAAATGGTTTGTCCCTCGGGGGCGGGGGGCTCCAGGAAGCTTTCCTCTCCTGGATCGGGCGTCTCCGTGATAGTGGGTTCATTTATCACGATATCTTCATTGGATGGCGGATCGACCGGTTCCGGTTCGGGATGTTGGACAGGCTCCGATACGGTCTCTATCTCGGGAGGGGCAGGTGGTAGCACTTTTTCAGGTTCCGACAGGGTGGATCCCTGCAGAGGTTGCGGTATTGGTCTGTAGTAGGGACCGGGCATTGGTCCTGATGGGAGGCCTGTTAAGCTCCCTCCCGCCCCTGGTAAAATTGGAGGGCCAGAGACCGAGGGGGGAAGACCGGGAGGAGGTATAGTATTTTTCCTCTCCTCCTCGACCTTTCCTTTCTGCTCCCTTGATATCTCCCTCTTCCGGATCATGTAAGATAGCAGAAGGATTGCCCCGAGAACGACAAGAGGTACCAGGAAGACCACTACCCCCAACATTACCGCTGTCGGTATCCTTGGCGGGACCTCGATCTCTCCTTCCATACCTTCACCGATCCCTCTGGAATTGTATGCATGGATCCTGTAGATATATTGCCCGTGCTCCACAGACCTGTCATTTATCGAGGTGGTCCCTGGTTTGAGATACCTCCATACATCGAGATCCCCTTGCGTCCTTCCCTTGTATACTATATATCCCTCAATTGGCGCACCTCCGTCATCAATGGGGGGGAGCCATTCCATCACAACAATGTCCGTTGAGGAAGACAGCTCAAGATCCCGTGGAGCGGAAGGGGTCCAAAGTGGGGATCCGTGTATTACAGGGCTCTTCTCACTCTCTCCGAAACCGTTCACGGCCGTGATGTAATAATCGTATCCCTTTCCATTCGTTACATCATCGTCCCTGAGATCATATTCGCCTGCGGACCTGGTCGCTATCAAGATGGACGAAGACTCCACGTCCGTGCGGTAGATCCTGTATTCGATGATGGGATATCCACCGTCGCTTTCCGGAGGGTTCCATGATATCTCGATGAAACCATCCCCCTCACCCATGATCTCGACCCCTGTCGGAGCTCCGGGATGGGTCCCGGGGACCACCTGAACACGGTTAGAGAGCTGGGACTCACCAAGGACGTTCATTGAACTGACCCTGAACCCGTAGTTAACACCGTTCAGAAGACCGCTGACAACGCAACTTTTCACATCCCCCTGCATTCGATCCATCAGAACCAGATGACCCCTTTCATCCACCATATACAATACATATCCAAGGATAGGGTATCCATTGTTGAGGGGGGCCTCCCAGGATATGGTGCATCCACTGTCCATGGGCTCCGCAGATAGATCGGAGATCGTCGCCGGAACATCACCCACCAGAACCCTCCACGGGTCCGAAGGGGGGCCTTCCGTTTTTGTATTCACGGCCGAGAGCCTGACCTCGATCTCGCTACCGGGTCCGATACCGAATATCCTCAGGTAAAGCTGTTCCGGATCCGTCTCCACGGTTTCCCATTCCACTGCACCCATATTCCTGTAGTACACCTTGTTGGCTGTCAGGGGGAGACCCCCTGTATCCGGTGAAGCGGTCCATGAAACCGTCATCTCCTTCAATTTACCGTATGCCTCGATAATACATGGGGGGGAAGGGGCACCGAAAGGAGCCGTAGAAACCACAGGAGAAAAGGGCGATTCACCGAAGTGGTTGACGGAAGTGACCGAATAGAAGTAGGTGCTCCCGTAAAGGAGCCCTTCATCCAGAAAGGAAGGATCCTCTGGACTGGAGGCCGATAAGGAGGTGAGTAAATGAAGCGAACTCCTCCCGAACCCACGGTATATATTGAAGGATAATATCTCCCGACCTCCCGGGTCGGGGTGGGCCCATTGAATGGAAACCCCGTAGAGAAGTGGCCTTATGGAGATCTCCTTGACCGCATAGGGATATGTGCCCGGTGTTCCTTCCACCGGGTGGGAGAGCGCCCCTTCCCCGTTCAGGTTTATGGCACTTATCCAGTAACAATATGTTCTCCCGTTCTTCAGTCCCCGATCATTGTACAACATCAGGCCTCCGGGTACGTCCCATCCCTGGCCCGGAGTGGTGTTATCGAGGGACCTGTAAACCCGGTAATGGGTAACCGGCGTCCCGCCATCGTTCTCAACAGGCCCCCAATATATCCGAATGGTTCCGTTCCCGACCTTGAGGGACACGTCAGTGACCTTTCCCGGTATCCATGAGGCTTTCGCGCTGACCGGTTCCGCCTTCTGTCCCTCACCGAAACTGTTGACCGCGGAAACCTGATAATGATACATGATACCCATTTCCACTATGTCCCTGAAGCTCGTTGATCCCCCCGACATTGTCTTATACAAGCGGGTGGAATAGGGAGAGGTTCCCCGGTAGATATGGTAAGCCGATATTGGCAGGTCCCATGTTACCCGGGGCCCGGACCAGGAAAGATCGATACAACCGAACCCACCAAGTGCCATCAGGTCCTCGGGCCTTGAAGGGGTACCCTTGTAATCGACCATGAGTACCTCCGATGGTTTGGATGGCCCCAATCTGTTCGATGCTGTGACCTTGAAGAAATATCTATCTCCGGGTGTGAGATCGAGCCAGGATACCACCATGACATCGGGATAGATCCTATCGATCTCTGTCATCTCATCGGGGTGTGGCCCGCCGTAAGCGGTATAATAAGATATTGGAAGGTTCCCGGTGTCACCCGGCGGGCTCCAAGAGACGTTCACACCGCCTGAAATTTCGTTAAAGACCACCCCCTCCGGGGGATCCGAAAGGGTATTGGGCTTTGCTCTGATCTGGGCCGAGAGCTCCCCTTCACCTGCCCCCATGAGGGAATAGGATACTCTGTAGTGGTAGTAGGACGGATATGGATCGATATCCGTGTCGTTGTATGCCTCTCCCTGGACAACCCTGGCTATAGGAAGAAGAGAGTCAGGATAGCACCCTCTGAACACCGTGTAGTACTCAACCGGATATAGCATCATCACCTGGGGGTCGATCGGGTCCCAGGATATTTTCACGTATAGGTCCCCCTCCTCCTTGGTGAGGTTTGTTGGAGGCTTCGGGATCGCCGGCATCCCGGATACGATGTTCGAAAAGCCGCTCTCCCCGATCCTTGAAAAGACCGATGTTACAGCATAGTAGTATCTCATCGGGGTGAAATCCAAGATGCTATCATTGAACATCGTAACATTACCAAGGACCTTATAGAGGGACATCTCGTCGGGTTTCGTCCCCCTGTAGAGCCTGTAACCGTTGAAACCGTACTGGCTGAATATCCCGGACTTGGGGGGTTTCCATGTGAGGTTCAGGTAAAGATAGCCCTTACGGATCGAAAGGTTCCTGGGGGTGGAATCATCGAGGAAAAGTTCGTCCAGGTTCACGATCTCAATATTATACCTGCTCCCGTTGACAACCTGATAGGCATGGTACCTACCGTCAAGTGAGAACATGGGGTTGAAAGAATTGGGACTGTGAATGTTGATCTCCTTGCTCTCAGGGATCCAGTTCGATCCCCAGTCGTTGCTGTAGACAAGGTCTATCCTCTCCGAGGAGCCCTCGTATGCCAGCATAACGGTCCTTCCCCCGTCCTTCAGTCCCACCGAGTATCCATACTTGCCGAAAAGATACGCTGACCCCCCTCTCTGTGATACCAGGGTCTTTTCATTTGACCATGTCGTCCCGTTGTCCCTGGATATCACCATGTCCAGCTTGTCGTCATCGGACTGGCAGGCGAACAGAAGGATCGTCCCGTTGATGTCCATTGACTGGAGCTCCTGATAGGAGCCTGATTTATCCATCACCGTTGTATTTGTGGTCCAGGTCGCCCCGCCATCGGTGGATGTGACCATATTGACATAACCCGAGCCGTAATTCGGCCTGTCGTAAAAGAACAAGATCTTGGAGGTCGATCCGGTCTTCACAACCTCTATCTCCGCATTGGATCCCCTGCCTGTCGAGGCGATCATGTATCCGCTCGACCAGGATGACCCGTCATACCTGTAGAAATACGACTGCCAGCTAGAGGATATCACCATGGACATGTAGATGTAATTTTCATCGGTGTCCAGGCCGAAGCTGTGACCGTAATTAGATCTGATGGTCACCGTGGTTGCTGACTGGAGGCCCTGCCAGCTGTCAAGGGGTGCTTTCTTCATGTATGCAGCACTGCCCGTGTAACCGACCCGGTATCCGCACCATATCAGGTATATGTTCCCTTTCCAGACAAGGAGCTCCTTTGAGAATACGTCATCGAAATAGGTGGAGTTCCATACATCCAGCTTCGATGTCCAGTTCTCTCCGTTATCGTAGGAGGCGTACATGCTGAGGGTCGTGCGGGTTCCGTTGAACCAGTTGAAAACGTAAAAAAGCCAGGAGCCATGCTCGATCAGGTGCCTGTTATGGCTCGATTCGGTCATTGTCCGGATGGATACGTCATCGATCTTCTTGATCAGTGAAGCGGACGGGTTCAACGCGGCCGGCTGGTCGGACCTTACCGGGATACTTTTCTCATCCGGGTCTGTACCCAGGGAAAATGGAGATGCACTGATACCCATCATTATCAGAAGGACAACGGCAAGGAGGGAACCGGTCCTTCCGGTGAAGACCCTATTCATGTTCAAAACCTCCCTTTCCGTTATGCAATCCTTCCCTTGGTGGAAAAGGACCCCCGTTTTTGACAGGAAGGGGGTTTTGTGGTAACCCGGGTTCATGGGGCGGTCCGGAAGGCATATTCTCACCCTGGGGACCTGTCTTATCGGGAGCAGGGGGCAGTCTCGGACGTTCCATCGAAACCTCAGCGAGCATCCCCCTCATCTCCACCTTCGCTTCCGAACCCGTTTTCTGGTCCTCCTTTTCCTCTTCCGGATTCTCCCCGGTCTCTGATCCCCTCCTCATGACCAGTATGATCACCGTGATCGATAGCATGACGGAGAACAAAAATGCTGACACTCCGATTATGGTGAAAAGCAACCATGTCCTCATCACATCCTCTCCGCTTCTTTCCCCGCCTCCCACGGTTATCAGGAAATCCTTCCGATCGGACCCCCCCATGGTATCCGTTACTTCCAGTGTGATCAAATGCTCCCCTTCAGGGAGTGTCACATCGAGCCTGTCTCCCGAACCCAGATAACCTGATACCCTTGATGTCCAGAAGTAGTCCAATGTGTCACCCCATAGCAGATCCGGGTCCGATACCTCTGCCACAAGGACTATGTGTTGGTCCGCGAGGAACATGGTCCTGTCACCCTCGGCACGAGCCTCTTCTATGACCGGGTCGTCGTTGATGTTCTCGACCTCGATCGTGAGATGATCATGAAGCTCGTGTTCGGCATCCTTTATCAGGAGATCTATCCTGTGTCTCCCGACCATCTCATTATTCGCCCTGAGCCGAAAACTTCCATTGGGATAGATGAAGACGTTGGTGCCTTCCTTGACAGCGGGAAGGGTTTCGAGAAGATCAGATCCAACTCTCACATCCTCGAGATCGGAGGGGTCGCACGCCCCGATATCGACAAAGACCCATTCACCCTGGCGAACACGGATGTCATTGTCGGTGTTCCATATGGGGGCGTCGTTCACGGAAATGATATGAAGGGTCAGGTTGATCGAGATCTCTTCCTCACCGTCGGTCACACGTATTTTCATATACGTGTCACCGTTGAAGTCATCTGAGGGGGTCACTACAAGATCAAGACCGTCCACTTCTATCCGGACCTCTTCAGACGATGCTATTTCATGGTCTAGTCGGTCACCGTCTTGATCCGAGAACCAATCGGTGAAACGCGGGATCGAGCATTCCTCGTCCTCAATGCACTCTATCGAGTCCGGAAGCCTATTCGTGGTCTCCGGTGCGGAATTGACCACTGAAAAATATGCCGTGTAGGGGTTGCTCTCGTTTTCCCCGTCCCAGGTCGTGACCCTCAGTTCCCAGGTCTCGTTCTTCACTAGTTCAAGATCGTTAAGGACCATCTCTGGTTCAGTAAGATTGTACCAGATGCGTCCCTCACTTTTTTCCTTCCCGAGATATATGTTGTATTGGAGATCCCCGGGGGGGACCTCCAGGTCACTTCCGGGCTTGACAAGGGAGATGGTGATATCATCGCCTACCCTTGGAGAAACGGGTTCGAGGGCTATGATCGGTGGGAAGGGGACGTTATTTTTCACCCCCAGGACCGGTTCGATATCGGTCCATGGTGAGATCAATCCAACTCCATCTGTTACCCTTGCTCTGAAATGGTATATGCCGCTCCCGGTGCCCATATCCGTTTGAAGCAACACACTCCATTCGGTCCCGTTCCAGTAGGGGTCGCTCAGGATATCATTCTTCCACTCATGTGTGTATGGATCGAGATACTGAAATTCGAGGTCGAGATGCTCTGGAGGGTCCTCGATGTCATGAGGGAACAGTGAAATGCTCGTACTTTCACCCCGCATTATCCACCCGTCCTCGATCGAGCCCCCAAGAAGTGAGGGCTCTTCGGATGGCGCGAACCTGATCCAGTTGAGAATGGGGTCCACGGGATTTCCCCTTATAAGATGTACCTTGATGAATATCCGTTGGAAAGTGGATGGAATATCATGGAGGTTCTTCCGACCCCACTTGACGAAGACCTCCTCGCTCCCCCTCTTCACTGATGTGGATGATTCGAGGGAGAAACCCCGAACGGTCTCCAGATCGCTCTCCAGGATCTCCACCCTGATGACATTGCCATTTCCCAGGAGGGATCCGTAAACACTCAGATGGTCCGGTCTGGTCCCATCAAACTCCAATGGTCCGATAATTACATAACCTCCCTGGAACCCGCTTTCCAGCTCTATCCCGACCGGGGTCATGGTACAGTTGGACATCGCAATGATGTGCTCCTCGTGTATCATCTCCTCGGTGTAGGGGTAATCCACGGAATAGTTCAAGGAGATCTCGAAAAGCATGGGGTTGGAGCCTTCACCTCTCAATATCTCCACCTCGAGCTCTAAAGATCCTGCGATATCCTCGCCCGCAGACCATGGCCCGGTGAGGTTCAGGGCAAATTCATGATATGATCCCTCGATCTCCATCCCATCCAATTCCCCGATGTCAACATACCCGGACACTGGGAAAAGCTGCGATCCTTCATCATGGTCAAGGATCCTGAAACGCCCGCTCGAGCCCCCCGCAAGTCCTCCCATGGTGAAACCGATCTCTCTCCATGAGGACAACCCCATGGGGGAGAATGGGACGGTCCGCAACCTTCCATGGGAAGAGGGGACGAGCCTGTAAAACTCCAGGTCGGTCCCGTTCTGAAAACAGACCATGGAAAGATCCTCATCAATGGAAGGAGAATGCCCCCATCCACTTCCCAGGCTTATCCGCTCCTCGAATGGCCCCCCCTCCCTGGAGATCATGAACTGGACATTGCGTCCCGTGTCTTCGTAACATAGCATCAGGTCTCCGTTCCTCGAGGATATCATGACCTCCATGTTATCGGTATCCAGGTTATTCGGTGAGAACGATGAGACCTCTTCCAGGTTGAGATCACCGCTTGCCAGCAAATTTCCATGGTATATAGACATGGGATCGGAGACCGACATGGCAATATGTATCGACCCCTCTCCCTCGACCCCGGATATGAATGCGATATCGTTCACCAAATTCGCGACCGGTCTGCTTTCGGACCATGTCGAGCCCCCGTCGTCGCTTTCAGCAACCCTTAACTGTTTTTTGGTGGGGGTGGAAAACATAAGGTAGGTACTCTCGGCCCCTGTCATTGCGCTCCTTATCACCGTGAACGAATTGGCCTGCTGGTTGAAACTGGAGATCCCCATCCAGGAGCCGTTTCGATATGACCTGTGGTAGATGTAGCCGTTACCCGGATATTTCCAGAAAAGCATGACCATGTCCCTATACGGGGACAACCTTGTATGGTATACGTCATTCGAGATACCCATCGAAAAGGGCGACACCCCGGAAAGACCGATCCAATTTTGACAGGGTGTGACCTTCACTGACATCTCCCTGATAGAGGATGATGCGCTGTGTATGCTGTAGAGGTAGAATATCTTATCCTGATGGATAAGAAGCTCGCATCTCCCCGATCGAGACCCCGTCCCGGAAAAGACAAGCACGGGGCTTTGCCATGTGGAACCGTTGTCCGGGGATACTGTAAGATGGAAGTCGATCGTGTTCGATGAGGTATCCGTTGTAATATAAGCGAGGTAGATGGATCCCCTGTATTCCTGCATGATCCTTGCGTTAATGAGGTTCTGTGTTGTTTGCTGGTCCGCGGGGATGCTCGACCCTTCTCCAATGGAAATATCGTTCAACTCGATATATCCGTCTTGACGTATGACCATATCTTCCCGGAGGGATACCCAATCACGGCGTCCTCCGTTCATCTGATAAACCGTGGTAGGGTCTGTGGATGGACCTCTGACATGACCGGATGATATCTCCGGAACTTCATTTCCCTCAATGGATGACCATGATGTCCCCGGGAATGAACAGCAGGACCCGATGAGAGGAACCATCAATGAGAGGATAAATATTGGGACAAGAATTTTTTTTAGCCCACTCAACAAAGCAATCTCCCCCTACCATCATGGAGCATATTTTTGATATATATCATTTGGTGGGGATTTCCGTATTGCTGGCTTGAATATGGTATATATAAGTTATGATGGAAAGGTCGAGTTAAGTATTCGCCGAAGTCCAGAAAGGGCATGTGAGTAAGGACGGTTTGGACCGGATCAAGGGTTTAAACCTTCATCCAACCTCAGTTTTTTCATTCCCGAAGTCAAAAGCACCACCCGGGAGGGGGGATTACTGCCGGCAACCGAATATCCCGTCAACTCGGACATCTTCCGTGCAAACGTCGATATCTCCTCGAATGACGGCATGTTATCGATCGAAAGCCTCTCCCTTGAATATCCCACGAAGACGTATCCCTTCGGTTCTATGAAATCGAATTCTCCCCTGAGGTCGAGCGCCGCATACTGCTCCTCGTATCCGAGGTTCCATCCCTTGACAAGCGTGTGTCTTGCAACGGTCCTTGTATCCAGTGATGGTATCAGATCGATGGTCTCTTTCAGTCTTTTCCAGCCATCTCCTATCTTCGGTAAGCAGAGCTTTCTGTAGATCTCCTCGGTGGGGGCGTCTATTGAAATGTATAGTTGAGAAGGCAGGGGGTCGAGGTCCCTCAACAGATGCGGAAAGGTACCGTTGGTAACCAGGAAAGTTGTGAACCCTCTCCTCCGGTACTCCGCTATAAGCTCTCCGAGACGGGGATACATGGTAGGCTCCCCCGTCAGGGAGATCGCTACCTGGTTGGGGGCCCTCGCTTCGTCCCACATCCGGAGATCGCATCTTTCATCTCCCTTGAAACCGGAGACCAGCCTCCTCTGTGCCTCGATCGTGCCCTCGACTATCATTTTGGGGTCGTCCCATTCCTCTATCACATCGTCTGCGCCCTGGTATCGCCAGCAGTAGAGGCATCGGTGATTGCAGGCATTCGCGACGGGGGTCATCTGCAAACACCTGTGGCTGTCTATGCCGAAGAACTCCTGCTTGTAACACACCCTTCTGTTGATCATGGACTCCCTGAGCCAGTGGCAGGTCTTGACAGCTGAATGGTTTCCCACTATGGCATATCCCTGCTTCTCGAACATTGCCTTCAGGTTTCCATCCATGTCGGGGCAATGAGTGTGGTCGGTAAAAAACTTCCCCCCCACCCCAAAAACCATCAATACTTGGATTGAAACTGTAAAAACCGGATGAACAGAAATATCATATAATCATCGCAACGACCATCTTCATAGTTCTTGTGCTGGCCATATCAGCATCGGCGCTCTATCCGGTATTCCGGTTCGAGAGTCCGGAGACCACCGTGACCTCACTCAGGGTGATCGGTGTCGACGAGCAGAGCCGGACCTTCAACCTGGGACTGACGGTAAAGGTGTTCAATCCGAACTCTCTTGAGATGGAGATATTGAGAATAGAAGGAGATGTTCTCATCGACGATACGGTCATGGGCCCCATATTCAATGAGACAGGAACAACCGTACCCTCTGGTGGGAGCTTGGAGATCGAGCTCGTGGTCATGGTGGGCGATGGTTCCCTGATGGTCCTCAAAGGGGAGGAGCTGACCATCAAGGGTCTATCCCGCGGAAAGTATCCCTGGTTCAGGGGGAATTCCGATTTCGAGGGATCGATCGATCTCCCCGGATACGGCAACGGCCCGGGGAACATCCCACCCGTCGCGATCATCGAGGCGCCGTTCACGGCAATGGTGATCGAGGATGTGGAGTTCAGCGGAGCTCTTTCCCTGAACAGGGACGGAGGGATAACCGGATACAGCTGGGACATGGGTGACGGAACAACTCTTGATGGGGAGGTTGTACAGCACAGATACAGGGTGCCCGGACTTTACCTTGTCGAACTGGAGGTCACGGACGATCATGGCGAGAGCGACACCGCCAGGTACGAGATAACGATCAGGACGAGGCTTTGACCTCAGAAGAGTCCCAAGGCCTTCCCGTCATCCGTTACATCCATTCTCTCGGCAGCGGGCTCCCTGGGAAGCCCGGGCATCGTTGTTATCTTCCCCGTAAGCGGGATCACGAACCCTGCTCCGGCCGACAGCCTGATCTCAGAGATCGTCACCTTGAATTTGGTCGGGGCCCCGAGAAGTGTAGGGTCATCGGAAAGCGAATACTGGGTCTTAGCCATGCATATGGGGAGATCTCCGTATCCCATCTCCTCGTACTTCTCCATCCATCTGGTGGCATCCACGGAGAACTGGACCTTCCCTGCCCCGTAGACGTTGTTGCAGATGGACTTGATCTTTTCCTTTAAGGGGAGATTGTCGGGGTAGAGCGTATTGAAGCAGTTCCTGCATCCCTTTACCGTTTCCACGAGCTTCCTTGCAACCTCCAGGGCTCCCTCCCCTCCCCTTGCATGGTGGTCTGACTCGGCTATCTGGATGCCCATGCCCTCGCAGAGTCTGAGGATCTCCTGAACCTCATCCTCGTGGTCTTTCTCGAAGCGGTTGATGGCGACCACCACCGGAAGTCCGAAGAGCTGGATTATACCGAGATGCCTCGAGAGGTTTGCCAGCCCTTTCCTCACGGCAAGGACATCCAGCTTCTCGAGCTCATTCTTCGGGACACCCCCCTGCATCTTCAGGGAGCGAGTGGTGACCACCATAACAACCGCAGATGGTACGAGACCTGTCTTCCTGCAAAAGATATCGAAGAACTTCTCCGCTCCGAGATCCGAGCCGAAGCCGGCCTCCGTGATGAAATATTCGCTGAGGTGAAGCCCGATCTTTGTCGAGAGGAACGAGGATGTCCCGTGGGCTATGTTCGCGAATGGGCCACCGTGTATGAACGCGGGAACCCCTTCCAGGGTCTGGACAAGATTGGGCCTTAAAGCATCCCTGAGAAGCATCGCCATGGCCCCAACAACCCCGAGATCGCTCGCCAGCACGGGCATGCCGTCCATGTTGTAAGCCACGATTATTCGTGAGATCTTCTCCTTCAGGTCCCTGAGAGAGGTGGCAAGGCAGACGATGGCCATGATCTCGCTTGCAGCCGTGATGTCAAAAGAATCCTCCTGTGGCATCCCGCTCTTCTCTCCCCCCAGACCGATAACGGCATGCCTGAGGGACCGGTCGTTCATGTCCATGACCCTGTGCCATACTATCCTCCTGGGGTCTATGTCCAGCCTGTTCCCGTGATGCATATGGTTGTTCAGAACGGCTGAAAGAAGGTTATGCGCGGCCGTTATGGCATGCATGTCCCCTGTGAAATGGAGGTTGATGTCCTCCATGGGAACCACCTGGGAATAGCCGCCTCCGGCGGCACCTCCCTTGATCCCGAAAACCGGCCCCATCGATGGCTCACGTATTCCGAGCATGGAGCGGTGCCCTATCTTGCACAAAGCCTGTGCCAGACCTATGGTCATGGTGGTCTTACCTTCACCCGCAGGGGTCGGGCTCGTTGTCGTGACGAGGATGAGGTGTCCCGGCTCAAGCGAACCGATCCTTTCCATGGCAGAGAGTTCGATCTTTGCCTTGTGGGCCCCCCACGGGGTGTATTCACCTGGCTTCAGTCCTGCCTTTTCAGCGATATCCTCGATGGGTCTGAGCTTTGCTGCCTGGGCTATCTCAATGTCACTCAACATACGGAAAGGTGAACGTTCTTCTCTCTGAATAATCTAACGCAGGAGTGGCCCTATCTTCAATCGATGATCCGTGGTGACAGCTTTTCACATTCTGAAAGCGGGCTCCTTCATATTCAGATATTTTTCGGGGTCCTTTCGGAACATAAATCTGCAACCGGGGGCGCAGAAGTAATATATTTTTCCCCTGTGTTCGCTTGTCCACTTTGCCCCTTTGGGGTCAACCTTCATCCCGCAGACCGGGTCTGTTTCCATATAATTACCTCCTTTTCTTTCTGGCGCCCGGAGTATATCGCTTGAGCATCAGTGAGAGTGTCACAACCGTCACGGAGCTCATCGCCATTGCAAGGCCCGCATATTCGGGCTGCATTGTGATCCCGAAAAAGGGATGGAGCAATCCGGCCGCAACCGGTATGAGCGCGGTATTGTAGGCGAAAGCCCAGAAGATGTTCTGCTTGATCCTTCTCATCACCTTTCGTGATAGCTGGATCGAGGCCACGGCATCGGTGAGATCGCTGTTCACGAGTACTATATCGCCGCTTTCCATTGCGATGTCGGTCCCGCTTCCCTGCGCAAGGCCGACATCGGCCTGGGCCAGTGCGGGAGCGTCGTTGATCCCGTCCCCCACGAACGCGACCTTCCTGCCCTTTGCCTGGAGGTCTTTTACCTCATCGGCCTTCTGACCGGGTAGAACGGATGCTATAACGTTCTTTATGCCGACCTGGTCCGCAACCGCCCGGGCTGTTCTCTCATTGTCGCCTGTGATCATGATGGAGTCAATGCCCATTGAACCCAGTTCTGCGACCGCATCCGCGGACGACTCCCTTACCCGGTCCGAGACACCGATCAGACCGAGGAGTATACCATCGGAGGCGGTTAGCAGGGTTGTAACCCCCCGAGATTCAAGTTTTTCGAGTTCTTCTGCGGGCTCGGGACCCAAAACGATGCCGTATTCTTCCATGAGCTTTACCGTGCCCACCAGCACTTCCTTCCCGTCTAGATTTCCCCTGACCCCTTTCCCGCCTACGGCCTGGAAATCGGACACCTCATAAAGCTCGATCTCTCCCGACCTCTCGAGGACTGCCGACGCTATGGGGTGTTCGGACCCCTTCTCCACCGAGGCAGTTATCCTCAGTAGATCCTCTTCACTTCCATTGAACGCCTCGATATCTGTCACGACGGGCTTCCCCTCCGTGAGCGTCCCTGTCTTGTCGAATACAAACGTGTCGATGGACCTCGACCTCTGGAGGGCTTCCCCGTTCTTTACGAGTATGCCCAGCTCGGCACCTCGTCCTATACCGACGGTCACGGCGGTAGGTGTGGCGAGTCCCAGAGCGCAGGGGCAGGCTATTACAAGTACGGATATGAGCGCCGTCAGGGAGAATATCAGCGACTCGCCGACGATCAGGTACCATAATATGAATGAAAGGATCGCGATCGTCAGTACAGCGGGAATGAAGTATGTGACCACCCTGTCGGCAAGCTTCTGGATGTCGGGTTTGGAACCCTGGGCATCCTCCACCATCCTGATGATCTGAGAAAGCATGGTTCCCTTTCCCACCTGCACGGCCTTGACCTTGAGAAGGCCGTTTCCGTTCACGGTGCCTCCTATGACCTTGCCGCCATCTTCCTTGAAGGCGGGAATGGGCTCTCCGGTTATCATGGATTCATCCACGTGTCCCTTGCCCGAGATGACCTCTCCGTCAACAGGTATGTTCTCACCGGGCCTGACCACAACAATGTCCCCGATCTCGACATCCTCTATCTCGATCGACAGCTCCCTTCCATCCCTCTCGACCATTGCCGTCCTTGGCCTCAAACCCATCAATCTCTTGATCGCCTGGTTGGTTTTCCCCTTGGCGCGGGCTTCAAGGAACCTGCCAAGGGTCAGGAAACCCGCAAGCATCAGAACCGTATCGAAGAACAGAAACTCCCGATCAAGTATCAATCTGAAGGTCCCGAGCACGCTTGCAACGAATGCCACACCCATTCCAATGGAGTACATTACATCCATGTTCAGCAAGCGGTGTCTGATGGACCGAAATGCAGCCGAGAATATCGGAGCGCTGATGAATATGAAGACAGGTGTCGTGAAGATCAACATGGCGTATGCCATGTCAAAGGGTAGCATAACCCCGGTCTGCATGAGTATCATCAGGGGGATCCCGATGCCAAGTCCCAGTACGAACCTTGCTATCCTCCTTCTCTGCTCCAACCTGTAGCGTTCCTCCTCCGCTTCCTGGGTGTCCTCGTCATCCCTGCCAAGATACTGGTATCCAAGCTCCTCGATGGCCCTCTTCATTTCCTCCACTGAGACCATATCCTCCTTGTACTCGACCTTCGCCCTCTCGGTGCCGAGGTTCACATAAACGCTTATCACCCCCGGCAGTTCTCCGAGAACATCCGAGATCGCCTGCACGCACATGGCGCAGGTCATGCCCCCAACCTTGATCGAGACCCTGTCGTTGACAACACCGTAACCCACATCCTTGATCGTCTTCTCGAGACTTTTAATATCGGTTACGGAGGGGTCAAATGTGACACGGGCCATCTCCCTCCCAAGATCCACATTCGCAGAGCTCACCCCGTTCATGTCCCCGAGGGCGGAGCTTATCGCCGCCGAGCACATGGCACAGATCATACCGGTCACCCGTATGTTCGTTGTTATCATGTCGGGCGTCATCGCTTCAAACCTTCAGAATTGTAGAAAGAAGAGCAAGGATGTAGTTGGGTGTTCCCCCTATATATTCTAATTCGACCCCTTCAGGGACGTGAGAGTTTCCAGGACATCATCCACATGGCCGGGAACCTTCACTTTCCTCCATATCTTCTTTATCCTGCCCTCCGGATCAATGAGGAATGTGGACCTCTCCACCCCCATGAACTCCCTCCCGTACATCTTCTTATTCCTCCAGGCTCCGAAGGATCCGAGGACCGAGTGTTCGGGATCGCTCAGCAGGGTCAGTTTCAGTTCATGCCTGCCGATGAAGTTGAGATGGCTTTTTTCCGGGTCAGGGCTGATCCCGATGATCCGGGCCCCTTCCCGGCCGAACCTCTCAACCTCGCAGGAGAAGTCCTTTGCCTCCCGGGTGCACCCAGGTGTGTTATCCTTGGGGTAGAAGTAGAGAACGGTCCATTTACCCATGAGATCTCCGTTGCAGACCTCCCTGCCTTCCTGGTCGGTGAGGCAGAATTCCGGTATATTATCGCCAACTTCGATCTTTTCCATCCTTTCGACCTCCACCCATGTATAAGCTTCAATTATTAAATCGGGTCCCCTGAACTATCATGGCTGCGGAGAAGGCAGAAAGTATCCGGCACCTTGTTTATCCCTCTTCACTTCTGACTCAGGGGTGGTATGAAATCGTTTAGCTTCTGGATGTTCGGGTTTACCTTTCCCCACCTTATCAGGGAGAACGCCACATCAATTATCTCCGGCCTGTCCTCCAGATAATCCTCGTATTCGAGCCTGATGGAATCGTAATACTTCCTTGCGGTCATCCAGTTGGGTGCGGCGAATATCACGAGCAGATCGTACTTGCCGTTCAGGTAGTAAGTATCCATCAACCTGGTGTTCAGCTCGCCGGGTGCGTTCGTCAGATGTCTGCGGATGAGTAATTTGGCCTGATCGGAAGTGAGTGGTTTGAGCTTGATCAGGAGGATGAAGATCTTCCAGTCTATCTCGTTCTCGTCCACTACCGCGGTGTAGCCCCAGATGGCCTGACTGTCCTCCATTTTTCGTTTCTCTCTCCACACCTTCTGCCTGTAGGAGCCGCATGCTCTCGCTATCTCTTCCAGGCTCCTTGTGGGATCCTTGAGAAGTTCGTTCAGTATCCTGTGCCCCCGGAACTCCGTGGTCACCGGGCTCTTCTCTTCACGGGCCATTTCTTCACCAGAGGGTCGAATATGGTAATGCCTTTAATAGTTGTGGTTCCAAATGGGCCATAAAATGCCGTTTTTTCACCGGCTGGTAACGTATCAGAGGGTGTTGTCCCGTAAGCGCCGTGTAAAATATCATTTGTCTATTAAAAACATTTAAACAATAGAAAATCACTATCCACCCGGTAACAGCCGGGGTTCTGGGGACCACCGGGACGGACCAGATATAGGGTCAAGAGGGATTTCGATGCTTACAGAGATCACCAACCTCCAAAACCTGGAAGTGATAACGGATAAGGGACTGTCCCTTGGATATGTCGAGGATGTCATAGTTGACCTCGATTCCGGGGAGGTCTACGAGCTTCTGGTATCGGAGACAAATGAAGAGCTTGTTGAAGATGCTGCATCCGTGGGAGTGCCCTTCAGATGGGTCCAATCCATCTCCAGGGTTGTCCTTCTCAAGCACTTCCCCGGCAGGATCAAGAGGAAGGAGCAGTTCGAGCTCCCGGCCATGCCGGCGGACGGAAAGAAGAGGAAGCTCAGGGTGGTCAAGAAGGATCACGGGGATGGCGGGGTCGAAAGACGCGGCTGGAGATAGGACCCGGAGGTTTTTTCGATATGGCCATGAAGGACCTTTCGGACCTCGAGCTCAGGATATACGAATACGTAAGGGACCATGATTTCGGGAATTATCCCTGGGTCACAAAGGATGCGGCAAAATATCTGAAGGTCCCGGAGGATGATATCTACAGGTCCCTGGCGGAGCTCACGAAGAAGATCCGTGACAATATCTGGATATACTACAATAACGGGGAGCTTCACATAGTCGCGGATTGACCTTCATACCGCCTCGCTGAGGAGCAAATGGACCGCAAGTCCGGTATCGGGCTTCCTGACATTCTCCAACCATACCAGGCCGCCGTAGCGGTCGATAATCTTCTTGACCAGATAGAGTCCAAGACCGTAGGGCTCGAGACCCGTCCTCTTCGGTCTCTTGAAAAGCTCCCTCATCAGGCCCTCGTCTATGCCCCCGCCATTATCCCGGATCGTAAGATGTACCGGTCCGGGCAGCAGATTGGACCTTGACGGGTCCCTCCTCGCCTCGAGCCTGATCCTTGGTCTGTCGCTCTTTCCATGGACCATGGAGTTGTCGAGGATCCGGGTCAGGGCCTCGGAGAGGAGATCGTCTGCAAGAACCGAGAGGTCGGGTATGTCATGCTCGATCATCGCGCACCTCTCTCCCCAATTCTCCCTGCATCGCTCTATCGACCTCTTCACGACATCCTTGAGGTTCAGCGGCGATGGCTCGATAACCGGCCTTGCCAGGGACATGATCTTCACATCCTTGATGATCGATGAGCTCTTTCTTACTTCCTGGAGTGCCCGGTTGATGTAATCCCTCTTCTTCTCTTCCGATATGCCGGGAAGGGTCAGAAGTTCGATGTAACCCATTATTCCCGCGTTCACGTTGTGAATATCATGGATCATTAGGTCGTTGTACAATCCCACCTCTTCCATGGCATCCACGAGCTTCTCGCTCTGGTCCCTGAGGCTTTCTTCGAGCCTCTTCATCTTTGTGATATCCTGACCCACCATCAGGACCATGGAGATCTTGCCTTCATCATCGAAGATGATCGTATTTTCAAGAGATATTACCAGGGTCTCTCCCGACTTTGCCCTCACCCTGCTCTCGTACTGTGTGCGGAAACCGGACCCTATCGTCCATTTGAATACCTCGAGCTTTCCCTTTTCGGCCTCGTGATCGAGGAGAAAATCAAACCAGGACCGCCTTTCGACCTCCTCGAACATGTATCCGAGGGCCCTGCTCGCTCCGGTGTTGAACATAAGTATGTTCCCTTCGAGGTCGAGGCCTATGATGATCGCATTCGATGTCTCGATCAGTTCGTTTCCAAGACTTCTCGGGATCTCCCCGGATCTTATGGAATCGGCACCCTGCTCCTTGTAGGTCCATACCTCCATGATCTGGAAAGGTTTCTCCCGGGAAGGGATCGGGACCGCGAACACATCGAATTCGGTCTTTCCCTCGGGGGTGGTGAAATCGATGACGTATGAGAGCGGTTTACCCGTTGAAAGGCATTCTCTCAGTTTGTTGCTTCTCGCCCTTTTGGGGAACTTGATCGGGTCCTTCCCTTTTGCAGCGAGGCTTATCTGCTCGTCACAAGCACTGTTCTGGAAGAGCAGGTGAAGGTCCTGATCCACTATGGTGACGGGAAATGGAAGCTCCTCGAGGGTTTCGAAACCGATCTCCCTCCGCGGGGGCTGGTTTTTCCTCTCCGTCATGGTAATGAGGATGTCCTTTGCATCGCTTGATTCCTGCTCCTCGAATACGAAGGTCCCCTTGATCGTCCTTCCGGATGAGGATATCAACGACAGGTCGAGCCTCTTTCCCGACCAACCGCCCTCTTTCAGGAGCGTCAGTATTTCCGGGATGCCCGAAGGCTCCAGGATATCAAAGATGTATGTGCCTACTATGGAGCGCGTATCCACCCCCAGAAGGGACCCGAGGAATCCGTTGACGAACCTGATCCTCCCCTCTCTGTCCATTATGAATATGCCCATCGGGAGCCTGTTGATCGTCTCGGCAGAAAACTCATCCCCATTGGTGCCTTCTCCTTTTTCCGGAGTCTCCCCTGAACTGGAAATCATAATGCGCCCTCCCGGCATCTTCCGGGTCAAATTGCCCGATAACGTTGGTTAACCATGCGGTGGATATTTAAAATCTGTTACCCTAGTTCGTCACCATCAGTTTCATGCCCCCCTCCGGAAAGGGTTTTGTATCGATGTGTGTTTATTGTCACCATGACCTCGGGCACGAGTTCCCACCCCGGCCTCTCCTGGACGGAGAAATACCGGCCCAGGACACTTGACGACCTGGCCGGCCACAACAAGGTAGCGGAGCAGCTCAGGGCCTGGGGCAGGTCCTGGATGGCGGGGCCGGTTCCGAAGAAGAAGGCCATAATCCTGGAGGGTGAACCGGGTGTGGGAAAGACAACTGCTGCCTTTGCACTGGCCAATGAGATGGGGTGGGAGGTCATCGAGCTGAACGCATCCGATGCCCGGAACCTGGAATCCATAAGGAAGATGGCAACACGCGGGGCCATGTCCCGGGACATCACCGATGTCGAAGGGTACAGTGGCGGAGAACACGGCAGGAAGCTCATCCTCCTCGACGAGGCCGACAATCTCTACGAGAGGGGGGCCCAGTCGGAGGACGGGTCGGACCTTTCTGACCGGGGCGGGAAGAAGGCCATCGTGGAGCTTGTGAGACTGACGCAGAATCCCGTGATCCTCGTTGTCAACGACCTCTACGGTCTCATCAGCGGTTCGGGCGCCTCGCTCTCTTACTCCAGTGAGAAGTTCAAATTCAGAAGGCTAACTCCCCAATCGGTGGCGAGGAGGCTTCGGCAGATATGTGCCATGGAATGTATACAATTCGATGATGAGATAATAACAGCACTTTCCGAAAGGTCCGCAGGGGACATGAGATCGGCCGTGGGAGACCTGCAGATCATCAGCGCGGGAAAGAAAAGGATAACCCTGAAGGACATGGATGTGCTTGGTTACAGGGACACGAAGGAGAACATCTTCAACACCATGGAAAAGGTCTTCAGAGCGGGGACCTTGGAGAGGGCGAGAACATCCCTCAGGGACGCGGATGAGAGCATAGACTCCCTGATGCTATGGTTCTCCGAGAACCTGACGGTTGCCATGTCCCACCCCGATGATATCAACCGGGGGATGGAATATCTCTCACGGGCGGACCTCTACCTCGGCAGGGTGAGGAGGAGGCAGAACTACAAGCTATGGAGATATGCAAAGGACCTCATAGCAGCGCTTGGCATCGCGAGGAGGCATCCGAACCAGAACAGGTCCCGGTATCAATTCCCGTCATATCTGCGATCCATGTCAAAGACCAAGGAATCAAGGGCGAACCTCAAGGAAGCATCACTTCGTCTCGGAAGGGCCACCCATTCTTCCATCAGGACGGTGAAGGACGATGCAATAATGAGGTATTCCGTCCTTGTGAAGAGGGAACCTGAATTCGCCCTGGGACTCGTCGTAAATGCGGATCTCGAGAAGGAGCACCTTAAGATACTTGCAGGTGACGCCCTCAACGATCGTCAGGTCAAGGAGATCATGAACAGGGCCGATGCCATCAGATCGGAAAGAACGGCCCCGCATTCTCTGGAGAAAGGTGGGTTGATGGCATTTCAAACAGGGTCGGAAGATAATGGGGAGGTGTCTCAAGTTGACAGTGAAGTGAAGGCACCTGATGACCTGGCAGAGGGAGAAAGCGGTCCAAAACAGACCTCTCTCTTCGAGTTCTGATGCGGAAACATGAGCGGTCTTCTTTTAAACGGTATGGAGAAAGATCATCTTTCGCGCGGTCCCGGACCATCTCGAAAATTCGGGGAAGCCCTCTCGTCTATAGTTCGAGTTCTTCCGACGAGTCTATTGAAAGAGCAACAGCTTTTACCCGTGGCGTCCTGGTTGTCACGGGTCCTCTTTTAGCCTTCTTCTTCTTGAAAAGAGAGTAACCTTCCTCACCCTCATATTCTTCACTGTCCTCCTCCTTCTCCACCTTCCGCCTCTCCCTTTCAAATTTCCTTTTTTCCTTCTCTGCCCGCTTCCAGGCCTTCTTCTTCTGTTTGAGCTTCAGAGAGCCGGCGGCCGGTGGCAGTTCCCTGAACCTCCTCTTCCAGGTCTTCTTCCTCTGCTTGGAGATGAACACAAGTGCCACCACCACAACGACCAACAGGACCAGAAGCCACAGCCAGTCGGATATAAGGCTCCTGATCTTCTTTCCGAAACTGACCTCAGGCTCGATCACCTTCAGCATCGCCTGATAGGAGACGTTCCGGTCTCCCATCGGAGAATAGGACAGGGATGCATCGATCTGATATGTCCCTGCAGGGCTTTCCCTTTCCCAGATTATCTCCCTCGTCCTGTTGATCGTGTTCATCTGGGACTGCATCTGGATGTTTGGCTGTATGATCTGGTTGATCCTGATCTCCGTGTAGAGTTTGATCCAGGGTACCATGAATGCATCCTTGTACTCGACGGTCACCTTTTCCTTGTCCATGTAAATGTTCTGGATGGACAGGGAGTTGGATGAGAACTCGATCCCCGAATCAACGTCGGATGAGCCGTATTTCATTATGGCCCCTCCTTGGCACCTCGCCTGTATCCTGAGGGAGATGGTGGTTCCCGCTTCCACGGTTGTATCATTGTTCGAGGGGAACCAACCTGTTGCAGAGATCCGGGTATCTATCCCTTCGTTGATCCTCTGGCTCATCACACTCAGCTGGGTGAGGGGTTCACTGCCCCTGAGCACCTCGAAAATGAAATCCGAGGAGACCGACCCGGAACCCTCATCCCTGGTGCCAAATATCGATATTTCGACCTTGCCTCCCAGGTTGATGGTTTCCCTCAGGGGTTCGCTCCTCCACTCTCCCACCGCGCGGTAGGAGGTGTGGCCTACGGGAAGGAGGCCGAAACCGAAAAATCCGTCCTTGATGAAACCGTTGGGTATGACGATGGACTGGAACTCGTCGGCTGATTCGGGGGGCAAAGGTGTCATGCTCATCCCCTCGCCGAGGTATATCTTGATCGGGTTGAGCATCATGGGCTCAGAAGCTGATTGGGCCACGCTCTCCTCGGACATGACAATTGCGGCCGTTGGCAGGAGAGTGGCCAGCATTATCAGCATGGAAGCGAACGCCATTTTTCTAGATCTCATGTTTTACCTCCCCGGAGGGTTCGAACGGTTACCCGGACAACGAGTAAGGGTAATTGGTATATAACAAATATCCGCCAACGGCATATAAGTTTTACCTATCCCTCGGTCCATCTTCAAGACCCAGATCATCCATGTGTTCCGGTAAATATTAAACCATTCCGGTAAAACAATACAAGAGACGGGTCCTCGGGGATAATTCTATTATCGATCACCGCTTCCCCGGAACAATGGTCCGTGAAGGTCGACGCAGGTATGTGGTACTGCATGTGGTCGAGCCCGGGGGAGTGGGAAAGGGGCTCCTGATCAAGCTGATCAGGGGCAGGACCAGGGACCTGGAGAAGGAGGACTTCGACAGGATCAAGCCCTGGTTCGTCTACCATCATTCGGGATGGGCGATCATCAAGGTGCTTCACAGGGGCGCGGGGGATCTCGTCAGAATGATAGAGGACCTGAACGGGATGGAGCTGAGAGAAGGTGTCATGAAGATAAATATCGCCGGCGTTTCAGGCACCCTCAAAGGGGCATTCCGCAAGTTCGTTCCGGAACCGGTTCGAAAGGAGAAGCATTACCGCGAGGAGCTCGAAGGTAAAAGTTAGCCCATTTTTCATTTTGGAGCAAACCCAATAAGTATTTATGAGATTAGGATTCTCAGTGAAAGTCAATGCCGGGGCAGCCAAAGCTGCTTTGCCGCGCTAGGACCTACCTAAGGAAGGATCATCATGCAACCAGGGAACATGGCCTACGATAGAGCGATCACAGTATTCTCTCCGGACGGCCGGCTATTTCAGGTGGAATATGCCAGGGAGGCCGTAAAGAGAGGGACAACAACAGTCGGTCTCAAGTTCAAGGATGGGGCCATCCTCATCATAGACAAGAGGATAACGAGCCCTCTGATAGAACCAAGCTCCATCGAGAAGATCTTCAAGATCGATGAATACCTCGGATGCGCCACAAGCGGATTGGTGGCGGATGCGAGGGTTCTGGTGGACCGGGCCAGGATAGAGGCCCAGATAAACAAGATCACGTACAGCGAACGGATACCCGTCGATGTCCTCGTCAAGAAGATATGTGATTTCAAGCAGAATTACACACAATACGGTGGGGTACGTCCCTTCGGCACCGCACTTCTGATAGCCGGGGCTGATGAGAAGGGTGTACACCTTTACGAGACAGACCCCTCGGGGGCCATGATGTCCTATAAAGCCGGTTCCATTGGCTCCGGAAGGAGCGTCGTCATGGAGATTTTCGAGGACAAGTACAAGGCCAACATGTCCGAAGGTGTGGCGATCAAGTTAGGACTGGAAGCGCTTCTCGGGGCAACGGAGGAAGGAAGCCTGAACACCCTGGCCGTCGAGATAGGGATCGTGAAGAAGAAGGAGCCTTTCCAGAAGATCGAACCCAAGAAAGTGGCGAAGTTCGTTGAGGAGGCGAAGAAGTAGAGGGGTGGTCATGCATGGTCTCCCTCGATGATGCTGTCATTGCCCGACTCGACAGCCATGGTGAGAGGTTCGAGATCTTTGTCGACCCCGAACTGGCTCATGCCTTCAAATTTGATGACAAAAGACCCGAACTGGCGGAGGTCCTCGCAGTCGAGGACATCTTCAAGGACGCCCACAAGGGAGACAGGGCTCCGGATGAGTTACTCCAGAAGATCTTTGGCTCGACGGACGTTATGTTCGTGGCAGCCAAGATACTGGAGAAGGGAGAGATACAGCTCACCACGGAACAGAGAAAGAAGATGCAGGAGGAGAAGAGGAAGCAGATAGTCGCCCTCATCTGTCGAAACTGCATCAACCCGGTGAACAAGACCCCCCATCCCCCCGGGAGAATAGAGATCGCGATGGAAGAGGCAAAGATCAACGTTGACCCCTTCAAAAGTGCAGAAGCACAGGTCAACGAGGTCATCAAGGAGCTCAGGCCCATCCTCCCCATCCGTATGGAGATGGCACAGATCGCCATAAAAACCCCGGCCGAGAATTATGGAAAGCTCACAGGTGATATCAGATCCTACGGAAAGGTGCTGAAGGAGGAATGGACCAAATCCGGCGAATGGGTATGCCTCGTGGAGATACCGGCAGGTCTCCAGATGGAGTTCTTTGATATTTTGAATTCCAGGACGCACGGCGAGGTCCAGACAAAGCTCATGAACCAGTCTGGCAGATAGATTCCGTATCGGGCCATGTCGGAACTTATAAATAAGGAATGTTTATGTAGGGACCCTCCCGGTATATTTAACCCAGTATGGAGGACCACCCATGAGCAGGCGGACTAAGAAGGTAGGAAGTTCAGGCAAGTTCGGACCGAGATATGGCCTGAGCGTCAAGAAACAGATCCGTTCCATCGAGGGCAACAAGAAGAAGAAATACGTTTGTCCCAGATGCTACAAGAACAATGTAAAGAGGGTGTCCACAGGGATCTGGGAGTGCAGGTCATGTTCCCACAAGTTCACGGGAGGCGCTTATTCTCCCAAGACCGGCAAGTTCAAGACACTTGAAAGTCGCTTCGGAAGGGTTTGAGATGTACAGGTGCGGAAGGTGCGGGGAGAAGCTCGTAACAGAGTTCAGCCCCATAGGTATCCAGTGCTCCAAGTGCGGATACAAGATATTCTACAAGGAGAGGCCCAACAGAAAGAAGGTCCTCAAGGCCTTATGAGGTGTCCCTGAATGAAAGGGACCATCGAGGTCCAAATAGACCTCCCTCCATCCGTTGTGAACTCCATTGTGAAGCCCATGGAATTGGAGGCAGTATCCTCTCCTCCCGGAGGATCCATGAAAATACTGTCTTTGGAGAGCGGAGGGATCCATATGTTGATGGACTCCAGTGATATTTCAACTCTCAGGGCCATGCTCAATTCCTATCTCGGTCTGGCCAGTGTTGCTGTCCGTGCCGCAAGGTAGTATATCGAACAAAGAAGAACTCTTTCGAACCTCGAAACCCCCGCCTATTTATGCGATCTCGTTGGATGAACACTGCACATCCGGTGGATGGATGTCTTCAGATCCGAATGAAATGGCCTATAAAACTCTAAATATCAACTCCCGTTATAGGGCTGGAAAGGATGGTTTTATCATGTCATTCCAGATACCGAAGGACCTTCAGGACAAACTGACAAGGTTCGAACAGGTCAAGGCCCAGCTCCAGATGGTGATGACCCAGAAGGGAGAGATGGATGCCCATCACCGTGAGATGAAGGAAGCCGTGAAGGCCCTCGAATCCAGTGCTGGCGGAGATGTTTTCAGGAGGATAGGGGACCTCCTTATCAAGGTCGATGATATCGACGTGCTGAAAAAGGAGATGAAGGAAGAGCTGGAGACCATGGAGGCAAGATTGACCTCCATGGATAAACAGGAGAAGAGCATCAAGGAGATGTACGAGAAACTTGGCTCGGAGATCAACGATGCTTTAAAGGGGTACAAATGAAGGACCATGGCGGGGTCAGACCCGGAAGGGAGCCATGGGGATGGACCTTCGGCAACGGCTTTCTCCCGAACCCCGGGGACTGGTCCCATCTCTGGCGCATCATCAAGGACATCATTGATCAGCGTGAGTCAGGCGTCCTCATCCTGGCGCATCACAATGCCGACATCGATGCTGTGGGAACGGCAATGATACTCAAAAAGACCTTTCCATGGGTCGATCTGGGAGCCTACAAGTCCATCTCTCACGGGGCACGCAACCTCCTTTCAAGCATGGATGTTGAAATGAAGGTGGACCCTGACATATCTCGCTATTCATACATGGTGATCGTTGATTCATCCTCCCCGCTTCAGGTATCCGGGGGAGACATATCGCATTGGCCCAGGTATGCCGTGATCGACCATCATCCGGACCATTCCCACTGGGATGGCGACGCATACATCGACAGTTCCCTTGGTGCATGCGTCGAGATCGCCCTTCAGATCTCTCTGATGTCAGGGGCGGACCTCGATGAGGGGGTGGCGGTCCCTGCTCTTGCCGGAATAATTGCGGACACGGGCAAGTTCCGTTTCGCCAGACCCGTGGACATGTCGGTCTGCTCGATGATCCTCGAAGGATGCGACATCAGGATGGAGAACGTTCTCGGGGTCATAGAGGGGGACGAGTACTTCGATGTATCCAAGAAGGTTGCCCAGCTTAAGGCCATGAGGAGGCTGAGGTTCGAGAAGGTGGGAGACCAGGTCGTGGCCGTTTCCCAGGTATCATCCTTCGAGGCAGCGGCCGCAAGGGCCCTTCTGGTCGCGGGAGCCGATGTGGTTTTCATAGGGGCGGAGAGGAAGAATGAGTTGAGGATATCGTCCAGGGCGAAACCCCACATCCTGGCAAAGGGCGTACATCTGGGACATTTCATGGAAGAGATCGGGAGAGCGACCGGCAACCAGGGAGGCGGTCACGACGGTGCGGCCGGTCTCAACGGGACCGGGAATGCCGACAGGGCGCTCGATCTGTGCATGGAGAGAATGGTATCCCTTCTGGCGGAGAAACAGGGGATCGATCCCCCCCCCCCTCATTCCAGGGGCAAGGGAGGGAACAACAGGGGATACCGCAGGTCCGGAAGAGAGCGTACGTGAATGCACACCCGGTCCCCGTGGGGAACCGCTTCACTCGAATGCGGGGTATGTTATCTGGATATTGACCTCATCCCCGTCGTTCAATTCGAGATCATCCCTCAGTTTTGATGATGCGACGATCTCCAGTGTGGTTGTGTGAACGGTCCTGTTCGGGACCATGACGACAGCATCGCAGCCGTTGACCTTGCATGGATAGCACAGACAGCTTCCGAAGGACCTCCCACCTGTTGAAAAACCCTCGACGGGTATCCCCGGACCCCGCCTGAGCAGATCAAGGACGGGGGCATCCCTGGGTGTGAGGATGATGTTCAGGGTACCCCGGAAGGGTTCGATGCCGAACTTCTCTCCAAGCTGCCGGATGTAGCCATCCTGCGAAAGATAGTAGGCACCCTCCCCGAGCCCGGTGGAGATCGCTCCCCTGACATTGATGTCGCGGCTAGTCTCGAACAGCGACCCAAGCTGTCCGTACAGTCCCGTGAGAATGTCGAGCCCCTCCTTCGTGATCCTCAGGGCGGTCCCTCTCTTCTTCCGTACCCTCAAAACCAGCCCCTCCTCTTCCAACCTCTGTAGGTAGATGGATGCGGACTGTTGGCTTACACCTATCATCTCACCGAGTTCTCGGGTTGTCATGATCATGTATCTCTCGAGGGCACCCATCTGCGAGAGTTTGATCAGAAGCTCGTTGCGGTCCATTATATCATCCCCCCCGCAGAGATTGGACCGCGGACGCCACCATATGTGATATCCTGACCGGTTCAGGGGTCCGGCCCCTCACGGTACATCTCATTATGATATCATCAGCACTCTTCGGGGAGATACCCTTTTCTCTGACATAGCATACGCCGTCGGGGAGGTCAAGGGGATGGGGCCGATGACAGGTGATAAGTTTCAGCCTCCTCTCCCAGTCCCCGAAATTCTCTCTAAGGGCCGATCCCACGCTCTCCGTGTCGGGGCTCTCATCGGAGACGGTCAGGACCGGGATACCGGTCCTCTCGAAGAGGTCATCCATATCCAGAACGTTGAAGCCCGCAAGACAAGCACCGTCCGATAGTATACATCTTATCTGGTCCCTGAAGCGGCTGACGTTGAGCTCCTTCGATATGACACTTGAGGAATCGGGTCCGTCAGTTTCAACGGTGGAAGCGATGATCCCGTCGATGTATCCGTTCAATCTGTAGACTGTCATCACGATTGCCGTTCTGTCCGATCCCCTCACGTAGGGTCCGTCATCGATGCCGAGGACCCGCGCCTCTCTCTTCAGGGGCTTTTCCAACATTTTCATCACTTCACAATAGAGGCAGAGAGCCCGTGACCTTGTCCACCTCCGGGTTGGGTCCAGGCCCGATACCCAGGCATGTCACGGTCCCGGGATCTATCTCGGTCAGTCCAGCATCCTGGACGAGGGATGTGGTGATGTTCAGCCCCTCGGCAATTGTTTTCAGCTCGTTGAGCTCCCTCAGGTCCTTTGCACGGACCACCACCTTCTTCTGTCCTTCGTTGTACCAGTTCTTGAACCATCTGGGGTTCCTGGACCGGCACTCCAGCGAGCAGGTCACGGCTGCGTGGGCCACCTGAACCGCCAGTTTCCCGGGGGAGAGCTTCAGGTCGGATCTCGTCACGATCACCAGTTTGTTCTTGAACTCTTCCTTCGCCAAGAGATGCCCCCTTCAGAGCGGATCAAGCTCCCGTTTTCTCCACTTCTCCCCTTCCTTCCTGGCCTTCTTCCAGTTCACCTCTTTGACAAGTCTCAGGAAGTCGCTCTCGAGGTCCACCGATCTCATGGGGATCCTGAAGAAATCATCCTCTTTCTTAAGGATAAGGTCCTTTCCCTCGAATCCTATGGTCTCGCCCATGATAGTGTTCCCGCTGTCCTTCACGAATCTCGACAGGTAATCGTCCCTGAAATCATCAGGGTCGAATTCTTTAGGTCCACTGGACTTTTTATTCCCCCGGGCCATGTAACGGGATGCGGGAGGAATTTTAAAACAGTTTGCGTGAAATTGGCCCTACTTTGGAGGGTATCCCCTCTCGTGGGAGTCTGATAAGGTATCTGTTCATGATTGCCTTGTGATCATGACCGGGGTCGGGAGCTTCTGCGAGGCCTTCTTGAGCGCAAGCTTACCGTGGACTTCCATCTGGGGCGGGATGTAGATGGTCATGACCTCCTGGCCAGGCTGCACCCTTGCAGCGGTACCCACGTTCTTGCCGAAGGATTTCCTCATTCCCTGGGATACCCTATCGGCCCCTGCTCCAGTTGCCTGTTTGTTCTCCCTGAGGATCTGGTGGGGGTATACCCTGACCACTAGCTTGTAGTTCTGGGACCCCGCTCTCTTCGAGATATATCTGTTCGCGGCAATACGTGCTGCCTCAAGGGCAGTGTGACGGATCTGACACCCTTCCCTGGCGATCAGGTGAAAGACCATGGGGAATGATGATGTTCGGTTCCCCATCACGAACTGTTGGATCCTGGGAGCCGGGATGCCGCCGGTGTACTCCTTGCGCGTGAACGCCTGTCCCCTGATCTGGCGATACATCCTGTTCGGTTTCCTGGCCATCTTGTTCACCTGCCGTTTCTAGAGGGCGTGTTCCCTCGCGTGCACCCGCTATTAAAGAAGTTATATTTAACTATAGTCCTCTTCAGGTCACGCTGGTCTCCAAACGAGCCTTGATACAAAGAGCTCCGGAAAAGGCCCGGAACATCCATGGTGCTTATATCCTCTTCCATTTCATTTAAATACATTGTGTTTTTTCGGCAGATATGGAATCATCAGGCGGTTTCACTCCCAAAAGGCTCTTCCTGACAAAGGGTGTGGGCAGGCATCGCGAAAGGCTTGCAAGCTTCGAGCTTGCCCTCAGGGATGCGGGTATAGAAAAATTCAACCTTGTTCATGTATCCTCGATCTTTCCTCCGGGGTGCAAGATAATGGACAGGATAAAGGGTCTGGAAAACCTCAATCCGGGGCAGATCGTCTTCTGCGTCATGAGCAGGGCCGAATCGAACGAACCCGGCAGAAGGCTGGCAGCAGCCATCGGACTTGCCATACCCCAGGACAAGTCCGTTCACGGATATCTCTCCGAGCACCATCAATACGGACAGCTGGCAAAGGATGCGGGTGATTACGCGGAGGACCTGGCGGCGGAAATGCTGGCATCCACCCTCGGCATCCAGTTCGACGTGGATTCGAACTACGACGAGAAGAGGGAGATCTTCCGCATTGACGGAAGGATCATCAACACAAGGAACATCACCGCTTACGCAGTGGTTGATGATAAAGGAAGGTGGACAACGGTCCTCGGGGCCGCCGTTTTCGTTCCCTGAAGAGGTGTTGAAATGATGGAGGAGAATATCCCGAAAAGGGAGGATTTCCTGAAGACCCCCATCAGGATGATAGATCTGTCCCGCAGTTTCTCGATCAACGAGCTTGTTGAAGGGTTCTCGAACACATCCTTCCAGGCAAGAAAACTTTCGCAATGCGTTGGCATTTACGGTAAGATGCTTGAAGGTGACAGGAAACGCACCATCCTTCTCGGGATGTCCGGGGCCCTTGTTGCGGCAGGTCTGAGGAAGATAATTGCGGATATGATCAGACTTGGATTGATCGATGTCATCACCACAACAGGCGCCGTGGTCTATCAGGACTTCTATCAGGCAATGGGATACAGGCACTACAAAGGGGATCCAGGCTCCGACGATGTGCTTCTTCACTCATACATGATCGACAGGATATACGATACATATGTCGACGAGGATAAATTCCGTGAGACAGATGTCAATATCGGAAAGATCATGGAAGGGCTTGAACCCGGGAAATATTCGACAAGAGAGTTCATGGCGATACTGGGGGAGAGATGCCAGCATGATGAAGACTCCATTCTGGGGAATGCCTTCAGGGGGGGAGTACCGGTGTACTGTCCCGCCATCGCCGATTCATCCATCGGGATAGGGCTCGCTACCGCTTATAAAAGACAGAGGGACGAAGGTAAGGACATGTCGGACCTCTTCCATCTGGACACCATCAGGGACAACTACGAGATCGCTCAGATAGTGCACATGTCCGAAGCAACCGGAGCGATATACCTTGGTGGGGGGGTTCCCAAGAACTACATAAACGACGCCATCGTCATGGCGGACATGCTCTACGGCGAGCAGGACGGACACGAATACGCCTTCCAGGTCACAATGGACCGTCCTGACTGGGGGGGACTCTCGGGTTCGACCCTCGGAGAGGCACAGTCATGGGGGAAGATAGACGCTGAAGCGACACACGCCATGGTACATGTCGAGATGTCCGTGGCCCTTCCTCTGATATTCGGTGCGGTCATGGAGGGCAGGGAATGGAAGAAGAGGGAAGGCCCCCGTTTCCGGTGGGATGGCGATAAACTGCTGTCCGTTTGAATGGTTGACGGGGCATCTGGAGGGGGGAAGCATTATAAAGGTGAAGTATTTTAACCCCTCTCCCGGTCCGTATATATAATAATGTACGGTTATATCGGAAGCGGGGTCTAACCCGAACATCCAGGGTGATTACAGATGTATAAGATGATACAGCGCGAGGACGTCATCAGGATACCTCCCCACTACCTCGGGAAGGACCTCGACGTGGTGGCTGATTACCTTACCCGGAGAAACTTCGAGGGAAGGATGGACAACCTCAACAGGCTTGTCATAGACGCCACTGACGTGAACAGGATGGGTCAGGGTAGGATCGTCCACGGTGACGGTGCGATCTTCCAGAGGGTTAATTTCAAGGCCCTCGTGTTCCAGCCCATGCTCCACGAGGTCGTCGAGGGGACCGTGGTGGAGATCCTGAAGTTCGGCGCCTTCGTCAGGTTCGGGCCCCTGGACGGTTTGGTGCATATCAGCCAGGTCATGGACGATCACATCGATGTGGACCTTGGCAACATGAGACTTGTTGGAAAGGAGACCAAGAGGGACCTGAAGGTCGGAGACAAGGTCAGGACAAGGATCGTATCAATGTCCATGAACGAGAGGTCTCCCAGGGAGTCGCGGATAGGTCTCACCATGAGACAGGCCGGCCTGGGAAAGATCGATTGGCTCGATGATGAGTTCAAAGAGAGGCATCAACCGGAAGTTGAAGCCCCCAAGAAGAAAAAGAAGTGATCCAGATGCTTGCCTGCAAGAAATGTATGTTCCTGACGGACCAGGATAAATGCCCCCTCTGCGGTGGTGAGCTCTCCAAGGAGTGGCAGGGCATGCTCGTCATCCTGGACTGGGAGAACTCCGAAGTAGCCGAGCACATGGGTATAAAGGCCAACGGAAAGTATGCTCTCAAGGTCAGGTGAATTTGATGTTGTACATGCTGACGGACCATCTCCGGGTCGTCCTCAAGGAACCCCTGGGCACCCTGGTGCCCAATGAGGAAAGGACCCGATCCCGGCTCGAGCCTCTCATTTCAGGCCCGCTGGTCCTTGTCGGCGACGTCACTGCATCCGTGATGACCCGAATGGGTTTCGTGCCTGATGTGATTCTTGTTGACAATCATACCAAGAGGGGCAAGGAGATACCCGCCCTCATGGTGACCCCTTCGAGAAAGATCAAGGTCGAAAGCGCCCCGGGAATGTTGAGCGGGGAGCTGTTCGAGGCCATCGAGGAGGCTGTGAGGTACATTGTCATAGATGGTGATGAGATGGACGGCCCCGTTCTCATCGAAGTGGAGGGAGAGGAGGACCTCTCGACCCTGGCCGCCATCAAACTTTTACCCGAAGGGGGAACTGTGGTCTACGGTCAGCCCGATTCCGGACTCGTTATTGTTAGGGTCGAAAAGGGCATCAAGAAAAAGATCGAGGAAATGCTCCAGGAAATGGAGGTGTAACAGTATGGAGATAGACATCTTGGAAAAGCACGATAACCTTCTTCTCGAGAGGACCGAGGTGAAGGCGAAGGTCAAGCACCCGAAGGAAACCACCCCGTCCAGAAAGGACCTGAAGGCTGCATTAACGGAAGGACTGGGTCTGAAGAAGGAGATCCTTGTGGTCGATTCGCTGGAAACCCATTTCGGCAGATACGAGACGAACATCTTCGCCAAGATCTACAAGTCCGTGGAGAAGGCGAGGGAGGTCGAAGCCGACCATATCCTGAAACGCAACGGCCTCTTCGAGGAGCCGAAGAAGAAGGAAAAGAAGTAGAGGGATGGTGAAAGAAGATGAAGGGAAGCGAACTCTACGATGTCAAGGACGAGAAGATCCAGAGAAAGAGGAAGTTCTGCCCCAAATGCGAGGGCGTATTCATGGCGGAACACCCGGACAGGATGTCTTGCGGAAAGTGCGGGTATACCGAGTTCAAGAACAGCGAACAGGTCTGAAAGCGGATTCTTAAGGGGCCCCCGAAAGGGGCCCGATCGGAATTTTGAACCAGATACGGTCTCTACAATTTGATGGAAGTTTATTCGGTTTTCATTTCATTCCGCCTACAAACCATGGGCCCATGAGGTAGCCTGGTGCAAATTCCCCGAATTTGCACAACATGCATCGGCACGGAAACCCCCACACCCCGTTCCTTTGTCAGAATTGTCTACACTCAGGACCATGAAAGGGTTTATAGGCTTCATTTCATTCCGCCTACAAACCATGGGCCCATGAGGTAGCCTGGATATCCTGGAAGCCTCCGGAGCTTCTTACCGGGGTTCGAATCCCCGTGGGCCCGCTTGTTCTTTTGATTTCAATCATTTCGAAATCTGTATTAGAACAACCTATGTGTGTATGATGGTCATGGTGTAAACTTTTAATCCTTAAGTGAATATGAGAATGTATCATATTATCAAAGTATATTTATAATACTTGGGCTATTTGATACAAATGATGGATTGGTATCTGTCATCGACCGATATATGGACCCTTGAGATCCTGATCGAACGAAATAGAACGATATCTCAACTGGCAGAGGCTCTCCAACTATCTACTCCTACAATATCTCTTGCTGTCAAGCGCGTGTCATACTTTGGTCTGGTATCAACTTCCAGGAAGGGAAGGAACAAGGTGGTCCAAATAGCCGACAGGGACGTTGGAAGAGAGATCCGGATATTCATCGATCAGAATCCGAACCAGGACCCATCATTACTTTTTCAGGGTCATGGAATTTTGATACTTTCGGTCTTAACTGGAAATGGATCCACATTGAATGAGATAAAGATGAAGACAGACCTGTCGAGAAGTACGATATCGAGGTACCTGAACAAGTGGAAAACAACCGGAGTGCTCCGGAAGAAAGGATATGGTTCAAGGATCAGGATAAGCCGCAATTATCCCGACCTCGAGATATTCCTTGTATCATTTTCCAGATATCGGATGGAAAAAGAGGTCCGAGACAAGGTTCAAGGTCCATCCATGATCTACAATGATGGAGAAACCATCCTGTTCTCGGCCGATGAGGACATATTGGAGGAAAATGGGATATTGCCTGCAGCATACACTTTTCTGGCTGATTGCGGTTTCGATGTGGTCACCGACAGAGACTATTATCAATTCTCACCCGGCAAGAAACATATCTCGTTACTTGAGGCTTTGGTTCAGGCGATAAGGATCGATATGATGAATCCCCGTCCCAGAAAGCTTCTTAAGGAATATTTGGAAAACAATAATGATGAAATAGATCTGTTCCGCAAATATGCCGAAAAATATGGAATATTGTATATGATCCAAAAGGAGGTGGAAAGGATTGGAGGAGAGGGAGCAATTCAAAAAGGATGACCTTTACAATATGTTAAGAGAAGTATCAATGAACCTGCGAAAACCTGTCAGCGCGGTCCTGATAGGCGGAATGGCCATTATGTACCATGGAGCAAAGCAGTCGACCAAGGACATCGACCTGGTATTTCAAAGGAAAGACGACATAATTCATTTCATAGATACAATAAAGAAAATGGGCTTCAGGAGGAAGGAAGGACTCTCCGATGATTATCTTGACCTCAAAGCCCATGGGATATATTTCTCGGAAGAAGGGCACATGCTGGACCTGTTCTGTGTTTTCGTACTTGATGGTTTCCAGGTCACCGATGATATGGTGGCTCGATCGAAACAGGTCCACATTGACGGGGGCCTCACCCTTTCAGCCCTCTCTCCCATGGACATCTTTCTGTTCAAGAGCATAACGATGAGGGATTCCGACCTTCTTGACATGGCATATCTTGCACCCATGGTCAAAGACTGGGGACCTTTCAGGAAGGAGATCGATCTCCTCAGGCATGATCATCTCCTTCTATCGAGGTGTTGGAATAGGATACAAGACCTTGAAGAGGAATACCAGATAAAGGTACCTGAACTATCATGGATGTGGGAAGTTGGAGAAATGGCAACTGCAAAGAACCTGATACTGGCCTCCATTCAAAATGAACCAAAGGAGAAGAAAAGCCTTTTCGAGGGATTGGACAAACAAAAGGTGGATCTCATTGAAAACGCCATAAGTGAACTGGAATCCGAGGGGGTCATATTCCATCATGGAGATAAAATAGTACTGAAGTGAAACTGGTCTGCACCCCTTGAAAAGGTGGTTCCGCACCAAATACGGCATAGACCCCCGCGGGCACGGTTTCGATCCGTCCGGAATTTCAGAAGCGGGGGAATTGGCGGTTCGCTAATGAACCAGGATACATCATGGCTCAAAGAGAGGGGGCCCGGAGGCTACGCTCTTGTGGGTGATCCGAACCAATACCTGAGACATGGTTTCTCGAACATTCCCTCCCTTGTTCATGAGGGTGTTTTGGCGGAGGTCTTCCTCTTCCTGTCTTTCAACAATGAGATACCATAAGGGATTGTTACCTTCCACGGGGATCGTGATATGGCAGGGTAAATGGCCGGGCCAGGACGGATACGCTACGGATAATAATTCACAATCATTTAGTATACTAAATTATAAATACCATACAATCATTTAGTATGGTGGATGATAAGGTCTGAATTAATGGATGTAATATCGCCTTTCAATTTCTGGGAGAAAGAACTTGAAACGGGATATGAAAGGAAAGAATACCTTTATCTTTTCAAGGGTTATCTTAGGATCCCTTCTACAGCTGTTGCCGTGACGGGTGTAAGAAGGAGTGGAAAGACCTTCCTTTGTAGACAGATGATTAGAAGTTTGATCGAAGAAGGTACAGACCCTCGATCAACGATCTTCATCAATCTTGAAGATCCAGCTTTGGAACCCTATTTGAGTACGCAACTTCTTGTTGATATCTATGACACCTATCTCCATTATCTGAAACCGGAGGGTTCAATCTACTTCTTCATTGACGAGGCTCAAACGATCAAGGGATGGGAGAGATGGGTCAGATCGATGATAGAAAAGACTCCCGATGTCAAGATAATCGTGACAGGTTCATCTTCCGAGATAATGTCCCAGGAATTATCATCGCTTCTGACAGGAAGGTTCATGGATCTAAGGATTCAGCCTTTCAGTTTCTCAGAGTTCCTTGGTTTCAACGGATCGTTGGATAAAGTTTGGAACGAGAATCAGATGCAGAGAGAACTTCTTGAATACATGGAAGCGGGAGGATATCCGCAGGTCCAATCTATCGAGAATCAGGATCTCAAAGAGGAGTTTCTCAAAGGACTATTTCACTCCATATTAAACCGTGATATCGTAAACAGGTTCGGAGTTAGAGAGGTCCATAAATTGAAATCACTGGTCACTCTGCTTCTCAATAATATATCCAACCTCACAAGTGTTACAAAGATGAAGAATTCCATGAACTCTGCGGGGATAAAGATCTCATCCACGACGATAAACGAGTATTTCTCCTACCTTTCAGAATCATTGATATTCACCTTCATACTTATCATATCATACAAGGCAAAGGATATCGAACAGTATCCCAAAAAGTTGTATTGCATTGATACGGGAATGGTTCGGTCCGTGAAAAGTCCGAAGAGAATGGACCTTGGAAACCTTGCAGAGAATGTTGTGGCAATGGAGCTTCTGAGAAGATATCACAAGGATGAGATATTTTACTGGAATGGGAAGGGGGAAGTGGATTTTGTTGTCGTAAGAGGCGATGAGAAAAAGTTGATCCAGGTATGTTGGGATTTGGAGGATCCGAAAACTCGAAAAAGAGAGATCAAAGCATTGTTCGAAGCTGAAAAAGAACTTGGAAAGGGCAGTAAATTAATTCTTACCAGGGAAGGATCTGAAACCGAAGAAGGTATCGAGATTCAGCCTCTCTGGAAGTGGTTATTGAACCAGTATAATAGGAATCGTCAAGAATAGTTGATGGGCCAGGCCGGAGAACCTTGTGTATTGAGCCCACTCGGTGATTCAATATTGTTGGGCTCAACCCTCGCTGAATCTAATGATAAAAGATTATCTGGTGATTCAGCGGGTTCGAATCCGGTTTGATAATAATGCAATTTCAACCTGGCCCATTCTCTTCAATTGATATAGAATTAAAAACGAGAATTGGCCAGGCCGGGCCAATTTCGCCCCTTTGCTTCCCTGGATGTTTCTCGACCCGGGGATTACGATTGTATACAGAGAAACCATATCCCCTTCAAGGTGCTGTTTATGGCAAGGACCAAGAAGACAAAGATCACACCGGAGGACCTCTACGACATGAAGAACGTCGTGGGGGCCCGGATCTCTCCCGACGGAGGCCACGTCGCATTTTCCCTGCAGAGGGTGGACAGGAAGAAGGAGAAGAAGTACTCGAACATCTGGATCGTCCCCACCAGGGGCGGAAAGCCCGGGCAGTTCACATATGGTGATCAGAACGACGCCTCTCCGAGATGGTCCCCCGACGGCTCCGAGATCGCCTTCCTTTCGAACCGCCTCGACAAGAAGCAGTTCCAGCTGTTTGTCATACCCTTCAAAGGCGGAGAGGCACACCCCGTTACCGATCTGAAGGGAACCTTCGCTTCCTTCCAGTGGGCCCCGGATGGTAAGAGCTTCGCTGCATGCTTCCGAAAGAAGGACACGGATGAGATCGAAAGGGAAACAGATCCAAGAAAAAAGGAGCTTGGAGTTGTATTCAGAAAATTCGACAGGACCTTCTTCAAGCTGGACGGAGAAGGATTCCTGCCCCGGGAGAGATTTCATGTCCACATTATCGATAAAAAGACGGGTAAGACCGAGCAGATAACGGAGAGCGATGTCTTCGACAACATCCAGCCGAAATGGTCTCCCGACGGCTCCTCCCTACTATATATCTCCAACAGAAGACCCGAACCGGACCTCGAGCCGTATATGAAGGATATATTCATATATGATACCGGCTCGAAAAAGGAGAGGAAGCTGGACCTTCCCGATGGTGAGAAGTTCGATGCATGCTTCTCTCCTGATGGAAGTAAGATAGCCTACACCGGAAAGGAAGGAATGGGAAGATGGTGGAGGCTGAAAAGGCTCTACATCGTCCCTGTCGAGAGCGGGGCCCCGACCTGCCTCACATGCGACAAGGATGTCGAGCTCGGCAACGTCACATTGAACGATGTGGAGGGGCATCCTGCGACCTCTGAACTCGTATGGGCCCCGGACTCCTCCTTCATCTACTTCCAGACCACGGAAGGCGGAAGGACCAAGCTTGCATACGTCGACATCGAGGAAGAAGGATCTCCGATCCACTACCTGGTCGACGAGGAATGCGTGGTGGGAGATTTCACCTTCGATGCATCCGGGGACCGGTTCGCTTTTCACAGAATGGACCTCTACGATCCGGGAAACATCTACGCGGGAGAGCTGGGAGGAGATGACCTCAACAGATTGACGAAGCTCAACTCCCTCATATCAAGGGCGGCATCCCGAATGGAGATCGAGGAGGTCCGGGTCGATACGGAGGATGGAAGAAAGGTATATGGATGGATCATGAAACCCCCGAACTTCGACGAACGGAAGAAGTATCCCTCCATTCTCGAGATCCACGGGGGCCCGAGGACGCAGTACGGTTTCACCTTCATGCATGAATTTTTCTACCTGGCCTCCGAGGGATACGTTGTGCATTTCTGCAATCCCAGAGGGGGTCAGGGATACGGTGAGGATCACGCCGGTTCCATCTGGAAGAAGTGGGGCACCCAGGACTTCGATGATGTGATGGCATGGACCGACAATATCGAGAAGCTCCCGTACATCGATACAAAAAGGATGGGAGTCACCGGGGGAAGCTACGGTGGATATTTGACGAATCTCTTGATCGGAAAGACCCGCAGATTCGGTGCCGCCGTCACCCAGCGTTCGGTCTCCAATTTCATATCCATGTGGGGGTCGTCGGATTTCAACTGGTTCTTCCAGGACGAATTCTCGGAAAGGCCGCCCTGGGAGGACCTTGAGGGATACTGGAGCCAATCGCCCATGAGCTTCATCGGAAATGCAAGAACACCCACCCTCGTGATCCACTCGGAGAACGATATGAGATGTGACATGGAGCAGGGGGAGCAGGTATACGTTGCTCTAAAAAGGCTTGGCGTCCCGACGGAGCTCCTAAGATTCCCGGATTCTCCGCACGGCCTCTCGAGGATGGGAAGGACCGATAGAAGGATAGTGAGGCTTCAGCATATCAAGGATTGGTTCGAGAGGTTCATCGGAAAATAGGGCGGCTACCATGCAAAAGGCATGAGCAGGACGAAGAACAGCACATAGGCCAGCAGCAGCATCCATCCCTGAAGGTCCCCCATCCTCCGCCGAGAAAGGAGTATTCCGAGCACCGTGATCAGGATCATCCCGGGAATCACACCTGGATTCAACAATCCCCCCATCCTGATAGGTTCGATGGCACCGGATATCCCGATGATAAGCAGTATGTTGAAGGCGTTGGAGCCGACAACGTTCCCGATGGCAAGACCGGGATGCCCCTGAAAGGATGCCGTGGCTGATGTCGCGAGTTCAGGGAGCGAGGTGGCGGCTGCCACAAGGGTTATCCCGATGATGTGCCCGCTGACCCCTATCCTCTTCGCTATTCCGGCGCCCCCGTCGACGAGGAAATGGGCCCCGAATATCAGCAGGACCAGGCCTGCAAGCACTCCCAGGACAGGGAGGAACATGCATTCTGATTCGGCTTGATTATTTCAATCTGATATGGGAAATCCCAATCAATGGGATGGTTGACTTGAAAGAATTCTATTCTGCCAGGGTGAAGAGCTGGTCGTCCTCGTCGACGTCAAAGAGTCCGATCCGGGCCCCTGCATCGAGCCAGCCGTGGGCATAGTTCACGGCGCCGTATGCAAGAACGAAGTTTCCATCCCTGGCGAATGCCCTGGCATCGGAATAGTATGACATTGCCATTGAAAGGAAATCCTGTGCCAGCTTGTTGAGGTGGCTTCTCGGGGGAGGGGCTATCTTCACCTTGTCAATGGCCTTGCCGGTTGTGTCCAGGTATTTGTTCATTCTTTCGTCGGTGATGAGTTTTACCTCTTCCATGGTTCCGACCCCGGATAAAATCCTGTTCACATGATTTATACTTATCTAGCAAAGTCGCTATTTCTTCAAACGAAGACCGATCTCCTTCATGATATCCACCGACGATCCCCCGTGTCTGGTCTCTCTGGTCCTCACCTCTACCAGTATTGGTGTGGAAATACTCCCTCCCACCACGATGGCAACGGCAACTGGAAGGTTCTGGATCTCGTCGGACATCCTGCTGTCCAGACCTTCGAAGGAAGCTATCACGGCCTTCAGATCGTTGGGGTTCGTCACCTTCAGAAGGATCTGGGTCCCGCACTGGGAGAGCACGTTCTTGTCCACCTTTGCGGGTCTCTGGGAGACCACCGTCAGGCCGAGACCGAATTTTCTTCCCTCGGAAGCTATCGTTCTCAGCACAGGTGTCGTTATCGCGGGCCCGGACTGCGGGCAGAAATTATGGGCCTCCTCCACCACGAGCATGAAGGGAGGTATGAGCCCCTCCTTCCTTGCCGAAAAAAGCCTTTTCAGGAGAGCGGCGGCCCCCACCTGCTGGGTGTCGAGCGGAACATCCTTCAGCTCGATCACCGTGACCTTTCCGGGTACCACTATGTCAACGAGAGGAGTGGGGGGATTCCTGAACATGGGAAGCCTCGAGAGATGCTCCAGACCGTTCAGGACATTCCACTTGGCGGGATTGTTATCGGTTTGAACCGACGCTATCAGATCGTAGAGCTCCCAGTCATCACCCAGTATGTCCACTACCTTGCTCAGTGCATTGTAGAGGACCGATGTTCCCATGCCGATGTTCTTCAATCCCATTAACTCGAGCAGGTCCTCCGCCCTGAAACCCCTGACATCGATACCCAGCGGGGCAGGGGCCTCACCAATGCCCTCGGTCTCCGAGAAAGTGAACTCGAGCATTCTGCGACCCAGACCCTTCGGGGACGTCTGGAATCTCTTCATCCTCCTGTAATCCTCGTCGTCTATGTTCGGACCGATCATGGACCTGTACTCACCGTGAAGATCAAGGATCACAACCGGGACATTGGCCCTGTTGAGCTCCTCTGCGATCACGCCGCAGGCATAGGATTTTCCCGAACCGCTTTTGGCGATAATGGAAACATGCTTCTGGACCAGTTCCGAGGGGGACAGCACGACATCCACCTCGGTGTTCAGTATCTTCCCAATGTAGGCTCCCTCCTCCCTCGAGAGCTGAAGTCCCAGTGTCTCTCTCAGCAATTTCTCTTCAGGCCTGTAGAGTCTCGAAGAAGGAGGTATGGGGGTCAATGGCCTGGCAAGGACCCCCCTGTCATTTCTCGACCCCACCATTGATACCGTCGCCACCCTCTTGAAGGAGACGTCCTTCTTCTTTCCGAGAAGGTTCATCAGGGCTCCCTCGTGGGTGAGGTCGGAGCGGAGCTCCACCTTCTCAATGATCCCGATGACGTGGCCGTCGGTGGGATGCTCCACCTGGACGTACTCGAGTTCCCGTGTCTCCCTGTCGAGGAGAACGGACCTGAACTCGGTGGAACCCACGTTTCCGAACACGACTCCGATAGGCTCCCCGGGGCCCCCCTCATGAAGGGGAGTGTCGATCCTTTCCACCGCTCCCGCGGGGTCCTTTTTCATCTCCACCGGCCGCAACTTGCACTGTTCGATATTTAACGTTTCCCCGGGGAGGGCAGTATGTTATTATTGAGCGAAGGGTATTGCCGGGATACCGGCCATCATGTATGGAGGGGGTCCGTATCCTTGGAGAATGAAAGATTGATGCGAAGGGAAGGAAAACTGTATTCCCTGGACAGGGAGGGGGGGAGGTCCGTTTACGGGGAATCCATTCTGGATATTGACGGAATTTCATGGAGGGAGTGGATACCCTGGAGATCAAAGCTGGGGGCACTTTTCACGAAACGGCCGGATATAAGACTGCCACGGAGGGGCGATGTACTCTATCTGGGGGCCGCCCAGGGAACGACGGTATCCCACCTTTCGGACATCCTCATCGAGGGAGCCATCTACGGAGTGGAATTCTCAAGGGCCCCTTTCATCAAGCTCGCGGACCTCTCCCGCAGGAGGGACAATGTCGTCCCGATTCTGGAGGATGCATTCCATCCGGAAAGGTTCAGGGCGATAGTTCCTCCCGTCGAACTCCTTTATCAGGATGTGGCCCAGAAGGAGCAGCTTGAACTGTTCCTTCTCAACTGCGGACTGTTCCTGAAGCCCGGAGGGATCGGGGTTCTCATGTTGAAGGCAAGGTCGGTGGATGTCACAGCAAGCCCTCGGGATATATTCGAAAAGGTCGGGGGCGGACTTTCCGAGAGAGGTTTCGAGATCCTCGAAACCGTGGACCTGTCACCCTACCAGGTCGACCATCTTGCATTTATCGTCAGGAGACCGAGGCAGTGAACCGGGTATGATTAGAAACATTAAAGTCAAGTTTCATCATTCCGGGCACCATGGTCAGAGTGGTCCCGTTCAAGGCATACAGATATGACAGGGAGAAGGCGGGAGACCTTGCGAAGGTCGTGGCCCCTCCCTATGATGTTATAAAGGGCAAGAAGGTCGATCAGGTCCATGGTCTTTCTCCATACAACATAGCCTGGATAACGAAGAACAAACCGGCAGAGGGGGATACCGAAACCAGCAATCAGTATACGAGAGCCCGGGACCTCCTTAACCGCTGGATCGATGAGGGCATACTGAAACAGGACGATCAGGAGTGCTTCTACGTATACGGCCAGAATTTCGAGGTCGGCGGAGAGGAGCTGTTCCGCTTCGGGTTCATCGGGCTGATCGAGCTCGAGGAATTCGCAAAGGAAGCGCCCTCCGAAGGTACGTTCGCCGGAGTGCTCCAGCACGAGGAGACACTCCCCAAGGACATACAGGACAGGTTCAACCTCTCGAAGAACACAATGGCCTACTACGGGCAGATATTCGTGATCTATCCCGATCCCGAGGGAGCGGTTGACAGCGTACTTATCAGGAACATGGAGAACGAACCCCTGATGGATGTCATGGACCTGGACGGGGTAAGGCACAGGCTCTGGAAGATCGACGGGATCGAGGACAAGGAGGGGATCACCAAGGCAATGGCGGACAGGTTCGTGATAATCGCCGACGGCCACCACAGGTACAAGACTGCGCTTGCCATGAGAGCGGAGAACCCGGACCTCGAGTCCGCAAGGTTCAGGATGCTCACTTTCGTCAACATGGGGAACCCCGGACTCGTCATACTTCCAACTCACCGGCTGGTGCAGAACCTGGAGGATTTCGACCATGCCGATCTTATCCGGGGGTTGAAGCAGAACTTCATGGTCAAGGAATACCCGGATAAGGAAGCCATGTTCTCCGAAATGGAAGCGCTCTTCAAGGCAGACAAGCACGGGTTTGGCCTTTACACCAACGAAGGCAGGTTCTATTCCATGGAGCTTCAGAACCTGTCGCTCATGGAGGAGCTGAGACCTGAAGCCTCCCCCGAGCTAAGGAAGCTCGATGTTGCCCTCCTCCACTCGATGATACTCGACAGGATACTCGGGATCGACAAGGAGAAGCTCCTCCACGGGACCATGACCGGTGGAGGTTATGTCGTCTACATAAAGGGAATAGGGGACGCTGTCGATGAATCGATCAGACAGGTGGATGAAGGGGCCCAGGCGGTGTTCTTCATGAACCCCACAAGGATAGAGGAGGTGGAAGCGGTCTCCAAGGACTTCGAGTGCATGCCCCAGAAATCGACCTTCTTCCACCCGAAGGTATGGACGGGTTTCACGATAAACAAGTTGAAATGAAAGTTCGAACATATCATGGGATGCGAGGTGAAAAAATGGCAAAAAGGGTACACAACTTCTATGCGGGTCCCGCCACACTGCCCCTTACTGTTCTGGAGAGGGCCAGGGACGAGATCCTCGATTTCGCCGGAACGGGTATGTCCGTAATGGAGATCTCCCACAGGTCAAAGGAATATGACAGGGTTCATCAGGAATCCATGGCCCTTGTGAAGGAGCTCATGGGGCTAAAGGACGACAGGAAGGTCATGTGGCTTCAGGGGGGTGCATCGACCCAGTTCTATCAGGTCCCCCTCAACCTGCAGGTCCCCGGCAAGAAGGCACAGTACGTGAACACGGGCGCCTGGTCCAAAAAAGCGATCAAGGAAGCAAGGTTCTACGGAGACGTGGAGGTCGTTGCATCCTCCGAGGACAAGAACTTCTCCTACATACCCCAGGGTGTGGAGTTCAGCCCGGATGCGGCTTTCGCCCACATCACGGGAAATAACACCATATTCGGTACGGAGTGGCACTACATGCCCAAGGTCCCGGACGAGGTTCCTCTCGTGGCAGACCTCTCATCGAACCTCATGGACAAGGTGGAGGATTTCAACAGGTATAGCGTGATCTATGCCGGGGCCCAGAAGAACCTGGGACCCGCCGGTGTCACGCTTGTGGTTGTAAGGGAAGACCTTCTGAAGAGAGTGCCCGAGAACACCCCCACCATGCAGAAATGGTCCACCCAGGCCGATAAGGATTCACTCTTCAACACCGGCCCCTGCTGGGCCATCTACATATGCAAGCTTTCCCTGGAATACCTCAAGGAGATGGGCGGGGTCCAGGCGGTCGAGGCAAGGAACAGGGAAAAGGCGAAGCTGCTCTACGATGTCATAGACTCCTCCGGCGGATTCTACAGGGGCCACGCAAGGGAGGATTCGAGATCGCTCATGAACGTGACCTTCAACCTGCCAACCCCCGAGCTCGAGGCAAAATGCGTCGAGGAAGGCAAGGCAGAGGACCTCATAGGTCTCAAGGGCCACAGGTCCGTCGGCGGCATGAGAGCATCCATATACAATGCAATGAGCATCGAGGGGGTAAGGATTCTGACAGAGTTCCTGAAGGATTTCCAGGAAAGGAACCAGTGATCGAAATAGAAAGGGGGGCGTCACGCCCCCCTTTTGTGTGATTTTTTCTTCTCAGTTATCCGGCAGCTGAACCTCCGGTCTGGGATGCTGTTCGGTTGGCCCGGGTGGAGTGTAGGTCGCCCCTGTCGGGGCGACGGGAGCCGGTTCGGGTGTCTTCATCTCTGTTGCTGGGGGTGCCGGTTTGAGCT